>JAEEGF011558956.1_pt1 | contig 94842 bp, 74 predicted proteins | sample 9134171 | NCBI WGS metagenome assembly JAEEGF01 (sample SAMN16246542, study PRJNA631951) | gut metagenome | biome: gut microbiome; feature: rumen; material: AP-attached | host: Bos | place: Iran: Karaj | collected 2018-10
TGTATGAGCGGCAATGAAATCCGGCGTACAGAGATCGGCGTGGGAAGCCCGCCAGCTGACGGCGTGGATTTCTGCGGCCTGGTACAGATTGGCTGCATCTACTGATTCAATTCTCCAATGAGCGGGATCCGGCATATCGTTTCATCCTTTCTGCGACGAAGCAGGATACTCCCTGCGTCCATTCAGCCGCTTTGCATGATGTAGGTCGGAAGAAGCAACCCCTTCTGCGCTGTAGGGACGAGCAGTGCTCGTCCGCGTTTGCGAAGCAAACAATCGCCTGCAAGGCGATCCGTCAGAGTACAATGACGAAACCCGGTTGGATTTGCCTCCGGCAAATTGCATTCGTTCCGAATGCCGGACGAGCAATACCCATGAAGGGCACAGGTGCTCGTCCCTACGGCAGGTGGGGGGGAATGTCACGCAGCGACACAGCGTGTGCACCACGGGATCGGCTTACCCATCTGCCGATTCTCACTTCTTACCTCTTACCTCTTACTTATTACTTCCTTCTGTCAGCTCCAGCGTCATGCAATCCACGTCGAAGTACCGGCCGTTGATCTTGAAGTACCTGGGGAACGTGCCGAAGCTTTGAAAGCCGAACTTCCTGTAGAGGGCCTTGGCCCGCTCGTTGTCGGAGCGCACCTCCAGGGAGGCCAGCTCCACGCCGATCTGCCGGGCAAAATCAAGCATCCGCTCCATAAGGCCCGTGCCGATGCCCCGGCCCCAGTAGTCCCGCAGGACGGAAATTGCCAGATTGCAGCGGTGGCGGAACCGAGGATTGCCGAAGCCGTCCACACAGGCGTTGCCCACGATCCTGTCCCCGTCCAGGGCCAGAAACAGACGGCTGTGGTGGCTTTCGGCAAAACGCTTCAGAACCTCGGCCTCCTGCTCCACGGTGTAAGGAATGCCGTTTGCGCCGAAGGTCAGATTATCCGTCTCGCCGCCGATTTGTTTCAGGTATTCCAAAAGCTGTGCCGCATCAGAGGGCGCAGCCGGGCGATAGCAAATGTTCATGGCAGTTCCTCCTAATCTGTGGCGGGCTCCAGGAGCGTCAGGGTCTTGTTGTCCGCGTCCAGGCGACAGCGGGCGCCGATGGGCAGAATCCCGATGGGCTCCGCGTGGCCGAAGTTGACGTTGTAGAGGATGGGCAAATCGGGCCGCTTGGCCTCAAAGCCCACTACCTTCCGATAGACCTCCTTGTAGGGCTCGTACTTGCTCCGGCGTGCGGGCTTGCCCACCAGGATGCCGGAGATCACGTCGAAAATGCCCTGGGCAGCCAGGTTCCGCAAAAGCCAGGTGAGATAGTGCTCCGGCATATCCACCTCGCTGGTTTCCAGGAACAGCAGCTTCCCCTTCCATTCCGTCACACCGGGCCAGATGGCGGTCCCCAACAGCTCCGGGAACACGTCGATGCAGCCCCCCAGCAGCTCACCTTCCACCACGCCGCTGCCTTGCAGTATTTCATAGCCGATCTCCTCCGGGTGATACTGCCGCAGAGTGTTGATATTCTCTTCCTTCCACCAAATCTTCTCGTCCTCGTCGTCGTACCAGAAGGGAGCAGAGGGAATGTCCCGGGCGGGCGTGGGCTCAAAGAAGGTATTGCGGATGGCGGCGGCGGTGTAGTCGTTGATTTTGACGTACTCCGCGAAGTTGGTCATAATGCTGGCCCCGTAATAAGACATCACGCCGGCCTTGTACATCATGAAGTGGTTGGAGGTGGTGTCGGAGAAGCCGGTGAAAATCTTTGGGTTTTGTCGGATGATATCAAAGTCGATGTAGGGCAGCAGCCGGATGGTGTCGTCCCCGCCGATGGCGTTGAAGATGGCCTTGACCTCCGGATCCCGGAAGGCCTCCATCCAGTCAGCAGCCCGGGCCTCCGGGTGCTCGTAGAGGTACTCCCGGCCCTTCAGGGCGTTGGGCATGACCTTGACCCGCAGGCCGTAGTCGTTTTCCAGACGCTCCCGGGCAATGTGCAGCTTGTGGATGGCCCAGGGTTCCCCCAGGGTTCCGGCGGAGAGGCTGACAATGGCGACAGTATCGCCGGGTTGCAGTCGTTTTGGTTTCAACATGAGAATACCTCCTTGCAGAATAATGATTTTCCCATTCTACCACCAAGCTGCCGGAATTGCAACTATCATCATGCAGAATTATTCACATTTTGTCCGTCTTCGATACATTCTTGCGCGGTCGCCGTCCTCCTCCACCATAGTAAAGAATTCCCAGCCGCAGCGCTCATAGAAATCAGTATGATCCGTTATGAGATAGGCGGTCTCGATCCCGCAGGCGGTCAGCTCGCGGCAGGCATGATCCAGCAGGCGTCTGGCAAGCCCCTGCTTCCGATAGGGCTCCTCCACGAACAGGGCGCAGAGGTTCGGGGTCAGGTCGGGACGCTTGTGAAAATCGTTGGCAATGACGCCCAGACCCGCAATGATTGCGCTGCCGTCCTGAATTACGTACCATTCCGGCACGCCGGTCTGGCTCGTTTGGCTCTCAGCCATGCTGTCCAGGTAGGCCTGCTTCGGCACGCCCCACTTGCCGCTGAACCAATCTGCAGCGGCGTCAAACAGCTCGGGACGCTGCGACAGAGAAACGATATCATACTGCATAATGCAATCCTCCTGTGCGTTGTTTTATTCTGCGTCCTCGTCCAGCGCTTCCAGCAGAAAGCTCACCGGACGGAAGCCGTCGTTGCAGGAAATCATAGCGGATCAAAGTGCATACAAACAGAATACAGAAGCAGTCTCAGGATGTCAAGCCTGCCGCGGAATATTTTTGCTTCCGCCACGTTCTTTCTTGACTTTTTCCGAAACTTCGTATAAGATAAACAGAGGTGCGAAACGCACCGAATTGATTCAAAAAGGAAGTGAACGACCATGGACGCAGGGAGTAGCGGCGGCACATCCGGCCGAAGTCCCATAGACGGAATTCCCTTGTGTGCCGGGGAGTTCCATTAGTTTCGGCCAAGTGCCTGCTTTTCATATTCCCGACCCGGCCGCCGCACTTCGCGGGGGTCAATCAAAAGAATTGAAAAGGAGGAAACCCTATGGCAGAACATACCGTCATCATGGAGAATACCCTGCGGAAGCTGCTGGCGGAGAAGAAATACGCCACCCTGCGGGAGATTCTCATCACCATGAACCCGGCGGACATCGCCGCCATCTTCAACGAGATGGAGGAGGAGCGTCTGCCCCTGCTCTACCGTCTGCTCCCCAAGGAGCTGGCGGCAGATACCTTTGTGGAGATGGATCAGGAGGCCCAGGAGCTGCTGATCCGCGGCTTCTCCGACTCCGAATTGAAGGAAGTCCTGGATGAGCTGTTCGTGGACGATGCCGTGGATATCATCGAGGAGATGCCCGCCACGGTGGTCAAGCGGATCCTGAGCCAGGCCGACCCGGAGATGCGCCGATCCATCAATGAGATCCTGCGCTATCCCGAGAGCTCCGCCGGCTCCATTATGACCACGGAGTATATCTCCCTGCGGCCGGAAATGACCGTTGCGGAGGCCATTACCCGCATTCGCCGCACCGGCATCGACAAGGAGACCATCTACACCTGCTACGTCACCAAGGATCGCACGCTGATCGGCGTCGTCACGGTAAAGGATCTGCTGCTCTGCGACGACGACGACAAGCACATCTCCGACGTCATGATGGAGAAGGTCATCTCCGTCAACACCCATGACGACCAGGAAGAGGTCGCCCAGATGTTCTCCAAGTACAACTTCATGGCCCTGCCTGTTGTGGATGGCGAAAACCGCCTGGTCGGTATCGTCACCTTCGACGACGCCATGGACGTCATGGAAGAAGAGGCCACCGAGGATATCGAAAAGATGGCCGCTATCATCCCCTCGGAGAAGCCCTACATGAGCATGAGCCCCTTTGAGATCTGGAAAAACCGTATCCCCTGGCTGATGCTCCTCATGGTTTCCGCTACCTTCACAGGCTTGATCATTTCGCGCTTTGAGTCCGCGCTGGAAAAGCTGGTCATCCTGACTGCCTTTATCCCAATGCTGATGGATACCGCCGGTAACTCCGGCTCCCAGGCGAGCGTCACCATTATCCGCGGCCTGAGCCTGAACGAGATCGAATTTAAGGACATTCTGCAAATTATCTGGAAGGAAGTCCGCGTGGCCGTCCTCTGCGGCATCAGCCTCGGGATCGCCTGCTTCGGCAAGATCTTCCTGGTGGACTACCTGATCATGGGAAGCTTTGCCGGCGTTTCCAGCCCCTTCCTGATCATCGGCGTGATCTGCATCACGCTGTCGGTCACGGTGCTGTTTGCCAAGATCGTCGGCTGCACCCTGCCGCTGTTTGCCAAGAAGCTGGGCTTCGACCCCGCCGTTATGGCAAGCCCCTTCATCACCACCATCGTGGACGCCCTGTCGCTTCTGGTCTACTTCGGCGTCGCCAGCGCTTTCCTGCCGATTTAGGGCCCCGCGTGTCATTCTGAGCGGAGCGCAGCGGAGTCGAAGAATCCGTTCTCCGTAGGGGCGGCCACTGGCCGCCCGCACCCCCGCCTGTACCCACCCGTAGGGGCGCACAGTGTGCGCCCGCCGTCCCCTCGTTGCCTTCCCCCTGGGGGGAAGGTGCCCCAGTGCGCACACTGGGGCGGATGAGGGGGGGCCCCGACGACGAACCGCTCCGTAGCGGCGCACACCGGCGTCCCACGGAGCCTGCCAACCGCCACCACATCCCATCCACACGAAAACGGGGGAACGGAAAACGTCCCCCTGTTTTTTGAAACGCTATGACAACTATTATTTTCGTCCGCCACGCGGCCACCAACCTTCAAAACCACGACGAGCGCCTCCGGGAACTTTCGACCCAAGGGATGGAGGACCGAAAGCGCGTCACAGAATACCTCTCTACAAAGACAATCGACGCTGTGCTGTCGAGCCCATACCGAAGGGCTGTCGATACCGTAGCCGACTATGCGCAAACGCATGGTTTTGAGGTCAAATTGATGGATGGCTTCCGGGAACGAGAGCTTCCGGGCTGGATCGAGGACTTTGACGTCTTCGTCAGACGGCAGTGGGAGGACTTCAATTACAAGCGTCCCGGCTGCGAAAGCCTGCGGGAGGCCCAGAGCAGATGTGTGGCCGCCCTGGAAGCGGTACTGCGGCGCTATGCCGGGAAGACGGTTGTGATCGGCACCCACGGCGTGGTTCTTAGTACTGTTATCAACTATTATGACTGCTCTTTCGGCTACCCGGAGTTTGCGCAGATCGTGGGTGTTATGCCCTGGATCGTCGAGTTCGACTTTGACGAGGACGGAACCTGCACCGAGATCCGGCAGTACGACCCCATACACGGAACCGGGAACACCCACAAGCTATGAACGATAGGCTATGAGCTATCGGCTATACTGTATGAACCATGAATCATAATCTGAAATACAAATGTCTGATCCTCGACCATGACGATACCGTCATGGACTCCACCGCCCACGTCCACTACCCGGCCTTTCTGGTGTCCCTGGCGGAGCTGCGGCCCGGCCACACCATCAGCCTGGAGGACTATTTCCGCGTGAACTTCCACCCCGGCTTCATCGAATACTGCCGGGACGTCCTGGGCTTTACCGAGGCGGAGTTTGACAGGGAAGTGGAGATGTGGAAGGAGTACGTGACCGATCATATCCCCACGGCCTACCCCGGCATGGCCCGGATCATCCGCCGCCAGAAGGCGCTGGGCGGGCTGGTCTGCGTGGTCTCCCATTCCTTTGATTTCAATATCCGCCGGGACTATGCCGCCAACGAGCTGCCGGAGCCGGACGCCATTTACGGCTGGGAGCTGCCTCCGGAGTGCCGCAAGCCCAAGCCCTGGGCCGTGGAGCAGATCCTGGAGCGCTTTGGCCTGCGCCCGGAGGAGGCCCTGGTGGTGGACGACCTGAAGCCGGGCTACGATATGGCCCGCGCCGCGGGGGTCCCCTTTGCCGCGGCCTGCTGGGCCTACGACGTGCCGGAGATCCGCCGGTTCATGGAGGCCAACTGCGCCCTGAGCTTCACCGACCCCGCCGCCCTGGAGCGCTTCCTGTTCGAGGCATAAACAGCCCATCCCGCAGCGCCGGCCATGCCCCGCGGATTCCGTCTTGACGAAACCCAAAAACCGTGCTACAATACCCCAGACGCCGTTGTGTTGGAATAGGTAGACAAAGCGGACTTAAAATCCGCCGGAGTAAAATCCGTACCGGTTCGAGTCCGGTCAGCGGCACCATATCGAGTATTCATAACGGACTTGAGTTATGGATACTCGATTTTCTTTTGTATTCCCGCGGTTTTCTGTGTACGGAGCAGGTTCGGTTGAGCCTGCTCCGTTTTCATAAATCCTTTGGTATGACTATGCCGTGGGAGTTTTCGGGACGTATTCGACGGATACGCCTCGACGGGTGTCGGATCTCACGTTCTGCTTGTGCTTCGGCAGTTCCGGGAGTTCAATGTACCCGACGAAGCGGTAGTAGATCGCGACGCGCTGCGTGCGGTTTTTGCCGACGCCTTCCGTCTCGAACACGTCAATATGATCGATCAGCTCCTGGAGCAGCGGACGGGAAAGCGTCTGCACCTGAAGGAAGCGACGAACCGCATTCACAAACGACTGCTGGCCGAGTTTGAGCGCGTCTGCCTGGGAAAGCTGCCTGCGGAGCTGACTGATTTTGTTCTTCAGTTCCAGCCGCTCTGCCTCGTATTTCTGCGACATGTGCATGAACCACTCTTCTGAAACCTTGTTCTCCGCGTAATCCTCATAGAGCCTTTCGTACAAGCCGGAGACTCGCTCGTTTCTGGCAGCAGCCTTGTTGATCTCATCCTGCAAATACTTCTGCTCCTTGAGAATATCGCCGTTCGTCTTTTTCGTCAGAATCTCAATGAAGGCGTCCTCGTCGTCCTGCAAAAAAGCGGCCAGGCGGCGCAGCTCCAGCATCACGACCTGCTCCATGGCGTCAGCTCGGACGTAGTGTCTTGTCGGGCAGGTGCCGCGATAGTCCGAGGCGTAATTGGAACACGCAAAATAGTGAATCTCCTTGTTGATCGTGTTCGTGTGATACCAGAGCTTTTCGTGGCAGTCACCGCAGAACAGAAAACCGGAAAGCAGGTGCTTTTCGCCGTCGTCGTTCTTTGGCGCGCGGCGTTTGGATTGGGCTTTGATCTCCTGCACTCGTTCAAAAACCTCGCGTTCGATGATCGGCTCATGAACGTCTTTGAAAATCACCCAGTTTTCGGGATCGTTGGCAATCCTTTTCTTATTGCGAAAGTTCTTGGAGTAGGTCTTGAAGTTGATAATATCGCCACAGTACGCTTGGTTTTGCAGGATGGCCCAGACCGAAACACCTTTCCACTTGCACGGGTCGCTCGGCGGCTTTTTCCCGCCGCGTCCGCTCCCACGCTCCCGCCAGTATGACGTTGGATTTACAATCTTGCGCTCTGACAGAATCCGTGCGATTTTCTCGTTTCCGTTTCCTTCCATACACAGCTTGAAGATCTCGCGCACGACCTCCGCTGCGCCGGGCTCAATGATCCACTTTTTCTTGTTCAGCGGGTCCTTGATATACCCATAGGGCGGCTGACTGAGCGGCTCTCCGCAGTTCCCGCGAATACGATGTGCCGAGCGTACCTTCTTGCTGATGTCGCGGGCGTACATCTCGTTCATGACGTTTTTGAACGGAGCAATTTCGTTTTCACCGTCATTGCTGTCAACCATGTCGTTTACAGCGATAAAGCGGACGTCGTGTTCGGGGAAGTAGTTGTCCATGTACATTCCGACGGTCGGCGCGTATCTGCCGAGACGGGACAGGTCTTTCACCATCACGGTTGTGATATAGCCCGCCTCTATGTCGTCCAGCATTTGCTGAAAACCGGGACGGTTGAAGTTGGTGCCGGTATATCCGTCGTCCACATAGCACCGTGTATTGCTCAGCCCGTACTCCTTTGCTTTCTTTTCGAGCATCCGTTTTTGATTGGCAATGGAGTTGCTTTCCACCTCAGCGCCGTCGTCACGGGACAGACGGCAGTAGAGCGCGGTTGTACCAGCGATTTTATTCAGTTTTGATTTCGACTGCATGCGTCCTCCTTCCCGGCAGCCGAACGTACATATTCAGTGTCAATTATATCCGGGCTTGGTTCTGCTGTCAAATCTGCAAAGTCACTTCCAATAAAGGATTTCATTTTGTCTGCGAGCGTCTGTCGGTGCTTGCTTCCCGGCTCTGCAAAGTGAGACGTTACGATATACGTTACGCTTCCAATCTGATATGAGTGTTCTCCCGCACCGAGACCGATGATCCAGTTTCCTCCCATCCTGCTTACCTCGCATTCATATCACGTTGACGTTCTTTCCTTTGGAGCTCCTGCTGTTTTTGCTTTTCGAGGGCTCCAAGGATAGCTTTGATGATCTGCTCCGGCGTGTAGGACGGCGGGAAGTACTTTGTCAGATCCTCCCGCCGGATCGACACCTTTTCGATCTGATTCGGCTTCTGCTCGTCCATGATTGCCGCAACGTCATCGTAAGAAATACTGCCGTCTTTTGCGACGATCTCACGGATGCGGCGCGTCTGCGCGTGGGACGGAAAGATCGTCTTGCCGCTGTCGTCGATTCGGTCAACGATACAGCGCTGGGTTTCTTCGTCGAGATAAGACATCTCGACGGCGGGGCGCATCCCGATCTTGCCCTCGTCAACGAACTGCAAAAGCTCGGAGACAAGATAGGTCAGACGAATATAGCGGTCAATCTGCGCTCTGCTCTCCCCAGCTTCTTTGGCGATGATTTCGCTCGAACGTTTTTGTGTCTCCACTGGAGACACATTTTCAGCGGGTTTTCTGCCGGGCATTCTTTTGATCGCGTCCATCTTCATTTTGTACGCAAACGCTTTCTCGGACGGGAGCAACTCGGTGCGCTGGCAGTTGGAGTCCACCATCATCACGGTTGCGGCGTCGCGGTCGACGTAGTGGACGGTACACGGCACTTTCTTCATGCCGAGCTTCTGCGCGGCAAAGAAGCGCCGATGCCCGGAAATGATCTCATACCTGCCATCCTTGCTTTCCAGCGGACGGACAAGCAGCGGGTTCAAAATCCCGTGAACGCGGATGCTGTCGATCAGCTCGGTCATGCTGTCGTTCTCGATCACCTTGTACGGATGTTCCTTGAACGGCTCCAAATCCTCCAGCTTGATGATCAGCGACTTTGCTTTCGGCGCGGCAGCCTCCGGCTTTGCTTCGGCGACGTTGACCTTGATTTCGGTATCGGTCACGGTAGCGTCTTTCTTGTCAATTACAACGCTGTCCTTCTTCTTTGCGGCCTTTTTGGCCGCTTCTTTGGTTTCCATCTTCATGGGAAAACCTCCTTCAAAACATATTTTTGCTGTTTTTACAGAGGTGCAGAAAAATATATGTCAGGCCAACAGCGGGCCGTAATTGTCACGTTGATTATCGTTCAATGTCTTCTCTGTGCTTGATTAAAGTTGGTTGCCTGGATTTTTGCTTCGGGAATACGATCTGCGCGTCTGCTTCTTCGCCCAAAAGTGCCGCGGCGTTTTTCTGGCTGGCTTGGAGGCAATCCATATCGCAGATCCAGTGTTGCTTTTCAATGACGTCATACGCTTCCGCGTATTTCTCCGGGCGCAGCCGCAAGCGCTCGTTGCGCAGCTTCTCTTGATCGAGGGAAGCTGCCTCTTTTTCCTTTGCCTTGAAGGTTTCAACGGCTTCGTCGATTGCGTCGTCAAGCTGTTTGCTCAATGCTTCCAGTTGTCCCAAGCGCTCCTCCGCCGTTTTGATTCGCTGTTGTGCAAATGCAACGGAGCTGCCGGCAAGCTGGCTCAAACGGTCGTGTTCCGTCATCCACTCGGAAATCTCTTCTGTCAGGCCGAAAAGCTGTGTTTCAATTGCCTTACGCCGTTTCTTGAATAGGCCGGGCGTGTGTTGCAGTTCTTTTTCAAGGGCTGCCTTTTCGTTCTGCTTTTGGGCGAGCGTATCAATGGTCGGCTGGATATACGGAAGGGCTTTCTTCATTTTGGCGATCTCGTCCCGCTGCTCGTCTATTCTGACCTTGTTGTATTTCCAGTCGTACAGGAGAACAAGCAGCCGCACACGAATTGTCTCCAACACGTTTGCGATTACGGGGATCAGAAGTACGACGGCTTTTGTCAGCAAGACGACCGTTTCCGCCCAATACGCCAGGGCGCTGTTGTCCTTGAAGATCCTGCGGTTCAGCTCGCAACGGTCAGACCGCCTGCCCTTGCGCTCCATACGGATTGCAAATACGCCCTCATGGATCGTCGGCTGACGGTCAATTTCCTGATCCTTGAAGCTGCGGTGATCCACGCGAACGTCGAACCCGGCCAGCTCCAAATGCTTGTTGATCGCCTCCGCCCACGTTTTGCGCCAGACGGTCAATTGCTCCGGGCTGTTCCAGCGCCGGGAGATCGGATTCTGCCTGCCGCGTGGCGTGCTTTTGGGGTGCTTGGATAAGCGTTCGTATCCTGCGGCCTGCGAGGGCGGCAGATACCGACGCAGACCGCCGACGCGGTAAAGATACTGCTTTTCCCATCCGTCCTTTTGCACGGAGCGGTATTCTGCCGCGGTGAAGCCCTGTTCAATTCCGTCCTTCACACACAGGTATTCCTTTTCGGTCTTGGCCTGCCAGCTTCCGTTTTGGTTCAGCGGGCGGATCGTGAGAAGAATATGTGCGTGCGGATTATGGCTGTCACCGTCGTGAATACAGACGTCGGCACACATTCCGTCGGAGACGAACTGCGCTTGCACGTATTCTTCAAGCAGTCGGACGTTCTGCGAAAGGGTCAGTTCCATCGGAAGCGCCACAATGATCTCGCGGGCAAGGCGGCTGTCCCTGGTTTTCTCGGCTGCCTCGACGACGTTCCACAGTACCGCGCGATCCTTCCACGCGGGCGGCGCGTGCGCCGGGAGAAAGACGCGCTCGTATTTCAAGCCGCGCTTGCGAGAATAATCGTGCGGAAGGCCGTCATAGTCGTTGTAGATAAAAGAACAACTGATATAGGCTGCTGCCGCCACAACAGAGCGGCCTTCTCCTCTTGTGACAGGTTTTGCTTCTAAATGAAATATCGCGATAAACATTACCTCCGTTCGGGATCGCGATCATTGTTCCGGCTCTCCGCAGGAGCGCACGACCGCCGCTTCGCGGTGGTGAGTAAGTGCGCCCTTCGGGAAAAGCCTCGTCAGTCCTGCGTCGTTCTTCTGGAAATGGCGAACAGCTTTGCCTCCAGCTCCGCGAGATTATCCAGGCCTGCCGCCCAGGGAAAGACCTTCTCCAGGATGGCTCCCTCCTGGATCAGCCGCCGCGTCCGCGCCTTGTGTTCCTTCGAGCGATTCCGCATCTGTGCTTCTTCCAACCTGTGTTTTGCCTGCAAGAGCTTCTTTTCTTCGTCTGTCATTTCAGATTCCTCCTTTCTGCCTTTCGGCGTTTTTCAACATTCGGATCGGCCTGCAAAAAAGATCCCCTCATAAGGTAGCCAGCGAAAAAGACCAAAAATCACCCGTTTTCCGAAATGTTTACAAAAAATTTACTTTTACCGATAAAAAGGAATCAGTCGAGAACGGCCACAACTAAGCTGTGAGAAAAAGTCTCCTCATAAGGTAGGCAGCGAGAATGGCTCATAATTAACCTTTTTCGTAATTGTTTTCAAAAAGTTTACATTTCTCAAAAAGATTTCTCTATAATGTAGCAATCGAAGAAGGGGAAAAAGGGCAACCTCAAAATAAAAATTGAAAACACTCCCTCAAAAGGTAGCCAGCACAAAAGGCAAAAAAGTATCATCTTTCCAAAAACGTCAAAAAGTTATTCGTCGCTTTATAGCAGAAAAGCCTCCCAATTATTCGGGAGGCAATGAGATATTTCGTCGCATTTCTGCAATTAAGAATTATCCTGCGTTGTCGATGATGGAAAACACTAAATAATGCATATTTGTCAGCTTTCGCTCCCGCTTGCAATTCGCACGAGCCAATTATTAACGTTGCTTCTTAAGCGAACTCTTTGCAAATAATAATAAAGCAAATTTGATCAGCAGCCACAGCAGAAGAATATTTGAAAGGGTTAAAATGCACTGCCAAGCACAGAGCTTTCGCTCTGCGAGGCGGGCGGCCTGCTCCCAGGGTGGGAAGGGCGGCGTCGCTTCCGGCGGTGCTTGAAAGAAGGACTTTGCTTTCTTCCATAGGCGGGACAGACGGAAGCGGCCCGTAGAGCTCGTGACAACCTGCCCCGTTGCGTTTTGGAGGCGCTGCGCGGCGTAGCCGCCGTAATACTCCGGCAGCACGGCTTCATAGAAGCTCACCTCTGCGTCCTCCGTAATCGGTAGATAGATTCGCGGCGTATTGCCGAAAGCGGATTTATTTGCCGCGTCGTCCGGCTCCTTCAGTACGGCGATCACGCGCCGCCCGGCATCGTTGATTTGCACGTACTCTCCAAGACAGTGAAAGGAGCCGAAGAGCGCATAGGCCGCCGCCTCGTTCAGGATTGCCTCGGTACCGTCGGAAGCGAAGCTCGCGGCGCCTCCCTCCGTCATGGGGAAGGAGTGCAGCGTAAAAAAATCCTTTGATACGTACCACAGCTCCGTCTCCGCTGTACGACGCTCGTAGGCGGCGAGACCGGAGCTTTTTGTACCCCAGGCTGTGACAAAGGGCGGGATTTCTTCCGTTGGGAAGGCAGCGCGGAGTTCAGTTGTCAACGTTTCTGCCTGGGAGACGTCCATTTCGCCCTCGTTCCAGAAGACGGAAACCTGAGAATAGGTCTGCTCCGACGCCCCCCGCCAACGTTCTGCCTCGTATTGGAGCGTCTGGCTTGATAGGATGGCGTGAATGGAACGGATGGAGAAAAGGAGTACGACTGCGAGCAACAGCGTAACGACAATGCTTATTCTCTGCATCCCTGCGGCCGGTTCCTTGGGCGGGCGGCCGACCGCCCCTACAGTACTGCTGCGCATGACTCAATCTCCGAAGCGCACGGCCTGGCCGTCGGACAGCGGCACGCTGGACAGGATCACAACGTAGTCCCGTGCGGTCAACTCCCCGCTGATAGCGCTATAGCTGTCATCCTGCCGTATGAGCTCCACGTCCACGCGGCGTACCTTAGATCTGGAGCCGAGCGGCGTAGTTTTTGTTTCCACTGCGTAGACGAATGACCCGATGGAATCCTTGTAGAGCGCTGCATTGGGGACGACCAGATCGTGCTTGGTGGTTTTCAGCGCCACAGTTAACGTCAGATACTGTCCCGGTGCCGCGTTTGACCCGGTGATCGCAAAACAGAGGGTCTTCCGATTCGCGGGATCCGTTTGATCCGCCTCAATCGCGGTCAAAACAGCCTTGCTTCCGCCGCCGGATTGGTTCGTGATCCGAGCCTCATCACCAACCGTCAGCAGCGCGGCGTCCACGAGCGGAACGGAGCAGCGCAGGGTGAAGGCCTCCGTGCTTTGCAGACAGGCGAGCGTTTCGCCTGCCTCAAACGAATCCGATTCAAGCAGACTGCCAATGATTCCGTCAGACGCAACGCATACGTCCGTTTCCCCGAGCTTCGCCTCCAGTTCGGCAAGCTCCTGCCGCGTCTTCCCGATCCGCGTTTCCAACTCCGCAAGCCGCGCTGCTGTCAGCTCATCCTGTATCGCCGCGTTCTGCTGCCGTTCATAATAGGCGGCAAGGGCGCTTTTAGCGGACAGCACCGCGTTCTCGCAGGCTGTTTCATCGGTACAGCCGACGTATTCCATTTCCAGCGCCGAAATCTGCGCGTTCAAGGACTCCGCGTCCTGCTGCGCCGCGTCCAGCGCAGGCTTATGCTGTGATACGAGTTCTTGCAGAAGGGTATCCGCTTCGTAGCAACGGTTCTGGGAGGCCAAGACCGCTGCGTTTGCGGCGTCCAGGGCTGCCCTTGCATCGGCGCAGGCCTCCGATTCTGGATTCACGGAAGCTTGATAGTTGTAATTTGCCTGTGCGTTTTCCTGTTTCCGCTGTGCGGCAAGCAAATCCTCGCGTGCAGTATCAGCCTCCGCCGCAGCAGCATCCACGGCTGCGTGATAGGCGTCCTGCGCTTGCAACAGCGAATCATTCGCCGCGGAAAGCTGCTCGTTGAGCGCGTTCCGCTTTTCCGTGTATTCCTCGCAGCGAGCCTGCCGCTGCTTCGCGTCCTCCAGATTGTTCCGCATGATCTGATACTCCGTCCATGCGGAGGCGTCGGAGGTAAGAGACGCGTTCAGCACGGCCTCGGCATAGGCTTTTTCCTGCTGCTCCAGCTCGGCCTGCTTTGCTGCCAGGCTGCCGTCGTCCCGGTATTCCAGCTTCAGAATCACGTTCCCTGCTTTGACCGCTTCACCCGGCGCGGCAAATCGCGCAAGCACGGTGCCTTTGTGCTGTGCTGTTAATTCTGTCATGGCTCCGGCCTCCGTCAGACCGGCTCCGCTCACCACTGGGGTGATGGCGCCGGCGGTAACGGGCTTGGTCGTGACCTGCGGCAGGGTCCAATTTCGGATCGTGCCGGAAAAGAAGGTCAGGAGCAGCATCATGGCGAAAAACACAACGGCTGCTTTTTTCACCCAGGTTCGTTGTTTCATTTGACGCCTCCCGTTACGATCCCCTCTTCCAGGTGTTTTTCGCCATTGGCAAAGAGCAGCAGGCAGGGAATCATGTAAATCGCAGCTGCGGCAAAGGCCAGTCCCAGCTCGCCTTGGTTGATTTTGCTCAGATAGAGGGAGAGGGGCTGCAAATCCTCGCTTTCCAGGAGCACCATTGGCTGCTCGACCATGTTCCAGTAGTCGAAGAAAATCAGCATCCCCACAGCAAACAAGGCGCTTTTGCACTGGGGCAGGAAGATTCTGCGGAAGATTTGCCATTCATTGGCTCCGTCCAGCTGCGCAGCCTCCAGATATGCCTTTGGGATTCGCTGCATGTACTTCGTCAGTAGAAAAACGGCAAAGGGAGAGAAAATGCCCGGCAACAGGATCGCCCAGATCGTATCATAGGTTTTCAGCCACTTGCTGCCCAGGTAATTCGGCACAAGGGTCACCTGATAGGGCATCAGGGTCAGCACCAAATACCCGAAGAAGATCGTCCGCCGCAGCCGGGATGGTTTTCGGCAAAAGCCGTAGGCCGCCAATGCGGAAATCAGCGTTTGCAGCACAGTGATGGGAACCGTGTACAGCACGGAATTCCAGAACTTTTGCAGGTACTCCGGGCTTTGCAGCAGGAAGGTCTTGTACTGCTCCCCTGTGACGATATCGGGCACCAGCTTCAGGATGATCCGCTCCTTCATGTACCCGCCGCTGCCCAGAGCGGCTCCGTAGCTGCGCTCGATCTCCGCGGCGGAAAGGAAGGAATTGACGACGGTCAGCACCGTCGGAAGGACGAACAGAATTGCAAGTATGACAAGCGCCAGCCAGAGGCAGCCGTCTTTCAATCGTTGTTTTTTCATGCTTATTCGTTTTCGGTGTCGCGGTCGAGCCGGGATTCCACGCCCAGCAGGACGGAGATCCCCGCACCCATGACGACGGCCAGCAGCAATGCAGCGGCGCTGAGCTTCTGGTAGTCCATGGCGCGGTAGGTGTTGTTCATAAAGTGCTGAAGCAGGTAGAGGGTCTCGTAGGGATAGGAGCCCGTCAGGAGCCAGACCTCCCGGAAGAGTTTCATGGAGGCAATCAGGCTCATCAGAACCACGAAAAAGATCGTCGGCGCGAGAAAATGGAGCTTGATCGCAAAGAACTGCCTGCTTCGACCCGCACCGTCCAAATTTGCCATATCAATATACGCTTTTGGGATGGCCGCCAGCGCAGCCGTAAACAGGATCGTATGGTAGCCGACGTTCTTCCAAAGGAAAAGCAGCAGCACCATGAGAATACTCCAGGGGGAATGGAACCAATTCAAACGGGTTCCTAAATAGGCGTTGAGGGTTCCGTTCTGATGAAACAGCACCTGCCAGACCAGAATGACGGAAGCGACGGGCACCAGCATGGGACTGAGAAAGGCCGTGCGAAGATGGCTTTTCATCGGGATCGCCCGTTCCAGCCAGAGCGCCAATCTCAAAGGCAGCAGCACCGCCAGAGGTACCGAGAGGCCGATCAGGATCGTGGTGTTCTTTGCGCCAAGCAGAAAAGCTCTGTTTTGCAGCAGGCTTTTGAAGTTTTGCAGCCCCACAAATTCCCCGTTCACAGGCCGGTTCACCAGGCTGTAATAAAGCACCATCCCAAAGGGCAGGACGAAGAAAAGCGCCACACCAAGAAGACTTGGAAGCAGGAAGAAGAATGTATGCGGTTTTTTTGCTGACAAACGCTTCTTCATATCAACCTCGTTCAGCCAGATAGATCTCCACTCGGTTCTGGATACGCCGGGCAGCCTCCTCAGCGGTACAGTCGCCGTTAAAGAAAGCCTGGGCTTCCGAATAAACAAAATCCAAAGAAGTGCTCACGTTTAGGAATCGATTTGTTTCTTTTAGAAGGCAATCTACTGTCTCCATGGAAGCGAGAAAAATCACCTCAGCCTCCGGCACGATTACGGAACTGGACAGGTACTCCTCCGTTCGTTGTGTCTGGTCGGCTTCGGTCCATTCTCGATTGAGAAACACGGATTCAATTGCGTTTGAAAAGCTTGATTGCGTCCTAATGTATCGGTGCCATCCCTCGTCAAACAAAACCGTCTCCATAACAGCACGGACGGCACCCCCATCCGTATCCGCTGCGGCTGCCAGATAGAAGAATGCATCCAGGCGTATAGTGCTCAATTCTGGGAAAGGTAAACTAAAATACTGATAGTTGAAGGCTGCAGCATAAGAATACCGCAGTTGATGGTCAAGCTGAAAAAGAGTGTTTTCTGCTTCTGAATCCGATCCGTTTTTTTGAAAAGCCGAAGCTTCCTCCGGGGTCTGTGCACACTGGTTGCAGAATCGAAGCAACGCAATGAATTCCGAACTGTCAAAACAGGCAGTATGATTATCAAAATCGATCCAATGCTGTAAGGATGCCTCAAACCACCTGCTGAACATTGCTTCTTTTGTTGTCTCTCGAAGTGCCTCGGGTTCCTTCTCTTCCAAAAATACAGTCAGAGCAGATAAACTATTAAATGTATCTGATTCGACGCAGTAACGGGAGGGCATCAAACTGACACATGGAACCAAAAGTCCTGGCAGACAATATAGCTTCCCATCTGTCTGAAGCCCATTGATCATATTCTGGTAAAGAGAATCGGACTGGATCATTTCAGGGGCTGAAATCGTATAATCCTGCAATAATCCCTTTTCCCCATAATTGTTCAGAAGCAGCAGGTCAGAGTCGCCAACGAAATCGATTTCACCGGTCAGGAGGCCGCGATTCAGCGCCTCAGCATCTGTATACACTTTTTTGTCAAACTTCCATTCCGTGTGGGTTCGGTTGAAATAGGAAATAAATTCCGAAAAGGTCGGGTATTCGCCGATTGTTCCAATCAGTAGTGTCTTCGACTCCACCGGGTCGTGTTGCCCGGTTTCCGCTGCCTGTTCGCGGGAATCCAGCACCAAAAGGCTCCGCTTTTCCAGACAGAGGATCGTACTGAAGTCTGGCATCAGCACCCGCAGAAGGTTGGCAGAATTCACACCGCAATGGTTCAAATCGGCCACAGGGGAAAAACAGTCGCCCGATAGACGCCACAGCTTCCCTGCTGAAACAATTAAACCGGTTTCTGGAGGGCAGCAGGATTTTGCATCCAAAAGTTCCGCAGGTAAGGCGAGTCCGTGCTCCGGAGTCAGAGATGTTTCCGTCCCATCAAGGAGTAAAAGAACGCCAGAAATCGGTTTATAGCTCGCTGCATCTAAACGGCTTAGGCAAGCAAAAAGGCCGTCTTGTGTTTCAATCAGAGCACGGGCTTCCCAGTAGTAATCTGCGTCTCTCGGAAGTTCGAGCACGACCCCATTTCGATATAACGCGCTCCCATCGCAAAGCCAGATGGAGTTTGCTACTTGGATGAGCTGGATTGGAGCTGATCCGATTCTTGATTTCACTGGAAAGATCGTGCCGTCTTTGGCCCGGATTTCATAGCCATCTTCACCGTCGACGATTTGAAGCCGTCCGTCTTTTCGGAGGGAAATCACGTATATTTGTTCCATATCGGACACATCAGTCCGGTGAAAGCTGTTGTCTATCCTGTATACGCCATACGATGTGCTTAGCAGGTATCCGTCGCCTTCCGGCCATATTTCATACAGGCTATCAGCGTCATAGCTGCACGTCTGCCCGTAATAGTCAGGAGTTTCTACAGACGCAACGTGGAGAGTCTCTTCCACGGATTTAGAGGGCACAGTCTCATTCTTGCAGGCAGCAAGAAGCACAGCAAGAAAAACTGCCACGCAGAACAGCGTTGAATGAATGGCAGACTTCATATGGAACCTCCAGTCAAAACGCACCAATACCGGTTTTACAACAGAGGGACACCAGCTCATTTCTAAGAAACCGAGCAGTTGCCCCTCTGTTTTTACTTACTCATGAGACATCTGCGCGAGTAACATACCCAGCTCCTCCATAATTACTCGAAGAAGCAATTTGCGCATATACTCGTGTGCCGCCACCACTATATCCAGGAATGTACAGATATGTACCATAACTTAAACTATAGTTATAGCTACTGCCTGTCAGATTTGTGTAAAGGTAGGTGGACGATACTGTTACATTATAACAATCATAAGTAGGACAAACATAGTTTGAAAGAACATACCCATAAGTTGATCCATAGTATACATAGATTGCAGTAGGATTTCCAAAAGTCCATGTGCCTGAACTATAGGTAACCTTAGTGCCTGGAGAAAGAGTCGCAATAGGATTACCGCCTGAGTCAAAAAGATTAGTCGAGCGGCATACAGTATACCTAGCAGCAGGGCGCTCGCCGCCGGGCTCTTTGTCTTCCTTGCTTGTCGTTGCTTCAACCATTGGCATCATCTGAAAGAGTAAAAACACTACAAGAACAAGAGCCATTGCTTTTTTTATGATACAAGATACCTCCTTTATGCGTGTATTGTTTTGCAGCCTGCGCTTCGCGATGCGTAGGCCAAACTACCGAATGACATCCCGGATGTCCTTGATTATTTTAGCACAATTTAATATATATGTCAATCCAATATATTGATTTTTTGTTTATATGTGATATAACTATAAATGAAAAAAGTTAGGAGGTGCAGCAGTGGTAGAGGCAAGCCATTCTTTTTCAGCATACTATAAGCGTGCGGTTAGTCCGCTGCTTGTACTGGCCATGCTGCGGGAGCGACCAATGTATGGGTACGAGATTTCTTCCAGAATCTCGGCACAGAGCGGCGGGGCGCTGGCTCTGTCCGTTCTCTATCCGGTGTTGTTCCGGCTTCAGGAGCAGGAATTCATTGCGGAGGATTCCTGCGTCATTGTGGACGGAAGAGCGCGAAGCTATTATCGGATTACGGAAAGCGGCACGGAATACCTGAAAAAAACCTTGCGGGAATACCGAGAGCTTGACCGATTGTTTTCAGACATTACGGGGGAACAAGACCATGAAAAATGACAAGATTGTGCACTATTGCAAGCAAGTTGGACAGCGAATACTATGCGGCAAAGAACACAGGAAAGCACTGCTTGCTGGGTTGAAGGACGAGTTGCTCGAGCGGGAATTGCCAGACACAATCTCCATGAAGGGGTTGTATGAGCAAATAGGCACCCCTGAAGTTGTCGCGGCGCAACTCCAGGCTTCCCTGGAGCCTGGAGAAATCCGAACTGAACAGAAGCGAAGAAAACGCAGACATGTGGTTGCTGCGGCAATCACGTTTGCAGTTCTTTGTGTTGCTTTTGCCCTTGCCGTTCATTTTATCAACTCCCATGAGCCGAAGTTTGTTAAGACTTATATTATTTATGGAGATGATTATGATGACCCGAATACTACTTGGTATTCAACAGAACAAAAACCGTAGGAGGATGCAAAAAATGAAACGAATGTTGATTATCTTGGTTTGTATTAACTTGATTGTCAGTCTTTTCCCGACAAGCGTGAACGCAGAGACGCCGACTAATTCGGAAAGTGTTGCAATTACCTACTTTGAGGACGGGAGCTACTGTATTACAACGATTACTGTTGTGCAGCACATTTTGGACAGGGCGACAATTACTGGAACCAAAACAAATCAATACTACGATTCTAATGATGTAGCGCAATTTTCTGTCTCAGTTAAGGGAACATTCACTTATGACGGTACTACCGCAACAGCGACAACCGCTTACTACAGTTATCAAGTGTTCAATAGTTTTTGGCCTTTTGTATCAGGCAATGCTTCCTGCTCTGGTAATACAGCAACAGCATCCTGCACATTTGCTCTTTTGGGTGTCCTGAATCGGACGCTTTCTGTCTCTCTAACCTGCTCTCCAACAGGTGTTTTGAGCTGATTCAACTGCGGAACAATAAATAATATGTTAGCGTCGGGTGAAAGGTTAGAATCACCCGACGCTAACAGTACGGATCATTTACCGTTTACTCGTTGGGTTTTCACTTCATTTTATCTGTGTTTACGCGTTTACGAAATCACTCAAAACAAATTCTTCGACGCGGTTGCGGATAGAATTCATGCGGCGCGTCCATTCGAGGTTATCTGCTGCTTTGAGCGCTTCTGTGACGCCCTCGATCTCTGCGTACTGACGGACAAGCATCTCATAGCTTTCCTGCGCGTCGCGGTCAAGATCAGTCAGATACTGTTCCAGCGTTCCCTTTATTCGCATGACGTTGATAACAGCGGGGCTGTGCTTCTTCAGATAATTGTAATGGCGCTGTCCCCAAACGCCGATCTTGCTGATGAATTCGTCTTTCATTTTGAACCCTCCATAACCTTGATTTTCTTGGTCGGCGCTTCAATGAGCTTGAGCAGGATCTCATTGATGAAATCCACATATCCGCCCTCGTCGATGACCAACTTGCGGTATTCGTTGATCACGTTGACCAACTCTTTCCATTCGTAGTAGTCCAGAGCAAGGTACCGTTTTTCTTGCTTCTTGTATCTCATAGCGTCTCCGCCTCCCTTCGCCGTTACTGTATAACAGAACGGCGGAAAACAAAAATGTGCGTTTTGGCAGCAATGGTGCGATGAATATGTACATTCAGCTCCGTTAAAACAACGATTTATCAAGTCCGTTATCAATATTCGCACCACGTCGGAAGAATGCTGCTCCATTCCGTTTCCGCAGATTCCTTACAGAACTGCGAAAACTCCATATCCGCAGCATCCCTCCTCCTTCTCCCCACGCGACCCGCTCCGCTGGGCTCGCGTGGGGTCCCCTTTTTCCTGCGCTGACAGTTGGCAGCTTTTTCCACAACCTGTGCATATCGGGTATCCATGCTCAATGATATTTTTCCCGAAGAAATAGCCTGCATTTTCCGGAAGATTTTGTAAAATAGAAAACGTCGCGCATTGAAGCTTACACTTTTTTCGGTGAGGAAATCACTGCGTGATCTCCAAGGAATTTGAATGGGCTCTGTTCTTCGACCGGAACCAGGGCAGCTTTGGCCTGATTCCCTACAACACTGCGGATTACGACGACCTCAGATTCTCCTTCTGGCAGCCCAAGCCCTTTACCAACATCTACTTCACGGAGCTTCCCGAATGAGACGGAATCGGGAATAAATTTCTATGCTATGCAAATAAAAGAAAATCGCCGGAAACGGCGATTTTCTTTTATTTTCTTCTTGAAAAAGCTTTGCTTTTGCATTTTTTTGTTATATAATAACAGAAGGATCATGATGGGAGGCAATTTCATGGACTACAAGCAGAGTGTGACGATGAATCCCTCCGGCTTTGTGGTGCTGGCGGATTTTGTGCCCAGCATCGTGCAGGAGATCCGTTATCATTCTTCCTACAATTTCATCGGAGAGCGCATCGACGGCTACGAGGAACCCGTCGCGCTGCTGACGAAGGAGGCGGCCCGGGCGCTCAAATCCGTGGCCGGGGAGCTGATCGTCCAGGGCTACCGGCTCAAGGTGTTCGACGCCTACCGCCCGGCCTGCGCGGTGAAGCACTTCGTCCTCTGGGGCATCGAGGACCAGGACGTCCGCATGAAGCCCTACTTCTATCCGGAGCTGGAGAAGCAGGAGCTGTTTGCAAAGGGCTATATCGCCAAGCAGTCCAGCCACAGCCGCGGCAGCGCGGTGGATCTGACGCTGCTGGATATGAAAACCGGCAAGGAAGTGGACATGGGCAGCCCCTTCGACCTGTTCAGCGAGGCCTCCCACCCGGATTACAGAGGCATCACCGACGAACAGTACGAGAACCGGATGCGCCTGCAGCGGGTGATGCTCCGCAACGGCTTTCAGCCCATCGATTGCGAGTGGTGGCACTTCGCCCTGGCCGACGAGCCCTACCCGGACACCTACTTTGCCTTCCCGGTGTCCTCAGGATACCTTCGCAGATCCTGAACAAGTGAAACAGATTCCGAGAAACAGAAAATACATTCAGAAGTGAGGAAAAGCTATGCTGAACATCAACAAAACCGTGGAAAACAATACCGCCGCCGTTTCTCTGGAGGGACGGCTGGACACCGTCACCGCGCCGGAGCTGGAGAAGGCTCTGATGGAGCTCATACCCGATCTGACGGAGCTGAAGCTGGATTTTACCGACCTGGACTACATCTCCTCGGCCGGCCTGCGGGTGCTGCTGGCTGCCCAGAAGGCGATGAACAAGCAGGGCAGCATGACGCTGACCCATGTCAATGAGGCTGTGATGGAGATCCTGGAGGTCACCGGCTTTACCGACATTCTGACGATCCGATGAAGATCATAAAGGGGATCAAGATCGGGGGCCTGCAGCAGAAGATATTCAATCTCATGCTGTTCTTCCTGATTGCGCTGATCGGCGCGTTCCTGGCCATTTCCGCCTACCAGCAGAAGAATCTGACCCGCACGGTGCAGGACGCGAACGACAGGCAGCAGAAGTCCATCGAGGCTGTTTCCGAGGAGACGATGCTGGCGGTGCTGAACAGCACCATGACCCAGACCACCGAGCTGCAGGCCTATATCGCGGACGACCTGTTCTCCCAGGTCCGCTCCGATGTGCTGACGCTGCAGACCTTTGCCACGGAGCTGTTCACCCATTCGGAGAGCTTCAATGACCATCCCATCGAGCCTCCGTCGGCGCAAAACGACGGGACGCCCACAGCGCAGCTCATCCATGAGCAGGGGGTGGATCCGTCCCAGTCTCAGACCCTGGGCCTGGTAGCCCATATGAGCGAGATCATGGTGGCCATGTATGAATCCACCAACACCATCAGCAGCGTCTACGTGGCCACTGCCGACGGGAACATGGTCCTTGTGAACGACCGCCCCGGCACCTTCATCGGGGACGACGGAGCGGTCCTGACGCTGGACATCCGTCATCGCCCCTGGTATACCCAGGCGGTGGAGGCCGGGGAGCTGATCTTCACAGGGGTGGAGATGGACGCCTATACCAGCACGCCCATGCTGGTCTGCGCTGCACCGGTCTATGACGGCGGGAAGCTTGTAGCTGTGGTCGCCGCGGATATCTACCTCACCTCGATCAACGATTACGTGGCCGGCAAGGCCTCCGAGGGCAGCTTCGTCTGCGTGATCAACGGCAGCGGGCAGATGCTGTTTTCTCCGAAGCAGGAGGGCAGCTTCCGCGTGGAGCTCGCCGCCGACGCCCCCGATCTGCGAGAGAGCAAAAACCAACAGCTTGCGGCCTTCGTCCGCTCTGCCATGGAGGCCAACACCGGGCTCCGCCTGGTGGAGGTGGACGGGGAATCCTATTATATGTGCGGCGCGCCCATGAAGACAGTGGGCTGGACGGCCGTCTCGGTGGTGGATCGGGAGATCACCCGGCAGCCCACCACCGCGCTGCTGAGCAACTATGACCGCATCAACGGGGAAGCCCTGTCCACGTTCGAGGACGGCGCGAAGAACTCGGTGCGGACGCTGGTGGTGCTGCTGTCCGTGATCTGCCTGCTGGCGATCGGCGCTGCGCTGCTGATCGCCTCCAAGGTGGTGCGGCCCATCGAGCATATGACGAAGCGCATCAACGCCCTGAGCGGCAGCGACGGGGTGTTTGAGATGGAGCCCATCTATCGCACGAAGGATGAGATCGAGGTGCTGGCCGAATCCTTTGCGACCCTGTCCAAGCGGACGAGGGACTACATCACCCAGATCACCCAGATCACCGCCGAGAAGGAACGGATCAGCACGGAGCTTTCCCTGGCGACCAAGATCCAGGCGTCCATGCTGCCCAGCATATTCCCGCCCTATCCGGATCGCCCGGAGTTCGACCTCTTTGCCTCCATGGATCCTGCCAAGGAGGTGGGCGGCGACTTCTATGATTTCTTCCTGGTGGATGACGACCACCTCTGCGTCGTGATCGCCGACGTCTCCGGCAAGGGTGTTCCCGCGGCCCTGTTTATGATGGCCTCCAAGATCATCCTGCAGAGCTGCGCCATGCTGGGCCAGCAGCCGGCGGAGATCCTGACGAAAACCAACGAGGCGATCTGCTCCAATAACCCGGAGAGTATGTTTGTGACGGCCTGGGTGGGCATTCTGGAGATCTCCACCGGCAAGCTGACTGCCGCCAACGCCGGCCACGAATACCCGATCCTCAAAGCGCCCAACGGCGATTTCGAGGTGTATAAAGACCGCCACGGCCTTGTGATCGGCGGCATGGCGGGGCTCAGATACCGCCAATATGAGCTGACCATGGAGCCGGGCTCCAAGCTCTTCCTCTACACGGACGGCGTCCCCGAGGCGACGGACGCAAAGCAGCAGCTTTTCGGCCTGGATCGAACCGTCGCAGCACTGAATGAAGCCAAAAACGAGACGCCCAGGCAGACGCTGAAAACAGTTCGCCGGAAGGTGGACGAGTTCGTGGAGGACGCCGAGCAGTTCGACGATCTCACCATGCTATGCCTGGAGTATAAGGGAAAGGAATAGAACGCTATGACAGTTCAACTCAAGGGACGGATCGACTCCTCCAACGCGGCCCGGATGGAGCAGGAGCTCCTGCAGCAGGTGAACGGACAGAGCGAGGTCGTGCTGGACGCGGCGGAGCTCGCGTATATCTCCAGCGCCGGCCTGCGCGTCATTCTGCGGATCCGGAAGGATCACCCCACGCTGCGTATCGTCAACGTCAATGCCGACGTGTATGAGATCCTGGACATGACCGGCTTTACCGACATGATGTCGGTGGAGAAGGCCTACCGGGTGGTCTCCGTAGAGGGCTGCGAGGAGATCGGCCACGGAGCCAACGGCACCATCTACCGCATCGACAGGGACAACGTGGTCAAGGTCTACAATAACCCCGAGGCGCTGGAGGATATCCAGCACGAGCGGGAGGTGGCCAAGCTGGCCCTGATCCTGGGGATCCCCACGGCCATTTCCTACGACGTGGTCAAGGTGGGGGACAGCTACGGCTCCGTGTTTGAGCTGCTCAACGCCAGCTCCTTCGCCGAGATCCTGGCAAAGGAGCCGGAAAAGCTGGATTGGTGCGTGGCGGAATACGTGAAAATGCTCCGGCTGATCCACGATACGCCGGTTCCCGCCGGGAAGCTCCCGGACGTGAAGGAAACGGCGATGAGCTGGGTGACGTATTTGCAGAACTATTTGCCCCAGAGCGCCTGGGACAAGCTGGTGTCGCTGGTGGAGGCTGTGCCCCACGACGACCACATGATCCACGGGGACTACCATACCAAGAACCTGGAGCTGCAAAACGGCGAGGTCCTGCTCATCGACATGGACACCCTTGCGGTGGGCAATCCCATCTTCGAGCTGGCGTCCATGTACAACTCCTTTGTGGGCTTCTATGAGATCGACCATGATGCCATCAAGCAATTCCAGGGCTATGACTGGGAGACCGGCCGGAGCTTCTGGCGCAAATCCCTTGCGGCCTATCTGGACACCCAATGCCAGGCAAAGATCAAAGAGGTGGAAGACAAGGCCCGCGTGCTGGGATATTCCCGTTTGCTCCGCCGCGCCATCCGCCTCGGCGGCCTGGACGACGAGAAGAAACGGGCAGAGATCGAGCTCTGGAGATCAGAGCTGCTGGAGCTGCTGGAAAAGACGGATACGCTGATGTTCGACCGGAACGAGCTGGAGCTTGAGGCGGTCAAGGAGAATCTGGATGACGTGATCGCCTTTCTGGAGGAGCGGCTCGCAGGCACCAACTGTACCCCGAAGGCGCTGATGCAGATCAATCTGGCTGTGGAGGAGATCTTCGTCAACATTGCCAGCTACGCCTACAGGCCGGAGACCGGCAAGGCCACGGTGCGCTTCGAGGTCTCGGAGGAACCGGTCACAGTTACGATCACCTTCCTGGATCACGGGGTCCCCTATGACCCGCTGGCAAGGCAGGATCCGGACGTGACCCTCCCCGCGGAGGAGCGGGACATCGGCGGCCTGGGCATCTTCCTGACCAAGCAGATCATGGACGATGTGAGCTACGAATACTGCCGCGGGCAGAACATCCTGCGGATCAAGAAAACCGTGTAATATCCGGGAGGCTGGGAGCATGAAACACAAAACGCTGAAAACACTTCTTGTGGCGGGGATCATTTTGGCCTGGATGCTGAGCTTCGCCGCCTGCACGGACGCCAAAACAAGCGCCGAAACCACCAAGGCGACAAAGCACGAGGCATCGCCGTCGGAGACGGAAGCCCAGAAGCTCCAGGCGCAGCTTGCCCAGCTGGAGCGGGAGCTTTCCGACGTGAAGGCGGAGCGGGATACGCTCCAAACCCGGCTGCAGGAATGCGAGGGCAAGCTCACCCAGACCCAGAGCGACCTGGCGGAGGCCAATGCGGCCCTGGAGGAGCTGGCGGATACCGCCGTGACGATGGAGGAGCTGACCGCCGAATACAAGTGCTACAAGAACGTCATTTCCCAGGAGGAGGTCAGGAAGACCCTGTTCGGCCAGCCCATCTCCGAGGAGCGCAGCGGCGAATACCGCATCGGCATCGAGACGGCCATCGACGGGGATTTTCATGCCAAGCTGACGGTCTATCAGGCCCAGGGCGGCAAATACGTGGAGGTCTTCTCCTGCGATGCCGTGGTGGGCAAAAACGGCCCCGGCAAGCAGTCTGAGGGCGATACCAAAACGCCCCTCGGCACCTGGACGGTGGGCGAGGCCTATGGCATCAAGGAGGATCCGGGCAGCCTGCTGCCCTACACCCAGGTCACCGACGATATGTACTGGTGCGCCACCGGCTCCAACGGCAAAAAGTATAATACCCTGATCTACAAGAGCGACGACCCGGACAACGACTACAGCGAGGACGAGCATCTGGCGGACTATACCGTTCCGTATGCCTACCTCCTGGATCTGGGATACAACGCTTCCTGCGCGCCGTACGCGGGCAACGCGATCTTCCTGCACTGCTGGAAGGGGCCGGACTACCCCACCGGCGGCTGTGTGGGTGTTTCCGAGGAAAGCATGATCAAGATCCTCCAGACCATCACTCCCGGCACCTCCGTGACGATCTACTGACGAGATAATACGAGATAAGAGGTAATACGGTGCGGATCCCGACTAAGATTGATTTGCATACCCATTCCACGGTCTCCGACGGCACCGATACGCCGGAGGCGCTGCTGCAGTGCGCCCGTGCGGCCGGGCTGGAGCTGTTTTCCCTCACCGACCATGACGCGATCAAGGGCTGTGAGCAGATCCAGGCGCTGCGGGGGGCGGACGATCCGCGCTTCCTCCCCGGCGTGGAGTTTTCCTGCAGGGATGAAGAAGGGAAATACCATATCCTCGGCTATGGGTATGACGCGAAAACAGAGGCGATCCGATCCACGGTGGCCCACGGCCACAGCATCCGGATGCGTAAGCTCCGGATGCGGCTGGACTATCTGAAGACCCAGTTCGGCTTTGCCTTCCCGGAAGCGGAGCTGGAAGCGCTCCTGGCGCTGGACAATCCGGGCAAGCCCCACATCGGCAATCTGATGGTGAAGCACGGCTTTGCCCCCACGAAGGAGATCGCCATCAAGGACTATCTGGATCAGCTTCGGATCCGTTCGGAGTACATCCGCCCCGAGGAGGCCATTGCCGGCATCCTGGGCAGCGGCGGTATCCCGGTGCTGGCCCACCCCTGCTACGGCAGCGGGGATGAGCTGATCCTCGGGCCGGCGCTGGAGGAGAGAGTCAAAAAGCTGATGGCCTTCGGCCTGCAGGGCGTGGAGGCGTTCTACTCCGGCTTTTCCGAAAAGCTCCGGGCGGAGCTGCTTGCCCTGGCGGAGCGCTGCGGGCTCTACGTCACCGCCGGCAGCGACTACCACGGCACGAATAAGCTCGTTCCCCTGGGCTTCACCGGCCTGGAACCGAAGATGGAGCTCGTAGACGGTATGCGCCGTTTTCTGGAGCGTGTGAGCGGCGCGCCGGGTTAGCCCTTCGCCGTCCCTCGCCGCTGCAGGCTTCCCCACGACACCGAACGACGCGCAGGAGGAGAGAACAATGTTTGAAAGCATCTTGTCACGTTCCGATATGATCCGCTGTGTGCTCTGCCAGGACGCGCCCTGCAGCTCCGCCTGCACCCGGCTCGACCCTGCCGCGCTGCTGCGGGGCATCTGGTTTCGCAATGACAAGACGGCGGCGCTCAGGCTCCCGGAGTCCGACTGCTGCCGGGGCTGTGACGCGCCCTGCGAGGCAGCCTGCGTCCGGCCCCATGAGGTTCCGATCCAAGGCTTGATGCTGCGGCTTCGGGAGGAACTGCGCCCCAGGCTGGAGCTGCCCCTTCCGGAGGACGAAGGTCTCCTTCGCACGGAGCTCTGCGGCGTTCCGCTGGAGAACCCCTTCCTGCTTTCCTCCTCGGTGGTTGCCAGCACCTACGATATGTGCGCCAGGGCCTTCGAGGCGGGCTGGGCAGGCGCTTGCTTCAAAACCATTTGCTCCTTTGAGATCCATGAGGCTTCGCCGCGATTCTCCGCCATCACCGGGGACAACGGCAGCATCATCGGCTTCAAGAATATCGAGCAGCTCTCCGACCACAGCGTTGCGGAGAACATGATTATTTTCCGCCGTCTGAAGCAGAACTATCCCACCAAATTCATTCTGGCCTCCATTATGGGGCAGAACGACGCCGAGTGGGAGGAGCTGGCGCGCCAATGCGAACAAAGCGGCGCGGACGCCATTGAGCTGAACTTCTCCTGCCCCAATATGGCGGACGGGGGCCTGGGCTCGGATATCGGCCAGGTCCCGGAGCTGGTGGAGCGCTTCACCGCCGCAGCCCGGCGGGGGACAAAGCTGCCGATCCTTGCAAAGCTGACGCCAAACGTGGCCTCCATGCTCCCCGCAGGGGAGGCTGCCCGGCGCGGCGGCGCAGACGGGCTCGCGGCCATCAATACCATCAAAAGCATCACCGGGATCAATCCCCATACCTACGTCTCCGCGCCTGCGGTGCACGGGATGTCAGCCGTGGGCGGCTACAGCGGAAACGCGGTGAAGCCCATTGCTCTGCGCTTTCTGGCGGAGCTGGGGCAGGATCCCGCCCTGGCCGGAATGCATATCAGCGGCATGGGCGGGGTGGAGACCTGGCGGGATGCCCTGGACTTCATTCTCCTGGGTGCGGGAAGCATCCAGGTCACCACGGCTGTCATGCAGTACGGCTACCGGATCATAGAGGATCTGAAGGCCGGCTTGAATTACTATCTGGCGGAGAAGGGCTTCCGAAGCGTAAAGGAGGCCGTGGGCCTGGCGCTGAGCACCGTCAGCGAGACGACGGACGTCCTGGAGCGGGATACCGTTGTTTTGCCGAAATTCCTGCGGGAAAAATGCGTCGGCTGCGGCCGCTGCGCCATCTCCTGCGCGGACGGCGGCCACCAGGCCATCCGTCTGAACGGGGAGCGGAGGCCGATGCTCAACGGCAAACGCTGCGTCGGCTGCCATCTGTGTGTGTTGGTGTGCCCCCAGAACGCGATCCGTCCCGGCAGAAAGCGGATCACAAAGCCGAAGACGGAAGAGAACTCTGACAGGGAAGTGAACTGAGATGATAAAAAAGCTGTTCCGGCAGATGCTGGTGACCCAGATCGTTTCCTCCATGACCGTGACCCTTTGTATGCTGATCGACAGTATCATGATCGGCCGCTTTCTCGGGGTGGATGCCATGAGCGCCTACGGGCTGGCAAGCCCGCTGCTGTTGGTCTTTGCCGCCTTCGGCAGTCTGATCTCCTCGGGCGTGCAGGTCATGTGCGGAAAGACCGTCGGCGCGGGGGACCGGGAGGCCACCGACGCCTGCTACACGGTGTCTGTGCTGCTGGCAGCCGGGATCTCCGCAGTGGGTCTGATCCTGGTGTTCCTGTTCCTGGGCCCGCTGACGAGCCTGCTGGGCGCGGGGGAGCCCGGCCCGAACAACCCGGTCTTCGGGCTGACCAAGGACTATATCACCGGCTTTATCATCGGCGCGCCCGCATTCCTTTGCGCCCAGATCATGGTGCCCTATATGCAGCTGCTGGGCAGCCGTACCAGGCTTGTGGCGGCAGTGATCGCCATGACCGCGGCGGACATCGCCCTGGATCTTCTGAACGTGTTCGTATTCGAGGGCGGGACGCTGGGCATGGGCCTGGCCTCCACCGTGAGCTATTACATTGCCGTTGGGGTGGGCGCAGGCGTCTTCCTGCGTAAGGACTGTATGTTCCGCCTCCGGCCCCGGCTGTTTCAGCGGAAGGTATGTCGGGAGCTGGCCTCCTACGGCGTTCCCACGGTGGTGAATCAGATCAGCATGGTGTTCCTGGTATTCCTGCTGAACCGTCTGCTTCTGAGCGTGGAGGGGACGGTTGCGGTCGCCGCCTATTCCGTGATCTCCACAGTGGGCAATATCTGCTATTGCTTCGGCTCCGGCACGGGCTCGGTGGCCATGATGCTGGCGGCGATCTTCTATGCGGATCGGGACAGAACCTCCATCCGGGAGCTGGTGCGGGTCATGACCCGCAGCGCCGTGGTGCTGGATGTGGCCGTTACGGTGGTGGGTCTGCTGGCCGCCACGCCGCTGATCACCCTGTTCCTGGGCCAGGACGTGGGCGCGAAAGCCATCGCGGTCTTCGGTCTGCGGCTGTTTGTGCTGTCCATCCTGCCCTCCTCGCTGAACTCCACCTTCAAGAACTACTACCAGGGTGTCAACCGCCTGCGGCTCACGGAGCTGATTTCCGTCCTGCAGAACTTCGTCTACCCGGTGGCCTTTGCCTATCTGCTCAGCCGTTTCCTCGGCGTGACCGGCATCTGGCTCGGCTTCGTCTGCGGCGAGACGGCCACGCTTCTCAGCTTCTCCGTCCTGGTCTGGCGGCATCATGGCGGCTTCTCCCTGTCCGCCGATGCCTACAGTATGCTGGATCCGACCTTCGGCGCCGCGCCGGAGCAGTGCTTCGAGCGCACGATCCAGTCTGCGGAGGAGGCGGTAGAGGCCTCCGAGCAGATCTGCGCGTTCTGCAGATCCCGGGAGATCGACCGGAAAACCGCCATGCTGATCGGCCTGAGCGTGGAGGAAATGACAGTCAACATCATTGAGCACGGCTTCACCAAGGACAGCCGGGAGCACAACGTAGACGTCCGCCTGGTGCTGGAGCAGGACAGCCGGGTCATCCGCATCCGGGATAACTGCGTCAGCTTCGACCCGACCAAGTATCTGGAGCTGCATCATTCCGACGACCCTGCCGCCCACATCGGCCTGCGTATGGTGATGGGCATGACGAAGGAAGCCTTTTATATCAACACCCTTGGCCTGAACAATCTGACGCTGACAATGTAAGAAGCGGTCGGAACGCACCATCGAAAATAATCCGAAAGAAAGAGAGGGATCGGTATGAAAGAGATCTATTTTCATATTTGCGCCATCCCTCTGTTCACTATGATCCTGATCGTCTGCTATTCCAGAAAGATGACCAAGGGAAACGCCAATCGCCTCTTCCTTGCGATGACCGTACTGTCGCTGATCAGCACTGTGGCGGATCTGATCATGGTGATTCTGTCCTATCAGCTGCCTTTGACCGACGCAGAGCGCTTGCTGGATGAGGTGCTGGGCTACGTCTACCTTTCCCTCCACAACCTTACAAACGTTGTAATCCTGCTGTTCCTTCTGTCTCTGACCCGCATGACCTCGCTGATCCAGAAAAAACGGATCAAGTTCGTCATCAGTCTGCCGTATGTTCTGATCGTCGCTTTTTTGATCCAGAACATCTTTACCCATACCATTTTTTCCGTTACGTCTGAGGCAGGATATGCGCGGGGCGTGCTGATGCCGATGATCTACATCATGGCCGCGCTGTACGGCATCGGCGGCCTGGGCTACTGCATCTATTCCAAGCGCTTTCTTGCGAAGAACAAGTGGGTTTCTCTGCTGTGTATGTATCTGCTGTCCTATTTCGCTGTTGCGGTCCAGTTTTTCAAGCCCAAGCTCCTGCTGGAAATGTTCTGCAACGGCCTTGGGATTATGGGCGTCATGCTGTCGGTGATGCGCCCGGAGGAGCGCATGGACAGCATGGTGGGCATGGAAAGCTGGAAATCCTACCGGGAGGATCTCCGCAATATCCTTCGCTCCGGCGAGCAGGTGGCCATCGTCGTCATTCGGCTGCCGAATTCCCGGGAGATCCTCAGCTTCCTGGGGGAGCACAAGTACAACGATTATGTGTCCGAGATCGGAAATGCGCTGCGCGCCCTTCCCTGGAATCACCCGAACCACGTGGAGCTCTACTTCGAACGTCCGGGCACGATCTATCTGATCGTGGACAAGGACGAGAAGGAGATGGAGTCGATCGGAGACCGCCTGTATGCGGAGCTTGGGATCCGGCTGCAGGAATACGCGGCCAACGGCGTTCGCTTCGAGCCGCAGGTGTGCCTGATCCGCTGCCCGGATGATCTGAAGAAGGCGGAGGACATCATCAGCCTGGGCCATATGTTCTATACCTTCGACAGCGGCAGGGAGAACACCTTCCAGGCAAAGGAGCTCGTTTCCTCCCGGGTCTTTGCCATCCGCTCGCACATGGAGGAGATCCTCAAACGCGCCATCCAGGAACAGAATATCGTGATGCACTACCAGCCGATCTACGACGTCCGTACGGGCTGCTTCCACTCTGCGGAGGCCCTGGCCCGCATTGTGGATCCGGAATTCGGTCTGATCTCTCCCGGCATCTTTATTCCCGCGTCGGAGGAGCTGGGCCTGATCGTCCACATCGGCGACGAGGTGCTGGAGCAGGTGTTCCGCTTTATTTCCGAGCATGACCTGGAGGCCCTGGGGCTGGAATACATAGAGATCAACCTGTCCGTGGCCCAGTGTATGCAGAGCGTGCTTCCGGAAAAGATCCGTCATTTGCAGCAAAAATACAACGTAGATCCGCGCCATGTCAATCTGGAGATCACCGAAACGACCTTTGAGAACATCAGCGAGGTGGTGATGGAGAATGTCCATGAGCTGATCCGCATGGGCTATACCTTCGCGCTGGACGATTATGGCATTGGATATTCCAGCATCCAGCGGGTCAATCATTTCCCGCTGAAGCTGATCAAAATCGATAAGAGTATGCTGGACGAGGTCTCCTCCAGAAACGGGCGGATGATCCTGGAGCATACGGTGCATATGATGCGGAGCATTGAGAAGCAGCTCGTGGTGGAGGGCGCGGAGACCCGTGTCGCCGTGGATCTGCTGAAGAAAATGGACTGCGATTATATCCAGGGCTACTATTTCTCCCGGCCGCTTCCCGCAGAGGACTTTGTCCGCTTCCTGGAAGAACACAAATAAGCGTCAAAGGGGCGCAAAAAACGGAGTCTGCGGCAGGCAGACTCCGTTTTCTTGCGCTTGTTCGCTGTTTCTTGTCGGTCAGATCCTGGCCACGCCGCTCTCCACGGCGGCCCGCTTCACGGCCTCGGCCACGGCAGGGCCCACACGGGGATCGAAGGCGGCCGGGATGATGTGCTCCGCGTCCAGCTCCCCGTCGGAGATCAGTCCGGCCAGGGCGTAGGAGGCGGCCTGCTTCATGGCCTCGTTGATCCGGCTGGCCCGCACGTCCAGAGCGCCGCGGAACAGGCCGGGGAAGACCAGCACATTGTTGATCTGGTTCGGCTGGTCGCTGCGTCCGGTCCCCACCACGGCAGCGCCCGCAGCCCGGGCAAGCTCCGGGGTGATCTCCGGAACGGGATTTGCCATGGGGAAGACCACGGGATCCTTGGCCATGGAGCGGATCATCTCCTGGGAGACGACCCCCGGCGCGCTGACGCCGACGAACACGTCCGCGTCCCGCATGGCGTCCGCCAGCGTACCGCTCAGATGCTCAGGATTGGTCCTCTCGGCCATTTCCGCCTGGGCGGGGTTCATATCCGTGCCCTCGCAGAGGATGCCGCAGCGGTCCACCAGCTTCAAATGCCGCACGCCCAGGTTCAGCAGGTGCTTGCCGATGGCAATGCCCGCGGAGCCTGCGCCGTTGATGACCACGTGTACCTGCTCCATCTGCTTGCCGACCACCTTCAGCGCGTTGATCAGCGCCGCGCCCACCACCACGGCGGTGCCGTGCTGGTCGTCGTGGAAGATGGGAATATCGCAGAGCTCCTGGAGCTTCCGCTCGATCTCAAAGCAGCGGGGGGCGGCAATGTCCTCTAAGTTGACGCCGCCGAAGGAGCCGGAGAGCAGCCAGATCGTCCGCACGATCTCGTCCACGTCCTTGCTGCGGACGCAGAGGGGGATGGCGTCCACCCCGCCGAAGGCCTTGAAGAGGACGCATTTGCCCTCCATCACCGGCATACCTGCCTCGGGGCCGATGTCGCCCAGGCCCAGGATCGCGGTGCCGTCGGTGACCACGGCCACGGTGTTCCAGCGCCGGGTGAGCTCATAGCTCTTTTCCGGATGGCGCTGGATCTCCAGGCAGGGCTCCGCCACGCCGGGGGTGTAGGCCAGGCTGAGGGCCTCCTTGGAATCCACCTTCACCCGGGGGGTGATCTCCAGCTTTCCCCGCAGCTCCCCGTGCAGCCGCAGGGATTCTTTTGCATAGTCCATAGTGATTCTCCTTTTCTGTCTATCTGTTCAGCAGTCCGTAGGGGCCGATGCCTACATCGGCCCTTTTGCCGTTTTTGGCCCGGAAGCTCCTTTTTGTTTCGAGAATCATACCATCTGCTCCGGGCGGACGGCTTTGTCAAACTGCTCCGGGCTCAGAAAGCCCAGCGCGGCGCAGGCCTCCCGCAGGGAGATCCCCTGCGCCGAAGCAAGCTGTGCCACCCGTGCGGCGTTTTCGTATCCAATGTGGGGGGACAGGGCCGTTGCCAGCATCAGAGAGCGCTCCACGTTCTGCCCCATGCGGGCCCGATCCGCCCGAATGCCGCTGACACAGCGTTCCGTAAAGGCCGCCATGGATTCCGCCAGCAGCCGGGCGGACTGCAGGAAGTTGTAGGCGCAGACCGGCAGGAAGGTGTTCAGCTCAAAATAGCCCTGGGAGGCCGCGAAGCCGATGGCCGCGTCGTTGCCCATGACCTGGACTGCCACCATCGTCACCTGCTCGCACTGGGTCGGATTGACCTTGCCCGGCATGATGGAGGAGCCGGGCTCGTTGTCCGGAATCGTGATCTCCCCCAGGCCGCAGCGGGGCCCGGAGGCCAGCAGGCGCACGTCGTTGGCGATCTTCATCAGATCGGCTGCAAGGGCCTTCATGGCCCCGTGGGCGAACACCAGCTCGTCCAGGCTGGTCAGCGCGTGGAATTTGTTTGGCGCGGAGCTAAAGGCCATGCCGGTGAGCGCGGAGAGCTTCTCCGCCACCATGGCGTCAAAGCCTGCAGGCGCGTTCAGCCCGGTGCCCACGGCAGTGCCGCCCAGAGCAAGCTCCTTCAGCGGCGGCAGGGAAGCCGTCAGCATCCTGCGATCCTGCTCCAGGCTGGCCCGCCAGCCGGAGATCTCCTGGGAGAAGCGCAGCGGCGTGGCGTCCTGCAGATGGGTGCGGCCGATCTTGAGCACGTCCTCGTTTTCTGCCTCCAGGCGGCGCAGGGCGTCGATCAGTTCGTCCATAGCCGGGAGCAGCCTCTGCTCCACGGCCATCGCCGCCGCCACGTGCAGGGCGGTGGGGAAGGTGTCGTTGGAGGACTGGGAGCGGTTGACGTCGTCGTTGGGGTGCAGCAGCCGCTTGCCGGCCTGGGCGTTGCCCCGGTTGGCAATGACCTCGTTGACGTTCATGTTCGTCTGGGTGCCGGAGCCGGTCTGCCAGACCACCAACGGAAAATGCTCCGCCAGAGCGCCGTCCAGGATGGCGTCCGCCGCTTCGCAGATGGCGTCGCACTGCGCCTGGGTCATTTTTTCGGGCAGCAGGGCGCGGTTGGTTAGCGCGGCGGCCTTTTTGATCTGGGCAAAGGCGCGGATGATCTCAGTGGGCATCGTTTCCAGGCCGACGCCGATGGGGAAGTTGCGGCGGGAGCGCTCTGTCTGCGCCCCCCAGAGGGCCCAGGCGGGAACCTGCATCTCGCCCATGCTGTCGTGCTCGGTGCGGTAATCCATGCCTGCCGCCTCCCTACACGTTCAGCTCCGCGCTGCCGCCCTCTGCGGATTCAAAGACGCTGCGGTTGCGTGCCAGGAAGGCTTCCACCTGCTCCTTGCAGCGGCCGATATAGTTCTCCGGGGAGAGCAGCTCCAGCATTTCAGCCTCCGTCATGCCGAATTCACCGGTGGCTGCCAGGCGCTGGATCAGATCGGATGCTTCTCCGTTCTGCAGCTTCCGGGCGGCCTCCATGGAGCAGCGGCGGATGACTTCGTGGAGGGCCTGCCGGTCTCCGCCCCGCTTGACGGCCTCCATCATCAGATTTTCGGTGGCCAGGAAGGGAAGGTACTCCCGGATGGTCTTGTCCACGATGGCCTCGTTGACCCGCAGACCGTTCGTGATGTTTTGCGCCAGACGCAGGATCGCGTCGGCGCAGAGGAAGCCCTCCGGCATGGAGATCCGGCGGTTGGCCGAATCGTCCAGAGTGCGCTCCAGCCACTGGGTGGAGGCGGTCATGGGCGCGTTGGCGGCGTCCGCCATCAGATAGCGGGCCAGGGAGCAAATGCGCTCGCTTCGCATGGGGTTGCGCTTATAGGGCATGGCGGAGGAGCCGATCTGGGTGCTCTCAAAGGGCTCCTGCAGCTGACGGTCATGCTGCAGCAGACGGATATCGTTGGCCATGCGGTAGCAGCTCTGGGCCACGGAGGACAGGGCGTTGAGGATCCGGCTGTCCAGCTTGCGGGGGTAGGTCTGGCCGCAGACGTCGAAGCAGCGGGTAAAGCCGAAGGCTGCCGCCAGCCGGCGGTTCAGCTCCTCCACCTTTTCCCCGTCTCCGTCGAACAGATCCAGCAGGCTGGCCTCGGTGCCGGTGGCGCCCCGGCAGCCCAGGAAGCGGATGGCGTCGATGGCGAAATCCAGCTCCTCCACGTCGGAGATCAGATCCTGCATCCAAAGGGTGGCCCGCTTGCCCACGGTGGTGGGCTGGGCGGGCTGATAGTGGGTGTAGCCCAGGGTTGGGATGGCCTTGCAGCGTTCCGCAAAGTCTGCCAGATTGGAGATCACCTTCAGAAGCTCACCCCGCAGATAGCGCAGACCGTCCCGGTAGAGGATCAGGTCCGCGTTGTCGGTGACATAGCAGCTTGTAGCGCCCAGGTGGATGATGCCCGCGGCGCAGGGGGCCACCTGGCCGTAGGCGTACACATGGGCCATCACGTCGTGGCGCACCTTTTTCTCCTGGGCGGCCGCAACGTCAAAGTCGATGTCCGTGATATGCTCCCGCAGCGCCGTCACCTGCTCCTCGCTCACAGGCAGACCCAGGGCGTGCTCCGCCGCGGCCAGCTCTGTCCAAAGCTGCCGCCAGGTCTCGATGCGGGTCCGCTGGGAAAAGAGCCTCAGCATATAGTCGGACGCGTAGCGGGTGGATAAGGGGGATTCGTATTTGTCGTACATGGTAGCCTCTCCTGTCTATTTTTCGTGGATGGGTCGTTCAAAGCGGGATTTGCTGCCGGGCTTCGGAATATCCGTGGGGTACTCCCCGCCGAAGCAGGCGGTGCAGAAGCCGCTGTCCTCGCCGGTCAGCAATCTGGCGTGGGTGAGGCTGAGGTAGCCCAGGGAGTCCGCGCCGATGTGCTTTGCGATCTCCGGTACGGTGTACTGATTGGCGATCAGGCCCTTTGCGCTGTCGATGTCGGTGCCGTAGTAGCACGGGGCAATGAAGGGGGGCGCGCTGATGCGCATATGGATCTCCTTTGCGCCGGCCCGCCGCAGCATCTCCACCGTGCGGCGGCAGGTGGTGCCCCGGACGATGGAGTCGTCGATCAGCACCACCCGCTTGCCCTCGATCACGCTGCGGATGGGGTTGAGCTTGAGATTGACGCCCATTTCCCGCTCGCTCTGGGTGGGCGCAATGAAGGTGCGGCCGATGTATTTGTTCTTGGTCAGGCCGATGGCGTAGGGGATCCCGGAGGCGTGGGCGTAGCCGATGGCCGCGTCCAGCCCGGAGTCCGGCACGCCCACCACCACGTCGGCGTCCACGGGGTGCTCCTGGGCGAGGAACTCTCCCGCCCGCTGCCGGGCGAGGCAGACGCTTTTTCCGTCCAGCACCGAGTCCGGGCGGGCGAAATAGATGAATTCAAAGACGCACATACTGCGCCGTACCTGGCCGCAGTGGCTCCGATCCGAATGCAGGCCGCGCTCGTCCACGGTCACCACCTCGCCGGGCTCCACGTCCCGCAGGAAGCTCGCGCCCACCGCGTCCAGCGCACAGCTTTCCGAGGCGGCCACGATGGAGCCGTCGGCCCGCTTGCCCAGGCAGAGCGGCCGGAAGCCGTGGGGATCCCGGGCCGCGATCAGCTTGGTGGGAGACCCGATCACCAGGGAATACGCGCCCTGGATCACGTCCATGGCGGCGGAGACGGCGGCCTCGATGCTGCCGCAGCGCAGCCGCTGCCCCACGATCACATAGGCGATGACCTCGGAGTCCGTGGTGGTGTGGAAGATAGAGCCCCGCTGCTCCAGCTCCGTGCGGAGCTCAAAGGCGTTGGTCAGGTTCCCGTTGTGGGCCAGGGCCATGCTGCCCTTGTGGTGGTTGATCAGCAGGGGCTGGACGTTGCGGAGCTTGTCCGCGCCGGTGGTGGCGTAGCGCACGTGGGCCACTGCGATGTGGCCCTGCCCCAGAGCGTCCAGCTTTTCCCGGCTGAACACCTCGCTCACCAGACCCACGTCCCGGCAGGCCCGGAAGACGCCGTCGTTGTTCAGGGCGATCCCGGCGCTCTCCTGCCCCCGGTGCTGCAGGGCGTGCAGGCCGAAGCTGACCAGGGGCGCAAGATCCGCCAGGGCGGAGGAATAGATCCCGAATACGCCGCATTCCTCGTGAATGCCGCGGTCTGTGACAGCCTTATTCATCATGCTCACGCAGACGGCGCATGACCTCCGCGTAGGCATCCTCCACGCCGCCCAGGTCGCGGCGGAAGCGATCCTTGTCCAGCTTTTCCTTGGTCACGCTGTCCCAGAGGCGGCAGGTATCGGGGCTGATCTCGTCAGCCAGGATGATGGTGCCGTCGGCCAGCTTGCCGAATTCCAGCTTGAAGTCCACCAGGGTGATCCCGCAGGAGGCCCAGAATTCCCGCAGCAGCTCGTTGACCCGGAAGGCGTAGCGCCGGATGGTATCCAGCTCCTCCGCGGTGGCCAGATGCAGGGCCATGGCGTGGGTGGAATTGATCAGCGGATCGCCCAGCTCGTCGTTCTTGTAGGAAAATTCGATGGTGGGCTGGTCGAAGACGATGTCCTCCTCCACGCCGTAGCGCTTGGCGAAGGAGCCCGCGGAGATGTTTCGCACGATGACCTCCAGGGGGACGATCTTGACGCGCTTGACCAGGGTCTCCCGCTCGGAGAGCTCCTTGACGAAGTGGGTCGGCACGCCGCCCCGCGCCAGGCGCTGCATCAGGCGGTTGCTCATCTGGTTGTTGATGACGCCCTTGCCCACGATGGTTCCCTTTTTGACTCCGTTGAAGGCGGTGGCGTCGTCCTTGTAGTCCACGATCAGCAGCTCCGGATCGTCAGTGGCGTAGACCTTCTTCGCCTTGCCCTCGTACAGCATTTCCAGCTTTTCCATGATAATACCTCCTGTTTATCGTTCGATGAACGCGTTTCTTTCCGCGCCGACGGATACGTATTGAATGTGGCAGCCCACGGCCTGCTCGATGCGCAAAACGTAGGCCTTGGCCTGGGCGGGCAGCTCCTCCCAGCTGCGGACGGCTGAAATGTCACAGCCCCAGCCGTCCATGTATTCGATCACCGGCTTGGCGCTGCCCAGCGCAGCCGGGAATGGGAACTCGTCTGTCCGGACGCCGTCCAGCTCGTACTGAACGCACAGCGGGATCCGATCCAGATAGCTCAGCACGTCCAGCTTCGTCAGCGCAAGGGCGGTAGCGCCCTGCATCTGCACGCCGTAGCGCGTGGCCACCAGGTCGATGGGCCCCACCCGGCGGGGACGTCCGGTCTTGGCGCCGTATTCGGCTCCTGCCTCCCGCAGGGCGTCCGCCTCCGGCCCAAACATCTCACAGGTGAAGGGGCCCTCGCCCACGCAGGTGGAATAGGCCTTGGCAATGCCCAGCACCTCGTCCACCTTCAGCCAGGGCGCGCCGGAGCCCACCGGTGCGTAGGCGGCCAGCGCGTGGGAGGAGGTGGTGAAGGGGTAGATGCCGCAGTCCAGATCCCGCAGCGCGCCCAGCTGGGCCTCAAAGAGGATGCGCTTGCCGGCGGCCTGGGCCTCCCGCAGCTCCACGGCTACGTTGCAGAGGTAGGGCTTGAGCTTCTCGCCGTAGTCCTCCAGCCAGCTCAAAAGGGACTCCCGGGTGAAGGGCTGCGCCCCATAGACGCCGGTGAGGATCAGATTCTTCCATTCCAGCAGCTCGTCCAGATGCTCCCGCAGATGGGCGGGGTAGCGCAGCTCCCCGGCGAGCAGGGTCTTCTTCTGGGCCTTGTCCGAGTAGAAGGGCGCGATGCCCTGCTTGGTGGAGCCGTATTTCTTGTCCTTGAGCCGGGCCTCCTCCAGGGCGTCCAGCTCCCGGTGCCAGGGCAGAAGGATCGAGGCACGCTCGCTGATCTTCAGATTCTGCGGCGTGATCTCCACCCCGGAGGCGCGCAGGGTCTCGATCTCGTTCCAAAGGTTTTCCAGATCCAGCGCCACGTCGTTGCCCAGGATGTTGACGACTCCGGCACGGAATACGCCGGACGGGAGCAGATGCAGGGCAAATTTGCCCCGGTCGTTCACCACCGTGTGGCCGGCGTTGCCGCCGCCCTGATAGCGGACGACGTAATCATAGCGCTCGGTCAGCAGATCGACCATGCGGCCCTTGCCCTCGTCGCCCCAGTTGATTCCTACGATTGCACAGCTTGCCATTTGATAACCCTCCAGATCCTGTTTATTTCAGCGCGGCGCGAACCAGCCCGACAAAGAGCGGATGGGGCCGGTTCGGACGGCTCTTGAACTCCGGGTGATACTGCACGCCCACGTAGAACGGCAGCTCAGACAGCTCCACAGCCTCCACCAGTCTTCCGTCCGGCGAGGTGCCGCAGAGGGTCAGTCCGGCCGCAGTCAGGGCGTCCCGGAAATCATTGTTGAATTCATAGCGGTGACGGTGGCGCTCCTGGATCAGCTCCGTCCCGTAGCAGCGGGCCAGGGTGCTGTCCGGCGCGATCCGGCAGGGATAGCTGCCCAGGCGGAGCGTGCCGCCCTTGTCGATCTCGCTGCTCTGGCCGGGCATGAAGTCGATGACCTTGTGCCGGCAGAGCTCGTCGAATTCGCCGGAGTCGGCATCCGGAATGCCGGCCGCGTTTCTTGCAAACTCAATGACCGTGATCTGCATTCCCAGGCAGAGCCCCAGGAAGGGCTTTCTGTGCTCCCGGGCATACTTGGCGGCCAGGATCATCCCCGCGATGCCGCGGCTGCCGAAGCCGCCCGGAATGAGGATGCCGTCCAGCTCCGCCAGGGTGCTTTCCACGTTATCCGCCGTGAGCTGCTCGGAGTCGATCCAGCGGATCTCCACCCTGGCCCCCAGGGCGCTGCCTGCGTGGCGCAGCGCCTCCATCACGGAGAGGTAGGCGTCGTGGAGCTGGGTGTATTTGCCCACCAGACCGATGGTCACGGTGGCCGTGGGATGCTTCATGCGCTCCACCATGGCCCGCCATTCGCCCAGCTCCGGCGCGGGCACGTCCAGCCCGAGCTTGCGGCACACGACGCCGGAGAAGCCGGAGTCCTCCAGCATCAGCGGCGCTTCGTAGAGGCAGGAAACGGTGCGGTTTTCGATCACGCAGTCGGGCTGCACGTTGCAGAACAGGGCGATCTTGCGGAAGATGCTCTCGTCCTCAATGGGCTCGTCGCTCCGCAGCACGATCACGTCCGGGTGGATGCCCATGCCCTGCAGCTCCTTGACCGAGTGCTGGGTGGGCTTGGATTTGTGCTCGTTGGAGCCCCGCAGATAGGGCACCAGGGTCACGTGGATGAACAGGCTGTTTTCCCGTCCCACCTCCAGGGAGACCTGCCGCGCCGCCTCGATGAAGGGCTGGCTTTCGATGTCACCGATGGTGCCGCCGATCTCCGTGATCACCACGTCCGCGTCCGAGTGCTTGCCCACCCGGTAGATGAATTCCTTGATCTCGTCCGTGATATGCGGGATGACCTGTACCGTGGAGCCGAGATATTCGCCCCGGCGCTCCTTGTTCAGCACGTTCCAGTAGACCTTGCCGGTGGTGAGATTGGAATACTTGTTCAGATCCTCGTCGATGAAGCGCTCGTAGTGCCCCAGGTCGAGGTCGGTCTCCGCGCCGTCCTCGGTCACGTAGACCTCGCCGTGCTGGTAGGGGCTCATGGTCCCCGGATCGACGTTGATGTACGGATCGAGCTTCTGCGCGGCCACCTTCAGGCCGCTCATTTTCAGCAGCCGTCCGAGAGACGCCGCCGTGATACCCTTGCCGAGACCGGACACGACGCCGCCGGTCACAAAGATGTACTTGGTCATTTTATTCCCTCCATAGTTGTGTTTCCCAACGAAAAAGGCGCTCATTCAGGGGGCACGAACCCCATGAATGAACGTCTTTGCTCAACGGGCAAATCATACTACAAGATGCCTTGCTTGTCAATAGGACACAGCTATGTTTTCCGCAATTTTGCGTCATTTTTCCAGCCCTCCTTCTATGATCCTGCCCGGTTCTGTTCCTGCTCTGCCGCGCCTACGCGAAATAGGCGATCAGCCGCTCGGCCGCCTCGGCTGTGACCGCCGGGGTGCTGAAGCAGGAGAAGCGGAACCAGCCCTCTCCGCAGGCGCCGAAGCCGACGCCCGGGGTGCCTACCACGCCCGCGCGCTCCATCAGATCGTCAAAGAAGGCCCAGCTGTCCATGCCCTCGGGGCAGCGCAGCCAGAGATACGGCGCGTTCTGTCCGCCGAAATAGCGGACGCCGCAGCGATCCAGCGCGGCGGTGAGCAGCTCCGCGTTTTTCTGGTAGACGCCCAGGTTGGCCCGGCTCTGGCGCAGGCCCTCCTCCGTCAGGGCGGCTTCTCCCGCCCGCTGCAGCAGGTAGGACACGCCGTTGGTGCAGGTGCTCCGGTTACGCACCCACATCTGCTGCAGAGAGCGACCCTCCCGGATCAGCGCCTTCGGCACCACGGTATAGCCCAGACGGGTCCCGGTAAAGCCGGCGGATTTGGACAGGGAAAACATCTCAATGGCGCATTCCCGGGCGCCGGGCAGCTCATAGATGCTGTGGGGCACGTCGGGATCGGTGATAAAGGCCTCGTAGGCGGCGTCAAAGATAATGACCGCCTGCTGCTCGTTGGCCCAATCCACCCAGCGCTGCAGCTGGGCCTTGGAATAGGCCGCCCCGGTGGGGTTGTTCGGGGAGCAGAGATAGACCAGCTCCGCCTCCAGCTCCGGGGAGGGCAGGGGCAGGAAGCCGTTCTCCTCCGTGCCGGGGATCGGGACGATGGTCCGGCCGGACATGATATTTGTGTCGGCGTAGGCCGGATAGGCCGGCTCCACCACGGCCACCCGGTTTTCCCGGGCAAAGAGGCCGCCGATGGCCCCCAGGTCGTCTCCGATGCCGTAGCAGACAAAGACCTCCTCGGGATCCACCGTCACGCCGCGGCGGGCGTAGTTGGCAGCCGCGGCCTGCTTCATAAAGCCCATGCCAAGCTCCGGCATATAGCCGTGGAAGCTCTCCTGCCGCGCCTGCTCGTCCACGGCCTTGTGCAGCGCCTCGATCACCACGGGAGCCAGGGGCAGGGTCACGTCCCCGATGCCCAGCCGCAGCAGGCGGCGTTCGGGGTGGGCGGCCTCAAAGCGCTCGGCCCGCAGCTTGGTCTCGTAAAACAGATAGCTTTCCGTCAGCTTGGAATAATCGGAATTGATATGTGTCACAGCTCGATCTCTCCCTCGAAAACCGTCTCGGCGGGGCCTTCCATATACAGCTCTCCCTGTTGGCCCACCGTGATCTGCAGCGCGCCGCCGTCCAGCAGCACCGTGATCGGCTCCATCGGCCGGCAGAGGCCGCGCCGGACTGCAGCGGCAGCCGAGGCGCAGGCGCCGGTGCCGCAGGCCAGGGTGATCCCGCTGCCCCGCTCCCAGACCCGCATCCGCAGGCGATCCGGGCCGAGCACCTGTACAAATTCCACGTTGATCCCCCCGGGAACAGAGGCGCAGAGCGCCGGGCCCAGGGTGCTCAAGGGCGCACCCTCCGCGTCGGAGACGAAGCGTACCAGGTGGGGGTTGCCCACGTCCACAAGATCCCCCTCTGTGCCGGGGATCACCGCAGCGCGGCCCATCTCCGCCGTGACGGAGACAACCCTGCCGTTTTCGGGGCGGAGCCGGAGGCGGCGCAGACCTGCGCCGGTCTCGATCAGCAGCTCGGTTTTGTCGGTGAGGCCCCGGTCATAGACGTACTTGCCCACACAGCGGATGCCGTTGCCGCACATCTCCGCCTCGCTGCCGTCGGCGTTGAAGATCCGCATCCGGAAGTCCGCACAGTCGGAGGGAGAAATGAAGATGATGCCGTCCGCGCCCGGCCCGAAGTGCCGGTCGGACAGGCGTCGGCTCAGCGCCGGAGCGTCCGCGGGAGCCTGCCCGTAGATATATAAATAATCGTTGCCGAGGCCCTGCATTTTCGTAAAGCGCATGGGAGCTCCTTTCCGCGATCGCAACGTAAAAAAGGCAACTTGGAGATGCGGGGGAATTGTCCCAAAGACTCCATTGCCTTTTGACGACTTATTATATATAATGGAAAAAACAATGTCAACCCCCTTTTCAAATCTGTTGCGCTGGTGTATAATACGGAAAAATGATTGGAGGGACTTTTATGCGCTACTCCTGGGAGGACGTTCAGACCTTTGTGCAGGAAGAAGACGTCCGATTCATCCATCTTGTGTTCTGCGACGTGTTCGGGCGGCAAAAGAATATCGCCATTCTGCCCGCCGAGCTCTCCCGGGCCGTCTCCTGCGGGATCGCCATCGACGCGTCCGCGATCTCCGGCTTCGGCGGCGCGGTGCATTCCGATCTGTTTCTGCATCCGATCCCGGACAGCCTCACCCTGCTGCCCTGGAGACCGGAGCAGGGCAAGCTGGTGGAGCTGCGCTGCTTTGTGACCTACCCGGACGGACGGCTGTTTGAAAATGACACCCGCTCCCTGCTGCGCGAGGCCGTTGCCAGAGCGGAGCAGGCCGGTCTGTCCTTCTCCTTCGGGCCGGAGCTGGAATTCTATCTCTTCCGGCTGGACGACGAGGGCGAGCCCACCCGGCGGCCCTATGACAACGCGTCCTATATGGACGCCGCCCCGGAGGACAAGGGGGAGGGGATCCGGCGGGAGATCTGCATGATGCTCCAGGCGCTGAACATCCAGCCCGAGGGGGCCCACCACGAGGAGGGCCCCGGCCAGAACGAGATCGACTTCCGCTACTCCGACGCCCTGACGGCTGCGGACAACGCGATGACCTTCCGCTCCGTGGTAAAGACCGTTGCCGCCCGGAACGGCCTGTACGCGGATTTCTCCCCCCGGCCCCTGAAGCACAGCCCTGGCAGCGGCCTGCATATCAACATTTCCGTCAAGGCGGAAAGCGGCGCGGATCTGCTGCCCCATGTGATCGCCGGCATCCTGGAGCACGTCCCCGAGATCACCGTGTTTCTCAACCCCACGGAGGGATCCTATGACCGTCTGGGCCGGGACAAGGCGCCCAGCTATGTCTCCTGGTCCAGCGAGAACCGCTCGCAGCTGGTGCGCGTGCCCGCTGCGGAGGGGGAGTTCCGCCGGGCGGAGCTGCGCTCTCCCGATCCCGGCGCGAATCCCTACCTGGCCTTCGCCCTGCTGATCCATGCCGCCCTGGACGGGATCGAGGCCGGGCTCTCTCTGCCCGAGCCTGCCGATCTGAACCTCTTCACCGCGGACGAGCAGACCCTGGCCCGGTTCAGACGGCTGCCCGCCAGCAGATCGGAGGCCGCGCGTCTGGCGCGGGACAGCGATTTTGTGCAAAAGCATCTGCCGCAAATGCTGATCGCCGCCTATTGCGGCTGAGCAAGGCCACAGACAGCGGAAAACTGCTGCCGTAACGCGGAAAGGAGGGATGGCGCATGGTCTTTTCCCAGCAATGCTTCAGCGTGCTGATCGTGTCGGACTCGGCCCGCTTCAACCAGGCGATCACCGAGCTGATGCCGGCCTCGGGCTATGCGCCCATCCGGATCGTTCCGTCCGTCAGCGCGGCCAAACGGGCCGCCCTGGAGCGGGTCTATGATTTCGTGGTGCTCAACACGCCCCTGCCCGACGACTTCGGCACGGCCTTCGCCGCGGCCCAGAGCGGCAATCGGCAGACCGTGGTGCTGATGCTTGTGCGGGCATCCCTGCAGGAGCAGATCCAGAGCCAGGTGACAGACCGGGGCGTCTTCACCCTGCCCAAGCCTACCACCCGGCAGGCGCTGCAAACGGCCCTGCAATGGATGGGCGCGGCCCGGGAGCGGCTCCGCAGAATGGAGGAGGCCGACCGGAGCGTGGAGGACAGGATGCGGGAGATCCATCGGATGAACCGGGCCAAATGGCTGCTGATCGAGCGTCGCGGCATGAGCGAGTCCGAGGCGCATCATTACCTGGAGCAGCAGGCCATGGCGCAGTGCGTCAGTAAGCGCGCCATCGTCGATGAGATCCTCTCCGGGCTGGAAGCCCTGCCGCCCACGGAGGGGTAAGCCCACCAAAGCCCCCGGAGCCCCCCAAAGCCCCCGGCGTTTGCCCGCCGTACAAGTGAAAAGGAACAGAAAAACTCCCGGCATCGCAAGGATGCCGGGAGCTTTTTTGCATAAGATCAGTCGATCACAGTGGTGTAGTAGGTGGTGGTCGTGCCGCCGGTGGTGGTCTGCTTCCAGAAGTACAGGCCGGTGGGAGCGGAGGAGTTCACCATGAAGTACTTGTTGGAGGAGAAGGCCAGGTAGGGATAGCGGCTGCTGGCGCTGTTGGCAGCGGTCACGTTGCTGCCGCTGATGGACAGGCTCCACTGGCAGTAGCTGGAGGAGTAGCTGGAGCGGCTGTAGAGGTAGCTGCTGTAGCTGCCCAGGTAGGTGTTGGTGGAGGCGTTCCGGATGCTGTACTTGGAGCCGGTGGAGGCCACGTTGAACACGTAGGCGTCGGTGGCGCCGGTCAGCACGTCGCCGGAGCAGGTCATGCCGGTGTTGGCAATGGCCACAGCGCCGCCCGCGGAAGCGGATTCATACTTGGTGTTGCCGGACAGGCCCTTCAGCACGTACATACTGCCGGTGTTGGTGCCGTAGGTGATGACGTAGCTGCCGGTCCAGTCGGAGGGAGCGGAGCTCAGCTTCTGGTAGCCTGTGCCGCTGCTGCCGGAGGTGGAGGTGTAGGAGTACAGAGCCCGCAGCGTCACGTTGCCGGTGACCCGGTAGGAGCCGGTGAGGATGTTGCCGGGCTGGGTGGTGGAGTTGTTCACCGCAGCGGTGACCCAACCCAGGAAGGTGTAGCCGGCGGGAGCCGCAGCGGTGGGCAGGGTGACGGTGCTGCCCGCAGTCACGGTCTGGCTGGCGGGAGCGGTGACGCCGTTGGGCACGGAGTAGCTCACCGTGTAGGTGGTCTCAGGCTCGGGGGTGGAGGCGCTGGGGCTGGTGGTGTAGTAGGTGGTGCCGGTGGCAGTCGCCTTCCACAGCCGGAGCACGTTGGCGTTGTTGGTGCTGGCGGACCAGAAGTACTTGTTGCTGGTGGAGAAGCCGAAGTAGGGGTAGCTGCCGTTGGCGTAGTTCTTCAGCTGAGCAGCGCCGCTGGAGTTGACCGCAGGCGTCCATCTGCAGTAGGAGGAGTTGTAGCTGGTGTAGCCGGCCAGGTAGGAGCTGGAGTTCATGCCCATGTAGACGCCGGTAGAAGCGCTCTGCAGGGTGTAGTAGCTGCCGGTGGCGGCCAGGGTGAAGACGTAAGCGTCGGAGACGTTGGACAGGGTGTTGTTGGACAGGCTCATGCCGGTGGAGGCGTAGGTGGAGGCATTGTTGCTGTTTTCAATCTGGCTGCCGTTGGAGCTGGGGGTGACGCCCTTCAGCACGTACATATTGGTGGAGTTGCCGTTGGTGATGACGTAGTTGCCGGCCCAGGTGGAGGGCGTGGAGCTCACCAGCTGGTAGACGTTCTCGCCGCCGTTGCCCTCGGTGCGGGCGTAAACGGCGTACAGCGTGACGTTGCCGCTGGGGGTGTAGGAGCCGCTCAGAACAGCGGGACGGGTGGTGGTCTCGGCGACGGTGTTGGCAGCCCAGCCCACGAAGCTGTAGCCGCTCACAGCGGTGGCCGTGGTGGGCAGCGTCACAGATTCGCCCTGGTAGCAGCTCAGGGTGTTGTAGGTGGCGCCGTTGGCCTTCAGGGTCACGGTGTACTGGGTCTTGGCGGCGAAGTTGATGCGAACCGTGCAGTCAGAGGAGGGGTTCACCGTGAAGGTGTTGCCGTTCTGGGTGACGGTGGCGGTGCCGCTGGTGACGGTGTAGCCCGCCGCGTAGTAGCCGGTCTTCGGGCTGGCGGTGATCACGTTGCCGCTGATGGAAACGGTGCCGTAGCCGGTGTTGTTGGAGACGGCGGTCACCGTGTAGGTGGGCGCGGGCGTGGAGTTGACCTTGATGCCGAAGTATCTGAGGCTGGAGCTGGCGCCGGAGGGAGGATTGTAGACGCCGTTCACGGGCTTGACGGTGATGGAGCCGCCGCCCTTGATGGAGCAGCTGGAGCCGGTGAAGACCACGGGAGCCAGCAGGTCGTAGGGGCTCTGAACGTCATGATACTTGCTGGGATCGTAGCCGTTCTGCACCTTGAAGCCGTAGATGCCGTTGTAGTCGCTCTGGGCCGCGTTGGCGGTGACAGCGATGCGGAAATCCCGAACCAGATCGGCGCAGCTCACGCCGGTGGCGTTGGTGATGGCGGAGACGTCGCTGGAGGAGAACTTGTTGGAGATCTGTCTGTAGATGGTGTTGCCGAATCTGGAGTACAGATACTGGGCGAAGAAGGAGACCTGGGAGTAGAGCGCCAGGATATCGCTCAGGTTGTTGTTCCAGGCGTACATGGAGTAGCCGTTGTGCAGGTTGTAGCTGGACTGATACTTGAACTCGGAGGGAGGATTCAGCCAGTCGTTGTTGTCGGCGTAGTAGTAGTTTTCCCAGGACTGGATGCGGCTGACAAGGGAGCTGCCGGGATAGCAGATCTCCTCGGCCGCGGCGGAGAAGCACTCGTTGAGCCAGGTGCTCATGCCGCTGGTGTTGGAGTAGTTGATCAGGTGCTGATACTCATGGACCATGGTGTTGTAGGTGGTGTCCATGCTCTTGTATTCAGTGCCGCTGGAATTCTTGTAGTAGACGCCGGGGTAGGTGTCGATGTTCAGGATGGGCAGGCCGTTGTTGGAGATGTCCACCTGGTAGAAGAAGCCGGCGATGTAACCCTGGCCGGGCTGCCAGCCGTCGTTGATGTTGTAGTACAGCATATGCAGCTTGCCGTCGCCGGAGGAGCCGTTGGTGTGGTTGCCGAAGGAGGACTGCATCAGGCTGAACTTGGAGTCGAACTCATCGGCGGCCTTCTTGGCGAAGCTGGAGTCGATGGTATCCAGGGGGTAGGTGTTGTTGGCGGAAGAGCTGGGGGTCCAGATGTAGCAGTGCTGGCCCACGTACAGGCACTTGAACTGCACGCTGCCGCTGCCGGTGGGGGAGTAGGTGGAGTAGATGTTGAAGGTCTTGGTGGAGCCAACGTTATAGGAAGCTCTGGTGGGGACGGGCTCCTTGATGACCGCGGTCTTGGCTTCCTCAGCCATCAGCGGATCCACGTCGAGCTTGAAGGGACGGGCTTCGTCCCGGGCGGCCCGGAGGAGCTCGGCGTTGGCGTTTGCGTTGGTGTTGACGGTGGTCTCAATGAGGCCGGTCATGGTGCCGGTGGAGGCGGAGCTGCTGGAGCTGGTGGAGGGGTTGTAGATCACAACGTAGTCGCCCTCGTAGCCGCCGGCGGCGTCAGAGTCTACTACGATCCCGGAGTATACGGCGCGTACCTGGGAGCTGACGGCCTCGGCGCGTTCACCCGTCTGTGCGCCCACAGCGGGAACCATCAGGCTTCCCATCAAAGCGAGGATCAAAAACAGAGAGAGCAGATGACGAAATGTATGGTGATGCAGCATATAGATACTCCTTTTCAAATTTCAGATTGGTTTTTCTATTGAATTGCGCTGCGTAGGACGTTTCGTTCGTCTGGGAAAGGGATGCCCACCATCTTGCGGTGGTGGGCATCCTGCGAGTGTCAGGGGATCAGGTGGTGTAGTAGGTGGTGGAGCTGCCGCCGGTGGTCTGCTTCCAGAAGTACAGGCCGGTGGGCACAGAGGAGCTCACCATGAAGTAGTTGCTGGAGGCGAAGGCCAGGTAGGGATAGCGGCTGCTGGCGCTGTTGGCGGCGGTCACGTTGCCGCTGCTGATGGACAGGCTCCACTGGCAGTAGCTGGAGGAGTAGCTGGAGCGGCTGTACAGGTAGGAGTTGTAGCTGCCCAGGTAGGTGCCGGTGGACTTGTTGCGGATGGTGTACTTGGAGCCGGTGGAGGCGATCTCGAACACGTAGGCGTCGGTGACGTCAGTGAGCTTGCCGTCGGCGTAGGTCATGCCGGTGTTGCTGTACAGGACAGCGCCGCCCGCGGAGGCGGACTCATACTTGGTGTTGCCGGACAGGCCCTTCAGCATATAGAGGCTGCTGGTGTTGGTGCCGTAGGTGATGACGTAGTTGCCGGCCCAATCGGTGGGCGCGGAATCCAGAAGCTCATAGGCGGTGCCTTCGCCGGAGGTGGAGGTGTAGGAATACAGAGCCCGCAGCGTCACGTTGCCGGTGACCTTGTAGGAGCCGGTGAGGATGTTGCCGGGCTGCGTGGTGGAGTTGTTCACCGCGGCGGTGACCCAGCCCAGGAAGGTGTAGCCGGCGGGAGCGGCGGCAGTGGGCAGGGTGATGTAGCTGTTGGCGGCAGCCGTCTGGCTGGCGGGAGCAGTGATACCGCTGGGAACGGAGAAGCTGACGGTGTAGTTGGTTACGGGAGCGGCAGAGCCGATCTCGGTGGTGTAGTAGGTGGTGCCGCCGGCGGTCTGCTTCCACAGACGGAGCACGTTGGCGTTGTTGGTGCTGGCAGACCAGAAGTACTTGCTGCTGGTGTTGAAGCCGAAGTACGGATAGCTGCCGTTGGCGTAGTTCTTCAGCTGAGCAGCGCCGCTGGAGTTGACAGCGGGGGTCCATCTGCAGTAGCTGGAGTTGTAGCTGGTGTAGCCGGCCAGGTAGGAGCTGGAGTTCATGCCCATGTAGGTGCCGGTGGCAGCGCTCTTCACGGTGTAGTAGCTGCCGGTGGCATCCAGGGTGAAGACGTAGGCGTCCGCCACGTTGGTCAGAGCGTTGTTGGACAGGCTCATGCCGGTGGAGGCGTAAGCGGTGGCATTGGAGCTGGCCTCGATCTCAGCGCCGTTGGAGCTGGGGGTCACGCCCGTCAGCACGTACATACTGGTGGAGTTGCCGTTGGTGATGACGTAGTTGCCGGCCCAGGAGGAAGGCGTGGAGCTCACCAGCTGGTAGGCGGAAGCGCCGCCCTCGGTGTAGGAGTAGAGCGCCTTGAGGGTGATGTTGGCGGTGGGCTTGTAGGAGCCGGTCAGAACGGTGGGCAGGGTGGTGGCGTTGTTGACCGTGGTGCTGACCCAGCCCAGGAAGGTGTAACCCGCGGGAGCCGCGGCGGTGGGCAGGGTGACGGAGTTGCCGGAAGCCACAGTCTGGCTGGCGGGAGCGGTCACGCCCTCGGGCACGGAGAAGCTCACCGTGTAGTAGGTGGTAGCGCCGGTGGCGGGCAGGGTGGTGTGCTCGCGGCTCAGCTCGGCGTTGCAGCGGGTGCAGTAGACCACGGTGTCGTAGCCGCCGTCGGTGGTGGCAGTGGGAGCAACGTAGTTCTCCTGGACGGAGGCGCCGGGGTTGTGGCCAAGAGCGGCCACGGTCTTGTGGCTGCGGCTCATTTCCTCACCGCAGGTGGCGCAGTAGACGACCTCGTCATAGCTGCCGGCAGCGGTGCAGGTGGGGGCGACCACGTTCTCCTGAACGGCGGCCGCGGCGGTGTGGGTGTGGGTCTGGGCGCTGGGGTTGGTGTTGTAGTAGACGGTGGAGGCGGTGGTCTGCTTCCACAGCTGGGTCTTGTTGGTGGTGTAGCCGGTGTTGACCACGAAGTACTTGTTGGAGCCGACGACCAGGTAGGTGTACTGGGTGCTGCCCACGTTGGAGATCTTCATGCAGATGTTATAGGTATCATACTCGATATTCCAGTCGGAGTAGCTGGACTGATAGCTCTGCATGTTGTGCAGGTAGGTGCTCTGGGTGCCGATCCAGTAGTTGGTGGGGCTCTTGATGGTGTAGGTGGAGCCGTTCTTCGCGATGGTGAACACGTAGTTGGCGGGGACGTTCTTCAGAACGGTGCCGTCCAGGGTCATGCCGGTGCTGGCGTAGGCCACGGAGGCGCCGCAGGTCGAATTCTCCAGACGCTGGTCGGAGCTGACGCCCTTGAAGGCGATCAGGCTCGTGTCCTTGCCGCTGGTGATCACGTACTTGCCGGTCCAATCGGTGATGGGCTCGGCCACGATCTCGTAGATGATCTCGCTGCTGCCCTCGGTGCGGGTGTACAGGGCGTAGAGGGTGGCGTTGGCGGTGACGGTGTACTCCGCGCCGGGCGCGTAGTAGCTGGGCTTGGTGGTGGTCTCAGCGACCTGGGAGGCAGCCCAACCCACGAAGCTGTAGCCGTTGACGGCGGTGGCAGTGGTGGGCAGGGTGATGGTGTCGTTGATATAGGCGGTCTGGCTGCCGGCGGAAGCGCCGCAGGCCATGAAGTTGACGGTCAGCTGGGGCTTCACCGCAAAGATGACCTTGACGGTGCAGTCGGAGGAAGGATTGACCGTGATGATGTTGCCGTTGATGGAAACCGTGGCGGTGCCGGAGGTCACCTGGGCGTCGGAGACATAGTAGCCTGCCTTGGGCGTGGCGGTGATCTTGTTTCCGTTGACGGAAACCGTACCGTAGGAGGTGTTGTTGGAGACGGCGGTCACAGTGTAGCTGGCGTCGTCGGTGTAAGCCTTGATGCGGAAGTCGCCGTTGTTGGGCACGTCAGTCCAGGAGCCGTTGGCTTCCTTGTAGAAGGAAGTGTTGCCGCGGTTGGCGTGGGTCCACTTGCACCAGGAGATGCTGGCGGTGGCGTCGTAGGGGATGTGGACGTACTTGCCGTCGTCGGGATCGGCGGAGGGGGTGCTCAGGGTGAAGACCACGGCAAACTTATCGCCGGCGGAGAGGGCGACGGGGTTGTTCAGCTCGATGGTGTAGTAGCCGGCGTAGGGCATCGTGCCGGTCTGGCTGGTCATCAGCGTGCCGGAGCTGGGGTTGGTGGCGCTGGTGGGGTTCTTGTAGATGCTCAGGGTGTAGGAGGTCGCCTCGTCCCAGGGAGAGATGGCGACAGCCTTCAGCGTCTCGGAGCCGTTGGCGGTGAAGATGTTGGCAACCTGGCAGTTGTTGTTCATGGACTGGTAGCTGGCCAGGTTGGTGGTGCCGTCGTACTGATAGCAGTTGGCGTAGTTGCCAACGTTGCTCATCTTGTAGAAGTAGACGGAGTCGTTGAGAGAAGCGGAGTCCTCGTAGGAGAGGTAGAAGTAACCGCTCTTGCCCCAGGAGGTGCCCCAGGAGTTCTTGATGATCCAGGCGCCGTTGCTGCTGGGTCCGTAGGAGGACTTGAAGTTGGACTTGGAGTAGTTGTCGTCCCAGCCGACGACGGTGACGGCATGGTTGCCGTACTGGTAGTTGTTGGAGCCGTAGGCAGCGCTCTGCTTGAAGCAGTAGCCGCCGGTGCTGGAATTATAATAGGAGTCGTTGTGGTAGTAGCTGATGGTGCCCGCGCCGTACTCCATGATGGCTTCCTTGATCGCCTGCATATTGGAGACGGGGATCCACTCAACGCTTTCTACGTGAGCAACGTCATAGTCGTAAGCATATTGAGAGTTGAGGCCGGAGGTGGAAACATTGCTGTATTTCAGCGCGGAGGTCTTCTCGGAGGCGGGGCCTTCCCAGCGCATCAGCGTGTAGGTGGCCATGGCGCCGTTGCCGCCCATATCCAGGTAGGAGCTGGCGCCGGAAGCGGAGAGCACAGGGCTGGAGCTGTCGCCGGAGAGCATGCCCAGCTTATCGTAAGCATTGGTGTAGTTGAACCAAGCAAGATGAGATTCAGAAAGATCCATGCTGGTGGTGGCCGCAGCGCCGGTATCGTTGTTGATGATGCCGTGCTTGATCATGTAGGCCTCGACGGAGGCCATGGTGCCGAAGGCCCAGCAGGTGCCGTAGGGGTTCTGGTTTTTGACGGAGGTGATGTAGTTGTAGTTGCGGGAGTCATAGCTGGAAGGGAGGGTCGCACGGGTGCCGTTGGTTTCGTCCGCACCGCTTAGATAGCGTTCTGTCAGGGCGCGGCTGCCGTGGTAGATCATGGGGATGTAACCGGAAATGATCTCTGCGGGTTCGTTTGCTTTGCCCTGACCGATCCCGACTGCGAATGCCGCTGTCGGAAGCAGGCCAATGATCAGGAGTACGGTCAAACAGATTGCGAGTAGCTTTTTGCCGGTTCGTCTCATGGGGTAGGTCTCCTCTTTCATAAAAATTTTTGCTGTGCGTCTTCCGGACGCCAGCGTAGCAATCATAGCACTAAGATCGAAAAAAGTCCACAGATTATACATAAATTTTCGTAAAATATTCAGTATTTTTTTGTTCAATATGCCGAATATTAAAAAACGGAGCAGAGTTTTAAAAATGTTTTAACGCTATGTGTTTTTGTTGTGGAGACAAGGAAAAAATGTGTTTTTTGTGTGAAGATTTCAGAGCTGCAAAAATGAATAGAAACAGGAAGCCGCAGCTTCCGAGGATCCAAAAAATGAATACTGTTTTTTTGCCTGCGGAGCCCCCATGGCCGCTTGCATTTTTGCGGGCTTTCCTCTATAATGGAGTGGTCAAACAGAAACACCGGCGGGAAGGCCGGCGTCAGATCGGAGGAGGATCGGATGGAACGCAAAATCGACACGGAGCATTGGATCACAGTCAACAAGCACAGCAGCGTGTGCATCGCGGCGGAGGGGAAGCTGCTCTACGTGGATCCCTTTGAGCTGCCGGCGGACGCGGCGCCCGCGGACGTCATTTTTCTGACCCATTCCCATTTTGACCATTTTTCGCCCCAGGACATCGGGAAGATCTGCAAGCCGGATACCCTGTTTGTCCTGCCCGCGTCCATGGCCCGGGAGGCCGCTCAGACGACGGCAGGCCACCGGGTCGCGGCAGTCGCCCCCGGAGAGCGCGGGGAGGCCGCCGGGATCCCCTTTGAGGCGGTTCCGGCCTACAACCCCAACAAGCCCTTCCATCCCCGGGAGAACAACTGGGTGGGCTACCTGCTGCAGGTGAACGGCCTGCGGGTCTATATCGCCGGCGACACCGACGCCACCCAGGAGGCCGCCGCAGTGCGCTGTGACATCGCCATGCTGCCCATCGGCGGGAAATACACCATGGACGGGCCGGAGGCAGCCGCTCTGACGGATCGGATCCGGCCCCGGGTCGTCATTCCGATCCACTACGGCTCCGTGGCGGGCAGCCCCCAGGACTTTGACCGCTTCGCAGCCAAGGTCGATCCGTCCGTCACGGTACGGCGGGTCATATAGCAACAAAAAAGGATGACCGCGACAGGTTCGCGGTCATCCTTTTTTTAACGGCATCACACATTCAGAGGGAACTCCAGGGTGATGGAGGTCCCGCGCTCGGGGATGCTGTGGAGCGAAAGCTTCGCGTTGTGGAGCATCGCGCCGTGCTTGACGATGGAAAGCCCCAGGCCGGTGCCGCCCACGCGCTTGGAGTGGCTCTTGTCCACCCGGTAGAAACGCTCGAAGATCTGATTCTGATCCGCGGCCGGGATGCCGATGCCGGTGTCCGCCACCGTGAGCTGCACGGCAGTCGGGAGCTTTTTCACGGTCACCGTGACACTTCCGCCGGGACGGTTGTACTTGATGGCGTTGTCGCAGAGGTTGTAGACCATCTCATGCAGCAGCTGCCAGATGCCCATGATCTCCCCGCGCTCTCCCTCCAGGGAGAGATGCACGTCCTGCCGGGCGGCGATGGCGCTCAGACTGTCCAGCACGTCCCGGGAGACTGTGTACAGATCCACCGGCTCCTTTTCCGGCAGGCTGGCGTTTTCGTCCAGCTTGGAGAGCTTCAGAATATCCTCAATCAAGGCGATCAGACGCTGGGCCTCCCGGTGGATGTCGGAGGAGAACTCCCGCACCTTGTCCGGCGGGACGCTGCCCTGGGCCATCAGCTCGGCAAAGCCGGAGATGGAGGTCAGGGGCGTTTTCAGCTCGTGAGAGACGTTGGCGGAGAACTCCTGCCGCAGCCGTTCCCGCTGGGTGCGTTCGGTGACGTCCATCCAGAGCAGCACCGCACCCACGATGGCGCCGCGGGATCGGACAGGGCTTGCGATCAGCTGCCAGCTGCGGCCGTTGATCTGCAGCTCCGTCTCCTTGTGGCTGCCGCTGAGGGCGGTCTCTGCGGCGGTCTTTGCCTGCTCGTCGGTGAGCTCCGCGTCGTCCTGGTCCAGATCCGGCAGCAGCTGCCTGGCGCAGGCGTTGGCGCTGAGCACCTTGCCGCTCTTGTCCATCAGCAGGAAGCCCTCGCTCATACTGTCGGTCAGAGCGGTGAATTCCTTTTGCTGCCGGTGCAGGGCCTCCATCTGCTCGTCGTTGGTCAGACGCAGCTCCTGCAGGCGGGAGACCAGGGGAGAGAGCTCCGAGTACACCGGCGTCTCCTCCGGGTGATCCAGGTTCAGCTGGTTGATGGGCTGGACAATCTGCTTCGCGGCCCGGGAGGACAGCAGACCGGCCATGGTCAGCACCAGCACGAAGACCCACAGCACAGGGGTCAGCGTCACCAGGGCTGTGTGGACTGCGCTGACGGGGGTGGACAGGCGCACCACGGAGCCGTCCTTTGCGCGCAGGGCGTAGAAGATGCTGGAGCCCGACTCTCCTTCGGATCTGCGGAGCACCTGGCCCTCTCCGTCCCGGAGGGCGGCCTGCACCTCCTCCAGATCCTTCTGGTTGGGGAGATCTGCGTCCTGGGTGTCGTAGCGGACGTTCCCGTCCCCGTCGATCCAGGTGATACGCACGTCGGATTCCAGATTCTCGAAATAATCGATCCCGCTTTGCTCCAGGCCGTGGGCGATCAGACGGGATTCCTGCTTCAGCGTGTCATAGGCGTCGTCCATGATCAGCCGGTATTGCAGCCCGAAGAACACGGCCGCGCAGAGCAGCAGCGCCAGCGCGCCCACGAGAAAGCAATAGTTGAATATCTTCTTTGTCATGGCGTTTCCTCATGCAGGCGATATCCCACGCCCCGGACGGTCTCCACCAGGCTGCCTGCGGTCCCGAGCTTGGCCCGGAGGGTACGGATGTGGACGTCCAGCGTCCGGTTCTCCCGCTCCGCCGTCTGATCCCAGATCCGATCCATCAGGATCTCCCGGGTCAGCACCTTGCCCCGGGCCTCCAGCAGCATCCGAAGCAGCTCGTATTCCTTGAAGGTCAGGGGAACGGAGGAGCCGTCCACGCGAACCTCCCGCCGGGCGGGGAGCATCTGCAGATTCCCGATGCGGTATTCCGTCTCCCGGCTGGGCCGCTCGGCCCGGCGCAGGACGGCCCGCACTCTGGCGGTGAGCTCCATCATGCCGAAGGGCTTTGTGATGTAGTCGTCCGCGCCCAGATCCAGCCCGTAGGCCTTGTCGTATTCCGTGTTCTTGGCGGTCAGCATCACCACGGGCAGATCGGCGGTCTGGTCATTCTTCCGGAGCTTGGAGAGGACGGAGAGCCCGTCCTCCTGGGGCAGCATGATATCCAGCACCACCAGATCCGGAATGGCGTGGCGCAGCGCGTCCCAGAATTCGGACGGCAGGGAGAAGCCCTCCGCCGTGTAGCCCTGGCTTTCCAGCGCGTAAACGACCAGCTTGCGAATGCTGTCGTCGTCTTCCAGAATATAAATCATCGAATCACCTCTGTTTGAGATTATTGTAACACATTTCTTACAGAAATGACAACTGTTATCCGGAAAATTTTACGAAAATTTAATGCGTTTCTGGGCGCGGATTTAACCTTATTATGATATCGTTATTGCAGAGAGAGGTGGATTGAATGGATATCTCTGAGATCATTTCCCTTTTCAGCGGGATCGCGCTGTTTTTATTTGGTATGACCCTTATGGGCGATGGGCTCAAGCGCGTAGCCGGCAACCGGCTGGAGCTTGTGCTCTATCGTCTTTCCAGCACTACACTGCGCAGCGTCCTGCTGGGCACCGGCGTCACAGGCGTGATTCAGTCCTCCTGTGCCACCTCGGTGATGGTGGTCGGCTTTGTCAACGCAAACATGATGAAGCGCCGCCAGGCCATCGGCGTCATCCTGGGCGCCATTCTGGGCACCTCCGTCACCGGCTGGGTCGTCAGCCTGAGCTACCTGGAGGGCAGCGGCGATTGGCAGCAGCTGCTTTCCACCAACACGCTGACAGGCCTTGTGGCTGTGACCGGTGTCATCCTGCGGGTGTTCTCCAAGGATCAGACCAGGCATCACATCGGCGATATCCTCATGGGCTTTGCCGTGCTGATGTTCGGTATGCATACCATGAGCGGTGCTGTTTCCGGCCTGAAGGAGCAGCCCTGGTTCACAAAGGTCCTGTCCTCTCTTTCCAACCCGGTCCTGGGCATTCTGGTAGGCACCGTGTTCACCGCGATCCTCCAGTCCGCCTCTGCGGCTGTGGGTATCGTTCAGGCCCTGTCCGCCTCCGGCGCCATGGCCATGGAGACGGCGCTGCCGCTTTTGATGGGCGTTGCCATCGGCGCGTCCTTCCCGGTGCTGCTCTCTGCCCTGGGCGCGAACACCGACGGCAAGCGCACAGCGTGGATCTATCTGGTGGCCTCCACCATCGGCGTGCTGGTATGCGCGTCCATCTTCTATCTGGCGGATACCATCTTCCGCTTTGAATTCCTGCTCAAAACCATGAACCCCTTCTCTCTGGCGCTGGTCAATTCCGTGCTGCGCCTTGTGATGGTGCTGCTCCTGCTGCCCTTCATCGACGCGCTGGACGCGCTGGTGTGTATGATCGTGCGGGATGAAAGACCCGGCGAGGAGGATCCGGCCATGCGGCTGGAGGATCGCTTCCTGGCCCACCCGTCCCTGGCTGTGGAGCAGAGCCGTCTGACCGTCAACGATATGGCCGAGCGGGCCAGAGAGGCCATCTCCTCCGCGCTGGCGCTGACGGCGAACTTCAGCAAGGTGGGCTTTGAGGCGGTCAAGCGGATGGAAAACGACTGCGACCGCTATGAGGACGCCCTGGGAAGCTATCTGGTGAAGCTGACCGGCCGGGAAATGACCCGCCGCCAGAACGAAGACGTCTCCAAATATCTGCACACCATCTCAGATTTTGAGCGCATTTCGGATCACGCCCGGAATATCGCCGAGAGCGCCGCTGAGATCCACAATAAGAAAATGGACTTCTCCTTCGACGCCACCCGGGAGCTTGCCACCATCAGCGCTGCTGTCCGGGAGATCGTCCGGCTGACGGTGGAGGCCTTTATCGAGAACGATCTGACGGAGGCCACCCGGGTGGAGCCCCTGGAGGAGGTCATCGACCGGCTCTGCGACGAGGCCAAGAGCCACCACGTAGAGCGCCTGCAGCACGGCCTTTGCACCATCCAGCAGGGCTTCGTGTTCAACGACCTGCTGACCGGCATGGAGCGCGTGGGCGACCACTGCTCCAATATCGCTCTGGCGATGCTGGAGCTGGCGGAGGACGCCTTCGACACCCACGCCTCCCAGCACCGGATGACCAGCGAGCAGTCCCAGGACTTCCAGACGGCCTTCGAGGACTATTCCGCCCGCTTCGCACTTTGATCCATACAGATACAGGAAACCCAGGCATCGCGGACAGCTTCCGCTTTGCCTGGGCTTTCCATTTTCGCTCAGCCGGCGATGGGGCTTTGGGAGATCCCGGGCTCCAGCGCCAGATCCGGATTCATCGCCCGAGCCAGCCAGCAGATGAAGACGCTGCGGGGCAGGGGATCGGAGGGACGGAACAGGAAATCGCTGCCCCGTTCCAGAATGCCCTTGGAGCAGCCCCAGTTGACAGCCTTGTAGTAATACTGATCGGGGCCGACGTCGGTATATGCCTGGGGCAGGCCCGTGGCGTCGCCCTTCATGGCCTTGAAGAGCACGGCGGCCACCTGGTCCCGGGTCATGGAATTGTTGGGATTGAACAGGCCTTCCCCCGAGCCGGAGACAAGATGGATGCTGTAGGCCCAGAGGACAGCGGGATAGCAGCTGTCGGAGGCGGTAATATCCGTGAAGGGCATTTCCGTCTGCAGGGGAGCCGGTCTGCCGAAGACCTTCCAAAGCAGCTCCATGACCTCGCCCCGGGTGAGGATCTGATCGCCGTTCAGCCGATCGCCGGATATGACGCCGTTGGTGTAGGCCCAGAGGTACTCGTTGTAGCAGGGGTCGTCCTCGCTCACGTCCAGGAACGGATTGCCGGGGGCGGCCTCGGTGGCCGGGGCGGTAGGCGCTTCCGTGGCAGTGGCGACAGTCACAGGGGGCTGGGTAGCCGGTACGGTGGCGATGGTTTCCGGAGCGGTGGGCGCTTCCGTGGCATTGGCCGTGGCTGTGGTTGGCGCAGGCTCCTGCTTGTCGTTGAGGAAGCCGGGCCACACAAAGCAGGCCACAGCTCCCAGCCCGGCCAGAAGCAGAACGACCAGGCCTATGATCAGACCGGCCTTGCTCTTTTTCGGCGCCGGCTGCTGCCAGTTCTGATTCGGCTGCTTCCAGCCCTGATCCTGCTGCCAGCCCTGATCCTGCTGCTGCCAGCCTTGATCCTGCTGCTGCCAGCCTTGATCCTGCTGATAAGAATATTGGTTCTGGAATTGCTCCTGGGGAGCTTGGTACGCCTCATCCTGCGAGGCGGACTCCGTGTTGATCTCCTGCCCGCATTTCGGGCAGAATCTGCCGAAATCCGGAAGCGGATTGCCGCAGTTGGGACAGAAGCTTGCCATGATGACCCTCCTTATCGATTGATTTGCATTCATCATACTACAGATCCGTTCATTTCGCAAGACCATTTCCGTCAAACAGAGGATTTCTATTAAAAAATTATATTTATGCAAAAAATAACTATACTTTTTCAGATAAATCTGATATAATGAAACCGGGATTACTCGCGATGACAGGATAAAAAGGAGGTAAACTCGTGATGAAACGGAAGCTGATAACATTTCTGGTGATTCTTTGTATGCTGGCCTCACTGGTTCCTGCAATTCCTGCGGCGCAGGCGGCGGGGTCAAATATGATTCGTGTCTGCTATGACACCGGCTTTGGCTGTGTGTTCTGGTCAAAGGGCAACACGAATCCCACGGACAGCGCAGACGACTTTGCCTGCGACAACGAGCCGTTCTCTGTGAACAGCACCACGCAGATCCGCCTGTGGATCGATCCCACCCGGGCAGTAGATCGCTGGCGCTGGGAGGAGGACAACGAGCTGGTGTTCATGGAGCCCATTTATGCGGAGGATCGCAACATCTACGTCCGCGTGCGCTATCCCATGAGCAACGGCGACTGGTACGACGAATTGGTCGTGGATAAGGGCGTGGCCGTCAAAACCGGCTACACCTTCAAAAACAACATTCTGAGCTTCAAGGCGACGGAGGCCGACGGATCGGTGGACGTCGACATCTACTGGACGGATTCCGACTTTGCCTACATGAGCTTCTGGCCCGAGGACGGCGAGATCATGGTAGACTACGGCTGGAACGGCGTGGAGCAACCGGTGCTGGCGGAGGAAGCCGCCGTGACCCGGGAGATGTCCCAGCCGGATCGCTGCCGGCGTCGGGTGATCGTGCCCGCTTCCACCCAGAGCGTGAGCTTCAGCTGGAACAGCCATCTGCAGCGCATCTGGGGTGACAACGTCAACCACGACGATCAGTGGGGCGATCTGACCCATCTTCCCGACAACGAGTTCACCCTCTACCTGGACGGCACCGACGGCGGGGAGCACCCCAGAAACTGCTACAACATCGGCTTTGACTTTGCCCAGGACTGGAACTATCTCTTCTCCGTGGACTACGACATGAACGGCGGCCTGGTGTTCCAGACCGTGGGCGGCGGCACTCCCACTGCCACGGCGGACTGCTTCCTGCCCCGGCGGGGAGACGAGCGGGAGTCCTGGCCCTCTGAGCGCAGCTTTGCCGGCGCCGACGGAGCGGAGACCATCCGCCTGCTCTTTGACGAAACCAAGGCGATCGATTGGGAGGCCTGGGACAGAGAAGAGCCGGAGCTGCAATTCGTGGAGCCCTGGCACAACGACGACCGGGTCATTTCCGTGATCGCCCGCTACAACGACGACGACGGCTGGAAAGAGGAAGCTCTGGTGGAGTATGGCGTGCCGGTGACAGGGGTCAGCTTTGCGGACAATGTCCTGAGCTATACCCCCGCAAGCGGCTTCGACGTGGAATTTTCCGTCTTCTGGACGCGGGACGACTATGAATTCTACCACTTCGTCGGCACCGAGGAAAAGCCGGTGATGGTAGAGGTGAACTGGTGGGGAGACGGAGCCGTCAATCTGACGGACCCCATCGACCCGGCGGATACGATGATCCGCGACGGCCGTATGCGGATCCGGGTGGCGGAGGACGTGGAAAGCCTCACCTTCACCTGGAACGAGGACGACGAGCTGCGGCAAATCAATGTGGACGGCCTGGGCGAGGGCGGCCAGTGGCTCAGCATTATGCACCCCGAAGGCAACAGCTATACCCTGCAGCTGGACCAGACCTGGGACGACGGCCAACCGAAGGACTGGTACAACATCCAGTTCGAGTTTGAGGGCGGCGGCGAGTCCATGGCCATGGCCTTCTATGACCAGAACAAGGGCAGCATCTTCTGGGCGCTGGGGGACGATACCCCCGCGGCTGACGCCGCACACTACCTGAACTTCGGCTTTGACGGCGCGATCTGCTTCAAGCAGGACGGCCAGCTCCTGCCCATCCATCTGCTCTTTGACGGCAGCAAGGGCCTGGATTTTGACTACTACGATCAGCATAACGGCGCGATTCGCTTTGTGGATTCCACCGTGCCGGAGGAAGACCGGATCGTGGGCGTCTACGCGGTGAGCAGCTGGTGCGAGGGCCCTGTGTTCTGGGACGGCGAAGTCACCGAAAACGGCGCAGCGCAGGGAGTCAGCTATGAAAACGGCGTCCTGAGCTTCCAGCCCACAAACAGCAGCGACCTGATGCTCCACGTCTATTGGACCCAGGCGGACGCGGACTACGACGGCTTCCAGGGCACAGAGGAATGCCCGGTGATCGTGGAGTACCGCTGGTGGAACAACGGGGAGATCCCCATTCCCGAGGGCGTCTCTGAGGAGAATTATACCGCCTATTCGGGCGGCGGCATGGCCCGGGTCCGTGTGCCCCTGGAGCAGGAAAGCATCACCTTTACCTGGGCGGAGGAGTACGGCGTCCACCGGATCGGCTATTCCGTCCGCAGCGAGGAGGGGGAGGATTGGATCGACTTTGAAGTGGATCAGTCCCAGCCCCACAGCTTCACCCTGGAGCTGAACCAGACGGAGATGTTCGACGGCCACGTGGAGCCCTGCACCTGGTACCAGGTGGAGTTTGAATTCTTTGAAGACAGCAGATACCAGCTCTGGATCAACTGGCGGGAGTCCGAGGGCAACGTCTACTTCGGCCTGAACGAGGCGCCTCCCCCGGTGGAGGACAGCGCCACCTACGATCTGGAGCGCTACTACGCCCACAGCAACGGCCAAGCCCCGATTTTTGCCACTCTGGATGAGAACGGCGACCCCGAGATCGGCAAGGTCTACCTGCGGCTGGATCCCACCCACAGCGTCAACTACTTCAACGATGCGCTCACCATGTACGATCTGGGCGCCTGGGAGGGCTACTCCCCCACGATCTATATGGAATACCCCCTGGAGGGAGCGCTGGGAGAATGGTTCGAGGGCCCCGTGGTGGTGGACGGCCGGGCCGTGTCCGACTTCGTCACCTTCGAAGACGACGTGCTTTCCTTCACCCCCATCAACGAGCAGCCGGTCATCATCCATATCCTCTGGAGCCATGAGGACGAGGCCTTCTGGGACTTCGATACCACCCCGGAGAAGCCTGTGATGGTGGAGCTGATGCTGGGCGCTCGCGTCCCGGTGCAGCTTCCCGCGGATCTTCCCGCCGAGGACGTCCATATCTGGCACGCGGCGGAGCACGACTACGTCCGGATCCGCGTCCCCGCCGACCGGGAGAGCGTGAAGATCACCTGGCCGAGAGTCGGCATCGTGGCCCTGATCGAGGAGGACGGCGCCGGAGAGAACGGCGAGCCCCTGCGTGTCAACTTCCCCACGGAGCGCGCCTATGAGATCCGCTTGAATCAGCAGAATTGGGACGGCAGCCCCCGGGAGTTCTACTCCGCCGTGTTCTGGGGCTATGGCTGGCAGGAGAATCCCTTCGAGGACGTAGCGGATAACGCGTGGTATCACGAGGCAGTCTGCTTCGCGGTGAGCATGGGCATCACCTCCGGCACCTCTCCCACGACCTTCTCGCCGGATAATACCCTGAAGCGCTGCGAGTTTATCACCTTCCTCTGGGCCGCCGCGGGCCGTCCGGAGCCGACCATTACCGAATGTCCCTTCGAGGACGTAGCGGACAACGCCTGGTATCGGAGGCCTGTCCTCTGGGCGCTGGAGAACCACATTACCAGCGGCACCTCGGCCACCACCTTCGGCTCTGACGATCCCTGCACCCGCGCCCAGGTGATGATGCTTCTGTGGCGGGTCGGCGGCTCCCAGGAGCCCGAAAGCCAGGACTGCCCCTTTGACGACGTTAAGGACGGCATCTGGTACAGGAAGGCAGTCTGCTGGGCAGTGGAGCAGGGGATCACCGCCGGCACCACAGCCAACACCTTCAGCCCGGACGCCTCCTGCACCCGCGCCATGGCGGTGATGTTCCTCTTCCGTCAGACGCTGAACACCTGGCGCGACGGCGAATAAACGCCGCGCTGAAACGGCAGTAACTTGAAACCTAACAAAACCCCCAAAAATCAGCTTTGATTTTTGGGGGTTTTGAACATGGAAAAGCAATAAAAAATTTTGTATAATCTTACTATTATCCTTGGAATACGGAACGAAAGGGGAGTGCGCCATGTATATCCTTGCCAATGGCAGACTGATCACCCGGGATCCTGCGCTGGGCTATCTCAAGGACGGCGGCGTCGTCATCCGGGGCCGGAGCATTCTGGATCGGGGCACCACTACCGCGCTGCGAGCCAAATATCCCGAGGCGGAGTTCCTGGACGCCCGGGGCGGCGTCATCATGCCCGCCTTTATCAACGCTCACACCCATATCTATTCCGCCCTGGCCCGGGGCCTTTCCATCAAGGGCTGCAACGCTTCGAATTTCTATGAGGTGCTGGACGGCCTGTGGTGGGCCATCGACCGGAAGCTGACGCTGGAGGGCACGAAGGCCTCCGCCGACGCGCTGATGATCGACTGCATCAAGCAGGGCGTCACCACGATCTTTGATCACCACGCCTCCTACGGGGAGATCCCCGGCAGTCTGCATACCATCGCGGCGTCCGCCAGGCGCTTCGGCCTCCGGGCCTGCCTCTGCTATGAGGTCTCCGACCGGGACGGGGAGGAGAAAGCCCTCCAGGCGGTGCAGGAGAACGCCGACTTTATCAGCGAATGTGAGCGGGAGAAGGATCCCATGCTGGCTGCCATGTTCGGCGGCCACGCCCTGTTCACCATCTCCGATAAGACCTTCGACCGGATGGTGGCCGCCAACAACGGCAGGACCGGCTACCATATCCACGTCTCCGAGGGGATGAACGACGTGTACGACAGCCTGCAAAGCTATGGCCGCCGTCCGGTGCAGCGCCTCCACGACCACGGCATCCTGGGCCCCAAGACCATTCTGGGCCACTGCATCCACGTCAATTCCGCCGAGATCGAGCTGATCCAAAACACCGATACCATGGTGGTCAACAACCCCGAGTCCAACATGGGCAACGCCGTGGGCACCTGCCCGGTGCTCCAGCTCTACAAAAACGGCGTGCTTCTGGGCCTGGGCACCGACGCCTATACCAACGATATGCTGGAGTCCGTCAAGGCTGCCCTCTGCGCCCAGCGGCAGAACGCCTGCCTGCCCAACGTGGGCTGGTGCGAGGTCACGGATATGCTCTTCCGCAACAACGCCAAAATCGGGGCCAGGTATTTCCCGGACGAGCTGGGCGTGCTGAAGCCGGGGGCTGCCGCCGACGTGATCGTCATGGACTACAAGCCCTTCACCCCCTTCTCCGACGCCAACATCGACGGCCACATCCTCTTCGGCATGACGGGCCGCCAGTGCCAGACCACCATTGCCGCAGGTCGGATCCTGATGAAGGACCGGGAGCTGGTAGGGATCGACGAGGAGGCCGAGAACGCCCATATCCTCGAAGCGTCCCGCAAGCTCTGGGGGGATCTGAACGGCTGCGCCTACAACGCGGAGGGCGAACGGTAGGGGGCGGCGTCCCCGACGCCCCGTCTGTCAAAAAGTTGAAAGTTGAAACTGGAAAGTTGAAAGTGGAGGTATCGTTCAAATTGCGATTTGAACGATGAATGGATAAACGGATGATTTCAGAATACTTTTTCGTTGATTTGAAAATAGCTTGCCCATTCGCGTGAGCTTCTCCTATATCCGTCGTTTCATTTCTGTTTTTCAAATGGCAATTTGAAAAACTCCACCATTTTCAACTTTCAACTTTCAATTATCAATTCGATTGATTCCGCAGTCAGCGATGCGACTTTGCCGCACCCTTACTCCCCCAATCACATGGACAGGAGGAATCCCTATGTCAGAAAAAATGTACCCCATTCCCTTTGACCGGCTCATGAACTGGGCCCTGGAGGAATATAAACGGGAGGGAACTGTTTTCGGCGTCCGTCGCCATTACAGGGCCGACCCGGACAAGACGCTTCCCATCTTCGGCGAACGCATCGAGACCCCCTTCGGCCCCGCTGCCGGGCCGAACAGCCAGCTTGCCCAGAACCTCATCGCGGCCTACGTTGCCGGGGCGAGGTTCTTTGAGCTGAAGACTGTCCAGAAAATGGACGGCGAGGAGCTGGCCCGCTGCGTGCCCCGGCCCTGTATCCTGGCCGAGGACGAGGGCTACAATCAGGAATGGTCCACGGAGCTCACCGTGGAGCAGGCCCGGGACGAGTATATCAAGGCCTGGTGCGCCCTCAAGGTCCTCTCGGGCCTCTGGGGCCTGGGGGATCCCAACGGCTTCGTTTTCAATATGTCCGTGGGCTACGACCTGGAGGGGATCCGGGGACCCAAGGTGGACGGCTTCATCGAGGCCATGAAGGATGCCTCTCATACGGCCCAGTTTGCGGAGTGCAGGCGGGTGCTGAAGGCCCTGCTTCCGGGGCATGAGAGCTGGATCGACGGCATTTCGCCCCGCGTTTCCCGCTCCGTCACCCTCTCCACCCTCCACGGCTGCCCGCCGGAGGAGATCGAGCGGATCGCAAGCTATCTGATCAACGAAAAGGGCCTGCACACCTTTGTCAAGTGCAACCCCACCATCTTAGGCTACCGCACCGCCCGGGATACCCTGGATCAAATGGGCTACGACTACGTGGTCTTCGACGAGCACCACTTCAACGAGGACCTCCAATGGGCCGACGCAGTGCCCATGTTCGAGCGCCTGCGAAAGCTGGCAGGGGAGAAGGGCCTGGAATTCGGCCTCAAGCTCTCCAACACCTTCCCCGTGGACACCACCCGGGGGGAGCTGCCCAACGACGAGATGTATATGTCCGGCCGGGCCCTCTTCCCGCTGACCATCGAGATGTGCAGCCGCTTTTCCCGGCAGTTCGGCGGCAGCCTGCGGCTCTCCTACGCCGGGGGCGCGGACTGGTTCAACTGCGACAAGCTCTTCTCCGCCGGGATCTGGCCCATCACCGTGGCCACCACGATCCTCAAGCCCGGCGGCTACAACCGGCTGGCCCAGCTCTGCGAGAAGACGGAGGCCCTGCCCTTCGCCCCCTTCACCGGCACGGATACGGCGGCCATTGCGGCCCTCAGTGGGGCCTGCCGCTTCGATCCGCGCCACGTCAAGCCCGTCAAGCCTCTGCCCAGCCGGAAGTCCGAGGAGCCGGTGCCCTGGTTCAACTGCTTCTCCGCCCCCTGCGAGGGCGGCTGCCCCATCCGCCAGGATATCCCCGAATACCTGGTCCTGTGTGAGCAGGGGCGCTATGAGGAGGCCCTGCGGCTGATCGTGGAGAAGAACCCCCTGCCCTTCATCACGGGCACGATCTGCGCCCACCGCTGCATGACCAAGTGCTCCCGCGGCTTCTACGAGGATCCGGTGCATATCCGGGCCGTGAAGCTGCTGGCCGCGGAGCGGGGCTGCGACGCCCTGCTGCGCTCCATTCGGCGCCCTGCCCCCGTCCCCGGGAAGCGGGTCGCCATCGTGGGTGGCGGCCCCACGGGCATGGCCGCGGCCTTCTTCCTGAGCCGGGCCGGGATCGCCTGCACCGTCTTTGAGCGGGAGGCCAAGCTGGGCGGCATCGTCCGCCAGGTCATACCCGGCTTCCGCATCCCGGAGGAGACCATCGACAACGACGCGATCCTGATCGCCGCCTACGGCGCGGAGATCCGCACCAACACCGAGGCCCCCACCGTCGAGGCGTTGAAGGCGCAGGGCTACACCCACGTCTTCTACGCCGTGGGCGCCTGGAAGCCCGGCCGCCTGGAGCTGCCCGGAGCCGTCAAGCCGGTCATCCCCTGGATGAAGGCCCGGAAATCCGGCGCGGATCAGACAGTCCTGGGGAACGTGGCCGTGATCGGCGGCGGCAACACCGCCATGGACGCGGCGCGGCTTGCCGTCCGGGAGGGCGCAAGCTCCGTCACCCTGGTCTACCGCCGCACCAAGCGCTATATGCCTGCCGACGCCCGGGAGCTGGAGCTGGCCATGGCGGACGGCGTCTGCTTCCTGGAGCTGGCCGCCCCGGTGAAGCAAGAGGGCGGAACGCTGATCTGTGAGAGGATGCAGCTGGGCAGGCCGGACGCCTCCGGCCGCCGCAGCCCCGTTCCCACCGGAGAACTGCTGGAGATCCCCTGCGACCTGGTGATCTCCGCCGTGGGCGAGCAGGTGGATCCCGCCCCCTTTACCGCCTCCGGCATTGCGCTGGACGCCAAGGGCCGCCCCGCCTTCCGCACCAATCTGGAGAACGTCTACGCCGGCGGCGACGCCCTGCGGGGCCCTGCCACCGTGGTGGAGGGCATTGCCGATGCGGCCCGCTTTGCCGAGGCTGTGATCGGGGAGTCCCACAGCTTCCGGCTGCCGGAAGCCGCCCGGATCACCTTGGGAGAGGCCGCAGCCCGGAAGGGCGTGCTGGCCCCGGCCGGAGGGGCTGAGCGGGAGGGCAGGCGCTGCCTGCACTGCAATACCCTCTGCGAAAACTGCGTGGACGTCTGCCCCAACCGGGCCAACGTACCCGTCACCCTGCCCGACGGCTCCGTCCAGATCCTGCACCTGGACGCCCTGTGCAACGAGTGCGGCAACTGCACCGCCTTCTGCCCCTATGCCTCTCAGCCCTGCAGGGACAAGCTGACCCTGTTCCATACGGCGGAGGCCTTCGCGGATTCCGCCAACTGCGGCTTCTGCTTCCTGCCGGAGGGCCGGGTCCGGGTCCGGCTGCAGGACGGCGTCCGGGATCTGGACGCCTCGGGCCTGGCATCCCTGCCCGAGATGCTGGGGGAGATGATCGAAACTGTCCGCGACCGCTACCCCTGGCTCCGGACGGACACAACACTGTAAGGAGGGAATCAAATGGGCGTTCTTTCTGACCACCCGGTGACCATTGCCCTGGCGCTGGTCTCCATGATGATCTGGACCAGCGGCAACCGGAACCGGAATAAAAAGCTGATCTACATCGGCATCGGATTCTCGGTGGCCGCGACCGTGACCTTCTTCCTGGGCATCTGATAATCTGAATTTGTAAAGGAAACTGCAATGAAAGCTTTTTTTGAATCGATCGCAGATCTTGTCAAGACCTACACCGCCGCGCTGCCCACCTCCGTGGTGGCCGTGATCATGATCATTGTCGGCCTCAAGGTGGGCAAGCTGATCCTCAAGCTCATCGGTCTGGCGCTGATCGTGCTTGCCGTGATCTTTTACGTGAATAAGATATAGCGCGGAGCAAAAAAACAAGCTGAGAAGAAGGGACGAAACCGTCCTTTCCGCTCAGCTTGTTTTTTATTCCGTCATTGCCAGCAGCGCATAAAAAATGAGTTTATACTTTCCCGTATTCCGGCTGGGGGTATCGTCATAGCCGCCGTAGTAAAGACAAATCAAGAAAAAAGTGCGCCGCCCTCTTGACAAACGCCGCCTTTTCCGCTAAAATGCGGTATAACACGCAGCGATGGAGAGGAGTACGTCCCCTAACCGATTGCAGAGACAGGGCGGTTGGTGCGAGCCCTGACGGCGGGAACGGAAGGTCGCTCCGGAGCGGCCCGGCTGAAAGCATCAAGCCGGGACGGGCCCTCCCGTTACAGAGGCAAGAGTGCCCGGTCATGCCGGGAATTCAGGTGGTACCGCGGTAAACTATGCCGCCCTGAACGATCGTTCAGGGCGGCTTTTGTTCGCTTGTAGGGGCGGCCATTGGCCGCCAGCCCGAGGCAACAGGCAATCAGGAAGGAGAATGAATATGGCAAGAGAACTCCCCAAGACCTACGACCCCAAACAGGTCGAGGACAGAATCTATCAATTCTGGCAGGACAACGGCTTCTTCAAGACCAAGCGCGACCCGGACAAGAAGCCCTTCACCATCGTCATGCCGCCCCCCAACGTCACCGGTCAGCTTCACATGGGCCACGCCATGGATGCGGCCCTGCAGGATATTCTGATCCGCTTCAAGCGGATGCAGGGCTACGCCGCCCTCTGGGTCCCCGGCGTGGATCACGCGGGCATCGCCACCCAGATCCGGGTGGAGGAGGAGCTCCGCAAGGAGGGTCTGAGCCGCTACGACCTGGGCCGGGAAAAGTTCCTGGAAAAGGTCTGGGACTGGAAGCACAAATACGGCAACCGCATCGTGGAGCAGCAGAAGCGCCTGGGCGCCTCCTGCGACTGGGATCGCGCCCGCTTCACCATGGACGAGGGCTGCTCCAAGGCCGTGCGGGAGGTCTTCGTCAGCCTCTACGAAAAGGGCCTGATCTACAAGGGCAGCCGCATCATCAACTGGTGCCCCCACTGCCGCACGGCGCTTTCCGACGCCGAGGTGGAATACGTGGATAAGCCCGGCAACCTGTGGCATATGCGCTACCCCCTCACCGACGGCAGCGGCTATCTGGTGGTGGCTACCACCCGTCCCGAGACCATGATGGGCGACAGCGGCGTGGCTGTGAACCCCAACGACGAACGCTATACCCATCTGGTGGGCAAGACCTGCATCCTGCCGCTGATGAACCGGGAGATCCCCATTGTGGCGGACGACTACGTGGAGATGGACTTCGGCACCGGCTGCGTGAAGATGACCCCCGCCCACGACCCCAACGACTTTGAGGTGGGCCTGCGGCACAACCTGGAATCCATCAAGGTCATTGCCGACGACGGCAAGATCAACGAAAACGGCGGCAAGTACTGCGGCATGGATCGCTACGAGGCCCGGAAGGCCGTCATCGCCGATCTGGACGCCCTGGGCCTGCTGGAAAAGACCGAGCCCTATTCCCACAACGTGGGCACCTGCTACCGCTGCCACAACGACGTGGAGCCCATCATCTCCGCCCAGTGGTTCGTGAAGATGCAGCCCCTGGCCAAGGATGCCCTGCGGGTGGTGCAGGAGGGGCAGACCAAGTTCGTCCCCGACCGCTTCACCAAGACCTACACCAACTGGATGGAGAACGTCCGGGATTGGTGCATCTCCCGGCAGCTCTGGTGGGGCCACCAGATCCCCGTCTGGTACTGCGCCGACTGCGGCCACATGACCTGCTCCCGGGAGGACGCTGCCTGCTGCGAGAAGTGCGGCAGCAAGCACATCGAGCGGGACCCCGACGTGCTGGACACCTGGTTCTCCTCCGCTCTCTGGCCCTTTGAGATCCTGGGCTGGCCGGAGAAGACCCCCGACCTGGAATACTTCTATCCCACCGACGTGCTGGTCACCGGCTACGACATCATCTTCTTCTGGGTGGCCCGCATGATTTTCTCCGCCTGCGAGCACACCGGAAAGCCCCCCTTCCACACCGTGCTGATCCACGGCCTGGTGCGGGACGACAAGGGCCGCAAGATGTCCAAGTCCCTGGGCAACGGCATCGACCCCCTGGAAATGATCGACCGCTACGGCTCCGACGCCCTGCGTATGAACATGATCACCGGCAACAGCCCCGGCAACGACACCCGCTTCTACGTGGAGCACTGCGAGGCCATGCGGAACTTTGCCAACAAGCTCTGGAACGCCAGCCGCTACGTGATGATGAATCTGGAGCTCGAGCAGAACCGGCTCCCCGCCCGGGAGAAGCTGGAGATCGCCGACCGCTGGATCCTCTCCAAGCTGAACCGGACCGTCCGGGAGAGCACGGAGAACATGGAGAAGTTCGAGCTGGGCGTGGCCATCCAGAAGATCTACGACTTTATCTGGGACGACTACTGCGACTGGTATATCGAGCTCACCAAAGCCCGCCTCTACGGCGAGGACGCCACCTCCAAGCAGACGGCCCAGCAGGTGCTGCTCTACGTGCTGGATCAGATCCTGCGCCTGGTGCATCCCTTCATGCCCTTCGTGACGGAGGAGATCTGGCAGGCCATCCCCCACGAGGGCGAGGCTCTGATCGTGGCCGAGTGGCCCCGCTGGGACGAGACCCTGGACTACCCCACCGAGGAGCAGCACATGGAGTCCGTCATGACGGCCATCCGCACCGTCCGCAACCGTCGGGCCGAGATGAACGTGCCGCCCTCCAAGAAGGCGGATCTCTACGTGGTGACGGACAAGCAGGAGGTCTTTGCCGAGGGCGTGCCCTTCATCACCCGTCTGGCCTACGCGGATCGGGTCTTTGTCTCCGCGGAGGAGCCCGCCGACCATGAATCCATGGCCCAGGCCGTGACCCCGGACGCCAAGCTCTACCTGCCCCTGGCCCAGCTGGTGGACATCGAGAAGGAGCTGGCCCGCATCGCCAAGGAGCGGGAGAACGCCGAGAAGGAGATCGCCCGGGCCGAGGCCCAGCTCTCCAACGAAAAATTCGTCTCCCGCGCCCCGGCCAACGTCATCCAGGCCCAGCGGGAAAAGCTGGAGCAGAGCCGCAGACTTTTGACGCAGTTAGCGGAAAGCGAAGCTCGTCTGCAAAAGCTGAAAAAATAATACTTGTTTTCAGCTCTGTAGGGGCCGATGCCTACATCGGCCCTATTCCCCGCTTTCAGCCCGGAGGCAAGGGCGGATGTGGGCATCCGCCCCTACGATCCCATGGCTGGCAGGAGGAAAGCGAAGCCCGCCTGCAAAAGCTGAAAAAATAATGCTTGTATATTGGACAAAAATGGAGTACAATAGGCTGACCGAGTGCGAATATACTAAAACTAACCACCGACAGGAGGTTTTCCTATGATCGAACTGCAAACCGAAAAGGGAGGCATCAACGTCAGCAGCGCGGTGTTCACCAACATTGCCGGCATTGCCGCCTCCAACTGCTTTGGCGTGAAGGGTATGGCCGTCCGCTCCATGACCGATGGGCTGGTTCACCTGCTCCGCAAGGAAGCCATGGGCAAGGGCGTCCTGGTCAGCTTTCATGCCGACAATTCCATTTCCATCGACCTGCACATCATCGTGGATCACGGGGTCAATCTCCCCGCTGTGGCGAAGTCCATCATCTCTGAGGTCAGCTACGTGGTGGAAAAGACCACGGAGACCAAGGTCCGGACAGTCAATGTCTATATTGATTCCATGGTCATCGGCGCATAACGGAGGGGAACACAGTTGAGACAGACAATAGACGGGGCCGCATTCCGGCGCATGATCATCAGCGCAGCCGCGGCCATCGAGATCAACAAGCAGCACATCAATGAGCTGAACGTCTTCCCCGTTCCCGACGGCGACACCGGCACCAATATGAGCATGACCCTCAATAACGCCGTGGCAGATCTGAAGCGCGCCGAGGATCCCAGCCTGACCCAGGCTGCCGATATCACCGCCTCCGCTCTGCTGCGGGGGGCCCGGGGCAATTCCGGCGTCATCCTCTCCCTGCTCTTCCGGGGCATTGCCAAGGAGCTCAAGGGCCTGGAGGAGGCCACCGGCGAGCGCTTCGCCGATGCCATGCAGACCGGCGTGGACAGCGCCTATAAGGCCGTTATGAAGCCCGCCGAGGGCACCATCCTCACGGTGGCCCGTCTGGCCGCTGCAGGCGCCCGGGAAGCGGTGCGGGAGAACGACTACGTGGAGTTCGCCATCGAGGCCGCCATCGACGAGGGCAAGATCGCCCTGGAAAACACCGTCAACCAGAACCCCGTGCTGAAAAAGGCAGGGGTGGTGGACGCCGGCGGCGTGGGCTGGATCACCATTCTCAACGCCATGCTCTCCTCCCTGCGGGGCGAGGACGTGGTAGCTCCCGAGAACGGCCAGCAGACCGCCACCAAGGAGGAGGCCAGCTTCTCCGATTTCGACACCGAGGACATCACCTTCGGCTACTGCACCGAGTTCATCGTCTCCCGGGACAGCGACGGCGATCCGGAGGAGCTGCGGGCCTGGCTGGACACCATGGGCGACTCCCTGGTGCTGGTGGATGACGACGAGATCATCAAGGTCCACGTACATACCAACCATCCCGGCGAGGTCATCGAAAAGGCTCTGACCTACGGCGGCCTCATCACGGTGAAGATCGAGAATATGCGCCTGCAGCACACCGAGAAGGTGCTCTCCGAGGCGGAGAAGAACAACCAGGCGGCCAAGCCGGAGAAGAAGTACGGCATGGTGGCCGTCTGCGCCGGCGAGGGTCTGAGCTCCGTGTTCAAGGATCTGGGCGCCGACCAGGTGATCAAGGGCGGCCAGACCATGAACCCCTCCACCCAGGACATCGCCCAGGCCATCAACCGCACCCCTGCTGAGACGGTCTTCGTGTTCCCCAACAACAAGAACATCATCCTGGCGGCAGAGCAGGCCCAGCCTCTGACGGAAAAGGAAGTCGTGGTGGTCCGCTCCCGCACCATCCCCCAGGGCATCAGCGCCATGCTGGCCTTTGACCCGGACGCCTCCGTGGAGGAAAACCTTATGACCATGCGGGAGGCCCGGCACAACGTGTCCACCATGCAGGTCACCTACGCCGCCCGGAACTCCGACTTTGACGGCTACGCCATCCACGAGGGCGACTATCTGGCCCTCTACGGCTCCGCCCTGTTCGGCACCAGCCGGGACGTCAACAGCCTGCTCAAGGAGCTGGCGGAGAAGGTCGCCAGCGAAGGCAAGGAGATCATCACCATCTTCTACGGCGCGGACATCGACGAGAAGACGGCGGAAAAGACGCTGAAGATCTTCGAGAAGGCCTGTCCCGACGCCGAGATCAGCCTGATCAACGGCGGCCAGCCCGTCTACTACTACCTGATTTCTGCAGAATAACGGATGCATATCAAAAAGCGGCTCCCGGCACATCCTCCGCAAGGAAGTTATTTTGAGATGGCCATTACTAGCTAAAAAGGATATGAAACAGGCGTGACCGTTGCGGTCACGCCTGTTTTGTCGCCCTGTTCCGGATTTTAGGGATCAAAATCCGATGCTCGCTATTAGTGTGGACAGCTAATCCAATCGTCGCTGTACTTACCTCAGGTTAAGATCCTTTGCTAATTGGTCAAGGTATTCGATGTGCTTATGACTTGCCCCGTAAAGTGTGACCCAGCCGTCCTTTTCCGCGGTGATATCCTGTCCCATGAAAATGACTCGTTCTCCCTTTTTCAGATATTGCTGTCTACCGTTTTTCATTTGGTCTTCGTATTCGCTTACAGCGGATTGATAATAGGCTTCAAACAGTTCTTTCGCCTTTTCCGTATCGCCGAGATGCCCGTAGATCATGCTCTCTTCCAATAAGATCAAATGAGAGTTCAGCGTATCAAACAGTGGGTGTTCTCTGCGGTGAGATAAGATAGCATCTCTGCTGTTCAGCACTCCAAACACCGGAAGAACGGTTTCGTCTATTTCCTTTTGGATACTTTCTATTATTTTTTTCGTACTATTGCGCAGATCATACCATGTCTCTTTTTTTCCAGACACCGTTCCCAGTCTTGAGCGAATATTGCAGTCGTATTCATGGTAGTATTTCTTCTTTTCACTGCTTATATGAAAAGATTTTTCCGCGCATTCCGGCACACGGATGCCCAGATTGACACACAGTAAACCGCTCATTCCTTTTGTTGGAAGACCACTTTGAAAGTTGATTACCTGTGAGATATCTTCGGATACGAACCGATGGAGTGTTCGTCCGAATTTTCGAAAGCCATACGGTTTCAAATGGGAGTAAACGCTGTTTTCAATCTCATCAACAATTTCAGTCGTGTTTATGCTCTTTTGCTTCTTAATCTGCCTGAAAAGCATTGTCCTGAAAAGCATCGTTCTATCCTCCCAACTTTTTGCTCTTCTATCGGCTCGAAGCTTCTTTACGAAGTGCCTCCCCCGGGAGCCGCTTTTTGATATGCTTTTGAAAACCAACGGGGGATCCAACGTGTCAAAAAAGTTGAAAGTTGAAAATTGAGAATTGAAAGTTGTGGTATCGGTCAAATTGCCATTTGACCGATGAGAAGAAAAGCGGAGATTTCCGGCCCGTTTATCTTTTTGTTGTGCAATTACAGGTTCAAAAAAGCGGAAAAAGCCTATTTTCGCAGCTTGGATTTCCTTTTTTAAATGGCAATTTAAAAAACTCCTTCATTTTCAACTTTCAACTTTCAATTCTGCCTGCATCCGGGAAAAAAGAATGCAGGTAGTTCTTTGACAGTCTGGATCGTTTATTCCGCCATGTTGTCCGGCAATCCGGTCTGTTCCTTCATGTCCGCCAGCGCCGACACCAGCTCCTCGTAGAGCTCGTCGGAGACCCGGTCATAGTAGCCTTCCTTGTAGAAGCTGATGGCGCCCAGGGTGTCCAGCACCGCGTAGTCCTCGATCTTCAGATCCTCCGAGGGGGCCGCGGAGAAGGTGGGGGTGTAGCGCAGATCCGTGATCCGGATGCCGTCCCCGTCCTTTCGCAGCTGTACTGTGAGGATGCAGCCGTTTCGGGCGGAGAAGCTGTCCGCCACGGAGACGAAATCCCCCAGGCTGTAGGCCACCAGGTTCCCGCCCTCGGGGGTGATGCGCTTGTTTTTCAGATCAATGGGGCCCACGTAGTGGGAATGGGCGCCGATGATCAGATTGACCCCGTTCTGGAAGAGCAGCTCTGCGATCTCCTCCTGGGAATCCGTGACCTGCCGGTCGAACTCGCTGCCCCAATGCACCATGGCTATGATCAGATCGGGGTTCTGCAGCCGCGCCTCCGTCACCGCCTGCTCAATGGCGCTGCGGGCGATCTTGGAGTAATTCGTGTCGTAGTCCGAATAGAGCAGGTTGACGCTGTATTCCGCGCCCACGGGAAGCCGCAGATTGTTCATTCCCTTGGTAAAGGCCAGGAAGGCGATCCGGATCCCGTTCACGTCCCGGATGAGAACGCCGTTCTTGCTTCGATCCTCCTCGGAAACCCAAGTTCCCAGCGCGTCCATCCCGGCGGACTGGATGGCCTGCTTCGTGGCCGCCAGCCCTGTGATCCCGTTCTGGATGGTGTAGGAGTTGGCGGTCTGCAGCACGTCGAAGCCCACGGCGTAGAGGGCCTGGAGCAGAGCGGGGGGATAGCAGTGATCGGAGCTCTCGCCGCTGCTGATGTTTCCCTCCAGATTGCCCACGGTCAGATCCGCCGGGGCCAGCCGGGGCAGGATCCGCTGGAACAGATCGGTGAAATCGTAGCCGTTCTGCGTCCGGAAGGACTCCATCATGGCTTCATCCAGGCAGATGTCTCCCACGAAGCTCAGGGTGGCGGTGGTGCTTCCGGGCGCGGGGGCCGCAGTGGTGGCCTCCGGCTCGCTGCTTTCCTTTTTGGAAAAATAATAAAACAGGACGGACAGTGCCAAAAGGAGGATCAGCAGCAGGGGAAAGAGCCGGCGGAGCTTGCGCTTTCGCTTCCGGGCGTTTTCCACACGCCGATCCATCCGCAGCTGCTCCTCCAGATTGAAGTGTGAATAGGGCATAGAACTGCCTCCGGGTCAAAGAATCGACTCAAAACAGGAACATTTTACAACACGCGCACCAAAAAGACAATGATTATTTTAAATTTTTGTTTGGTTTTTTCCGGGATGTATGGTATAATACACAGGAATTGCCCGAAGAAAAGGAGTTTTTTATGAGAGATAAGCTACGTGTCCTGGCCGCTGTGCTGCTGCTGGCGCTCTGCCTGTCCGCCTGCTCCGTGCCGGAGGAGGAGACACGGCCCACCGCTCCCCGCAACACCCGCCCGGAGGAGAGCTTCACCCTGGACGCCAAGGGCCGCCCGACCTACCCGGGCGCGGTGCTGGGGGTGGACGTCTCCTCTCACCAGGGGGAGATCGACTGGGAGAAGGCCCGGGCCGACGGCGTTTCCTTCGCCATTTTGCGGATCGGCTTCCGGGGCAACACCGTGGGCGGCCTGAACGTGGACGGGAGCTTTGCCCGGAACTATGTGGACGCCCGGAACGCGGGCCTCTCCGTGGGGGCCTATTTCTACTCCCAGGCCACCTCTGAGGAGGAGGCGAAGGAGGAGGCCGCCTACGTGCTCAAGCAGCTGGACGGGGTCCCCCTGGAGCTGCCGGTTTTCTTCGACTGGGAGGAGGTCTTCGACGGCCGCACCGGCGGGAAGGCCACCGCCCAGGTGGGCGAATGGTCCCTTGCCTTCTGCCAGGCGATCGAGGCGGGGGGCTACAAGGCCGGCGTCTATTTCAACCAGCAGTACGGCTATTCCATCATGCACCTGGAAAATCTGACAGACTACGCCTTCTGGATCGCGGAATACAGGGACAGCCAGAGCTTCGGCTATCAGGCAGATTTCTGGCAGTTTACCGGCCAGGGGGACGTGGATGGGATCGACGTGATCGTGGATATGAATCTGATGTATGCACCGGAGGTAGAACGTGAAAAAGATTCGTAAGCTTTTGGATAAAACCTTCTGGATCTATGTGGCCCTGGGATTTCTGAACTACGGGATCTGCAACGCCATTATGCTGTGGATCCACCACAATCTGAACGTGCCCACCGATCCCAGCCTCTATATCGAGTTCGCCATGCAGACCATGGTGTCCTTCCTGCTCAACCGCTACGTCACCTTCCGGGGGCTTAAGATCTCCAAGTGGTGGCCGGTGCTGTTCTTCGTCTCCGTGGGGGTGAGCTATCTGCTGGCAAAGGTGCTGCTGTTCAAGGTGTTTGAGTATCTGATCACCCTGCCCTTCTTCTACGGGATCGCGGATTGGCTCCAGGGCTTTGTGGCCTCGGGGAAGGATCCTCTGGTCTTCCGGCATGATCTGGTGATGCTGGCCTGCACCTTCGTCTACTGCGTCATCAACTACATCGGCCAGCGGTATTTCGTCTTCCGGCCGAGAAAAGAGAACGAATAAGAAACGGGCCGGTTTTCACCGGCCCTGTTTTGCAGCTGCAGTTGTGCTTCGCTTAGTAATCCGACACCGGATAGAGCAGATCGTCCGCCACGGGGGAGTAGAACAGGCAGCGGATCTGCTTGGGATCCTTGGTCCTGCCCAGGATCCACATCAGCTTGGCCACCACGGCCTCCGTGGTCATGTCGTAGGCCTCCAGCACCCCCAGCTCGGTTTTCAGCCGGTTGCCCACGCTGTAGATGGAGAGGTTGCTGCCCTCGTTTTCCACCTGGGTGGTCATCACGATGGTCTTGCCCCGGTTGATGGCCTCCGCCATAAGGTCGTAGAACTCCGAGCCCTTGTAGGAGGGCATCCCGCCCACGCCGAAGCTCTCGATGATCAGCGCGTCGTTGCGATCCAGCAGCCATTTCAGCAGGGCGCTGTCTGTGCCGGGGATCATTTTCAGCAGGGCGACCTGCTCGCCCAGCTTGTCGTAGAACACGGGCCGATCCTGGCATTCCGGCTGGATGAAGGTCAGCACGTGACCGTCCTGGATGTAGGCCAGCTCCGGATAGTTGATGGAGGAGAAGGCCCGGAAGCTCTTGGAGTGGGTCTTTCTGGCCCGGGTGCCGAGAATGACCTTTCCGTTGAACACCACCATCACGCCCCGCAGGGGAGAGCAGGCGCAGCGGAAGGCGTCCTCCAGGTTGATCTTGGAGTCCGTGTTGTCCGAGCCGATGGGCTTCTGGGCGCCGGTGAGGATGATGGGCTTGGGGCTGCGCTGGATCAAGTAAGAGAGCGCCGCCGCCGTGTAGGCCATGGTGTCGGTGCCGTGGGTGATAACGAAGCCGTCGAAATCGTCGTAATGCTGGCGGATGCAGGCGGCGATCTGCAGCCAGCGGGAGGGGGACATATTCGTGCTGTCGATGCTGAAGATCTGCTTGCACACCGGGCGGCAGAAGTCCTGCACCTGGGGTACGTACTGCAAAAGCTGATTGGCGGACAGCTCCGGGGTCAGGCCGTCGGAGGCCATCTCGGAGGCGATGGTGCCGCCGGTACCGATGACGAGGATGTTTTTCAAAGCAAGACGCTCCCTTCTGAATCTCATCAAATTCTATTGTACTACAAAAAATGAGGAATTTCAATGGAGAAAAGCGATAATATGAAAAAGAAAGCCGTGATCTTCGACCTGGACGGGACGCTCTGGGACGCGGCGGAGACCATCGCCCCGGCCTGGAACGCCTATTTGGAGGGCAGGGGGATCGCTCTGCGTATGCGCCCCGACGACTGCCGCGCCTGCTGCGGCAAGACTCTGCCCGAGATCGCCGCCATGCTCTTCCCGGCGGCAGAGCCCGCCTGGCGGGAGGCTGTGATCGAGGGCTGCTGCGACGCGGAGTGCGTCCCCCTGGCCCGGGAGGGCGGGCGGCTCTACCCCGGCCTGGAGGCGGTGTTGGAGGAGCTGCGCCGGGACTACTTCCTGGCGGTGGTGAGCAACTGCGGCCTGGGCTATATCGAGGCGTTCTTTTCCGGTAACCGCACCGGGCGTTTCTTCGACGACTACGAGAACGCCGCCCGCACCGGCCTGTCCAAGGGGGAGAATATCCGCCTGGTCATGGAGCGGAACGGGATCGAGCGGGCGGTCTACGTGGGGGACACCGAGGGCGACCGGCAGGCCGCCCGGCGGGCCGGGGTCCCCTTCATTCACGCAGCTTATGGCTACGGCACTGTGTCGGAGGCGGATTTCATCATTCACCGGATTACAGAGCTGCCGCAAATCCTTGACAAGCTCTGATTTTTTCGCTATAATAACCACAATATAGTGGGTCAATGTGCCCAGCTTAATCACGAAATGTTGTGAGGAATCTATGAGCAAGAATAAACCCGAATACGGCAATACCAGCATCGAGATCCTGGAGGGCGAGGACCGGGTCCGCAAACGCCCGGCGGTCATCTTCGGCTCCGACGGGCTGGACGGCTGCGAGCACGCCATCTTTGAGATCGTTTCCAACGCCATCGACGAGGCCCGGGAGAAGCACGGCGACCTCATCATCGTCACCCGCTACGCCGATCAGTCGGTGGAGGTGGAGGATTTCGGCCGGGGCTGCCCGGTGGACTGGAACGAAAAGGTGGGCCGCTACAACTGGGAGCTGGTCTTCTGCGAGATGTACGCCGGCGGCAAGTACAAGAACAACGACGCCGGCAACTACGAATACAGCCTGGGTCTCAACGGCCTGGGCACCTGCGCCACCCAGTACGCCTCCGAATACTTCGACGCCGTCATCCACCGGGACGGCTTCAAATACACCCTCCACTTCCAGAAGGGCCGCATCGTCGGCAAGATGCAGAAGGAGCCCACCACCCGCAAAAAGACTGGCTCCCTCTTCCGCTGGAAGCCGGATCTGGAGGTCTTCACCGACATCAACGTCCCCGTGGAATACTACCGGGATATGCTCAAGCGGCAGGCCGTGGTGAACGCCGGGGTCACCTTCCGCTTCCGCAACCAGGTGGGCAAGGACTTCGAAACAGAAGAATTTCGCTACGAGAACGGCATCGTGGACTATCTGGGGGAGATCACCGAATCCGAGAAGCGCGAGCCCATCACCATGCCCCAGTATTGGGAGGCGGAGCGGGTGGGCCGCGACCGGGCCGATATGGAGGACTACAAGGTCAAGATCACCGCTGCGGTCTGCTTTGCCAAGCAGGGGGGCAGGGTGGAATACTACCACAACTCCTCCTGGCTGGAATACGGCGGCGCGCCGGAAAAGGCCGTCCGCAACGCCTTCGTGTTCGCCATCGACGCCTATCTCAAGCAGGAGAACAAATACGTCAAAAACGAAAACAAGATCACCTACCAGGACGTCTTCGACAGCCTGGTGCTGGTGACCAACTGCTTCTCCACCAAGACCTCCTACGAGAACCAGACCAAGAAGGCCATCACCAACAAATTCATCCAGGACGCCATGGTGGAGTTCTTCCGCTCCCGGCTCCAGGTCTACTTCATCGAGAACAAGCAGGAGGCGGAAATGATCGCCGCCCAGGTGCTGGTGAACAAGCGCTCCCGGGAGTCTGCGGAGCAGGCCCGGCTGACGGTGAAGAAAAAGCTTGCCGGCACGGTGAATATTGCCAACCGGGTCCAGAAATTCGTGGACTGCCGCTCCAAGGATCCCAACGTCCGGGAGCTCTACATCGTGGAGGGCGACTCCGCGCTGGGCTCCGTCAAGCTGGGCCGGGACGCGGAATTCCAGGGCATCATGCCCGTCCGGGGCAAGATCCTCAACTGCCTCAAGGCCGACTACAGCCGCATCTTCAAGAGCGATATCATCACGGATCTGCTCCGGGTCATCGGCTGCGGGGTGGAGGTGAAGGAAAAGAAGGTCAAGGATCTGGCGGAATTCGATCTGAACAATCTCCGCTGGAACAAGATCGTCATCTGCACCGATGCCGACGAGGACGGCTACCACATCCGCACCCTGATCCTCACCATGCTCTACCGGCTGGTGCCCACCCTGATCCGGGAGGGCTTCGTGTACATCGCGGAATCCCCCCTGTTTGAGATCAACTGCAAGGAAAAGACCTGGTTCGCCTACAACGAGCAGGAGAAGGTCGAGATCCTGAAAAAGCTGGAAGGGAAGAAGCTCTCCATCCAGCGCTCCAAGGGCCTGGGCGAGAACGAGCCGGAAATGATGTGGATGACCACCATGAACCCCCAGACCCGCCGGCTGATCAAGGTCATGCCCGAGGACGCCGCCCGCACCGCGGCCTACTTCGATATGCTTCTGGGCGACAATCTCCAGGCCCGCAAGGACTATATCTCCGACAACGGCTACAAATACCTGGATCTGGCGGATATCTCATGAGTAATCCCATTTCAACCAACCGGGCAGAACGCAATTACGGTGTGGACGCCCTGCGCTGCACTGCCATGCTGCTGATCGTCTGCCTGCACGTGATGAACCGCGGCGGCGCCATTCCCGCCGCTGGGACGGCGGCTGCCCTTCTGCTCTATCCGCTGCGGATCCTGGCATCCTCCGCTGTCAACGTCTACGCCCTGATCTCCGGCTACGTGATGCTCCACGGCAGGTTCCGCCCCGCCCGGATCTTCGAGCTCTGGTTCCAGGTCTGGGTGCTCAACGTGGTGATCGGCCTGGTGGGCGACGCCATCGACCCGGAGGCAATGGATCCGGAATTCTGGATCCGCTATCTGTTCCCCTTTACGCAAAAGGCCTACTGGTACTTCAGCTGCTACGTGGGAGTGTACGCCTTCTCGCCGCTGATCAACCGCGGCGTCCGCGGGCTGAGCCGGAGCCAGGCGATCGCCATGCTCTGGACGATGCTGCTGCTGTTCAGTCTCTGCGCCACCCTGGGCTATCTGAACCAGGGCGACCCCTTCTCCATCGGCGGGGGCTACTCGGTGCTCTGGCTCACGGCGCTGTATACCGTGGGCGCCTGCATCCGGCAGTCGGATTTCCTGGGCCGTACCGCCCCGGCGCGGCTGCTGGCCCTGCTGCTTCTGGCTCTGGCCCTGCTGACGGTGCTGTTCGGCGCGGTCTACCTTCCGGACGCGCCGGAGCCCCTGCGGAATCTCAACGGGCGGCTGCTGGACTACGTCAGCCCGCTGATCACAGCGGTCAGCGTGCTGCTCCTGCTGCTCTTTTCCAGGCTGCGCTTCGGCCCCCGGACGCAGCGGCTGATCGCCTTTCTCTCGCCGCTGACCTTCGGCGTCTACGTCATTCATGTGCATCATGTGATCTGGATCCCGCTGCAGGGGCTGTTTCGACCGCTTTTGAAGCTGCCGGCGATTTTGCTGCCCTTTGGGGTGATCCTGGCGGGCCTTGCGCTGTTTTCCGCCTGCATCCTGCTGGACTGGCTCCGCGCCCGGCTGTTCCGCCTGCTTCGGGTGAGGCAGCTGGCGGATCGGCTGGAACAGGCGCTGCGGCGCTGGCTCAACCAAATAGTCAATCAAACGAACGGGTAAGAATATGGCAAAGAAGAAAAATGACGAACTGAAACACAAGCAGGATCCCAATGTGGAGGGCCTGCGGGGAGAGCTGACGGAGCAGGGCATCTGCGACACCCTGGAGTGGAACTTCATGCCCTACGCCATGTCCATCATCGTCTCCCGGGCCATTCCGGAGATCGACGGCTTCAAGCCCTCTCACCGGAAGCTGCTCTATACCATGTACAAAATGGGCCTGCTGAACGGCGGACGCACCAAGTCCGCCAATATCGTGGGCTCCACCATGCGGCTGAACCCCCACGGCGACCAGGCCATCTACGAGACCATGGTGCGCCTGAGCCGGGGCAACGGGGCCCTGCTCCACCCCTTTGTGGATTCCAAGGGCAACTTCGGCAAGGTCTACTCCCGGGATATGGCCTACGCGGCTCCCCGTTACACCGAGGCCCGCCTGGAGCCCATCGCGGCGGAGCTCTTCCGTGACATCGACTTCGACACCGTGGACATGGTGGACAACTACGACGGCACCATGCAGGAGCCCACCCTGCTGCCCACCACCTTCCCCAATATCCTGGTGTCCAACAACACCGGCATTGCCGCCGGCATGGCCAGCAATATCTGCGGCTTCAACCTGCGGGAGGTCTGCGAGACCACCAAGGCCTTTATCCGGGATCCCAAGTGCGACCTGCTGGCCACCCTGCCCGCCCCGGATTTCCCCACCGGCGGCGAGATCGTCTACGATCCCGCCGAGATCGGCGCCATCTATGAGAGCGGCCGGGGCTCCTTCAAGGTGCGGGCCCGCTGGCGCTATGTGGAAGCGGAAAAGCTGATCGAGATCTATGAGATCCCCTATACCGCCTCCACCGAGGCCGTCATCGACAAGGTCTCCGAGCTGATCAACGCCGGCAAGATCCGGGAGATCAACGATATGCGAGATGAGACGGACCTGTCCGGCCTCAAGCTGACCATCGACCTCAAGCGGGGCGTGGAGCCGGAGAAGCTGATGCAGAAGCTCTTCCGCATGACCCCCCTGGAGGACAGCTTCGCCTGCAACTTCAATCTGCTGATCGCCGGGATGCCCCGGGTCCTTGGGGTCCGGGAGATCCTGGAGGAGTGGGTGGCCTGGCGCTCCGAGGGCGTCCGCCGCAGAACCTACTACCAGCTCCAGCGGAAGAAGGAGCGCCTGCATCTGCTCAAGGGCCTGGCCAAGATCCTGCTGGACATCGACAAGGCCATCGCCATCATCCGCGGCACGGAATCCGACGCCGAGGTGGTGCCCAATCTGATGATCGGCTTCGGCATCGACGAGGTCCAGGCCAACTTCGTGGCGGAGATCAAGCTCCGCAACATCAACAAGGAATACATCCTCAAAAAGACCGCCGAGACCGAGGAACTGGAAAAGGCCATCGAGGATCTGGAAAAGATCCTGAAATCCGACGCCCGGGTCAAGTCCATCATCGTCAAGGAGCTGGACGAGGTCAGCAAGAAGTACGGCACAGATCGCCGCACCGGTCTGATCTATGACCATGAGGTCTTCGTAGAGGAGACCCCGGAGGCGGAGCCGGAATACCCGGTCACGGTGTTCGTGTCCCAGCAGGGCTATCTGAAAAAGATCACCCCCCAGTCCCTCCGTATGTCCGGCGAACAGAAATTCAAGGAGGGGGACGCCCTGTCCTTCTCCCGGGAGACCACCAGCGCCGCGGAGCTGCTGGTATTCAGCGACCGCTGCCAGGTCTACAAGACGAAGCTGGACGTTTTCCCCGACGGGAAAGCCTCTGTCCTGGGCGACTATCTGCCCCAGAAGCTGGGCATGGACGAGGGCGAGACCGTCGCTGCCGTCTGCTTCCCCGGAGATTACCAGGGCTTTATGCTCTTTGTCTATGAAAACGGCAAGGTCGCCAAGGTGGAGCTGTCCGCCTACGCCACCAAGTCCAACCGCAAGAAGCTCACCGGCGCTTATTCCGACAAGAGCCCCCTCAAGGCGGCCTATCTGATGACGGAGGATACCCAGCTGGTGCTCTATTCCACCGAGGGCCGGGCGCTGATCTTCTCCACGGCCCAGCTGAGCCCCAAGACCAGCCGAGACACCCAGGGCGTGGCGGTCATGACGCTGAAAAAGAAGGCGCTGCTGCACCGGGTGGCGCTGCTGACCGGCTCCGGCATCGTGAACGAGAGCCGCTACCGCACCAGGAGCATCCCGGCTGCGGGCGCGCTGCTGAAGGACGAAGATATCGGAAACCAGACCGTATCCCTGCTGTAAGCCCTGTTTCGCGCAGATCGCGAACCACCGAAGGAGGCGCTGCCGTTGAAAAAGCTGTTGTTGCCGCTGCTGCTTGCGCTGCTGATGCTGGCCGGATGCCAGAGCCTGTACCCGGACGACGATCTCTACGTCTCCGAGCACGTCGCGCCCTTTGCCTATCGGGAAACAGAGACGGAGCCTCCCACCTCCGGGACGGAAAAGCCGGAGGAGATGGCCACGGTTTCCTGCGCCTCTGATATCCGCGAGGCAATCAAGCATATGCTGGATCGGGGCGAGAGCACCGCCCAGCTGCGTTTGCTGAACTACGACGGGGACGTAGACAAGGACATGAAGAATATGTACTACGCCCTGCGGAACGATACGCCCAAGTATGCGTACTGCATGGACGGGCCTCCCAGCTACAGCGTGACCCAGGAGCAGTCGGATCGCATCCTCAACCTGGAGATCGTCATTCAGAAGGACGTCCAGGCCATACGCACCCGCCTGTATAAGAAAGACGCCATCGAGGAGGAAATCATCACCGCCCTGCGCCAGCAGCTCAGCTCCTACACGATCCAGATCAGCGGCTACCAGGAGACCGATTGGTATTCTCTCCTGGACGCCTACGTGCTGGAGCATCCGGATCAGATCGTGGAGGCGCCCAGCATTTCCGTCTACGTCTTCCCGGATCGGGGAAGGATCCGGGTTCTGGAGCTGCACTTTGACTACAACACCGACCAGGAGACCCTGAGCCAGCGAAAGATCGAGGTCAACTTCTTTCTGAATCTGATCTTGAATCAGCTATCCAGATCCACCCCCGAGGAGATGGTGGAGACCATCTCCAAATATCTGCTCCCCGGCACCGGCTACGTGGCCGACCCCAACGCCACGGTCTATTCCCAGGTGGTGCTGAAAACCGGCGGCAGCAGCCGCACGATGGCTTCCACGGTGGCCTACCTGTGCAACCGTGCCGGTGCGGAATGCGAGATCGTGGCAGGGGAGCGGGACGGCGTGCCCTGGTATTGGAATCGGATCATGACCGACGGCAGATGGCGCAGCTTCGATCTCCACGCCGCTGCCCTGGTGGGAGATTTCCACCCCGTCCTGCTTCCGTCGGGGGAGATGCTGGGCTATTCCTGGGACGTCCTGCGCTATCCCGAGGTCCTGGAGCCGGAGCCCGCGGAGCCCACGGAGACCGGCGACCCCAGCGAGACCGGGGATCCCACCGAGACCGGGGAGCCCACGGAGCCCACCGAGACCGGGGAGCCCACGGAGCCCACCGAGCCCACCGAGCCCATCCAGAGCACGGAAGCCATCGAATCCACGGAGACCCCATAAGAATGCCTATGCCGAATATCATTGAAATTACGGATTTCCAGGCCCCGGAGCTGGATGTCTACGCCAGATTGACGGAGAACCAGCTGGTCAACCGGGCCGACCCTGCCAACGCCCTCTTTATTGCCGAGAGCCCCAACGTCATCCACCGGGCTCTGGACGCAGGCTGCGTCCCCGTGTCCCTGCTGCTGGAGCGGAAGCACATCGAGGGCCAGGCCAAGTCCATCATTGAGCGCTGCGGGGACCTGCCCGTCTATACCGCGCCCCTGCCGGTGCTGACGGAGCTGACCGGCTTCCCCCTGACCCGGGGCGTGCTCTGCGCCATGCGCCGCCCCCGGCTGCCCGCCCCGGAGGCCATCCTCCAAAACGCCCGTCGGGTGGCGGTGCTGGAGAACGTGATGAACCCCACCAACCTGGGGGCCATCTTCCGCTCCGCTGCCGCCTTGAACCTGGACGCCGTGCTGCTGACCCCGGCCTGTACCGACGCCCTCTACCGCCGCTGTGTCCGGGTCAGTATGGGAACGGTCTTCCAGATCCCCTGGACGTATCTCAGCGGCAGCTGGCCGGAGGACGGCATGGCGCTGCTGACCCGCCTGGGCTTCAAGACTGCCGCGCTGGCGCTGCGTCCCGAGGCCGTCCCCATCGACGATCCCGGCCTCAACGCCGAGGAAAGGCTTGCGATCATCCTGGGCACCGAGGGCGACGGCCTGGCGGACGGCACCATTGCCGCCTGCGATTACACGGCTATCATCCCCATGTCCCACGGCGTGGACTCCCTCAACGTGGCAGCCGCCTCCGCCGTGGCCTTCTATCAATTATGTAAACCCATGTAGCGCCGGCAATCTGCCGGCCAACCATTCATTGAAACGCGGTGAACGGAATGACAAGATTAGACGATTACTTTTCTAAACTGAAAAACAAACGGGTCCTCGTCCTGGGCGTGGGCGTCAGCAACCGCCCCCTGGTGCGGCTGCTGCTGCGCTATGGGATCGACGTCACCTGCTGCGACAAGACGCCCCGGGAGAAGCTGGACGCCGAAGTCCTCCGGCTGGAAGCCGACGGCGCGAAGCTCCACCTGGGGGAGGGCTATCTGGACGGCCTTTCCGGCGACGTGGTGTTCCGCACCCCGGGCCTGCACCCGGATACCCCCCAGATCAAAGCCCTGCGGGAGGCCGGCGCGGTGATCACCTCCGAGATGGAGGCCTTCTTCACCGTCTGCCCCGCGCAGATCATCGCCGTCACCGGCTCCGACGGGAAGACCACCACCTCCACGCTGATCTCCGAGCTGCTGAAAAAGCAGGGCTTCCGGGTCTGGCTGGGGGGCAACATCGGCACCCCGCTGCTGGATAAGGCGGACGAAATGGAGCCCACGGATCTGGTGGTGCTGGAGCTGTCCTCCTTCCAGCTGATGTACTTCCCCTACAGCCCCCACACCGCCGTCATCACCAACCTCTCGCCCAACCACCTGGATATCCACAAGGATATGGAGGAGTACGTGGCCGCCAAGGAGAACCTGTATCTCCACCAGAAGGCGGACGACGTTCTGATCCTGAACCGGGACAACGAGGTCACCCATTCCTTTGTGCCAAAGGCCAGGGGCCGGGTGCTGGAATTCTCTCGGCTGACGGAGCCGGAGCGGGGCGTCTTCCTCCGGGACGGCGTCATCTGGCGCAAGGGGGAGACCCTGGAGAAGGTCCTGGATCAGTCCGATATCCTGCTGCCCGGCATCCACAACGTGGAAAACTACATGGCCGCCATCCTGGCGGTAGGGGACCGGGTCTGCACCGAGAATATCCAGGCCGTCGCCCGGAGCTTCGGCGGCGTGGAGCACCGGATCGAGCTGGTGCGGGAGAAGGACGGCGTCCGGTATTACAATGACTCCATCGCCTCCTCGCCCACCCGCACCATCGCGGGCCTGCGAAGCTTTACCCAGAAGCTGATCCTGATCGCGGGGGGCTACGATAAGCACGTCCCCTTCGAGCCCCTGGGCCCGGAGATTGTAGACCACGTCAAGACCCTGATCCTCACCGGGGCCACCGCGCCCAAGATCGAGGCCGCCGTCCTGGCCGCCCCCAATTACGCCCCCGGCAGCCCGGAGATCCTCCACGAGGAGGACTTCTACGAGGCCGTCCGCCTGGCCTCCCGGGTGGCAAAGCCCGGCGACGTGGTGATCCTCTCTCCCGCCGGCCCCGCCTTTGACAAGTTTAAGAATTTCGCCGTACGGGGCAAAGAGTTCAAGAAAACCGTCATGTCCCTATAACGTCGTAGCGGCGCACAGTGTGCGCCACAGCAAGGAGGAACAATCATGGGCGTTTCCAAGATACTCCGCAAGTTCTCCACCCGCGGCGCAAAGTGCGCCGCCGTCATTGTGGCCGCCGGCAGCGCCACCCGTATGCAGGGGATCGACAAGATCATGGCGGAGCTGGGCGGCGAGCCGCTGATCCTCCACACCCTCCGGGCCTTCCAGAACAGCGACGACATCCAGGAAATCGTCCTGGTCACCCGGGAGGAGCTGCAGGAGCAGCTGAGCCAGCTCTGCGTGGAGAAAAAGCTCAGCAAGGTCACCAAGATCTGCAAGGGCGGGGAGACCCGGGCCGAATCCGTCCAGGCCGGCCTGGACCAGGTCTCCGACCAGTGCGGCTTCGTGGCCATCCACGACGGGGCCCGTCCTCTGGTGACGCAGGCCGTCATCCACGACGCCGTCCGCAAGGCCGCCAAGTTCAACGCTGCGGCCCCCGCCGTGCCCGTCAAGGATACCATTAAGGTGGTCCACGGGGGCGTGGTGGAGTCCACCCCGGATCGCAGCGCCCTCTACGCCGTCCAGACGCCCCAGGTCTTTGCCATCGAGCTCTACCGGGCCGCCCTGGAGCAGGCCATCGCCGCCAAGGAGCAGTTCACCGACGACTGCGCCGCCGCGGAGAAGTACGGCCTCAACGTGGTCATCACCCCGGGCAGCGACGAAAATATCAAGGTCACCACGCCCACGGATCTGATCCTGGCGGAGGCCCTGCTGCAGGGGAGGAAGGGCCAATGAGGATCGGTCACGGCTATGACGTGCATCGGCTGGTGCCGGGCCGCGCGCTGATCCTGGGGGGCGTGCGCCTGGACTATCCCCTGGGCCTGGACGGCCACTCCGACGCCGACGTGCTGACCCACGCGGTGATGGACGCCCTGCTGGGCGCAGCCGGCCTGGGAGATATCGGGCGGCACTTTCCCGATAACGACCCCGCCTATCGGGGCATCGACAGTCAGATCCTCCTCTCGAAGGTGCGGGAGCTGCTGGCTGCCAAGGGCTTCCGGATCGGCAATCTTGACGTGACCGTCATTGCCCAGGCCCCCAAGCTGGCGCCGCATCTTGCCGCCATGGAGCAGACCCTCTCTGCCACCCTGGAGATCGACCCCGCCCGGATCAACGTCAAGGCCACCACCGAGGAGCACCTGGGCTTCACCGGCCGCGGCGAAGGCATCGCCTGCCACGCGGTCTGCCTGCTGGAGGAATAAAGGCCCCCTCGTCATTCTGAGCAAAGCGAAGAATCCGCATCCCCCGTCCCCTGATGCCTGATGCCTGATCCCTGATGCCTGATGCCTGATCCCTGATGCCTGATGCCTGATCCCTGATGCCTAAAACAAATTTATAAAATTCTTTCCCATTTTCAAAAATAATGCTTGCATTTTTCGAAGCCCTGTGCTATAATACCCATGCTGTGAGGGAGACGGTAGCCTTCCTGAACAAATGGGGGTATAGCTCAGCTGGGAGAGCGCTTGAATGGCATTCAAGAGGTCAGCGGTTCGATCCCGCTTATCTCCACCACAGAAAAGTCTCGAAATCGCTTGATTTCGGGGCTTTTTCTTCGTTTTTCTCACTTTTGTGGCGGAACCAGGTTGCCGTTCAAGTGCTCTCCCAGCGCCTTTTCTAACACTTTTTCTAACACCTATCTATCACGGAAGCGATTTCCCAAAATGCTCATCCGTTCAGTGCTTCTGCCATGGAAATTTTACGCTTTGCGTCCAGGTGGCCGTAGATATTAGCCGTTGTCTTGATGTCGCTGTGTCCGAGCCATTCCTGCACGTCTTTGAGCGAGAAACCCATGTTCAGAAGATTGCTGGCGGCACTGTGCCGCAGCTCGTGAAAGCGGATCTTCGGCATCCCTGCCGCCTTGAGAAGCTTTGGAAATTTGTCAGACACGTAATCCGGAGAGAAGGGTCTGCCATCCGGCCAACGGAACACATAGTCACATTGGTGATACTCTTTACCGAAGAATCGCCTGTCTTCAGCCTGCTGCGTTCTGAGATCCGACAGCAGTTGCTTGACGTCTTGCGTCATCGGGAAGGATCGCCGGCTGGAATTGTTCTTCGTCTTGTCCTTTGCCACGACCGTCATCACCTTTGATACGGTTCTGCGGATCGTAATGGTTTCAGCCTCGAAGTTCACACAATCCCAGCATAGTCCAAGTGCCTCGCTTCGACGCAGACCGTACAATGCGGTCAAGCGAATCAACGGATAAAGTGGTTCGTCCTTGATCTTTCCCAGCAACTCTTCAATCTGCGTCTTGGAATAAAACCTTGCTTCATACCGTTCGCAGGCCGGCAGTTTAACAAACTGGCAGGGATTGTTCGGAATGAAACCTTCAGAAACACAGTAGAGAAGCGTCTGATTGATGATGTTTTTTATCAGCCTGAGACTTCGAGGCGCGAGACCACCCTTTCCGCTCATTTTCCCAGATTTGGCTTTTTCATTGATATAGGCCTGAAGATTATTCTTCGTAATCTCACAGAGCAAATAGCCTTTATCCCGGAAATAGGGATAAACGTGATTGTTCATCAGCGTTTCATAGCCCTGCTTGGTTACCTCATCAATGGGGTGCTCAATATCGGCGGTCTTCTCCTGATACCAAATTGTAATTGCGTCCACGAAAGGCATCAGCGCAGGATTTGATTCCTGCTCGGCACGAAGCTGTTCTGCTTCCTCCTGCTCCTTGAGTGTATCTCGCAGCAGCTTTTGCGCACGGGTCTTGTTGCCTTTTATAGGCAGGTCGGTAGAGATCCATTTTGGCTTGCGCTTTCCGTTTTCATAAGTGTTGAGAACGATATAATACTTGTTGTTTTTGATTTGCAGGCTGCCTGTCATGTCTACTCCTTTCTTGTGACAGTGCTTGACGCCCGCCGTTATACCGCGATTATACCATATAACGGCAGGCGATTCAAGCAGTCATATCAATCAGTTTTTTCCTTCCATAAACAACAGAACATCCTTTTTCCGAATGCGGATGGCAGAACCAATCCGTCGGTACGGCAAGGATTGTTCCCGAAGCAGTTTGTAGATCGAATTCTTACACACAGAAAGAAGCTCAGCGGTCTGCTGAACGTTTAAAACGTCTGGGTAGTCCTTGAATTGTGATTTCGGGAAAACCGACATATCCTGTTGAAAGCTCATCATCTGAGTCTGTGTCATAGGCAAGCACCTCCTGTAGCCAAATATAAAAAACAACTGAAAACATCCGTACATCCGTACATCTGTACGCAGCGAATGGTACGCTGGTACGGATGTACGGATCATTTGATTTGTTTTTCGTTTTTCAGCCCGGTAACCAAACGAGAGTTTTCATGCCAACGAAGCCCCGAACCCGCTTGCCGCTTTCAATGTAGACGCTGTTGCTGGCTTCCAGACCGTACTGATCTGCATTCTCTGACAGATACAGGCTGAAGGAGCGAGAGGACAAAGGCTTCACCGCGTTGTCCTCGCACCAGATCAGATAAACGGCGTAAAGTGATTTCGTGCTGGCTTTCTCGCCGGGGACAAAGGCCATGTAGCCGGTTGACGCCAGAAAGTCCACAATGTTGTTCCCATCAGAGATTGCCTGCGCCATGTTGTCCCTGGCCTGCTCCGAAAGGGTAAACTTGTAGTTCTGCGCGATCAGCCGCCACAGCCCTTCCAGGCACCAGAGCAGGATACCCTCCTTTTCCTCTTTCAGCTTGTCTGCCAGATCCGGATCGTCCACACGGTCCGGGTCTTTTCGTTTGGCCGTCAGAATGATCTGCCGCCGGAAAAAGCCGTGGCTTCTGTCATACAGCGCCTTGATGGAGCCGTTGCCGAAGCAGAGAAAACGCACGTAGAGCTCGCCCTGGTAGCTCTGTTTGCTTTTCTTCTCCAGGTCGAGCGGAAGATCTGCTGTGATAATCAGCTTTAAGTAGTTGGTT
>JAEEGF010080654.1_pt1 | contig 94832 bp, 64 predicted proteins | sample 9134171 | NCBI WGS metagenome assembly JAEEGF01 (sample SAMN16246542, study PRJNA631951) | gut metagenome | biome: gut microbiome; feature: rumen; material: AP-attached | host: Bos | place: Iran: Karaj | collected 2018-10
GACGCCATCAAGAAGGGCATGAGCCCCAACGAGGCCTACGAGAAGAATCTGGGAACCTACGGCCGCTTCAAGGCCGAGGACGGCGCGGTCAAGTGGATCGACCCGCGCAAGGAATAATGGGAGGTGCGGCAAATGGCTTTGTTTGAGAACTATGAAGGACGGATGCCCCAGCTGCAGCCCGTTCTGGACAAGTACGGCTTCAAGAGCTTTGAGGAAGTCAAGGCTTTCACCAACGGCAAGGGCGTGGACGCCTACTCCATCGTGGAGAGCACCCAGCCCATCTGCTTTGAGAACGTCAAGTGGGCCTACGAGCTGGGCGCCGCCATCGCCATGAAGGAGAACGCCGGGAACGCCGCCGAGGCCGCCCGCTGGATCGGCACGGCCCTGCAGGCCTTCTGCATCCCCGGCTCCGTGGCGGATCAGCGTCAGGTAGGCATCGGCCACGGCAATCTGGGCGCCATGCTGCTGGACGAGGAGACCGAGTGCTTCGCCTTCCTGGCGGGCCACGAGTCCTTCGCCGCCGCCGAGGGCGCCATCAAGATCGCCCTGAACGCCAACAAGGTCCGGCAGAAGCCCCTGCGGGTCATCCTGAACGGCCTGGGCAAGGACGCCGCCATGATCATCAGCCGCATCAACGGCTTCACTTACGTCCAGACCAAGTACGACTACCTGGCCGCCGACGTGAAGGAAGATCACGCTCTGACCGTCGTGAGCAAGACCGCCTACTCCAGCGGCGAGCGGGCCAAGGTCAACTGCTACGGCGCGGACGACGTCCGGGAGGGCGTGGCTATCATGTGGCATGAGGGCGCGGACATCTCCATCACCGGCAACTCCACCAACCCCACCCGCTTCCAGCATCCCGTGGCGGGCACCTATAAGAAGGAACGCTGGGAGGCCGGCAAGAAGTATTTCTCCGTGGCCTCCGGCGGCGGCACTGGCCGCACCCTGCACCCGGATAATATGGCCGCCGGCCCCGCCTCCTACGGCATGACCGACACCATGGGCCGGATGCACTCCGACGCCCAGTTCGCGGGCTCCTCCTCCGTCCCCGCCCACGTGGAAATGATGGGCTTCCTGGGAGCCGGCAACAACCCCATGGTGGGCATGACCGTGGCCGTGGCCGTGGCTGTCCAGCAGGCGATGGGGAAGTAAGCAGGCAACAGGAAATAGGCAATAGGAGAACGAAGGCAATAGGAAATAGGAGCGCGCAGGGGCGCACAGTGTGCGCCCGCGCAACGCCTGTACCGTCCCCAAACCTCCCCTGTCAAGGGGAGGGGGACCGGCCACAAGGCCGGTGGAGGGGTCTGCTCTCCCGCCTGCACCGAACCCCCGAAAAACCTCCCCTGTCAAGGGGAGGGAGACCGGCCACAAGGCCGGTGGAGGGGTATGACCCCGCACTCCCATGAACAACGCAAAGCAAGGCCCTTCCCGCAAAGGAAGGGCCTTCGCTTTATTTCATGTGTATCTTCTCCGTGTGATAAATTACCAAGAATATCTTGACGCATCCACAAAAATATGGTATAATATAGTCGTTACAAGATACCGCCGTCCCCTGCCCACGCTGCACAAAGACGCTTGTTACGCATGTACGCATGATTCCATATTGTTTTCTCCCACGCACAGGGCAATTCTCAATTGTCAATTGCCCCGTGCTCCGCCTCCTGGGGCTGCTGCCAGGCGGGAACGGAGGTCATTTTAACAGCCTGATGCAGATACATGGTGTACATGACCGTCGCCACAATGCTCAGCACCAGAACCGCAAGGGCCAGGATGAGGACCAAGACCCTGTCGAAGCCCGATCCCCGCGATTGGATCAGATTATCAAGGACGGACAGGCACAGGGAGCCGCCGTTCAAGATCAGAACCAGCCAATACAGGCGCTGGCCCAGACGCTGCACACTCCAGTTTTTCAGAATCCCGGCAAGGCGCATGATGCTTTTGATGATAAACAGCGAGGTCAGAAGGCTGGTGACGTCGCCGGCCAAGTCCAGCACCACCGAATCCATCACAATGTCGAGCAGCGACAAACCAAGGGTGAGGAGCAGCATGTTTCTGGCCTTCGCAAAAGACGGCTCGTCATAGATAGCCTGGCAGACGCCTACCAGCTCCAGCACGAGGATGGTCAAGGAGAGGATCAGCACGATCACGCCAAGCAAATTCAGGGTCCTGGCTGCGAAGTAGCCGCCGGTCAGCGACTCCACCAGCACGAGAAGCAAAAGGGCAATCATGCCCAGCGTAAGGATATTCGCCGCGAAGATTTTTTTGATGCCCCGATGGGCATGGCCGGGGAAGCTGCTGAAAACACTCATTTGAAAACGTTCCTTTCCGTGATACGTTCAGGGGACGGTTTGGGGCCGTCCCCTGGGGATTGCTTCTGTCACGCCATGGGGGATCACAGCTTTGAATAGGCGTCGTTATAGTACTCCCCATTTTGGGACTGTCACGGGGTGATAATGTCGGTCATTTCGGCGGCCCGGTGCAGATACCTGATATACAGAACCGTCGCCACAATGCTCAGCACCAGGACCGCAAGGCCCAGGAAGAAAATCAAAAGCTCGCTGACACCCGTGTTCGATTTGACCAGCTCCGCAAGCACGGACAGGCCGATGGAGCTGCAGGAAGCTATGAGTACCAGCCGAAATACGCGCTGGCCCAGACGCTGCATACTCCAGTGATGCACGTTCAGGGCAAGGCGCATAATGCCTTTGACGACAAACAGCATGGTCAGGAAGCCGGCGGCATCGCCCGCCAAATCCAGCAGCGGGAAATCCGGCAGCACGGATTTCAGCAAGACGGAAAACACTGCCAGCCCAATGTTGAGCAGCAGTATGTCTCTGGCGTTCGCAAAATACGACTCGTCACGGGCGGCCTGGCAGACGCCCACCAGCTCCAGCAGGAGGGTAAGCAGGGAGAAAATCAGCACGATCACGCGCAGCGTTTCGACGGTCCCTTCCGCGGAGTAGCCGCCGGTCAGCGACAGCGCCAGCACAAGAATCGAAAGAACAATCACGCCCAGCGCCAGGATATTCGCCGCGAAGATTTTTTTGATGCCCCGATGGGCATGGACAGGGTTGTAATAGGAAAGACTCATTTGAAAAGCGCTCCTTTCCGTGATACGTCAGGAGACGGTTTGGGGCAGGCGGGGAGCCGACCCCTCCACCGGCCTTGCGGCCGGTCCCCCTCCCCTTGCCAGTGGAGGTTTGGGGGGCGGGGGAGCTTGGGTAGGGGCGCACATGTGCGCCCCTATCCGCTCCGATTGCCTGTTGCCTGCTTGCCTGCCGCCCGCAATTACACCTCGGTGCCGTCGGTGGGATCCTCGGCGGCGTCGCCGCTGGTCCCGCTCTCGGGCAGGGTGATGTTGATGCTCTTGCCGGAGGCCAGCTTGCCGCCCAGGGCACCCACCAGCAGGGACTTGATGTCCAGGCCCATGCCGGAGGCAAAGCCCTCGGTGATCTGGGTGGTGGAGCCCACGATGTCGGAGATGAGCTTGGCGGAGTTGCCCTCGCCGTACATGGTGATCTTGTCCACCTTGGACAGAGGCTCGGCCACGTTCTTGGCGATCTCGGGCAGGGCGTTCATGACCATCTCGATCACGGCGGCCTCGCCGTACTTCTTCATGGCCTCGGCCTTCCGGTCGATACCTTCGGCCTCGGCAACGGTCTTGGCGCGGATGGCGGCAGCCTCCGCCTCGCCCACGGCCTTGATGCCTTCGGCCTCCTGCTCCTTGGCGAAGCGCACGGCCTCAGCCTTGATGCGCTGGGCCTGGGCGGCCTGCTCCTGCTCGTAGCGCTCGGCCTCGGCGTCCTTCTGGCGGCGGAAGAGGTCGGCCTCGGCCTCCTGACGCTGGCGGTAAAGCTCCGCGTCGGCCTTGGCGCGAATCTCCGCGTCCAGGGTCTGCTTGGTGACCTCGACGTTCTGCTTCTTCAGCTCGGCGTCGCGCTCCGCCTTGGCGATCTGGGCGTTGACGGTAGCGGTCTGGATGGACTTCTGCTGCTCCTGCTTCTGGATCTCGTAGGCGGCGTCGGCCTCGGCCTTCTTGGTGTCGGCCTGGACCTTCAGCTCGGCCTGCTTGATGGCCAGCTCGTTCTGGCGGCGGGCGATCTCGGTGTCGGCCTCCACCCGGGCGTCGTTGGCGGCCTTGTCGGCCTGGGCCTTGGCAATGGCCACGTCCCGGTCGGCCTGGGCCTTGGCGATGGCGGCGTTCTTCTTGATCAGGCTGGTGTTGTCGGCACCCAGGTCCCGGATCAGGCCGTTCTCGTCGGTGACGTTCTGGATGTTGCAGGACAGAATTTCAATGCCCAGCTTGTCCATGTCCTTGGCGGCCTTCATCATCACCTGGTCGGAGAAGGAATCCCGGTCGGTGTTGATGTCCTTCAGGGACAGGGTGCCGATGATCTCACGCATGTTGCCCTGGAGGGAATCCTGCAGCTCGGCGGCGATGCGGTCGGGCCGCATGTTCAGGAAGTTCTTGGCGGCCAGCTTGATGCCCTCGGGGGAATTGGCGATGCGGACCTTGGCCACCGCGTCCACGTTGACGTTGATGAAGTCATTGGTGGGAACGGACTGCTCGGTCTTGATGTCTACAGTCATCTGGCCCAGGTAGAGCCGGTCGAGACGCTCCAGGAAGGGGACCTTGATGCCGGCCCGGCCAACCAGGATGCGGCTGTCCTTTTTCATACCGGAGATGATGTAGGCCTGATCGGGGGGAGACTTGACGTAGCCGGAGGCCAGAATGATGATCAGGACCAGGAGGGCGACGCCCCCCAGGACCCAGGGAAGGAGTCCTCCCAGGGATGCGGAGGACAGTGCGGTGAGAAACAGTGCTTGCATAGTGATCTTCTCCTTTTCTTTCTTTATTTTTTCACGCCGCGGCAAGGAAGCCGGGAAAAACAAAAACCCATGCCGGACCAGTGTCCAACATGAGTCTCATTTTTCAAGGCGGGCCGACCGCGAAAGCGGTGGGATGACGACCGCGCCTCCCCAGGTGGGGAACTACTCCCTCAAAGCGTTGTGAAATTGTGAATTATATATATCATATCCGGGGCATCCTGTCAAGGGGTTTTGGAACAATATTTCTTTACAAAATGTTAATATTATTCTCTTGACAAATTGATTTTGATTTGATACAATTCGATTGTAAACAATATAAACTGCAAGGAGGAACCGATCATGTCTATTTACGAGCTTTCCGTCAAAACCCGCAAGGGCGAGGATTTCGCCCTCTCTCAGCTGCAGGGCAAGGTCCTGCTGATCGTCAACACCGCCACCGGCTGCGGCTTCACCCCCCAGTATGAGGCCCTGGAGAAGCTCTACGAGGCCTACCATGACCGGGGCCTGGAGGTTTTGGACTTTCCCTGCAACCAGTTCGGCCACCAGGCCCCCGGCGAGGACGAGGAAATCCACGCCTTCTGCACCGGCAAATACAAGACCCAGTTCGACCAGTTCAAGAAGATCGACGTAAACGGCGAGACCGAGGACCCCCTTTTCACCGAATTGAAGGCCCAGGCCCCCGCCGACGAGCCGGTGAAGAGCTTCAAGGCCAAGGCCGCCATGGCCGCCATCGGCAAGATCAGCGGCACTTGCAAGGCCCCGGCGGACGTCAAATGGAATTTCACCAAGTTCCTGGTGGACCGGACAGGAAAAGTCGTCCGTCGGCTTTCCCCCATCGCCGATCCCATGGAGCTGGAGGAGAGCATCCGGGAGCTGCTCCGTGTTTGAATTGAGAATTGAGAGTTGAGAATTGAGAATTGTCGGTGTTTTGCAGATTGCCATCTGCAAAACGGGAATCAATTTGCCGTCTGCAAAATCGGCAGCGGCTTCAAGGTTCCGAGCCCATAGGCGCTGCAAAACCTCCCCTGCTTGCAGGGGAGGGGGACCGGCCTCAAGGCCGGTGGAGGGGTGCTGCCCGCTTCCCGGCGGCAAAGCCTCCCCTGCTTGCAGGGGAGGGGGACCGGCCTCAAGGCCGGTGGAGGGGTGCTGCCCGCTTCCGATTGATGCTGGGTTCGTGCCGAAGGCCGGGACGCTCCCCCCTGCGGGGGAAGAGCGTCCCCTACGGTGCAGGCGGGCGCTTTTCCAATGTTTTCAAACGGCAATTTGAAAACACCGAAATTCTCAACGCTCCATTCTTAATTTCCAATTGTCAGTTTTCCGTCCCTCTGCCGCGAAAAATATGTAGCCTGCTAAAATTTTAGGGTTTACGCGCAGGGAAAACTGTGGTATAATCCATTCACCAAAATACGAGGAGGAAACTCTCATGGCAATTCAAGAAATAATGAGCGCGGATTTTGAGGAAGTAGTCCTCAAGTCCGAGAAGCCCGTGCTGGTGGACTTCAACGCCACCTGGTGCGGCCCCTGCCGGATGCTGAAGCCCGCCCTGGAGCAGGTTGCCGAGGAGCGGCCGGACGTGGTGGTCGTGGGCATTGACATCGACGAAAACAGCGAGCTGGCCGAGGAATACGACGTGTTCTCCATTCCCTGCCTGGTGCTCTTCAAGGACGGCGCCGAAGCCGACCGCAGCGTGGGGCTGATTCCCAAGGAAGCAATTCTCGGGCTGCTGGACTAAACGAAATTCAGAGAGCTGTGGTTGAAAACATGAACCGTTATGACATTGTGATCGTCGGGGCCGGGCCTGCCGGGCTGACGGCGGCCATTTACGCCCGGCGGGCTTCCAAGACCGTGCTGGTGCTGGAGGCCAGGGCCTGGGGCGGCCAGATCATCAATACCCCCGACATTGAAAACTATCCCGTGGTGGCCCATATCTCCGGGGCGGACTACGCCAACCGGCTCTATGAGCAGGCCGTGGCCCTGGGGGCGGAGGTCAAGCTGGAAAAGGTCGTGGGCGTGGAAGATCGGGGCAAAACCAAGCTCGTCCGCAGCACCCTGGCGGAGTATGAGGCCGGGGCCGTGATCCTGGCCACCGGCTCCGAGAACCGGAAGCTGGGCGTGGACCGGGAACAGGAGCTGACAGGGCGGGGTGTGTCCTACTGCGCCACCTGCGACGGCAATTTCTTCCGCAAGAAGGACGTGGCCGTGGTGGGCGGCGGCAACACCGCCCTGGAGGACGCCCTCTATCTGGCGGACCTGGCCAATAAGGTCTGGCTGATCCACCGGCGGGACGCCTTCCGAGGCGAGGAGACCACCGTGGCAAAGCTGCGGGAAAAGGAAAACGTGGAGATCGTCTACAACGCCACCGTCACCGCCCTGCTGGGAGAAAAGCGCCTGTCCGGCATTGAGGTCACAGACAAAATCACCGGCGGGAAGCGGACCATTGAGGTCAAGGGCCTGTTCGTGGCCGTGGGCCGCATCCCGGAAAACGAGAGCTTCCGGGAACTGGTAGAGGTGGACGAGGCAGGCTACGCGGTGGCTGGGGAGAACTGCCGCACGAAGGTCCCCGGCGTCTTTGTGGCGGGCGATAACCGGACCAAGGAGCTCCGCCAGCTCGTCACCGCCGCCGCCGACGGCGCCGTGGCCGCGACCGAAGCGGTGAAATACCTGAACGGATAACCGAAAACCGGCTCCGCACCCTGCATGGCAGGGTGCGGAGCCGGTAACTTTTATTCGTCTCTTGCGGCTTCGAACTCCGCGAAGCTCACGTCCAGGATCTCATAGTGATCCCGGTTGGGGCCGTCGAAATGCCACCACTCCAGCTTGGAGCGCTTGAAGCCCACTGCGGACATGATCTCGTTCAGCAGCTCCCGGTTCGCGATCTGCTCCTGGGTGGCGCCTTCATAATCGCTGTTGGCAGCCGTGGAGAAATCGTCGAAGGCGGTGGGCATATCCAGCTCCGTCCCGTCCGGATAACACAAAGTCAGATCTACGGTAATGCCCCGAGCGTGCATGGAGTAGGGGCCGGGTGCGGGCACGTAGGGGGCCAGTTCCTCCGGCGCGCTGTCATGGAGGGCCTGCTGCACGGAGATGGGCCGATAGGCGTCCCAGATTTTCAGCCGCAGCCCATGCTGCTTGGCCAGCTCGTTGGCCTCGATCAGCATATCCACGATATCCTCCTGGACCAGGCACAGCTCCCGGTCATACTGCCGGATGCCCGTGAAGTTGTCGGTGGTGGCGTATCGCTGGTCGATCACAAAGCTGTTGTCAATGGCCGTCAGCTCCACCAAGCCGCGATAGACAAAGGGGGTGTGGACCTGGGGGACTTCCGCCTCCGAGGGTTCCGCTTCCTCCGGGGGTTCCTCCGAGTGCACGGGCGCTTCCGGTTCCGCGGGGTCTGGCTCCGTGGCTTCCGGCTCATGCTCCGGCTCGGTGGTTTCCGGTTCCTGGAGCGGCTCCGTCGGTTCTGTCTTGGGCTCCGGCTCCGGAATCGTTTCTGCCGGTGTCAGCGCTCCGCCGATCGCGTGCGCCGCCGTGCTCTCCGGGAGCTCCCAGGGTTCCGGCTCCGCTGCGGCCTCCGCCGCCTGGGTGTTTCCCATTGCTGCGTCGCTCCGGAGCGCCCCACAGCCGCACAGGGAAGCCAGCAGCGCAGACGTCGCCAGCAGCAGGCCGAGGGTCATCCCCGTCGGCCGCAGCCGTCCCACCAAACGCAATACTGAACACAGTGTTTTCATTCTTTCCTCGCTCTATTCTATGAAATCCGGACGAACGCAAAACCGTTTTCCTCCGCGTAGCGCTGGGCTTCGCTGCCCGGCTGACCGTAGATGGTGAAGCCCGCCACCTTGGCTGCCGCCTCTTTCAACCCCCAGTTGACCCCATTGAAGCCAATGTCGAGGTCGCGATAGCCAAAGGCGTAATACGAAATATCCGTCACGCTGTCCGGGATCGTCACTTCCGTCAGAGAGATGCAGTCCAGGAACGCTTCGCTGTCAACCATCATCAAGCCTTCCGGCAGGACCACGCTGGTCAGCGCGGTGCAGTTCCGGAACGCATCGTGGCCTACGGACTCCGCGCCGCGCGGGATCGTCACGCTCGTCAGCGCCGTGCAGTTTTGGAAGGCCAGACCGCCGATGGTCGTCACGCTGTCCGGGATCGTCAGCTCCGTCAGATAGGCGCTGTCCTCAAATGACCGCAGGGCGATCTCGGTCACGCCCGCCGGGATCTCGTAGGAGGCGTCCCGTTTCCCCGCGGGATATTTCAGAAGCGTCGTTTTTTCCCTGTTGAAGAGGACGCCGTCCTGGGTGCAGAAATTCGGATTGCCGGGCGCGACTTGATAGCTGGCCAGAGAAGTGCAGCCGTTGAACGCCATGCCTTCGATCTCCGCCACCTGGTCGGAAAGCGTCACCTCGGTCAGGGCGCTGCAGCCCTCGAACGCGCAAAAGCCGATCTGTAGCAGGCCTTTGCTGAAGCGCACGTTGGTCAGGCCGGTGCAGCGTGAGAACGCGTAGTCTTCAATCTGTTCCACGGTGCCCGGCATCGTGAGCTCCCGCAGGAACGTGCAATCTGCAAACGCATGGCAGCCGATGTACCGCAGACCGCCAGGGAGCTCGTAGGAAGCATCTTGTTTTCCGCAGGGGTACTCCAGCAGGCTCGTCTGGCTTTTGTCATAGAGGACGCCGTCCAGGCTGCAGAGCATCGTATTGGTGGGGGCGACCAGAATATCGGTCAGCGACTCGCAGCCGTCAAACGGCAGCACGTATTGTTCAATGTATAGCAGGCTGGCCGGGATCGTCGCCTCTTTCAGATACTTACAGTCGGCGAATGCGCGACGGGAAACGTGCCTCACGCCCTCCGGGATCAAGTAGGAGGCATCCTGCTTTCCACAGGGATATTGGATCAGCTCGGACTGCTCCTTATCGAAGAGGACGCCGTCCACGCTGCAGTAATGGGGATTGTCCGCGCCGACGTGGATGGCGGTCAGGGAGCCGCAGGAGTTGAACGCGGCGCTGCCAATGCTCGTCACGCTGTCCGGGATCGTCACTTCCGTCAAGGCGGTGCAGTACTCGAACGCGCTGCCGCCGATGCTGGTCAACCCCTCCGGCAGCTCGATGCTTCGGATGTGCTTCAGGAGGCTTGCCCATTCCGGATACCACCCTTCCAGGTAGTAATCGTTCATCTCGCCGCTGCCCTCAAAGCGCAGCGTGCCGGTCTCGGGGTCAAAGCTCCAGCGCAGGTTCTCCCCGCAGTCGCCGGAAAGCGTCTCCGGCAGGGGAGCTTCCGTGACCTCGGGCTCCGTGCCAATCGCGTCCGGATCCGCAAGCACGGTATCCCGGGGCAGGTTCGCCAGGATCAGATAGCGCCCGTCGACCGTGCGAAGCACCGCGGTCATTTTTTCACCCGATTCATCCTGGTAGACATAGTTGACAAATATCCGTCCGTCGTCCGTGCAAAGCAGCTCTTCAATTTGGATGGAACGCAGCCCGGTGGAGGTATGGAAGGCGTAATAGCAGTCAAATTCCGGCAAATAGGTCCAGACCCCGCCCAGCAGTTCCGCGTCCGTTGTCTCCCGCACCGCAGCAAAATCCGAACGGTCCATGCCGAAAAGCTCTGTGAGTACCGCGTTTACCTCCGCGCTCGGAACCTTCGCCCATTCTCTGTCTGAATCCCAGGCGTAGTCCTCCTCGTTCACACGAAGCTTCCGCAGGGCAGCCCGCTCCCCGTCGGAGAGGATGCCGGTAAAGTCAGCGAAAAGACGGTTCAGGTCCACGTCCGTCGGCTTCTCATATTCGCAGCTCAAAGCCCGGATGTAATTTCCCATCTCGGCGCTGATGGGTTTCCCATCGTCCAGGAGGGTGCGGATCTCCGCCTCGGTCTCCGGGTCCACCGGGCTGCCGGGCAGGGCGGACTCCGTGGCGTCTGGCTCAGTCACGGACCGGGTCGGGTCGGTCTGCGCCTCGGAATACGGCTCGGTCACCTGCTCCGTGGGGCGCTGATCTCCGAGGGTCTCGGGCTCCTTCTGCCGCAGGGCCCGGCCTCCGGCCCAGATGCCGCCGCCGATCAGGGCGGCGCAGAGAACCCCCGCCGCGATTTTAGCCCCCAGGCCGTGCAGGATGGCCTGGCCCGTGGTCATGGCGGTCACCGTGGTGACGGCGCCGGAAGCCGCCCCCACCCCGGTCCCGGCGGCGGCTCCCACAGAGGCCCCGGCAGGGGGCGTGTTGACCAGAACGGTCCCCAGGACGGTCCGCTCCGCCCCGGCCGCGGGCTCCAGCCGCCGCAGCAGGCTCACCAGGAAGGCCATGGGCGACAGGCCGTAGAGCTTGACGCCCTGCTTTTCCAACGCCCGCACCCGGTCCTCCACGTGCTTGCGGCCCCGGTGGAGCTGGGCCTTGACGGTGCCCGGCGCAAGCTTCAGCAGCTCGCTGATCTCCCGGACGCTCAGGTCCTCATAATAGCGCATGCCCACGATCACGTTCTGCTGCTCGGGCAGGTCCGCCAGAATCTCCCGTACCAGGCGGGAGGTCTCCTGCCGGTCCAGAATCAGCTCCGGCTGGCCGTCCGTCCGCAGGTCCGGCAGCTCCGGCAGCTCGCCCTCTTCATCCTCCAGCTCCGAGAAACGCAGGGGCCGGCGCTCCGCCGCGGCCCGGGCGGTCTCATTCACCGCGATCCGCCGCAGCCAGGGCAGAAAGGCCTCGTTGGCCCCCAGCTTGTCCAGACTCCGGAAGGCCCGGATATAGCTCTCCTGGACAATATCCCAGGCCAGGTCCTCGTCATGGACCATGGAGCGCACCGACCGATAGAGGGCGGGGCCGGTGGTTTCATACAGCTCCGTATAGGCTGCCTGTTCCCCCGCCTTGGCCCGAGCAATCAGCTCCGGCGGGACGGGGAGATTTGTTGTTTTCTTTTCTTCATTCTGTTTCATTGCAGTCTTTCCTTTCCCGCGCTATTGTATCACAACAGGCTGTGGTTTTCCATTCCATTTTTTCGGGTTTTGAAGTCGGCCCATCGCCGGACAGATTCCGCAGAACGGCAGCCAGCGCGGCCGCCGAACGCCGGGGGTCCGGCGCAACATGCTTGTCCAGCAGCTTTTTGTACCGCGCCCCAAATTCCGCATCCTCCGGCATTCGGCTCACTTCCTTTCCTGTGTTCTGACTGTAAGACCCGAAAAAGCCGGAAAAGGTTTACACGGGTGCAAAAAATCCGCTGCATAGCAGCGGATTTTTTGTTGGCTTCTTTATCAGCCCAGCAGGGTAAAGTTGATGCCGCCCAGGCGCTGGCTGTTGACGTAGACGGCGAAGGTGTAGCTGCCCGGCTCGTCCGGGAGCCATTCCTGCCGGAGGTCCCCCACAAAGCGGCCCTTATCCCACAGGGAGTTCCAGGATACCTGCTCCTGGGCCGCGGAGAGGATCTCATGGGTCTTGGCGTCCCGCACCACGTACTGAACCGTGACGGTCTCGTCGCTGTCGACGGGACTGCCGCCCGCCACAATAGCAAAGCAAACGGGGGTCGTGGCCCGGAAGCGGACCGTGCCGGTGAGGTTCAGGTCGCCGTAGCCGTAGTTCTCCTTGTCGGGCCGGTCATAGAGGCCGATGGAGGTCTTCTTGGTCACCCCCAACTGCGTAAAGCGGAGTTCCTCTCCGCTGCGGACAGTCAGTTTGTTTTCACCGGTGACAGAGCTGCCGTCGGCGGGGGTGATGGTGACGGTGTAGTCTGTTTCGGGCAGGACGGCCATGGTGCAGCCCTCGCCCCGGGCCAGGGTTTCCAGCTTCAGCCCGTCGCCGAAGGCGGCGGTGATCCGCCAGCCCGGTCCGGGCTCCCGATCGGCAGTCCAATGAAGGACCAGGCCGTCGGCGGTGGCCTCGGCAGTGAAGTCGGTGAGGCTGACGCCGGAATTTCGCAGGGTCAGGGTCTGAGGCTCCACAAGGCCGGGGGCGTTCAGGGTGACGGTATAATCCACCTCCCGGGCCACGCCGGAAACGGCGGCGGTGCAGCGCCAGCCCTCTTCTTCCGCTTCCGCCTCCCGATACTCCACAGACAGCTCCTGGCCTTCCGCGTCGGAGCAGCTCAGCTCCCAATGGCCGGGCAGCTCTGTGGCGCAGTGCCAGCTCAGCAGGGCGGTCGTATCCTGAATGGCGTCCAGCCGCAAATCGGAAACCTCCACCGGATCGGAGGGGGTGTAGTCTATCTGGGTCTGGCCGGAGAGATAGAGATTGTCGGTCTGGACCAGGGTGAAGGTATAGGTCTCGCCGTTCTCCAGCCCGGAAACCCGGCAGCCTGTGCCGGCAAACTGGATTTCTTCCGGCTCCTGGCCGGTTTTGCCGTAGCGCAGGGTCCAGAAGGCCGGGACGGTGGATTCTTCCTTGACGGCAAGCTCCAGCCGGACGCTGCCCCGCTCCGCGTCCGGAAGGACCCGGAAGGTCTCGATTTCCGTCAGCGCCTTGGTGGAGGCGGCGGCGCTGGTATGGCCGGAGAGCTTGTGCAGGCCGGGAAGCTCCACGGAGAGGCTGTATTGGGTATTGGGGTTCAGCCCCCGGAACTCGGCCACGCCGTCGGTGAAGCTGCCGGTCCAGGAATTGCCGTAGGAATCCTGACACAGGGCGGTGAAATCCGCGGGATCGGCGTCGGTGGTGATCTTCAGGCGGAGGCTGTCGGCGGTGACGTCGCTGACTGTCAGATCGTCCACGGAGACGAAATAATGCCACATGCCCTTGCCCAGATCGGTGAATTCATACAGGCAGATGCCCGTCACCAGCAGGGCAAGCACCAGGGCGAAGAGGATCCAGCCCCGCTTTTTGCGTTTTTGGGTCTCCCGGAGCTTGTTCTCCATCCGGCGGCGGTCGGCGGCCACCTGGGGGGGCACCGCCGGGGCAGCCTTGGAGGCGGCAGGCTTGGGTGGGGCGGACTTGGCGGGAGCAGGCTGAGGCACCGAAGCCTTCTTCTGCTTCTTGTCCTGCTTGTCCCTGCCGTTTTTCTTTCCCTCGCCGGGGGCGAAGGCCTTCTTGAAGTTATCGTCCAGCTTTTCCGGATCGGCAAAGCGGACCGGCTCCGCCTCCGCGGCGGCCTCCTCCGGGCTCAGGGTCTCGCCGTCCGTCACCAGAGGCGGGACGATCAAATGGTCGCTCACCGCGTTGCGGCGCATATACTGCTCCAGCTCCAGGCGCATTTCCTCCGGGGTCTGGTAGCGGTCCGCGGGATCGAAGGCGCAGGCCTTGCAGATGATGGCCGCCAGCTCATAGTCCGCGTAGATGGGGACCGGCAGGGCCTCTCCCGCCACCCGCCGGGCGTCGGCGTCCTTGGGGTTGGTCTTCTCATCCTCGAAGGGGGCGTGGTTGCCGTTGTAGATCCGGTAGAGGATCATGCCCAGGGAATAGATGTCCACGGTGGGGTTCAGGCCCCCCAGGATGCCGCTGAGCTCCGGGGCGGAAAAGCTGCTGCGATACTGCTCCGGCAAGATGGCGTACTGCATGTCCTCGGTGGAGATCAGGCCAAAATCTCCCAGCAAAAAGCGGCCCGTATCGGAGAAAAACACGTTGCCGGGCTTCAGATTGCCGTGGACATAGCCCTCCTCCCGCAGGGCGGAGAGGGCCACGCAGAGGTCGATGCCCATGTTGATGCCCCGCAGATGGGAAACGGCGTTTTCATTGAGATAGGTTTCCAGGGAGTTCCGCTTGGGCAGGACCGCGTAGATCTCGTAGCCCACGCCCTCTTTTTTCTCCATCTGGACCCCCAGGAAGGGCAATATATAGGGGCAGTCCAGCAGGCGCTTGCGATTCTCGGCCTCCTGGACCAGCGCCTCCGCCTCCTTGCGGTAGTAGGCGTCGGCCTCCTGCTCGTTGGCGTAAGCCCCGGTCAGCAGCAGCGCCTCCACCTGGCCCTCGCCGGCAGGGACGGATATGTGTTTGAGTACAAACTCACGACCGGACTCCGGATGGCGGATATAGTAACAGCTTGCGCCATCATGCCGGGCAAAGCATTCCCCCACTTCCATCGCGTCCAGCAGCGGGGAAACCTTGTGATCAAGCATGGTCGTACTCCTCCTTTTCCGAAAATAACTATCATATTTTATATCAAAAGCAAAAAAAAAGCAATAACATATTGTTTTATTTGAAAGAAAATGCTATGATATAGGGTAGAGGTTCCGCAGACCCGGGGATTCCCGCGCCGGGACCCGGTTTTTGATAGGATTCCCACGTATCGGAGGATTAATCACCATGTTGAATAAAAACGTATGCCCCAACTGCGGGCAGCTATATGACACAAGCCTCTCCAAGTGCCCGCTCTGCGGCACCGCCCCCCAGGTGGTAGAGACCGCCGATCCCGTCCAACGCAGACGGATCACCGACGCGGAGCGTCGGCAGCGCCGGGCAGACCAGAAGCAGGCGGAGCAGGAAGCCCGCCGCCGCAAGCGGGACGCCCGCTTTATGGAGGAAGACGAGGAGGACCGGCTGCTGGAAGAGGAGGAGGCCCAGCGCCGCCGGATGAAGGAAGAGAAAAAGGCCCTCCGCCGGGCGGAGCGCAACAGCGAAGCAACCTCGATTCCCAATTCCGTGGTGCCCAGCTTTACTCCCGGCCCCGCCCGGGACGGCCGCGGCCCCATGCCCGTGGTGTACGCCGAGCGGGACCGCCGCCGGGTACCCCGTCCCTTCCTGGCCCTGAGCGCCATCGTGCTGGCGGCGGCTCTGCTGGTAGGCGGCAGCTATCTGCTTTGGAAGCTGGAGGTAGTCAAGCTTCCCATCTATGACAAGCTTGCCGCCAAGAAGACGGAGACCACCGCCCCCGCGGAAACCCAGGACACCACCGCCGCCCCCACGGACACAACGGTTCCCGTTACCACCACCCTCTACCGGGGCGAGGGCGCGATTCCCTGCACCGGTATCACCCTGGGCGAGACCGAGATCGTCTTTCACGACGCGGGGGAGCAGACCCAGCTCCAGGCGGAGCTGAGCCCCGAGGACACCACCGATGAGCGCCGCTTCGCTTCCTCTGACGCCGCCGTGGTCAAGGTCAGCCCCGTGGGCATCGTCACCGCCGTCGGACCCGGCGAGGCCACCATCACCGTAAGCTGCGGCGAGGTGGAAGCCGTCTGCACGGTGCTCTGTGACTTTGCCTCTCCCACGGCTCCCACCCTTCCCCCGGACGTCACCAGGCTGGAGCTGGTCAAAACCGACATGTCCTTCTTCCATCCGGGAGAGAGCTTTACCCTGTCCATAACCAACATCCCCGCCGGGACTCCGGTGGAGTGGAGCTCTCTGGATGAAAACATCGCCACCGTGGACGCGGGAGGCCGCGTGGTGGCGGTTGGCGTTGGCACCACCCGGGTCTTCGCCAAGGTCGGCAAGCTGGAGGCCTTCTGCTGGGTGCGCTGCCCCTTTAAGGAAGACGAAGGTTGATTCTTTCCGCCCCCGGGGCGGCCGTCATGAGGTATGCTATGGATTTTGACGTTGTCATCATCGGCTGCGGCGTCGTGGGCGCGGACTGCGCCTATGAGCTGGCCAAGTACGATTTGCGCCTGTGCGTGCTGGAGGCCTCCAACGACGTGGCCAACGGCACCACCAAGGCCAATTCCGCCATCGTCCACGCAGGCTACGACCCCCTGCCGGGGACGAAAATGGCCCGGCTGAACGTCCGGGGCACCGCCATGATGGGCGAGCTGTGCCGGAAGCTGGACGTACTCTACCGGAACAACGGCTCTTTGGTCCTCTCCCTCTCGGAGCAGGACGACGCGGTCCTGCATTCCCTTTACGAACAGGGCCTTGCCAACGACGTACCCGGTCTGGAGCTGCTGGACCGGGAGCAGACCCTGGCCCTGGAACCCAAGCTTTCCCCGGCGGTCCGGGGCGCCCTTTTCGCGCCCTCCGCCGGGATTGTCAATCCCTGGGAGCTCTGCCTGGCGCTGGCGGAAACCGCCGTGCGCAACGGGGCGGAGCTCCGTCTCTCCGCCCCCGTCACCGCCATCGAGCGGACGGCGGGCGGTTTCTGTCTGTCCACCCCCCAGGGGCCGGTCACGGCCCGGTACGTGGTGAACTGCGCCGGAACCTGCTCGGACCGGATCGCCGCCATGGCGGGGGACCGGAGCTTCACCATCCGGCCCACCAGGGGCGAATACTACCTGCTGGACAAGTCCGAGGGAACCCGGGTGGACCGCGTGATCTTCCAGTGCCCCACCCCCGCGGGGAAGGGCGTTTTGGTGACGCCCACGGTCCACGGCAATCTGCTGGTGGGGCCCAACGCCGTGCCCGCCGGGCCGGATGACACCGCCAACACCCCCGCCGGGATGGATTTTGTCCGCGCCTCCGCCCTGCGGGCCGTGCCCGGCATCAGCTTCCGGGACAACGTCCGCAACTTTGCGGGGGTCCGGGCCAACTCGGACCGGGAGGATTTCATCCTCGAGGAATCCGCCGCCGCGCCCGGCTTCATTCACGCCGCCGGCATCAAGAGCCCCGGGCTCTCCGCCGCCCCGGCCATCGGGCCGGAGGTTCTGGAACTGCTGCGGCAGGCCGGGCTGTCACTAAAGCAAAAGGAAACCTATATCGACAGCAGGCGGCGGGTCCGCTTCCATGAGCTGTCTGACGAAGAGAAGAACGCTCTGATTCGGGAAGACCCCCGCTGGGGCCGGGTCATCTGCCGATGCGAGACCGTCACCGAGGGGGAGATCGTCGCCTGCCTCCACGGCCCCATCCCTCCCGTCTCCGTCAACGGCGTCAAGCGCCGGGTGGGCGCGGGCATGGGCCGCTGTCAGGGCGGCTTCTGCGGTCCCCGGGTCCAGGAGATCATCGCCCGGGAGCTGGGGATCGACCCCACCCAGGTGCTGATGGACTGGGAGGGCACCTGGATCCTCTGCGGCGAAACGAAGGGAGGGACCGCGCTATGACGGAGCATGAACTTGTTGTCATCGGCGGCGGCCCCGCCGGCCTGGCCGCCGCGCTGGCCGCCTGGGAACAGGGCGTCCGGGATATTCTGATCCTGGAACGGGACAATCAGGCGGGCGGCATCCTCAACCAGTGCATCCACAACGGCTTCGGCCTCCACCGCTTCCGGGAAGAGCTCACCGGCCCCGAATACGCGGGCCGCTTCATCGATCTGCTGCGAAACACCGATATTCAAATCCGCACCGATACCATGGTGCTGGACCTCACCCGGGACCGGGTTCTGCACACCGTCAGCCCCCAACACGGCTGCGAAGCCATTCAGGCCGGGGCTGTGGTCCTGGCCATGGGCTGCCGGGAGCGGACAAGAGGCGCCATTTCCATCCCGGGCGCCCGCTGCTCCGGCATCTTCACCGCCGGGGCCGCCCAGCGCTTTCTGAACATGGAGGGCTATATGGTGGGCAAGCGGGTGGTGATCCTGGGCTCCGGCGACATCGGCCTGATTATGGCCCGCCGCATGACCCTGGAGGGGGCCAAGGTGCTGGCCTGCGTGGAGCTCATGCCCTACTCCGGCGGTCTGACCCGGAACATCGTCCAGTGTCTCAACGATTTTGACATTCCCCTTTACCTCAGCCACACCGTCACCGACATCCGGGGCAAGGACCGGCTGGAGCAGGTGGTGGTCTCCCGGGTGGACGAGAACCGCCGCCCCATCCCCGGCACAGAAATGGTCTTCGACTGCGACACGCTGATGCTGTCCGTGGGCCTGCTGCCGGAAAACGAGCTCTCCCGTCAGGCGGGCATCGAGATTGACCCCCGCACCAACGGCCCTGTGGTCTGGGAGAACCGGGAGACCGACCTTCCCGGTGTCTTTGCCTGCGGGAACGTGCTCCACGTTCACGACCTGGTGGACTACGTGTCGGCGGAGAGCGAGCAGGCGGGAATTGCCGCCGCCGCATATCTTCACGGAAACCGCCCCGAGGGAGGGGAAATCCGGCTGGTGAACGGAAACGGCGTCAGCTACACCGTACCCCAGCGCCTCCACCGGGGGGCGGAGTCTCTGGAGCTCTTCTTCCGGGTGCGCAACGTCTACAGGGACGCCGCCATTCGGGTTCTGGACGGGGAGGCTCAGGTTGCCCGCTTCCGGCGGGAGCACATGGCCCCCGGCGAGATGGAGAGCATCAAGCTGCCCAAGGTCCTGCTGGATCGCGTCAAGGGCGACACGCTGACCGTGGAGATCGAGCCCGTAGGGGGCGGCGTCCTCCGAAGCGAAGCAAGTCCTTTAGGGGACGCCCCGAACGTGTAACGTCAGGGAGGCTCAAAATGAAAGAAATCATCTGCATCACCTGCCCCAAGGGTTGCCATTTGAAGGTAGATGAGGAAAGCTTTTCCGTCACCGGCAATTCCTGTCCCCGGGGGGCCGTCTACGGCGCCAACGAGCTGCGCAGCCCGGTTCGCGTCGTGACCTCCACGGTGGTGGTGGAGCCCGTAGGGGCGAGCATTGCTCGTCCGCAAAACCCGGACTGCCTTCCCCGGACAAGCGATGCTTGTCCCTACGAAGGATCTGGGAAGGATCTGCCCCGCCGCCTGCCCGTAAAGACCGACCGGCCCATCCCCAAGGGCAAGATGTTTGCGGTCATGGCGGAGATCAACCGGGTGCGGGCAACGCCCCCGATCAAGGTGGGCGACGTGCTGATCCCCCACGTGGCAGGTACCGACGGCAACGTGGTCGCCACGAAAAGCCTCGAATAATTCTCAATTCTCACTTCTCAACTCTCAATTCACAAGGAGGCTTCCATGGGCAAATACATTCTCTCCCTGGACCAGGGCACTACCAGCAGCCGGGCGATTCTGTTCGACAACGAGCAGAACATCGTCGCCATGGCGCAGAAGGAATTCAACCAATACTATCCCCGCTCCGGCTGGGTGGAGCACAACCCCATGGAGATCTACTCCAGCCAGTACGCCGTGATGATGGAGGCCGTGACGGAGTCCGGAATCGACGTGGCGGACATTGCCGCCATCGGCATCACCAACCAGCGGGAGACCACCGTGGTCTGGGACAAAACCACCGGCCGTCCCGTCTGCAACGCCATCGTCTGGCAGTGCCGCCGCACCGCCCCCATCTGCGACGAGCTGGAGCGCAGAGGGCTCAAGGATTACATCAAGCAGACCACCGGCCTGGTGCTGGACGCCTATTTCTCCGCCACCAAGATCAAATGGATCCTGGACAACGTAGAGGGGGCCCGGGAAAAGGCCGAGCGGGGCGAGCTGCTCTTCGGCACCGTGGACACCTGGCTGCTCTGGAAGCTTACCAACGGCAGGGTCCACGCCACCGACTACACCAACGCCTCCCGGACCATGCTCTTTGACATTCACAGGCTCTGCTGGGACGAGAAGCTCCTGACGGAGCTGGACATCCCCCGGTCCATGCTGCCGGAGGTGAAGGATTCCAGCTATGTCTACGGAAGCTGCAACATTCAGGGGGTGGACGTGCCCATCGCGGGCATCGCCGGCGACCAGCAGGCCGCCCTCTTCGGCCAGGGCTGCTTTGAGAAGGGCGACGCCAAGAACACCTACGGCACCGGCTGCTTCCTGCTGATGAACACCGGCGAGGAGGCCTGCGAGAGCAAGCACGGCCTGGTCACCACCATTGCCGTGGGCCTGAACGGGAAGGTCCAATACGCCCTGGAGGGCTCCGTCTTTGTGGGCGGAGCGGTGATCCAGTGGCTCCGGGATCAGATGCGCTTCATCCGGGAGGCCCGGGACGCGGAATACTTCGCCCAGAAGGTGGATTCCACCGAAGGCGTCTATTTCGTTCCCGCCTTCACCGGCCTGGGGGCTCCCTATTGGGATATGTACGCCCGGGGGGCCATCGTGGGCATCACCCGGGGCACCCGGCCCGAGCACATCATCCGGGCCGCCCAGGAGTCCATCGCCTTCCAGAGCGCGGATCTGGTGCTGGCCATGGAGATGGACACCGGGGCCAAAATGACCGAGCTGAAGGTGGACGGCGGCGCCAGCCGGGACAGGTTCCTGATGCAGTTCCAGGCGGACATCCTGGGCAAGCAGGTCCGCCGCCCCATGATCCGGGAGACCACCGCCCTGGGCGCCGCCTATCTGGCGGGTCTGGCCACCGGCGTGTGGAAGGACCGGGCGGAGATCGTCAAGCTCTGGCACTGCGACTCCACCTTTACCCCCCGGAAGGACGAGGGCTGGCGGCAGCAGCAGTTCCAGGGCTGGAACAAGGCCGTGGGCAGAAGTTTGCACTGGGCGGAGTGAGCACGCCCGTAGGGACGGCACTCTGCCGTCCGCGCACCCGTACCAACCAACAAACACCCTTCCCCTGCGCTGAAAGCGCAGGGGAAGGGTGTTTTGCGCGGTTTCCGTTTTTCTTAATCCATGTTGAAGTAAGTATAGGAAAGCGGGTGGAGGTAGATGATTCCCCGGAGCGCGCCGTCTGTGTCAAAATGGGTTAAGAGGGTCATCCCGTTGCTGAAATTGTAAAACATAACCGTAGCGTCTTCATAGGAAGGATCGCCCAGGAGCTCTACAAGCTCTGCCTGGGTCAATCCGGGCTGAATGCCCAGGGGCAGGCAGAAGTCGGCCAGCTCCTCCACCTCGCCCTCGTTGAGGGCCGAGGCGTTGATGCCGAGAGAGTAGATTTCACAATCCAGATAGGAGACCGACTCTTCTCCGTTGGAATACAGCGACAGCTCCAGCGGCGCGCAGGCAGACTCTGAGGCTCCCGCAGGCTTCAGCGTGATCGTAACGAACCCGCCGGGAGCAATCATTCCGTCTTCAGAGAGCTTCGGTTCCACCCCGTCAGGCTTGCTGGAGGAAGTGGCAAATGATTGCTCCATCATGCTGTCAACTACCCAGCCGTGCTCGGTGAAGTCCCGGACAGTGAGGCCGTCCAGGTCAAAGGTATAATCCTCGATGCGCCAGCCTTCGGTGGGAAGCTCTATCAGACTCTTGCCTCCGTTCGGGACAATGCTGTCCCCTCTTGCGCCAATCAGCGTTTCCATGTCAAGGAAGTCCTCGTAATTCGCGGGGGACTGGATGGGCGCGACGCCGTCATAATCGTGAAGCCGGAAACAAAGGGTATAGCGGAATCCGTCAAACTCTATGGACAGAGCCTCTTCATTCTCGTCCTCGTTGAAATACTCGTTCATGGAATTGAGCACCAGCTCAAACACAGCGCGGAGAGGCCGGGAAAGATCCAGCTCAACCCGCGCCAGCTCCCAAGTGACGCCGTCCACAGCCAGACGCAGCTCAAGGCCGGTCAGAAGCTTGGAAAAATCTTCTTCTTTCAAATTCAGAAGCCCCAGAGCTTCCTTGATCATCTCGTCCTGCTCCGCGCTTTTCGCGGCGCTGTCAAGCTTGTAAAGGGCCAGGGCCTCCTCCTCCGTGATCGTATGGGAAAGCAGATAACCGGTCTCGGTTTCTTCCATCGTCCAAGGCAGGCCGGAAATCCTGTCGAATTTCGCTTCCTCCCCGGATACGACGTTGTCCAGGGGAATGCGGATTCGATAAAAGTCCCCGTCCCCCTCGCTGCGGAAGTAGAAGCTGACGGCTTCCTCCTCCCCAGTCTCATGGAAGAAGGAAAGCTCCAGCGGGATAGTCTCCTCCAGTTGGTTGTCCAGGGCCGTCATCTGGCCTTTTCCATGGAAGGCCAGAGGGGCCAGCGTCAGTTCGCCGGGCAGTTCCATTCGCAGTGAGATTTGCTCCTGCGTTCCGTCTTCCCGGACCTTGGCCTCAAAAAGCAGCTCGGTGTCCATGGCGAAGGAAGAGACGGTTTTCATCCGCTCGATCATGCCCTTCAGTACTTCCTCCGGGGTCGGCGGGGCAGGCTGGGTCGCTTCGGTTGCCGCGGTCTCGCCGGGGATGTCTCGGGTTCCCTGGCATCCGCAGAACAGGGTTGCCAGCAGGGTCAGGGTCAACAATAACGCGATCATTCGTTTCATGGGGATTCCACCTTTCGGTCATCTTTTTCGCTTGTATTTGGGGATTCTACCATATTAGACGATGATTGACAAGAAATGGTTGACAAAATTCCATGTTAATTTTTTGTGAATAGATCCTGCGCCGAACCGCCGTCTCCTGTTTCCTGAAATTTTTTCAGCTCCGAAAACGGGGCCAGATAGGCCCGGTCGAAGCTGTCCAGACCGGACAGATGGACCAGCAGGGCCAGCAGGCCGAAGCTCAGACCCCAGAGCCCGGCCAGAGCCGCGCAGACGGTGAGTGCGAAGCGGCAGAGCCGGATGGCGTCGGCAAAGCTCTTCCCCGGCAGGGCAAAGCCGCAGATGCCCGCCGCCGCCACTAAGATCAGGGCCGCCGGGGAAATCAGGTTGGCCTCCACCGCCGCCGTGCCCACCACCAGGCCGCCGATGATGGACACCGGCTGAGACACAGCCTTGGGGGCGGAGAGTCCCGCCTCCTGGAGCAGCTCAAAGGCCGCCAGCAGGCCCAATATTTCCAGCACGGTGGGAAACGGGACCTTTCGCTTGCTCTCGATAATGGCCTCCAACAGCGGCGTGGGCAGCATCTCCTGGTGGTATTCCGCCATGGCCACGTAGAGGGCCGGCAGCAGCAGGGCACAGGCCAGGGCCACCAGCCGCAGCAGCTTCAAAAACCGGGCGGAGAGGAAGTCCGTGTCCTTGTCCTCGGCGGCCTCCAGCAGATAGCCCAGGTTCACCGGGGCCAAATAGCCCACGGGCAGGCCGTCCACGAACAGACCCACTCGGCCCGCCAGCAGACCGGCGGCGAATTTATCCGTGCGCTCGGTGTATTGCAGCAGGGGAAAGGCCGTCCGCCGCTTGCCAGGCAGGACGTGCTCCACCGCCGCGGGCGTCAGCAGGTCCTCGGTGTCGATGGACGACAGGCGCTTCTGCATTCGCACCACAGTCTCCGGGTCCGTCAGCCCCTCCAGCCAGAGGAGGCTCACCCCGGTCCGGCTCTCCCGGCCCACGGTGGTCTCCCAGAGCCGAAGCCGGGCCGTCCGCAGGTGGCGGCGCAGCAGGCCGGTGTTGGTCCGGGCTGTCTCCGTAAAGGCGTCCTTGGGGCCCCGGGTGGTGCTCTCCACCTCCGGCTCCGAGGGGCCGCGCTTTTCTCCGGATTTCGTCTCAAAGGCCGCCGCCCCGGCCCCCGGCACGATCAGCAGACAGAAGCCCGCCAGCAGCTTTGCCTCGGCGTCGGCCACATCCCGGCAGATCGACGCCGAGGCGGTCTGGCCCCCCTCCGTCACGGCCCGCTCCAGCAGGGCCTCCGGCATGGGCCAGCCGGGAAGCTGCGCCAGGGGCCGGAGCACCAGCTCCCCGATCTCGGAGCCGGACACCAGGCCGTCCAAAAAGCAGAGCGTGCAGTCCGTGCCTGCCACGAAAATCGGCCGGACGCTGAAATCCGCTGCCCCCGCAAAGCGGTCGGAAAGCTCGGAAAGAAACTCCATGGGAACGCCTCCTTTGGAAGAAGCATGCCCGGGCTGGGAAAAAATATTCTTCCGCAGGAAAACGGTCACTTTTTCCCGAGTTTTTTCCTGCAAATTTACAAAAAACTATTGCATTCTGATAGAAAAAGTGCTATAATGTCCCCGTCATTAGGGTAGGAAGTAGTTAGAGAGGCCGTCAAGCCTCTCTTTCTTACTGTAATATCTGTTTTCGGCGCGTTTGCGAGCCTGGAGAGACGGACGTTGCCCCGGGCGGGCGGCTGCTGGCCGCCCCTGCAGAATTGGAGGAACAATGAAAGTAACGGATCGGGTTTGGGCCTTTGCCCAGCCGGTGGTGGAGGCCCACGGCTGCTCCCTCTGGGACGTGGAATACGTCCGCGAGGGCGGCGAGTGGTTCCTGCGCCTGTATATCGACAAGGTGGGCGGCGTAAATATCAATGACTGCGAGGCCATTTCCCGGGAGATGGACCCGATTCTGGATCGGGAAGACCCCATCGAGGGCAGCTACCGCTTTGAGGTCTGCTCCGCCGGGTTGGAGCGTCCCCTGAAGCGGCCCTCCGACTTTGACGCTTTTCTGGGCGCGGACGTGCTGGTAAAGCTCTACCGGCCCGTGAACGGCGTCCGGGAATTTCCCTGCGTGCTGCGGGGCTATGACAACGGCGACGTCACCGTGGAATACGGCGGCGAAACAATGACATTTCTGAAATCCCAGGTTGCCCTGGTGCGGCTGCGGGTGGATTTTTCGTAATACAGGAGGATAGTACAATGAATCAGAATACCAGTGCTGAAATTTTCGCCGCGCTGCGGCAGTTGGAGCGGGACAGAGGCATTCCCGTGGAATACATGACTGAGCGCATCACCCAGGCGCTGCTGGCCGCCTACAAAAAGGACCGGGTGGGCTACGTGGACAACGTCTTTGTGGAGCTCACTGAAAAATCCCTCAAGATGTATGCCCAGAAGGAGGTCGTGGACGAGGTCCTGACCCCCGCCACCGAGATCCAGCTGGAAGCCGCCCGGAAAATCGAGCCCAACTGCGAGCTGGGCGACCTGGTAAACGAGGAGATCGAGACCCAGGCCTTCGGCCGCATCGCCGCCCAGACCGCCAAGCAGGTCATTATCCAGGGTATCCGCGAGGCGGAGCACGGCATGATCTACGACAAGTTCTCCTCCAAGGAGCACGAGATTCTCACGGCCACCGTCTCCCGGGTGGACAACAACTCCGGCGATATTGCCGTCCGCATCGGCCAGGGCAGCGACCGCACCGAGGCCTGGCTGTCCGTCAGCGAGCAGGTCCGGGGCGAACGCTACCGGGAGGGCGACCTGATCCGCATCTACGTAGTGGAGGTCCGCCGCAGCACCCGGGGGCCCCAGGTCATCGTCTCCCGGACCCATCCCGGTCTGGTGAAGCGGCTGTTTGAGCTGAACGTCCCCGAAATCGCCTCCGGCGAGGTGGAGATCAAATCCATCGCCCGGGAAGCCGGTTCCCGCACCAAGCTGGCCGTCCACGCGGTGGACGAAAATCTGGATCCCGTGGGCACCTGCGTGGGGCCCCGGGGCTCCCGTGTGGCCGCTGTGGTGGATGAGCTCCACGGCGAGAAGATGGACATCGTGGTCTGGAACGAGGACCCTGCCCAGTTCGTTGCCGCCGCTCTGGCTCCCGCCGACGTGGTCAGCGTGACCTTGGCCGAGGGCGAGAAGGCCTGCCGGGTCATCGTCCCCGACGATCAGCTTTCCCTGGCCATCGGCAAGGAAGGCCAGAACGCGCGTCTGGCCGCAAGACTGACGGGATATAAGATCGATATTAAGCCGCAGTCCCAGGCCAACGAAGAATGAAAATATGAAACTATGAAAAAATGAAAACATTTCGGAGTTTTTCAAATTGCAATTTGAAAAACACATACATAGTTTCATAGTCTCATAGTTTCATAGTTCAGGAAAGGAGGGATCTATATGCCAAAGCATACGCCTTTGCGCCAGTGTCTGGGCTGCCGGGAGATGAAGCCCAAGCCCGAGCTGGTGCGGGTGGTCCGGTCCCCGGAGGGAACGGTGAGCCTGGATCTGCGGGGCAAGGCCCCGGGCCGGGGCGCGTACGTCTGCCCCAATCCGGACTGTCTGAAAAAGGCCCAGCGCTCCAGAGCTCTGAGTCGGTCTCTCGGCGTGGAGATCCCTCCCGAGGTTTTCGACGGCCTTGCCGCACAGATGGAGGAAGCAGATGGAACAGACACAGGATAAGGCCCTTGGCCTGTTGGGGCTGGCCCGGAAGGCCGGAAAGCTCCTGACCGGAGAGGAAACCGTGGGCTCTCTGCTCCTTGCGAAGCGGGCCCGGCTGACCCTGCTGGCCAGCGACGCCGGCAGCGCCGTGGCCCGGAAAATGCGCGGCCTTGCCGAGGGAACCCGCCAGCGGGTGCTGGAAATCCCCTACGATAAGCTGACCCTGGGCGCCGCCCTGGGCAGGCAAAGCGTCTCCGTAGCGGCCTTCGCCGACGTTTCCATGGCTCTGGCCTTTGTGAAGGCCCTGCCCCAGGGGCTTGCGGAGCCCGCGCTTTTAGAGGATTTGGATCGCCGCGTCGCCAGAGTCAAGGCGAAGCGGAAGAAAAATTGACAGTTGCGGAAACCGTCAATTGTCAACTGTCAACTGTCAATTGTTTTGGAGGTGGCTATATGAGTTTCGTGAAGTACAGAATCAAGGAAGTGGCAGCCGACCTTGGCATGCAGGCCAAGGAGATTGCCGCCATTGTGGAGCAATATTACGAGAAGCCCAAGAGCACGGCTCAGGTGCTGGAGGAGGAACAGCTTAATCTGATCTTCGACCTGCTGACCCAGCGCAACCAGATTGAGTCTGTGGAGGTCGTCTTTGCCGCGGCCTTCGCCGCCCGGGAGGCCGAGGAGAAGCGCAAGGCCGAGGAAGCCGCAAAGAAGGCTGCCGAGGACAAGAAAAAGGCTGAAGAGGCCAAGGCCGCGGGCAAGCCCGCCGCCCCCGCCGCGGCCGGCAAGCCCGAGGAGAAAAAGCCCGCGCAGCCTGCCAAGCAGCCCGCCAAGCCCGCGGAGCCCCAGCGCAAGCGGGAACGCCGGGTGGTGGACACCTCCGCCGTGCAGGTCAACGCGGATCGCTTTGACGACCGGGTGGACACCCTGATCTCCGAGCGGGATCAGAACCGCTCCGGCGGCAAGCAGAAGATCGGCGGCAAGAACAAGAAGCAGCAGCAGGTCCAGAAGGGGGCCAAGTCCAAGGAGGACGAGCGCAAGCGTATGACCAGGCTCCGCCTGGAGGTCATCAAGAAGACCCCTCTGGTAGTGAAGATCCCCGACGAGATCACCGTGGGCGAGCTGGCTGTCCGGATGAAGAAGACCGCGGGCGAGCTCATCAAGTGCCTCATCAAGAACGGCGTTCTTGCCACCGTCAACCAGACCATCGACTTTGACACCGCCGAGTTCGTAGCCACCGAGCTGGGCTGCAAGGTGGAGCGGGAGGTCGTTCTGACCATCGAGGATAAGCTCTTCGACGATCACGAGGACACCGCAGACGAGCTGGTCACCCGTCCCCCCGTGGTGGTGGTCATGGGCCACGTAGACCACGGCAAAACCAGTCTGCTGGACGCTGTCCGGAAGACCAACGTGGTGGCAGGCGAGGCCGGCGGCATCACCCAGCACATCGGCGCCTACACCGTCAGGATCAACGACAACCTGATTACCTTCCTGGACACCCCGGGTCACGCGGCCTTCACCTCCATGCGTGCCCGCGGCGCCATGTGTACCGACGTAGCCATCCTGGTGGTGGCCGCCGACGACGGCATCATGCCCCAGACCATTGAGGCCATCAACCACGCCAAGGCCGCCAACATTCCCATCATTGTGGCGGTAAACAAAATGGATAAGCCCGGCGCCAATCCGGACCGCATCCTGACCCAGCTCACCGAGCATGATCTGGTTCCCTCCGAGTGGGGCGGCGAAACCGAAGTCTGCCGCATCTCCGCCAAGACCGGCATGGGCATTGACGAGCTGCTGGAAACCGTCATCCTCACCGCCGAGCTCCAGGATCTGAAGGCCAACCCCAACCGCGCCGCCAAGGGCACGGTCATCGAGGCCCGTCTGGACAAGACCCGGGGCCCCATCGCCACCCTGCTGGTCCAGAACGGCACTTTGAACCAGGGCGACACCATCATCGCCGGTACCGCCGTGGGCCACGTCCGCGTCATGACCGACGACAAGGGCAAGTCCATCAAGCACGCCGGTCCCTCCATCCCCGTGGAGATCACGGGTCTGGCCGAGGCTCCCGCCCCCGGCGACGCCTTCGAGGCTGTCTCCGACGAGCGCATGGCCCGCCAGCTGGTGGAGCAGCGGAAGCAGAAGGCCAAGGACGAGCTGGCAAAGCAGCAGTCCAAGGTCACCCTGGAAAACCTCTTCGACCAGATGAAGAAGGGCGAGATGAAGGAGCTGAACATTCTGGTCAAGGCCGACGTGCAGGGCTCCGCCGAAGCCGTCAAGGCCAACCTGATGAAGCTCAACAACGAGGAAGTGGCCGTTCGGGTCATCCACTCCGGCGTGGGCGCCATCAACGAGTCCGACATCCTGCTGGCCTCCACCGCCAACGCCATCATCGTGGGCTTCAACGTGCGGCCCGACGCCGCCGCCGCGGCCTCCGCCCAGCGTTCCAACGTGGACATCCGGCTCTACTCCGTCATCTACGAGTGCCTGGAAGAGATCGAGGCCGCCATGAAGGGCATGCTGGCGCCCAAGTATCGGGAGGCTGTCATCGGCCACGCCGAGGTTCGGGTTCTCTACAAGGTCAGCGCCATCGGCACCGTGGCCGGCTGCTACGTCAAGGACGGCAAGATCACCCGGGACTGCAAGGTCCGGGTCCTGCGGGACAACGTGGTCATCTACACCGGCGAGCTGGGCAGCCTGCAGCGCTTCAAGGACTCCGTCAAGGAGGTTCAGGCCAACTTTGAGTGCGGCATGTCCGTGGCCAAGTACAACGACCTCAAGGAAGGCGACATTTTCGAGTGCTTCGTAATGGAGCAGTACCGCGACTAAGTTCCGTGAAGAATGAAGAGTGAATAGTGAAAAGTTAAGGTGTCGCATCGCGACGATTTGAATTTTCATTTTTCAAATCGGTGATTTGAAAAATACCGAAACTCTTCACTATTCACTCTTCCCTATTCCCTTGCATCAGAAAGGAGGATGCACGATGCCATCCAACCGAATCGGACGAATCAACGAAGAAATACAGAGAGAATTATCCGACCTGCTGCGGTCCGTGAAGGATCCCCGGGTGCAGAAAACCATGGTCTCCGTGACCCGGGTGGACACCACGGCGGATCTCCGCTTTGCCAAGGTCTACGTCTCCGTCTACGATAAGGAGCAGAGCAAGGAGGTCTTCAAGGGCCTCAAGGCCGCCGGAGGCTTCCTGCGCCACGAGCTGGCCAACCGCCTGAGCCTCCGCCACACCCCCGAGCTGGTGTGGGCCGAGGATCACTCCATCACCTACGGCGCCAGGATTTTGGACATTCTCTCCACCCTGGATATTCCCAAGGACGAGGAAAGCTCAGAGGAGGAACAGGCCGCGGCCCAGGAAGCCGCGGATCATGAGGAGGACGCATGAACGAGCGGTTTTCCCTGCAGGAGGCAGCCGCCTTCCTGCTGGAGCATGACAACTATCTGATTCTCTCCCACCGCCGTCCCGACGGGGACACGGTGGGCTCCTGTGCAGCCCTCTGCCGGGCCCTCCGGGCCATCGGCAAGACAGCCTGGCTCTATGCCAACCCCCAGTTCACCCCCCGCTTCGCGCCCTGCTTGGACGGCCTGACGGCCATCCAGGGATCAGGGATCAAGGATCAGAGATCAGAGGAGTATTGTATCATTTCCTGCGACGTTGCCTCCCGGGGACTGCTGCCCTTTGGGATGGAGGACGCGGCGGTAGAGCTGGCCATCGATCACCACGGGACCAACGACGGCTTCGCCGTCCGGACTCACACCGACGAAACCAGAGCAGCCTGCGGGGAGATCATTGCGGAGCTCCTGCCCCTGCTGGGCACGGCCATGACAAAGGAGATGGGCGAGGCCCTCTACGTGGCGATTTCCACGGACACGGGCTGCTTCCGCTACTCCAACGTCACCGCCAACACCTTCCGCTGCGCCGCCGCCTGCGTGGAGGCGGGCGCGGAAATCTTCCCCATCAACCGGGCCTTCTTTGAGATCAAGCGCCGTCCCCGGCTGGCCCTGGAGGCCTGGCTGGTGGAGCACATGGAATTCTTTGCCGGAGGCCGGGTGGCGGTTTCCGCCATCCCCCAGGCTCTGATGGAGGAGCTGAAGCTGACCGAGGACGACATCGACGACATTTCCGGCTTCGGCCGGGCCGTGGAGGGCGTGGAGCTGGCCGTGATGCTCCGGGAGGTAGAGGGCGGCAAGGGAAAAATTTCCCTGCGCTGCGGCCCTGCCTTCAACGCCGCGGCCATCTGCGCAAAGCTGGGGGGCGGCGGACATCCCGGCGCCGCCGGCGCCTCGGTGGAGGGCGGCATTCCCGCCGCCCGAGCGGCCATCCTGCGGGCAATTGGAGAAGTCATCAAGCTGTAGAAGCGGAAAAAGGACGGGTTTTTCGACTTCGCATTGCTCCGCTCACAACGACAGAAACGGAACGAAACACATGCCAAACGGAATATTGATCGTAGACAAGCCCGCGGGCTGGACCTCCCAGGACGTGGCGGCCAAGCTCCGGGGCGTCTTTCACGAAAAACGGGTGGGCCACGGCGGCACCCTGGACCCCATGGCCACCGGCGTTCTGCCCATCTTCCTGGGCCGGGCCACACGGGCGGTGCCCTTCTTTGAGCACGCCGACAAGGTCTATGAGGCCGTTCTGCGCCTGGGCCTGGTCACGGACACCCAGGACACCACCGGACGCACCCTGGAGGAGCGTCCGGTTGACATAACATCAGAGCAATTTGAGGCAGTCCTGGCCCGGTTCCGGGGGCCGATTCAACAGATTCCCCCCATGTATTCCGCCGTGAAGGTCAACGGGCAGAAGCTCTACGCCCTGGCCCGGAAGGGGCAGGAGGTGGAGCGGGAGGCGCGGACGGTGGTGATCCACGAGCTGACGCTTCTTGATCGGGATAATTCTCAATTCTCAATTCTCAATTCTCAATTTGCCCTGCGCGTCCACTGCTCCAAGGGCACCTACGTTCGGACCCTCTGCCACGACATTGGCGCGGCCCTGGGCTGCGGGGGCTGCATGGCGGGTCTGCGGCGGACCCGGGCCGGGCGCTACGGGATCGAGCAGGCCCACACGCTGGATGAGATTCTGGCTGACCCCGATCCGGCGCGCTTCCTGCTGCCGGTGGACAGTCTCTTTGCCGACCGGCCCCGCTGTACCGTCAACGAGGCGGGGGAGCACAAGCTCCGCAACGGCGCAAGCCTGCGCACCGGCAAGCTGGCCGACGGCGAGTATCGGGTCTACGGCCCCGCCGGGGACTTCCTGGGCCTCTGCGCCGTCAACCACGGGGAACTCACCACGATCAAGAGCTTTTTTGAGGTTTAGTCGCAAAGCGGGCAGATTGCCCGCGCTACACGATTCTTTGAGGATAAGCTATGCAAACAGTCATTGCCCTTGGCTTTTTCGACGGGGTCCATTTGGGCCACGGGGATTTGCTGCGCCGGACGGCGGAGCTTGCCCGGGAACGGGACTGGCGGGCCCTGGCCCTGACCTTTGACCGGAGCCCCGGCAAGGACGGGCGGCTGCTGACCACCGTGGACGACCGGGTCCGGCTGATGCGGGCGCTCTACGGCATCCGGGACGTGGCAGTCCTGCCCTTTACCGAGGAATTCATGGGCCAAAGCTGGGACGCTTTTCTGGAAAGCCTGGTCCGGGACTACGAGGCGGCCTGGCTGGTCTGCGGCTGGGATTATCGCTTCGGCTTCCGGGGGGAGGGCACGCCTGCTCTGCTGCGGGGCTGGTGCGAAGCCCGGGGCCTGGGCTGTGACGTGATACCCGCTCGGGCCATCGATGGGATCACCGTCTCCTCCACCCGGATCAAGGCCCTGGTAGAGGCCGGAGACGTGGAGACCGCCGCCCTCTATTACGGGCATCCCCACACGCTGTCCGGCATCGTGCAGTCGGGGCGGCACCTGGGTCACAAACTGGGTTTCCCCACGGCGAATCTGCTGCCAAGCCCGGATCTGGTCCTGCCCAAGGACGGGGTTTACGCCGTCCGGGGAACAGCGGACGGCAAGAGCTGGAACGGCGTCTGCAACGTGGGCACGAATCCCACGGTGGACGGGAAGCGCCGCACCGTGGAAACCTGGCTCTCAGGCTTTGCCGGAGAACTCTACGGCAAGACCCTCACCGTAGACTTCTACTGCCGACTCCGGGACGAACGGCGCTTTGAAAGTCTGGAAGCCCTGAAGGAAGAAATTTTCCGCAACCAAGCCCAGGCGGAAGCGTATTTTCATCAGCATCCTGCCCGGTAAACGAGAAGAAATTTTCAACCCATCTACAAAAACAGGAGGTACCTATGAAAGAACTGAAGCAAGGCTATTTCACCGGCGAACGCGCCCTCTTCGGCGAACACGACCTGCGGGTGGTGGACTCCGTCTTCGACGCGGGGGAATCTCCCCTGAAGGAATGTCACGATCTGGAGCTGCGGGGGGATCTCTTCCGCTGGAAGTACCCCCTCTGGTACTGCAAAAACGTGGACGTGGAGGGCTGCACCTGGTTTGAGATGGCCCGGGCCGGCGTGTGGTACACCCACAACATCCGGGTCAAAAACGCCGTGATCCAGGCCCCCAAGAATTTCCGCCGCTGCACCGGCCTGACCCTGGAGGACGTGGTGTTCACCAATCCCACCGAGACCATCTGGGCCTGCAAGGACGTTAAGATGAAAAACGTCAGCGCCGCCGGGGCCCCTTACTTCTGCATGAACAGCGAAAATCTGGAGATCGACGGGCTGACCCTGGACGGCAACTACTCCTTCGACGGGGCAAAGAACGCGGTGATCCGCAACTCCCGGCTGCTGACCAAGGACGCCTTCTGGAACACGGAAAACGTCACGGTCTACGACTCCTTTATCTCCGGCGAGTACCTGGGCTGGAACGCCAAGAACCTGACCCTGGTGAACTGCACCGTCGAGAGCCTCCAGGGTATGTGCTATATTGAGAACCTGAAGATGGTCAACTGCAAGCTGATCCACACCAGTCTGGCCTTTGAGTATTCCAGCGTGGAGGCGGAAATCACCTCCAGGATCGACAGCGTGCTGAATCCCGGCTCCGGCACCATCACCGCCCCCGCCATCGGGGAGCTGATTCTGGAGAAGGACTTCATCGATCCCGGCAAGACCAAAATCGTCTGCAAGGCCATCGACGAGTGCTTCGAGCATCCGGAGTGGAGACGGTAGGCATCAGGCAGCAGGAGTATGGAAATGAAATACAACTTTGATTCCCCGCCCAGCCGGCGGGGGAGTCTGTGCTATAAGTGGGACTGCAAGCCCGGCGAGCTGCCTATGTGGATCGCGGACATGGACTTCGAGGCCGCTCCGGAAATTCGGGCCGCCCTGCAAAAGCGGCTGGACCACGGCATCTTCGGCTACGACGACATGGGAGAAGCCTGGTATGAGGCCTATATAGGCTGGTGGCGGGACCGTCACGGGCTGACCATGGAGAAGGACAACCTGATCTTTTCCGCCGGCGTGGTGGCCTCCATTTCCTCCCTGGTGCGCAAGCTGACCACGGCCAATGAAAACGTGCTGATCCAGACCCCGGTGTACAACATCTTTTTCAACTCCATTCTCAACAACGGAGCCCGGGTGCTGGAAAGTCCCCTGCGTTATGACGGGGAGAACTGGTCCATTGACTTCGCCGATCTGGAGCAGAAGCTGGCGGACCCCCAGACCGGCCTGATGATTCTCTGCAATCCCCACAATCCCGTGGGCCGGATCTGGACCCGGGAGGAGCTGGCCCGGATCGGCGCCCTGTGCCAAAAGCACCACGTCACGGTGATCTCCGACGAGATCCACTGCGACCTCACCGCCCCCGGCCTGGGCTATCTGCCCTTCGCCGCCGTGGACGAGACCTGCAAAAGCATTTCCATCACCTGCATCGCCCCCACCAAGGCCTTCAATCTGGCGGGGATGCACTCCTCCGCCGTCTACGCGGCGGACCCGGTGCTGCGCCACAAGGCCTGGCGGGCTCTGAACACCGACGAGGTCGCAGAGCCCAACAGCTTCGCCGCGCCCGCCGCTATCGCGGCCTTTACCCGGGGCGGCGGCTGGCTGGATCAGGCCCGGGCCTACATCTGGGAGAACAAGCGACTGGTAAAGGATTTTGCCGACCGGGAGCTGCCCGGGGTCAAGGTTTCGGTCTCCGAGGCCACCTACCTGCTCTGGGTGGACGTGTCCGCCCGGACAGACAGGGTGCAGGAATTCACCGACCGGCTGCGGGCTGAGACCGGCCTCTGGGTCACCCCCGGCACCGCCTACGGCAAAACCGGCGAGGGCTTCTTCCGCATGAACCTGGCCTGCCCCCGGTCCTTTGTAGAGGACGCGCTGGGAAGACTGAAGGACTTTTTATGCTAATATTGGTATACGATAACAGAAACGAGGATGCGGCGACGCATCCTCGTTTCTTGTATGATGGCCTCAGGCCAGGTTCAGGCGTTTCTTGGTGGTGATCCAGGTCAGGAAGTAGTAGACGGAGCCGAACAGAACGCTTTGCCCCACAGTAAACCAGAACAGGCTGGACGGGAAATCATTGGTTTCTATGGTTCTCAGTCCGTCAAATCCATATTCTGCAGTCAGCACCCCAACCAGCGCAATCGAGGTGATGATCTGGGCGGCGATGTACAGGACGAAGAAGAACAGAACGCTCTTGCCGGTCTTTCCGGTGGGGAAGCTGTGGCCGATGGAGATGGCCGCATAGATCATCAGGATCATGCTCAGGATCGACAGGACGCCCACGCAGCAGAGCTTGAGCAGGATGGACTTGGTTTCGATGCCGCTGTTTTCGATGATAACCCGGAAGCTGACCCCCAGGCTCTCGATGGAATCCACCCCCAGAGTGGCGATCCGGACGCCCGCGTAGACCGCGCCGAAGGAAAGCAGCACCGCCAGGAAGCTGACCAGCAGACGGCTGAGCAGGATGGTGCTGACGCTGACCGGCAGGGTGTGGGTCAGATAGCCCTCGTCCCCGTGGACGGATTTGGCGAAGCGGACCATCATCAGGATCGTGGTGGTGACCACCATGGCGCCGCAGGCCAGGAAAAAGATACTCACCAGGAAGACGCCCAGCATGCTGGTAACGGGAGATTCCACGGATTCCATCATCCAGATAGAGCCTCGGGCCAGAATGGCCATGGCCAGCAGGCCGCCCAGCAGGGGCACCATGGCCCGGGCCGCGGCGTGGGATTCATGCTTTACCAATTTCAGAAACATTTGAATTCCTCCCTGAACAGAGCGTCCACAGACTTGCCCATCTCCTCGCGGATCTCGTCCACGGAGGTATGGCGCAAGATATGGCCGCCGTTGATGAAAATAACCTCGTCCAGCATCTGCTCCACGTCCGCGATCAGGTGGGTGGAGATCACCACCGCGGCGCTGGGGTCATAGTTGCCGATGATGGTGTTGAGAATGTAGTCCCGGGCGGCGGGGTCCACGCCGCCGATGGGCTCATCCAGCAGGTAGAGCTTGGCCCGGCGGCTCATCACCAGAATCAGCTGGACCTTTTCCCGGGTGCCCTTGGACATCTGCTTGATCCGCTGCTTTTCCGCAATGCCCAGATGGCTGAGCATGGCGATGGCCCGCTCCCGGTCGAAGTCTCCGTAGAAGTCCTGGAAGAAATCCAGAATCTGCCGGACGCTCATCCAGTCGGCCAGATAGGTCCGCTCCGGCAGGTAGGAAACGATGGCCTTGGTCTCCACCCCGGGGGCCTTGCCGTCGATCAGAATTTGTCCCTCGGTGGGAGTCAGCAGGCCGTTGGCCAGCTTGATCAGCGTGGATTTGCCGCTGCCGTTGGGCCCCAAAAGCCCCACGATCCGGCCCGGCTCAATGTTCAGATTCACATGGTCCAGGGCCTGGACGGTTCCGTATCGCTTGGAGAGATTTTCACAGGTTAAAATCGGCATAAAGAATCATTCCTCCTCTTTGTTTTCCAGCTTCCGATGAAGCAGCTCGGCGGTCTGCGCCGAGGTAAATCCCAGCTCCCGCATGTCCTGCAGGAAGCGGTCTGTGTGGAGCTCCGCCAGCTCCGCCCGAACCGAAGCGATCACCGCCTGGTCCTCGGTGACAAAGTGGCCGGAGGTCCGCTGACTGTAGATCAGCCCGCCCCGCTCCAACTCCGTGAGCGCCTTTTGCATAGTGTTGGGGTTGACCCCCGCCTCCAGGGCGAAGGTCCGCACCGAGGGCAGCCGTTCTCCCGGCGTCAGCGCGCCGGAGACAATCATCCGCTCCACCCGTTCCATGACCTGGGCGTAGATTGGCGCGTCGTTGTGGAATTCCCACCGCATGGCATCGCCTCCTTATGATGCTTGGATTGTGTTGCTGTATTATTGTTTTACTGTGTTATTGTTATAATACAATCTGAACGATTTGTCAAGGGTTTTTTCAAAAATATTTCGACAGAAAAAAGGGCCGATGCAGTCATCGGCCCCTAAGGAAAGGTTTCATCAAAACAAGGTACTGCGGATTACGTATGGCGTTGTTCTCCTGTTGCCTGAGTCAATTCTTCCGCATCTGGCGCAGGAAGGCCCAGACGGCGGCCACGGAGAGGCCGACGGCCCAGGCCAGGACCACCCAGAGGTGGGCCAGGGCGCTGCCCAGGGTCCCGGCGTAGGCAGCCTTGGCCAGCTCCACCGCATGGTAGAAGGGCAAAGCCTTGGCAATGGCCGCAAAGACGCCGCCCACCAGCGCCACGTCAAACCAGATCCCGGCAAACCAGCCGGTGAGGTTGGTGAGCAGGGCGCCGCAGACGCCCCCCACCTGCTTGTCCGTCAGCAGGCTGCCGCAGAGCAGGCCCAGGGCGATGAAGATCAGACTGGCAGGAAGGTTCACCAGGACGCAGAGCAGAAGCCTGGGCGTCCAGGTCAGGCCCAGAATCAGGCCGAAGACCAGGGTAATAGCCGTCTGGGCCAGGGCGATGGGCACCATGGGCAGCGTGTAGCCCAGAATGTAGTCCACCGGGCGTAGGGGCGTGGTATAGAGCCGGAGCAGCAGGGCGGAGGTCCGGTCCTTGGAGATCAAAGTGGCCGAAAACAGGCTCATAAAGGCCAGACCGAAAACCGTGATCCCCGGGGCCAGTTGATCCAGGGTGAACAGCTCCTTGGGGACGTTGGACTGAATGGCCGTCAGCAGGCCCAGAAGCACCAGCGGAAAGCCCAGCCCGAAAAACAGATTCAGGGGGTCCCGCAGGATCTCCTTGGCATTTCGCTTTGCCAGCAGCATTGCTTTTCTCATTTTGCCGCCTCCTTTGCCAGAGCGATAAAGGCCTTCTCCAAGGTGTCGGTTCCGGTGGCGGCCTTCAGCTCCGCCGCGGTGCCCACCTGCAGAAGCTGTCCCGCTCCCATAACGCCGATCCGGTCTGAGAGCTCCTCCGCCTCCTCCATGTAGTGAGTCGTCAGAATCATCGTCAGCTCTCCCTTGAGGCCCCGGATCACCTCCCAGAGGGCGGAGCGGGCCAGCACGTCCAACCCCAGGGTGGGCTCGTCCAGGAAGAGGATTTTCGGTTCCAGGATCAGGGCCATGGCGATGCTCAGCCGCCGCTGCCAGCCCCCGGAGAGCTTCCCGGCGGGACGGATCAGGACCTCCTCCAGGCCAAGCTGGCCGCTGAGGGCGTCGATCCGCCGTTTGCTCTCTTCCTTTCCCGCGCCGGAGATTCCGGCCATCAGCTCCAGATTCTCCCGCACGGTGAGCTTGGGCGCCACGGCGGTCTCCTGGGGAGAAACCGCCAGCAGCTTCTTCACTTCTTCCGCTTCCCTGATGACGCTTTTCCCCAAGAGCAGGGCGTCGCCCCCGTCGGGGCGGGTCAGGCAGGAGAGCATTTTAATGGTGGTGGTCTTGCCGGCGCCGTTGACCCCCAGCAGGGCGAACAGCTCCCCCTGACGGACCGTCAGATCCAGGCTGTTTACCGCGGTCAGGTCACCGTACCGCTTGGTAAGGCCCTTGATTTCAATGGCATTCATGATTTTCCTCCCAACTTGCTTTGATACCCCGGAAGGCGTCGGTCAGCATTTGGCTGACGGTAGCCTCCTCCAGGTTCAGATAGCCCGTGGCCTGCATCACGGCGATGCCGTGGACCAGGGCCCACATTTCCAGGTGAAACAGCTCCGCATCTTGCCCTGCCAGGCCCGCGCTGCTCCCGGCCCGGGCAGAATCTGCGGTCCAATCCGGGTCCTCCGGGCTTTCCGTTTCCCCGGTCCGGCTGCGCATAAAAAGCAGACGGAACAGGGCGGGCTCCGCCCGGGCAAAGCCGATGTAGGCCAGGCCCCGGGCCTTGTAGGGCGGGAAAAGCGACACGGTCACAGCGGCCTCCACAAAGCGGTGGTAGGCGGCCAGGGCATCCTCCACCACAGCCCGCCGCAGGGCCTCCATGGAGGGGAAATTCTTGAAAATCGGCTGGGTGGAGCAGCCCAGGGCGGCGGCCAGGGCTCTGGCGTTCAGGGCCTGGGGACCCTGTTCCCGAACAAGGCGAAGCGCGGCCTCCCGAATGGCGGCCTCGGTGATCCGCACGGGCGCGGCCATGGCGTTGCCTCCTTCCGTATAAAATAACACTTGTTATTTTATACGGAAGGAGGGAATTTGTCAAGAAAAACACACACAATTTTAAATTATAAATAAGGTTCGACATGGTATAATTTCCGTATCATCCCAAAAGGAGGAATCACACCATGCGAAAAATTCGTAAGTTACTGGCCCTGGCGCTCTGCCTTTGCCTGATGGCGGGGTTGCTCCCCGCTGTCACGGCGGAGCGCGGCACGGCCTGCACGGCGGTCCTCACCGGCAATACCGGGGCCGTCGTTACCTGCGGGGAAGTCCCCCTTTCCGCCCAGGTGGACGACAACGACCTGGCCATTGTGGAGATCCGCGGCGATCAGGTCCGGGTCATCGCCAGGGACGGAGCCGTGGGCACGGCCCGCCTCACCGTTCAAACCGCCTCCGGATACGCGGTCTTTGACGTTCCCGTGGGCTACACCACCTTCGTCTTCGACGGTGGGAAGCTCACGGTAATCCCCGGCAGCAGCGGCGCATACGAAATTTCCGGCATCAACGCCGCGGGGGAGGAGTACCTGGAGGGAGACGCCAATTTCCCCCTGCCCGTCGCCACGGACGGGGACGGGAACCAGGTCTATGAGAATACCGACGCCTATAAGCTCTGCGTCAACATCAAGAAAACCGGGGGCACCTTCGTCTTCACCGGCACAGGTACGGACGGCTCCATCGCCGTGAAGAAGGCCGCCACCGGTCCCGCCGTGCTCCTGCTGGCGGGGCTGGATCTGAGCTCCTCCTTTACCGCCCCCGTCACCGTGAAGAAGGAATCCACCAGCACCGTTACTGTGACGGCCCTGGCGGGCTGGACCAGCAGTCTGAGGGACAGCGCCTTCAACAACGCCGACACCTACGGCAGCGCGGAGGACGGCGGCAACGGCGAGAACGCCGTCTACGCCGAATCCGCCGTCATCAAGGCCAAATCCGGCGCTCAGCTGAGCTTGAACGGCGCGGGTGTATTGAACCTGAACTGCGCCAGCAAGAACGCCCTGAAGGTGGGCGAATCCGGCAGCCTCACCATTGACGAGCTGACGCTCAAGGTCAACTCTGCCAAAAACGGCATCTCCAGCGACAACACCATGGTCATCCGGGGCGGAACCCTGGAAATCACCACCGCCGACGGGGACGCCATCCGCTCCGACCCGGACGCGGTGGACCCGGAGGCGGGCTGCGCCGGAAATATCGTCATCGACGGCGGCACGCTCCTGCTTTATCCCAAGGGAGACGGCATCCAGGCTGCCCAGAATCTCACCGTCAACGGCGGCAGCATCACCATCAAGACCGGAAGCGGCTACAATGACAGCAGCTTCAACGGCGACACCATGAGCTGGAAAGGGCTCAAGGCCTCCCGCAACACCGACGACTCCACCGACCAGGAGGACACCGACAACACCGTCACCATCAACGGCGGCAGCTTTGAGCTGAACACCGCCGACGACGCCATCCACGCCGACGGTTTTGTGGTCATCCAGGGGGGCGAATTCAACATCCGGACCGGAGACGACGGCGTCCACGCAAACAGTCAGGCCGACTTCGGCGCGGTGAACGGCGCCGACTGCGCAATCCACCTGAGCGTTGTCAACTGCTACGAAGGGCTGGAAGCCAAGAACCTCTACATCCGTTCCGGCTGCTATGACGTCAGCTCCTCCGACGACGGCGTCAACGCCGCCGGAGGCAGCAGCAACGGCTCCGATCCCGGCCCCTGGGACCCCTGGAATCCCGGCCCCGGCGGCGGCGACGCCGGCGACTATGAGCTGGTGGTCTCCGGCGGCATGGTCAACGTCAACGCGGGGGGCGACGGCCTGGACTCCAACGGCAGTGAAAGCCTCACCGGCGGCAGCATCATCGTCTGGGGCGCGTCCTCCAGCGGCAGCGGCTCCGACAACGCTCCCCTGGACTGCGACGGCACCCTGCTGATCAACGGGGCCACGGTCTTTGCCGCGGGCTCCCGCCAGATGGCGGAGAATCCGGGCAGCGGCAGCCAGCCCTACGTGAAGTTCGGCTCCTCCGGCTGGGGCGGCGGCGGTTCCTCCATTGCCAGCGGCAAGACCGTGGTGGTGAAGAATTCCTCCAATCAGACCGTATTCAGCATCAAGGCCCCCAAAGCCGTCAACTACGCCCTCTATTCCGCGCCAACCATGAGCTCCGGCAGCGGCTGGTCCATTTCCTCTGATTCCTCCACCCCCACTGTCAGCAGGTTCTGGACCGAGCACAGCTACGGCATCTACGTTCAGACCACGGCGCCCGGCTGCACGACGGCAGGAATCGAAACCGCGGTCTGCTCCGGCTGCGGCGGCACCGTGACCCGGGAAATCGCGCCCACCGGCCACGACTGGTCCTTTGAGACCGTCGCCCCCACCGAAACCCGGGAGGGCTATGATCTCTATACCTGCTCCCACTGCGGCGGCCAGTACCGGACCAACTTCACCGATCCCACCGGGGATCCCGGCCCCTGCCAGGACGGCCACAGCTGGGACGAGGGCACGATCACCCTGACCCCCACCTGCACCGAGGCCGGAGAACGCACCTTTACCTGTACCGTCTGCGGCGAGACCATGACTGAGGCCGTCGAGGCCCTGGGCCACGATTTCGACGATACCACCGGCGTCTGCTCTCGCTGTAATCTGGAGGCCTTCCGGGCTGTGTTTGCATGCTCCGAGGGCGTCTCCGTCACCGTCTTCCCCACCCAGGATCTGACCGCCGGCGGCACAGCCAACGCGGCCTATGCCTTCCCCCGCAGCGGAGACAGCGGCGGGATCGACGTCAGCGGCAGCGGGCAGGTGAATTTCCTGGTGGTGCCCGAGGCAGGATATGAGGTGGAAAGCGTGGTGGTAACGCCCGCGGCCAATTTCAAGAATCTGAAGGGTCCCGAGGAGATCGGCACGGAAAACGCCTACCGGATCACCAAGCTCACCGGCCCGGTCACCGTTACCGTAACTGCCTCCACCAACGTCTGTCCGCATGAATTTGACGAGGACGGCTTCTGCATCCACTGCGGTCTGGAGGCCCCCAAGGTGATCTTCGCCTGCGGCGAGCACTGCTCCGTCACCGCCTATCCCACCCAGGACCTGAGCGCCAACGGGACGGACAACGCCGTCATCGCCCTGGCCAGAGACAGCGTCTCCGGCCAGGTGGATCTCAGCGGCGCCGGGCAGGTGAACTTTATCCTCCACATGGAGGAGGGCTACACCCTGGAAAGCATCACCGCCGAGCCTGCCGAGGCCTTCAAGAACCTGAAGGGCCCCGACGAGATTGGAACGGAAAACGCCTACCGGATCACCAAAATCTCCGGAACCGTCACCTGCACCGTCACCGTGAAGGCCGACGGCGGCGGAGACGAGGGCTGGACGCCCTGCGACGGAATCACCTGCCCCGGCTCCGTGTTCCAGGACATGCCGCCCAAATCCCACTGGGCCCACGATCCCATTGACTGGGCCTATACCCAGGGCATCAGCACCGGCACCGGCAGCGACAGCTTCTCCCCTCACAAGCTCTGCAGCCGGGCGGAGATCATGACCTTCCTCTGGCGGGCCGCGGGCAGTCCGGAGCCGGAGGCCGCGGAGAATCCCTTTACGGACGTCAAGGAGAACGCCTTCTACTGCAAGGCCGTGCTCTGGGCCGTGGAGAACGGCATCACCGCCGGCACCTCCGCCTCCACCTTCTCCCCCGGCAAGACCTGCACCCGGGCGGAGGCCATTACCTTCCTCTGGCATTATCTGGACGATCCCGAGGCGTCTGGCGCGGAGAACCCCTTCCGGGACGTGGCGGATTCCGAATACTATTATCCGGCCGTCCTCTGGGCCGTGGGGGCCGGCGTCAGCTCCGGCACTGCCCCCGACCGCTTCTCCCCGGAAAGCTTCTGCACCAGAGCCCAAATTCTGACTTTCCTTTACCGGGCGCTTGTATAAACTGCTATCGTTTCAGCCCGCAAAGCGGGGCGAATTGAGAATTGAGAATTGAAAACAGCGAGTTTTTCAAAATGACACTTGAAAAACAGAACCAAATTATCCGATACAGCCTTTTTCACGCGATCAGGCAAGCGTCTGCGCCAACAAACGAGCATCTTCCTGAAATCCTCCACTGTCCCTTCCAATGGCAATTGGAACGATCCCACAACTATCCACTTTTTATTCTCAATTTTCAGCCTTGAAACGTTTCAGCCCGCAGAGCATGCGCTCTGCGGGCTGATTTGTTCTATTGGCGCTGTGTGCGGGCCTCCAGGCTGCGCAGGAGGGTAGTCAGGGGGACGATCAGCAGCCCAAGCCCCAAGTTCCCCAGGGCATGAGTCAGGTCCCAAGGCAGACCCGTGATAATCCATGGCAGCATCTTATTCCAGTCGCCATTCGCGTAGGCGAGGATATGGAAGGGCGCCCAAAGCGTCCCGTACGCCATTCCGAAGAGGGCGCAAACTCCGGCATACACCGGAACGCCCCATCGGAGCGGCAGCTCCTTGGGCAGGAGCATGGTAATGCTCCAAAGGACAGTCCAGACGTAGAGATATGGGACCCACCATAGGGGAAAGCCCCAGAAAATGCCCTGTAGGAGGGCATACAGGTAGATGGGAATCAAGGCCCATTTTCGGTAGACCAGGGTATAGACCATGGTGAGGGTGCTGACCAGCTCCACGTTGGGCAGCGCTTCCAAAAGCTGCTTGGAGCAGAACAGGATCGCCGCAAACATGGGAAAGATAATCAGATGCCGCAGGTCCAGCCTGGTTTTGGTCTTCATTACCCCTTGGTGGCGACGAAGGCGTAGGTGGCGCCTGCCGTAATATTGGTGGCGTCCACGCCGGTGGCGGCGTACTCGCCGTTCTCATAGAAGGCCCAGTACATGCCGTCGGTATCAAAATCCAGGGTCTCGTCGCCCACGGTCTTGACGTAAAGACCGTATTCGCTCTCGTCACCGGCGATCAACTTCAGGGCAACCAGGGCCTTTCCCACGGTCTCTTCGTTGGTGTTGATGGAGTAGCGGGCAGTCCTGCCGTCGGAGAAGGTCACGTCGAAGTTAAACTGCTTCTCGCCCTCGCCCAGCTTGACCACCTTGCGGGCCTGGTTGGCTTCGGGCGCGTTGGTCTGGTCAGGGGTCTTGGGGGCCTCGGTGTTGGTCTGGCCCGGGGTCTTGGGAGCTTCGGTGTTGGTCTCGTTCTTTCCGCATCCGGTCAGCGCCGCCACCGCAAGCAGCAGGACCAGAAGCAGGCACACAAGAGATTTGCGGGTGTTTTTCATGTGTAAGTATCTCCTTTTTCATTTTTCGTTTCGCAAAGGCTCTGCCGTCCTGGGGGAGGCGAAATACCCTCCCTGCGGCCGAGAACCCGGTCTGCACGGGGCTCTGGGGCCGCCCCGGAGCTCGCGGCGGCGGCATCGCGCGGGTCAGTCTTCCGGCTCATGGCGGACCGGGCGACCTTCTCGGGGCTGTCCCAATGGTCTGTTCCCGCTTTGCGGTAAGCGGTAAGTCCGGTCAAAAATGCCATCTACGGCCACGGTCTGGCGCAGGGGTTGGACCTGCTTCCTGATTAAGTGCTGGGCACGCCCGTCTTTGCAGTCCACATTATATCAACTCTCTCCCCGCTTGTCAACGAAAACGGGCCACATATTTCCGCCCGGCGCGCATATCTTGTACAAAGCGATTCAGGAGGGAAAAGGATGCAAAAAACGCTCTGTTTGTTACTGATAAGCGCCATGCTCCTGGGCCTTGCGCCAGGGGTCGCCGCACGGGAACCGGAAGCGGCCGCGGTGGACACCGCCGCGGCGACCGCGGCGGTGGAGATTCAGGCCCCTTCGGCCATTCTGATGGACGCGGCCACCGGGACGGTGCTCTTTGAGAAGAACGCCGATGAACGGCGGGAGCCCGCCAGCGTCACCAAGGTCATGACCCTGTTGCTGGTGATGGAGGCTCTGGACGCCGGGCAGATCGGCTGGGGGGACGAGGTGACTGCCTCCGCCGCCGCCGCGGCCAAGGGCGGCAGCCAGATCTATCTGGAGGAGGGGGAGCGGCTCTCCATGGACGAAATGCTGAAATCCGTGGTGGTCAGCTCCGCCAACGACTGTGCCACGGCATTGGCGGAGCACCTGGCAGGCAGCGAGGCCGCCTTTGCGGCAAGGATGAACCAGCGGGCGGCGGAGCTGGGAATGAACAACACCCACTTTGTCAACTGCACGGGGCTGGATGACGAACCGGAGGCCCGGGAGCACCTGACCACCGCCCGGGACGTGGCGATCATGTCCCGGGAGCTGCTGCGGCACGACGCCATCCGCCGCTACACCACCGTCTGGATGGACACGGTGCGGAACGGGGCCTTCGGCCTTTCCAACACCAACAAGCTGGTGCGCTTCTACGAGGGGACCACCGGGCTCAAAACCGGCTACACCTCCCGGGCGGGACACTGTCTCTCCGCCTCCGCCAAGCGAAACGGAATCGAGCTGATTGCGGTGATCCTGGGAGGCGATTCCTCCTCCCACCGCTTCGAGGACGCCAAGGCCCTGCTGAATTGGGGCTTTGCCAACTATGCTCTGACGGACCCCACAGAGGGCTTCACGCCCACGCCGATTCCGGTGATTCTGGGAACCCGGGAATCCGTGACGCCGGTTCCGGGAGACTGCGGGCCCATCCTGCTGGAAAAGGCCAAGGCGTCCGCCGTGACCCGGGAGATCGTCCTGGTTGAGGGCTGCGAGGCGCCGGTGGAGGAAGGGCAGGTGCTGGGCACCCTCCGGGTCCTGGCCGGACAGGAGCTGCTGGCAGAGATTCCCCTCACCGCTGCCGAGGAAATCCCCCGGCTGAGCTTTGGCCAGATCTGGCTGCGGGTGCTGTTGAAAATCGCAGGATAGATCGGGATATGCCGAGCAAAGCTCGGCATATCCCAGCTCTAAGAAAACGGGGCCGCTGCCGGTTGGCAGCGGCCCCTTAGGGTTTGGATTATTCTTCCGTGCCGTTGGTCACGGTCCAAGTGGAGGTAATGAAGGGGGTAATGCCGCCGTTCGTGGCAGTCTGGTCCTTGATATAGCTGACCAGCAGCGCGCGGGCCTGGCCCTCGTCCTCACCCTGGATCATGTCGAACTGGGTGGAGTAGATGATGCGCTCGGGATCGTTGGCAACGAACTCGCAGCCGTGCTCGTTGAGCCACTTCACGTAGTTGCCGCCGCCGTTGTAACGGTAGTTGTTCACAACCACAGTAAACACCTTGTCAGCAGCCACAGGCTCGCCGTTGTAGGTCATGTTGACCACGCGCTGGCCCTCGGGCTTGGACACGTCGATGTCGTAGTGGAAGCCGTCGCCCATGATGACGTCGTAGTAGGTCAGGTCGCCGCTGGTGACGAAGGGCTTGCCCGCTTCGTCTACCTGGATCTTGGTGGCGGCGAACTCCAGCCACTGGTGGACCTCTTCGCCGCTCATGGTGATCTGGTAGAACCAGTTCTCAAAGCGGTACAGGCCAAACATATCGCCCAGAACGATGTCGCCCGCGGAGATGAGGTTTTCCTTGTCGCCGGAGGTCAGAGGCGCGGAGATGGACAGCATGGCGGGGGTGTTGTCCTCGGTCTTATCGGGGGTGTTCTCGCCGGTGCGGTCATAGGCGCCCCAGATCTGCACGGTGTTGATCAGATCCATGAAGGCGGAGGGAGCGGTGCCCAGGTTGGCGGCGGGATAATCGCCCAGCGCCTTGCCGATGGGCTGGAGCATGTAGTTCTCCCAGGTATCGGTCTCGTAGGGCTTCAGCAGATTGGCCAGGTCCTCATCAATGGGGTAGTTCTCCATGTTGACGATCTGGGGCTCCACGGTAACTTCGCCGTTCTCGACCTTCACGTCGACCTGGGCGATAGCGCGAGCCTTGGTATAGGGCTGGAGAATGGGGATTTCCTTGCCGTCGGCGTTCTCGGCCATGTAGACCTGATTGCCGTGCTCGTGGCCGGAGAAGGCAAAGGCGATGGTGTTGGTCTGGTTGACCAGGCGCTCGATGAAATCAGAGCCCTCGTCGGAGCCGATGCCGCTGTGGGCCACGACCACGATCATGTCGGCCTGCTCGAGCATCTCGGCCTCATAGTGCTGATAGGTCTCGATGATGTTGGCGAAGTAGATGCCCTCCCAGTTGGCGGGCACGTCCCACTTGGGGATGTTGGGGTTGCCGAAGCCGATGATGGCAACCTTGTAGCCGTCGAAGTCCTTGATGACGTAAGGAGCGGTGTCCTTCCAGGTAGCCCAGTCCTTCGTCTCGTCGTTGTTGGTCTCGGCCTTCAGGTAGTTGGCCAGGGAAATGGTCAGCTGCTGCTCGGTCTCGGTGCTTTCGGAGACAGCGTAGGCCATCTGCCGGCCCAGAATCTCCAGGCCGTAGTTGAACTCATGATTGCCCACGATCCACATATCGTAGCCGATGGTACGGAAGGCCAGGATGGCGGGATCCTTTTCCTCGGGCTTGTTGAAAGCGTAGTAGTAGGTCAGGGGAGCGCCCTGGAAGGTGTCGCCCATGTCCACGGTATAGACATTGTCGCCGTAGGTAGCCTTGTGCTCCTTGATGTAGGTGGCAACGCGGGTCAGGCCCCGCTTGTAGGTGCCGGACTGCTCGTAGGGAGCGGTGTAGTCGGTGGCGTAGATCTGGCCGTGGAGGTCAGAGGTGACCAGGAACTCAAAGCTGACAGGCTCAGCGGGAACTTCCGTCTTGATCAGGAAGGCGCGGAGGAAGGTCACGATCTCGCCGCGGGTGCAGGTCTTCTTGGGGGAGAAGGTGGTGGCGGAGGTGCCGCCGGTAACACCGTTCTCCACAGCCCACAGGACAGCCTTGCAGTACCAGTCATTGGTCTTGACGTCAGTAAAGGGATTCTCAGTGGTGCTGGGCTCGGGTCTTTCCGCCACAGCATAGAGGAAGGTCACGACCTCAGCACGGGTGCACTCGCCCTTGGGAGAGAAGGTGGTGCCGTCGCCGGTACCGCCGGTGATGCCGTTCTCCACGGCCCAGAGGGCGGCGGTGTAGTACCAATCCTTCGCCTTGATATCGGTGAAGGGATTCTCCACGTCGCCGATCTCCGGCCGGCCGGCAGCCGCATAGAGGAAGGTCACAACCGCGGCGCGGTCGCAGATGTCGTTGGGGGAGAAGGTGGTGCCGTCGCCGGTGCCGCCCACAAGCCGAGGCTCATGGTTGTAGGCCCAGTAGACCGGCTCAAAGTAGTACTTGGAGGGATCCTGCACGTCGGTGAAGCGGAATTCCTGGGTGATGCGGCCCTGAGGCTCGGCGTAGGTTTCACCGATGACGCCGTTCAGCTCGGTGTTGATGTAGTCGATCAACATCTCATCCAGGGGGATGCCGGTATCAAACTGTCTGGAAGCGGCCTTGAATGCGTAGTAGGTATCGCCGCCGGCGGCGCAGAAGTTGTTGGTGACCACAGCGTAGGTGGCCTTCTTGCTGAATTTCTTGCCGTTGACTTCTTCGATGGTGACACGCTTGATGGAAGCGGGCTTAAAGTAGGTGGAAGCGGGATACTGCTCGCCCTGGTCAAATTCCTTGGTGGTATCAATGTTGAATTTGATGCCGCTGACCTGGGGGAAGCCGCCCACAGCACCGGGGGTGGAGTAGGTGGAAGCTTCCAGAGCCTCCAGCAGCTCGGCGCCGGTCACATAGACCACGGCCACGGTGTTGCCGAAGGGCAGGACGGTATTCACGTCGTTCTTGGTCACGTCGCCGGCATGGATCCAGGCACGGATGCCGCCGCCGTTGGTGATGGCGACCACGTTCTCAGCGGGAACGCCCAGGGTTTCGGCGTCCATATCCTTCAGCACGCCCCAAAGCATGGAGTCAGTGATCAGGTCGCCCAGGTTGGTTTCCATGTTGCGGTTGCCGGGGGCCTTGTCGCCGTTCAGCTCGACCTCGGACTGGGCAAAGACGGCGCCGTACTCGGCGTCCACAGCCTCCATGATCTCGCTGGCAGCAGCGGCTACGGTCTCATCCACGGGGGCCTCTTCGCCCAGAGGGATCAGCTCGTTCTTTTCGATCTTCTTGGTGGCATTGTCAATGACAATCATGCCCACGTTCATCAGGGCAGTCTTGCTGGCCTTGGTGCCGGTGGACTGGATGGGCTCGCCGTTGGGGCCCTGGGTCATAACGGTGTGGGAGTGGCCGTCGATCACAAAGTCGATGCCGGTCACATGCTCAAACATATCAATGGAGCGGTTGGGGATGGATTCGTCATCCACGCCCAGGTGGACCAGACCGATCACCAGGTCGGCGCCCTCAGCCTTCAGCGCATCAACCTGCGCCTGGGCACAGGCGTAGAGCTCCTCGCCCTGGAGGAAGGTGATCTCCTGGATCAGGCCCGGGTTGACCTTGGTGAAGGTCTCGGGGGTCTCCATGCCGAAGAAGCCGATCTTGACGCCGTCGATTTCCTTGATGATGTAAGGCGTAAAGGCGGACTCGCCGTTCTCCTTCAGCATAATGTCGGCGCAGATGAGCTGGAACTCAGCCTTGGTCATGTTGGCCACCAGCTGGTCGTAGCCGAAATCGAACTCATGGTTGCCCAGGGTCGCGATGTCATAGCCGGCGGCGTTCATCATGGTGACAGCCGCCTCGCCCTTGTTGGTGGAGACGTAGGTGGTGCCCTGGCTGTAGTCGCCGGCGTCCACCAGGATGACCTTGGCGCCCATGGACTCGTAGAGTGCCTTCACGTGGGCCACCTGTGCGAAGCCCATCAGCGCGCCGTGGGTGTCATTGGTGTGGAGGATGACGGTCTTGCCTTCCATGCCTTCCTTGGTGATGGTGATGCGGCCCTCGCCCTTCCAGTCGGAGTAGTCGTGGGCGGCAAATTCCTCGGAGGTCATGTACTCAATGAGGACCTGGTTGTCCACCTTGACCTCATCCAGCAGCAGCTCGTCGTCCTTGAACATGTTGATGCCGTCGCCGGACTGCTTGAGCATGTAGTTGTGGGAAGCCAGGGTGTAGGTGCCGGCGGGATCGATGGGCGCATAGCTGCCGTCGGCCAGGAGGACCTGAACGTCTTCCACGCGGCGGGGACCGGCAACCGCGACAAACATCTTGGTCTCGTCAACAATGACAGAGGAAGGAATGGCGGTGTTGACGGTGTACTTCAGGCCGGAGACCTGGAGGAAGCCGCCGTTCTCGCCGGAGAGGGTGCCGTCCTCGTTGACAGTCACATTCCTGGAGGCCATTTCCAGAGCGTCCAGGATCTGCTGGCCGCTGGTCTTGACCATGCAGGCCATGTTGCCATAGGGATGGACGTTGATGATCTGCTCATAGGTCACGTCGCCCGCAACAATATCGGCACGAACGCCGCCGCCGTTGACAAAGGCGATGTCGGCGCCCAGCACCGTGCGGTAGGCGTCGGCGCAGACGTCACCCAGGTTGGTCTCGCGCATACGGACCATTCTGTTGCCGGTCTCGGGATCCTTGGTCAGAAGATCGTAGTCCACGTGGGCCACGACGGTCTGCTTCAGCTCCTCAAACTCGGCCTCGATCTGCTCCAGGTAGGTCTGGGTCTCTTCGTCCACGCCGTCCACGTCGGCGCGCTCGATGAGCTCAGTGTTGACCGCGCCTTCCTTAGTGATGGTCAGCTTGCCCACGTTGGCCAGCTTGGTGCCGGTGGAGGAGAGGAGGACAGTTTCGCCGTTCTTGTTGGCAACCTCTTCCCGCTCGATGGTGCTGTGGGAGTGACCGTCCAGCATGGCGTTGATGCCGGTGGTGTTGGCGATGACGTCGGTGGAGCGCCAGGGAGCGGACTGCTCGTCGATGCCCAGGTGGGCCAGGGCCACCACAACGGTGGCGCCCTCCGCACGGGCGGTGTCCACGGCGGTCTGTACGGCTTCGTACAGCTTCTCGCCGGTTTCGTCATTGCAGAAGGTGTAGATCCAGTTGCCCTCGGCATCCTGGAAGTAGGCGGGAGTGGACTTGGTCAGGGACTCGGGGGTGGTGATGCCCACGTAGCCGACCTTCAGGCCGTCATAATCCACAACCTTGTAGCCCGCCAGGCTCACCGAGTCGGGATCTTCCGGCCCGATGTACTGGAAGTTGCAGCTGATGTACTCGGCGTCGGCCATGTCGATCAGCTTCTTGAGCTGGGGCATGGTGTAGTCGAACTCGTGGTTGCCCAGGGTGGCAAAGTCGTATCCCACGAAGTTCATCAGCTTCACAAGGTACTCGCCCTTGGAGATGGTGCCGATGAGCTCGCCCTGTACCGCGTCGCCGTTGTCAACCAGCGCAACGTGGTTATGGGTGGTCTCCAGTTCCTTTTTGATTTTCGCCAAACCGGCGATGCCGATGGAATCGTCGTTCTGATCAACACCGCAATGGATGTCGTTCGTAAACAGAACCACCACATCGTCAGACTCTGCCGGCTCTTCGGCAACGGCCATGGGCATCAGGGACAGAACCATGAGCAGCGTCAGAAGAAGCGCGACAATCCGCTTGGAAAGATGTGTCTTCATACTGGAATCTCCTTTACATGATTTCTGAATATCCGAAAACGGACATTTTCAGTAGTATCATTGTACCACAAAAAAACGCCGCGGACAAGCATTATTTGCATCGTCCGCGGCCTAAGTACAGAGATATTCGCCTTGAAATCTTGTGCATTTCGACAACGCCCATGGAAAAGCCGCAGCCCTCTGGGCTGCGGCTGAGCGGATTACTTTGCGACCTTGTTCTTCAGAGCCTGGCCGGCCTTGAAGGCGGGGGTGCGGCTGGCGGGGACTTTGACGGTCTCGCCGGTGCGGGGATTCTTGGCGGTACGGGCTTCGCGGTCTCTGGTCTCGAAGGTGCCAAAGCCAACCAGCTGGACCTTCTCGCCGGCGGCGAGGGTCTCGGCCACGGTCTCGAGAACGGCGGCAAGGGCCTTCTCAGCGTTCTTCTTGGAAAGTTCGGTCTTTTCGGCAATTGCTGCCACGAGTTCAGTCTTGTTCATGAATAGTTCCTCTTTCTTAGAAATTTCTCTTCTTGTGACGCTGCGGCATCCCCGAAGGGAGCCGTACAATAATGCTAACGGGGTTCTGCCGGACGCCTGACCGCACCGGGACGGGGCGACCGGGCCGGGCGAATCTCCCGTGTTCGGCTCACTTGGTAAAATCTATCATATTTTGTGCGATTTCGCAAGTGCAAATTCAAAAAAACTGTGATTTTTTCAAGATTTTTTTGCGATTTTGCCCCGAATTACCGCACGTGGAGCAGCTTTGCGATCTTTTCGCCCTTGGGAAGCAGGCTGCAATCGTCCCGGGTGATGATTTTCAGGGCCATGACCAGCACCAGGTAGACCGCGCCGGCGCCCAGGATGGAGACGCCGGTTCGCAGGATCAGCGGCAGATTGACGGCCATGCACAGGTGGTTCAGGACAAAGGCCGCCGCCCCCATGGCAAGGGACGCCAGGGCAGGCTTGATCACGTTGACCATCAGCCTGGGCGGACTCCGCAGAACCCGCTGGATGGCAACCAGGTCCAGCATGGCAATCACCATGTAGCAAATCAGGGTGCCCACCGGCACGCCCACAATATTAATCTTGGAATTGCCCACCAGAATGAAATTGATAACCACCTTGACAATGCCGCCTACCACCATATTGATGACCGGGAGGTAGACGTAGCCGTGGGCCTGGAGGATGGCGTTCATCACCAGCACGAAGGAATTAAAGAACACACAGAAGGCCAGAATCCGCATCAGCACGGAGGCCGTCCCCAGAGAGCCGTCCGCCGTGTAGCCCCCCAGCAGCTGCATGACGGGCTCGGAGAGTACGGCCAGGCCCAGGGAACAGGGCATGGCGATCAGCCCCATGACCCGGGTGGCGGACTCGGCAATGGTATTGGCCCGGCGGGATTTCCGGAGGGTCAGCTGCTCGGTAATAGCCGGAATGGCGGAAACGATGATGGGGGTAACAAAGGCGCAGGGCAGGTTGAAAATCGTCTGGGCAAAATTATAGATGCCCTTGAGCTTATCGGCCATTTCCTCGCTGACGCCGGCAGGGCCCTTGAGCTGGCCCATAAAGACCGCCGCGTCCACGGTGGTGATAATCTGCAGGCCGGCCGCGCCCAGGGTGATCGGAGCGGCGATGGAGATCAGCTTCCGGATTGTGTCCCGTTGGGAATCCACAGAGGGATCCAGACACTCCACCTGAAGCTGGGCCTCCGCCTTGCGCCGCCGAAGAATCAGATAGACCGTGGAAACCACGGTGCCGATTGTGACGCCGAGGATGGCGCCGCCGGCAGCGCGGCCCATTTCACCTGTGGCCTTATTCAGAATATAAGCCAGGGAAAGGCCTACCACCAGCTTGCAGACCGCCTCCATGACCTGGGAGACGGAGGTGGGAACCATGTTGGACTGGCCCTGGAAAAAGCCCCGCTCGGCGGAAATCAGGCAGATAAACAGTACCGCCGGAGACAGGCAGAGTATGGCGAACCAGCTGTTGGCCTGGTTCATCATGTCGGCAAGCTGTTTGCAGAGCAGCGCCATACCCGCGGTGCCCACAATGCCCAGCGCCAGGAAGACCTTGCGGGAGGTCTGGAAAATCCGTTGAATCTGATTGGTCCGGCCCAGGGTCTTGGCCTCGGAGATCATCCGGGACATGGCCACGGGAAGGCCGGTGGTAGAGACCATCAGCAGCACGGAGTAAATGTCGTACGCCGTGTTGAAGTAACCGAAGCCCTCGTCGCCGATCAGCCGCTTCAGCGGGATCTTGTAGAACGCGCCGATAATCTTGACAATGGCCGTTGCCAGCGCCAGCACCGCGGCGCCGCCCAGGAAGGTTTGCTTCTTATTCGTGTGATTGGGCAAAAAGTTTGTCCTCCTTTCAGAGGGAATTATCGGGAAATGCTGTCCTCCGTCTGTCTGGCCGCATCGTCCAGAAACACCTTGGGCATGGCATGTTCTGCCAGCTCACGGACCACGGCGTCCAGGTCGATGGTGGGGTATTTCCCGGCGGCGTACAGGATCCTGCCCCGAACCATGGTCATCACCACGTCATGACCGGAGGCGGCGTAGCAGAGATGGGAAAGCACGTCGTGGCAGGGCATCAGGTGGGGCTGGGTGAAGTCCAGCAGAATCAGGTCCGCGTCCATGCCCTCCTTGAGCATTCCGCATTCCTTTTCCCGGCCCTGGGCCCGGGCGCCGCAGACCGTGGCCATCATCAGAGCCGCCTGGGCAGGCAGGGTCTGGGCGTCGGCATGGACGTTCTTTGCCATCAGGGAAGCGGCCTTGATCTCCTCAAAGAGGTCCAGGTTGTTGTTGGAGGAGGCGCCGTCCGTTCCTAATGCCACGTTCATGCCGGCCTTCACCATGGCAACCACGTCGGCCTCGCCGGAGGCCAGCTTCAAATTGGACACCGGGCAGTGAACTGCCGTCACCTTCCGCTTGGCCAAAAGCGCCATATCCTCCGGCTCCAGCCAGACGCAGTGAGCCGCCTGGGTCCGGGCTGCGAAGACGTGGTGGCAGTCCAGCAGCTGGGCAGGGGTCAGGCCATACTTCTCCTTGCATTCCTCGTGTTCTTTCTTCGTCTCGGACAGGTGGATCTGCAAGCCAAGGCCCTCGTTGCAGGCATACTCCCCCATGGCCTCCCAGAGGTGGTAGTTGGAGGTGTATTCGGCATGGATGGAGGCCTCCACCTTGATCCTGCTGCCGTCATAACCGTCCCACTTCTCCCGCAGCTCCCGAAGCTCCACGCAGGCGGGATAGGTCTCCGGGTCAAACTCCTCGGTCCAGAGGGTAATGCCCCGGCTGAGGTTGGCCTTGATGCCGCTCTCCGCCACGGCCTCGGCAATGGCGCCGCAGTGGTCGTACATGTCCGAAACGGAGGTGACGCCGAAGCGCAGGCACTCGGCAATAGAGAGCAGGGTCGCCGCCTTTACGGCCCGATCATCCAGCCGGGCCTCCCGGGGGAAGATGTAGTCAAAGAGCCAGGTGTGCAGGTCGTGGCCGTCGCCGTAGCCCCGCAGGAGGCTCATGGGCAGGTGGGTGTGGCAGTTGATCAGGCCCGGCATCAGCACCATGCCCTCGCCGTTGATGATCTGTTTGGGCTTTTCCTGGGGAGCGGTTTTTCCGATGTAGGAAATCTTCCCATCCGTCACGCCCAGGAAGGCTGCGTAGTAAACGTGCATGGCCTCGTCCATGGTGACAAGGGTGACGTTGGAGAATAAAGTGTCCATCGCTTACTCCTTCGGCAAAAACTCTTCCCGCAGCAGGGAGCTCTCCGGGACGTAGGAAAGGTCCAGGGGATCAAAGGATTCCAGACCCTCCAGAATCAGGTCCACCAGCTTGGGCTGCGGATGCTCCTCCAGCTTCAGGAGCATGGGCTCCGCGATGGTGCGGAAGGCCGCCACCTCGTAGCCGTGGGAGGAGTCGATGGCATAGTGGGCGCTGCCCTTGAAGGGGGTGATGTACTTCTTCTCGCCCAGGCGGACGTTCCGCCACATGCCCAGGGTTTCCTCGGCGGAGGCGGCGCGGAAATTGTAATCCCGGACGATCCGCCGCAGGACCCGCATCCAGACCCGGTCGAAGACCTCCACGTCGTTGTCGTAGACGGAGGAGGCGGTGGACACAAACAGCCGGGTGGCCTCAGGGTTCTTCCCGGTGAGCAGTGGGTTCAGACCGTGGATGCCCTCGAAGATGACAACCTCCTGGTCGTGGAGCCGGATGGTCTGATACTTCTCCGGCACCTGGGCCTGAAGCTGGAAGTCAAAGTGGGGCACAACAATCTCCCCGCCTTGGTCCAGAGCCTCCAGGTGACGGCCCAGCAGGGCGATATCCAAACCCTCGGGGGCCTCCAGATCGGGCTCCCCATCCTTGGTCAGGGGGAAGTCCGGCTCGCTCTTGGAGCGGTAATAGTCGTCCAGGGAAATCATGTGGGCGCAGATGCCCCGGGCCTCCAGCGCCTTCTTCAGCCGGGCGGCTGTGGTCGTCTTGCCGGAGGAGGAGGGGCCCGCCAGAAGGACAACCCGGCTCCTGTTCAGGCGGCTTTCCACCAGCTCGGCAGCGTTGTTGATGCGGCTGTCATAGAGGGCGTCGCACTTGGCCACATAGGCCTTCGGATTGGTCCGAAGGGCGGTATTGATGTCGTTCAGTTCTATCCGCATAGGTGTGTCTCCTTTTCTATTTCTATCATTCTATGGGTTTAATTGGTTTATTATACCCGGTTTTTCGCCGCTTGTCAATTGTTCCAGCAGGGCGGATTTTTCCGCCAGGACCTCTTCAATCCGCTCCACGTACTGCTTGGGGTACTTGGGGTTGCACTGCCGCTCCAGCCGGTGCTCCGGCAGCAGGCGCTTGCTCACCGCCCCGCCCCCCAGGGCCAGGATATCGGTGAGCTCCTCCATCATATAGACGTTATAGAGGCACAGATCCCCGTCCCGGCACCAGCCCACGTTCTCAAGGCTGCCGGACATATATTTCTGCCGGTAGAGGTAGTAGGGCTCATAGCCTTTGCCTGACAGAACGGCGTTGGCGCGGTCTACCATGGCCTCCACCGCCGCCTGGGGCGGCAGAGCCTCCCGACGGGAAAAGAGCTCCGCTCCCTTTTTGAGGGCCAGGGTGTGCACGGTGATGTTGGAGGGATCCAGCGCCAGGACCCGGTCCAGAGACCGGGCGAAGCTCTCGGGGTCGTCCCCGGGCAGACCCGCGATCAGATCCATGTTGATGCTGGTAAAGCCCGCCGCCGCAGCCTGGGCATAGGCCCGCTCCACGTCCGCGGCGGTATGGGGGCGGCCCACCGCCCGCAGCACGGCGTCGTTCATGGTTTGGGGGTTGATGCTGACCCGGTTGGCCCCCAGGTCCCGGATCACCCGGAGCTTTTCCGGGTCGATGGTATCGGGCCGTCCGGCCTCCACCGTATATTCTATCAGCCGGGATCGGTCAAAATGCCGGTTGACCGTCTCCATCAGCAGTTTCATTTGTTCGGCAGAGAGGGTGGTGGGGGTGCCGCCGCCGACGTAGAGGGTTCGGAGGGTCAGACCTGCCCGCTTCATGCCCGCTCCCACGGTCTCGATCTCCCGGAGCAGGCCTTCCAGATAGGGGCTCAGCAGCTTCCCGGCGCTGCCCTCGGTCTGGCTCACGAAGGAGCAGTAGCTGCAGCGAGTGGGGCAGAAGGGAATGCCGATGTAGACAGAAACGTCCGAGGGGATCAGCCGCCGGACGGCCTCCACTGAGGCCAGGCTGGCCTGAACGCAGAGCTTCCGCCGGGCAGGGGTCACGAAAAAGGTCTGATCCAGCAGCAAGTCGGCGCTCTCCGCCGTGCCTCCCTCCAGCAGATGCCGGGTGGTCAGCTTGGTGGGCCGGACCCCGGACAGCGCCCCCCAGGGCGGGGCCGCCGGAAGCTGGGGCAGGGCCGCCAGGTAATAGGCCCGCTGGAGGATGCGGCGTCGCAGGGCATAGCTCTCTTTTTCCAGAGGCAGACGCTGCACAGCCCGGGTGGTATGTCCGTTCCGGGTGATTTTGGCAGTGGCAGTCAGATTTTTTGTTCCGTAGCTGAGTCGGGAGACCGCCCCGTCCCCCCCGAAGGGCTTCTCACAATACTCCATGGGCTCCTCGGGGAAGAGACAGAGCTGGAGCTGTTCCAGTGCGTAGCGGTCCGTATGGCCGGAAAGAAATAGCTTCATGGCAAAATCATCCCCTGCGAAAGAAAAAGTTTATCTTGGTTAGTATATCACGGGGCGCAGGGCAATGCAAGAAAAAATACCGTTTTGGAGCTTGTCAGCGGGAGAATCGTGGGATATAATGGACAGAGAATCCCGCCGGAAGGGAGGCGTGAGCATGGACCAGCAAAAACAATATCTCGCTATTGATCTAAAATCCTTCTACGCCTCCGTGGAGTGCGTGGAACGGGGGCTGGACCCCCTGAACACCGCTCTAGTGGTAGCGGACCCCAGCCGCACGGACAAAACCATCTGTCTGGCGGTTTCCCCGGCTTTGAAGGCCTACGGAATCCCGGGCAGGCCTCGGCTGTTTGAGGTCAATCGGGCTGTGGAACAGGTCAACGCCCGCCGCCTGGGCGCTTCCCCGGGCCGAGTCTTCACCGGCTCCTCCGCTCTGGCCGACGAGCTTCTGGCCAATCCATCCCTGAAGCTGGAGCCCATCATCGCCCCGCCTCAAATGGCGCACTACATGGACTGCAGCGCGGGAATCTACCAGACTTATCTGAACTACGTGGCCCCGGAAGACATCCACGTCTATTCCATTGACGAGGTTTTCATCGACGTGACAGCCTATCTGCGGACCTACAACTGCACTGCCCGGGAGCTGGCCATGCAGATGATCCGGGACGTGCTGGCCCGGACGGGGATCACCGCCACGGCGGGCATCGGCACCAACCTCTATCTGTGCAAGATCGCCATGGACATTGTGGCAAAGAAAATGCCCGCCGACAAGGACGGGGTGCGGATTGCCGAGCTGGACGAGCAGGGCTACCGGGAACAGCTCTGGGACCACCGGCCCCTGACAGACTTTTGGCGGGTGGGCCGCGGAATCGCCAGGAAGCTGGCCGCCAACGGGATCAACACCATGGGGGACCTTGCCCGCTGCTCCCTGGGCTCTGACCGGGATCGCTGGAATGAGGAACTGCTGTTCAAGCTCTTCGGCGTCAACGCCGAGCTGCTGATCGACCACGCCTGGGGTGTCGAGCCCTGCACCATGGCGGACATCAAGGCCTATCGCACCGAGGAGAAATCTCTGTCCGTGGGCCAGGTTCTCACCCGCCCCTATCGCTTTGAAGAAGCCCGGCTGATTGTCCGGGAGATGGCGGATTCCCTGGTTCTGGATCTGGTGCGCAAGGGCCTGGTCACCGATCAGATCGTCCTTTCCGTGGGCTACGACGTGGAGAACCTGAGCTCCCCGGAGGCCCGTTCTGACTTCCAGGGGCAGGTGATCCGGGACCACTACGGACGTTCTGTGCCTCAGGGCGTCCACGGCTCCCAAAATCTGGGACGGCGCACCGCCTCCACCAAACAGATCACCGAGGCCGCCGCGGCGCTTTTTGCCCGATTCTCAGATCCGGCCCTGACGGTGCGGCGCCTCACCATCGCGGCAAACCACGTCTGCTTTGAGGCGGAGCAGGCCGAAGCGCCGAAGCAGCTCAGTCTCTTCTCCGACCCGGAGGCCGACGCCGCCCGGGAGGCCGCTGAGGCAAAGGAACGCCGCCAGCAGGAGGCCATTCTGTCCCTCCGGGACCGCTTCGGCAAAAATGCCGTGTTCAAGGCAATGGATCTCCAGGAAGCCGCCACCGCCCGGGCCAGGAATGAGCAGGTAGGCGGACACAAGGCCTGAGCCGGAGGCTCAGGCCTTGTGAACGAAGAATGCAGAATGAAAAATGTAAAATTGAGGTGTTTTCAAATTGCCATTTGAAAACAAAAAGAATAGGCTGTCCCGGTGATTTGGAAAAGCCTGTTCTGCTTTTGAGGAAAATTAGAAAACCCGCGTGCAGCAGTTCTGCACGCGGGCATATTTTACTTGGCGTAATCCACAGCCTTGGTCTCGCGGATCAGGTTGATCTTGATCTGGCCAGGGTATTCCAGCTCGGCTTCGATCTTCTTGGCGATGTCGTGGGCCAGGAGGATCATGTTGTCCTCGGACACATCCTCGGGACGAACCATGATACGAACCTCGCGGCCGGCCTGAATCGCGTAGGCCTTTTCCACGCCGGGGAAGGAGCCGGTAAGCTCTTCCAGCTTTTCAAGCCGACGGACGTAATTTTCCACGTTCTCGCGGCGGGCGCCGGGACGGGCGGCGGAGATCGCGTCGGCAGCCTGCACCAGGCAGGCAACAATGGTCTTGGCCTCCACGTCGCCGTGGTGGGCCTCGATGGCGTGGATGACTTCCTGAGATTCCTTATACTTTCGGGCCAGCTCCACGCCCAACTGGACGTGGCTGCCTTCCATTTCGTGATCCACGCTCTTGCCCAGGTCATGCAGCAGTCCCGCACGCTTGGCAAGGGTCACATCCTCGCCCAGCTCGGAGGCCAGCAGGCCGGCGATGTGGGCCACCTCCATGGAGTGGTTGAGGACGTTCTGGCCGTAAGAGGTACGGAACTTCTGACGGCCCAGGAGCTTGATCAGCTCGGGATGCAGGCCCTGAACGCCGGTCTCGAAGACCGCGCGCTCGCCTTCCCGCTTGATGGTGGTCTCCACCTCGCGGCGGGCCTTTTCCACCATGTCCTCGATGCGGGTGGGGTGGATGCGGCCGTCGGCAATAAGCTTCTCCAGAGCCAGCCGGGCGATTTCCCGGCGGACGGGGTCGAAGGAGGAGACCGTGATGGCCTCCGGGGTATCGTCGATGATGAGATCGACGCCGGTAATCGTTTCCAGGGTGCGGATGTTGCGGCCCTCGCGGCCGATGATGCGTCCCTTCATCTCGTCGTTGGGCAGGGACACCACGGAGACAGTGGCCTCGGCGGCATGGTCGGCGGCGCAGCGCTGGATGGCGGTGGAGATAATCTCCCGGGCAAGCTGATCGGCGTTGTCCTTGAGCTCGGTCTCGATGTCCTTGAGCTTGACGGCGGCGTCATGCCGGGCCTCCTGCTCCACGTTCTTGATGATGAGAACCTTGGCCTCTTCCTGGGTCAGACCGGAGATTTTCTCCAGCATTTCCAGTTGAGACTTCTTGATGAGGTTGACCTCCTCCTGGGTGGCGGCGACTGCCTGCTGCCGCTTGCGGAGCTCTTCCTCCTTGCGCTCGAAGTTGTCCAGTTTCTTGTCAAGGGACTCTTCCTTTTGCTGCAGGCGGCGTTCCTGCTTGCTCAGTTCGCTGCGGCGTTCCTTGATCTCCTTTTCGTTTTCGGTGCGAGTTTTATGGATTTCCTCCTTGGCCTCCAAGAGCATTTCGCGCTTTTTGCTCTCGCCGGCCTTGATGGCCTCATTATACAGGCGCGTAGCTTCCTCGTCCGCGTTCTTGATTTTTTCGATGGCGTCCTTCTTCGTCTTGTTGAAAATCAGGTAAGTGACGAATACGCCTATGATCAGACCCAGAATGGGGAAAATAACATGCCATATATCCATATACTCCGCACACCTCCTTTCATAATGAATTGGGTATGCCGAGAAAAAGAAATACCCGAACCGGCCCCTCAAAAGAGCGGGCGGGCACACTAATCCACCGGTTATTTTACCGGGAAAGCGGGCGCTTGTCAAGCACAAATTTGGTTCAAGCTTGCAAAACTCAAAATTATGCGGTATAGTTATATAAAACAGAAGGGAGGGGTCTCTGTGATCCTGCGCTGTACCATGGAACGCCGGGCAAAGCTGCTGTCCGCCCTGCGGCGGGAGCTGCGGATCTCCGACGGTCTCGTCCGGCGGCTGAAGCCCCTGGACGCCTTTCGGGTCAACGGAGAACCGGCCCACACCAATCGGATTCTGGTTCCGGGAGACGTGGTCAGCGTGACGATTCAGGAGGACGCGCCGGATTTTCCCGCCGAGAACGGACCGCTGACCGTGCTCTACGAGGACGAATGCCTGATCGCGGTGGACAAGCCCCAGGGAATCATCGTCCACCCCACCTTTTCCAGACAAACCGGGACCCTGGCAAACTATCTGCTGGGCCACTACCGGCGCACAGGCCAGGCCTGCGCGGTCCATGTGCTGACGCGGCTGGACCGGGACACCATGGGGGTCGTAATCTTCGCCAAAAACGCATGGACCCACTGGCTGCTGATGGAGGAGCTGGACGCCGGACGAATCGAAAAAAACTACGAAGCTCTGACCGTGGGCGGACCGGATGCGGACAGCGGGCTGATTGACCTGCCCATCGCGAAGCGGCCCAACCCCAGCCTGCTGCGATACGTAAGTCCGGAGGGCAAGCCGGCTCAGACCAAATTCCGGGTGCTGGAGCGGGGGCCGATCTGCCGCCTGGAGCTGCAGCCTCTGACAGGCCGGACCCACCAGCTTCGGGTCCACTGCGCCCACGAGGGCTTCCCCATTTTGGGGGATCCCCAATACGGGGGAATGGATTTTCAGGAATCAGAGCTCAGGGATCCAGGGTCAGGGCTTCCGGTATTTGCGGGGCAGCAATTGGTTGCCAAACGGATTTGCCTGTACCAGCCGATCACAGGAAAGCGGATTTGTATTTGCTCCAAAATGGCGTTGGAAATGCCCTTGGAATGAAACCAAAACATGGAACGGAACTCACCGGAAGCGGCGGCCAGAGGGCTGGCCGCCCTGCGGACGGATGCCGGCGTGAGGAAGACCCCTCCACCGGCTCCGCCGGTCCCCCTCCCCTTTGCAGGGGAGGTTTTGAGACGCGGACGGCTGTGTGCCGTCCCTGCAAAAAACTGACATAGAGCCCGAAAAACCATGACCGCCGATTGCTCGGCGGCCATGGTTTTTTCGGTTGCCCGGAGCGGTTGCCCGCTCCGGGCTTTGTTATGCGTTGGTTGACTTAGCTCAGGTGATTACTCAACCAGAGCGTTGCCGGTGAAGTACCGGTACAGGTACAGCACAGTGGACAGACGCGTGCAGTCGGTGGTGGCGTTGAACTTGCCGTCCTCGCCCTTCTCCAGACCGTGCTCGTAAGCCCAGATTGCGCTATCATAGTACCAGTGCTTCGGCTTGATGTCGGAGTACGGATTCTCGATGGTGTACTCGGGCTTGCCCTCCGCAGCGTAGAAGAACTGCAGGATCTCGGAACGAGTGCAGGTCTTGTTGGGGGAGAACTTGCCGTCGCCGGTACCGCCGGTGATGCCGTTGGCAACGGCCCACATGACGGCCTGGTAAGCCCAGTGGCTGGGCTTCACATCGGAGAATCTATCCTCGGGCATCTCGAACTCGGGACGACCCTCGGCGGCGTACATGAACAGCATCGCCTCGGCACGGGACACGATCTTGGCAGGCTCGAAGGTGGTGCCGTCGCCGGTACCGGCGGTGACACCGTTCAGGTAAGCCCACTCGATGGCGCTGTGCTCATTGGTGCCGTGGGGGTACTCCTCGATGTCGGTGAAGAAGGTGATCGCGCACTCTTCCTCGGACTGGCCGTAGATCTCGAAGATGAACTGAGGATCATCGGCGTTCAGGTAGTGAGTGCTGAACTCGGAGTAGTTGGTGTACCACTCCATAGCCTTGGGATCGCCGGAGGTGCCGGGAGCAGCAGTGGTGTTCACGATGTTGACAGTCATGTCCTCATCGTTGCGATCACGGATCTGCCAGACGGTGTTGGTCTTGTCGAGCTGCAGGCCCTTGTTCTCCATGGAGAGCTTGTGGCCTTCGGCATCCAGGAACTCCACGCCGGTCTCAAGAACCTTGACGGTCCAGATCACAGCGGTCTCCTTGGTCTCGAGGACGCCCTCAGCGGGGGCGACGTCGATACCGAGACGGTAGTCAGGATACTCAGCGGACAGATCCAGGTTGGAGACAGCCTTGCCGGACAGCGGGTTGTAGAGGACAACCTGATCGCCATCCTTCAGGGTCTCGGTCAGGGTGAAGACATTGGGCTCAGCAGTGCTGATCTCAATGACCAGAGGATCTTCCTCGACGGCGACGTCATCGTTGCGCTCCAGAGTGGCGACAACAACGGTGGTCTCAACGTCTTCGCCGGCGTAGGTGAAGTCAAGAGCAGCCAAAACGGTCTCAGCAGCAATCTCTTCCGTGGAAGCGTAAGCGATGGTGATGACGCCGGTTCTCAGCGCGGGCTCCTCACCCTCAGCGGGCTCGACGATCTCGTGGTGGATGGACTTGTAGGGCAGCGTAGAGGCGGTGCCCACGTAGGTCAGAACGTCAGCATTGTAGGTGACGGTGAACAGGCCGTTGGTGACAGCCTCGTCCTCGGTCAGAACGATGTGGACGTTGCCTTCGGCCACGGTGGTCTCATCAACGGGCATCCGGACGGGCGTGACGTTCAGCTCGCCCTTGATGGCGTTGGTGGAACCGGTGGTCTCGTTGGCGGTCTCGCCGAGCTTGGTCATCTCGTTGGAGGTCGCAACCTTCGCAACATCCATGCGGCCGAAGCCGAGGTTCAGGGTGCCGGTGGGAGCGAACTTCGCGTTGATGACGCGGTTTTCGGCAGTGGGGATCTTGGCGCTGTTCACGGAGGTGGGCTCCGCAGCATCGCCATAGACCTCGACGGCGTCAAGGTAGAACTTGTACTGATCCGCAGGACCGGTGTGGCGGAAGGCGATGTAAACCTCGTCCTCACCCACGTAGTCAGCCAGATCGGCGGTCAGGTTGACCCAATCGCCGGTAGCATCGGTCTCGGGCACGAGCTCGACCATGTCGTCGATGTTGTCGGTGGTGCCGACGTAGGCGGAGCAGCGCTCAGTCCAGGTGCTGGAGGCCTTTCTGATCCAGAAGGACAGGGAGGCGACCTCTACATCGGACAGATCGATGGCGGGCGTGACGGCCCAGTTGTCGGACTCAGCGCTGGAGTTCCAGGTGGTGGCCAGCACGTAAGCAGTCTCGGGGATGGTTTCGGTGGCAACACCGGCAGCGCCGGAACGGGTAAAGGTCTTGTTGTCGCCGTCGCGGTCGATGAGCTGCCAGCCGTTCAGGTCGTCCTCACTCTCGAAGGACCACTCATAGAGCAGGCCCTCGGGCATGGGAGGCGTATAGGGCTCTTCCAGCACGATCTCCACGTCGTCCACAACCAGAACGAACATATCGGTGCAGTTGTAGTGACGGATGGCGATGTAGACAACCTCCTCGCCCAGGAAGTCGGTCAGATCGGCGGTGAAGTTCTTGTAGGAGCCAGTGGTGGTGAAGTCAGCGCTGACCTTGGTCATCTCAGCGGGATCCGCCGAGGTGCCGGCATAGATGGCGAAGACTTCGGAAGCGTAGCTGGCATCCTGACCCACAGCATACAGGGACACCGCGGCGTATTCGGCCTCGGAGAGGTCAAAGGCGGGAGAAATGGCCCAGTTGTCGGGGTTCAGAGCAGCGCTGGTATCATTGTTATAGGACTCGGAACCAATGATGCCGCTGCCGCTGTGCGCATTGTAGTTGCCGGAGCCGGTGTTGTAATGGTAGTACCAGTTGTAACCGTCGCCGTCGGAATCAACGAAGGTCCAGCCGTCTTCCACAGCATCGGTCTCGAAGTCCCAAGCGTAGACGTCGCCGGGCTCGGTGGGCTCAGTGGGCTCAGTGGGCTCAGTGGGCTCGGTGGGCTCGGTGGGCTCAGTGGGCTCAGTGGGCTCGGTGGGCTCAGTGGGCTCAGTGGGCTCAGTGGGCTCGGTGGGCTCGGTGGGCTCTACGGGCTCGCCGCCGAAGAACTCAACCTGGTCAATCCAGATCTCGTAGGCGTCGTAGTTGTAATCGTAGAACGCCAGGTAGACGGTCTCGCCCGCGTAGTCGGAGAGGTCGTAGGTGTACTTGGTCCACTCATCCTGATAACCGGAAGCCGGGGAAATATTGGCCTCGAGGAGCTCCATCTCCTCCACGTCAGCGGAGGTGCCGACGTAGACGCTGAAGGGCTCGGGGTACTGTTTGTTTGCGTTGGTGGCATAGAAGACCACGCTGCACTCGCCCTCGGGCAGCTCCACAGCGGGAGAAACGGCCCAGTTGTCAGCCTGGCAGGCACCCTGGTTGTCCACGAAGGAGTAGGACATCAGGAAGCCGGTGCCCTCGTGAGCAAGAACGGTATAGTCGTAGCCGCCCAGGTTGTTGCCGGACCAGATCCAGTTGGAGCCTTCCACACCGGTGCAGGTCCACTCGTTGAAGTCAGCTTCGGACTCGAAGTAGAAGCCAGCGATCAGGTTTGCGGGCGGTTCGGGAGGAGGATCAATCGTGCCGCCCTCGGTCAGGACCTGGGCGTAGTCAACGTCAAGCATGTACATGTCGGTGACGTTGTAGTGGCGGATGGCCACATAGACCTCATCCTCGCCGGCGAAGTCGGACAGGGAAACGGTGTACTTGGTCCAGGAGCCGGTTGCGGTGTAGTCGGGGGAGATCTTGATCATGTCGCCGACGGTGGCAGAGGTACCGGCGTAGACAGCGAAGACCTCGCTGGCGTAGTTGGAATCCTGGCCCTTGGCCATGAATGCGAAGTTGGCGTCGTCGTACTCACTCAGGTCGATGGCGGGGGTAATGGCGAAGTTGTCGGGGTTCAGTGCGCCAACGTTGTTCACGTAGGAGTTGGACACAATCATGCCGCTGCCTTCGTAAGCAGCAATGGTCGAGTAGTCGCTGTTGGGCGTCCAGATCCAGTTGTAGGTGTCGCCGTCACGGTTGAAGAAGGTCCAGCCGGCGGTTGCGGGGTCGGTCTCGAAGTCCCAAACAGTGATCGCGTTGTTGAAGTTCTCAGCGGGAGTGGGATAGGTGCCGGGATCCTGAGGCTCGGGGCCCGGATCGAAGGGCTCGATGCCCTGCATGTCGGTGACGTCGTCCATGTCGTCGAAGTAGCCAACCAGACCGGTGACATTCTCAACGTCCATAACGCCGATCATGCCGACAGCGTCGTCAGCGGACTCAGCCATGAAGTCGATGTACCACAGGTTCTTGGTGGCATTGTCGGCAACAACCAGACCGGCCTGCTCGAAAGCGGTGTCGTCAGCGTTGCGCTTGGCATACATAGCCATGGAGGCGTCGCTCTGGGCAGACAGGACGATACCGGTGCTCATAATGGCCTCCGGATTCGTGCGGATGCCCTGCTCGAAGTCGATACCGACAGCGTACAGCGTGCCGTCAGCGCCCAGGATGTAGTACTGGAAGAGCAGCGTGCCGTCTTCCTGCTCATTCACGCCGCCAAAGGCAACAGCCGCCATGTCAGCGATGAAGGAGCTCATGTTCCAGCCGTAGTAGCTGGGACGGACCAGCCAGCCAATGGAGGTAGTCATCAGGACCTTGTCGGAAACAGTCTGTCCGCTGGTTTCCAGATAGGTCGGGAAGTTGGCGAAGTCCATCGCGGGGTATTCCGCGTAGGTAGCGGTATCGAAGCCGTTCCACTCGAGGTTGGGCTCGTAGGTCAGGGCATCGAGAATCTGGGGCATACCGTTGATGTCGGCAACGTAGAGGTCGCCGCCGCGGCCGCCGGCATTCGCGCTGCCGGGAGCGGCAATGCCGGTCTCAGCAACAGTCGCGTCAGCCAGGCTGATCTCGGTGAAGCGAGCGCCGTTGCCATCGGTAACCTGAGCGGTAACCACGCCATCAATGGACACAGTGCCCTTAACCTTGACGTCGACAGTCGCGGTCAGGTGCTCGCCGGCAGCGTTGGTGTCGACGGTGGTGATGGTGATGGTGGTCTCGCCTTCCTTCAGGGCGGTGACAACGCCGTCCTCGAAGGAGCAGACAGTCTCGTCCGCCACAACAGCGGTGTACTCGTTGGTCTCGCCCAGCTTGATCTTGATGGAGATCTCAGCGGTCTCACCCTCGTAAAGCTTGACGTCGGTGGGCTTCACGGTCATGGCAAGATCGGTAGCAGGCTCGTACTCGTACAGACCGACAACGGGCCACACGGAGTCATTGAAGTTACCGGTTCTGCCGCAGCGAGCGGGATCCTCGGGATCAATGGCGTACAGGTAAGCGTAGTCGTCGGAGCCGTCGTAGTGAGACAGATACAGGAAGTTGTTTTCTGCATCATAGACCATGGAGGCCCAGATGGAGTTGGTGGGATCGGCAACGCCGGTCAAATCCAGACCGGTCTCGCCAACCAGCTCCCAAGCAATGTAGCCGTCATGGCTCATGTAGACCGCGTACAGAACGCCGCCCTCGGTCATGAGGTAGAACAGGCCGGCGTTGGAATCCGTGCCGCTGTCGAAGGCAAAGCTGGCGCGGCCGGCGTAGGTGAAGGTGGCCATGGGATCGGAGCCGAATTCATCGCCCAGATCGAAGTAGATCAGACTGCCTTCCTCGGGATCCAGCATGGTCAGGTAGGTACCGCCGTTGTTAGGACCAATAACGGGACCAACTTTGTAGCCCATATCCGCAAAGGCATCACGGAAGTCCTGGGGCAGCCCACAGGCGTCGGACATGATCCACTGGTCAACAATGCCGCCAAGAGTGGTGACCTCATAGGTGTCAGCGTCAAAGGCGAACATGGTGTCGTTGGTGGAGCCGTAGACGGTGTCGCCAACCAGGGCGCCGAAGCGCAGCTGGCCAACTACGGAGAGAGCTTCCCAATTTTCGGTGTCGTTGGAGTTGAAGACAGAGGCCTGGCCCTTGCCGTTCTCGTCCCAGATGATGCCGCGGAGCTCCGCAGCGGGAGGCACGGTGACAGAGACGGAAGCCTGAGCAGTCAGGTGAGGCTCGGCAACGGTGGTGGCGGTGATGGTGGTCTCGCCAACACCCACAGCAGTCACAACGCCATTGGCGTTAACGGTGGCGACAGTGGGATCAGCGGACTCCCAGGTCACATCCTTGTCGGCCAGAGTCCAGGGATAGACAGCAGCCTTCAGCTCAGCCTGCATGCCGACAAAGAGGCCGACCTGTTCGGGCGTGACTTCAATGCCGGTGGCAACGTCGCTGGGCTTGATGATGCTGGTCTTGCTGGGCACGATGACCAGGCCGCGGACAGAGCCGTACAGACGAGCGGAGGGGTTGGAGGAGCTCAGCTCAGTGCCCTGGGTCTGGTTGGCACGAGCAGCAACACCGGTCTCGGTGTCGATGACCCACAGATAGTGGTCATAGTCCTGAGTGGCATTGTAGTTGGAAGCCAGATAGAGGATATCGTTCTCGTGATCCCAAGCCATGGAACCGCCGTTGGCGTAGTTCCAAACACCCATATTGGTGGGCGCCTTCTCGGCAGTGATCTCGAGCACAGCAGGAGGATCAATGGGTCCCGGAGGAGTGATGGGCTCCGTAGGATCGGTAGGATCGGTAGGATCAGTAGGATCAATGGGAGTGCCGCCCTCGCCGAGGATTTCCACGTCGTCGATGTTCAGAACGAACTGGTCGGTGACGTTGTAGTGGCGGATGGCGACATAGACCTCGTCCTCGCCCAGGAAGGAGGACAGGTCGCCGGTGTAGTTGACGTAGTCGGCGGTGGCGGTGAAGTCACCTGCGATCTTGGTCATGGAAGCGGGATCCGCGGAGGTGCCTGCGTACAGCGCAAAGACCTCAGCAGCCCAGGAGGGATCCTGGCCCACAGCCCAGACAGACAGGGACGCAGCCTCAGCGTCAGACAGGTCAAACGCGGGAGAGATGGCCCAGTTGTTGGGGTTGACAGCAGTGCCGCCGCCACTACCGTTATTGACGTAGGACTCAGAGAAAATCAGTCCGTCGCCGCTGTGGGTAGTGTGGTTGCCGCTGCCGGTGTTGACGTGGTAGTACCAGTTGTTGCCGTCGCCGTCGGCGTCCACAAAGGTCCAGTCAGTGGGCTCGGTCTCGAAGTCCCAGCCGACGATGGCGTTGTCGGAGCCCTTGAAGTCGTAGACGCGGGTAGCAACAACGTTGCCAGACTTGGTGGCCACGTCGATGGAGCCAACAGCCTCGGGGATCAGAACCTCAACGTCATCGATGTTCAGAACGAACATATCGGTGACATTGTAGTGGCGGATGGCCACATAGACCTCGTCCTCGCCCAGGAAGGCGGACAGGTCGCCGGTGTAGTTGACGTAGCTGCCGGTGGCGGTGAAGTCGCCGGCAATCTTGGTCATGGAAGCGGGGTCAGCGGAGGTGCCGGCGTAGAGGGCAAAGACCTCAGAAGCATAGCTGGGATCCTGGCCAACGGCCCAGACAGACAGGGTCGCGGCGTCAGCCTCGGAGAGGTCGAGCACAGGAGAAATGGCCCAGTTGTTGGGGGTCAGAGCCGCGCTGGTGTCATTGTTGTAGGACTCAGAGGAAAGAACGCCGTTGCCGCTGTGAGCGGTGTGGTTGCCGGAGCCGGTGTTGTAATGGTAGTACCAGTTGTATCCGTCGCCGTCAGCGTCCACAAAGGTCCAGTCGGAGGGCTCGGTCTCGAAGTCCCAGGAATAAGCCGCATCGCCGGGATCCACAGGATCGGTAGGATCGGTGGGCTCAGTGGGATCAACAGGGATAATTTCGCCTTCCAGCACGAACTTGTACAGGTAGGTGGAGGAGGGGCTGTTGGTGTTAGCGGTGTAGAACACGCCGTTGTCGTCGATGGCCAGGCGGTTCATGTTGCCGCTGGAGTCGGGCAGGGTCACAACAGCAACCTTGGTCAGAGCGCCGGTGATAATGTCAACACGGTAGACGGTGTTGTTTTCGCCCAGAGCGTAGAGCTGGTTGTTCTTGTAGTTGAAGGCCATATCGTAGATATAGCCAGCCTCTGCGACGTTGCCCACACAGGAAGCGTCTTCCAGAGAACCAACCTTGGCCACGTACATATAGCCGTCGTCAGCAGCCATGAAGACATAGCCGTCAACGTACTCAGCAGCGGTAACCGCGTAGCCGATGTTGGCATAGTTCTCCAGACCGGCGTAGGTACCGGAGTTGTGGTTGTACCACAGGGTAGCGGGATCGAACTTCCAGACGCGGTTGCCGGAGCCGGGAGCCGCGGTGGTCTTGTCGGTCACGAAGCCGAGCATCATGCCTTCCTGCTCCTCGGGAGTGCTGCTGCCGCCCAGGTTGACCTTGAAGGCGGACTCGTTGCCGGCATAGTCGGCGACCAGCAGAACGACCTCATTGGGCAGATTCTGGCCTTCGAGGTTCAGGGGAACTTCGATCTCTTCACCGGCAGCAGTCTGCTGGGGAACAGTCTCGAAGAAGACCTGGCTGCCGTTCTTGTTCATCACGGCAACGTAGGCGATGTAGTTCTCGTCGGAAGCCTTGACAACGATGTTGCCGGTGATGAGATCCTGCATCGCGCCGGCCACCACAGGAGCGGTGTTATCGATGGTGACGTTGTACTTGATGCCAGCGCCGTTGCCCACGATACCGGCCTCGAGGACGGCCTTCAGGCCGGCGTTGTCGAGGCTGCCGGAGGTGGCAACTTCACCGTTCATCTTGGCGTTGAGAACGCCGTAGTACTCGGGCAGGGCATAGAAACCGACGGTAACCTTGTCGCCTTCCTTGACGCTGGCAGCGCTCAGAGCCTTGCCAACACTGAAAGAAGCGGGGGAGGTGTTCTGCCAGGTGCCGCCGTTGACATAGTAGTATGCGGAGTTCTGCATCTTGGGCGTGGCCTGAGCATACAGGACCTTGCCCTCTTCGTCGGTAACCGCGAAGCCCAGGGTAGCAATGTTACGGATGGGCAGGTAGGTGAAGGACTGAACGGTGGTATTGCTGTTCATGGCCAGCCGATCGACGGGGAAGGACTCCTCGATCATGTAGGGGTTGCCCATGTAGACAGAAGTAGCGCCGTCGGCATCCTTCAGGGTCATGTAGTTAATGTTGGTGTTGGCAATGTAGGGCAGCTTGCCGGTGCCGTAAGCTTCGTCAATGGCGGAGGTGCGGTCCAGCATGGCGGGGCCGGTGTAGGAGCCGCAGAAGCCGAAGATGGGGATGGAATGGACGACGTCCATAGCGCCCTCTTCGTCAGCAACGGGATCCACATAGGTGTAACCTTCGACATAGAAGCCGCCGGTGGCGTAGCTGAGCATGAATGCCTTGTCAGCCTCGTCGATCTCAATGTGAACCTTGATCTCGGTGGGCTCGGTAATGGTGATGATGGGGGAAGCAGCGCTGTCGAGAATCAGCTTGGCGTCGTAGGAGGAGATCTTCTCGTCGCCGTCCACGTCAGCAACAGCCTCGTCGAAGGCAGCGCCTTCGGCCAGCTCGCCGGTCAGGTAGTCCAGGATAGCCTGGGCGTCGGCTTCGTTGGTCTCGCCGTCCATGTTGACGTCAGCCTCGACCTCGAAGTGATCCTCGTAGGTCTCGCCGTTGATCTCGTAAGTGGTCTTCGCGCCCAGCAGAGCCGTGCCGGTGTCAGCCAGCATGCCATAGCCGCCGTTGCCGGCGATCCACTGGGTGAAGATGTCGGTGCGGAGAGTGAAGGACTTGGAGTCTTCCAGAGGATACAGCTTGAAGCTGTAGTCGTACTTGCCGGTGCAGTCGGGATCGTCGCCCAGCTCAACCTTGACCTTGCCGTCCTTGGCGGAGTCGGGGAACAGGGTGGCGTCCTCGTTCATCAGGATGTAGGACTTGGCAGCGGCAGCGTCGCCCACGTTCGCGAGGCCAGCGCCAACGCGGAACACAGACCAGTATTCGCCGTAGGAGTCGTACACGGGATGAGCGGTGGACATCAGCAGGGAGTTGGTGATCTGACGGGCAGTCAGGCCGGTCTTCTCTTCCAGGTTGTTCTCGCGGATGTACTGACCCATCAGGGCAGCCATACCGGCGACCTGGGGAGACGCCATGGAGGTACCGGACATAACCTCGTACTGATCGGGGCCGCCGGCAAAGCCGCCGCCTTCAGAAGCGGGCTTCTGGTGATAGCCGTTGACAGAGTAGATGCTGCCGCCGGGAGCCAGAATCTCGGGCTTCAGAACCATGGTGCCGGGAGTGCCGTAGGAGGAGAAGGAGGAAACTTCGACAGTGTCGGAGATTTCGGGAATCTGAACCTCGATCTCGTCGGAAACACCCATCGTGCCCTTGTAGTACAGAACATTGCCCTCTGCATCGGTGACAGCCTCGGAGTCAGCCTTGATGGCGTCGCCGTCGGCCTTCAGGATGGAAACAGCAGGAGCAGTGTAGTTGTAGCCGGTGAGGTTCATGTTGATGACACCGGTGGTGTTGTTGATGATCACAACACCGACAGCGCCCTGGGCCACGGCGGCGTTGGCCTTCGCAAAGAAGGAGGAAGAGCCGCGGTAGCACATGGCGATTTTGCCGGTCAGGACTTCGGAGCCGAGGGCCGCGAACTGGTCGCCCTCACCGCCAACGTGATCGTTGTCGTCAACGCCGGGGCCGTCCACCAGGACGTACTCGTAGGTCTGGCCAGCGATGGTGGCAATGGGCTCATTGCCGTAGCCGGAGGTCTCGGAGTAGAACACGTGACGATCGCCGAAGATCAGAGGAATACCGGTCTGACCGGCATTGTCGACGGAGGCGACAGCCAGCGTGTTGGTGAAGGATCCGGGGCTGCCGTCGGTGGCGTAGTTGATGTCATCGACGTACAGGTAGGGATACTGCATCTGGGGGTTCTTGGGCGAGTCGTACCACATGCCGCTGTTGCCGGCGGAGAAAGCGACGACCATGCCGTTCTCAACCAGCTTGTTCATGACGCGCTCGTAGCCGCCGGAGAAGCCGAAGCCGGGAGCGCCGCCGCCCAGAGACAGGTTGGCGGAATCGCAGCCCAGGATGATGGCGTCCTCGATAGCGACCATGTAGTCGGAATCAGCAGTGGTGCCGGTGGTGTTGAACACGTCCATGATAATCAGCTGCGCATCGGGGGCAACGCCCTGGGTGCCGACAGCCTCAAGAGCGGGCTTGTACTCTTCGCCGACCTTGATGAAGCGGTTAGCCGCGGAGATACCAGAGACGTGGGAACCGTGCTCGCTCGCGGTATCATGATCGTGGCCGACGTCGTAGCCCTTGGCGTAGTAGTTGAACGCATAGGGGATCTTGGTGTTGCGGTAGGTCTGCGCGGTGTTGAAGCTGACGTTCAGCTGATCCTTGACGGCGTCAATGCCCTCAGCGGTCAGCAGATTCAGGGAAGCCACGTACTCGTCGTAGCTCATGCCCTTTTCTTCAGCATTCTGCGCGAAAGCGTACTCCAGGCCTTCACCGGAGAAGGACTGGTGCGTGACGTCGGCGCCGGTGTCGAGGATGGCAATCTTGCTGCCGGCACCGGTATAGCCGTTGGCCCAAACCAGGTTGGAGCCGATCATGTAGGAGGCGGAACCGTTGTTGGGCTCTTCGCCTTCTTCGTCCTTCTGGGCCTCGTAGGTGTTCTCAACGAACACGTCCTCAACGCCCTCCAGGGCCTTGATGGTCTCGATCTGGCCATACTGGACATTTGCGGAGATAATGTTCACCGCAAGCGTCAGGTTCCACTTAACGTCCAGCTTGCCGCCGATCGCCTTTTCAATCTTGGCGGTCATGGCAACCTGGTCGGCGCGGAGCCCGTCACGGTAGGTCTTGGCCGCGGCGTTGTTCGCGATGTTCTTTGCGCTGAAGCCGGCGTCCAGAGTGGAAGCCTTGTCCAGCACGATAGAAACACGGACCACGTCGGTGGGCTCAAAACCTGCCTTCGTGCTGGAGTCGTCAGTCTGCCCGTTGCCGAGCTTATGACTCTCCAGTTCGCCGGCGTCGGTCGGGACGAGCTCAAGCTCTGCAGTCTTTGCAGTTACCTTGGTTGCGGTCTCAGCGCTGGCCCAGGGGACCAGGAGAGAGCAGACCATGGCTACCACAAGGACTACCGACCAAAACCGGCGGAACAGCGATGTGTTCTTCATTGTCATGTCTCCTTTTAGAATAGTTTTATATCATCCGCCCGGTTCCCTCGAACGGGTAATATACACAGTATGCATAGTGCGTATGCAAGGGGGACGGTACGCGGTGCGGGGCCGGCCCCGCGAAAGGGATACAACACGCGGCCTGGAATACACCTTTTGCCTGTGATCCTTCAAGGGGTCACAGGCGGGTCAAACGGTGTGCTTCCTGCACCGTATATTCTACCAGAAAAAAGCGATAAGGTCAAGTTTTCGTTTACAAAAAATGAAAAATTAATGAAGAAATTTTTTCGAAACGGGCGTCGGCAGATTTCCAACCGCCGACGCCCGCTGCATGCAAAATACGCATTTCCCTTTGAATTTCAAGGAAAAATCGAGGGTTACAGCGTGTTTTCCCCCCGTAAAATCACGGTTACAAGCTCGGGCTTATTCTCCACCCGCAGGGGGAAGGAGGAATTTCCCAGCCCCCGACTGACGCACATGACCGTCTTGCCCAGCCGGTACATGCCCGCGGTGTACCTGGGCAGCGGTCCCTGGCCCGGCGCGTAGAGCCCCCCCAGGCCCGGCAGCCGCCACTGGCCGCCGTGGGCGTGCCCCGTCAACACCAGGTCCGCCCCGGACTGCTGATAGTAGTTGGCGTAGTGGGGCTTGTGGGAAAGCAGAATATTCAGCTCCTCCTCCGGGCGGTCCGCCATCAGCTCCCGGAGCACCTCCGTCCGGGCCTGGTTGCAGTCCACGCCCACCAGCCGGAAGCCCTCGCCCATGCCCAGAGTCACGGCCTCATTTCGCAGGACGATTACCCCCGCCTCTTCCAGCCCCCGGTAAAAGGCCTTCTGCCGCTCCAGACTCATGCGGTGCTCATGGTTTCCGGTCACGTAGTAGCAGGGCGCGATCATTGCAAGCCGCCGGGCTGTATCCATCGCCCGCTCCGGATTGGGATGGTAGCTGTCGATCAGATCGCCGGTAATCACCAGCAGATCGGGAAGCTGGGCCTCTGTCAGGGCCAGCAGACGGCAGTTATCCTTGCCGAAGGCCCGGTTGTGCAAATCGGAAATCTGGGTGATCCGAAAGCCCTCCAGAGCTCCCTTGACCTTGGGAGAACGAAACACATAGTGGGAGGCCGTCAGCGCCGTGTTCTGGTGATGGAAATAGGGAACGGAGGCCGCCGCCAGCGCGGTCCCCGCTGCGGCAATCGCCAGGGATGTTTGCTTTTTCATCGGTGTTCCTCCTTTGCTCCGAGCGGGCAGCTGCCCCGCTCAAAATAGATCTCCGCCGGCGGCAGAACGGAAGGCCCCGCCCTGCTCTGCGGGCATGAGCCTTCCCTTTGCGACGCGGCCTTACTGTCCGTTGTTGAGGTATTCCGCAATCAGGTAGTCCACCACCAAACCGTAGGACTTGACACCGGGCTCGCTGAAGGTCTTCAGATAGGCGTCGTTCACCGCCCGGGCGGCCTTCTGGACCGTGCCCTCATACTGCTTGTTGTGCTCCACGTGGACGTTGCTGTCATGGATGACCTGCTCCGAGCACCGGTCCCAAAGGCTTCTGGCCGTGGAGGGGCTTTCGGCATAGAGCGCGTTATAACAGTAGATAAACGCGCTGTAATACCCCGAGTAACGGAACAGCTCGCGCTCGGAGGCCCGGCAGGCCAGGAAGGCCAGATAGTTGGCCTCGTCCTCCCGGGCAACCGCCAGACTGTGGCCCAGCTCATGGGAGAGCGTAAAGGGCTGAGACAGTCCGAAGGTCTCCGTGGAGACGCAGGCCTCCCCGGTGAAGCAGATGAAAATTCCGGTGGTCCCCATATAGGCAAAGGCCTTGCTGGACAGCAGAGGCTTTGCCCCGGAAATGGAAAGCGCAAAGCGGTCGTTGTACTCCGCCAGCCGCTTATAGGCGGAAACCGCCTCCTCAGACAGGGCGGAAATTTCCGGAATGATCACGTCGCCGTTTTCATCCCGATCCACCGTGGTGGAATAGACGCTGGCCATGTCGGCATAGTAGATCGCTGCGGCCTTGAGCTGGGCGGTGGTGTATTCTCCCACCTCCAGCCCCGTCTGTTCGCCGATAGTAGGGGCAAAGTGGTTCAGCCCCCAAAGGCCCACGAACAGGAAGACCAGCAACATCACCAGCTCCAGCAGCGCCGTGAGCCAGCCCAGGACCCGCTTCTTGCGGATGGCCGCAATCAGGCCGATAACCACCGCCACAACCAACAGCAGCACCAGCAGGATCTCCCAGACCGGGAAGGGGCACCAGCCCCAGACCGTATCCAGGAATCCGATGGCGCCCCGGGAAAAGTCGGTATAGAAGGAAAACCAGAACTCCGGCAAGAGCTTGGCCAGAAGAACCGCAACGGCAGTCAGTACCGCCAGAACCGCGGTGCCAATCAGATGGCGGACAGGCTTAAACATTGAACTCCTCCTGTTTCCTCAGACCGGAGCTCGTTTCACTCCGACTTCTTGTAAATGCCAGGGACCGCCAGAAGCGCGGCGCAGACCACCACGGCCAGAACGGTGTTGGGCAGCATATAGGTGCCGTTGTACAGCAGAGAATACAGCGCCACGGAGGGCTTTTCAACGCCCATGAACGAATCGGGCAGATACTTGGCGTAAACCGTCACGCCGCTGATGAAGTGGATCGCGAAGCGGCCCAGGCAGCCAACCAGAGCGGCCAGGGGCACCAGCTTGGAGCGCTTATGGAACAGACCGGCAAGGCCAACCATGGAATAGGCTACGGAATAGTCAAAGATGATAGAGACCCAGTCAATGGCCGCGCCGTTGGCAAAGATGAACTTGAGGGTGCCAAAAACCAGGCCGGCTCCCAGTCCCCAAAGCGCGTTGGAGCGCATGGCGAAAATAATCAGCGGGATCATCACCAGGTCAATGGAGCCGCCAAAGCCGCCAAATTCCAGGCCAATGGGAATTTTGAGATAGCTCAGGGCAATGCACAGGGCGATGCAGACGCCGCCCTCCACCATGGTTCGAATGGTGCTTCTGTTTTGGGTTTTCACGATAAGTACCTCCTTTGAAAAATACCGACGGACCCAGCCGTCGGCAAATCAGAGGAGAAGCACCCTTTTCCTACGACGGCATGATCCGTATCAGGTTCACGGGTGAGAGCGCCGTTTTCGCTCAGTCTCAGCCGGATGGGTCCGGCTCCCCGAAGAGTGTTTTTATTGTATCGCGGAACAGCCAAAAAGTCAAGCCCGGTATCCGCTGCAATTTGTCTTTTCTGTACAATTATTATTGAATACTGCCTTGCTTACAGTCTCTTTTCCGGTTTTTCCAGGCCGCCGTCAGAAGCATGGCGCTGAGGCAAAAGGCGCTCATCAGCATCGCCCCGTTGACCAGGGCTTCGAACCGGCGCATGACGCCCAGAACGGAGACGCCCCTGGCCAGGGTGCGAAAGGCCTCCCGCTCCCCCGCCAGAGCAGGCGAAAGGATTCCGCCTGTGACCGCCGAGGCCGCCGCGGCAGTCAACGCCGCGGCCCACCAAGGCCAATGGGGCAGCTTCTGGTCCTCTCCCAGGGCGTCCGTGAGACAAAGGGCCCCCCCGGGGATCAGCATGGCGGCCCAGACCTTTGCCGCGTCCGCCGGGGAACCGCTCCGGGGCAGCAGCCATGCCGGATGAACCTGGGGGAGGCTGAACAACAAAACGATCCCATAGAGCACCCCGGTGGTCCAGAGCAGGATCCCCGCGCAGCGGCCTGCGGCAGCGGGACCGATCCGCGCCGCCGCAGCAGCCAATCCAAAGAGCAGCAGGGCTGCCAGCCAATTGCCCGCCGTCTCCGGGAAGGCAAAGCTGCCCACCCAGGCCGTGGCCGCTCCGCCCACCGTCAGGATGGGCGTCAGCGCCCAAAGGCGGCAAGGCCTCAGCCTGCGCCCTCCTCTCCGGTTCAGCAGCAGGGTCAGGCCGGACAGGGTCAGCGCGGCGGCTCCCGCTCCCAGCAAGGTCCAAAGCCAGGGGATCCGGCAGCAAAACCGAAACACCGGCACCCCGCTGGAGCTCAAAGCCAGGGCCCCCAGCTGCCGGGCGGAGATCCTGTCCCTGCAGCTATTCATCATCCACTCGGAAGCCGCCGTCCGCGGCACGGATCACCGGAACCCTCGGCCTCTGCCCCAGAGCCAGGGCAGCCCGCACGTCCAGAATCGTCACGTTGGAAGGGTGGGACTCCAGGTAAGCGCCCAGGGCCTTTGCGTCCGGAAAGGGCTCCGGGGTTCGGTAAATTCCCGCCGCCGGACGAAATTCGGTCTCCTCCGCCACCGCCTCCACAGCCTCGTCTCCCGGCTCCGTGATTACCACCTGTTCCGCAGTGGGCAGGAACACCTCGCCCGTGACCTCCTCCCGGAGCCGGTCCAGGGCCTCCCGCAGGCTCCGCCCCACAGCCCGCACCCCCGCGCCGATGTCCACGGTATATTCCTCTCCCGACTTTGTCACGATTATCGTCTTCACAGGCAGCAGCTTCGCGGCGTCCACAGCCCGGAAGGGCAGCAGCCCCAAAGTCCCGAGCACCGCCGCCGCAAGCAGGACAAACAGCAGCTTTTTCATGAAAAATCCTCCGTTTTACAGCTTTCTCAGTGGCATTTTGCACATTTTTTAGAAAAATATTCCGGCAGTCGCTCCAAATCCCGCCATTTCCGCGCCAAGAACGTGTACATGGAATATATACTATTTTTATGGTGATTTGACACTATATATTGTGTATAATTCACAGACATTACATTTTGTAACTTTTTGGTTTTCGCGAAAAAACCGCGATAAATCCCGATTTTTCTTTGTAAAATCAGGAGTTTTATAATTTATCTCCAAAAAAATGCTTGCAAAGAGAAAACAAATGTGCTAAAATAGTTACGAAATGATACCAAATTCGTCATTTCGGTCTCTACCCTGATTGCTCAAAATCAGAAAGTGAGGAACTTATGAGAAAACAATTCATCGCCGTTCTGCTTGTGCTCTGCCTGTTTGCGAGCCTTGTGCCCACGGTCGGTGCGGAAGAAGCGACGCTGCAGAACAGCGTCGATCTGGACCAGCTTGTCGAACACGCTACCAGCATGTTCATGCGCCTGGAGGCCGGAGATAAGTATGACAGCGTCGTCAACACCAGCGCAGGCTGCGTGGGTATGGGCATCATGGGCTGGATCGGCTCCTCCGCCCTGCAGCTTCTGAAATGGTGCGCCAGCCCCGAAAAGGGCGGCGATCCCGAATATTGCAGATCTGTTCTGGGCGACGAGCTGTACAGCGAAGTGGTCAACGCGCCCGTGGCAGTCCCTGACACGCTGATGCCGAAATGGAACTACTGGAGATACCGCAGCTTCTCCTCCGCTGAGCTGGCTGCCGCAAAGACCCTGCTGGGCTCCGAGGTAGGCATCCGCGGGCAGCGCGCCCTGGCAAAATGCTACATCCTGACCCAGGCCCAGCACGGCTGGAACGCGGGCGTACGCACCGAAGCCGCCCTGATCTACTACTGCTCCGCCGAAAATCACTACGGCGAGGGCAACGTGAAGTCTTTCATGAGTGCCGTTCGGAACGCCCTCGGTCTCAGCGAAAACGATCTGATCCTCTCTCTGGACCAGTTCCACCAGGGCGCTGTGCTGGCAAATGTCAGCACCCTGAATTACCGCACGAAGGTCTACAAGTACCTGACCGAGACCCTGGGCCTCCCCTCCGGGCCGGAGGTAAACCCCCCGGAGCCCACGGAGCCCACCGATCCCGCCGATCCGACGGAGCCGGAGATTCCCTTCACCGATCTGCCCGACCCGGATCACTGGGCCTATGACGCGATTATCTGGGCCTACACCAGCACCCCGCAAATCACCGCCGGCACCTCCGCCACCACCTTTTCCCCTGACGGAACCCTGACCCGCGCCCAGGCCATGACCTTCCTCTGGGCCGCCGCGGGACACCCGGAACCCCTTTCCGAGGAGAATCCCTTCCGGGACGTCAAGAAAAAGGACTGGTTCCGCGACTCCGTGCTGTGGGCCGTAGAGAACGGCTACACCGCCGGTACCGGCGACGGCACTACCTATTCTCCCAATGCCCCCGTCACCACGGCTGAAATGCTCACCTTCCTCTGGGCCTTTGCAGGACGCCCCCAGTCCCTGAACAATGAGAATCCCTTCTCCGACGTAACCAAGGGCAAGTTCTTCTACGACGCAGTGATCTGGGCTTATAACGACGGCATCCTGGTGGGCAACGAGGGCACCGAAACCACGCTGAACCCGATGCAGCTCTGCAACCGCGCCTACGTGGTGACCTATCTGTATCACTATTTCATGAGCTTCATGAACGGATTTGTATGATCCGTCTCCCGTTTCATTCCTCCTCACAAAAACCGCCGAATTTCGGCGGTTTTTTGTTGCAAATCGGAAGCTTGTGTAATATAATAGCAGAAGTATGCAAAAATCTCCGGGAATGCGCGTATTTCCGCAAGAGGAGGCCTTGCCTTGGTTTTTTCCAGTCTGTTTTTCCTGTTTGTTTTTTTCATCGCCAATTACATTGCCCAGGCCCTGATGCCTGATATCCGCAAAAAGAATATCGTGATGCTCGCCTTCTCCCTGGTCTTCTATTCCTGCGCGGGCCTTGGCTGTCTTGCGATTATGCTGGGACTGACCTTTGTCTGCTGGTACGGTGCCCTGCTGATTTCCCGCCGCAAAATTCAACGGGAGAAGAAAAACATCCTCATTGGCTGTGTGGCGGTAGTGCTGCTGGTCCTGGGAATCTTCAAGTACACCGGCTTCTTCCTGCGGAACTTCCAGACCCTGTTTGGGGTGCCGGAAGTGATTCCAAATATTATCCTGCCTATCGGCATCAGCTTCTACTCCTTCCAGCTGCTGTCCTACGTCATTGACGTGTACCGGGGCGACGCGGAGGTTCAGGAGAAATACTGGCTGCTGCTGCTCTACGCCAGCCTCTTCCACCAGTGCATCGCCGGTCCCATTGTCCGCTACCGGGACGTGAACCACGACATCCTCCACCGCAAGGTCAAGATGGCGGAGCTGAGCCGGGGCATCACCCGCTTTGCAGTGGGCCTTGCCAAGAAAGCCATTCTGGCCAACGGCTGCGCCGCCGTCGTAAACGGCGCGCTGGGCCTCGGCAAAGGCGACCCCCTCACCACAGCGCTTGTGGAGGGGACCTCCGTGATCGGTATGTGGCTGGTGATGATCGCTTTTACCCTGCAAATCTATCTGGACTTCTCCGCCTATTCGGACATGGCCATCGGCATGGGCCTGATGTGCGGCTTCCACTACAAGGAAAACTTCAATTATCCCTACACAGCGGATTCCGTCACGGATTTCTGGCGGCGCTGGCATATCTCCCTGTCCACCTTTTTCCGGGACTACGTCTATATTCCCCTGGGAGGCAACCGCTGCTCCAAGAGCCGTCATATTCTCAACCTTCTGGTGGTCTGGGGCCTCACCGGCATGTGGCACGGCGCCAGTTGGAATTACATTCTCTGGGGTCTGTACTACTTCGTCTTCCTGGTGATTGAGAAATACAAGGTGGACACCGGGCGGATCGCCAAGCCCCTCCGTCACATGATTACCATGCTGATTGTGATGTTCGGCTGGGTCATCTTCAAGTTTGAAGATATCGGGCAGCTCTGGGCCGCCCTCAAGGGTCTGTTCGGTCTGAACGGCAACCCCCTCACCGGCAACAGCACCGTCTTTGCGAACAACGCCTACTTCCTGATCTTCTGCATTTTTGCGGTGACGCCCATCAGCAAGCACATTGGCAGTATGCTGAAAAACCTAAGCCGTCAGAACCTGGTTTGGCTCCACGTCTACAACGTACTGGACGCCGCCCTGCCGGTACTTCTGCTGTTCCTGTCCACCATGGCTCTGGCGGGAAACAGCTTCAACCCCTTCCTGTACTTCCAGTTCTGAGAAAGGAGCCGCTATGAAACCGACCAAACAAGAATACCAGGAATCCCGTTTTCTCACCATTCAGATCAAGCAGCTCTTATTCTTCGGTTTACTGGCCATCGGCTGCCTGATCGGTCTGCTCTGGTTCTTCCGCCCCACAGACTCCCAGCTCGAAAAGCGAAATCTGACGGAATTTCCCAAGCTGACACTGGAAGGTCTCATGGACGGAACCTTCTTCAACGATGAATCCGATCCACTGCACCCGAGGGGCCTGTCCACCTGGTATGCCGATACCTACCCCTTCCGGGAGCAGCTGATTGATTTGAACACCAAGCTGCAAAGCCACTATGGTGATCGCAGCGAGCGGCTCGTCAATGGCGGCACCGCCGACGAGATTCCCACCGGCACCGTGGACCTGGAAGCCCTGGCGGCCCAAGCTGGGAAGGACACCACGGAAGCGAGCGAGCCCCCCGCGAGCACCAACCCCAGCCAGCCGGTCCACACAGACAACGGCAGCACCCCCGTCACCACTGAGCCCGCCACCCCCGAGACAACGGAATACAGCGGCCACGGCGCTGCGGATGTGGACGGAGACGCGACTCAGGTAGATGACATTTATCTTCTGAACGGTGCGGGCTACGGCGTTTACTATTTTAACCAGTCCGACTCTGAAGATTACTGCCGGAAAACAAATCAGCTTGCCAAGAATCTGGAGGGCAAGGCCCAACTCTACTGCATGCTGTGCCCCATCTCCGCAGGCGTGATGCTCTCAGAGGAAACACGAAATAAAATCGGCTGCTCCGACGAAGCCAAGGCAGCGGAATGGATCTATCAGAACATGGATGCCTCGGTAAAGACCGTCTCCATGGTCAACACCCTGAAGGCTCACAACGACGAGTATATCTTCTTCCGCACCGACCACCACTGGACGGCCTTGGGCGCCTACTACGCCTACCGGGAATGGTGCAAAGTCAAGGGTATCACGCCCCACGAGTTGGACTTCTTTGAAAAAACCTACACCTTTGAAGGCTTCCTGGGAACTTTTTATTCCAAATCCGGCAAAGACCCCTCCATGGCCAAAAACCCGGACACCGTGTACGCCTACGTGCCAAACGGCACCAATTCGATGACTTTCTACACGAAATACAACAGCGATCACTACAACGAATACAGTTGGCGGATCGTCAACGACGTCTCCAGTTATCCGCGCAGTGAATTGTACGGCACCTTTGCAGGCGGCGATCCCCCCTACGCCCACGCTCACAACGAGGAGATCACCGACGGCTCCTCGGTACTGGTGATAAAAGACTCCTACGCCAACGCCTTCATTCCCTTCCTGATCGACCACTACGAGCACGTCTACTGGGTCGACTTCCGCTACTACGCAAAGTGGTGTAATCAGATGGGCTACACGCCCACTATCTCCGCTTTGGTGGAGCGGGAGGGGATTCAGGACGTGATCCTATGCCAAAACATTAGCTTCATCGGCTCCAGCAAGCTGCAGGATATCATGAAATAATTCTTTAAGTAACCGCATTGTGTCGAAGGGTGCTTTTCCCGGCGGGAAAAGCACCCTTTTTTTGTTTCCCACCCGATTCCCCTCGAATCATTTGGAACGACTTTGCTTGCTTCCCGGCCGGGGCTGTGCTAAGATGGTTACGAAATGATACCGGTATCGTTTTCCCATTCACACTCACCGAAATCTTAGGAAAGCGAGGTTTCTATGAAGCGAAAAATTATCGCCCTTCTGCTGACGCTGTGCCTCTGCGCCGCGCTTGTTCCCAATGCCCTGGCTGCGGAGTCCGCCCTGGAAACCAGCGTCGATCTCGAAGCCCTGACGGCTCACGCCCTGGAACTGTACCTGGCGCTGGAGGGGAATTACGACTCCGTCAACCCCCGGGATTCCAACGCCCTGAGCATCGGCTTCCTGCAATGGCACGGGGTGTATGCCCTGCGCCTGCTGAAGCGAATCTGCGAGGCCGCCCCTGCTGAGGCAAAGGCCCTTCTGGGCAGCGCCCTGTACAACGAAGTCACCCAGACCCCGCTCTGGTCCAGCACCAACGGCGGCGGCTGGAAGAACCGGGTCCTCACCGCTGCCGAAGCCGCCGCAGTCCGGGCATTGATCGGCTCCCCGGTGGGCATCGACTGTCAGAACCAATACGCCCGGGAATTCATCATGGAGGAGGCCCAACACGGCTGGAACCGGGGCGTGCGGACAGAATCCGCCCTGCTCTACTACTGCGCGGCGGAGCACCAATACGGCGAGGGCGGAGTTTCCTACTTCATGCGGTACGTCCGGGAAGCCCTGGGAAAAGCGGAAGGGGATACTGTCGATTCTCTGGACGAATTCCACAACGGGGTGCTGGAGGCCTCCAAAACCCATTCCTCCATCCGCAACTACCTGAGCGGACGGAAAAAGGTGTACAACTTCCTTGTCAACACGCTGCAGCTTCCCGCCGGGCCGGAGGACAATCCCACCCCCTTTACTGACCTTCCCTTCCCCGGGCACTGGGCCAGGGAGGCAATCGTTTGGGCCTGGCAAAAGGAAATCACCGGCGGCAGCTCCCCCAGCACCTTCTCCCCGGAGGACGCCGTGACCCGGGGCGAAGCCGTGACCTTCCTCTGGGCCGCCGCCGGACGGCCGGAGCCCGCCGCCGAAGAGAATCCCTTCCGGGACGTCTCCCCAAACGCCTTTTACTATATCCCGGTGCTCTGGGCCGTGGAGAACGGGATCACCGGCGGGACCGGAGCGGATCGCTTCTCCCCGGAGGCCCGGGTAATGCGGGAGGATATGCTTACCTTCCTCTGGGCCGCCTTTGGCCGGGAGGTCCCGGAGGGCATAGAGTTCCCCTACGCCGACGTCAAGCCGAGCAAGTACTACTACCAGGCTGTGCTGTGGGCCGCGGCCAACGGCGTGCCGGTGGGCAACGAAGGCGGCGACGATCCGACCCTGCTTTGTCCCAGGGAGCCCTGCGCCAGAGCCTACGTGGTGACCTACCTGTTCCGGCTGTTTAGCCCGTAACGAAAAAGGACTTGCCAACGGCAAGTCCTTTTTCGTTACGGCGAGCAGGCGGACAAATTGCCCGCACTGCACGATAAATGCGGCTTTCGAGCGGCCCTACTGATCCAGCAGGTCTCCGGTGAAGTAGCGATACAGATAGGTCACCACGTAGGCGCGGGTGCAGGGGGTCTTGGCGTTGAACTTACCGTTCTCGCCCTTTTCCAGGCCGTTTTCAAAGGCCCAGATGGCGCCGTCCCTGTACCAGTGTTTGGGCTTTACGTCGCTGTAGGGGTTCTCGATGCTGATTGCCGGTTTGCCCATGGCTGCGTAGAGGAACTGGAGGACCTCACTGCGGGTGCAGGTCCGCTGGGGGCTGAACCGGGTGCCGGCCTCGTCGGTGCCGCCGGTAATCCCGTTCTCCACCGCCCAGGTAACAGCCGCATAGGCCCAGTGGTTCTTCTTCACATCCTTGAAGTGGCTTTGGGCTTCCACGCTCGGGCGCCCGTTGGCCGCCCAGAAGAAGACCATGGAGTCCGCACGCATAACGGTGCGCTCGGGGCCGAAGTGGGTATCGTCCACGCCGGCGGTGACCTGGTTGGCAATCGCCCACATGACGGGCTTGAAGAAGAAGTCATCCTCACTGACGTCCACAAAGGGGTTGACCTGCCCGAGGGGCTCAAAGGTGAAGCCGTATTCCTCCGCGTAGGTCTGGGCCGCGCTGCCCACCACGCCGATGATTTTGAAGTCTTCAATTTTGGTGGTGATGCCGAGCTCGTCGCTCAGGAAGCCAAAGGCCTTGCCGCCCACCTCGGTTACCGTTTCCGGAATCGTCACGGAGCTCATGGCAGGGCAGTTCAGGAAGGCGTACCAGCCGATGCTGGTGAGACTCGACGGAATCGTGAGCTCGGTCAGACCGGTGCAGCCCTCAAAGGCGCTTTCCTCAAGGTTTTCCATGCCCTCCGGGAGGGTGAGTCTGGTCAGACCGGTGCAGCCGAAAAACGCAAACTCGGGAACGGTCAGAAGGCTTCCCGGGAGATTCAGGCTGGTCAGACCGGAGCAGCCGTAGAACGCCCGTCTGCCCAGGCGCGTCAGGCTGGTGGGAAGACTGAGGCCGGTGAGGCCGGTGCAGCCGTAGAAGGCTTTCTCGCCGATGGTCTCCAGGCTTCCGGGGAAGGAAACGCCGGTCAGACCGGTGCAGTCCCGGAAGGCTTCCTGGTCGATGGCGAGCAGGGTGTTCGGGAGGGAAAGCTCCGTCAGATTGGCGCAGCCCTTGAAGGCGTAGGCATTGATACCGGTCACGCCGTTCTGGATGGTAACGCCGATCAGATTGGCACAGTCGGCAAAAACGCCATCTCCGGTGCCTGTCAGGTTCCCCGGAATGGTGACGGCAGTGACGCCGGTGCGGGAGAACGCGTACTCGCCCAAAAGCGTCAGGCTCGTGGGAATGGTGACGCCGGTGATGCCGGTGCAGCCGGAGAAGGCAAAGCCGCCGATCGTCCGCAGGCTGCCGGGCAGGTTGAGCGCAGTCAGGCCGGTGCAGCCGGAGAAGGCATTCCAGCCAATGCCGGTCAGGCCCGCAGGAAATACGATCGAGGTAATGCTTTCGCAGTACTCGTTCCAGGGCGCGGCGCCTTCCTCAAAATCCGCCATCTCACCGCTGCCGGAAATGGTCAGCACGCCGGAGCCCGTATCCAACGTCCAGGTCAAATTGTCGCCCTCCGCGCCGCATTCCCCGGAATAGGTCGCCGCGCTGGCAGTCAGGGTCATGGGGGGCAGAAGGGAGCAGATCAGCGCCAGGCACAGGGCCAGGGCGATCCAATGCTTGATTGTTTTCATGATGTTTCCTCCTTCTGTGCATGTATCAACATACAATTTCCGATAGTATCATTCTAACAGAGTCGAACCAAAAAAGCAAGAGCGCGGCAGAAAAAAATCGCCGTCAGGCTCCGGGAAGTCCGGCGGCTGACGGCGATTTTGCCGCATAGCTGATATGACACCCGGCCCTGTGTGCGGCCGGCGGGCAGATCCCTCCGCCGCCCCTGACAGGGGCGGTTTGGGCTATGGCTCCTACACCCGCTCGTTTCCGGTGAGGAAACGGTAGAGGTAGGTGACCACGTAGGCCCGGGTGCAGGGAGTCTTGGCGTTGAACTTCCCGTCCTCGCCCTTCTCCAGGCCGAACTCGTAGGCCCAGATGGCGCCCTCGTAGTACCAGTGTTTTTCCTTTACGTCGCTGTAGGGGTTCTCGATGCTGATTTCCGGCTTGCCCATGGCGGCATAGAGGAACTGGAGAATCTCACTGCGGGAGCAGGTACGCTTGGGGCTGAACTTGGTGCCCTCGGTGTTGGTGCCGCCGGTGATGCCGTTCTCCACGGCCCACATAACAGCCTTGTAAGCCCAGTGCGTCTGCTTCACGTCCTTGAAGGGCGTGGAGTTGTCGGCGTGCTCCGGGCGGCCCTTGGCAGCCCAGAAGAAGACCATGGAATCGGATCGCATAACGGTCTGCTGGGGCGCAAAGTGGGTATCGTCCACGCCGCCGGTGACGCCGTTCTCCACCGCCCACAGGACCGGGTTGAAGAAGAAGTCGCTCTCACGCACGTCCACAAAGGGATTGCCCCGCTTGGCTGTGAAAACCTTTTCCACCTGAGCCATCGCAAAGCCCATGGGCATGGCGGTGACGCCCTCGGTGCTTCCGTTTACATACCCTGTAATTCCTGCGGTCTGGAATGGGACGCTGGTATTGAGATACACCCGGAGCAGGTACTGCTTCCCGGCCTGGAAGGTATCCGTCGCAGAGAGCTGCCGCTCCGTTTCCAAATCGAACCATCTCGTACTTGCAGCCCGATACTGCTCCGATTCCGCCACGGCATCCGGCGGCGTCATGCCCGCTCTGGGCTCCTCTACATCGAGATATACCGTGTCGATTGTCTCTCCGTTGTAGGTATAGTTTGCGGAAATTCTGACGTTCTCATGGCCCATGACGAAGGTGGTAGTGGGACTGTTGGGGTCGGCGAGGGTCACGCCGCCCTCGCTCACCGTCCACTTGGAAAATGTGCAATTCTCCCGAGAATCGGCGGTGATGGTGACGATAGCGCAGCTGGGCGCCGCACTTCTGTCCGCTTTGCCGCCGTTGATGGTAATCCCATAATAGTTCTCATACCAATGGGCATACAGGGTGGTATTGCCGGTGAAGCGGGTTTCCTCCGTAACCCTTTCCCCATAGGCTCGCTCAGTAAACCAACCGGTGAAGGTGAAGCCCTCCCGGACGGGAGTGGGCAGACTCTCCAGCATGCCGTACTTGTCCGTCCGCATACTGGCAGGCGATACGCTGCCGCTGCAGGGCTCAAAGGTAACGGTATAATCAGCCGGCGGGGCCGCCACATATTCCGGGCCGAAAAAATACATCACACCGTAGCCGGAGCCGCTGTAGCTACCCTGCAAATTGCCGTCCTTCGTCCACTCCACGCCGTTGACGTACAGCTTTGTATCGTTGGTCAGCCGGTAATAGGTTCCGTCGTCAAAGTGGTCAGTTCGGAGCTGGGTGTGGTAGCGATAGGTCCCCGCCTCGAAGCTGGAGCCGTTGTAGTACTCCCAGGTGGAGCCGGATTTCTTTTGCCATCTGCCCATGGTAATCTCCACGTTTTTCCCGGTGGGGTCCGTAATGGTAAACTTCGGCTTCTCATAGGCCTCGCCCAGGACGGGAACCGGCCGTTTCGCCTTGGCCCGAACCTGGGAGATCGTCCCCAGATCCAAACTGTTATCCGGCTCAAAGCAGGCCTTGATCACCACGTCCTGACTGCCCATGGTAAATTGGTTGCCGTTGACCGTGACGCCGCCGGACAGGACCGCCCAGTTTTTGAATTGATAATACTGATTCGGAGTCGCGCTCAGGGTAATGACGTCGCCGGGCGCGCCGTAGACCGGACTGGCAGAGCCCTTGCCGTGGCCGTCGTTTTGCACCGTGACCGAGTGGCAGCCCGCCGGCACCTTGAGTTCATATTCCCGGCCGAAAAAATACATGACGCCGTAGCCGGAGCTGCTGTAGGAATCTTGCAGGTTGCCGTTCTTTGTCCAGGCGGTTCCGTTGATATAGAGCTTCGTATCGTTGGTCAGACGGTAGTAGGTGCCGTCGTCAAAATGGTCCGTCCTGAGCTGGACTTCCAGCCGGTAGGTGCCTTCCTCGAAGGTCTCGTTGTAGTAGCCTTGCCAGCTTGATCCCGCTTTTTTCTGCCAAATCACCATGCCGATGCTTGCATTTTTATCAGTCGGATCGGTCACGGAAAATTTTGGCCTTGCGGTGTCCCCGCCAAGCGTCGGGGCAGTAATGGTTCCGGTGGCCTGCACCGTGGAGATCGTGCCCAATTCGGTGTAGGTGGCGGCCCGGGCTGTCAGGCTCATCTGCGGCAGTACCGTGCAGAGCAGGGCCAGGCACAGGCCCAGCACCGCAAAGCGTTTCATTCGTTTCATGTCCTTTCCCCGTTTCAAATGGATTGCCAAAAGCAGTTTTATTCCAGCTCGAAGGCGCCGGTGTAGAGCTTGTAGTAGGTGCCCTTCTGGGCGATCAGGTCCGTGTGGGAACCCCGCTCGATGATCCTGCCGTGGTCCAACACCATAATGGCGTCGGAATTGCGGACCGTGGAGAGACGGTGGGCGATGACGAACACCGTGCGGTCCTTCATCAAAGCGTCCATGCCCTTCTGAACCAGGGCCTCGGTGCGGGTGTCGATGGAGGAGGTAGCCTCGTCCAGAATCATCACCGGGGGATCCGCCACGGCGGCCCGGGCAATGGAGATCAACTGCCGCTGGCCCTGGGAAAGGTTTGCGCCGTTGGCGGTCAGCATGGTGTCATAGCCCTGGGGCAGGCGGGTAATGAAGTCGTGGGCGTTGGCCAGCTTGGCGGCCTTGACGCACTCCTCGTCGGTAGCGTCCAGCTTGCCGTAGCGGATGTTGTCCATGACCGTACCGGTGAACAGATTCACGTCCTGGAGCACCACGCCCAGGGAGCGGCGGAGATCCGGCTTTTTGATCTTGGTGATGTTGATGCCGTCGTAACGGATCTTGCCGTCCTCCAGATCATAGAAGCGGTTAATCAGATTGGTAATGGTGGTTTTGCCCGCGCCGGTGGCGCCCACAAAAGCAATCTTCTGGCCGGGCTTCGCCCAGAGGGTCACGTCCTCCAGGACCTTCTTGCCCTCCACGTAAGAGAAGTCCACGTCAAAGAGCCGCACGTCGCCCCGGAGCCGCTCGAAGGTCACGGTGCCGTCCGCCTTATGGGGATGCCGCCAGGCCCAGACGCCGGTGCGGTGGTCCGCCTCCCGGAGGCTGCCGTCGGGCTGCTCCTCGGCGTTCACCAACGTGACATAGCCCTCGTCAGCCTCGGGGGCCTCGTCCATCAGCTGGAAGATCCGGTCCGCGCCGGCCAGAGCCATAACGATGGAGTTGAACTGCTGGGCGATGCCGTTCACCTGGCCGGTGAACTGCTTGGCGATGCCCAGGAAGGAAATCACCACGGAAAGCTCCAGCACAGACCCGAAGCTGCCGCTGAACAGGCCGTTCAGAGAGGCGTTGGGCGTCCTCAGGGTGATGAAGGCGGCTCCCGCCACGGCAATGATGACGTAGAGCATATTGCCGATGTTGTTCATCACGGGCCCCAGAATGTTGGCAAAGCGGGTGGCCTTGGTGGCGTCCTCGCAGAGCTGGGCGTTGACCTTATCGAAGTCGGCCTGGGAGGCTTCCTCATGGCAGAAGACCTTGACCACCTTCTGGCCGTTCATGATCTCCTCCACATAGCCCTCCAGCTTGCCGATGGACTTCTGCTGGCGGATGAAGTTGGAGGCAGACTTGCCGCCGATGTGCTTTACCGCGAAGGTCATGCCGAAGACGCCCACCAGCACCACTGCCATCAGGTTCATGGAGAACCAGAGCATGATGCCCAGCATGCCCACCAGCATGATGCCGGATTGGAAGATTCGGGGCAGGCTCTGGCTCACCAACTGGCGGAGGGTGTCGATGTCGTTGGTGTAGTGGGACATGATGTCGCCGTGGCCGTGGGCGTCAAAATACTTGATGGGCAGGGCCTGCATGGCGTTGAACATCCGCTTGCGCATCTTGTCCAGGAAGCCTTGGGTGATGATGGCCATGAGCCGGGCGTAGAAGTAGTTCAGCACAATGGTGGAGACCAGGATGGTCACCATGACAATCATAACGGGAACCAGCTCCGCCTTGGCAGCGTCCCAGTCCTTGGCCTCCACAAAGCGGAGAATGATGGAGGAAATCTTCTCAATGAAGATGGAGGGGGAAATGTTGCCGATGGAGTAGATGGCCATAAAGAGCATCGCCAGCAGGAAGGGCCACTTGTAGTCCTCCATCAGCAGCTTGATGATCCGGGGCAGGGTGCCCTTCCGGGCCTTGGGCATATCGCCCTTTCCGGCCGGGCCCTTTCCCATGGGACCTCTCCCCATCTGGGGACCTTGCATCCGGGGATTAGACATCCTCTTCCCCTCCCTTCGTCTGCGAGGTGAAGACCTCGCGGTAGATCTCGCTGCTTTCCAGCAGCTCCTCGTGGGTGCCCTGGGCCGCAATCCTGCCGTTGTCCATCACCAGGATCAGGTCCGCGTCCTGGACGGAAGCCACCCGCTGGGCAATAATCAGCTTGGTGGTATCGGGCAGTTCCTCCCGGAAGGCCTTCCGGATCAGGGCGTCAGTCTGGGTGTCCACGGCGGAGGTGGAGTCGTCCAAAATCAGAATTTTAGGCTTCTTCAGCAGGGCCCGGGCAATGCAGAGCCGCTGCTTCTGGCCGCCGGAGACGTTGGCGCCGCCCTGCTCAATAAAGCGGTCATAGCCCTCGGCATGGGCAGTGATAAAGTCATGGGCCTGGGCCAGCTTGCAAGCCCGGATCATCTCCTCGTCGGTGGCCTCCGGGTCTCCCCAGCGCAGGTTCTCCTTGATTGTTCCGGAGAAGAGCACGTTCTTTTGCAGAACCACCGCCACCTGGTTGCGCAGGACCTCCATATCATAGTCCCGCACGTCCACGCCGCCGACCCTCACACTGCCCTCGGACACGTCGTAGAGCCGGGAGATCAACTGGATCAGGGTGGTCTTGGAGGAGCCGGTGCCGCCCAGGATGCCCACCGTCTGGCCGGAGGCGATGTGCAGATTCACGTCCGCCAGGGCGTAGGCCTGGGCCTCCGGGTTATACTTGAAGCTGACGTTTTCAAAGTCGATGGAGCCGTCCGACACCTGGGTGACAGGCTGGGCAGGGTCAGAGAGGGTGGGCTCAGTGTCCAGCACCTCCACAATACGCCGGGCCGCCTCGCCGGAAATGGTAATCATCACAAAGATCATGGAGAGCATCATCAGGCTCATCAGAATCTGCACGGCGTAGGTAATCAGGGTAGACAGAGCGCCCACGTCCATATCCGCGCCGCCGGTGGAGATAATGATCCGGGCAGTCAGCAGGGGAATCGCGATCATGCAGATGTACATGGCCAGCAGCATCAGAGGGTTATTGATGGCCAGCAGCTTTTCCACCCGGGTGAAGTCGTTGCGCACGTCCTCGGAGGCCCCGGCAAACTTCTGCTTCTCATAGTCCTCCCGGACGAAGCTCTTCACCACCCGCATGCCCTTCACGTTCTCCTGGACGGAGTTGTTCAGGTTGTCGTACTTCTTGAAGACCGCCTTGAACATGGGCATGGCCTTTTTGGCAATGACAAAGAGCCCCACCGCCAGAATGGGCACGGTCACCAGGAAGATCAGGGCGATAGAGCCGCCCATGCGAACGGACATGACGACCGCGAAGACCAGCATCAGGGGAGAACGCACCGCCGTGCGGATAATCATCATGAAGGCCATCTGCACGTTGGTGACGTCGGTGGTCAGACGGGTCACCAGGGAAGAGGTGGAGAATTTGTCGATATTGGCAAAGGAAAAACTCTGCACCCTGGCAAAGAGGTCGTGGCGCAGATTCTTGGCAAAGCCCGCGCCTGCGGAGGCCGCGAACCAGCCCGAGAGAATCCCGCAGCACATGGAGCCTGTGGCCATGAGAATCAGAATCGCGCCGTAGCGGAGGATCAGGTTCATGTCCGCCCCGTCCTTGATGGCGTTAATCAGCCAGCCGGTAATCATGGGCAGCGTGCATTCCAGGCCCACCTCCCCCAACATAAACAGCGGGGTCAGAATGGTGTGTTTTTTGTTCTCCCGGATGCAGCCCATCAGCTTACGTATCATTTTCCTTCCTCCTTGGGCTTCTGGCAGGGGTCCAGGCCGTCCACCTGGCCGATATTGGCGATAACCCGGTCCAGGAGCGACACCAGGGTGCGAAGCTCCTCCTCCGTCATGGAGCCGGAAACCAGCGTTTCCGTCTCCTGGCACCGCGCTCTGGCGTTCTGCTGCACGGCCAAAGCCTTTTCCGTGGCGCAGATCTGCTTCTTCCGGCGGTCGGTGCTGTCCTCCGCGTAGGTGAGAAAGCCCTTGCACTCCAGCCGCTGCAGGATACCGGTGACGGTGGGGTGGGACAGGTCAAAATGACGGCAGATATCCCCGGATGTGACGGGCTCTTCCCGGTGCTTGATCACGTAGCCCAAAACGAAGGCCTGGGACGAGGTCAGATCCATGTCCTCCAGGTCCAGGGTCCGCTTCCGCTCCAGGGCGTTGCTGATCCGCTTGATCCGCGGGCTGATGGCCAATTCAGAGAGCATAAGCCCCCTCCTTTCTATCGAAAAGCAAAAAAGTTAGCATGATAGGTATAAATATTTAGCTTGCGAAATAATAACACAATTTCCCGGAAAAGGCAAGTGCTGATTTCCACAAAATCCACAGGGTTTTCCACAGGATTTTTCGTGCAATATTCCAGCTTGACAAAAACAGGGTGATATTTGGCCCTCCGAGCGCATAATTTGTACCGGAAACAAGGAGGGAAAACCATGGAAAAAGCGTTTCAAATTCGAGTAAAAATCACGGCCGCGGCGGCGGTTTTGCTGGCGGTGCTGGCGGCCGGCGCCTGGCTGTCCAACCGAAACAGGGCTGTCGAAACCGCCTCCTGGGGGCTGAGCTTTCCCCGGCCGGGAGAGTGCCCCGCCGGGAACGCCACGGCAGAGGAGCTGGCGGCCTGGGACGCGGTCTTCGTGGGAAAGGCGGACGAGCCCGTGCTCTATCTGACCTTTGACGCGGGCTATGAAAACGGCCACACGGCAGCCATTCTGGATACCCTGACAAAGCACCACGCCCCGGCGGCCTTCTTCGTGGTGGGCACCTACATTCAGCAAAACCCGGAGCTGGTGAAGCGGATGGCGGCGGAGGGTCACATCGTGGGAAACCACACCTGGCACCACTGGGACATGGACCGGATCAGCGACCGGGCCGTCTTTGAGCAGGAGCTGAAGGACGTGGCCGATGCCTACCGGCAGGTGGTGGGCCTGCCCATGCCCGCCTACTACCGGCCGCCCCGAGGGGTCTACGCGGAGCAGAATCTCGCCATGGCCCAGGCCCTGGGCTACCGGACGGTGTTCTGGTCCCTGGCCTACGTAGACTGGAAGCAGGACCAGCAGCCCACCCGGGAGGAGGCCTTCGACAAGCTCCTGGGCCGGGTTCATAACGGAGCCGTGGTCCTGCTGCACAGCACCTCTTCCACCAACGCGGAGATCCTGGACGAGCTACTGACCAAGTGGGAAGAGATGGGCTACCATTTCGGAAGCCTGGACGACCTGTGGGAAGCGCAAGGCTAATCGGGCAGGGAACCACTGCAGGGCCGGCAATCTGCCCGCATGCATTCCGCACCCGCCCGTAGGGACGGCATTTTGCCGTCCGCATTTTGCCCCGCGTCCAAAAACCTCCCCTGCCAAGGGGAGGGGGACCGGCCTCAAGGCCGGTGGAGGGGTCCGTCCCGGAACCCGCTCACAAGTCTGTCATCCTGAGCGGAGCGTTAGCGGAGTCGAAGGATCCGTTCTCCTAT
>JAEEGF011003227.1_pt1 | contig 94747 bp, 71 predicted proteins | sample 9134171 | NCBI WGS metagenome assembly JAEEGF01 (sample SAMN16246542, study PRJNA631951) | gut metagenome | biome: gut microbiome; feature: rumen; material: AP-attached | host: Bos | place: Iran: Karaj | collected 2018-10
CTTGGGTCTCCGCGCAGGAACGGGTGATGAACACGGTTTCGTTTGACATATCCTTGAAAGCTACAAGGCGGTAGGTTTCGGGATGAAGTCCTTTTTTCATTGCTTTTACTATTAAATTGTACAATCTTTCGCTCAAAAAAGCCTGCAAAGATAACTCTTTTCGGGGAATATCCAAAATTATTTGATACGATAGGGCTGGTCTTCGTAGAGGGTGTACCGCTTGGCTTTGCGGATCCATTTTTGTTCCTCGACCTTGACGTGTTCCCTGGCTTCCTGGAAGGAAATCCGTCCTTTGATATAGTCCAGAAGCGTGGGATCGGCCAGTTTCTCCTCGAATCCCGGAAGCAGTTCGAAATGGGGGTACCTTTCGAGGAAGTACCTGATCAGCTGTGAGATATGCAAAAGCGAGTGGTACTCAGCACCAGGCTGTAGCATGATCTGGTAGCCTTGGCAGCGCTGTCCTTGGTGCCGTCCGGCGGCCGGGGTGAAAGAGCAAGGCCTCATCATGACTCCCGGGGGTGATGGGATGATCTCATGTCTGTCATGACTGATGAACGGGGCCCCGAAATATTCATAAGGCCTGGCGGTGCCGATGGCTGGAGTTATCGTCGTGTTGTTCCAAAGTCCTCCTCCTGAGTACATTTGGCATGTGAACATCCCGGGGATGTCGGATGCGGGGGCTATGGTCCAAGGAAGCAGTTGCCTGGTTGAATCGTTCGCCAGGGCTGAGATGACATGGAGGGGGAATCCCGCTCCTATCTCCGTATAGTAGAGATTGCATAGCTCACCGAGAGTAAGCCCATGACGGTGAGCTACTTTTGGCGTGTGCTGCTCAAAGGGCCCGCTTGGCATGGAGCCTTCCACAATCCTTCCCGCTGGGTTGATATGGTCGACGATGTACAGTGCAGGGGCATATTCCATTGTGCGGAGAGTCTCCATAAGATGGAAGACATCCTTGCTGTAGTTGAAGTACCTCGCGCCGGCGTCCTGGATCTCCACAACGATAGCGTCAAGTCCTTCAAGGGCTTCCGCTTCGAAGGCAATATGGTTTGTCCCGGGAGTGAGCTCAGTGTCCCTGGGAGAGAAAACGACTTGAAGGTTGCCTCTCTCCCGGAACAGGTCGTGCATGTAGCGTCCTCGTGCCGTGTCCCAGCAGTTTTGTGTGCAGAAACAACCGACTCGGCCACTTGTCAGAGCCTTGTCCAGCTGGTCTTCCAGCGGAGTGGTACGGAACGAGAACATAGTGTTCTATTGTTTATTTAACCTGTTTATTTAACCGATATTTTTTTTGCTATCTCCAAGACCTCCGAGGCAAGTGCTTCGGCTTCTTCAAGGGTAGGGGCTTCTGAATAAATCCTGATAATCGGCTCTGTGTTTGACCGGCGCAGGTGGACCCACTTCCGCTCAGCCTCGAAACTGATCTTGACCCCGTCGATGCAGTTGACATCTTCTGAAGCGTAGATGTTCTTGAGTTCATTCAGGATCTTGTCAATCACGGCCTTGTCGGAGAGCTCTATCTTGTTCTTGGCGATGTGATACTCCGGATAGGTCTTCCTTAATTCACTGACTTTCAGTTTCTTCCTTGCGAGGTTGGAAAGGAACAGGGCCACTCCGACCATAGCGTCGCGTCCGTAATGGATAGCGGGATAGATCACGCCTCCATTGCCTTCGCCTCCGATAAGGGCTTTGGTCTCCCTCATCTTTGTGGTCACATTGACTTCTCCCACGGCGGCGGCATGATAGGTCCCGCCGAAACTCTCGGTGACATCTCTTAACGCTCTGCTGCTGGACAGGTTGGAGCAGGAGACTGGAGCATAAGGGTAGGCGACTTCTTCAAGGGAGATTTTCTCAGCGTCAGCGATTTTCGCCGCCCTCTCAAACAGGTAAGAGGCCACGCTGACGAGGGTATATTCCTCTCCGAAAGGTTCCCCATTCTCGCATATGAAAGCCAAACGGTCCACGTCCGGATCGACGGAGATGCCAAGGTCGGCATGCTCCTGGACGACAGCGTAACTCAGGGCTGTAAGATTTGCGGGGAGCGGCTCCGGATTATGGGCGAAATCGCCGGTCGGTTCGCAGTTTAGACAGACGCATTCTACGCCAAGCCTCTGGAGAAGACGTGGCATGATTATGCCGCCGACTGAGTTGACAGCGTCCAGAACAACCTTGAAGCCGGCTCCGGCTATGGAATCAACATCCACATCGGGAAGGGCAAGAACCGCGTCCAGATGCTCGTCAGTGTAGTCATGTTCGGTGACTTTGCCGAGATCGTCAACTCCAGCGAAATTGAAGTCTCCCTTTTCAGCGAGTTCGAGAATAGCCTGCCCTTCAGTTGCGGTAAGGAATTCGCCCTTGTCATTCAGCAACTTAAGGGCGTTCCACTGGCGTGGATTATGGGAAGCGGTGAGGATTATTCCTCCGTCAGCACCGGCAAAAGTGACCGCCATCTCAGTGGTGGGAGTCGATGCCAGTCCGATCTTCACCACGTCAACTCCACAGGCCACCAGAGTGCCTACGACAAGGTTCTCAACCATCGGGCCGGAGATACGGGCATCCCTTCCGACCACAATCTTGTACCTCCTGCCTTCAGGTTTGGTCTTCCTTGAGGGAAGTGTGGCGCAGTAGGCGTAGGTGAACCCTACGATATCAACGGGAGAAAGCCCTTCTCCGGGCTTTCCACCAATGGTTCCCCGTATTCCGGAGATAGATTTGATAAGGCTCATCGAATTAGACGGCAAGGGTGAGCATCAGGGCTCCGACGAGTCCGAGAATAGCGTAGAACTCAGGGAGAGCGGCGTAGATGAGGGTGTTTGTCTGTACGTCATGTCCCTGGGATATTCCCACGATACCATTGGCGCAGACCTGCCCTTGGCGGATAGCGGAGAGCATGCAGACGAGTCCGACACCGATTCCGACACCGAAGAGCATGGGGCCTAGGGCCGCGAAATCGAACTTGTACACAAGGAGCCACATGAAGAAGGCCACGAAACCGTAGATACCCTGAGTGGCGGGAAGAGCCGACAGAATCAGGTAGCTGCTGGACTTCTCAGGAGCGTTCTTGAGGGCGCCCTCAGCTGCGTTTCCAGCGATCGTGGTGCCGATAGCGCTTCCGATACCGGCCAGGCTGAGCATAAGCCCTAACCCAAGATAACCTAGAATTTCATTCATGATTTTATTGGTTTTGTTTGTTTGTTATTGGTCTGTACATTCTGCCTTTACCCTCATAACCGCTGTTCTTGAAGAACTCCAGGAAATTGAGTCGCAGCGGATGGACGAAGGCACCCAGGCAGCACATGGCGATGTTGAGGGCGTGCCCGACCAGGAAGATAAGGCCAAAGGCTATCCAGCCTATCCCGAACCCGCCGTCACCGACAGTCATGGCGGCGATGTCGTTGAAAGCTTTACCGAGCATTCCTCCGGCGAGCCCGAGAGCGTAGAGTCTAAGGTAACTGAGCACGTCACCTAGCAATCCCGTGGCGGTGTTGTAGGTCTCCCAGAGGCCGGGTCCTATGTTTTTCAAAGGATTGCGGTGGATGTCGCTGAGTAGGAATATTCCTATCGCGGAGACCACACCGATCCCGATTATTATCCATTTCGTGACGGTTGAACTTAGGGCGCCGGTGAGGGATATTCCTCCGACCGCAACGCCTCCGACTATCAACAGGGTCCATCCCCATGTCCCGAGAGAGTTGGCGAACCCGTTTTTCTTGGTTGCGTAGATGGCCTTCAGGATGAAGGCGAGGGACAGGTGGACTATACCTATGATTATGGAAATGACCATGTTGGCGTCGAATCCGGCGATGTTCCCGGTGACCATGCACTTCTTCAGCCATTCCGGAACCCAAGCGGCGACGGAGATGTCGTAGCCGAAGAAGGTGTGCATCACTATTCCGATCACGAAGGTGGCGACTCCAAGGGTACTGACAAGCGGAGCTATGTCTTTCATCCCCTCGGAACGACGCAGCAAGAGGCCGAGTACGACGAGGACCAGTCCGTAGCCAGCGTCTCCCATGCACATCGCGAAGAAAAGCAGGAAGAAGATGGAAAGGTAGGGGGTAGGATCGAACTCGTTGTATTCCGGCCGTCCATACATGTCAGTCAAGACTGAGAACATCCTTGTGAAACGGTTGCCTTTCAGCTTGATAGGAGGATTGTCATCTTTCGTGGCATCTCCCTTTAGGTAGTAGATGCCATCCATCTCGTCGAAGGCCTTGGTGAGCCTGGGCTCATCTTGAACCGGAGCGAAACCCTCGAATGTGGTTATGTGTCCTTCGGCCGCCTTTCCCGCGCCGGCGTCAGCGAGATGACGCTGGAGCTCGACCATGGCATAATTCTCCCTCTTCTCAAGGTCTGGGATGTAGTCTTTAAGGGAATACATCAAGCCTTTGCAGGCGATGAGCTCACCTTCTTTATCTGATACTATGCCTTCCACCGTTGAGAAGTCATCTTCCGGAACAGGAAGTTCCTCCACCGGGAAGGAATAGGAAGGGTCGTCCGATACGGTCACGAACCAAATGTGTTTCCCGTTGTCGGCGATCTCCTGAATCGCATATTCTTGCTCCCAAGAAGGGTCGTATGACTTTTTGGGAATACGGTAGAAACGGATCTTAACTCCCTTTGCCTCAAGATCTTCCAAGGCTTTCTTGTCGAAAGTGCCCCAGACTCTGCGGTCCTCCAGGACCTTGTAGGCCGCCTCAATCTCCTCCTTGAGTTTCTTTTCCTTTGGCCTGACTTCCTGGAAGAGCGCCAGAGGATCATCGATGACACCATCGAAGGAGGATGTGAATTTCGTCTGGTCAGGATCGGTCTCGGGCTTCAGGGTCTTGAGGTAGGCAACAGCCTTGCGGCAGGCCTCGGCTTCAGCTGAGAGAGAGGCGGACTTCGCGTCCACCGGCTTAACGGAGCGTGTGATGTCCACAACTCCGAGATCCTCGAGGGCCTTCAGGAACCCTTCCGCATCGCCACTAAGCAGGACGAAGGAATATTTGGTCATCTTCTCAATCATGGCTTTCTTCCTCCATTTCCTCTTCAGCGGCATGCCGCTCCTTGACTATCTTGGACGAGGCCTTGCTGAGGTTCTCCTCGTCTTCCATGTATCTCTTTATCTTGCGGATAGCCTCCTGATAGCCAGGAATTTGTACTTTTTCATAGAGGTTCACCTTCTGGGTTGTCTTTTTCCTCTGGTAGTCCAGGATCCTTTTTTTCTCCAGATAGACCTCGGACTCTATACCGAGGCGGGCAAGCTCCTTGAGGATGGCCACGCCGTCCATGTACCAAGCGGGCTTCACGAAGGTGTTGAAGGGCTTGATCTCGAAAGTGATTTCCCCGAGTTCCGGGCACTTCACGCCCGCCACCTTGACGGTTCTGAGGTCCACATCCTTGATTGACACCAAATCGTGCTCAAACTCGTTCCAGAGGGGGGCGAGGTAGTCGTACCTCTTCTCGGCCTCATCAAGCTCCTGGATCAGGCTGTCGCTCTTCTCCTTAGCCTTCCGCACCTCAAGCCTCAGGGCGCTCTCCTTGTTCTGCAACGTAGGGAGAGCGTTCTGGCGCATCTTGAGCTGCTTCTGCAGGTTGTTCAGCGCTGTCTTGTTGTATTGAAACTTGATAGCCATCTTTCTTTAACGCCCTTTCCAGTATTTGTCTATCAGGGATTGCTTCACACCGGTCTCAGCCTTGCTGAAATATTTTCCGAAGAGCTCCCAAGCGGTGTCCAACATTTCGGTTATCGTGATGTTGACATCAATGGAGAGGAGCCTGGTGGCATATTCCTTGGCATATTCCAGACAACGCTTGTCATAGTCTGAGAGGTCGAAACCGTTCTCCAGTTTCGTCTTGGCGTTCTGCGCGTCGGCGTAGAGACGCACTCCGGCATTCATGACCTGGCTGTGGTCCTCGCGTGTCTTGATGTTCTGCACCCTCTGCTTAAGCCTGGAGAGTGAGCGGAACGGGTCGATGATGACCTTTCCGGAGTCGGAATCCGCACGCAGAAACAGCTGACCTTCAGTGATATAGCCAGTGTTGTCGGGAATAGCGTGGGTGATGTCCCCATCGTTGAGGGTAGTGACCGCGATGATGGTGATGGAGCCGTCGGTCGGCAGCTGGACGGCCTTCTCGTAGATTTTGGCCAGGTCTGAGTACAGCGAGCCTGGCATTGAGTCCTTGGAAGGAATCTGGTCCATTCGGTTGGACACGATGGAGAGGGCGTCGGCGTACAGGGTCATGTCCGTAAGGAGGACAAGGACCTTCTCGTTCTTGTCAACCGCGAAATATTCGGCGGCGGTCAAGGCCATGTCCGGGACGAGAAGCCTTTCCACTGGCGGATCCTCGGTCGTGTTGACGAAGCAGATGATCCTGTCAAGGGCGCCCGCGTCCTCAAACGCGTGACGGAAGAAGAGGTAGTCATCGTTTGACAGACCCATTCCGCCGAGGATTATCTTATCCACATCCGCTCTCAACGCCACGTCAGCCATGACTTGGTTATATGGCTGGTCCGGGTCGGCGAAGAAGGGGATCTTCTGGCCGGAGACAATCGTGTTGTTGAGGTCGATGCCGGCGATTCCGGTGGGGATGAGTTCCGAAGGCTGGCGCCTCTTGTACGGGTTCACGGATGGTCCTCCGATCTCCCGCTCCTCACCCTCGATCTCGGGACCTCCATCAATCGGATGGCCGTAGGCGTTGAAGAAACGCCCCGCGAGCTGGTCAGAGACTTTAAGTGTCGGAGGCTCGCCGAGGAATGTGATCTCAGCGTTGGTGGGGATGCCTTCGGTACCTGAGAAGACCTGGAGGGTGATCATGTCGCCCTTAGTCTTCACCACCTGCGCGAGGCGGCCGCCAACGAGAGCAAGCTCATCATTTGAGACACCCTTTGCCTTTAGTGATACTGTAGCCTTTGTGATGGCGTCCAGACGGGTATATATTCTTTGATATGCCTTATTTGCCATAGTCTTGAACGAGTTTGTGGGTCTTGTTAGCGTATCCCTCGAAGGCCTCGCTGTGGAACTTAGTGTAGTTCATCTGGCGAAGGTCGTTGATAAGTTCCTTGAAAAAGCCTCGGCACTGCTCGAAATCATCGAATTGGTATTCAACAGAGCAGAGTTCGAGCACAAGGTCAAGCATGTATTTCTGCCTGTCCATCGGACAGAGAGCGTCCACGTCGTCGAAAGCGTCCTGCTGGAGGAACACGAAGTCGATCAGTTCTGACTTCCAGAAACTGATGTGGTAACCGATAGGAACACCGTCGTCTCCGAGGATGTTGATCTGCTCGTTGGCTTCTCTTCCGCGGCGGAGTATGTTCTTGGCTTCCAACACCTTCTGAACCCACCCACGCTCGACATTACGGTCGAGGTAGGTGATGATCTCAGGGTACTCAAGGTATTTTGAATAGGAATCTATGGGATTGACCGCAGGGTACCTCTTCTGGTCCGCTCGGTTCTGCTCGAGACCATAGAAGCACCTGGCGGCTTTCTTGGTGGACTCGGTGACCGGTTCCTTTAGGTTACCTCCGGCGGGGGAGACCGTGCCTATGAAGGTGACGGCTCCTTTCTCGCCATTGTTCAAAACCACCATTCCCGCTCTTGAATAGAAGTTCGAGATGATGGCCGACAGGTCCACCGGGAAGGCGTCGGCTCCAGGAAGTTCCTCCATTCTGTTTGACATCTCCCTCAAGGCCTGGGCCCAGCGGGATGTGGAGTCAGCAAGGAGGAGGCACTTGAGTCCCATCGCTCTGTAGTATTCACAGATTGTCATCGCGGTGTAAACGGATGCTTCACGAGCGGCGACCGGCATGTTTGATGTGTTGCAGATGATGGTGGTACGCTCCATGAGATGCCTTCCGGTGTGGGGATCGATCAGCTCAGGAAATTCCGTGAATATCTCAACAACCTCGTTTGCCCTCTCACCGCAGGCTGCCATGACTATCACATCAGCCTCTCCTTGCTTCGCGATGGCATGCTGTAGAACAGTCTTGCCACAACCGAAAGGCCCCGGGATGAATCCGGTGCCACCTTCGGCGATGGGGTTGAAAGTGTCGATGCAGCGCACTCCGGTCTCCATGATCCGTTGCGGCCTCGGTTTCTCTTTATATGCCTTAATGGCCACTTTCACAGGCCATCTCTGGGTCATCGTCACATAATGCGAGTCCCCGGCTTCATCTGTGAGGACGGCGATCACCATGTCGATGTTGTAGCTGCCCTCAGGGATGATTTTCTTCACGGTGTACTCACCTTTGAAGGTGAAAGGCACCATGATCTTGTGGGGCAGCCAACCTTCCTTGACCTCTCCAAGCCAGTCTCCCGCGATGACTTTGTCTCCCTCTTCGGCTATGGGCTTGAAATCCCATAACTTCTTGTGATCCAGGGGGTCTGTGTACTCACCCCTCTTAAGGAACACTGTCTCCATCGTGGTCAGGTTGTTCTGGAGCCCGTCGTACACGCTGGAAAGCAATCCCGGACCGAGGGTTACCTCCAGCATCTTGCCTTCGAACTCGACAGGGTCTCCGTTCTTGAGTCCGCGTGTGCTCTCGAACACCTGCACGGAGGCTTTGTCACCGTTCACCTTGATGACCTCGGCCAGAAGGGGAGTGCCGTCAAGGGTGATGTAGCAGAGTTCGTTCTCAGCCACCGGACCATCCACCTGGACGGTCACGAGGTTCGACACTATACCTGTTACTTTTCCTGTTGTCTTCATATGTGGTATATCTTTTTATTCATTCGTCGGGGCGATGTAGTTGACACCGCCGAAGGTGCCTCTGGTCTCATCGATCAAGTTCTGGAACATCTCGCGTCCGGACTCCTCGTCCAGGGCTTCCCACCTCTCTATCAAGCGCATTTTCGCTATGATTCCCAGCACGGCGTCCAGGTCGAAGTAGCTGAAAGTCGTGATCTTATTGATTTTGTCCCACTTGATTGAATCAAGACCGCGCTCCCTGGCAAGGATGTCCTTTCCTGAGAGGATCTCCTCAATTTTGGCCGCTTCCTCAAACTCTCCAATCTCGATGTTGATGGTGTCTTGCGAGACAGGCCGTCCGAAAACCTTGTTCAGGAACCTGGCTTTTATGTTCCGGAAGCCAAGGTCAAAGGTGAAATACTCACGGATGAAACGATTGCTGTCTTTAAGGGCGGCCTCATAAAACCCTTTGTCGAGGCACTCATCTTTGAACCCGTCCAGAAGCCGGTCGACGCATTTGTCGTCAGAGTCCGACAGCTGGGACTTTATCCATTCGATGTAGCCATCCAAAGTCCTGCCTTCCCCGAATTTCCATTCGCGGGAAATAGCTGGAAGACTGGAGATTATGTACTCGTAGTTAGCCATCACTCACCAAAGAGCAACTTCTTGGTGGCAGGGCGGAGATATTCCTTGATCAATGACTCGAAAGACTCCGCGGTCAGATCGATGAAGTAAGAACCGTCTTTGGGGCCGATCGTGAAACCTCCCGGAATCTTTCCGGAGAACTTGGCGGTCACATTCGAGGACAAAAGGCTCGAGAGCTGATTCTTGACGAAAGGCTCCAATTCATTTCTCATGGTCTCGGGGAGAGTCAGCTCGAGGTCCACACTCTCCTGGGAGTTGAAGTTGCGGGCGACATTGGTGATGACCTCCTTCACAAACTCGGCTGAGGACATGGCTTCTTTCGCTTTGCCTCCGGTCATCCCATTGATCATAAGGTTCTCGATGTCTTTTTTCACGGTCTGGATGCTCTGGGTCGCAGCCATCCTTACATCACCCTCAACCTTCACCTTGAAGTCACGGGCGTCATTCTCCGCCTTTTTTGTGATCTCTTCGGCTTTTTTCAGGGCCTCCTCGACAATCCGCGCGGCTTTTTCTTCAGCTTTGGCCAGGAGTTCCTCGCCTTCGGCTTTGCCTTTGGACAAACCTTCCTTGTAGAGTCTGTCAGTCAGTTCCTGAAGTTTGTTTTCCATGTGTTATTGGTGTTATTATCTGTTAACCTTCAAATATAATAAAAAATGAAGTCTATCCGAGGAATCCGAGTAGAATACCGGCGGCGACAGCTGAACCGATCACGCCAGCGACATTCGGACCCATGGCGTGCATTAGCAGGTGGTTGTCAGGGTCTGACTCTCGTCCCACAATCTCAGACACGCGGGCGCTGTCGGGAACAGCTGACACACCCGCGTTGCCGATGAGCGGATTGATCTTCCTGTCACCTTTCAGGAAAAGGTTCCAGAACTTGACGAAGAGCACACCGACAGTGGTGGCGATCACGAATGAGAGAAGTCCGAGCAGGAATATCTTCAAGGAATTGCCCGTGAGGAACTTGTCGGCCTGGGTGGAAGCTCCGACCGTCAGTCCGATCAAGGTGGTCACGACATCGATCAGCGGTCCTCTCGCGGTCTCTGCAAGACGCCTTGTCACTCCGCTCTCTTTCAGCAGGTTACCAAAGAACAACATTCCGAGGAGCGGAAGTCCGGAAGGGACGATGAAAGCGGTGAGAAGGAAACCGACGATAGGGAAGACAATCTTCTCTCTCTGGCTGACCTGCCTGGGGGCAGGCATTCTGATCAGGCGCTCTTTCTTGGTGGTGAGGGCCAGCATGATCGGCCTTTGGATGACCGGGACGAGAGCCATGTAGGAATATGCGCTGACGGCGATGGCTCCCATCAGGTCCGGGGCAAGCTTTGAGGAGAGGAATATGGCGGTTGGACCATCCGCCCCTCCGATTATTCCGATAGCTCCAGCTTGGTTAGGGTCGAATCCCAAAAGGAGAGCCAGCAGGTAGGCTCCGAATATACCGGTTTGTGCGGCCGCTCCTATCAGAAGCAGTCGAGGCTGCGATATCAGGGCGGAAAAATCCGTCATGGCTCCGATACCGAGGAAGATCAGGGGCGGATACCAGCCCTGCTTGACTCCTTGGTACAGGGTGTTGAGGACTGAGCCGTCCTCATAGACACCGATATTCAAGCCCGGGAACATCGGAATGTTACCGATGATCATTCCGAAGCCAATCGGGACCAGGAGCAACGGTTCCCAACCCTTCTTTATCGCTATCGTGATGAACAGCACGCCAATCAGAATCATGGCAAGGTTCTGCCATGTCGCGTTGGCGAATCCTGTGAAGTACCAGAACTGCCTGAGATTCTCAATAATAGTGCTCATTCTAGGCGATCTTGACGATTTCGGCTCCCTCCAGCACAGAGTCGCCCTTGTTCACGAGAACAGCGGTGACAGTGCCGTCAGAAGAAGCCTGGATCTCGTTCTCCATCTTCATGGCCTCGATGACTGCCACTTTCTGGCCAGCCTTGACAGCCTGGCCTTCCTTGACGGAGACTTCGATGATGACTCCGGGAAGGGGAGAGGTGACGGCTTTGCCGGCGCCGGCAGGAGCGGCAGGGGCAGCGGCGGCAGGAGCGGGTGCGGGGGCTGGCTTGTCGGTCTGGGGAGCGGCCGGTGAATTCTGGACTACAGGATTGACCGGGGTGTCCATCTCAACCTTATAGGAGGCTCCGTTGACGGTCACATCGGCGATGTTCCCTTCGACAGATCCTATCTCGACATTGTACTCGTTGCCGTTGATCTTGAATTTGTAGGTCTTCATTGTATCGCGTTTTTTTATATTATCTGGGTAATTGTCTGAATGTCTGAGTCTTATTGGCCCAAGAGCTGCCCGGGGAGGGTTTGATGGTCAGGACCATGCTCTCAATGTCGTGTATTCCTCCTGAGAGATAGTCGTCGAGGGCCAGAGCGATTGCCGCATAGACCTCACCACCAAGCTCTTGGGACAAAGCCATGGAGATGGCAGCGGCTATCTCGGGAGTCATTTTCCCGTCCGCGGTCTTTTTCTCTTTCTTTGGCTTGGCAGGACCTTCTTGACCACGCTTGTTGGCGTTGCCTATCCATCCGAAGATGAAAGCCAAGATGAGAAGGGCGGTGAACACGACCATAACGGCGATCAATGTCAATACCCAGCCGTGAGGGTCCTGCTCCTTCATGACCTGACTCTTTGTCTTGGCATCAACATCCCCGTTGTACGAGCCTGGAGTGGGCTTTTCAGAGACGCGGGTCTCGAAATCCATCCCTTTGACTCCTGTTGGAACCCTGACGACCGAATAGTCGGCGGGAAGGTCCGAAGGAATCTCGATCTGGTCGATAACCGTCCTTCCGTCATTGCTCACAAGATAAAGCGTGGAGCCTTTCCGGAGGGAGAAATTGGTGTAGAATGTGCCTTTGGAAGCGTCTCCGTCAGCGAAGAAGAGCGCGCTTTGGCGGGGACCGACTTGTGCGGCGCGGTCACTTGTGGGAATATGGTACTTCCGCAAGTTGGACTTGTCGTCAGAGAGATAGCATCCGCCGAACTTGACTGTGCCGTTGGAGGTGTTGAATATCTCTATCCATCCGTTCCTTTGCCCATAGTCGTCGGTGAGACCACTGGTGTTCTCGACGAGAACCTCCCCGATCAGCAGGTCGGAGGGGTTTTGCGCCGCCGCGTGGAACGCGGCCAGTGACAAGACCAAGACGGTGATAATGAATTGCTTCGAATGTCTCATCATCGCTCTACAAGGGAAGGTTGTCGTGTTTCTTGGCCGGCATCATCTGCTTCTTTCCGGCGAGTTGCTCAAGAGCTCTGATCACACGGAAACGGGTGTTGCGAGGCTCGATGACATCGTCCACATAGCCTTTCTGGGCGGCCTGGTAAGGGTTGTTGAAGAGTTCCTCGTACTCGGCTTTCTTCTCTTCACGGATCTTTTTCTGCTCGTCAGGATTCTCAACGGCCTTGATGTCCTTGGCGTAAAGGACATTGACGGCTCCGTCGGCTCCCATGACGGCGATCTGAGCGGAAGGCCAAGCATAGACAAGGTCGGCCCTCAAGTGCTTGCTGCTCATGACAATGTAGGATCCGCCATAGCTCTTTCTCAGTTCCACGGTGATTTTCGGGACAGTGGCCTCGCCATAGGCGTAGAGCAACTTTGCCCCGTTGGTGATCACGGCTCCATATTCCTGCTGAGTGCCAGGAAGGAAGCCGGGGACATCCACGAGCGACACCAGAGGGATGTTGAAGGCGTCGCAGAAACGGACGAAGCGCGCGCCCTTGCGTGAGGCGTTGATGTCCAGGACACCGGCGAGAGTCTTGGGCTGGTTGGCCACGATGCCGACGCTCCTGCCATTCATGTGGGCGAAACCCACGATTATGTTCTTGGCGAAATCCTTGTGTATCTCGAAGAACTTCCCGTCGTCCACGATGCTCCTGATGACCTTGTACATGTCGTACGGGGTGTTGGGGTTGTCGGGAATTATCTCGTTGAGGCTGTCATCTACGCGGCTGATCGGGTCGTCGGTCGGCACGATCGGAGCCTCTTCCATGTTGTTCTGGGGAATATAGGAGAGCAGTTCCTTTATGGTCCGGATACCTTCCTCCTCGTTCTCGGCGGCGAAATGGGCGACTCCGCTCTTGGTGGCGTGGACGCTCGCCCCGCCGAGCTCTTCTTGCGAGACCTCCTCTCCCAGGACGCTCTTGACGACCGCCGGCCCTGTCAGGAACATATAGGAGGTGTTCTTGATCATCACGGTGAAGTCCGTAAGGGCAGGGGAGTACACCGCTCCTCCGGCGCAAGGGCCGAATATTCCGGAAATCTGCGGTACCACGCCGGATGCGAGGATGTTCCTTTCGAATATCTCACCATAACCGGCCAGGGCATCTACTCCTTCCTGGATCCTGGCGCCACCTGAGTCGTTAAGGCAAATAAAGGGAACCCCGTTACGGGCGGCGAGGTCGAGAACTTTGCATATCTTCTCGGACATCGTCTTGGAGAGCGAGCCACCGGACACTGTGAAATCTTGGGCAGCGACATAGACCATGCGGCCTCCGATCGTGCCCATACCGGTCACAACTCCGTCACCGTCAAAATGTTGCTTGTCCATACCGAAGTTGACACAACGGTGCTGGACAAACATATCGAACTCCTCAAAGCTGCCTTCGTCAAGTAGGAGAGCCAGCCTTTCTCTTGCGGTGAGCTTGCCCTTCTGGTGTTGGGCGTCTATCCTCTTCTGTCCACCGCCCATTTTAGCCGAGGCTCTGCGCTCGACCAGTTTGGCGATATTTTCCTGTTGAATACTCATATTCTTTGAATAAACCATTGAACTACAAATTTACCAAGAATCCCGAATCTTTCAAAGGCAAGACCGCTAAAAAAAGATGAAATTAAAACCTTACACCTATACAAAAATCCATGTAGTCAGCCTTGAATCTGTGAGCCTTTATGCAGACGCTCAAGAAGAAAGGATCCAGAGCCTTGGGGTAGTATCTCAGCCCGGCTCTTTCGTAGAGCCAGCCATGCTCGGCGTGGACTCCCATCCGTCTGAGAAGATAGACTCCTTCTTGGATGTAAAGCGCGAAATCCTTGTAGAAAACCTCCTGCACCAAGCCGAACCCGAATGAGAAGGGATAGTAGCCTTTCGAGGCGGCGATCTCCTCTTCGGAATAAAGGACGCTGTCAGACCATTTGAGGTTCTCGATGTTGGTGTTCCAGAAAGTGTCGATGGTGCCTCCGACAGCGAATCTGCCGGTCAGCCTGTAGATGGCGTCAGCGCTCAAGGAGAACATTGGCCATTTGCGTAGATTAGTCTCGGCGAGAGTCTCCTTGGACACGGTTTTCGTCGTCGCCTTCCATTCAGCGGCGCAGGCATGCACCCCACCTCCAGCGTAAACCTCAAAATTCCAACCTTTATCGTAGAGATCCTTCGAGATCTTGGTGGTCTTGAACACATTGCCTCTGGTTTTCTCCCTTTCGGAGAGCCGGTACCTCACCGCGAGTCCCCCTCCCCAGTAATTGAGACCGCCATTGGGATAGGCGAATCTGGCGCTGGAGTTATGTCTGACATTGATTCCGGCTTCGACATCCAGTCTGGGTGCGACCATCCAAGTCAAGTGGCCGCCTCCTGCCACATAGAAGAGTACAGGGGCGCTGAAAAACCAGTTTGAGGGATTTGTAAGGGGATCGTAATAGCCTGATGAATATGATAATCCCAGCGAGACATCATAACCGAAACCGATATGCCTGGTCCTGATCAGGTCCCTGGAAATCTTGCCATAGAGGGCGAACATGTCGGAGTAATGCCCCTTGGTGCTCTTGAAATCGACATCTGAGAGGGTGTTCCAGGTGATTCCGATTCCAAAGACGGGGTAGTTGTAACCTGCGGCATATCCGTCTTTGCCATTACTCGGACCGGTAAGGTAGTCAAACTCAAGAATATAAGAGTTGAACCCCGTGGAGGTGTACGAATCCCTGAAAGATCCGATAGTCATCCTGTCTGCCCCGGCTTTTATACCCCAGTTTGAGCGCTTGTCTTGCCCCCAGGCACACGACAAGCCCTGGACTGCTAAGCAGACCAGGGCTGTGATGATTGTCTTATTAACTCTTATCGCCATCACCGGGGATTTATTCCTCGGCGGGCTTCATCGTGTTGTAGACCGCCGTGACATCGTCATCGTCTTCGAGAAGACCGGTGAGTTTGTCAAGAGTCTCCCTCTGCTCGGGAGTGACATCTTTAAGATCAGTGTTCGGGATCCTCTCGAAACCTCCGGACACAAGCTCATACCCATTGTCCTCGATGAACTTCTGGATCGCGCCATAGGAACTGTAGGCTCCGTAGATGACGATGTTTCTTGTGACATCCCCCTCCTCGTTCTCCTGCTCCTCGGTGAACACTTCGGGATCGTCGTCACAATCGCAGAGTTCAAGCTGAAGTTCGTCGATGTCAAGACCTTCCTTATCCTTGATTCTGAAGACGCACTTGTGGTCGAACATGAAGCTCACGCTGCCGCTTGTGCCGAGAGCTCCTCCGCACTTGGTGAAGTAACTGCGGACATTGGCGACGGTGCGGGTGTTGTTGTCCGTGGCAGCCTCCACAAGGTAGGCAATTCCGTGAGGACCATATCCCTCATAGACGATCTCCTTGAAATCTCCCTGATCCTTCTCAAGGGCTTTCTTTATTGCTCTCTCGACGTTGTCCTTGGGCATGTTCTCGCTCCTGGCCTCAGCCATGAGAGCCCTAAGCCTAGGGTTGCCGGTCACATCCGGACCACCCTGCTTGACAGCGATGGTTATCTCCTTCCCGATCTTCGTGAAGGTCTTGGCCATATGGCCCCATCTCTTGAATTTTCTCTCCTTGCGGAACTCAAACGCTCTTCCCATGACTACTTCTGGCTTTCGATCCTGGAAATGTACTTGTCGATGTCGTAACCCTCAATGGACTGGGGATACTTGTCTTTGATGATCTTGTAGAAGGACAAAGCCTTGGCGTTGTCGCCCATCTCCTCACAGACAATACCGGCCTTCTGGAGATAAGTGGCGGCGAAAACGTTAGCCACATCCTCGCTGGAGACAGCGACAGCCTTCTGGAAGCAGTCAAGGGCCTCTTTGTACTGCTCAAGGCCAGTGTAAGCGTCTCCCATGCAGTCATAAGCGCGTGCCATCATGATGGTGTCGTCGCTCTTGTATTTCTTGAGATAATTGATGGCCTCCTGATAGTTGCCGAGCTGATACTCGCAAGCACCGGCGTAGAGATAGACACTCTTGCCAGCTTTGGCGCCGTAGTCATCAATGATCTGGGAGAAACCAAGCACATTGCCGTCACCATTCATGGCAAGCTCGTACTCACCGGCACGGAAATTGGCCTCGGCGGGATACATCTGACGGGTAGCCTCGCGGGACTTGGGCTGATAATAGAATTTGTAGTAAGCCACTATGGCGAGGCCGATCACCAGGAGGGCGATGAGGACGCTATAGATGGTCTTTTTGTTTTCACGGAAGAACTGGTCGGTTTTGGAGACGGTTTCGGTCACTCTCTCCTGACGCTCCTGTTCTCTCACATCTGCTGCTTTCTTTGTTGCCATTGCTATTATGTTTATGTTTTTTCTCTTAAAAATTACCGCAGTCCGCGAAAATAGAAAAAATTGTTTAATCATGCAATATGATTATCTTTGCGTGACAGACTTCCGACAATGCCGATACTAAAGAAAATAGCCATACAAGATTTCCGGAACATCGTTTTCCAGGAACTTTCTTTCTCTCCGAACATCAACTGTGTTTCGGGCAATAACGGTGTCGGAAAAACAAATTTGATGGATGCCATCTGGTATTTGTCGATGACTAAGAGCGCGTTCTCCACTTCTGACCGATTCAATTTCCGTCACGGTACGGAAGCTTTCGCCATCTCAGGCACTTACGATATGGGGGCAGGACCACTGACCCGTTTCTCCGTCCAGGTGAATTCCAAAGGGGAGAAGAAGATCCGTCGGGATGACAAACCTTATCCCAAAGTTTCCGGGCATATCGGGGTGCTTCCAATCGTAATGGTTTCACCTTCAGATACTTCCCTCGTTAGCGAGAGTGGTGATGACAGGCGTCGTTTCATGAATGCCGTCCTCTCACAGATGGATAGGGAATACCTTTCTTCCATCCAGCAGTACAACCGTCTTCTTGTCCAGAGGAACAAGATGCTTAAGGATGGAGTGGGGGACGAAGGACTCCTGTCCGTTTTTGACGAGAGGATGGATCTTTGCGCTCAGGTGGTCTTCGGAGCCAGGGAAAAATTTGTCCGGGATCTGGTCCCGATTCTCTCGGAATATTACTCCAATCTGTCCGGTGGCCGTGAGGAAGTCGCGATCGGATACCAGTCGGATCTGAGGAAAGGTTCCCTTGTGGATCTGCTCAAAGCCAGCCGCGAGAAGGACAAGGTTTTGGGATATACCTCAGTCGGGGTCCAGAGGGACGACCTCGAATTCAAAATGGACGGTTATCCTATCCGCAGATGCGGCTCCCAGGGACAGCAGAAGTCATTTCTCGTGTCCCTCAAGTTCGCCCAGTACGAGATAATGAAGCGCCGTTACGGTTTTCCGCCTACCATGCTCCTGGACGATGTTTTCGACAAATTGGACATGGGACGCATAGGAAACCTTCTCGGAATGGTCGCCGGGAGCGATTTCGGGCAGATATTCATTACTGACAGCAACAAGGTGAGGATGTCCGGGATTGTTGACAACCTTACGGCTGACAGGGCTTATTTCGAGGTCGACGCGGGTGAGTTCAAGGAGGTGGGAGATGCCTGAGTTCCGGAAGATTAAAGGTACGCCCCGAAAAGAGGCTTTGTCGATGGGAGAGATTGTCCCGTTGTTCATCAAGGCCCAAGGGTTGAGCGCCGGATTGAACATCCAGCGTGTGTTTGCGGCATGGGACGAGGTGTCTGGAGCTAAAGATTTCACTCTCAGGAGGTTCTACCGTGAAGGGAAGCTTTTCGTGACGCTTTCTTCCTCAATGGTGAGAACCCATTTTGAACTCCAGAAAGAGTCTATCTTGCGCTCTCTCAACGATTTCCTTCAGAAAGACAAACTTTTTGACCAGAACTGCGCCAAGGTGGGTCTTGTCAAAGAAATAATATTGAAATGATATGGACGAGAACCGTATTAAGATTGTCATTGACGACGCCATACCTTTCATTCAAGGTGTGTTTGAGCCTTATGCCGAAGTCGTGTACAAAGGTGGCAGGGACATCAGCAAGGAGGATCTGATTGATGCGTCCGCCCTGGTGACCAGGACGAGGACCCGCTGCGATGCCGCGTTGCTTGATGGAACGGCCGTGAAGTTCATCGCGACCGCCACCATCGGTACCGACCATATCGACCATGAGTATTGTGACCGCAGGGGAATAGTGGTCCGTAATGCCGCCGGATGTAACGCTGGCGGTGTCATGAACTATGTTTTCTCCGCCTTGTATGGCGTCGCTTCCCGGAAAGCCATACGACTCGACGGGACGAAACTCGGAATAGTCGGAGTCGGCAATGTGGGCCGGAGAGTGGACATGGTCGCGGGCTACCTTGGCTTCAAGGTGCTTAAGAATGACCCTCCCAGGATGGCGGTTGAGGGGCCTGAAGGCTTTTGTCCTCTGGAATATCTTCTCCAGAACGCCCAGGTGGTCACTATGCACGTGCCTCTTGACAAGACCACTTTCAGGATGTGTGACGATTCTTTCTTCAGCAAGATGCGTCCCGGGGCTATATTCATAAACGCTTCCAGGGGAGAGGTCGTCGATGATGCCGCTTTGAAGAGGGCTATCCCGAAACTCGGGCCTGTCATCATTGACACATGGAACAATGAGCCGGATATCGACCGGGAATTGCTTGACATGGTGGACATCGCCACCCCGCACATCGCCGGGTATTCTTACCAGGGCAAGCAGAATGGCACTGCCGCGGCGGTCAGGACTTTGGCCAGGTTCTTCGGTTTTGAAGATCTTTATGAGTTCTTCCCCGAAACGGAACTTCCTAGTTTGGAGGCGGTTAAGCTTGACCTTAAAGGAAAAAGGCAGGGCGAGATCACCTCAGCCCTGCAATATAACTATCCGATATTCACGGATGATTTTATGTTCAGGATGGACCCCGGCGCTTTCGAAAGCCTGCGCTCCCATTATCAGTACCGCCGGGAGTTCTACGTCTATTGACTTAGTTCGTCTTCATGACTCCTCCGTCCTGATAAGACAAGTCGCCTGAACCGCTCTTGATCACATTGATCTTGGACACCTTGAGTTTGCTGGCGTCAAGGTCTCCCGAGCCGCTTTTCTCCAACGAAGCTTCGTCTGCCTCGCCTTGGAGATCAACGTCACCTGAGCCGGAGGCTATCACTTTCAGCGAAGCGCATTTGACTTTGGCCTCAGTGTCTCCTGAACCGCTTTTCTCAATTGAAACCGGTCCCTTGATCTCACATCCTTCGAGATAAAGATTCCCTGATCCGGACGAAGTGATCTCAAGGCTCTCTCCCCTCAAGGTACCCAAGACTGTAAGGTCGCCGCTGCCACTTCTGTCAATACGGTCCAGACTGGGAGCGTACACTTTGATGTACTCGTCCATAGTGTACAAGACGCCTGCCCTGGACTCGTAATATATATTAAGGGTTCCGTCGATGTTCTCGACCTTGATGGAGTCTCTCACCCTGGTCGAGCCTTTTACTATCACTTCCGGTTCGCCGTCTCTCTGCTCGAATATGATGTCAACCCAGATTGGAGTCTTCAGAGCGTGGAATTCACCGGGGGAGTAGACCAATGTGTCTTCCGGGCCATGTATGACTTCCCGCATCAATTCTTTGTACTTGTAGGTGTCTCTGATCTCCTGTTTCCCCTCGTCGCTTATCCTGATGTAGCATGAGCTCATGGCGAGAGCCAATACCGCCAGCGCGGGAACGATCGCTATATGCTTTATGATTTTCATTGTGTAATCTATTTATTGCCAAATAATTCTGAAGGATTAAGTCCAAGCAGTTCCATCTTTCTGACCACCGCCGGAAGTTCAGTCTCAAGGAACTCTTTCCTGGAGTTTTCCAGGACTATGTCCCTGGCTTCGGGTGTGATGAAATAGCCGATACCTCTCTTGTTATATATAACCCCTTCCGCAGTGAGTTTCTCGTAGGTTCGCATCACGGTGTTGGGATTGACACCAATCGTCGCACCATATTCCCTGACGGATGGTATCCTGTCCTCCGGCTTGAGGTCGCCGGACAGGATCCTCTCGCAGATCGTGTCCCGGATCTGGAGGTAGATCGCTTTATTCTGGTTGAATTCCATGGCTGAATAGTATTAATGTTGGACATTCTTGACCCGGAACCAAGACCATATTCCACAACCGACCACCACTACGGCAAGGGTCAGATTACCGAATAAGTTGAACCAGAAATCGAGGTGATCAATATGTCCGAACACCCAGTTCCTGAGGTTCTCGCCGAAGGCTTCGAGATTGACATTTGAGATCACCAAGGCTCCCAATGAGAAGAGGATCATGAATAAGATGAACAAAGAAAGCACGGTTCTTGAGACTTTCCCTTTCTTGAAGATAAGGGCGCCAAGGAGGAAAACAGATGCGGTCATCAGCACAGGGGAAGCCAGCCACCAGAATCCGCGGGCCCAAATGGACACCTCGCCATCCTCGTTGAAAGGTCCGTAGTCATCTGTCACACCGATCCATGATCCGAAAATAGAGTTACCGCAGGCTTTGTCGGCCAGGCAGATAATGCCATCGCATAGAAGATAACCGATGAAAAAGGCTAACGGAATGATAATCAATGTGATCAGCATCATTGAGAAGTATTTTTCCAGCCTTGAAGCGGGAAGCTCTACCCATGCGGATCCTTTAGCTTTTTCTGTGATGAAACCATATGCCCTGGAAGGGAACTGTATGACGAACACAATCGCGGCTATGGTGAAAACCGAGACCCTTGTGGCGATTTGGGGGTGTGACAGATGGAAGTTGGAGAACGCGCTGCTGAAACCGTTGCCTATCGCCGAGAGGAGGATGTGGGTGAGGTAGTAGATCACAGGAATAAGTACATAGACGAGCATGTAGATCCTGTTCTCGCTCCAGCGGGACTTGAGGTCGAAGGCGAGATATTTACCGAAACGATTGAAGTTGAATGTGTTATTCATGATTAAGCCTCCTTTTCTTTATTGAATAATCCTTTGACGAGAACTTTGTTGGCATGGACGGCGTTGAAAAGCGCCTCAATGTTGATTTTGCTCTCCTCGCCATCATAGTTGGGGAATACCTGGAGGAATCCGCCAGGAAGCTGCTCCCTGAACAATGCTCCCTCCTTGAAGGAGGTTCCGTAGTCAAAATACAACTTGGATGTTATCTCTTCCACCGTGGCGTTCAGCAGGACATCTTGCTTGTCAAGGATGATCACTGGGTCGATGATGTTCTCAAGATCCCTGACCTGATGGGTGGAGATCACGATAGTGCATTCATCGGTGGTGTGGTTCATGATGGCGGAGCGGAACTGCGACTTCGAAGGGATGTCCAGGCCGTTCGTGGGCTCATCCATGAAGAGGTATTTGGCTCCTGTCGCCAAGGCGAACGAGAGGTAGGTTTTCTTGAGCTGTCCGGCGGACATCTGGTTCATTTTCTGCTTCGGGTCGTTCTCGAACTCCTTCATTATAAGAATGAATTTCTCGAGGTCGAAGTTCGGCCAGAAACGGCCGCGCTCACGTGCGAAAGCTTCGGCAGTCATTGGGACAGGGGCGACTTCATCCGGGAGATAGTACTGCTTCTGAAGCAGGGAGGGTGTTCTGTCAAAGGGATTCTCCCCGTCTGTGACAATGCTCCCGCTCCCAACTTTCTTCAAGCCGCAGAGCAAGGTCAGCAGGGTGGTTTTCCCGACACCATTCTCGCCCAGAAGACCGTAGATGCGGCCTTCTTCGAGCGTTGTCGTGATGTGGTCCAGTACGGTATTCTTACCGTAGCTGAATACAAGGTCTTTGATCTCAATCATATATTTGCGTCTTTTAGTGTATTAGTTTAATAGTACACCGCAAATATACGAATGATTTTTATTATTCCAAATTTTTTCGCGAATATTTTTTACGCCATTGGGTTGGGGTCATACCTGTGGCCGACTTGAACTGGTGGCGGAAATCAGACTTGTCTCTTATTCCGACCGCCATTCCAACCTTATAGGCAGGCAAATCAGGGGACTCCATAAGCATTCTGCGAGCATCTACCATTCGCAATTCTTTTCTCCATGACAGGAATGGCTTCCCGAACTTGATCTTGCAATAGAGGTTCAGCTCATCAGAGGTGAGATCCAGATCTTTTAGTATGTCTTCCTTGGAATCGTAACTAGTGAGGTACTTTCCTTCCTTAACCCACTTGTCGAGTCGCGCGCTGGCAATCTTGAGAGTCCTTCTGGTCAACGCATTATCTTCCCGCCTTTTCTTGAGCTGATTGAATAACCGCAGGATGGTGAACCTGAGATCCGGGAATCGAAGTTTCTCTTGGTTTAAGAACATAATCATTAATGTTAAACAATAACGGTATAGCAATTTAGAAAAATTCCTTTACTTTTGCAAAAAGTATATTGAACGGACATGCTTAATATTAACGATTTTGACTCTTTCAAGAAGGTAGCCACACCTTTTTATTATTACGACATAGACCTTTTCCGGCGTACTGTTGACAAGGTGGCCGATCTTTCTTTCAGGACGGGCATCCATGTCCATTATTCATTGAAGGCCAATTCAGACCGTCGTCTCAACGAGATCATCAGCTCTCATGGAATCGGTGCCGATTGCGTCAGCGGAGACGAGATCGATTTCGCCGTGAGCTGCGGTTATGACCCCAAAAGAATTTTCTTCGCGGGAGTGGCGAAATCTGACAAGGAGATATGCCAGGCCTTCCAGGTGGGCATAGGAGCTTTCGTGGTCGAGTCCCTGGAGGAAATCGAGATTGTGAGCGACATAGCCAAGCGACTTGGCCGGCGCGCTTCCATGAGTCTCAGGATCAACCCTAATATAGACCCTCACACTCATCACTATATCACAACTGGATTGTACGAGGACAAGTTTGGCATCTCAGACAGGAGTTTCGACGAGGCGGTCGCCATGGTCAGGGACAACCCTTACATCGACTTCTACGGCCTGCAGTTCCACATAGGCTCCCAAATCCTTGAGGTTGAGAGCGTTGTCAAGCTTGAGTGCGAGAAGGTGAACGACATCGTGGAGCGTTTTGAGAAGACCGGCCTCGAGGTTAAGAATATCGATCTTGGAGGTGGCTTGGGAGTGGATTATGACGATCCTGACGGCAATCCTGTTCCCGACTTTGACTCATGGTTCAGGACTATCCATGCCAATCTGCGTTGTCGTCAGGACCAGGTGATTCACATTGAGCCCGGTCGTTCCCTGGTTGCCCAGGCTGGCTCACTCATCACTGAGGTGCTCTATGTAAAGCGTGGTGAGAACAAGCGTTTCCTGATGGTGGACGCCGGAATGAACGATCTTATCCGTCCGGCCCTTTATGGGGCTTACCATAAAATAGAGAACCTCTCCGCCCGTTACGAGGATGATGACCAGCGGGAGACCCGTGTCTATGATGTCGTGGGGCCTGTCTGTGAGTCTTCTGACTGCTTCGGTAAAGAGCGTTCCCTCGCGAAGAGTCACAGGGGAGACAGGATCGCGATCCGCAGCGCCGGGGCCTATGGCCAGGTCATGGCTTCTCACTACAACATGCGCCCTATCGCGCCCTCAGTCTATTCAGACAGGGTTTCCGAAGCTCCAAGAAGGAAGGATTATTTCGCCAGCGTAGATTGATCAGCGCCTCATTCCCCTCATTCTCTGGGCCAGATTGCCCGTCAAGGCTCCCTTCATCATTTTGCGGGTAGCCTCGAACTGCTTGAGGAGTTTGTTGACCTCCACCACATTGGTGCCGCTTCCGTCGGCTATTCTCTTGCGGCGGCTTCCGTTTATGATTTCGGGGTTGTCCCTTTCAGCGGGGGTCATTGACATGATGATGGCCTCGATGCCTTTGAAGGCGGTGTCGTCATCGATGTCAATATCTTTTATCATCTTCCCGACTCCGGGAATCATTCCTGCCAGGTCCTTGATGTTACCCATCTTCTTGACCTGCTGGATCTGGTTGTAAAAGTCCATGAGGCCGAACTGGTTCTTAGCCAGTTTCTTACGAGTCTCCCGGGCCTGTTTCTCATCAAACTGCTCCTGGGCTTTCTCCACGAGGGAGACCACATCGCCCATTCCGAGGATCCTGTCAGCGACACGGTCCGGATGGAAGACATCCATGGCGTCCATCTTCTCGCCTGAGGAGATGAACTTGATAGGCTTTCCTGTGACATATTTAATGGACAAGGCGGCGCCACCTCTTGTGTCACCGTCCATCTTCGTGAGCACGACCCCGTCGAAATCCAGCCTCTCGTTGAAGACCTTGGCTGTCTCGACAGCATCTTGTCCTGTCATGGCATCAACCACGAACAGGGATTCGGTAGGCTGGATCGCCTTATGGAGGGCGGAGATCTCGTCCATCAGCTCCTGATCGACAGCGAGACGGCCGGCGGTGTCAACTATGACCACAGGATAGCCCTCGGACTTGGCCCTGGCGACCGCTCCCTTGGCGATCCTGATGGGATCCTTCTCTCCTTCCTCAGTGTAAACCTCTACACCGACCTGTTCTCCCAAGACCTTCAACTGCTCAATAGCTGCTGGACGGAAGGTGTCACAGGCGGCGAGCAGGACCTTCATGCCCCGCTTGCTTTTGATGTTGTTCGCCAACTTGGCTGAGAAGGTGGTCTTACCGGAACCGTTCAGACCGGCCACGAGGACTATTCCAGGGTTACCTTTGATGTTGATGTCCATCGACTGGCTGCCCATGAACTCGGCCAGCTCATCATGGACTATTTTCACCATCATTTGCTGGGGTTTCACGGCGGTGAGGACATTCTGTCCCATCGCTTTGACCTTGACCCTGTCGCAGAATTCCTTGGCGACCTTGTAGCTGACATCGGCGTCGAGCAGAGCCCTGCGGATGTCTTTCAAAGTCTCGGCGACATTTATCTCAGTGATTCGGCCTTCGCCCTTTAGGATTTTGAAGGATCTTTCAAGCCTTTCCTGTAAGTTCTCGAACATATATTGTCACATTTAATTATAAACAGCCCATTAATCCCGCGAATATAAGAATTATCCGCGACAAACCCTCGCGCGAGGATTCCAGGGTTACCGGCCGGTTATGGGACGGTGAGCGGGGGCCAGTAGAGCCTTTTGTCTGGCTTCCAGTTCGGGGATGTCTTCATCTCGGAGCGCCCACTGGGCGAAACGCCCCCAAATGTAATCGACAGCCTGCGGGGAAGGGTGAACCATGTCAGGGGCGTAGAATCGGTAATCCCTCAACTCGTCCATGAATATCTCATAGGCGGGGAAATAGTCCGTCCGCTCCGGGAACGCCTGTAGCACCTCGTCTATCGCGAGGAGTAAGACACTCTTACTCAACTGGTTCCCATGCGCTCCGTCTTTGAGGTGGCGGATAGGGGAGACAGTGAATATGAATCCTTTTTCGGGCAATCGACTGACCATATTCTTAAGGAGGGTGGATGTCTCGCTTACTGAAAGCCTCCTGCGGTTAAACTCTTTGGCGTCTATTTTCAGGCAGTTGGAGACAATCTCTCCGCTGGCGATATGCTCAAAACACCAGGCGGTGCCGAGGGTGATGATGACTTTCGAAGCTTCTTTCCAGGCCTTTGAGGCCTCGGTCAGGGAAGCGTTGGCGTCTTTCAGGAATTCCTCTTTGGTCGCCCTAGCCGCCGCGGTGTGGTGGCTGAAGGAGCAGATAAGACTGGATCCGGCACCCATCCGGACACATTCTTTTTCTGTGAACGGCACTCCCGAGGACAGTCTCGCAACGGAATTGCACACGGAAACCGGATTGTATAGCGTGCCGAAAGGGTTGACCGAAATGTCGAATCCCAAAGAGGCCATTTTGCCGCCGATGTTGTCAGCGAAACAGCTTCCGAGGGCGAAGAATTTGTCCTCAAATGTGGTCCTGAACACACTCTTCCCTATAGTTACCGGAGTCTGAAGTTTCATTTCTACCATGGCGCTAAATTACGAAAAAATACTAATTTCGCGTTTATGAGACGCTCTATATCATTCATACCTGTCGCGGTTATTCTCTTCTTCGCCGCGGTTTCGTGCTCTGGTCCGAAGGACGGGAGCTACTCGATTACCCTTTTGACCACCAATGATGTCCACGGAACCTTCTTCGACTCTACTTATGTCGGCGGAAATGTCAAGAAATCATTGTATTCCGTGAAATACACGGTGGACAGTGTACGAGCTGCCGAAGGTCCGGAGAATGTCATTCTGGTCGATGCGGGAGACATTGTCCAAGGGGACAACGCGGCATATTACTTCAATTATGTCGACACTCTGACTCCGCACATCTACCCCCGCATGGCGAAATACATGGGTTACGACGCCGTTGTCCTGGGCAACCACGACATTGAGGCCGGCCACCCTGTCTATGACCGCCTTGCCAAAGAGATGAAAGCCGAGGGAATACCCCTTCTGGCCGGTAACGCGATCAGGGATGACAATGGTGAACGGTATTTCCCGATCTACACCATCCTCAAGCGCCAAGGTTTGAAGATAGCTATTCTGGGATATGACAATGCGAACATAGCCGGCTGGCTTCCGGAGCGCCTCTGGAGCGGGATGACTTTCGAGAGCTTGATTCCGCTTGTGCAGGAAGACGTAGATAAGGTGATAGCCAAAGAGAAACCGCATCTTGTAATAGTGGCTGTCCACTCAGCTACCGGAACCGGGGACGGCTCACAGTTGGAGAGCCAGGGGCTGGATCTGATGAAAAACCTGCGTGGAGTCGATTTCCTGGTCTGTTCACACGATCATAGACCCAGGGTTGTGGAGAGTGACACCCTGTGCCTCATCAACGCTGGAAGCCATAGCCGTTATGTCGGTCATGGAAAGATCAGTTTCAATGTCAAGAAAGGCAAGATCGAGGACAAGAAACTCTCCGCCGACCTGATTCTTGTTGACAGGTACAAGATTGATCAGGAGATGTCCGCCAAGTTCCACGAAGACTATTCGGCAGTTAAGGCCTTCACCACCCGTAAGGTGGGTGAGCTCAAGACCGACCTGGTCACCCGCGATGCTTACATGGGCATGTGCGACTACCTCAACCTGATACACACCCTTGCCCTCGCGAGCCCTCCCGCGGAGATATCTTTCGCCGCCCCATTGACTTTCAACGGGACCGTCAAGGGTGGAGACATAATCTACAATGACCTTTTCACGATCTATCCGTTCGAGAACCAGCTGTACATCATCAAGATGACCGGAAAAGAGATAAAAGACTATCTTGAAGCATCTTATGACCGTTGGGTCAACACTGTCTCCAAACCTTCCGACCATGTACTGAAGATAGTGTCCAGGCCAGATCAGAGGACAGGTTCGCCTTCATGGTCTTTCGTTGAGCGCTCCTATAACTTCGATTCAGCTGGAGGTCTTGTTTACACGGTTGATGTCACGAAACCCGTTGGCGAGAGAGTTGACATCAAATCGATGGCGGACGGCACACCTTTAGATCCCGCTAAGGAATATAATGTCGCTGTCACATCTTACCGCGCGAGCGGTGGAGGCGGCTTGATGGCCAAGGCAGGGGTTGACACTGGTCATATCGAGGAAAGGATAGTCGAGATTTATCCGGAGTTCAGGAAATTGCTGTACGACTATCTCCTGGATAAGGGGGCCATCGATCCGGCCCTGATAGGGGACAAGTCCAAGATAGGGGAGTGGAGATTCATCCCGGAGAACACTGTCGCCCCGGCGATGAATAAAGACATGGATCTTCTCTTCGGAAAGAAGTGATTATAAGTTGGTTCCCTGAGTCATTGCCCGGTATTCGGCCGGAGTCTTGCCGGTCACGTGGCGGAAAGCCGTGAAGAAGTAGTCGTGGTTGTTGTATCCGACATGGTAGGCCACTTCTTTGATGCTCAATGATGTGTTCGTGAGCAATTCCTTGGCTTTACTCATCCTGACCTCTCCTATATATCGCGCGGGAGAGAATCCGGTATATTCCTTGAAAGTTTTCCTGAAGGTCGAGTAGCTGAGGCAAAGCTTTGAGGCTATTTCTTCAGGAGAAATGTCGGAATAGCTTTCTTGGATTATGACCTTCGCCTGAGCCACCTTGTCCGCTATGTCGGATTTCTCGTACTGCTGGTTCTTGTCGTAGAAATAAACGAGACTGACAAGGCGCATGACGATCCCCGCAAGAAGCTGTTGGAAGCCTGATTCCTGTCTCTCAGCGGCAGCTATCGCCTCGTTGTAGAGAGCGACGAGGTCCTCGTGGATGTTGACCGTGAACACAGGCTTGTCCTTGGCGAAGAAACCATTGTCAATGAGATTCTTCATGAACGCACTGTTGAAGCCGATCCAATACTCTTTCCATCCGGTCTGGGGGTCTGGACGGTAGGAATGCCACTCGCCCGGGAAAAGAAGGAACACCATGCCGCTGCCGATAGATATTCCACGATTCCTTCCGATAGTCTCACAGTAGAACTTCCCTCGTCCTTCGGTGATGTAGATGAGCTGGTATTCATGCAGGATGCGGCCATTGTCGAAATTGAAGATGTAGCGCGGAGGATGGTTGGTAGGTGGATATTCCGTGCCGGAAGCTATCTCCTGCATGCCGACAGAGTTGACCGCCGTACCCCATAAAAGATCGGCGGGTGTCACTGCTAAGTATTTGAGATGAACGTCGCTCATCGTTTGTCAAGTATGTTTTCGCGAATATATGAAAAAAAACCAAATCAAAAATCAGAGTAGGAATGTCAGAATCTTTAGCCATAAAATCCGAAAAAAATGACAAATTTGCGAAGATTATTATGTCAGAAAGCACAATAGTAACACTAAATGGGTAAGAATGAACCGATAAATTTAACAATTATTTTTTAAAGCCAATACTTAAAGTCAATACTTTTAACCAATTATAAATACGACTATTTGTTTTTTTAATCTATCTCTGTATGAAAATACACGATAAAAACCTGTCGGCGGCTCTGCTCCATAGCATAAGAGCGGTTGCCGCGGTTGTTTGCCTCCTGCTGTGCGCGGGACTCTGGACCCCGTCCTGGGGCCAGCGCGGAGGGGGGGAGATTACCGGTACGGTAGTCGATGAAAACAACCTTCCAATGCCTGGGGTGACCGTCATGGTCGATGGCACGGTTAACGGTACGATGACTACCGAAGCCGGTGTCTTCGTCTTGACGAACGTCCCTGCCAACGCGACCATCGTTGTCTCCTGCATCGGTTACACGACGCAGAGGATCGAGGTCGGCAATCGAAACAATTTCTCCATCAAGCTGGTCCCGGACGCCGAGATGCTTGAGGAGACGGTCGTCGTCGCCTTCGGTCAGCAGAAGAAAGCGACGGTGACCGGCGCTATCGCGACTGTCTCCTCGACAGACTTGCGTAAGACCAACACCACCCGTATTGACAACGCTCTCGCCGGACGTGTCACCGGCCTCACCTCCATGCAGAACGGCGGAGGTCAGCCCGGACGTGACGGTGCCACGATGTATCTCCGTGGAGCTGCTACCACCAACGGTAAGAACCCTCTGGTCATCGTGGACGGTGTCGAGCGTTCGGATGGTATCCGTACCCTCGACATGAACGAGGTAGAGAGCATCTCTGTCCTTAAGGACGCTTCCGCAACCGGTCTGTACGGAGTCCGTGGCGCTAACGGTGTTATCATCATCACCACCCGCCGCGGCCAGAAGGGCAAGCCCAACCTGAGCATCTCCTTCGACCAGTCGATGTCCCAGTTCACAGTCGAGCCTGAAAGGCTCCACTCCTGGGAGTACATGGAACTCCGTAACGAGGCTCTCTTGAACTCCGGTTCCCCCGCCGCCTATAGCGACGAGGTTATCGAGAAGTTCAAGAACCCTCTCTTCGGCCTCACCGGCAACGAGCCCAACTACGCCGAGCTCAAGAAGATGCGCGAGTACCTCTACTGCGACAACGACTACTACCGCATGATGCTCAAGAAGTTCACCCCCCAGTCCCGTTTCAGCGCTAACCTCAGCGGCGGTACAGACAATGTGAACTACTTCCTCAATATCGGCTACATCCACCAGGACGGTAACCTGAAGACCTTGAGCTTCGATGAGCTGGGATACAACCCTCAGTCCTACATGAACCGTTTCAGCCTCCGTTCCAACCTGGATTTCCATCTTACCAAGGACTTCACGATCTCGCTGAACCTCGCTTCCTACACCGAGAATATCAACATGCCGCTCGCTGTCGGTATGTATGGAGGCGATGAGAACTGGATGATGCGTGACCTTATCTACCAGGCCACCTGTATCACCCCTATCTCCGTCGGCCCCACCACCATCAGTGAGTTCGGAGTTGACGATGGAGCGGTCGTCACCCATTCCTGGATGGACCGTACGGCCTACGAGTGTATTAACTACCGTGGTTTCCAGACCGACACCAAGAAGAACCTCAACTCCACGTTGTCCGCCAACTACGACCTCAGCAGTCTAATCACCAAGGGCCTGTCGATCAATGGATCGGTCTCTTATGATACTTACAATATGGGTATTCTCTATGGTCAGAAGTCTGTCCAGATGTATCTCCCTGTAGTGGACTACACCAACGACACCATGACCTATGCTACCCACTCGCAGAACCCTTCACCGCTCAGTCTCGGCCACTCCCGCAGTTCCAACTACGTGATCTACGGACAGGCAGCCATCAATTACGTGCGCAAGTTTGCTGACAAGCATGACGTCACCGCCATGGTCACCGCCTACCGCCGTTATTGGGAGTCGACTGGCGCTGACATCCCTTACAACCTTATCGGTTCCGCCGCCCGTGTCACCTACGGCTACGACGACCGCTACCTCGCCGAGGTCAACATGGGTTACAACGGATCGGAGCAGTTCGCCCCGGCCAACCGCTTCGGTTTCTTCCCTTCAGCCTCCCTCGGCTGGATCGCCTCGAACGAGAAATTCCTCAAGGACAACCGCTTCCTGACCTGGCTCAAGTTCCGCGGTTCCTATGGTCTCGTGGGTAACGATTCCATGGGTGGTTCTCGTTTCCTCTATATGGACCACATCTCTGTCGGAGGTAACCAGGACCGCGGTGTCAGCGGACTTGGCGGCAGCACCATCTCTGAGGGCCTGCTCGGTAACAAGGAGCTCCAGTGGGAGGTCGCCAAGAAGATGGATCTCGGTGTCGAGATCGGTATCTTCGAGGATTTGAGAATCAACTTCGACTACTTCACCGAGAACCGCGACCACATCCTTATCTCCCGCAAGACCATCCCCTCATTCCAGGGCTTGAGTCTTGATTACATCCCCAGGGTCAACATGGGAGTCGTCGAGAACCACGGTTTCGAGGTCGAGCTCAAGTACAGCCACGATTTCAAGAACGGTTTCGCTATCAGCTTGGGCGGTAACATGGGCTTCAACGACAACAAGGTCATAGAGTACGACGAGGTGAACCGTGGAGAGGCTTACGCCTACCCGCTCCGCACCGAAGGCTACCGCCTTGGCCAGAGTTGGGGTTACCTGATCGACTGGGACAGCCCCGGTCACGGCTACTTCACCTCTCAGGAGGAACTCGACCAGTACCTGTCACACACCACTTACGGTTTCGGAGTCCCGAGGGTTGGTGACTTCATCTACAAGGATGTGACCGGCGACGGCGTGGTTGATGACAAAGACCTCTCCCCGATCGGATATTCCAGCTCCATCCCCGGAATCAACTACGCTTTCAACTTGGGAGCGCAGCTCAAGAACTTCGATTTCAACATCCTGTTCACCGGACTCGGTCGCTACAATTCCAATAACTGGAGCACCGCCCAGAATGTCGCTGAATACATCTACCAGGGAACATATTATGACTTCCACAAGTCCGCTTGGACAGAGGAGCGTTACAAGAATGGCGAGAAGATCACCTGGCCCGCACTTTCCACGGCCAAGACCACTAGCCACCAGGCCAACGACTTCTTCATCCAGAGCCGCGCTTTCCTGCGTCTGAAGAACGTGGAGCTGGGCTACAACCTGCCCCAGAAGTCTCTGCGGAAGATCGGTGTCAAGGGAATGAGGATCTACGCCTCCGGACAGAACCTCCATTACTGGACCAAGTATAACTTGGGCAAACATATCGATCCTGAGCACAACGACCACATCGGTTACCCTATTCCTAAGAGCTACATGCTTGGGTTTAACATCAACTTCTAAAATGGAGATGAATATGAAAAAATCTATATACTTTCTTGTAGTCGCCGCCGTCGTCCTCTGCTTGAGTGCAGTGTCATGCAGCAAGTATCTTGACAAGGCTCCTGACGGCCAGATCTCCCTTGAAGAGGTTTGGGGTGACTACGACAAGACACTGGCTTACATAAACACCTGCTACAAGAACCTTCCCACGAAGTCCTGCCAGTATTTCTTCTGGACCCGCGGGCCGGTCAACTGGTGTGACGACTCATGGGACGGTGACGACCTCGACGTGAACTGGGCCGGATCAGCGCTCCTTTACAGCGGATCCGCTTCCGCGTCCAGCCATCCGGTCTGGAATGTAGGTGGTACGGTCGAGAACTCCTATTGGACCAAGTACTTCGGAAGCATCCGCAATTGCGCCATGTTCATCAAGTTCGCGGATCCCGCGGTCATCGGCTCCGAGTACAACAGGTTGATAGCCGAGGCCAAGCTCCTCCGCGCCTACTATTACTCTGAACTCCTCTTGTGGTTCGGCTGCGGCCTTCCTATCATTGACGAGCCTTACACCTACACCGATGATTTCACGCAGGTCACAAGGTCCAGCTACTATGAGGTTGTCAAGTTCATCATGAAGGACTGTGACGATGCTATCGCATGCTCCGAGCTGCCTTTCCGGATCACGACTTCCGGTGAGGCCCGCCGTATGTGCAAGGCCCTTGCCTATGCCATCAAGTCCAGGATGATCCTCTTCGCGGCCAGCCCTCTCTACAACGATGGCAACAACTACTGGAATGAGGCTTACACAGTCACAAAGCAGGCCGTGGACGAGCTCAGGGCCAAGGGATACAAACTGTACAACACCTTGAACCAGCCGGGGACCTGGGGAGTTGAGACCGCACACCTGCCTAACCAGTATGCCCAGATCTACAACGAGTATTTCAACCAGGACCAGGCCTACACTGATGCCCCTGCCGACATGGAGACCATCTTCCGTCTCACCAACGGCGCGTGGGACCTCGCCAACGTCGACTGCATCGGCGCCATCTGCGGTTACAAGACCGGAACCTGCCCTTCGCAGGAACTCGTGGACGCCTATGAGACCACCGATGGCCAGCCCGTCCTCAACCTCTCAAAGCCTTACAACGACGAGACGCACCTGAGCCCGAACTACAACACAGCCAACACTCTCTACGATCCGCAGAATCCTTACGCCAACCGTGACCCCCGCTTCTACGCTACCATATATTATAATGGTTCCAAGCGTTATTGCACCTGGGGTACCGGCGCCTCTGCGAATTCATTCGAGAACGCGGGCCAGGAAGCGGGCTGGAGAGGTTCACGTACCATCGCCACCTGGGCCCGCTGGGAGCAGAACGGAGTCATCCACGATCAATGTGAGAACATCATGGGTTGGTCAATCACCGGAAGAACCTACACCCGTACCGGTTATTACGAGCGCAAGTTCGTCCATCCCAATTCGGATCACGCTGTCCTGACTATTTCCGGAGCTGACCACAAGGACTATCGTTTCGCGGAGTTGCTTCTCAACTACGCCGAGGCCGCCCTTGAGAGCGGTCATGAGGATGAGGCCCGCAAGGCCACAAACGAAGTCCGCGCGCGTGTCGGCATGCCAAAGATTCCCGACAGTGTCTCCGGCAACGAGCTCCGCCTGAGGATTCGTAACGAGCGCCGCGTCGAGTTCGCTCTCGAAGGCCAGCGCTACTTCGACCTCCGTCGTTGGCAGAAGCCTGACGGTGACCTTTCCGCGACGGATCACTGGGTGACCGCCGCCTACATCACCTGCCATGTTGACGCCAACAACAAGGTGACCGGCTACACCTATGACCGTCACCTCATCAAGGAGCGCCAGTGCTACACCAACAAGTACCTCAAGGTCGCGATTCCTCTGTCCGAGGTCAACAACATGCTCGCCGTCACCGGTGAGGATTGGCAGAACCCCGGTTGGTAGTAGTTCCCCTAACCTTATTAATAGAATCTGATATGATGAAAAAGCATATAATCATAGCCGCCGCGTTGATGCTTCTTGGCAGTGCTTTCGCGAGCGCGCAGTCTGATTTCGCTGTATCGGGTACCGTTAAGGATGTTTACGGGAACCCCCTGCCCGGCGTGATCGTCTCCGCGAACAACAAAGCCTTGTATGTCACTGACAAGAACGGCCAGTACAAAGCCACCGCCGGCAGCTCCGATGAGCTGACTTTCGCGCTTGTCGGTTTCAAGAAACAGACGGTCAAGGCATCGCCTGATATGCAGGTTGTCCTCGAGGATGACGGTCACGGTCTCGCCGAGGTGATCAACCTGGGTTATTCCAAGGTTTACCGCGAGGACCTCTCTGACGCCGTGTCCACGGTTTCCGGGGCGACCCTCGGCAAATCCCTCAACACCCGTCTGCAGCAGACTCTTTCCGGCCGCCTGTCGGGTTTGACGACCATCGAGAGCACCTTCGAGCCCACTTATGAGGAACTCTCGATGTATGTCCGCGGCCTTTCCACCGTCCATGGTGGCGCCGCCGGTATCGTGATCGACGGAGTCCTTTATGACAACTATTCTCACGACATCCTCTACCGTATCTCCCCTGAGGAGGTTGAGTCCATCACCCTTCTCAAGGACGGCGCCTCGCAGGCTATCTACGGTGTCCGCGGAGCCAACGGCCTCCTGGTGATCAACACAAAGAGGGGAACCCCCGGCAAGCTCAAGGTCGGAGTCAATGTCTCCGAGACTGTCGAGCAGCCTGTCGATGTGATGCATCAGTTCGACTCCTACGAGTATGCGATGATGCGTAATCAGGCCGCTGTCAACGACGGTCGCGGTAAAAACGTCTATTTCTCAGAGCAGGCTCTCGACAACTTCAAGAAGGGAACCAACACTGAGTACTATCCCAACACCAACTGGGCTGACCTGCTCATGAAGAAGGCTTCCAATCTCCAGAGGGTTGCCATCGACGCTATCGGAGGAGGCGAGAGGGTGCAGTATTTCACCACCATGAACTTCATCCACCAGGGTTCTTTCTGGAACACTGACCAGGAAAAGTATAAGACCGACAACGAGAAGGTCCGCCTCAACTTCCGTTCGAACATCGACGTGATGGTCAACAGCTGGATCGGACTATTCATGAACCTTGCCGGTTCCGTGGTGAAGGCCCACACTCCCAACTCGAGTGTCGCTTACAACAACACCATCTACGAGTACATGGCTTTCATGCCTCCGACAGTTTACGGCCCCGTCACTCCCGAGATCATGGGTTCCGACGGCGAGACCGTTCTTCAGCCCGCCGGGGACGTCATCTCCACGGTCAACATGGGCAACAGCCCTTACGGTTTGCTGAACAGGAGCGGTTACAACAACGCAACCAACACCAACATTTACGGCCAGGGAGGTCTCCAGTTCGACCTGAGCTTCCTGACCCCCGGTCTCTGGGCCAAAGCCAGTGTGGGTTATCTCTCCTACATAACCGCCACCATGACCACCACCCAGTCCTACAAGAGGGTCTACCGTGACGACGACTGGTCCAAGTTGAGCTTCACCCAGCTCGGAACCACGATCGACGGTACCTTGGGTTATGGCAAGGGTACCGCCCTTTACGGCTATATGTCCTACAAGGGCGAGGCCGGCTACACCCGCGATTTCGGCAAGCATCATATCAATGCGAGCGCCTTTGGAATGTACCAGAGCTTTATCGACCAGACTGGCAATGCCGCTGCGACCTATGATTACCGCCGTATCTACACCGGTGTCGAGGCCCTTTACAACTACGACCATCGTTACGCCCTCCACCTGACGACAGGTTACTCCGCTTCGGACTACTTCCCGAGGTCAACCCGCTTCATCTGGACTCCCGGTGTCAGCGCCGCCTGGATCGCTTCCAACGAGTACTTCATCAAGGACACCCTTCCTTGGCTGTCCCTCTTCAAGGTACGCGGATCGTACGCGATCACCGGCAATGATTCCACCGGATTCGGCCGTTACGCCTACAAGGACCAGGTGACTTCCGTCCAGGGTGGAAACATCTCCTGGCTGAGGTACTACACCAACGAGTCTGTCTACGGAAACGACGGCCTGGTGCCTGAGAAGATCGCCAAGGCAAATGTCGGTATCGACCTCGGCCTCGGCAACCAGTTCACCGCCTCCTTCGACGTGTTCAAGGAGAAGATGAACAATGGTCTTGCCCAGTCCACTGCTTCCATTCCTTCCTATCAGGGTATCGCCCTTGCCTCTTTCCCTGTGCTTAACATGAGCCAGTACGAGAACAAGGGATGGGAACTCTCCGTGGGCTACAACAAGCGCTTCAACGAGGATTGGGGAGTGTTCATCAACGGCCATTTGGCCTACAACAAGAACAAGGTCATCTATGTGGGTGAGTCCGAGAGGGCTGAGGACTATGTCTATCGTCTCCGCACCGAAGGCTTCCCTTACGGCCAGACCTGGGGTTATCTCGTGGACTGGAGCAACGGCAACGGTCTCTTCAACTTCCAGGACGAGATCGACAGCCACGCCACCTATTCCTTCGGTACTCCCCGTGTGGGTGACATCAAGTACCAGGATCTCAACAAGGATGGTGTGATCGATGACAAGGATCAGGCTCCTATCGCCAAGGGCAGTCTGCCTCGCTACTCCTTCGGTCTCGATCTGGGATTCACTTGGAAGTCAATCGAGGTATCGGCCCTCTTCCAGGGCGTGGCTGACTACTACAGGGACTATACCTACCTGTACAGCTACCACACCGTGCGCGACGGTTTCTTCACCGAGAGCATGAGGAACGCCTGGACATCCGAGCGTTGGCTTAACGGTGATCCGATCGATTTCCCCGCTCTCTCCACTGCTTCCACGACCAACACCCAGGTCAGTGACTACTTCTTCAGGAACGCGTCGTTCATCCGTCTGAAGAACGCCCAGATCGCTTACAAGCTTCCAAAGCGCTTCTGTGATTCCATCGGTGCGGGAACGGCTAAGATCTATCTTGGCGGACAGAACCTGTTCTGCTTCGACAAGCTCCCTGCCGACATGCCGGTTGAAGGCAACAATGTCACCGCCCTCCCGGTCTTCCGTATGTACCGTATCGGAGTTGACCTGTCCTTCTAGCCTGACCTAATCTCAAAAATGATGAAAGATATGAAAAAATATATCGTATTCTTAATGTTGGCCGCTTTCCTCCTCCCTGCCTGCAACAAAATGCTGGACCTCAGGGACAACGGAACGACTGACATGAGTCAGGTGTTCTCGGATCGTAACAAGACCCGTGGCTATATCAACGCCTGCTACAACTATATAGTCGGAACCAACCTGCGTGTGGGTTCGTTTACGGACGACGCCCAGGATGCCCAGGCGATCACTTCCGGAACCAACTATGACTATTGGTATAACCAGACGCTCAACGCGAGCAACTTCGGAACCTATAACTTCGACGGAGACCCTTGGTCTCAATTGTTCCAGGGAATCCGCAAGTGCAACGTGTTCCTCGGCAACATCGGGGATGCCACCGCGAAGATGACCGACCAGGAGCGTCAGGCATGGTCCGCCCAGGCCAAGACCCTCCGCGCCCTGTACTACATGCAGCTCGTGAAGCGTTATGGTGGTGTCCCCCTCATCACCGAGGACCTCGGGACCGACCACGACTATTCCACTGATTCCCGCGTGAGTGTCGGTGACGTCATCAACCAGATCCTTAAGGACTGCGACGAGGCCATCGCCATTCCCGACTGCGAGGACTTCTCCTATATCTATGGGGACGGCCAGTGGGGAATGATGACCAAGGCCGTGGCCCAGGCGATCCGCGCCGAGGCCGCCGCCTATGCCATCAGCCCCCTGTTCGCTGACAGCGGTTTCGACAAGCAGAAAGCCCTCACGATCGTGGCCGACGCCCTTTCCAACCTGTTGACCCATGGCTATTCTCTCTGGACCAAGTCCTCCGCCACTTCCTCAGCCTACGCTCTCTACCACCTCACCAACCCCAACGACAACCGTGCCGTTGACAAGGAGACGATCTACGGTGGTTACCGCGTGGCCCCCTGGTCCGAGTGCGGAGTTCCTATCGTGGCCGGTACCTCGACCGCCGGTTCCTGCCCTACCCAGGAGCTTATCGATGCCTATGAGATGGCTAACGGACAGCCCGCGATCACCGGTTATTCCGACGCGGCTCATCTTCAGCCGATCGTCAACACCGCTTCCGGTTACAATCCGGAGAAGCCTTATGAGGGCCGCGATCCTCGTTTCTACGACTCGATCTTCTACAACATGTCCAAGAGAGGCACCGCCTACATCAACACATATGCCGGCGGTACCTGCGGAATCAGTTCCACGAACATCCGTTACACCTGCACCGGTTACTATATGCGTAAGTTCGCCGCCGACGGGTCGAACCGTAACTCCAACCAGGACGGTTACCTCCGCCTCATGCGTCTGACTGACGTGTACATGAACTTCGCCGAGGTCGCCTATCAGGTGGCCGGCCCTTACCAGAACGTCAGCGGAGTCAATATGTCAGCGGCGGACGCCTTGAACGCTATCCGCGCGAGAGCCGGCATGCCCAACCTGCCTACCGGACTGAGCGCCAGCGATTTCGAGGCGCGTTACCGCAATGAGCGCCGTGTCGAATATGCCTTCGAGATGGACCGCTACTTCAGCCTGCGCCGCTGGAACGTGCTTGACAAGTACGCCAAGCAGGTCACCGGCATGCGTATCACCCAGGAGGGTACCAATTACACCTACACCCGTTTCGCCTTCGATCCTCGCCAGACCGCCGAGAGCAAGTATTTGCTCTATCCGATCAACACCGCCGAGCTCAACAAGATGACGAAACTCACCGGTAACAACTGGCAGAACCCGGGTTGGTAGTCGGCAAACCTTATAAATGTTAATGATTATGAAAAAATACATATTCATACTTTTTGCGGCGGCTTCGCTTCTTTGGGCTTGCGACGAGCTTGAGAATGGTTCCAGAGTCGGTTCATTGACCGCCCCCGGCGCTCTCTCGAATGTCGAGACTTCCGCCCGTATCGGATCTGTGGTCTTCACTTGGGACAACCCTACATCAGGAGACTACTACTACACCCTGGTCGAGTTCCAGCGCGGCGGCGAGACTGTCAAGCACAAGATCAGCCGTTACGCCGTCAGCCCGACCAAGGGAGAGGGACACACCCGTTACATCTATGAAGGTTTCGAGGACACAAACACCTATACCTTCACCTTGACACCTTACTCCAGTGACGGTCAGGCCGGTCCTTCACAGACCGTTACCGGTGCCGCTGAGGACGCTTCCTATGCTTATAAGTATCTTGCTGAAACTGTCACGGTTAAGCCTGAGGTCGAGGGAGCTAAAGTCTCCTGGATCAATGAGTATCACCGTGAGGTCACTGTCAATATCACTTACAAGGATGTACTCGGTGAAACAAAGTCGGTCAGCAAGACTTCTTCTTCTGACGAAACCATCTCGATCGGAGCTTTCACTGAGCCTACGGATATCACAGTGACCGCATCCAGCGGCTCGGCTGTCTCGACTCCCGCAGTGTTCTCCGTGACTCCCGCGACAGGAGAGATTCCCGCTTCAAGGATGTCGTTCCCCAGGTATTCTTCTATTTGGAATGAGGGTGCCGCTTTCGACAAAGTCGTTGACAGGAATCCCGCGACATACTGGCACTCTGAGCCTTTCAATGCCGGCAACGGTCCTTATCAGTGGTTCGTTGTTGACCTTGGCTCTGCTCATAAAGTCAATGCTGTCGAGATTATCCGTCGCGCCTCCGATGCGGGCTATGGCTCTCCGATCCAGCAGGTACAGGTTTCTGTAAGTCTTGACGATAGCGCTTACGATGTCGTCGTCCCTCAATGCGACTACGATGCGGGTCCTGTTTATGCCACACACATGTATATGTTCCAGGAGCAGGCGGCTCGTTACATCAAGGTTGAGCTCTGGGCACAGGGAAGCTGGGCGCATCTCGCCGAGTTCCTCGCTTACTACAGCAAGGATCCTAAGAGTGCCTCTCCTTATGCCGAGGAGGCTGCTGCCGAGCTGGCTCCGGATCCGGATGACGATCCTACCGTCTATTCTGATGTCGAGTACCTCTATCCTGACAACTTCGGTCAGGCTGGTTGGGTCAACAACCTTAAGTATTACCAGGCTGATGACCGTTCGAACGATACGGAATGGACATTCGAGACCACCGGTGGTGACTCATGGATGCCTCTGGGCCGTCTGAAGAATGATGCCGCTGGTCCTATGCTTGTCTTCCAGTACAAGTGTACAGCAAGTATCATGTGCGAGTTCTTCTGGTGCAACGAGCGTGGATTCGGTGATGGAGGTCCCGCTGGTGGACGTGAGACTGGTTTCAGCCTCAGCAAGACCGATGAATGGAAGACCTTCAAGAAGGACTTCTCGTCTGACTGGGCCGCGCATAAATGGTCTGGAAAGGCCGGATGTACAGTCCGCTTCGATGTCGGTGACGGCGCCGGAGTCACTCTGAAGATCCGTAACATGCGTTGGCAGGCGGTTCCTCAGTAATGGATGCCTTCCAAATATGAATGGATAGTTGTGTCCCGCCCCAAACGGGCGGGACACTTCTGTTATTAATCGTAGAAGAATATGAAAAAAGCGATCATCAATTCACTATTTGCGGTTCTCCTGACGGCTGCGATCATGTCTTGTGGCACTACAGCCCGGGACTCTTCCGTCTCTTCGGAAGGAGACGACCTCTATTCCGACACCTGGGTGGCCACTGACGCTTTGGGCAGGACAATGCCTCAAATCGACTCTGTCGGCCCTGTCAAGAATGACCAACGCAGGGTCGTGGGAATCTTCTATATCACTTGGCACACTCAGAACCTGCTGAAAGCCAGGAGCCCTTACGAGGCGGATGTCACGAAGGTGCTCCACAATGATCCGAACGCCCGCATGCAGGCCGACAATCCCGAATGGAAATACGGCTCCTACCATTGGGGCGAACCGGAGATGGGTTATTTCCTCAGCCAGGATGAGTGGGTCATCCGTAAGGACATGTCAATGCTCTCTGACGCTGGAGTTGATGTCCTCGTCATGGATGTGACCAATGCCGTACGCTATTGGGATGAGTGGGAGGTTACCTTCTCAGTTATGGAAAAGATGAGGGCCGAAGGCAACCGCACGCCCCAGTTCCTGTTCTGGTGCTATAACGGCCCTGTCGTCAAGGTGGTCCAGGACATCTATGAGAGGATCTACAAGGAGAACAAGTATTCCGACCTATGGTTCTACTGGGATGGAAAGCCTCTCCTTCTGTACAATGCCCGTCCTCAGCTCGACGCCAACGGCAGCGGTTATGAGACTGAAGACTATTCCGATGATGTGAAGAACTTCTTCACTCTCAGGAACATGTGGTGGGGTTACTACGAGTGGGGAGGCGAGCGCTACATCGGTACTGAGGACAACTGGAGCTTCGGCTACAGCATGGCTGACGACAGGATAATCAACATGACTCCCGAGGAACTTGCCTCCAAGCACGATGGCAAGGTTGAGGAATGCGCTGTCACTCCCGCACAACATCCTGTGACCATGACAAGCCTCCCTATGGGTGTCGGTAAATCCTGGTCCAGAGCTAATGGTGAGCCTAAGCTTGATGAATATGACATGCCTGGCCCTACCTATGTCCCTTGGCTCGGAAAGACTGTCGAAAATCCTGAGGGTTACGGAATATACTTCCAGGAGCGCTGGGAGGATGCCTTAGCCGCTGATCCTCAGTTCCTTTACCTCAATGACTGGAACGAGTGGACTGCAGGCAAGTACAACCAGAATCCAACCGCCAAGTGGCTCGGAAGAGATAACCCCTTCATATTCGTGGATCAGTACAATGCTGAGTTCAACCGCACCATCCAGCCGATGAAGGGAGGTTACACCGACAACTACTACATGCAGATGGCCCAGAACATCCGCCGTTACAAGGGAGTACGTCCTATCCCTGAGAACAAGGGAGTCAAGAACGTTAAGATAGATGGCTCATTCGCCGACTGGAACAAGGTCAAAGTCGTTTACCGTGACACCTATGGAGACACCTTCCACCGCGATGCCCAAGGCTATGCCGGAATCCACTACACTGACAACACCGGCCGTAACGACATTATCGCCTCCAAGGTCGCTCTGACCAAGGACAATGTGTGCTTCTATGTCGAGACCGCCGCTGACATTACCCCTTGCTCCGATCCTGACTGGATGCTCCTTCTTGTCGATACCGACCAGAACACCTCTACAGGTTGGTATGGATATGACCTTCTCATCAACAAGAACGTCATCTCTGATGATAGTACAGAGGTTCTCAAGTGGGATGGATCGAAGTGGATTTCTGAAGGGAACTCTTTCTTCAAGGTTGCTGGCAATAAACTGGAACTCTCTGTGTCTAAGGAAATTATGGGAGTGACAGGGAATTCCGCCACCTTCGATTTCAAGTGGACTGACAACCCTGGTGAGCTGGTCGATCCTATCTCTATCTGCACCCATGGCGACACCGCACCGAACCGTCGTTTCAATTATCGTTTCATCTGGAATAAATAATACAAACCTATGAACCGGATAGTATCATCTCTTGCCATCTTTTCCTTGGCCTTATCCGCCTTGTTCTCAGCTCCTTCCGTAGCTCAGGAGGTCAATCCGGACTCTTGGGCGGCGACCGATGCCCTCGGGCGTAAAGTCAGAAGCTATGACGAGGCTCCAGCAAAGCGTGACGGGAAGTTTGTCGGCATTTTTTACTGGACCTGGCACAACAGCCATCACAACGACAAGTATCCTGTCTACAATGTCACGGAGATCCTCCGCGCGCATCCCGAGGCTCTGAAGGATTATAACCATCCCGCCTGGGGACCGAAAGGACCGCATTTCTACTATTGGGAGCAGCCTCTTTTCGGATATTACCAGACCACTGACAAATGGGTTCTCCGAAAGCACGCCGAGATGCTCGCAGCTGCCGGAGTGGATGCCGTGTTCTTCGACTGCACCAACGGAAGCATGACTTTCAAGGAGTCTTACGAAGCTTTGATGGAGACTTGGGAGCAGGCTCTTAAGGACGGCGTCAAAGTGCCTAAAGTTTCTTTTATCCTTAATCTCTGGCCTATGCCCTCGACTAATGTGTCGCTTCGCCAGTTGTACAAGGATGTCTATAAACCGGGTCGCTACAAGGATCTATGGTTCGTTTGGAGAGGCAAGCCTTGCCTTATGGCATATCCTGATCTTTTGACTGATTCGCCGGAAGACAGGGAGATCGCCAATTTCTTCACATTCCGTCCCGGTCAGCCTGATTATGTTGACGGTCCGAAGAGGAATGACCAATGGGGATGGCTTGAGAACTATCCGCAGCACGGTTACGCTCCGGTCAAGGATGCAGATGGGAATACTCATTTCGAGCAGGTTACAGTCGGAGTCGCCCAAAACACCAATCCTGACCGAAAGGGCCACTGCGGAGCTTTCAACACCAAGGATTCCTATGGCAGGAACTTCTCAATCCGTAACGGATTCGATCCTCGTCCCGATGGCTACCTTTATGGATGGAACATCGAGGAGCAGTGGGACAGGGCCTATGAGTTGGATCCGGAACTGGTTTTCGTGACCGGTTGGAATGAATATATCGCCGGAAAATGGCTGCCTAAGGATGGTTGGAATGGAGATCCGTTCTCATTCGTGGACCAGTACAACTGGGTATGCAGCCGTGACATCGAGCCTAATGCCGGCTGGGGAGACAAAGGGGATGTCTATTACCTTCAGCTTGTCGATAATGTCCGTAAGTTCAAGGGTATGACTCCGAATGAGGAGGCCTCTGCCCCCAAGTCAATCAGAATCAATCGTTTCTCTGATTGGGATGATGTCGGTCCATTCTTCGCGACTTATCCTGGGAACACCTTCCATCGAAGCAATGTCGGAGCTGGAAACACCTTCTACACAGACGATTCTGGTCGCAATGACCTTGTCGGTGCCAAGGTGGCCCGTGATGAGGACAACATCTATTTCTATGTTGAAACCGCCGCTCAGATGACTCCACGGACCGATCCACATTGGATGCAATTGTTCATCGACATCGACCGTGACAAGTCAACCGGTTGGAACGGTTATGATTTCGTTGTCAATCGGGTAACTCCGTCAAAAGCCAAGGCGGTTCTTGAGAGCAATGTCCAAGGAATATGGATGTGGGAGAAAGCCGCTGAAGTGAGCTACTTCCAGGAGGGCAATAAGCTCGTGATCCAGATTCCGAGGACGGCCCTTGGTATAGGTAAGGGCACAGCGGCGGACTTCGAATTCAAATGGAATGACAACATGAAGAAGGAGGGAGACATCATGGATTTCTATGTCAGTGGTGACACCGCTCCTCTCGGTAGGTTCAACTATGTCTATTCGGCAAAATAGTCTGATAGTATTGGCTTTAGCCTCCATCTTCTTTCTGGCGGCATGCGTCAAAGAGAAGGAGGATGTGTCGTCGGAGGTTGAGGTGACCAAAGTCAATGTGACACCTTCGTCCGCGAGTCTGGCGGTGGGGGAGAGCGTGACACTTAAAGCCACTGCCCTTCCCACCAACGCCACCTCGAAGACGGTGACTTGGAAGAGTGTGGATGCCTCAATCGCCACGGTCTCGTCCAATGGAACCGTGACCGGAGTCAAGCCTGGCCAGACTATGATCGAGGCGACATCCTCAAATGGGAAAACAGGGGCTTGCGTTGTCACAGTCAATTCTCCCGCGGAGCCTCCGTCAACCACAGGGACGCTGTTCCGCCTTGTTGATGGGGGCAGTCATAGCGTCTCACTCTCAACGACAGCTGACAACATATTCAGGCTCTCTGTCACTGGAGGCGACCCTTATGTGTTTTCGGACGCGTTGTCCTCAACGCTTGATAATGATCTGCAAGTCATTGAGTTTGAATACACTTCCACTGGCCCTATAGATAATCTCCAGATCTTCTACTGCTTTGGTGGGACACCGACTGAGCCAAACTCACAAAAGTATGGTCCCCTTGCGGCTACCACATCATTCCTGAAGTTTTCCGCGGACATATCTTCCTTCCGAACCTCCGGTTGGGGAAGGCCTGGGGATAAGATCCGCATTGACCCCGGTGATGTCAATGGCATCGTTGTGGTCATCAGGAACATCACTGTCAGGAAGATGACTGAGGCTGAAAAACAAGCTGCCGAAGAGCGTCAGAACAAGGAAAACGCCAAGAAGGAGATGGCTAAGCACCTGGCGGAATATCTCGCCAAGACATATCCATCAAAAGTCGAGAAAGTGGAAGTAACTGCCGACAAGGTCGTGATTGATGGAACTATCGGAGGGACAGGCACATACCTTCTCGCTGAGATATGCCCATGGCAGGATGTTACCGAAATGGGCACATTCCCTTACACGGCACCCATTGAAGGATCCTCGACGTTCACTATCACTCTTGACCGCAAGGTCAGTGCCCGTGAGGGAATAGACTACGACAGGGTATTCTCCAAATGGGCGGTGGTCAAGGTTGAAGGTGAGACTCACACTCTCGATTCCCATGCCAGGTATGCCGATGAGGTGGCTCCGATCCGATCCATGCCTGCCGCCACTCTCCGCAACAAAAAGGGTCTTGGGGCCGGTAATATCGACCTCTATTACTCAGATTGCAAGGAGATGGATTGCGGAAGTGTGACGATGAATGTTCTCTTGAGCGGTATCATTAATTCCAAGGGCTCGGACTATGTCTATGGGGGCATCCCCTATGCCATTGGGAATTGGAGGGCGGAGGTCGATCGTATGGTCTCCAAGTGCAAGGATGCTAAAGTCGTGGTCTCAGCGATCATCCTTACCCCTGTGGAGTCTGCCTACAAAGATCCGGAGAACACTGGTGGCAACTACACCATGCCGAACCTTACGACCTCGGAGGCTTTCAACATGTACGCCGCTGCCCTGACATTCATGGCTGAGCGCTATTGCAATGACAATCCAGGCAGAATTCACCACTGGATCATGCACAATGAGGTGGACATGGCGGACGATTGGACGAATATGGGAGACCAACCTATGATGAGGCTGCTGGACCGCTATGTCAAGTCCATGAGGATCTGCTACAACATAGTCCGCCAATATGACCAGAACGCTTCGATTCTCGGCTCTTACACCCACAATTGGACACAGGCCGATGGAGGCTATGCCCCAAAGGAGATGCTGGAGAGTACTGTGGCATATTCAGAGGCCGAAGGTGATTTCCGATGGGGAGTGGCCTATCATCCGTATCCGGAGGATCTCACCAAGCCTAAGTTCTGGGTAAACGACACCCGCTCAACTTGGGATCTGAATACCAAGTACATTACTTTCAAGAATTTGGAAGTGATTGACAAGTGGATAAAGCTGCCTCAGAACCTCTATCAGGACGGAACCAAGAGGCTTCTGTTTTTGTCCGAGCAAGGGACCAACTCACCATCTTACAGCGCCGCCGACCTTACTTTACAGGCCGCTGGAGGCGCTTGGGCTTGGAAGAAGGTCAGCAGGCTCGATGGCATCGATGCGATCCAATGGCATAACTGGGCTGACAACAAGGTTGAATATGGCTTGAGAATAGGTCTGAGGAGTTTCGACGCTGACGGATGGAATGCCTTGGATCCCAAACCGGTATGGTACGTCTGGAAGGCGGGTGGGTCGGCTGAGGAGTCAGCGGTGTTTGACCAATACCTCAGAACCCTCGGCCTGTCTTCCTGGGACGAGATAATGCACGATATGGAGTGATGAGGCCAATAATTCAAGTTGGATTGTCAGAATCTTAAACGATAGCGACAGTTAAATTGAATATATTTGAAAAATTGTAAAACCGCATATTATCACTATGAATTTCCTTGCTTTTGATTTGGGAGCGACCAGCGGAAGAGCGATTCTCGGCACCGTCGAGAATGGTAAGCTTTCTTCCGAGGAGGTCTATCGCTTCCCCAACGCCGTAAAAGAAGACGGCGGGAAATACTTTTGGGACATATATTCCCTTTTCGATCACTTTAAGGCAGCTTTCAAGAAGGTAGCTGGCATGGGTGTCAAGATTGAGTCTGTCGGTATCGACACTTGGGGCGTCGACTTCGGGTGCATCGGTGCGGATGGAGAGATCCTGGGTCTGCCAAGAGCCTATCGCGACCCGTACACAGATGGCATTCCTGAGGAGGTTTTCAAGATCATCCCCAAAGAGGAGCTTTATCATGTGACCGGCACCCAGATCATGAATTTCAACACGATCTTCCAGATCTACGCCCAGCACAAAGAGGCTGATTCTCCGATCCATAAGGCCTCGGAGATCCTCTTCATGCCTGATCTCCTGTCATATATGCTGACCGGGGAGAGGGTTTGTGAATACACTGATGCCTCGACTTCAGGCCTGATTGACCCTCGCACGAGAGATTTCGACAGGACTTTGTTGGACCGTCTCGGAGTGGATTCCAAGATTCTCAGGCCGATTGTCCAGCCTGGAACCAAGGTTGGGGTCATCAAAAAGGAGATCTGCGAGGAGACAGGCATTGACGCTGTCCCTGTGATCGCTGTCGCAGGCCACGACACAGCCTCTGCCATCGCCGCCGTTCCTGCTGAGAATGAGCACTTTGCCTACCTTAGCAGCGGCACTTGGAGCCTTATGGGCATCGAGTCCCCTGTCCCGATCATCGATGACAAATCCTATGAGTTCAATGTCACGAACGAGGGAGGTATCGAGGGAACAACGAGGTTCTTGAAGAACATCACTGGCATGTGGCTCCTTGAGCAGAGCCGAAAGACTTGGGCCGCTGAGGGCAGGGTATATAACTATGCCCAGATTGAGGCTATGGGTAAGGAAGCCATTGATTTCCCTTCCACGATTGATCCTGACGATCCCCGTTTCGCGGCTCCGAAGGACATGGACGCTGAGATCAAGGCAGCTTTGGCAGAGTCCGGCCAGCAGGTTCCCGCTAATGACGCTGAGATGATCAGCTGCATCTACCACAGCCTCACCCAGAAATATAAATCAGTCATCGCCATGTTCCAGAGCTTCGCTTCCTTCACGATTGACAAGCTCCATGTGATCGGTGGTGGTTCCGCCAATAAGCTAGTGAGCCAGCTTACCGCTGACACACTCGGCATCCCGGTCATCGCAGGACCTGTCGAGGGTACTGCGATCGGCAACATCATGATGCAGGCGAAGGTGGCTGGCCTTGTCAAAGACCGCTGGGAGATGCGTCGCATCATCGGAAATTCCATTGAGACAAAGACTTATATTCCAAACATTTAATTAAAGACTATATGAACGAGCAAAAAATCATCCAGGCCTATGAGATGGCCAAAGAGCGTTACGCCGCTATCGGTGTCGATACCGACAAGGCTATCGAGCAGCTTGAGAAACAGCAGATTTCCCTACACTGCTGGCAGACTGACGATGTGATGGGCTTTGAGAGCACCGCTGGTCTCTCCGGAGGTATCCAGACCACCGGAAACTATCCCGGGCGCGCCCGCAACATTGATGAGGTCCGCGCTGACCTTGAGTTCGTCAAGACCCTTCTCGCTGGTAATCACCGTGTGAATCTCCATGAGATCTACGGCGATTTCGGCGGCAAGTTCGTCGATCGCGACCAGGTGGGAGTCGAGCAGTTCCAGAGCTGGATTGAGTGGGCCAAGGCCAACAATTTCAAGTTGGATTTCAACTCTACTTCTTTCGGTCACCCGAAGAGTGGAGACCTCTCTCTCGCCAACCCTGATCCCGCTATCCGCGAGTTCTGGATCGAGCACACAAAGCGTTGCCGCCGCATCGCTGACGCTATGGGTAAGGCTCAGAACGACCCTTGTATCATGAACATCTGGGTTCATGACGGTCAGAAGGACTACACGGTGAACCGCAAGAAGTATCGCGAGATCCTCGCCGCTTCTCTCGACGAGATTCTCAAGGAGGATCTTCCTGGCATGAAGAGCTGCGTTGAAGCCAAGCTGTTCGGTATCGGCCTTGAGAGCTACACTGTCGGCTCAATGGACTTCTTCGAGGGCTACTGCGCTTCCCGTAACGTGATTTACACCCTTGACACCGGTCACTACGAGCCCACTGAGAACGTGGCTGACAAGGTCTCATCCTTGCTCCTCTATGTTCCTGAGCTGATGCTCCATGTGAGCCGTCCTGTCCGCTGGGATTCCGACCACGTGACCATCATGAACGACATGACTCTCGACTTCTTCAAGGAGCTTGTCCGCGCTGATGCACTTCACCGCGCCCATGTCGGTCTGGACTATTTCGACGCTTCCATCAACCGCATCGGTGCCTACATCATCGGTACCCGCGCCACCCAGAAGTGCATCCTCTCCGCCCTTCTTGAGCCGCTCGCCAAGCTGCGCGAGTACGAGGCTGAGGGCAAGGGCTTCCAGAAGCTCGCCCTCCTCGAAGAGGCCAAGACTCTGCCTTTCGGCGCTGTGTTTGATTACTTCAACTGCAAGAACGGCGTTCCTGTCGGTGAGGAGTTCATCCCTTGCATCGAGAAGTACGAGAAGGAAGTCACTTCCAAGAGGTAAGAAGCGATTCTATGGATTGGATGAGGATGTGGATCACCTTGATGTGGATCTCTTGAATCCGGTCCGAATGAGGCGCGTCAGGCGCCGCAACCACCACATCGGCAAGTTCCGCAAGGGGCTTGCCTTTTTTTGATGTCAAGGCGACGACCTTCATCCCGAGCCTCCGGGCGACCTCAGCGGCCTTAAGTATATTCTTTGAGGTTCCGCTGGTGCTGATAGCGAGAAGGACATCACCACTTTTGCCGAAGGCCTCAACCCAGCGGGAGAATACCTCCTCGAAAGAATAGTCGTTTCCGACGCACGTGATGTAAGCAGGGTCATTGATTGCCATCGCAGGCATTGGCCTGCGGTCATCTCGGAATCTCCCGGTTAGTTCCTCCGCGAAGTGGGTGGCGTCGCAGAGCGAGCCTCCGTTGCCGCAACTTAGTATCTTTCCTCCGGCGGACAGGCATTCAGACATGATTTCCGCCGCTTTTTCTATTGAAGGGACAGTGTGTGGATCGGCGAGAAACCTTTCAAGCTCTTCACGTGCCATGGCCAGGCTGTCTCTTATGATTGACTCGGTCATATTCTTCGGAAATTATTGAATGTCAGCGGCTATTGACAGGGCGGCATAGTCGCCGATCGATTCTCCAAGGGCAGCGGGAACAATCCGGCATACCTTGCTGGCTAGTGGCAGGGCTTCCTGCCGGATCACTTCCTCCATCAAAGGTTGGAATATATCCTCGTTACGGGCATATATACTTCCTATCACAATCATTTCCGGGTTGAGGATGTCTATAACTATAGAAAGTCCTACCCCGAGGTGCCTGGCGGATATTTCATAAACCCTTTTTGCCAGAGGATCTCCCTCCCGCAACGCCTCGGCGACCTTTTTCGCGGTTATTCCGGAAAGATCGCCGCCTGGGCACCAAGTCACTGTCCGTCCCATTTGCAACTCTTCCTTGGCAATATCCCTGGCGAGTTGTTCGATGCCGCTTCCGCTGCAGAACCCCTCGAATGAGCCGGCTTTGCCGTATCCCACGGGGCCGAAGTTCTCCAGCCTGATATGGCCCAATTCTCCGGCGTTGTCATTGGTTCCGGCATAGAGTTTCCCATCGATAATCAATCCGGCGCCTAGTCCTGTGCCGAAGGTCATGAACACCATGTTCCTGGTGCCTTGGCCTGCTCCGAACTTCCATTCGGCCAGGGCGCAGGCATTGGCGTCGTTATGTACGGCGGCCTTGGCGTGGAATTCTTCCGAAAGGATGGCCACTATCGGAATATTGTCCCATCCTGGAAGATTCGGTGGAGACATGATAACCCCCGAGCGACTGTCCAGGGGGCCTCCGCAGCTGATTCCGATCGCCTCGATCGCCTCTTCGGGAATGTCATTCCTTCCGAGGACAAGCCGGATCGTATCCTTGATGTTTTGGATGGTCTGATTGACATCCGTCGTAGGGAAGGCCTGCTTGTCTTTGATCTCTATGGTTCGACCAAGCTCACCAACCGTGGTTCGACTGAGCTCACCAACCGTGATGGCGCATTTCGTTCCTCCTATGTCAACTCCTACTAGATAGCTGTTTCCCATTTGATTATCTTTTTCTTTTAGACACAACATCGAACATTCCTGCCTTTTCAAGCAATGAACGGTATTCTTTCAGGCTGAAAGGAGCCTTGCCATAAAGGTAGTGATTTTCGTTCATTTCTCCATTCTTCCCAGTGTAAGAGATCTTAAGGATGCCCTGGCCTTCCATGACCGGGATTCTCGCGACCATGGTCTTACCGTTGGCTTTGACAGAGTATTTCCCTTTGAACACCTTCTTTCCGGTCTTGACATCGCTTACCGTTATCTCTCCTTCCGCATCATCCCTTGTGTCGTTGGCAACGATTAGATAATAAAACCCCTCAACTGGATCATTAACGAAGGCGCAAACATCTTTCTGGGCGTTCCTGATGAAGTAATATGCCAATTTGGGAGTATTGTACCAATCCACGATAGCATCTGAGATAAGCGGCCATCCATCCCTGATGTTCCACCAAAGCATGCCTGAGCATGGATCGAACTTACGGCCCCTGAACATCTCAATGAAATACTTCATCGCTTCGGCTTGGACGCTCTGCGAAGCGAAGATAAAGTCATCCAGATCTTGCGGCACTTCTCCGAAAAGAAGCTGTACCTGATTGATCATCAAGTTGTTCCGCTTTGGTGTGTACCCCTGCTCCTTGAATATTCTGACGCTCTTGGTCAGCCAGTCGTCTTTCCATCGTCTCTCTTTCACATCCTCCCATGGATATACGCTCTCTTTCGGGAACATCCGCTCGAGGCTCTCTCGCGCAGGCATACCGTGATAACCTATCTCACTGACGAAGATGGCGTCAGCCTCAGTGTAGAAAGGATCCTTGTAGTAGCCGCGAGGCCCCCAGAGATGCTGCTCAGGGATGCTTGCGACGCCTTTGCCTTTGATCGCTTCCTCACTCCAATAAGGAGAAGAAGGAAGGTATGGCCTGGTAGGGTCGAGCTCATAGAGGACTGAAGGAATGGTTCTCCTTGAGACTTCGTCCTTGTTGGGATTCAGTCCGAAGTTGGCGAGGGACCATGCGGCAAGGGCGTCGTCATCCTCATTATTGCCGGACCAAAGGGCTATGGAGGGGTGGTCGCGGAGCTTTGTGACCACCGAGCGTACTTCATCGGCTATTGATTTCTGGAATTCCGGATCCTGCGGGTAGAAGGTGCATCCCATCGCGAAGTCCTGCCAGACCATTATGCCGTTTTCGTCGCACAAGTCGAAGAAGGCGTGATCCTCGTACACATTCCCTCCCCAGCAACGTAACATGTTGCAGTTGAGATCCAATGCGATTGCGAACGCTTTCTCAAGGTGCTCAGGATCCCTGCTATGGAAGGCGTCCATCGGTGTCCAGTTGCTTCCATGAATATAAATCGGCTCGCCATTCACATAGAACCTGAATCTTCCCGGATTCTCTTTTGTGGTTGTGGGAGTCATGTCAAGGCTTACGGTCCGGATACCGATCCGCTCGGTTCGGGAATCCACCACATTCCCATCAGAGTCCACGATTCTCAATGTGGCGTCGTAAAGGGCCGGTTCTCCGTATCCTCTCGGCCACCAGAACTCCACATTATCCAGGTTCAGAGCCATCCTGAGCGCATGGGAGAATATCTTGGATGAAAGCCTGGCGGCTTCCTTACCATCTTTACTGACAGTCACTTCCGCTGTCATGACACCCTCCTGGTACTTGACAGGAAGGTCAAGAGTGTAGTCGAGATACAGGGCAGCTTTCTTGCCTTGAAGGTCAATTCCGTAGGTCATCCAGTGGGTGTCCACGATATGGACCGGAGGCCTGACCTCGATAGAGACATCTCTCCAAAGGCCCGCGCTAACCAGTCTCGGCATGATGTCCCAGCCGTAAGTGTGTGGCGCTCTCCGGATATACACTGATTCCGTCTGAGCGAAATTATAGCTGAAGGCTGGAGGAATGGGGATCCGGCCTTCGATGACAGATGACCGTATGTACACTTCCAAAAAGTTTTCCTCACCTTGACCGGCCAAGGCCTCAGTCACATCGAACTCATGTTCAATCAGCATGTTAGCCGCACTTCCGATGTGCTTCCCGTTCAGGAATATCTCTGCGAGGCAATCGATTCCTCCGAAGCGCAGAAAAACATCATCTTCCGGATTATGTGCCGGTGTCAGGAAAGTGCGGCTGTACCGCCACTGGTACCCTTCGAATCTCCTGAGAAGATAGACATTGGATCCTGTTTCGGGATTCTCGACCTTTCCTGCGGCGAGTAGATCCAGCTCGACGTTTCCCGGGACGGTAGCTTTCACCGTCTCGATTCTTACTCTGCCGAGTTCATCCGGTGACATCACCGGTTTTCGTGGTTGTTCCCAATAGTCAAGAGACCATTCACCGTTCAGAGAGACACTCTGAGCCAGGCAGGCGCTTGCCCCGGCTATAAAGAAGGCCCCGAGCATGGCCATGATGTATGTTGTTCTCATATGGCGTATTATGTGGTGTGAATTTACTCTTTTTTGGTCTTTCGGGCAAATATTATCATATTTGTTATATGGGTAAAATGTCTTTGGTGTCTCTAGCCGTTTTGTTCTTAATATCGGCTTCATGTGCGGGTCCTGTTGAGAACAACCCGCTTGACCACTATTGGGACGAGTCTTATTCCGGGGAGTTGGGTTTCCATGCTTCGGGAACAGATCAACGCCTCTTGACCCTTGCCGGGAAGCCGCTGTACATCAGCGGAGTGAATTGCTACAATCTGTTCCTCCAATGCTTCGAGAAAGACAGCATGCGCACCACTGAGATGGAGGAGACCGTCAAGGTCCTTGCCAGGCAGGAAGTCCCGGTTGTCAGGTTCAGCTGTGGACCATATTACGCTACCCAGATGAACTGGTACACGGAATATAGGAATGAGTACATGGCTGATCTTGAGAGACTTGCCTCCCTTTGTGACGAGAATCACATCCTGCTCATTCCTTCGTTTTTCTGGAACTCCGCATGTGTGCCGGCGTTCAAGGGTGAGGAACTTGCGGCTTGGGGAGATAAAACCAGCGGAACCTATTCATTCATGGTCTCTTACACCGAGGAAATAGTGAATGCTTTGAAGGATCATAAGTGTGTGGCAGCATGGGAGTTCGGCAATGAGTTCAACCTTCAGGCCGACATTGAGAGCGAAGGTTACCCGCCTCTTCCGGCGGTGGCTGTTGGAACAGCCGCCCAAGGGTTCGGCGAGACAGTACGCGCGCATGACCCACATGGTCGACTTGTTCTCTCAGGCTATTCTGTCATGCGTAACTCACAATGGAACCTGGAGAAGAAGAACGGATGGGTCCTTGACACTTTCGATCAGTATGTCGAGATAACTGGTGTTATGACACCGGACTCTGTCGAAGGCATGTCTGAGCATATCTATGAGGAGAAAAGGGCTTTTGAGGGGATTGGAGAGTTAGACCGGGAAAGCCAGCTCGCCAAAGCGAAAGAGGCGGCCGCCCGCCTTGGGAAGGTCTATTATGTCGGTGAATTCACCGGCCCTAAGACTGCCATGGGTGATTCCACCCTTGTCAAGAGCCATTTCTCGGCATACCACAACCAAGGAATCCAATTGTCCCTTATTTGGAATTACGCGTTAAGGGGTGATGTGGAGTGGAGTTTCAAGGAAGGAGATTATGACGACATAGCCTTCCGCCTCATAAGGGAGTTCAATAATCAGTTTTCGGAGGAATAACACATTGGAAATGAAAAGGATAGCTGTTGTATTCAGTCTTTTGGCCGTGATCTTCTCCACATTCTCTTGCGGAGATGGTTCCAAGGAAATGGAGGAGTTGTACGCGTCTTTCGTCGAGCCTCCCATGGACCCCCGGCCATTCGTCCGCTGGTGGTGGAACGGGGCCAAACTCTCCGCTGAAGAGATTGATAGGGAACTGGGTGTGATGCGTGATGCCGGAATCGGGGGAGTCGAGATAAACACGATCCGGTTCCCGGGTGGAGATGACCTCGGTATCCCTTCCTTGGACTATATGAGCCCGGAATGGATCGCTATGGTCAAGTCTGCCATTGAGTCCGCTAGCCGTAGGGGAATGACCTGTGACATTATCGTCGGATCAGGTTGGCCTTTCGGTGCTGAATTCCTCTCTGAGAATGAGAGGACACAACTTCTTACCAAGACATCCCTGAAAGTCTCGGGGCCCGGCGAAGTGACCCTTGATGTGGCGGAACTCCTTTCTGAAGCCGATCCACAAGTCGGGTTCAAATATTCCGGACAGACTATCCGGCTCCATTCCCTTGTCCTCGCTCCGACGACCATGGACTCTTTCACTCCTGGTGTCGAGGTCCCTTTTGATAAAGATGCGGCAAAGGTTACAGTCCAGGTGCCGGCAGGGGAGCATGTGCTCTATGCCCTTGTCAAAGTCACTGGGTTCCAGTCTGTAATTAACGGTGGACCAGGTGCTTCCGGCCCTGTTCTGAACCACTACGACAAGGAAGCCACTCTCCATTTCTTGCGAAAGATGTCGGACAACCTGTTTCCTGCCATCCAAGGAACGGATGGATTCAGGGCTTTGTTCTGTGACAGTATGGAACTTGAGGGGGCCAATTGGTGTGACGATTTCCCGGAGGAGTTCCGGCGTCGGAAAGGATACGATATAACCCCTTACCTGCCTTTCATTCTCTACAAGGTGGGACATATGGGGCATGCGATTGAGGGCGCCGCTGAGACGGCCCTCTCTTCAGAAGCCGCCGATGAGGTGAGCAGGGCCAGGTATGACTTCTTCACTTGCTGCATGGACTTGATGCGGGAGCGTTTCCTGAGAACTTTCGACGAGTGGTGTGATTCGTGCGGCTTCAAGTCAAGGGTCCAGGCTTACGGAAGGGAGTTCCATCCTGTAGATGCCTCGATGGAGGTGGACATCCCCGAATGTGAGACTTGGTTCTGGAATTCCGATGGTTGTGAAAGGGATGCCTTCCTGAAGAGTCCGACTTACACAAATGTCAATAAATCAGTTGCTTCCGCTGTCCACTTCAAGGGAGATCGGCTTGTGAGTTGCGAAGAGATCACGAACACGAATCGTGTCTTCAATGCGTCTTTGGAGAGGATTAAGATGACCGGTGATCAGAGTAATCTTTCTGGCGTGACCCATTCCATCTTGCATGGGTTCAACTATTCTCCCGCCGAGGCTCCATTCCCGGGCTGGGTACGCTACGGTACATATCTGAATGAGAAGAACACCATATGGCCGTATTTCCGCCTGTGGGCTGACTACAAGGCCAGATTATCTTCAGTCCTGATGAACACCGACTATTTCTCCGACATAGCCTTGATGATGCCTTGGGGCGACTTGTGGACAAATATCGGCCCCCAGAGGGATCCTTTCCCCGCTCTCCATTATCCTGAATATGCCGATGAGGTCTGGGCGGCCATCCACCGCAACGGTAACGCATGTGACTATGTCAGTGAGAGTGTTCTTCAAGGGAGTGACTCTAAGGGTGGCGACCTTGTCATCGGCAAGAGGAAATATCCGGTCCTGATGCTTGTTGAAGTTGAGTCCATGATGCCAGCTACCGCATTGTCTATCAAGCGTTTCGTATCTTCCGGAGGAAAACTTTTGCTCATTGGTAAGACTCCCTTCAAGTCTGTGGGTTTGTTTGAACATGAGAAGAATGATGCTGAGGTCCTGAAAGTGTTCTCTGATCTTTTGCCCGCTTTCCCTGACCGGATATTCAAAGTCGATCCACCGAAGGGTGACATCACTGGATGGTTTGCCGGTGTCCAGAACCAATGCGGAATAAAGCCTTATTTGGAAATTACGGACCCGTCTCCTTATGTGTCGCAGATAAAGCACACTGCGGGAGGTTCTGATATCTATTTCATTGTCAACAGCGACCCTGAGAGTGGACATATTCTCAAGGCCCACTTCCACTCGCAGGGGGCTCCGATGCTATGGGATCCGGAGAATGGAGGAAGAATGAAGCTGGAGGTCTCTGAGGATGGCGTTTTAAATCTTCCTGTCGAGAAAGCCGGATCCCGGCTGGTTGTTTTCGAGCCTCTGAAGAAGGCTGGGAAAACCACGGAAGCTGATCCAAGGAAGATCCTGCCACCTAAAGATCCCGGACTGACCGCATCGCGCTTGGATGTCCCATCGGAGAAGCCTAAGGCGATAGCCAAATGGGACATGCGTTTCGACAAGGTTGATGGCACCACTTTCGTCATAGAGGATTCTCCGCTCTTCGATCTTTCCAAGGACGAGCGTACGGCGGATTTCGCCGGTGTCGTGACCTATACGGCGGAAGTGCCCGTCGCTTCGGGCGAGACCCGCTATATCGATCTCGGTGATGTCTATGGCGTCTCTGAGGTCTATGTCAACGGCGAGAGAGTTGGCCTTGACTGGTATGGCGGGAGGGTGTCAGTTATCCCGAAGAGGTTGCTTGAGAGCGGGAAGGCCCTTGTGGCCGTCAAGGTCACCACCACTCTTGGCAACTATATGAAATCATTGAAAGACAATCCGGTAGCGATGACGTGGACCTCCGGGCAGGCCTTAAGCCCTTCCGGCATGATAGGTCCAGTGATGCTTTGACTGTAAAGAATATAACAAATAACCAAAAACTCTTTAGCCATGGATATCTCAAGAAGAGACTTTTTCAAGAAGAGCCTGATTGCCGGGGCGGGTGCAGCCGCGGCGACTATGGTCGGTCCTCTTGCCTTTGAGGCCGCCGCCAAATCTAAGAAGAAGGCCGCCAAGAGGGTGATAATCATGACCTTCGACGGGATTCGCGTGGATGGCCTTCTACAAGCCCACACGCCTAATATTGACAAACTGATGGATGAGGGTTCAGTGTCTCTCACCACCCGTGATGTCATGCCTTCTGTGACCCTGCCGAACTACACTAGCCATTTGACCGGTGCCGGACCCGAGGTCCATGGTGTGGCCGACAACAGCTGGACGGTGAACAAGTACAAACTCCAGCCTGTCGAGAGTGATGCCGACGGGTACTTCCCGTCAGTATTCAAGGTCTTGAAGGAGAAAGTACAGGGCATCAAGACAGCCTATTACTGGAACTGGAAGCCGCTCATCAACGCCATGAATCCCAAGTACATGGATGACAAGATGTCAGCGGACGATGAGGAATACCCCGCGCTCTATGACCAGGCGATGAAATACATCCGTCGTCACAAGAAGGACAAGATGTTCATGTTCCTCTACAATGTCCACACAGACCATGTGGGACACACAAGCTCCTGGATGTCTCCTGAGTACATCAAGTCAATCGAGGAGGGCGATGTCCAGGTCGGCCGCATGATTGATTTCCTGAAAAAGGAAGGCTTGTATGAGGAGACTCACATCATGTTCATCACAGACCATGGTGGAGTGGGCTTTGGCCACGGCGGGGTGAGCCATGAGGAAATGATTGTGCCATGGATAATTAAAGGGCCCGGAATAAAGAAAGGTTTCTCTATTACCGAGCCCAATAATACCGTCAACACAGCGTCAACTGTCTTACGTCTGTTTGGGGTAGAGCAGCCGCTCTGCTGGACCGGAGAGGTCCCCGAGTCCATTTTCTTGTAGCCTAGATTCCGAACATGAGGCTGAGCCTGAGGACAGGCATCACAGGAATCTTGTAGAGAGTGTCGATGTACTTGAAGAACTTGTCGTAGCTCTTCTTTGTGTTGCTACCTCTCATGTCATAAGCCAACTGCTGGACACCATCTGAGTCAAGACGGTAGTCCAGGTTGCCATTGCTGTTGGGGTCGGTGTAGAAACCGATGCCTCCGGTGTACTGGACACCCAGATCCAGGGTGAAGCTGACACCCTTGGCGACAGGGTTACCGAAACCTATTCCGACATAAGGGCGGATGGCGTTGCGGCGCAACTCAGCGGTGTAGATGCCACTTCCGTCAGCTTTAAGGGCTGTAGGAGAAGCGCTCTTGTTGCCTTCAGGATAGTATTTCATACCTGAGTTGTGGTAGGAGTCAGGCATGGCCTCGGTGTTGGTCACTTGGAACATCTTGCCTCCACCGATCATAGTTCCCACCGTGAAGTGGAACTTTGTCTCAGGGGCCAGGAAGAAGTCAACCAGCAAGCTTCCGGATCCTTGGATCTTCTGCTCCTTGATTGTCGTGTGACCGGAAGGGTGGACATCCCAAGCCTGGAAATCGAAGTCCTGTTCCCCGATGATGAGGGAATAGGGCATGTAGGAATAACCGACTCTGGCCTGGATGGTCGGGGTGATGCCGGCGGCGAATTGTACTCCGCCACCTTCCATTCCAACATTGACGCCAACGCCGAAATTCATTTGGGCGTTCATCGCGGGAACCGCAAGCAGCAGGGCGGCGGCGATAAGAATTAGGTTCTTTTTCATAAGAATGAGAATTAGTTAACTGATTATTAATTATTTATCGTGTCTGATTGAACTTATCTATCCCTTCCTGTAGGAAGTCAACAAACCCATCGATGGATAGGTTATAACCCCTCACAGGAACCAACAGCTCACCGTCAGAGCCTAAGAGCGCATAGTTGGGCTGGGCGTTGACATTGAATCTCTCCCGGACAATGTAAGAGTTGACCCTTCCTATGTCTTTCAAGACCTTCCCGTCTTTTGTGGTGACCCAATCTTCCTGGGCAAGTTTGGTCTTGTCGTCATTGTAGAGAAAGACCATCACATATTCATTCTTCATCAGCTCCTGCACCTTGGGATCAGACCAGACCCTCTGCTCCATCTCCCTGCAGTTGACGCAACCATGGCCAGTGATGTCCACGAACACAGGCTTTCCCTGAGCCTTTGAGGCGGCAAGTCCATCCTCGATAGTGAAGAACCCGTTGTAGCCCATGGGCATGTGAAGATTGTACTTGTCGATGTAGGATTGCGCGGATCCGGAAGGCGACTCATTTCCGCGACCATTCACCTGGGTAGGGCTCAAAGCGTTGGGAGTGGGAGAATCCGCATAGTTCCAGACTATAAAGTCTTGAGTCTCAATAGGTGGCAAGTATCCAGACAGGGCCTTGAGGGGTGCTCCCCACATGCCGGGAATCATGTACACCACGAATGTGAATACCGTGATCGCGAGCGCCAGCCTTGTCACTGATATATGCTCGAGAGGGGAGTCGTTCTTGAACCGCAACTTCCCGAGAAGATAAAGACCCAGAAGTGAGAATACCACAATCCAGATGGCTAGGTAAACCTCTCTGTCCAGCAGGCCCCAGTGGTAGGTCTGGTCAGCCACGCTGAGGAACTTGAAGCCGAGGGCGACCTCGATGAATCCCAGAACGACCTTCACGCTGTTCAACCATGAGCCGCTCTTCATCTTTTTCAGCAGCGACGGGAACATCGCCAGGATCGTGAATGGCAATGCGAAGGCAACGCTGAAAGCCAGCATCGTGACCATTGGTGTCCAGAACTCTCCCGCGGTCGACTTGATCAGCACCGTACCCACAATGGGACCTGTGCAAGAGAAGGACACCAGCACGAGCGTGAGAGCCATGAAGAATATCCCGCCGAGTCCTCCTTTGTTGGACTTGGCGTCACTCTTATTGGCGAGGCTCGATGGCAGTTCGATCTCGAAAGCTCCGAAGAAGGAGGCCGCGAAGACCATGAACACAAGGAAGAATATGATGTTGGGGAGCCAGTGGGTGGCGAGCCAGTTGAATATGTCCGCCGTCACCGCATTGCCGCCGATCAGCCATGTCAGGCCGATTATTATGGAAATCGGGACAGTGTACAGCAGCACGATGAAGAGTCCGTACATGAAAGCCTTGAAACGGCCTTCGGCGGGGCTCTGTGACTGTTTCATGAAGAAGGAGACGGTCATTGGGACCATGGGGAAGACGCATGGCGTCAGCAGCATGGCGAAACCCCAGAGGATCGCCTCGATAATCAGCGCCCACAGACTCTCACCGCCTTTGGCGGTAGCCGATGCCGGCTGCTCGAACGCCTCGCTGCGCTCGGCCCCACCGTTCGCTTCGCTCACGGTCCCCCCTCTTACAGTGCCGAGGGTGGCATGGTTCTCGCTACCCGGCATCGGACTCCCGCTATTGAGAGTAACGGAGAACTCCCAATGCTCGGGGGCAGCGCAGAACTGGTCATTGCAGCCGCTCCAAGTCAACTCGCCCTTTACCGTCGCCTCATCTCCCTCCAACTTGACTTTCTGGGAGAATACGGCAGTGTCGAAGAAGACCTCATCTCCTTGAAAATCAGATGGTTTGGTGAGCTGTGTGAGCCCTCCGACAGGAGAGTAGCCAGCGGGGGAGTCAAACTCCAAAGTCGTGGGATTGTACTTGTTGTCAGTCGTGTAGATGTGCCATCCGGACTCAATGGAGGCTGTGAAGATAAGCTCATATTCATTCGCCCCGGTCTCCTTTGAGGAGACTTTCCAACTAGCGGTGGCGTCCGGTGCCTGGGCGCTGGCGATCAAGCCCATAAGGACCCCCGCCATGACGATTATTGCCCTTTTGAAATGAGTTACCATAGAATAGCGTTATTTATTTCGCATAAGAGACGGAACGGGTCTCACGGATCACGGTGATCTTGACCTGTCCGGGATATGTCATCTCTTCCTGGATCTTCTGGGCGATGTCTGCGGACAGCCTTGCGGCCTGGTCATCACTGACTTCTTCCGCACCGACGATCACACGGAGCTCACGGCCTGCCTGGATAGCATAGCTCTTGGTCACTCCAGGGTAGGATGCGGCGAGGTCTTCCATTCCCTTGAGCCTCTTGATGTAAGACTCGATGACCTCACGGCGGGCTCCTGGACGGGCACCGGAAATGGCATCTCCGATCATCACGATAGGGGAGATGATGGAAGTCATCTCAATCTCCTCATGGTGGGCTCCAATGGCATTGCAAACATCGGGTTTCTCCTTGTACTGCTCGGCGAGCTTCATACCAAGAAGGGCATGAGGCAGTTCGGGCTCCTCCTCGGAGACCTTGCCGATGTCATGAAGGAGACCGGCTCTCTTGGCCGTCTTAGGATTGAGTCCCAGTTCGGAGGCCATGATGGCGCAGATGTTAGCGACTTCGCGGGAGTGCTGCAGAAGGTTCTGGCCATATGAGGAACGGTATTTCATACGACCTATCATCCTGACCAGCTCGATGTTGAGGCCATGGATACCGAGGTCGATGCAAGTCCTCTTACCTGTCTCAAGAATCTCATCCTCAAGCTGTTTCTGGACCTTGGCCACGACTTCCTCAATCCTTGCCGGATGGATTCTCCCATCTACGACAAGCTGATGGAGAGCCAGACGTGCCACCTCCCTGCGAACAGGGTCAAAAGCGGAAAGAAGGATGGCATCCGGAGTGTCATCCACGACGATTTCCACTCCTGTGGCGGCCTCCAGGGCCCTGATGTTGCGCCCCTCACGGCCGATGATGCGCCCCTTGATCTCGTCGTTCTCAATGGGGAAGGTGGTGACGGCGTTCTCTATGGCCGTCTCCGTGGCTGTCCTCTGGATAGTGTTGATCACTATCCTTTTAGCCTCCTTGGAAGCGTTCAGACGAGCCTCATCCATCGTGTCATTGATGTAGGCTTGTGCCTCAGTGCGGGCCTCAGCCTTCATGTTCTCCATGAGGATGTTCTTCGCCTCCTGGGCGCTCATCCCAGCGATGGTCTCAAGCTGCTTGTTGGCCTGGGCGCTGAGCTTCTCATATTCATCAGCCTTCTTGGCGAGTTTCTCTTGCTGGGCTTGCAGGCTAGCTCGGGCGTTGTCAGCGTCGCGAAGCTTCTTTTGCAACTCCCCGCTCTGCTGATTCAACGAGTTCTCTTTCTGCTTGATACGGCTCTCAGCCTCACGAACTTGGTTGTTCTTCTCATTGATGTAACGGTCGTGCTCAGCCTTGAGTTGAAGGAATTTCTCCTTCGCCTGATGGATCTTGTCGTTCTTGATCCCTTCGGCCTCAATCTCCGCCTTCGCGATAATCTCATTCTTTTGTCCGTTCAGGACCATCTTTTGGACGAGAATATAAACCCCGATGGCAATCGCGGCACCGATCAGGGCTCCTATGAAGTACTCTATCATTCCGTTTTTTTATTAATAAATATTGTTAAATACTTTTAAATCAACACGGTTAACGTCAAAAGACGACCGTTGGTTCGGTGAAACCAGCCGGTCGTCTGAATATTAAAAAAGCCGTTAGTCGCTTGTCTAAAATCTTAATGAATAAGATTTGAGATCCGGGCCGGTTCGGAAATCCACCGTCGTACGCCGGGCGTACAATCCCGAAAGGTAACCTTGGCCTGTCCTTGCCGTCCTGAGTGTTCTCGGTTCCGTGGAACTTGTTGATTAAAGCACGTGGGACTAACGGCCGTCTTTTTTAAATATTCTTAAGGTACGCCTCCACATCTTCCTGAAGCGCCTTCGCCTCATCACCCGCGTCAGAGAGCTTTTTCTGGTACGTGAGACGGCCAACCGCCTCATTCAAGGCGACAAAGGAAAGCTTGTCCGAGAGGGATTTGTTGGGGTACTTGGCATCATAGGCGGTCAGTTTTTGGTTGATCGCCTCCGCTGCGAGCCTCATAAGACGCTCCATCTCAGGGGATGAGGCGACTAATGGATATTCATTGCCCGCGATTTTTATCTTTATGCTTTGTCCCATCTCAATTCTCCAGTAGGGAGATGCATTTATCTATCTCCTTGATAAGCTTCTCGATTCTTTCCTTCGCCGCGACCTTGTCTCCGGTCGCTCCGAAAGCTTCAGAAAGCTGCAAGTTGTTAACCTGTTGCTCCAGATCACCGATCTGATTTCTGCAGGACTCATTCTCGACGCGGCACTCCGCAAGGAGGGCTTGGAGTCTTATACGCTCCGCTTTCTCTTCCTCGTAGAGAGCGATCAGCTTTTCTATGTCTTTTCTTAAACTTTCAAGCATAATCCTGACGAGCCGGTTTTACCTGCCAAATGCAAATGTAACAAATAATCTTTATTTGCGCAAAATCGTTAAATTCGCGTAACAAAAAAACTTGATATGACAATAACAATTGAGAAAAGGGAGATACCGGTTCTTCTTTTGACGGGTTACCTTGGAAGCGGGAAAACCACATTGGTCAACAGGATATTGTCCAACCGCAAAGGAATCAAATTCGCGGTGATAGTCAATGACATAGGTGAGATCAACATAGATGCTGACCTAATCCAGAAAGGTGGGGTCGTGGGTCAGACGGACGACAGTTTGGTTCCGTTGCAGAACGGTTGCATTTGCTGTACTCTGAAGATGGATCTTGTCAATCAGATTGACGAGCTGTGCAGGATGAACAAGTTCGATTACATTGTCATCGAGGCCAGCGGAATCTGTGAGCCGGCGCCTATCGCCCAGACGATCTGCACCATCCCGAGGCTTCTGCCGGAGTCGTCCAGGACCACCACCCCGAAACTTGATGCTATAGTGACCGTCGTGGACGCTTTGCGGATGCGGGACGAATTCTCTTCAGGGAAGTCCCTACAGCGGCCCGACATCGAGGAGGATGACTTGGAATCACTTGTCATCCAGCAAATTGAGTTCTGCAATATAGTTCTGCTCAATAAGGCTTCAGAGGTTTCCAGTGAAGATTTGGGAGAACTCAGAAGCATAGTCAAGGCTCTCAATCCCCAGGCGGTCGTATATGAATGTGACTATGGTGAGGTCGATCTTGACCTTATTCTGAACACGGGGATGTTCGACTTCGATAAGGTCGCCACTTCAGCGGCGTGGATCGCCGCGATCGAAGGGGAGGATGAGGAGGAAGAACTCCATAACGAGGAGTCCGGAGAGGCCCTTGAGTACAACATCAGCACTTATGTTTACTACCGCCGTCCGGCTATGGACATCAATGTCCTTGATTACATTGTCTCAAAGAAGTGGCCTGCCAACATTATCAGGGCCAAGGGATTGTGCTATTTCGCTGATGAGCCGGACAAGTGCTACTTGTTCGAACAGTCAGGCTCACAGAAGTCAATCAAGGAGGCCGGCTTGTGGTTTGCCACCATGCCGGAGGATCAGCTTCAGGAGATGATGCGCAGGGACAAGAATCTCCGTCGAGATTGGGATCCCAAGTATGGCGACCGTATGGTGAAGATTGTCTTCATAGGCAGGAATATCGACCCCAAGGAGATTGACGAGCTCTTTGATTCATGCCTTGCGGAATGAAAAAAGGTCGTCGCCTCACGGCGATGACCTTTCCCACTTAATACAAACCTAATTTATGAATAAAACGTAAGATCTTCTATCCGAGGATAAAATTACGCATTAACCTTGCCAGTCCCAAACCAATTCGACATATTTGCAAAAAGTGTCAACCAAAAAGGAATAAAGTCATGAAAGCGCGCGGTTTTTTCATTCTGATCCTGGCTCTATCTTCTTCTTTTATGGTACAAGCGAGGAAAAAGCCTCTCATTGGAGTCGCTCCGGGATATAACGGAGAAAGGATCTCGACTTTGAACCGGTCATACACCGACGCTATCCTTCGGGCGGGAGGGATTCCGGTCATTCTTCCCCAAGTGAACAATCCGGCCGAAGCGGCTGAGATGGTCAGCCGTGTGGACGGTGTGGTGTTGACAGGAGGATTGGACATGAATCCTGCTTATTACGGGGAATCCATTTTGAATGACTCTGTCGAGATTGATGCCCATAGGGACACGGTTGATGTCCTTTATGCCAAGGCGGCACTCGACAGCAAAAAACCTATTCTGGCAATATGCCGTGGCGAGCAACTCCTCAATGTTGTGCTCGGCGGATCCCTCTACCAGGACTTGCCCACCCAGAAGCCTGGGGACATCCCTCATAGGCAGTCCACGGACTCCAGATTCCCGACCCATTCGATTTCGGTGGCTGAAGGGTCCGCGTTGCACAAGATTATGGGGAAGACAACATTGGATGTGAACACCCTTCATCATCAGGCTGTTAAGACACCTTCCGACAAGGTTGTCGTCACCGCGTATTCCCCGGACGGGATAGTTGAGGCTTACGAGGGAAAGGATAAAAAGCAGTGGCTTGTCGCCGTTCAGTTCCATCCCGAGGTTCTTGTCAGGGCGAATGACGAGTGGCTTGCCCTGTTCAAGGCCTTCGTCAAAGCCAGCAGGTAGATGAGGCGACTGGGCTCTTTCCTTTTCTTGGCTCTCTCGTTGGCGGTATCCGCGTCAGCCGCCCCGCCGCCTTCCCCTCGTCAAGGGCTTGACAGCCTTTTGGTTATATTCAATAATGTTCCCCAGTACGCCAGACCCCAAGTCTGGTGGCACTGGATGGACGGCAATGTCTCAAAAGAAGGGATTGATAAAGACCTCGATTGGATGAGACGTTCCGGGATTGGAGGTTTCCATCAGTTTGATGCTGGTGGTATCAATATGCCCAGGGCCGCTAAGATCCGGCTGCCATATCTCTCCGACGGTTGGAAGGAGGCCTTTCGGCACGCCATCTCACAGGCGGATTCCTATGGAATGGATGTCACCATCGCAAGCGCTCCAGGCTGGAGTTCCACTGGTGGAACATGGGTCAGGCCAGAGGATGCCGTCAAGAAACTCGAATGGAGGTCAGTGGATGTCGATGGGGGTGAGGTGGATGTCCACCTTCCTGATCTTTACAGGGTTACGGGGCCATACCAGGATTTCTTCCAGGGCAACGACCGGATTGAGGTAGAGCCATACGGAGAGGATCTTTACCAATTGGCCATAAGACGCTCCCGAGCCGACAAGTCGATGGAGGAAATGGGTGCGGAAGTCACTGTCACTGATAGCATTATCACTGTTAAGTTCAATAAGGTGCGGCGCGTGAAGGCCTTTACCCTCAAATCTTCGGCGATGGGAGGAAGGCCAAGGACAGGCGAGCCTGAGTGCAAAAATGTCCTTGAGTGCTCCAGAGATGGTAAGACTTGGCGTGAAGTGTATAAGATCCTTCCGGCGAGAATCCCTTATATGACCGAAGACCTCGATCCAGTAAAGGCGAAGTTCTTCCGGGTCAGGGGAGAGCGGCTTGAGTCACTTGAATTATACACGATACGGAAAGTGAACCATTCTGAAGAGTTGGGGGGCTTCAGCTTGAATTTCGATTTCGGAAAGTTTCACACTCCCAAGACACGCAGGCGGACTGAGGTCATAGACTTGACTGGAAAGATGTCCCCTGACGGCCACTTAGTATGCTCCCTTCCCAAAGGGCGGTGGAGAATCTACCGTTTCGGTTGGTCAATAACCGGAAAAGTCAACCATCCTGCTTCTCCCGAAGCGACAGGCCTGGAAGTCGACAAATTGGATAAAGACACGTGGATGAGGTATTTCCGTCATTATCTGGATCTCTATAGGGAGGCCGCTGGCGGGATGCTGGGGGAGAAAGGAATCCGCTATCTGCTGACCGACAGCTACGAGGCCGGATCATTCACGTGGACTACAACTTTACCCGAGGAATTCCGTAGCAGGCGGGGTTACGACCTGCTTCCTTGGCTTCCTGTTCTTGCGGGGGAGGTGGTCGGTAGTTCAACCGAAAGCGAAGGCTTCCTCTGGGATTGGCGTAAGACTCTTGGGGAATTGTTCTGTGAGAACTATTTCAGAATCAAGGACTTGCTTAAGGAATATGATCTCGCTGGCAATTATTGCGAGACTCACGAAGGAGCGCGGGCATACACTGGCGACGGGATGGATCCTAAACTTGCCGCTTCTTTCCCTATGGCCGCCATCTGGATGGAAAACACTCCGACTGGTTCGGCGGTTCCTTCCGCTATCGCTGACATAAAGGAATCCGCTTCAGCGGCTCATATCTCTGGCGCCGGAGTGGTGGCGGCGGAGTCTTTCTCGGTCAATGGAGACGAGGGCAGGGCTTATACCTACTGCCCAGAGAATATGAAATACATAGCTGATAGGGCCATGTCGGCTGGTCTCAACCGGTTCGTCATCCATGAGAGCGCTTCCCAGCCTAATGATAGCTATCTTCCTGGCCTTCAGCTGTTTCGCTATGGACAATGGCTTCATCGTAATGAGACTTGGGGGGACTATGCCTGGGTGCTGATGGATTATCTCGGGAGGTCGAGTGCCATGCTCAGCCAGGGCCGTCCTGTATCGGACATTCTATTGTACTATGGGGAGGATAGCAATGTCACCGCTCTCTACGGTGGTGATTCATTTGACCTTCTGCCCCAGGTTCCAGCCGGCTACGACTATGATTTCGCCAATCCGACTGTGCTGCTGTCATCGCTTTCGGTGGAGACCGGCGATTCGCGTCCGGTGCTATCTACGGAAAGCGGGATGCGGTACAAGGTGTTGTGGTTGGACAAGAATTGCGAGACAATGTCCTTGGAGGTCCTTAAAAAAATAAAAGAATACGCTGATGCGGGGGTCAGGATCTGTGGGTCTTTACCGGAGCGTCAAGCGGGGTTGCTAACCGACGATAAGGCTTTCAAGGCCATTGTGAATGACATTTGGAAGTCTGGCCGGAAGAATGTGTTCAAGACTTTGGAGGAAGCGTTGTCCGATGTCGATCCGGACTGCCTATTTGCCGTCGATGGGGTTCAGTCCGGTCCTGGGGATTTCAGCTTTGTCCATAGGACCATTGATGATGGGACGCAGGTTTATTGGGTCCGGTCCTTCGGCTCCGCTCCATTTGACACCCCTCAGGGCCCAGAGATTGTCACGATCAGTTTCAGGGAATATGGCCCCTATGCGGCTCTCTTCAATCCGGGGAACGGTAAAGTGATCCCGATTGAGATGGCCGAAGAAGGTGGCCGGGCTACAGTCCGGATCCCTATGTTGTCCACCGATGCCTTTTTTATCGTGTTCTCATCCACCCCCTTCCCAGCGGAAAGTAATTCAGGTATCGCCACTTGTCATCCTGAGCAAAGCGAAGAATCTCTCCCTGTTCCCGGGCCCTGGCAAGTTAGTTTCAACCAGAAGGGTGGCGGCAAGGCAACGGAAGTCATGACCGGGCTCGTCTCCTGGACTGAATCCGATGATCCGATTGTGAAATACTACTCAGGCACAGCTGTTTACAAGGCTTCTTTCAGTCTTGGATCGGATGCTCTCGCGAGTGCCGGAAGTGTGATCCTCGATCTTGGAAAGGTGAAGAATATCGCCGAAGTGGCTATCAATGGAAAGCCCGCCGGAGTCCTTTGGAAAGCGCCTTTCCGGACTGAAGATGTGAAGGCGCTTCTTCATCCTGGCAGTAACTTGTTGGAAATCAAGGTGACTAATCTTTGGCGCAACCGAATGATCGGAGATGTACAGCCTGGAGAGACTCATCCTGTCACCGCGATCAGGCGCTTCTACAAGGCTGGTGACACGCTTTTGCCCTCAGGCCTTCTCGGCCCGGTCACTCTAGTCTGCCGTTAGAGCGGTTCTTTATTCAGAGTTGATGGATATGGACTTGAGCTCCCTTTGAGGCGGGGGAGAACTGGCGCGCTCCTGGCGGCGTTTGCGGCTTGTGAATATGCTGCGTATCAGGCCCTTGAATGTGTTGAACTCCTTTTGGTAAGTGACACCAATACCATTGCGTTGGAGGTTGTCAAGGAAGTTGGTGTAGTCGTCGGCCGAATGAGAGAAGAGTTTCAACCTGACCTCTCCAGGCTTGTCCAGTTTGACCTCGATGTCAAAGTCACCTACAATCTCTCCTCTGGATGAGGAGTTCCCATATTCCCTGTTCCCGACATTTCCGTTCACAAGCACCCTGCTGTTGAATAGCTGGGTAGAGACCGCGACATCGAAAATGTTCGTGCCACTCTCGCTTGACTGGTAATTCAGCCCGAAGTCCAATGGAATGTCCAGTTTCTGCAATATGCTGTTCAACTGTCCAGCCATTATGTCGGCCAGGTTGGAGTAGAGAGTTGTTGTGTTGTTGACGATTCCGGACTGTTCTTCCGGCATGAAGCCTCCTGAGATCAGCAGGGCGAGGAACTGGCGCTGTACCTTGTCTTCCGTGTTGAGGGCACTCTCAACCTTTGCTTTGGTGGTAGGGTCGACATCCGGAACATCGATTGAGAATTTGAGTTGCGGCTCCCTAAGCTTGCCGGATATTCCGATTCCGCAATTGACCACCCTCCTGGTCGATACGGATGAAGTGTCAGCGATCAGAGTAGCGATCGAGGCCTTTGTCGTGTAGATTCCTTCAATGTCAAGGTCACTGTCCATCACATCGCCGTTGAACCTGATTGAACTGCCCTGGGAGATTGTGAAATCCTTCTTGGCTATGTCCATGGCGTTGAAATGGAAGTTGCCGGAGGACAAGGTGTAGTCGCCATTGATGGTGAATAGACCATTTGAAGGTCTCACATTGATGTCGATAGTGCCTTGGCCTCTTCCGTTCAGCACATTGCCGGCCGCTCTGTCTATCTCGACATACGCCTCGGTTCTTGAGTTGGCTACAACTTTCAGGTGTATTCCGAAATCACTTTCTTTGCGACTCTCGGAGACCAGCCTGTTCATCATGACATCATAGGGATCGATGTAAACTTCTTTGTATGGCTGCTTGAAAGTCAGCAAGTTAGTGTTGGCATCGGAGGAAGTGTTGTCGATCGGGATGTGCAGTCTTCCACTCTTGTCCGTCCTTGCGTTGACATCAAGCATAATGGCGTTGAAGGGCCCCTTTATCGAGACCTCGCCGGATGCGAAGATATTGCCATAGACCGCCTCCCCAAGGCTCTCATCCATGTTGATGGCCTCCATCCTGTTCATGCTTATCCTGGTGTCCATCCGGAAGTCTTTCATGTGGTTGAACAAGATGCCTCCGGAAATGGTTCCGGTGCCGTCAAAGCGGTCTCTGACCGCTATTCCGTCAAGATGAAGACCACTGTTGTCGAGTTTGAACGGGCCGTCGGCATAGTAAGGGACATTGGTGTAGGCTACCCTGAGGAGCACGTCGTTGAACCGGGTGTCCTCGCTCGAGACGGACAAATCGTTTGTCTTGCCGGAAACGGTTACCTTGCCGCTGACTTTCCCGCCAATCTCGCTGAAAACGGAAGCGAGGAGAGGTGAGAAATAGCTGGTTTCCATGTCGTCAAGGTCGGCTTTCAGGTCTAACATCTTATCTTTCAAGTGATAACCACCTTTGATGTCGAAGGTCCTCTTCCCACCCAGGAGACTGTTAGCGGCTATATTGAGCCTCCCGTCGTCTTCCATGCCGCAGGTCAAGGCGATCTGTCCGGCATCTTTTCCACTCACCTTGACAGAGTCACACTTGATTGACATCGACAGGCCGGGGTTGTCCTTCCAAGGGGAAGTGAGGGTAGCTTGACCGGTAGCTAGTCCGCTGATCCTGTAATCCTTACCGAGAAGGATGTTGGCGATTCCCATGTCACATTTGATGAGATCGACTGAGAGGGTGTCGTTGTGTGTGGTCGAATAGCCGCCATCCACTCTTAAAGACTGATTGCCGCACGCCGCCAAAAGGTTGTTCACCTTGAAATCTTTCCCTGCAAGAGAGAATCCACCTGAGGATATCTTCCATTCCTGCTTGTTGAGCCAAAGGCTTGATGGCAAGGTCTTTCCGTCGATGAGAAGGTCTCCTGAAGGTGATCTCGACAGGTCCGCTGACAGGTGGATATCACCCTTGTCGGCCAATTCGTCGTCATTCTTGAAGGAATATCCGATCCCGGTCCGGTTGTCGTTGGCGTACAAGGAGATTTTGTCATCATTGAAGAGGAATCCTGAGATCGCCGCTTCGGAGCTGGTCAGGGCTCCGTTTAGGCTTCCGCCTTTGTTGTCGAAAGCGAAGTTGATGTTTTTCAGGTAGTTCCGTCCCATGGCTATCCTTGAGGACTTTATTGACGCGATGACATCACCAGTGTTTGAGACCGTGACAAGTGCCTTGGTGCTGTCAGCGATGTAGAGACCAGGCATCACGAAAGACAGGACGTCACGAGCGTCGTGAACATTGAGCCGGACCTCATAGCGGTCCCCGTCCCAAGTCTTGACAGTGTCCCGGCATAGGACCGGAAGCTCTTTTAACAGAGTTAGTTGCCTAAGGTCTTTCGCTATTTGGGTGATAGGCTTGCTTCCTATGTAGGAGGCGTCAGCGAAGGATGATCCAAGATTGATCCGGTTGAATCCGTCTCTTGAGTGGGAAGACACTTTTATGTCACCCACATCGTATCGCCCCATGGAATTCTCCAGGTCGAGATCCATCACATCGAGATTGCCGATGAGGTCTCCACCGCTGACTCTCATGTAGTTGGCGTCGATTCTTCCCGCCACTTTGGAGACTCCTCTCTTGTCTAATCCCAAGGCCTGAAGGTCCGCATAGCCGACATTGGCGTAGAACTTATACAGACCATTACTGGTCTTGTCTGACAGGGTGAATATTCCTTGGAATAGAAGGTTGAGGTTAGGGTCGTTGCACACGAGACGGCCATCAAAGGCCTTGTCGGAATAGGTTCCGACAGCCATGATGTTGGAGTAGTCGTAATCAAGGGCTCGCAATTTGTCGATCTGAATGGAGTCTATGTCCACCGTGACCCCGTCCTTGCCCAAAGAAGCCTTTAGGGAACTCTTCATTGTAAGCTCACCAATCCGCTTGATTCCCAGGGCTTTCCCAAGGTCCAGACGGTCGGTCCTGACATTCCCGGCGAAGACTCTGCTCGCGCCATGTTTGATCAGGTTGTTGAGCTTGAGGTCGGCTGTGAGACCTCCCATCTGCCCTATGTCCGCCGATCCTTTGACCTTCAGGTCATCCAAGGTTCCGTCAACCCGCCCATTGAATAGGGCTTTTTCTCCCGGGGCATATTTGGACAAGTCGAGCTTGGCTGATGGAGCGAATCCGCTGATGAACTTCCCGAGGCCTTGGGATGTGAAGGACAGGTTCTCGACATCGAAGCCCAGGACTGTCGTATTGATGTCTGGTAGCCCGGTGATCCTTCCATCCGCTGTCCCGCTCACACCGCTGCCGTATTCGGTGAACTCAATCCAGTCGATTCCCAGGTCGCTCACTGGCCCGTCCACATCCGCTTTTGAGATATAAAACCTCTCGTCCATGCGTTTGAGTGAAGGGGCGAAGAATGAGATGCTCTTGAAATCGATCACGCTCTGCCTTATGTCTCCCCTCAGACGAACCTCATCAAGGAAGTTGTTGAAAGACTCTATGTTATCATAGCTCATGGAGAACTCATCCATGCTGATGTCCGACCAATCGTCCTTCAACCGCAAGTCCTCTATCAGGGTGCGTCCACCTCCGACTGACACATCTCCTGAAAGTGAGGTGATATGGTAGCCGCTTTTCTCGTTCACCTCCAGCCTCTCTACGGTCCCTTTCATGAACCCATCAGCCAATTTAAGATCCCTGGCGTCGAGGGCCTGGACCGTCAAATCCATGTCTGTCCAGTTGATTCCACCTTCTACTGAAGGCCTGGGATGCCGGAGATTGACGAGCCTGAACCTGAAGCCTTCGATCTGGACTTTTTTCGCGTCGAAGATATTCCCCATCTCCTTATTCTCAGGTTTATCCTTCGGTTGGGTTTTGAAGAACCGTTTGATGTTGCTCCCGTCAGGTTCTGTAACGAAAGTGAAGGAGCCATTACCGAGAGCCACTCGTCTCAGATGTAATCCTTCCTTCTTGAAAAGGCCTTTGAGGGAGAATGTCGCGGTCAGGGTGCCGGCGCTGGCAAGTGTGTCCAGAACCTCACCGGACGGAGTGGTGGGGGGATTCTCGTCAATAAGGCGGAAATCCTTTATAACCAATGCGTTGAAGGGCTTTAAGTGAATCTTGGAGAACTCGATTCTTCCATCCATGTTTTCCTCCAGGGTGGCTGTAACCTTCTTTGCCACGAACGTTTGTACCGCCGGCATCTGGATCAGCAACCAAATGGCGAACAGCAAAGCTGCCACCACCACGATAACTGTCCAGAATATTTTCAGCGCCTTCTTCACAATCTACAAATATAACAAAATAATTGCTTACATTTGAGTCGTTGACCAAGTACCTTTTGGCATGAAACGCATAATTATTTGTACTATTATTTTACTTGCCGGTCTCGCCGCCCAGGCGAAAGTCCGTTTGTCTCCTCTTTTCACTGACAACATGGTTTTCCAGCAGAACACGGAGGCTTCCGTGTGGGGCTACTCGGCGCCCGGCCGCACGGTCACGGTAAAGCCATCCTGGAATGGCAAGACATATTCCTGCGTGGCTGGATCTGATGGAAGATGGTCGGTGAGGATCGACACGCCGGCTGGAAGTTACGAAAAGTATTCCCTGACAATTTCGGATGGCGAGAAGATCGTCCTGAACAATGTCGTCGCGGGTGAGGTCTGGATCTGCTCAGGCCAGTCGAACATGGAGATGCCGGTCGAGAGCTGGAGAGCCGTGCGGGTCAATAAAGATGACATCCAGAAGGCCTCCGAGTATCCGTTCTTGAGGCTTCTCTATGTGACTAAGACCACCGGGATGTCCCCGAGGGACAATTTCTCGGCGGAGAACGACGGCTGGACCGAATCTTCCCCTAAGACAGTGCGAGCTTTTTCGGCGGTGGCGTATTATTTCGGGCGGAAACTTCAGGAGACACTGAAAGTTCCGGTCGGGGTTATAGAGACTTGCTGGGGCGGCACTATCATCGAGGCTTGGATGAGCGAGGGGGCTGTACGGGAATATCCCGAACTTCTGCCCAAACTCGATGAGGTCCAGCGTTTGGCTTTGACAGAGACTGACCGGGAGAATAATTTCAGGAAGGAGATGGAGCGTTTCGTGGCCCAGGCCAAGGCGGACGACAAGGGTCTGGCGAAGGGCAAGGCTCTTTGGGCGGCTCCTCGTCTCAATGACTCTTCTTGGAAAACAATCCGTCTTCCCGAGAAGATCCAGACTCTTTGGCCAGCCACCAACGGTGTTTTCTGGTTCAGGAAAGAGGTTGACATCCCTAAGGAGTGGGCAGGTAAGGACTTGACACTCAGCCTTGGACCTGTCGATGACTTTGACGAGACCTACTTTAATGGGAAGATCGTTGGTAGCGGTACAGTCTGGAATATGGCGAGGGAGTACACCGTTCCTGGGAAACTTGTCAAAGGAGGGAAATCTGTCATATGCATCCGTGTCACTGATGACCATGGCGATGGGGGACTTTACGGGGCGGCTGATCAACTCTATCTGGAAGGTCCTGAAGGACAGCGGATTCCGCTTGATGGAGATTGGAAAGTTGAGATGTCCCTGTCATTTAAGGACAGACCGGTGAGCACTGCCCGTGAGCCTAACCAGGTGACTGTCCTCTATAATGCGATGATCCATCCCCTTGTGCCTTTCGCAATGAAAGGCGTGATCTGGTACCAGGGCGAGTCCAATGCCGGCAAAGCCTATCGCTACCGTGACCTGATGGCCGCGATGGTTCTTGACTGGCGCTCGGCTTGGGGTGTGGAGTTCCCTTTCTATATTACCCAAATAACCGGGTACCATGAGGTCAGTCCGATGCCCGGAGAATTCACCTGGGCTGAGCTTCGAGAAGCCCAGGATCTGGCTGCCAAAGTGTTGGTTAAGGCCGATGTCGCATGTACTATTGACCTTGGCGAGGCTGAAGATGTCCATCCCATACGCAAGCAGGAGGTGGGGGACCGGCTCGCTCTCTTAGCCCTGGCCAATGATTATGGCCACGATATTGTCGCTACTGGTCCCCGGTACGAGTCATATAAGATAGGAGATGGGAATATCCGGATAAAGTTCACTTCCACCGCGAAAGATCTGGTGGCGAAGCCGTCAGGCGATTTGGCCTCCGCTCGTTATGGCTCTACCGCCATGGAGCTTGACATTGTCAAAAAGGCTGAGGAAGGGAAACTGGTTGGTTTCCAGATCGCTGGAGCCGATAAGGTTTGGCATTGGGCGGATGCCGTCACAAATGGTTACGAGGTTGTGGTCTCAAGCCCGGAAGTCGCTCATCCTGTGGCGGTTCGTTACGGCTGGGCGGACAACCCAGTGTGTAACCTGTTCAATTCGGACGGCCTTCCCGCTTATCCTTTCCGTACTGATGACTGGCCGGGAGTGACTTTCGGAAAGCTGTAAGACTATTTCTCCCAGTTCTTGAAAGGATTGTTAATGAGTTCCGCATTGCGGAATCTTATGTCGCCGCTGACCTCTTCACCAAGCCATTCAGGCCTTTCGAAAGCCTCATCCTCGCTTTTGAGTTCCACCTCCGCCACCACGAGCCCCTCATTGTCTCCGTGGAACTCATCGACCTCGAATGTGTGTGCCCCGGCCTTTACGAGATGCCGTGTCTTGTCGATGACCTTTCCGTCGCATAGTCGCAATAGTTGCTTGGCATCCTCAAGAGGAATCGGTTCCTCCCATTCAAATCTGGTTATTCCGGTTCGTTGTCCTTTGATTGTGATGAAACCTTCGTTATCCCTTATCCGTACTCTTACGGATTTGCCGGGGGCCAAGCACACATAGCCCTGGACAATATGGTAAGCCTTATAAGCCACCTTCTTGAAGTCTCCTTTGACAAGGAATTTTCTTTCTATCTCGACACCCATGCTACGTTTGTTTTATCCGTGCGAAGATAACTAAAAAACACTATCTTTGTCTCCAACGGCAAACACAAATGAATATGAATAAGACTGTCATGATCACTATCGCGTTCTCGCTCTTCGGCCTCTTTTCTTGCAAGGCAAACTACACTGACCTGGATGTGAACGGCTTTTCCGACAAGGTCGGGGCTTACCCTCCAGTCCGTTTGATCGACGTCCGTACCCCGGATGAATATTCGGAAGGCCACCTGATGGGAGCTGTCAACTACGATTGGTATGACTCTCTTTTCGTGGATAATGTGACTGCCGCCTTCGACAAGTCTGAACCTTTGTACGTCTATTGCAGGAGCGGTAAAAGGGCCTCTGAGGCCTCCATGGCCCTTTCCAAGGCTGGTTTTGAGGTCTTCAACCTGAAAGGAGGCTACTTGGCATGGACCGACGCCGGAAAACCTGTGACGAAGTACGAGGTGGAGCGTTTCTCCACCGCAAGTGGAGCTCCCGTTGACATCATCCTCATCAAACATGGCTCGCTGGCTCTCAGTTATGACGGGATATCAATCCAGGTGGATCCGGTCGCGGAGCTCGGCAAATCAACCGATTACGCCAAGGAGTTCCCGAAGGCGGACGTCATACTCGTGACTCATGAGCATGGCGATCATCTTGAGGATGCCACTATAGCGACCTTGACGGGGGATAACACTGTCCTGCTTCTTAATCAGACCAGCCGCGACAAGATAGGCAGGGGAGAGGCGATTGGAAACGGCGAGACAAGGACCCTATGCGATGGTAAGATCAAGCTTGAGGCCGTCCCGGCGTATAACACAACTCCCGGCAGGGAAAATTTCCATCCCAAAGGTAACGGCAACGGCTATGTCCTTACGATTGACGGCTTGAGGATCTATATTGCCGGTGACACCGAGGATGTCCCGGAAATGGCTGATCTTAAGGACATTGATGTGGCCTTCCTGCCTGTCAACCAACCCTACACGATGACTGTGGACCAATGTGTTGCCGCGGCGAAGGTATTCAAGCCTAAAGTGCTGATTCCCTATCATTTCAGCAAGACAGACATATCTTCAATCCCCGACCTTCTGCCAGGGATTGATGTCCGTCTCCGCGATATGCGCTAGCTGCTAGAAGATATAGTTCAGACCGACGTTGATGCCTATATTGCCATCGTTGGGATCCAGACACTTCGCGACCTCGAAGTTGATGTTGAAGTTTTGGTTCATAATGATGTGCAGTCCGGCGCCGGCACCCATGTGCAGTTTCTCGGCGTTCTTCGTGTAGAAGTCAGCGGCGGTGTATTCCTTGCCGTCAACCTTTGAGATCACAGTCTTGTCGGCCAGCAAAGATTCCATCTGCTCAGACCTGTAAGGACTCACGATCATTCCGGCGTCGAAGAACGGGTTGGTGGCCAGGGTCCAGTTCTGGTTGATCCAGCGGAACTTGGCGAAACTCCAGCGAAGCTCGAAGTTGGACCAGGCGTAGCTGTTACCCATCAGTCGGTTGGATGTCGTGCCTCGAACAGTGCAAGTGGAACCGAGTCCCTCCGTGTTGATCTGCTTCATGTTCAAGGACTGAATACTTTGGAGCAAATAGAACGGGGCTTTGCCCGCGACAAGACCTTGGTATGCGAGATGGTACCCGAAAGTGAGCCTGTCCTGAACCACCGGGAAGAACTGCTTCCAGTGGGCCGCCAGTTTGAGGTAGTTGTTGTCGTGCTTTGAGATGATGTCAGGTGAGCCGAAAGCGTAAACTTCCAGGTTAGCTCCTCTGGTCGGGTTGTTCTCATGGTCACGGCTGTCATAGACTACTCCTGCCTTGAATTCAAGGTGGCTTCCTCCGTTCTTCTCGGCTTCAGGAATAATCCCGTTCTTGACATACAGGTCGTAAAGGGATGTCGTCCCGTCGGTCAGACCTTTGTTTTTAGCGTGGCCTGTATTCATGTTCCAATAGGTGATTCCACCGGCCCATCCCCATTTGCTGTCTCCGATCGAACCTTGTAAACAGGTCATAATACGGAAGATATCCCTTCTCATGAGGAAGAATCCCAGGCCGTCTTCCGTAATCTTGTCCAGTTCGGGGACATAAAGGGAAGAGGCTCCGTTGAATCCATAGAACGAGTAGGTTTTATTACCGAAATATGAGATTGCGGCCGAAACCCTGAGCCCCGGAATAAGGTACTTGCTGTCGAAGAAGCTGTGAAGCACCGTGTTACCCTTTGAATATTGGGAGACCTCGACGTTAGCCTTCCACATGTACTCCGGGTAGGTGGAACCATCGCCATACCAATAGATGTCTGTAAGGGCTCCGTAATGCCATCCGAGGTCGGAGGAGTAGCCGACCGCGGGAAGCGGCCCGAAATTGAGGCCGGTCTTCGTGACTTCTTGAGCGTGGGAATAAAGGATGCAGCCGGTCAATAGAGCGGCCACCATAAGCGATCTTTTCATATTTATTGGATTTGACATTTCGAATAGGATTCTTTAAGGTTCTCATGACCGAACCAGAGGCGGATGTCCGAAACCAGGATCCTGCCTTGTTCCAGAGCCTCGTAGAAGATGGTGTGGGACCAGAAGGAAAGAAGGAAGGCGATGACCGCCAGTTTGAAAGGCATGCAAAGGAAATACACGATGGCCCAGATGATCATCAGCAAAGGCATCAACGCGAATTTGACCCCGAAACGGGCGGTCCTGACAAAGGCTTTGTCCTGGATTTTGTTGGTCAAATAGGCTGAAATCAACCACATAGGGGCGGCAGCTACCGTGGCGAACAGGATCAGTGGAAGAAGCAGGAGGAAAACAAGGCTCTTCCCCAGGATTCGGAGACCGGTCCCGTCTTTCCGGAATGACAAGAAGGATAATTTCTCATTCCTTCGCTTCAGATCGAATAATCCTGCGTCCTTTATCTTGTCATCATTGGCTGCCAAAGCGGCTTTCATCCCGGACATCTTTGTCAGAGCCCAACGGCCATCGTAGGTCTCGTCGTCCGGCAAGCATGTGATAAGCGAGGAAATCCTCTGCTTAAGCAAGTCCAGCAAGGCTCTATAAACCTTGCTTTCGACCATGTCTGGGTTGGAGGACACGAATTCAGTCACATTTATAGGCTCTCCGTAGCGTATCGCCAGGGGAGTACGTATGCGGTAATAGTCTTGATATTCAAGTCCTACCGGAACTATATAGACAGGCTTCTTGCCACCGAAACGCTCATTGGCGAAAAGAGCTGTGCGGACAATTCCTTTTTTCAATGGCAGGAGGGAGTGCATGGGGCGGTGGGTCCCTTCGCAGAACATGCAGTACCTCATCCCATGATCCAGACAATCAACTACTTCCTCGATTGTGGACCTGTTGTCCAGGACTGCTTTAACTCCATCCCTGGCCCTTGGAAGTGGGAGTATCTTCAGGAAATGAAGTATCTTTCTGATTAATGGCTTTTGGAACACATCCGCCCTGGCGCCGAAGAGGGTCGCGTCCTTCCAGTCCCGGAGTATGACCAAGGCATCCATGACTGTGTTGCAATGGTTTGGTGCCAGCAGAACAGCTCCGTCTGTGGGAACATTCTCTTTTCCCTCAGATGAAATGTGGTTGAACATGCTGCGGATAGCGTCGTCGCACCATATTCTGGCCCAAGAGTATCTCCAGTCTCTCTCGTAGAGTTTTCTCATGTCAAGCTTTGCCTCTTTTGCTCCGCATGTTGAAAATCGAAGAGACTGTCAATCCGGAGATAATATGCCAGATGCCCCACCATGCGGTGATGACAAGCATTCCGCCGTGCGGCGGGAAGCCTGCGAAGATCGAAGTTCCCAGAAGCAACACCAGGCCGAGTCCGGAATTCTGGATTCCGGTCTCAATGGTCAAGGTTCTGCGGTCTCGTTCGGGCACCTTGAACGCGGTGCCTACCCCGAAACCGATTCCGAGTGCCAGAAGGTTGTGGACAAGCACAACTATGAATATGTATTTGACACATCTGAGGAAGGCCTCGAGGTTCCCTGCGAATGATAGGACCACCATGACGATGAAAAACAGAATGGAAAGCCACTGGAAAGGCTTTTTCAACTTTTCCGAGAAATCGGGGAGGAAGTGAGCGAAAAGGATTCCGAGTGTCAGCGGGATTCCAAGCAGGATGAATATGGTCTTGAACACGTCCCAGAGGGGGATGACGAGTGTCGGGACATCAGCGGCTACGTTGGCTGTGTGGAGGTAGAGGTTACCCCAAATGTAAAAGTTGGCTGGGGTGAGAAGGACGGCCAGGGCGGTGCTGATGGCTGTGAGTGAAACTGACAACTCAATGTTGGCCTTTGACAGCGAGGACATGAAGTTGGAGATGTTCCCTCCGGGGCAAGAAGCGACCAGGATCATTCCCAAACCCATCATCGGGGAAATCCAGCTTCCCATCAGGACGGCAAGCAGGAATGTGAACGCCGGCAGCAGGACAAGCTGGCAAGTCATGCCAAGCAAGACTGACTTCGGTTTGCTGAATACATCGGCGAATATTCGTGGCTTTATCCCGAGGGCTACGCCAAACATCACGAAGGCGAGAACTATGTTAATCGTGTTCATCCCTCCAGCGTTGAGGGTCACGTTGATCTGGTCGATTTGGGCGGCTGTTTCTGGGCTCATTTGTAAATGGTTATGGACAAAAATAAGTAAAAAACAGGATAGGATACGCATACTTTAGCTAAAAACCATTAAAACAAGGTCGAGGTTGGACATTTTGTCAGAGCTAAGTGTCAAATAGTCAGCTATTTATGTCAATTTGTCCAGTTATTCTGACTTTTTTGCCTTGGTATGCGAATTGACTATATCCAAGTGTCCGTCCGAAAAAAGGACGGGGATTTAAGATAAAGTTAAATTAAATTATAGGAGGTTTTAATCATGTTACCTGTTTCAAGAAGATACAACCAGAATTGGTTGCCTAGCCTTTTCAATGATCTTTTCGATGACAATTGGATTGAGAGGACCAGCGTGAGCACTCCAGCTATCAACGTGTTAGAAAATGAACATGGCTATGAGCTTGAACTTGCCGCTCCTGGAATGACCAAGGATGACTTCAAGGTGAGCCTTGATGATGAGGGAGATCTGGTGATCAACATGGAAAAGAAGGAGGAGACCAAGGATGAGAAGAAGCGCGGTCGCTACCTCAGGCGTGAGTTCTCTTACTCCAAGTTCCAGCAGACTATGCTCCTTCCTGACAATGCTGATAAAGAGAAGATCACCGCTACTGTTGAGAATGGCGTTCTACTCGTGACTATTCCTAAGGTGGAGCCGAAGGTGGTTCCTCAGGCCAGCAAGGTCATCGAGATAAAATAAAAGTGAAAAAAAATTTGCGCGCACGGCAAATTTGACTATCTTTGCATCCGCATTTGAAACTCAAGTGCGGATCTTTTAAATATTGGTGCGGTAGTTCAGCTGGTTAGAATGCCGGCCTGTCACGCCGGAGGTCGAGGGTTCGAGCCCCTTCCGCACCGCAAAACAAGGTTCAACCTTTTGGTTGGACCTTGTTTTGTTTGTTAAAGGTTCCTGAACCCTCGACCTCGTCCCCCGAGGGGACAGCCGCCGCAGGCGGCAGGGGGTAACGTGAAAGGCCGATAGCGGCGAAGCCGCGGGTTCGAGTCCCTTCCGCACCGCGAAACAAGGTTCAACCTTTTGGTTGGACCTTGTTTTGTTTTATATACGTATTTATATATGCGCTCAATCGGTTTTTTAAATATTTATCGAAAAACATTAAAAAATATTTGGAAAATAGAAAATATTTAAATTATCTTTGCAAAAGGATAATACGAAAAGATATGAGACACCTGAGACTTTTATCATTTGTTGTAGCGCTTGCGATTTCTTCCGGACTATATGCCCAGACCAATGTCAAGGGAACGGTGCTGGACTCCCTGTCCCGCCAACCGGAGGTAGGTGCGGTGGTCCAGTTCTTCAAGAACGGTGAGGACCGGCCGGCGGCATATTCAGTCACTGACTCTCTCGGTAAGTTCGAGAGAACGGTTTCCGGGAACGGCGAATATGTGCTGCTGCTTCAGAATATGGGCAGGAAGTCTGTCAGCATGGGATTCAAGATTGAAGGCCAAACGGAGTTGGACTTGGGAGAGATACTCCTGCAGGATGATGCCCAGGCGATTGACGCCGCCGCTGTCCAGGCGATGAAGACCTTGGTGAAGCTAGATGTCAACAAACTGACTTACAAGGTGGAAGCCGATCCTGACTCCAAATCCGGCTCGGTTCTGGACATGCTCCGCAAGGTTCCGATGGTCACGGTTGACGGACAGGACAACATTACCGTAAATGGCAGTTCCAACTTCAAGGTCTATGTGGATGGGAAGCCGAACCAGATGCTTAGTTCCAACCCTTCCCAGATCCTCAAAGTGATGCCGGCAAGTGCTGTGAAGGACATTGAGGTGATCACTAATCCCGGAGCCAAGTACGACGCTGAAGGCACGGGAGGAGTTTTGAATCTCGTCACTGGCATTGCCGCTGGTGCCTCTTCCGCTGTTGCGGACGGCATTTACGGATCCGTCAATCTTGGGGTCACGACAAAAGGGGAGAACGGCAGTATTTATATGAGTGCCAAGAAGAACAAGCTCACGGTTGGGGTGAATGCTGCTATGGGAGTCCAGAAACTGTCCGGAGTATCGTTCTCTTCGGTTCAGGAAAACACATTGGATGGCTCATCCCAATCCACCGACATGGTACAGAAGCAAAACGCGCCGTTCTTGTTCACGGACTTGAGCGCCAGCTATGAAGTGAGCCCCCGTGACCTTCTCTCCGCCACTCTCGGTGTGACCAGATTCAACCAGACGGCAAACGGAAGCTATGCAGTGGACATAAATGGACCCTCTGATTATATGTACAACTACGATCAGGGCATGAAGTATCGCTCTGGAAGCTTGAATGGAAGCTTTGATTATCAGCATACTAGCGCTAAGGTTCCAGGAAGGGTGCTCACACTTTCTTACAGATATTCCGGAACTCCCTTGCGGACTGAGGTCATCAATAGCTTCATGTACACTCCTTTCCAAATGCCGGACAGGAAGAGTGAGGGGAACGACAATTCCATGGAGAACACTGTCCAGTTGGATTACAGCACTCCAATAGCCCAGGGGCACTCCCTCAGTTCCGGCTTGAAGTACATCGCCAGACATAACTCAGCGGACGACAAAGTTTACTTTTCTGATGGCGGACCATGGGCGCATAACCGTGAAAGCAGCATGCTCTATGACCATTTCAACGATATAGGGGCGGTGTATTCCGAATACACAGGCGCTTTCGGCAAGTTCGCTATCACCGCCGGGCTGCGCTACGAATACACTTGGCAGAGGGTTGAATACGGTTCCGGCTATGGCCACGATTTCAAGACCAGTTTCGGAGACATCGTTCCTAACGCCAGCATCCAATACAACATGGCTCCCACAAAGAATCTTGGCCTCACTTACAACCGGAGGATCCAAAGGCCCGGAATTACCTATCTCAATCCTTATGTGGACCGGTCGTCGACCACTAACATCACCTATGGTAACAGCGACCTTACCAGTGCCAGGTCGGACATCCTCAGCCTTGTGTTCAATTCATTCAATCCCAAGTGGATAGTTAGCTTGACAGGACGCTACAGTCACACTGGGAGCGGAATCTCATCCTACAGTTTCTATGATGCTGACGGGATTCTGAACACGACCTACGGCAATGTTGTAGTCGAAGACAACACGGGCCTGACCGCTTTTGTCAACTGGACAGCGGGGCCTAAGACCAGGATTTTCACCAACAGCTCAGCCGGCTACAGCAATTTCTCCAGTGAGGCTCTGGATTGGAGCAATCATGGTTGGACATGGAATGCCATGCTGGGCATCCAGCAGACGCTGCCATGTGACATCTTGCTGAGTGCCAATGTGATAGCAAACGGTAGGACCTGGAATCTCCAAGGCTGGAGCGATGGTTTCAAGTTGGGAGTTGTTGGTCTGACCAAGGGCTTTTTCGCCGACAAGGTGAAACTTACAGTCCAAGCTGTATCAAACATTGGAGGTGATGGTCTGGAAATCAAGTCCTTCGCCAAGGGGAAGGACTATTCGAACACCTCATTGGTCACCGTACCCGTACGTCAGGTTGGTGTCGCCCTCACCTGGAACTTCGGAAAACAAGGTTTCCAAGTCAAGAAAGCCAGACGCACTATCCAGAATGACGATGTGATCAACAACTCGAACGGTCAGGCTCCCGGAACAGGAATAAGTGGAGGCACCGGCCAACAGACCGGACAAGGGGCTATGTAGGGCTTTGAAAAATAGGAAGAAAGAGAACTTTTTCGTAATTTTGCGAAAACGTTCTCTTTTTTTTAGTGATGAAACGAATATGGCTTATTGCTGTCGCTTTGCTGACGGCCATCGTCACGCTCGCCCAAGAGGTGCCGGCGAATTATCCTCTCCCTCAAAATCCTGATACTCTTAGGATTCTGGCTGTCGGAAACAGTTTTTCCGATGACGGAACAGAGTATATTCCCGGACTGCTTGAGGCTGCGGGGATCCACAATGTGATCATTGCCCGTCTCTATATCGGCGGATGCTCCCTTGAGAGGCATTGCAAGGAATATGAAGAGGGATTGACTGACTACATCTACTATAAGTCCACCGGCAACAAGTGGGTGACCGTGAGCAAGAACGCCACCATTCTGGACGGTCTGAAGGACGAACCGTGGGACATCATCACGGTTCAGGAGGTTTCCAACAACTCCGGAACCTATGAGACCTACCAGAAGTGGGCACCGAAGCTTATATCAATCATCAGGAAAGAGGCTATTAATCCTAAGGCTTCCATTGTCTGGCATATGACCTGGGCCTATGCGTCCAATTCGGAGCACGGGGCTTTCAAACTCTATAATCACGACCAAAAGACAATGTATGAGGCGATCACTGAATGCGTTTCGAAAGCAAGGAAGGACTTTAATGTTCCTGTCGTGATCCCATCGGGCGAGGCTATCCAAATTGCCAGGGGGACCAGGCTGAACAACGAGAGCCGTGTCCCGGCCGACTCCAAGGTCTATCAGCTTACCAGGGATGGATTCCACCTTACCAGGCAGCATGGGCGCTACATAGCTGCCTGCACCTGGTTTGAGACCCTGATCAAACCGGTTCTCGGCAAGTCGGTCAAGGGAAATCCCTATCTTATGGAAGACACAGAGTATTCAATAACAAAGAAAGACGCCCGCCTTTGCCAGAAATGCGCGGTCAAGGCAGTCGCCTCATTTAAGTGACGTTACCATGGATCCAAGATCAGAAAGAATACACAAGGCAGCCGCATATATTAAAGAAATACTTGATAATCATGGCCTTGCTCCTAAAGTTGGTATTGTGCTGGGAAGTGGGCTCGGCCGTCTTGTCGAGCACATAGAGGCTACCGTCACAATCCCTTATAAGAGTATTCCAGGGTTTCCGGTCTCGACCGCTATCGGTCATAAGGGCAATTTCATTGTGGGCACTCTCTCGGGCAAGACAGTTATCGCCATGCAGGGACGCCTCCATTATTACGAGGGCTATGACATGGACACGGTCGTCCTGCCTATCAGGGTGATGAAAGTCCTTGGGATTGAATATCTTTTCGTGTCGAACGCTGCCGGCGGAGTCAACACTTCCTTCCATATCGGCGATTTGATGATCATCACCGACCATATCAACCAGATTCCCAACCCGCTGATTGGTCCTAACCTGGATGAATTCGGCCCCAGGTTCCCTGATATGACGAGGCCTTATGACCCTAAACTGATCGCCATGGCTGAAACTATCGCCCAAGAGCAGGGGATCGCTGTCCGGAAAGGTGTCTATTTCGCATGCACGGGTCCCACTTATGAGACTCCTCATGAATACAAGTACATGCGGATTGTCGGAGCGGATGCCGTGGGCATGTCCACGACTCCGGAGGTGATCGTGGCCCGTCACGCTGACATCCCCGTGTTCGGAGTTTCCGTGATCACGGATGTCGCTCATGAGGATGAGGATTCTGATTATGTCACTGATGGTGAGGAGATTGTCCGTCAAGCCGATGCCGCCGCTACGAAGATGATCGCCTTGTTCAAAGGGGTTATAGGAAGATTGTGAAACGCATTGTTTATCAGGCCTGCCTATGACCCAAGGGACGAGTATCGTCATTAAAGGTGCGAAGGTTAACAACCTCAAGGACATCACTGTCGAGATACCGCGGAACAAGTTCGTGGTAGTGACTGGTATTTCCGGCTCCGGGAAATCCTCGTTGGCATTCGACACCCTGTTCGCGGAGGGGCAGCGGAGGTTCGCCGAAAGTCTAAGCTCGTATGCCAGACAATTCCTCGGCAGGATGAGCAAGCCGGATGTCGAGTCCATCGAAGGCATCCCTCCGGCAGTCGCTATCGAGCAGAAGGTCAACATCAAGAATCCTCGCTCGACAGTTGCCACCACTACGGAAATATATGATTACCTGAGGATTATATTCGCTCGCATTGGACGTACTTATTCCCCCGTGAGCGGCCGTGAGGTGAAGTGCCACGGCCAGGGCGATGTGATGGCCAGCATCCTCTCCGGTGACTCGAGAACGGTGTACATTCTTTCCGACCTTGGATGGGATAAACGGGAGGACAAAGTGGAATTGATGCTCCGTCTGAAAGAGGAGGGGTACTCAAGATTCTATGGTTCAGACGGGATTATCCGTATTGAGGATATAATGCGGATGGCGGACAAAGGGGAATATCCTGCAGGGTTGTTACTTCTGGTCGACCGTCTCAAGCTTCCAGTTTTCAAATCTTGTCTGCCATATTCAGATGACGGAACTCCTTGGCCTCAAACGGATTGGGAGGATCTCCAGACAAGGCTCCGTTCCTCGATAGACAACGCCTTCCGTGAGGGAGACGGCAATCTTATCCTGATAAAAGATTCCGGCAGGGAGGAATTCTCCAACCGGTTCGAGCTCGACGGTATGACCTTCCGTGAGCCGGATGAATACCTTTTCTCTTTTAACAGCCCTCTCGGTGCCTGTCCTGTCTGCGGTGGTCTTGGTAAGATTATCGGGGTCAGCGAGGACCTCGTGATCCCTGACAAGAGCAAGAGCATTTATGACGGCGCGATAGCTTGCTGGAAAGGAGACAAGATGGGCTGGTTCAAAGATCATCTTGTGCAAGTCGCTGAGCGTTATGGGATTCCCATATTTGAGCCTTATTGTAACCTTTCCAAGGAAGTGAAGGACCTCCTTTGGAACGGCCACAGTGTTGAGGGTGATGAGGATTCCATCATCGGCATCAACGAGTTTTTCTCCTGGGTGGAATCCAACCGCTATAAGATCCAGTACAAATACATGCTTAGCCGTTTCTCCGGTCGTACCACTTGTCATGCTTGCGGTGGGACGAGACTTCGTCCGGAGGCTTTGTATGTCAAGGTGGGAGGAAAGAACATCGCAGAGCTGCTGGACATGAATGTCGAGCAGCTTCTAGGCTTCTTCCAAAACTTGGAACTGACTGATTATGAGAATGGAATAGTCCGAAAGGCGATTGAGGAGATAGTCTCCAGACTGAAGTACATCGATGATGTAGGCCTGTCTTATCTCACGCTGAGCAGGGCATGCAACACCCTTTCCGGAGGAGAGAGCCAGAGGATCAATCTGGTGACCGCGCTTGGCAGTTCACTCGTTGGGTCCATGTACATTCTCGACGAGCCCAGCATCGGTTTGCACCCAAGGGACACTGACAGGCTGATTTCCGTGCTGAAAAGGCTCAGGGACATCGGCAACACTGTTGTCGTTGTCGAGCATGATGAGGAGATTATCCGCGCGGCCGACATGCTGATAGACATGGGGCCTTTGGCGGGAACCGAAGGTGGGCAGGTCGTGTTCCAAGGTAAGATCTCGAAGAATATTCCAGCATCCCAGAGGCGGAAGTCGCTGACTCTCCAGTACTTATCTGGAGAGAAGAAAAGATATTCCCGTCCCCCTCGCCACTGGACTTACTCGATCAATGTCGAGGGGGCGATGGAACATAACCTTAAGGACATCGACGTTAAGTTCCCTTTGGGAGTCTTGACGGTGGTCTCCGGGGTCAGCGGTTCAGGAAAATCATCCCTTGTCGGGGACATCCTTTACCCGGCCCTATATCGAAGAATCAACCAGACAGGAGACCTTCCAGGTGTGTTCAGGCGGCTTTCCGGCAACCTCGACAGGGTCACAAGGGTGGAATATGTCGATCAAAACCCTATCGGAAAGAGCTCACGCTCCAACGCCGTAACCTATCTGAAGGTCTATGACGACATCCGCAAGCTCCTTTCCGATCAGCAATATGCCAAGATCAATGGCTACACCCCATCTTTCTTCTCTTTCAACCAGGAAGGAGGAAGGTGCCCCGAGTGTCAGGGCGATGGTTTCGTGCGGATCCCGATGCAGTTCATGGCCGATGTCACTATGGTTTGTGAGGCCTGTGGGGGCAAAAGATTCAAACCGGACATCCTTGAGGTGCGCTACAAGGGTAAGAATATTGACGACATCCTTAACATGAGTGTCGAGGAGGCGATTGCTTTCTTTGGCTCTCAGAGTGAGGAACTTGCGTTGCAGATAGCCCGCAGGCTCCAACCTCTCGTCGATGTCGGCCTGTCCTATATCAAGCTTGGACAGAGCTCTTCAACCCTTTCCGGTGGAGAGAGCCAAAGGATCAAACTGGCTTATTTCCTGGCTTTGAGTGAGGACTCGGCTACGGTGCGGAAGGAGAAGATTCTCTTCTTGTTCGATGAGCCCACGACCGGCCTTCACTTCTACGATGTTGAGAAACTGCTGAAAGCCTTTGATGTTCTGCTTGACAAGGGCCACACAGTCATTGTCGTGGAGCATAACTTGGATGTGATACGCTCTGCCGACTGGATTATCGACCTTGGACCTGACGCTGGTGACAAGGGTGGCGAGGTGGTCTTTGCCGGGACTCCGGAGGATCTGGTCGTGCGAGGCAAGTCTTTCACAGCCGATTATATCAGGGCCATAAACAATCCCGCCCCGGGAAATGGATGAGCAAGAATTAGATGAGCTGTCGCGGCAGAACGCCGCTAATGGGATTAACTAAACTAGAATCCGGGGCGGGAATCACTGAGACAAAGTTACCCCATGGCTCTTTTTGATGTCTTGATGATAAAAAACTATCACTAAAGTGTTGAAGTTTTTTATAATCATGTGGTGAAATTCCTTGAACCGTTGTAAATTTGGGGAGAGTTTGTGGAACTGCCCTGGTTATTCATGTTTTTTTTATGGGACTGTATAAAAAAATTAAGATGGCTTTGAGAGGCGGGAAACATGATTATGTTCCTATCCTTATTCAGCAAGCGGATTTCATCTCGAAGTCCTCGTCCTTGCTCTCAGACATGTTCTCATCTTCCGACCGCGGGCTTTGGGTCTCGGCTGAACGGGAGATCAAGTCCTGCGAGGTTCAAGGGGACGCGCTTTTGAGCGAGTTCCACGAGATGCTGTCCGGCGGGCTCATGATGAAGGTCAACAAACTGGATCTGCAGTCTGTGTCGATGGCACTTGATGACTGTGTCGATGCCATAAAGGACACGGCCAAAGCCATATTGATTTATCAGCCGGAAAGGATTGATGATCAGTTGGTTGAGCTCTCCCAGATTGCCAAGGCTCAATCGGCGGCCCTTCAGGATATGTTTCCGTTGCTCTACAACATCAAGCGCAATGTGTCAGCGATCTCCTTGTGTTGTGACAGGGTGACGGAACTGGAACACACCGCTGACGAGTCCTATGAGGAGTACATTGGGTTTATCTTCAGGAATGTGGATGAGGTCCGTGAGCTGATAAAGTACAAGAATCTCGCGGAAATGCTCGAGAACACCACCGACGCCCATAAGAAAATCACGGACAGAGTCCGGAATCTGTTGCTTAACTATTTGTCGGACTGATCTTTCCGGTCGGTCACCATATTGCCGTAATAGCTGATAGGCTCCCTGTTCCTGGAACGGACATCGATGTCCGTCTTACCGTTGTTGAACACCTGTATCACGAAAACATAGGTGTCCTCCCCGTTGTTGGTGGCGAGGGTGATCTGACGTCTGTCAGGTTTGGGGAAAGACTCGATGTAGTCGCTGATCTTTGACTCGAAGTTCATCCCTTTACCTCCGCCGTAAGGGATGTTCCAAGCCTGGCCGAAGTAGGGGAGTCTGGATATCAGTCGGTCCCCATCAACTTCCAGCGAGTAGTTAGTCACATGCCTGGAGCCGCCTCTGCGAGGGATCATCTGGTTCACATCGATAAGGAAGGTGCGGTTGTCGAGATCTTCTTGGATCTTGGCCTCCTGTTCCGCTTTCTCCTCGGGTGTCATCCTGAGCGATGCGCAGCCACACACAAGGGCTGTTACGATCGCGAGTGCTATTAATAATGCCTTTTTCATCGTTTTCCTATTTTATTGGTCGTTTTTGTCGCTTGGTATGATGATCTCGAATGTGTGTCCGGCCTTGTTGACAAGCTTGCTGTCACGCAGCCAGAGATTCGCTTCCTTCAGTTGGAGATAGCTGCAACCATATTTTTCCGCGAAGTCCACAAGATTCTCTATCGGTCCTTTCACGAGCACTGTCTCTTTTGGAGGATAGTAAGGATATTTCTCAAACTGGTCAACCTTGAATCCGAAGAGCTCAGGTTTCTCAAAGAACATCTTGGCCACAAGGATCCTGAACATGTAGCGGGAAGTCTCTTCCACAAGCCAAAGGTTGAGGGCAGACTTCTGCTTCTGGTCAGTCAGCCGTTTGGAGATGCCGCCTTGGCCGGCGTTGTAGCTGGCGGCTACGGTCATCCAGTCGCCGTATTTGGCATAGGCCTTCTTGAGGAACTGGCATGCCGCGATTGTCTCTTTCTCAATGTTATAGCGCTCGTCCACCTCGTTGTCTATCACCAGGCCATATTCCCGTCCAGTTACCTTTGTGAACTGCCAGAGGCCAGCCGCACCGGCCGTTGAAAGGGCCTTGGGACTGAGATTGCTCTCAATCGCCATCAGGTACTTCAGGTCATCGGGGATCCCGTACAACTTCAGGATGGGCTCGACCTGCCTGAAATATCTCTCCGACCGTTTGAGCATCAGAAGTGAGTTGGAGTGGGAATATGTGAAAGAGATAAGCTCCCTGTCCATCCTCTCATAGAGGTCGCTCCGGTCGAAGCGTACGGTGTCGCCCGCGAACACGGCGAAGCGAGGGACTTTGGGTGCCCTGAATTGAAGATCTTCCGTGACATAGAGCTGGCCCCAAGCACAGATGGCGCAGGAAAAGGCAAGCAGGATGGTGGTGGCGAGCTTTCTCATATTCAATTAGTTATCAAAGACTGAAGCGTTTGGCTTGCTCCTCGATGAGGGCGCTGTCGTTGAAGTAGTCGATCCGCATCGCCTTCTTGACATCGTCAAGAGTGGCTTGTGCGGCTGCCTCGGCGACCTCGCTTCCTTTCTTCAAGATCTCGTAAACTGAAGGGATATCTTTCTCGTATTCTTTCCTTCTCGCCCTGATCGGCTCCAGCTCTTCGTTGAGGACTTTCTCGAGGAATCTCTTGCATTTGACGTCGCCCAACCCGCCTTTCTGGTAGTGGGCCTTGAACTCGTCGAGGTTAGCATAGTCGGGCCAGTAACGCTCGAAGTGCTCGTCGCGGCAGAAGGCGTCGAGGTAGGTGAACACCGTGTTCCCCTCGATGTGGCCAGGATCGCTTACATTGATGTGGAGAGGGTCAGTGTACATCGACATGACCTTCTTACGCATCTCGTCCGCGGATTCGGCGAGATAGATGCAGTTGCCAAGGGACTTGCTCATCTTGGCTTTGCCGTCAGTTCCCGGGAGGCGCAGGCATGCGGCGTTGGTAGGAAGCACTGCTTTGGGCTCCACAAGGGCTTCGCCGTAGATCCTGTTGAAAGTCCTGACAATCTCGACGGTCTGCTCAATCATCGGCTTCTGGTCCTCACCGACAGGAACATCGGTTGCCTTGAAGGCGGTGATGTCAGCGGCCTGGGAGATAGGGTAGCAGAAGAACCCTACCGGCAGTCCGCTTCCGAAAGCTTGCTCATCTCCTTCGGCGTTGAAGCCGCGCATCGCGATCTCGGTCTTGACGGTAGGATTGCGCTGGAGCCTCGCGACAGTCACGAGGTTCATGTAGTAGAATGTCAATTCGGTGAGCTGCGGGATCTGGCTTTGGATGAAAAGGGTGACCTTATTCGGATCGAGCCCTACTGAAAGGTAGTCGAGGGCGACCTCTATGATGTTCTGGCGAACTTTCTCCGGATTATCGAAATTGTCTGTAAGTGCTTGTGCGTCAGCAATGAAGACAAACATCTTCTCATAGCCGCCGGCGTTCTGGATGGCGACCCTGTTTCTAAGGGATCCGACATAGTGGCCGATGTGGAGCCTTCCGGTCGGACGGTCGCCTGTCAAAATAATTCTTCCTGGCATATCTTTATATTGAAGCTATTTTATCAAGTTGAGGAATTCGTTCCTTGTACGGGCTGAGCTTAGGAATATTCCCGAGAAGGCGGAGGTGGTGGTGATGGCGTTGGATTTCTGCACGCCGCGGAGAGACATGCAGGTGTGCATCGCTTCTATCACGACCGCGACTCCGAGTGGATTCAGCGCGTCAGCGATGCAATCCCTGATCTGGACTGTAAGCCTTTCCTGCACCTGGAGCCGTCTGGCGTAGGTCTCCACAACCCTGGCTATCTTGCTCAGGCCAGTGATCTTACCGTTGGGAATGTAGGCCACATGGCACTTCCCGATGAATGGCAGCATGTGGTGCTCGCACATCGAGTAGAGTTCAATGTCCTTCACAAGCACCATCTGCTGGTATTTCTCGTCGAATATGGCGGAACGGATGATCTCCTCGCCGTTCTGGGAATACCCTTGTGTCAGGAATTGCAGGGACTTCGCGACTCTCTCAGGGGTTTTAATAAGTCCTTCTCTGTCAGGATCTTCACCGAGCAGAGAAAGAATCTCCTTGACCCTGGCCGCTATCTCCCGGGTGGTCTTCTCGTCGTATTTCTCTATCTTCTCAAAAGCCATTATTGTGGTACAGTTGTTGAATACTTCGCATGTCATGCAAAATTAGCCAAAAAATCATTATAGTTTCGATTTTTTGCATATCTTTGCGGCAAATAAGGGGCCATGATTGGCCAGACTGGTTTAAAACATTGATTATCAACAAATTAACTTTACACTATGTATTGGACTCTTGAACTTGCCAGCAGCCTGGACGATGCTCCATGGCCGGCATCAAAGGAAGAACTGATTGACTATGCCAACCGTTCTGGCGCTCCGGAGGAGGTTATCGAGAACCTCACCGAGCTCGAGGACGATGGCGAGATATACGAATCCATCGAAGACATTTGGCCTGACTATCCGACCAAAGAGGATTTCTTCTTTAACGAGGAGGAATATTAAGTCTATTAACTAGCTGAAATACAGTTAATTAAATGAATAACACGGCAGAACTTAAGGGTTCTGTCGTATTATTTTTGGGGCCAGGCATAGTATTTCATTTCAAGTAGGAAGAGTAGTTATTAGAAGAAATAGGTGAGCTATTTCTGAACCTATTTTGGGTAAAATAGTAAACTTCTGTTAGCTTTTTACTAAAACTTTACTATATTTACGGAAAAATAATATGAGATGATAGAGAATCCACCTACCCTTACTCCTGAATTGCTGAATTCTGCTGTGGCTAAAATGAATAACCCACAGATTATGGAGGAGGTCTCGGAGATTAACCGTAAATACCTTTATTGGAATGATGTCAAATATCGTAAAGTAGAAGGGGTGTCTCCGCTTGAGTTGTGGGGGATTGTTCGCTTGTCCCGTCTGAGTTTATATGCCTTTATATGGACTAGTCATAGGATATGCGTGCCTATGACTAACCATATGCAGGA
>JAEEGF010673342.1_pt1 | contig 93921 bp, 85 predicted proteins | sample 9134171 | NCBI WGS metagenome assembly JAEEGF01 (sample SAMN16246542, study PRJNA631951) | gut metagenome | biome: gut microbiome; feature: rumen; material: AP-attached | host: Bos | place: Iran: Karaj | collected 2018-10
TTGCGGTTATCACAAGGTACTTCATTCCCGCGTTGCAAGCCTCTCTGACCCAGCCCTCAGGATCATACTTAACAGGATTGAACTCATCGATAAGGCCATTGTAGTAGTCATCCGGGACCTCGAGGCGGGGTTTGATCCATTCTGCGTACCATGAGTTCCCTTGCCGGAAGGTCGTATCGGGCATTGTATGCCCGTTGTAGCTGCCTTCCAGGATGGAATACAACCCCCAATGGATGAACATTCCGAACTTGGCGTCCTTGAACCATTCAGCCTTTTGCGGATCCAGTTTCAAAGAAACCTCGGAGGCAGCCTTCTTATTAGAGCAGCCCGCTGATCCTATGACCAGCAGTGAGCATATGACAAGGACATACTTCTTCATATTGTCGAATTCAGTTTAGGTGTATCACCAAAGGAATACAGGGCTAAGAATTAAATCCTGGCGGCAAGTTCACGGATACGCTCCAAGTGCTGTGGAATGCTTATGTGCTGAGGACACTTGAGCAGGCAGGTGTTACAATTGATACAGGCATCAGCCCGTATACCCTTCTCCTGAGCATTGTATAAATTCAGGAAAGCCTTCCTCTTTTCGACAACGTCCTTACGTCCCGTCTCTGAGGTCAGGAGAGCATCACTGGCGCTATTGAATATCTTGAAGTTACCCGGAATGTCAACTCCAGCCGGGCACGGCATACAATAGGAGCAGGCTGTGCAGGGAATCTGGCCCTTGGACTTATAGAGATCGGCGACATTATGCATGAAGGCCATATCACTGTCGCTGAAAGGCTTGAAATCCGTAAACAAGGATACATTCTCCTTCAGCTGTTCCATGTTGGACATGCCGCTCAACGTTACCATTACGCCGGGAAGGGAACCTACGAAGGTCAGGGCGTTTGCAGCCGGGGAGAGATCCGGATGGCGTTCGCGCAATACGGTTGCAACACCTTCACTGACATTGGCCAGGGCACCGCCCTTGACGGGCTCCATCACCAGGACCGGGATGCCTTTCCCTACCAGATAGTTGTAAAGGAACTCCGAACTTGTCGTACCAGACGAGCCACCCCAACCTCTTGACATTTCCTTCCAGTCGGCATAGTTCAGCTGAATCTGGACGAAGTCCCAATCGTAAAGGTCCACCAGGCCAGGAAGATCATCATTGGTACCGTGGAATGAGAATCCAAGGTGTCGGATCCTTCCACTGGCTTTCTGCTCCAGAATCCAGTCGAACAGGCCGTTGTTACGGAAACGGGTATTGAATCCGGACATATTCTGCAAGTTGTGGAGCAGAAGAAAGTCAATATAGTCTACCTGGAGGTTCTTCAGCGATGTCTCAAACATCTGTTTGCCTGCTTCCAAAGTCGCCCTTCCATTCATATTCGACAATTTGGTGGCGATTTTGAATGAAGAGCGTGGATAACGGCTGAGGGCTTTGCCAGTCACCACTTCCGACTCGCCATAGGCAGGAGCGGTATCGAAATAGTTGATTCCGTGTTCGATGGCGTAGTCAACCATCTTATTGACAGCGTCCTGGTCCAAGGGGCGGCGACGGCCGTAGCCTCCTGTATCACCGGACAGCGTAGGCAATCTCATGCAGCCCAGCCCGAGCATCCCAAGAGTCTCCCCCATCTTATCCCAAGTCCGTGAATCGATCTTTGTTCCTGCAGGAGCCTCTTTCCAAGGAATCTGATGAGTCCGGGGGCCCGCAGAGGAATTCTGCGATTTGAGCAACAAGCCACTGGCAGCTATTCCCATACCAGTGAAGAAAATGCCCTTCAATGCCTCGCGGCGGGTAATCTTGTCATCCATGATGAAAAATTATTTAGCCCAACGCTTCAGCTGCGGGAAGAACATCTTCATCTGGCCGATGTATTCTTCCCTTGTAATAGGCTGAGGAAGCCCCTTGTTGACTTCGTCCACAAACTGTGCACAGTGTTCGATCATCTCGTCCATTGTACAATCCTGCAGAAACTTACCGTCCTGGTAACAATAGATGCAATAGTCATCATTCGTGCTCCCGTCGGCATTTGTGCCAAGCACTTCACTGGTGAGCGGCATCCCGCAACTCTGGCAAAACTTCTGTTCCATATTATGCTCCAATGTTAAGTATTCACTGATTCCGATTACTTCAGATATGCCCGGATGATCCGGACATCTTCAAGAGGACGGTCATTGTCATCGGTAGCGACCTGCTGGATAGCGTCCACTACATCCAGGCCGGAGACCACCTCGCCGAATACCGTGTATTGGCCGTCCAGGTGTGGTGTGCCCCCTGTCGTCTTATATACTTCCCGCATCTCAGGAGTGAGTTTCACACGCCCGCCGGCACGTCGGTCAAGTCGTTCCTGGATCTGGTCCAGACCGGCTTCGTCGAAGACTCTGCCCCAAACGATATAGAACTGCATCGCGGAGCTCCGCTGTTCCGGGTTTACATCATCTCCTTCACGTGCTGCAGCCAGAACTCCGCGACGATGGAATATCCCTTCATCAAGCCTGAATTCAGCAGGTACGGTGTAAGGCTTGTCACCTTCTCCCAACAGCATGCCTGGTGCGGCATTCTTAGAATCGGGATCGCCGCCCTGAATCATGAAATCCTTGATGACACGGTGGAAAAGCAAGGAGTCGTAAGCACCTTCCCGTACCAGATTCCTGAAGTTGTCGCGATGCAGCGGCGTGGCATCATAGAGCTTCAGTTCAATGGTTCCCATGGTGGTTTCCATAACCACATGTTCTTCTTTTTCATTGCATGCTGACAGGCACAATATACCTGCTGAAAGAAATGCTAGAAAATAAAATGATGCTTTTCTCATAACTATTTGTGGTAAAAAAGAACAATCCGGTCAAAGATAAAAACTTTGACCGGATTAAAGAACAATATTGTAATGGATTAGATAGCCTTTATGAGCTTGGCGTCAGGGACGTTCTTGAGCTGGGTGGCCGCATCACCGACAACGACTATGATCATGTTGTCGACATTGAGATACTCAGCCGCCTTTGCCTTGATTTCGTCAAGGGTCATCGAACTTACCACAGCCTCCTCCCTGGCGACATAGTCGTCAGGAAGGTCATAGTTCCTGATTCTGGAGAGAAGGTTCACGAGGCTTCCAGTAGTTTCGAATGCCGAAGCGTTTGATCTGAGCATCGATGCTTTCACACCGTCGAGTTTCTCCTGGGTATACTCGTCGCCGAAGTTGTTGATAATCTCCTTGAAAAGGGCGACGGACTCCTTGGTCGAACTACCCTGCACGCTGGATGCGGCATGGAAATATCCGGTCTCAAGATTTGATGTGAACCCTGAGCTGGCTCCATAGGTATAACCCCTCTGGAGACGCAGCACCTCGAAGAGACGTCCGGCGGAACCGGCACCGAGTTTCTGGTTGAGTACATCGAGTTCATGGTACTGTGGATCGCTGATCTTCATACCGGGGCCGATAATGTAGATATAGGACTGCTTCGAGCCGGGGAAATCTATGAAGTACGTGCCGGGGGCTGCGTTCTCCCCTACCGTAACCTCAGGGACCTCCACCTCCGGGCCTTCCCATCCCTCGAGGACGGCAAGAGCCTTCTTGAGGGTCGGAAGATCGATGTCACCTGCGATATCGATATGGGTATTCCTGGGAGTGAGAGTAGCATAGTAAGCCTTGATGTCATCGATTGTGATGGCGTCGATACTCTCATTGCTCGTAAAGTCAGTGTAGATGCAGTCTCCGAGCCAAAGCTTTGACGCGGCCCTCGAGCCAAGGGAAGTGATGCTGGTGAGGGAGTTCTGGATAGATGACTTCTCGACCTTGACGGCACGGTTGAACGCTGCCTCATCGAATCTTGGCTTGGTAATCATCTCATATACGATATCCATTACCTCCGGAAGGTTCTTAGAGAGCGTGCTTACGCTTATGTTGGTAGACTTCAGGCCGCTACCCACACGCGCGCTTGCTCCGAGTTTCCTGAGTGCCTGCTCTAGTTCCACCGCGGTGTGCTCGGATGTACCCTCGTTCATCATGCTGGCGTTGATCGATGCAGTCCCCCTCTTTCCGGCAGGATCAAGGGTCGAACCTCCATCTATAGCTATGTTGAGATTGACCATAGGGATCTCGTTCTGGGTGATACCTGCTATCTCGATACCGTTGGACAGGGTGCTCCTCCAAATGGCAGGGATGTTGGTCTTGGGAGTATTCGGCAGATACCCGGGTTCGACGCTGCGGTCGATCTTGGAAGGGGTGCGCTCGTAATCATCGTCGACAATCGCACCGGCAGCACTCTTCATGGTCTGCTTGCTCTGGTCCTCCATTACAAGAGTAGCAGGCACACTTCCCTCGATGGAGAGTTCGACCTGTCCCTGGGGAACGGCAACCACTGCGACGTAATTCTGGCCTTTTACATATTTATTATAAACCCTCATTACATCCTCCGACGTGACCTTGTTGAAGTCAGCGATATCATCGATGAACTTGTCGGCCTTCCCGTAGAACTCCTTGCTTCTCGCAAGCATCTGAGCCTTTCCAAGCACGCTGCCGAGTCTGCGGTAAGCAGAAGTCTCGTTCTCTGCCTTAAGGGTGGCGAGTTCCTCTTCGTCGACACCGTTCTCTTCAAAATCAGCCATAGCCTGCTCGACTGCGGCCATGATCTGGTCGATATCAACGCCGGGATAAGCCGTGGCGCTGATGTTTATCTGGCCGGCACTCTCCAAGGTTCCGTTGTACGCGTTAGCGCGCGGGGCAAGGTTCTTCTCGACGATATTCTTATAGAGAGGAGAATTCTTGCCACGACCGAACAGGCTGCAGAAAGCATCGAGGGCGGCCTCGTCCTCATTGCCTTCCGCCACGCCGGACCAGGCGATATCGACTGCCGGCATCTTCGCGAACTGATCCTCATAATACAGTTTCTTGGTCTCGTCAAGCTTGACATCCCACACGGCCGGTTTCTCCACCGGATGGCTGGGAATCTCGGCGAAATATTTATCGATGAGAGCCTTAGCCTCATTGGGGTCGAAGTCACCTGCGATACAAAGGGTAGCATTCGAAGGGACGTAGTAGTTCCTGTAGAACTCCTTCACATCCTCTACCGTCGCAGATTTGATGTCGTCGAACTCCCCTATCACTGTCCAGCTGTAGGGATGCCTCTTGGGGAAGAAGTTCTTGCTCATCACATCCTCCATCATGCCGAAGGCATTGTTGACCTCTGTCTGGCGTTTCTCGTTGCAGATGACATCTATCTCGCGTTCAAGACCGCTCTGGGTCACGGTGTTGATGAAGTAGCCCATACGGTCGGACTCCATCCAGATGATCTTCTCAAGGGCATTGCGGGGCACACACTCGTAATAGACCGTGTAGTCATTTGAAGTGCCTCCGTTGAAGGTACCTCCCATATCGGCGATCTTGTTGAAGAAAGCGTTGCGCGGTAGGTTCTCGGAGCGCTGGAAGAGCATGTGCTCGAAGAAGTGGGCGAAACCGGTCTTGCCTTCCTTCTCACGTGCACTGCCGACATGGAATGCAATGGCCTGAGCGACGATAGGATCACTGTGATCCTCATGAAGAACAACCTTGAGACCATTGTCCAGGGTGTACTCCTCATAGTCAATGTGCATCACTTCGTTTTTGTCTTTCTTGCATGATGCAAAAGCGACACTTGCAGCAATGACGACTACGATTGGAATGATAGTCTTTTTCATAATGAAGATTGTATTGTTATTAAGATGTTAAATTCGCTATACTTGGCAAAGATATAATCTTTTTTCAAACTCAAGAAAAATGTACAAAGGATAATTGATAATCAAGAATTTTTGTTACATTTAAGTCGGATGCAAATACCGCTTTCATCATAGTTAAACCAATTGCTTACTTAATATGTTCAACAAAAAAGTCTTGCTAGCGATGTTCGTCGTCGCGATGCCGCTGACAGTGGCGATGGCGCAGGGGTCTTCCGACAACAAGGACAAGGACAAGCCCACGGTCTACATGGTGTCAAATGCCCATTTCGACTCCCAATGGAGATGGACGGTACAGACTTCGATAAACGAGTATGTCCACAACACACTCGTCCAGAACTTCGCTCTGCTTGACGAATACCCCGACTATAAATTCAGTTTCGAGGGAGCTGTCAAATATGCGTGGGCGAAAGAGTATTATCCAGATCTTTACGAAAAGCTCAAAGACTATGTTGCCTCGGGCTGCTGGCATATTTCCGGAGCGTCATGGGACGCCAATGACCCCAACATGCCTTCGATCGAATCCGAGATCAGGAACATCCTGCTTGGTCAGGAATTCTACCAGAAAGAATTCGGCATCCTCTCGACCGACATCATGCTTCCCGACTGCTTCGGCTTCGGATATCAGTTGCCTTCCGTAGCTGCGCACTGCGGTCTGATAGGCTTCGGCACCCAGAAGCTCGGATGGAGATATCTCCCATTCTTCGAAAACGGGATGAAATTCCCCTTCTATTTCGGTGTCTGGAAAGGTCTTGACGGCGGCAAGGTGATGGCGGCGATGGACGGAGGCGGCTACAGCTGGAGCCCCAACGCACCTATCACCGATTTGGACGAATTCAAGATGCGCATTGAAAAGACCGCGGTCCCCGCTGCCTACAGATACTTCGGCACAGGCGATACCGGCGGTTCCGGCACCCCGACCGGCGTGAGATTCGTCAACGAAGCCGTCCACAACCCCGGCCCAGCCTACAACGTCAAATTCGCGACCTCTGACGAGATGTTCAAGGATTTCCTTTGGGACGAAAGGCTGCCCGAATATGAGGGCGAACTGCTGATGGACACCCACGCGACCGGCAACTACACCTCCAAGGTCGAGATGAAAAACCTCAACCGCCGCAACGAGCGAATGCTCGGAGCCTCGGAAGGTATTTCCGCGATGAGCGAGATATTCGGCGGCTTTGCCTATCCAGCATATACCATAGACGAGGGCTGGAAGAGGATACTCTGGCACCAGTTCCACGATGACCTCACAGGCACAAGCCTTCCCGAGTGCTATCAGTTCTCATACAATGACGAATATATCAACCTCCGTCAGATGAACAGCCTCGTAGAAACCGGCGTGGACCAGATGGCGAGCATCCTCAACACAGACGTCAAGGGCTCCCCCGTCGTGGTCTATAATCACGTAACAGCCCCGAACAAGGACATCGCATGCGTTGATGTCGCGCTACCCAAGGGCTTCCGTTCTGTCGATGTATATGCTCCCAATGGCAGGAAGGTCAATTCGCAGATCATCAAGGTTGAAGACGGCGTAGCCACCGTGATCTTCGCCGGTCAGGATCCTTCTCTCGGCCTTTCCGTCTATGACTTCAGGCCCTCCATGAAGCCAGAGGCGAAGAGTTCAAGCCTCAAGGCTGACAAAAAATCCATAGAAAACAGGATTTACCGCATAACGCTCAACCCTGACGGCGACATCTCTTCAATCATCGACAAGCGATACGGCAAGGAGCTCGTCCGCAAGGGTGAAGCCTTCGGCTACGCCTTCTTCCCCGACAACAAGTCCGACGCCTGGCCTGCCTGGGAAATCCTCAAGGAGGTCGTCGACCGCACTCCTGAAAAGGTCAATGATAACGTAAATGTCAGCATTGAGGAATGCGGTGCGGTGAGAGCCGTACTCAAGGTCGAGAAGAAAAAGGCAGGATCCACATTTACCCAAAGGATTATCCTCACGGACGGAGCTATCGACGACCGCATCGACGTTGTCAACACCGTCGACTGGGCATCCAAGGCATCATTGCTCAAGGCCAGCTTCCCCGTGGCATTCGACGCCCCCGAAGCGACCTACGACCTGGGAATGGGGCATATCAAGAGAGGTAACAACGTCCCGACCGCATATGAGGTGATCGGTCAGCAGTGGGCCGATATGACCGCCGCAGACAACTCCTACGGCGTTACTATCATGAACGACTGCAAGTATGGATGGGACAAGCCCGATGACCACACTCTCCGACTGACCCTCATACACACTCCGACTGCGTCCAGGGGCTATGGCGAGCAGGCAACCCAGGACTTCGGCGAGCACACCTTCACCTATTCGATCGTCGGACACAAGGGCGCTCTCGACCCCGCAAGGGCAGATATCGTATCAGATGCCCTCAATCAGTGCAAAATGGCCTACACGGTTGACAAGCACCCTGGCAAGCTCGGAAAGAGTTTCTCCTTCGTGTCTTCCAACAATCCCAATCTCCGTATCAAGGCATTCAAGAAGGCACAGGACGGCGACGGATATGTCGTCCGCATATATGAACTTTCAGGAAATGGAGCGAAGGGACATATTGTCTTCAGCAACACTCTCACCGGAGCTGAAGAACTCAACGGCATCGAGGCACCCAAGGGCGCAGCTTCCTTCGCTGACAAGGCTCTCTATGTAGAATCGACAAAGTTCGCGCTCAGGACTTTCCGCGTGCGTTTTGCGAAACCTGCAGCGGCTATATCCACTCCCGAATTCGAAGAACTCGACCTTCCCCACAACATTGTGGCCATTACTACCGACAACTTCCCTACAATGGGACGGCTCGGAAGGGAAAGGGATTCTTTCGCGGCTGAGATCATGCCTTCCGACTTCTCATACAGGGGTATTCCGTTCAAGTTCGGCGAACCCGACTACAATGATGCAACGATCTGCAACGCCCAGAAGATCACTGTCCCTGAAGGCACGAAGGCTGTACACTTCCTCGTGGCGTCTATCCCTATGGCTTTCCGCAGGAATATGCCTCAGCCGGTGCAGCCTGCCGATCCCAACAAACCTGCAACGGCAAGCTTCAAGGTCGGCGACAATACCTTCACAAGGACTGTATCCAGTTACACGGGATTCTACGGAGTCTATGGCTGGCCCGGATACTACGAGTCTGTCCTGCGCGACGACGATGTGGCTTATGTCGGCACCCACACCCACAATCCAAGCGTCCGCAATAAGGCTTATGTATTCTCGTATATGTACCTCGTGAGTATTCCCGTCGACGGAGCGACGGAAATCCAGCTACCGGAAGAGAGAAACATTGTGGTCTTCTCCGCAACAGCGGAGAAATGAAATATTTTTACGTATTTTCGTAGAAAACACCAACTAATATGAGTAGATCATTCTTGGGGAGTGCGATTGCCGCTGCCGTCTTATTGTTATTCCTTCCGGCATGCTCGCCATCCGCTGTCTCAGTCCCCTCTCCTGACGGAAACCTTGTCATCAACATCAGTGAAGAAACCGGTCAGCTGCTGTTATCAATTGACTATAAAGGCGAAAGGCTGATCGCTCCTTCCCCCGTTGGGATAGAGTTCGAAGAAGGCTGTTTTGGTACCGGATTAAAAATGAAGCCTGGCAGGAAAGAGCGTATCACAGATGATTATGACATGCCTGTAGGCAAGGCCAGCCATATTCACAGTGTCTCGAACCAGCGTGTCGTATCATTGACCTCACCCGACGGTCGCAAGGTTGACATCTGCCTGAGGGCATTCGACGACGGAGTTGCATACAGATATCTTTTCCCGGAACAGGAAGGGATTGACAGCCTGCGCATCCGCAGCGAAAAGATGGAACTCCACCCGACTGGTGATCCCATTCTCAAGGCAATGTATCTCCCCGGACTGGTCTGCTCCCACGAGTCCCCATACACCACTCTCCGCCTGAGTGAGCACAACGTGGGGAAAACCGCTGACATGCCCGTGCTGCTCTCATATGACAGCGGTGCTTTCCTCGCCATCACGGAGGCGATGGTGGTAGATTTTGCAGGAATGCGGGTGACAGCTGAAAACAGCACCATGAAAGGAGTCCTTACTCCACGTATGGACAGGCCGGAGTTCAGTGTAATAGCCGACCTGCCCCACAGGTCGCCGTGGAGGGTGTTCCTGGTATCTGACCGGGCCGGAGCATTGATGGAGTCGAATATCCTGACCACCCTGTGCGACCCTTGCGAGGAAAAGGACCTGTCCTGGATCAAACCAGGCAAAGCCACCTGGCCCTGGTGGAACGGCTATCAGTCCTCACCTGAGGCGAAAAAAGGAGACCTCCAGACCGTCAATTACAACATCAGCAAGGAATACATTGACTTCTGCGTCGCCAATGGCATCGAATATCACTCCATCTCCGGAATCCTGAATTCAAATGGATCCGAAGTCGTCTGGTATGCGAAAGTAGACAGGGTGCCGGGCGCTCCCGGAGACGAAGACTGTCCGACGGAAACCTACCCCGGTTTCGATATCAGGCCTATTTGCGAATATGCCAGGCAAAAAGGCGTGGATATGCGAGTATGGGTCCACTGGGAAGCGCTGGCGAATGACATCGAGGGATCTTTCAAGAAGTTCCAGGAACTGGGCATTAAGGGCATGATGGTGGACTTCATGGACCGGGACGACCAGGAGATGATCGAATACCAGAGACGAGTGTTGGAACTTGCGATGAAGTACCATCTCCATATTCAGTTCCACGGTGCCAGCAAGCCCTCCGGGCTGCAAAGGACCTATCCTTGCGAATTCACCAGGGAGAATACTCTCAACTATGAGGTCTACAAGTGGGACTATGCCCGACAGATGGGAGCGGACCACGACCTGAACATGCCGTTCACACGTTGCCTGGCAGGACCTGCCGACTATCACCTGGGAGGGTTCCTGTCACTGCCTTATGACTCTTACAAGGTTATGCCTCTTCATCCTTACGTCACGAGCACGCGCTGTCACATGCTCGCCATGTATGTGACACTGGAGAGTTCCCTGCACCTTGTCTCGGACGCTCCGGCTAACTACGAGAACCAGCCGGGATTCGAGTTTATCAGGGATGTCCCTACGGTTTGGGATGAAACCATTGTGCCGCAGGCCGAACTCGACGGGTATGTTGTCATAGCCCGCAGGAAGGGTGACGAATGGTTCGTTGGCGCCATAGGGAATCACTCGGCAAGGGATATATCCCTGTCTCTAGACTTCCTGGGAGATGGTGAATACTCCATGGAGCTATATACCGACGCTGAAGACACCGACACGAATCCCAACCACCTGGATAAAAAAGTGTTACAGGTTAAAAAGACGGACACCATCGATGTCCGTCTCGGGGCCGACGGAGGATTCGCCGCCAGAATCAAACCTTGATCCCCGGCTGATCTGGAACCAGCAAAGCGGAATCAGATGTATCAATCGTCGATATTCATTAGCTGGCCTTTCTTGTCAAACCTCAGTTCGAGGTCATTATTCAACTCAATCTCGGTTCCGAAATGCTCTTTGTCAATCATTACAATGAATTGACCGAGGAAGTTTTTCTTCACATAGTCGGTTATAGCAGCGGGAATCAATTTGGCAGGGACTTCAAGGCGCTTGCAATCCACCTTGTCCCATTCGCCCTTTGAATCGAATTCAATCTCCGTCCCGTCTTGTAGGACGATCTCATATGTGGTACCTATAAGATGTGAATCCTTCTTCACATAAGAGACCGGGATGCCCGGGAAGTATTCTTCGATAAAAGATTTTGCTGACGATGGCAGTTTATCAGCAGGAACGATCGATTCCTTGCAGGAGATTATGCCAAGCATGGCAAGAACTGTGGTTATGAGAATAATAAGCATTCTGATCGGTTTCATGATTAATGGTTTATGATTAATGGTTTATGATTAATGATTTATTTGTAATGACTTGATTGTTTTAGCGACATTTATCATATGGTCCGCTATACGTTCGGCGTTGGATGAGAGTTCAAGATATTGTGCCCCCACGGAAGGAGTACAGATTCCTTTTTCCATACGGGCTATGTGCCCCTCTTCCATTCGTCTGGTGTAATCGTCTATTTCCTCCTCGATGGCATTCGCTTTGTCCAAGGCCTTCAAATCTTCATTCTGATAGGCCTCGATCACATTCCTATAGAGTTGATGCATCAAAGTCACCAGCTGGCTGATTTCGCACTTGGCTTCGTCTGAAAACTGCTGTCCAGACTCGGAGAGGGCTGTTGCATATTCAACGATATTCTCTGCATAGTCCCCAATCCTTTCCAGGTCGCGTATGCTCCTGTAAGTTCCAGAAAGATAGGTCCGGTCCTTCTCTCCGAGGCCACGCTCTCCACTGAGGCGGACTACATATGCAATGAGTTCCTGATTGATGTAATTCAACTGTCGTTCATCACGCTCAAATACCGATTTCCCGGCAAAATCAAGCTGCACGGCCATCTCCAGGCTGCGATCCATATTCTGCAGGGCTATATCCGCCATCCGGAGGATTTCCCTCTTGACCTGTCCCACAGCCACTGGTGGAGTGCGTAGCATATTCTCGTTCACGTATCGCAATGAGAATTCAGCATCTTTTCCAAGCAGTCTCTCAGGAATCATCCTTTTTACGAGGGATACCAATACTCCGGTAAGCGGAAGCATCAAGAGAACTGTCACCACATTGAAGAAGGTATGGAACATGGCCAATTGCATCTGTGGAGCTGACGGGAACAAATGTTCGAACAAGTTCCCGAACGATATCTCAAATGCTCCCAAGCCCCAGGCTGCAAGCATGAACAGTACTACGCCGGAGCAGTTGAACAGCAGATGGATCAGGGCGGTGCGCTTGGCATTGGTACCACTGGTCACTCCCGCAATGATGGCTACCACGCAGGATCCGATATTGGAACCCATTGTCAGGAAAATACCCTGATCGATACCGATGAGTCCTGTAACTACCATTGCAAGGGCAATGGAGGTCATAACCGAGGAACTTTGGATTATTGCCGTGAACAAGGCTCCGAGAAGCACAAGGAGAATTGGATTGCTGATGCCGGCCAGGAAAGACTTGATGCCCTCCAGGGCAGCGAAAGTTTCCATCGACCCACTCATCAGCTCCAGACCCACAAAGAGCAATCCGAAACCGGCCAGTATTCCGCCAAGTGTCTTGTAACTGCTTTTCTTGGAGAAAAGACTCAGGAAAGCACCAAGTCCGGCAAAAGCCGAGAAAATAACACTGGTGGATACCGAGTTGCCGCCGAACATACCAAGAGCCACGATCTGCGCCGTCACGGTAGTACCTATATTGGCTCCGTATATGATAGTTGCAGCTTGTGAAAGAGAAATGATTCCGGCATTGACAAAGCCGATTGTCATGACGGTCGTTGCCCCGGAACTCTGGATGGCAGCCGTGCCAAGGGCACCGATACCGACGCCGAGGAGTTTATTGCCGGAGGCCTTGGAGAAAAGTTTTTTAAGCCTTTCAGAGCTCGCAGCCTCTAAGTTTGAGCTCATCATCTGACATGCGATGAGGAATACACCTATTCCTGCAAGCAGAGTCAGCAAGGACGTAATGATTGCTGTTAAATTCATCTATGATGTTTTGAAAGTAAGACTTGATTCCTTCACAGAAAAGGGACTCTGGCTATAGCCGAAGTCTGCAGAAGGTAAGCCACTGCTTTTCAAAACATAAAATAACAGGGTCATGCTTCATGATGTCTGAATGACAGAGGCATTTACCCTGGGAACTGGACCTTGAGGACTCTTGAGGTTGCCTTTGTTCGCGTGTAACAGCCTTGAGAACCGCTTCTTCTTCGATATCTTCCACATCCTCACAGCAAACATCCTGAGTCTGAGAATAGCTCTCAAAAGGGACGTTTTCTGGCAACAATGTCAGAAACAGAGCAAGAAACAGTGTCAGAATCCTCATTGACCTGGAAATACTGCAATTATCGTTCCGCTGTAGAGGCCTGTCCAAGGCTTTCGGAGAATCATTTCCCAAGATTTACCCTCAGGCCTGTAGCGACGGAGAACATAAACGGATTCTCGCTACGGTAAGTCAGCAATACGCGGTTTTCAGAAGGAACTGTCCAGATCAGTTCAGGCTCCACATAAAAGCCGAAGCGCCTGGTGGGATTGAACTGGATGCCACCTGCCCCCATAAGTGAGATATTGAACCCGTCCCGCTTGATCCTGTTTCCCGCCAATGAAGCCGCAATGCAATAATCACCTTCAAAACCTCCGCCGACGTAGATGTCAAGCCATTTATTCCTGGCAAGCGACCAATCCAGGCGCAACGGAATCCCAAGATACTGGGCTACTTGTTTCTTCTCTCCCGACAAGGAATATGTAAACCTGGATTGATAAAGGATATATTCAAGCCCCGTCGTAACCTTCAGTCTGTCAGCTATTGGAATACCGACTGACAATCCACCCCTGAGAGGGAAGGAATGTCTGTATTCACCGGTAAGCTCATTTTTAAGATTCTCCCCTGGATCCGATGCATTATGAGCATATGATGTTTCGTGATTGATATCAGCCATACTCTGTAAAGCATCAGCCGAAACTTCGGATGCGTGCGGATTGGCAAGTGGAGTCATGACCGCCGCCAGCAATCCACCACCGGCCAGGAGACCGGCGGCTGGCAGGATCTTCATTTTCACCTGCCGGGGACTGGTGTTGTCTGGAATAATGGGTGAATACATAGCAGGCGCATGGGCTGAATCCTGTACCTTTGCCTGAACAGTGGTATCGGCCTTTTCTTCCACTTCTGTCAGAACATTATCATCGACGACCTCAGGCTGCCAAGAGTCAGCTACAGTCTGCCTCGCCACCTTCAGCATTGGAGACTTTACGGCTTGCGGCTCTACTGGAACTTGTCCTGGCGATTCGTCCTGGTCATTCACTACTGCTACAGGATTGACAGGTTGCGGGATAATCTGCACACCATTATCCACCGGTACTGACGGATGACGCAAAAGAAGAATCGCGGCAAGTCCCGCCGCAACAGCCGGAACCGCCGCCCACAGCAAGTTGAAATGTCTTGCAGCAGGAGCAGGCGCTGTGGCATCACGGCGTGCCTGAAACTCGGCAAAGACACTCTCGGGAAGAACACTTTCCTGCTCTTCCAGCTTATCCTTTATTATGTCTTCCCACTTTCTCATTTGTTCTGCTCCTTCAAGTAACGCGTAATCTTTTCTTTCAATTGCTTCCGAGCCTTGGCCAATATGCTTGTAGACCCGTTTTCGCTGATTCCCAACATCCCGGCAATCTCCAGATGTGAATAACCGTCAATGCAGTGAAGGTTGAAGACTGCCTTTCTCATATCCGGAAGTTCCGAAATCCACTCCCTGATTTTATCCGCAGGTATCGTTACAATCTCATCTTCACCAGGCTCCGGAATATCATCATGTGTACGAAGGTCCAGACGAACCGTCCGCCACCGTCGCCGCTTGATATGATTGAGCGCTTTATTGATGGCAATCCGGCTGATCCATCCATAAAGCGAACCTTTTCCGGAATACTTGTAGGTGTCTATCTTATCCAGCGCCTGTACCAGAGTTTCCAGCATCAGATCCTTCGCGTCTTCCTCGCTCGGGAGATAGCGTCTGCAGAGTGCAAACACCCTGGCTGCATATCTTCTATACAGCTCATCCCCGGCCATCCTGTCACCTTGTGAGCAATATCCGGCCAGTGCCTGCTCGTCCAACTCCCTATACACTTACAAATAATCCTTCATTGCAAAGTTAGCGAGTATTCTTCAGTTGTTCTGACATATAAACACACAAACTCCCGGAATACGTCTGGACAAACCACCTAATTAATTATATTTGCAACCATAAGGACGGTATCAGATGTCACAGATAGCACACTGGAACCCGGATGCTGACTTTTCCGGCACTCGATTCTTCATCAGAAGGATGGATACCTCAGGCTATATCAAACCGTCCGAGGTTCCGACCGCACGGCTTCCGCTCACAGGTTTCATCTATATCACTTCCGGCGAGGCCCTCATAGACGTCGATGGCACATCCTTCCTCTGCCAGCCCGGTCAGATCCTGCTTATACCCAGTCTGATTCCATTCTCTATCCGATATTACCGCGATGCCGTCGGTTTTACCGGAGGATTTGCACCCTCCATCCTTGCTGACACAAGACAACTCCGTTACCTTTCAGCACCGCTGCACCAAGGTTTCTGGTTTGACGAAGGAGCGTTCATCGGGATGCTGTTCAACATGCTTGCTACCTCCTTTGAAAAAGGTGACCATGTATTTATCGAAAAGGGATTGGACCTGCTCCTGTCGCGTATCAGGCCGGAACACTCCGCCTCCATCCACCCTGCAGTAAACCATTTCCTGGAATCTGTATTCAATCAGGACAGGCAGCCTGAAAACATCGCATCATACGCATCAGAGGCAGGCATCAGTGAGAATTACCTCAGCCGCCTGGTAAAGAATTCAACAGGCCACAGCGTCGGTTACTGGATCGACATCGTCCGCATCCAGCGTGCCAAACGCCTGCTGGCTACTACGAAACTTTCAGTCATCGACATAGCAGCCTCGGTCGGGGTGGAAGACCAGTCCTACTTCTCGCGTCTTTTCAGGAAAGAAACCGGCTTGACTCCGTCTGCCTATAGAAAAATGATGCAAGGATAATCCTAATTGAAGCAGAATCAGTTCTAAAAAGTATGTCGATTATTACGGAACTTTGCTTCCGCAATGTTGACTGAATTCCTGATATCATTATTAACTATCGTTTCCCCGGTCAGCGATACGCTGCTTAAACCGGCTTCAATCGTTGCGCTGAAGGAATCCGTGCCACTTGAAAAGATTCCGTCCCCTGTCACCGTACTTCGGATGGAAAGCCTGAAAAGGAGTGGCACGTATCGTCCTAATATGCTAAGCGGACAGATACCCGGGCTGCATATTCCTGACTATGGCGCCTCACTTACATCCATAATTTACCTGCGTGGCCTGGGTTCGCGCATGGAGAATCCCGTGATGGGACTTTACCTGGACGGCATCCCGGTTTTGGACAAGAATACCTACGACTTCGATTGGGAAGGAATCCGGAATGTGACAATGCTACGCGGTCCGCAGGGTACTCTCTACGGCCGGAATACGATGGGAGGTGTGCTTTCGCTCCAGGCAGTGTCTCCGTACGATATCCCGGCCCCTTCCCTTCATCTGGAATACGGAAGCGCAAACTCGCTCCGCGCCGGTGTCTTGTCATCTTTTGGGAACAACGCAGTATCAGTTGGTTTCCGCCACACGGACGGCTTCTTTCACAACAGCTACAAGGACAAGAACTGTGATCCCTTTGATGGTCTCACCGCCCATTGGAAGTGGGAGCGTTCGTTAAACGACCGGCTTTTTCTGTCGAATACACTGTTGACAAGCCTCTCGATGGAAGGAGGCTTCGCCTACGGTCAGTGGAAAGACGGGTGCCTCTTTCCGGTATCCTACAATGATGAAGGGAGTTATAAGCGTTTATCCGTTATCGAAGGGATGAGCGTAAGATGGCTGGGCGACATCTTTACCGCAGATGCCACAGGTTCAATCCAGATACTATCTGACAATATGCGGATGGACCAGGATTATACTCCCGAATCCATCTTCACCCTTCAGCAAAAGCAGATAAGCGGGGCCGGGACGCTGGAGATCAGGGTCAGGAAAAATGACCGGATTGCCTCTTGGCAGCCACATACCGGCATATTCGTACTGTACAAGGACAATCATTTGACGGCACCCGTGACATTCAAGAGGGATGGAATCCAAAAACTTATCCTGGACAATGCCAACAGCCATATTCCTTCCGATATCGGTCACCTGGACATTACCGATACCGAATTCCCGGTAGACTCGGATTTTCTGATCGGAGCCTGGAACCTTGCCGTTTTCCACGAATCTGTTTATTCCGTCGGGAAGTGGCAGTTCACTGCAGGACTCCGCCTGGACTATGAAGGTGGCCGGATGGACTACGACTGCCTTTCAAGCCTGCATTATCGGTTCGTCCCGACCATGAAGGGGGACAAAGCCTTTACAGTACCCTACAGCGGTCGCAAGCATCATTCCGTATTCGAAGTACTTCCAAAGCTTTCTGCAGTTTACACCGCCTCCGGTACCATCACGTTTTATTCTACGATATCGAAAGGATACCGTGCAGGCGGATTCAACACCCAGATATTCTCCGACATACTCCAGAACGAGACCATGAACAGCCTTATGAAGGACCTCGGGGTCTATCTCGACCGGCCAATCGTATCCGTATCCGCCGACAACACCCAGTACGATCCCGAAACTGCCTGGAACTTCGAACTCGGCTCCCGGCTGCGGAAAGGAGACCTGGGTGCGGAAGTGTCGGCATATTATATCGCCGTGAGAAACCAGCAGCTGACAGTTTTTCCTCCGGGGATGTCGACAGGCCGCATGATGACCAACGCAGGCCGCAGCCGCAGCATAGGCATCGAAGCCGAGTTGGACTGGACGCCCGGGGAATTCCGTACCCATTTATCATATTCCCTATGCGATGCCCGCTTCATACGATATGATGACGGTAACCAGGACTATTCAGGCAGACACCTCCCATATGTGCCGCAGCACACACTGTATGTCGGAGCAGGCTACAGTTTACGGATGGACGGCAGCCGCCTGGATATCGACTTGGCAGCAAAAGGGAACGGTCACATCTGGTGGGATGAAAACAATTCGCTCCGGGAGCCTTTCCGTCTCCGTTTTGATGGCCGGATTGCCCTGGTCTTTCCCAGATGTGAAGCATATATCAGGAGTGAGAATATCACGAATACTATGGGCAGAGTTTTTTACTTCAAATCCATCGGCAATGAATTCTTTTCAAGCGTCAAGCCACGCATCATACTTACCGGAATATCAATCAAATTATAATAACATGAAAATCAATTATTTACTTGAGGCCATCATAGCCATGATCCTTATCAGCTGCGGTAAAGAACAAACAGAAACCCCGCTGGTACCCGAAAAGTCCGATTACACCGGGACTGTTACCGTCATCTATCAGGACGCCCCTTTTGACAACGAAAACATCAATGTCAATTTCACCCCGTCCGAAGACGGCAAGACCGCATCCATCCTGCTCAATCAGATCCGTTTCGTCCCGCAGATGCCCGTAACCATAGATGTGACGATTCCGGACATTACTGTGCAAAGTACCAGGGAAAAGATCATACTGACTTGCGAGAGGACTATTCCGCTGGCAATGGGAGGTGAATATCCCAGATATACAGTGACAGACCTTCATGGTGAAATCGTAGGGAAGGAACTGACATTCTCTCTCAATTTCGGAGATTATCCGACCTCATTCCGTGGCCAGGCTAACAAATAAAAGCATCCGGATCAAGAAACTATTGCTATCTTTATCCTGTAAACCGGTATCCTTCCAAGTTACCAATTACAGTGATGGAGAGACAAGAGATCATAGAAGCCTTTCTTGACAAGCCATATTGGATTATCGACATCCTTCCGATGCAAGTCCCAGCAGAAGCTGCTGGGCAGTATTTCAGGATTGAGCGATATTTCCTCTCACAGCTTGATGGCATAAGCAAGCGGTTTGCCTCCGTCCTGGTGAAGCTGAACTGCTACATTGACCTTCAAGTCGGCCTGGAGGAGGATTGGATATCAAATCCGGATCCGGGTAATCTGGAACGGCTGTTCAGGGATGCAGTATCGCTGCGCTCCCCTCTTTCCATCATAATCGGTTCAGAAGACGCTCTGATCACTTTCAGCGGCGACGACCATTACATGACCCTTTACGGCCCTGACCCGGATCTTCTTCCCTTAATCCATGAGCTTGCGTCAGGAGAGGGCTTGTACGTGTGGGGGCCGGAAAGATAAATAGGACACAACTATATGACCGAACAGGAGAAATGCAACGCAGGACTTCCCTACCGTTTCGACGATCCGGAGATGGTGGCACGGAAAACGAATGCCATCCGGGAGTGTGAACGCTTCAACGCCATCGAAGGGACAGATTACACAGCTCAATACGAGCAACTGAAGAGGATGCTCGGCTCCATCGGGGAGCGGGTATGGATTGCAAAGACATTCAACTGCGACTGCGGCAAGAATATCCATATAGGCAGTGACTTCACCGGAAACCATAACCTGACCATCCTGGACATCCGCGAGGTGCACATCGGCGACCACGTGATGATCGGTCCCCATACTCTGATCACCACCGTCAGCCATCCCCTTTCAGCCAAGGGAAGGCGGGAATACAATGCCTGGGCGAAGCCGGTTACCATCGGTGACGATGTCTGGATAGGAGGCAACGTGACCATTCTCCCGGGAGTCACCATCGGAGACCGTACCGTCATAGGCGCCGGCGCTGTGGTAACCGAGAACATCCCAGCCGATTCCGTAGCTGTGGGAGCACCGGCACGGGTTATCCGCACCATCGAAGGCAATGACGATTAACCACACCTTCAGGCCATGAGATTCAGTTCAATCATCCTCCTCCCCTTGTTTTTCTTGCTTAGCTGCAGCCCGTCACCTGAGAAGGCTGCCAGATGAATACGTTGCCAAGGGCGGCCTCATTATCGGATAATTGCACGTGATATCTTCGAGGAAGAGTTGAAGCCTCTCATCGATGCGGTTTCCCAAGGAACTCGGTAGGTGTGATTCCTGTCACTTTCCTGAAAAGCCGGGTGAAATGGTGAGGATAGTCGAAACCCAGAAGGTGAGCTGTCTCATTGATATTTTGTCCGTTCATCAGTAGGTTCTTGCCCTGCTCTATCACGAAAGAATGGATGTAGCTTATGGCGGTTCCGCCGGTCGCCTTGTGGATGACATCACCAAGATAGCGTGCTGAATAAGCCAGCTGGTCCGCACAATACTGGACTGACGGGACGCCATAATCCAACTGCCGGCCGTCAAGGTAGTATTCCCGGAGCAGGTTATGGAAACGCTTGAGAATGTCAGAAGAAGATTTGTCTTCCTTGGACAGCTGGCGGAGATAGATCCTGTTGCAGTATTCCAGAACAAGACGGATATACCCGAGGATAACCGAACGCAGAACAGCCGAATCAGAATTCTCCTGCAATTCGTGCCTCATCTGCGAGAGCAACTGGGTGATCCGTCCCCACTCCGAGGGCTCCATCTTCAGTGTTTCCGTCGCGAAATAGGAGAAGAAATGATAGTCTTTCATCCTGGACTCAAGGTCAGTCCCGTGCAGGAGTTCGGGAGAGAACATCAGAACCCAGCCACTGATGAATATCCTTTCGCCGTCGTCTTCCTTTCCACCGATCTGGCCGGGCTCCACAGCGATTATGGAACCCTCTTCCGCGTCAAACATCTTCATGCCGTACGTAAGGTTCTTGGGATAGTTCTTCTGGACAAAGAGGCCATATACACCGTAGCGGTTCATGCTGGAGCGAATCGGCGACACTTCATCATAATGGATTACACTCACCAGCGGATGCAGTACAGGAGCATTCAGAAAACTGGCATAGACATTGGGATCGGAAACGTGCAGGATGTTCTTCATAACGCTAGTAAAGGTAGTTAATTCACCAAAATAATCCAAATATCTGCGATATTGGTAGAAATTTGACAAAAATCGGTTGCAAACACTCGGGCAGCTTCCCTACCTTTGCAAAAAAGAATGGTACAAATGAAAAGATCACTTACCATATTGTTCCTTGCAGCACTCATGCTGCCTGCATGCAAAACAAATACTTCAAAGAATATGAATACCCTCAATCTCACACAGGAGTGGGATAAGACGTTCCCGAAATCCGAACTTGTAAATCACAGCAAGGTTACCTTCCATAACCGCTATGGAATCGAACTTGCCGCTGATATGTATGTACCAAAAGATGCTGAAGGAAAACTTCCTGCAATCGCAGTCAGCGGTCCATTCGGTGCTGTAAAGGAGCAGTCATCGGGCCTTTATGCCCAGCATATGGCTGAAAGAGGATTCGTGACCGTGGCATTCGACCCTTCTTTCACCGGCGAATCAGGTGGAGAGCCACGCAGGATGGCATCCCCGGACATCAATACGGAAGACTTCCTTGCCGCCGTCGACTTCCTTTCCACCTGTGACCTGGTCGACCCGGAACGTATCGGCATCATCGGCATCTGTGGTTTCGGAGGCATGGCCATCAATGCCGCGGCTCTTGATCCCCGCATCAAGGCCACCGTGGCTTCCACGATGTACGATATGAGCAAGGTGAACGTAGAAGGCTACTTCGCCAGCGAGGATACTCCCGCACAGCGTATGGAAAAGCGCCGTGCCCTGGCCGCCCAGCGCACCGAAGATTACAGAACGGGTATCTACAAGCGCGCAGGCGGTGTCGTCGATCCTCTGCCTGAAGACGCCCCCTGGTTCGTCAAGGATTACCACGCCTACTACAAGACCCCGCGCGGATACCACGAGCGCAGCGGCAATTCCAACGACGGCTGGAATGTGATCGGCTGCCAGAGTTTCCTGAACCAGCCTCTGCTGGCCTGGGCAGGAGAGATAGAGAATCCCGTGCTCCTTATCCACGGCGAAAAGGCCCACAGCCGCTACTTCAGCGAATATGCCTACGGTCTGATGACGGGCAGCAACAAGGAGCTCATGATCATTCCGGGCGCTTCCCACGTGGACCTGTATGACGATGTTGCTGGTGTGATACCCTACGACAAGATGGAGGAGTTTTTCAAAACTAACTTGAAATGAGGTTTTTGAACATGTTGATGACGGGATGGGCTGCCATTGCTTCGGTGGCCTCTTTCCCGCTGGCGTCCTGCACTCCTGACCATGATCCTGTCCAGGAACAGAAAGATGACCGTGAGCAGGAACCCGAGACAACTGGAAGCAAGACTCTTATCGTTTGGTATAGCTTTACCGGTAATTCAACCACCATCGTAAAGGCCCTTCGGTCCCATATGACTGCGGACGCCCTGGAAATCAAGCCCGCCGAAGAGGGACTCGACTATGCTGCGAACAATTATGCCATCGGAAGTTCCCTGATTGCCGCAATCAGGCAGAATCCCTCATCTGCATCTTCCTATCCGGCCATAAAGGCTACTGAAGTATCATTCGACGATTACGGCACCATCATCGTCGTTACTCCCCTCTGGTGGAGCCAGATGGCGGCTCCTATGCAGAGTTTTCTCTTCAAGTACGGTGAGAAGATGTCCGGCAAGACCATCGGCCTCATCGTAACCAGTGCCAGCAGCGGTATCTCAGGTGTGGAACAGGATGCCAAGAGGCATATCCCGCAAGGCAAGTTCTTATCCGAAAGCCTATGGATCCGCTCTTCCCAGGTGGGCAGTGCAAAGGATCTCACTGCTGCATGGTATGGCAAAATGTTCACGACCAATAACGGAGGATCGTCCATGAAAGTAAAGATTACAGCTGGCGGAAAGACATTTACCGCCGATATCGAGAACACTGAAACCGGGAAGGCGTTTTTCGTCAAACTGCCCCTGACGCTCGAAATGTCAGAACTGAACGGAAACGAGAAGTATTGCTACGGCGTCTCCCTCCCGAAAAACGACAAGCGCTACGACAGCATAGTGGCCGGAGACATCATGCTCTACAACGGTGATTGCATTGTCCTGTTCTATGGTTCTGCCGGCGGCTACAGTTACACCCGCATCGGAAAGATAGCGGATACATCCGGACTTGCATCTTCCCTTGGGAACGGTAAAATCACAGTCAGATTCGAGAAGCAATGAAAAAATCCTTATTACTTATTGTCCTAATGGCCATCGCATCACAATCCATCAGCGCACAGATAACGATAAATATCAGATACACAGGCGAGAAAGGTGGGGCGCGGAAGTATGTCAGGGAAATGGAGAGAAGCGGGATAGCCGCACGTATCCGCGCAGTTGAAGGCTGCATCCGTTATGATTATTATTTCCCTGCCGATGATCCCGAGGGCCTGCTGCTTATCGACGAATGGACTGACCAGGAGGCCCTGAACCGTTACCACGCCTCCCCCATGATGCAGGAAGCAGCCGCTTTGCGTGAAAAATACAAACTGGGAGGCCGCCAGGTGAGGATATTCAACCCGGCAACGCCGCCGGTCAACCGCCCGCGTCAGGACGGCAAACCCCAATCTTCTCAGCTGGAAGCAGGCAGGTTCGACCTGCACAGCCATATGATTCCGGAGTCCTATCTTGAGGCCGTCAAGGCACACGGGATGGAGATGGATGAAGGATTTCCAATCCCTTCTTGGAACGCAGATGAGCATCTGATATTCATGGACGACGCCGGTATCAAGACTTCTGTCCTGACAATGCCCGCGCCTCAGCCATATTTCGGTGACAGTGCAGAATCTTCGGCGATATGCCGCAAGTACAATGAGGAGGCCGCAGCGCTCAAAGCCCTGTATCCGGGCCGCTTCCTGTTCTGCGCCGCCCTGCCGCTACCGGATGTGGACGCTGCCATCACCGAAGCCAAATACGCCCTCGAGGTGCTCGGAGCAGACGGGATCAAACTTGCCTCCAACAGTTATGGTCAATATCTTGGTGACGAAGAACTCGAACCGCTGATGGCATATCTGAACAGCAGGAAGGCGGTCATCGTCACACATCCCCATAAGCCTGCCACCGTCAATGACAAACTCATCTCCGCCATTCCCCTGGCCTCCTACGAGTATCTGGCTGAGACCACCAGGGCTGTCTTCAACATGGTGGCGCACAATGTGCTTGTCCGTTATCCAGACCTCAAGGTCGTGGTACCCCACTGCGGTTCTTTCATTCCCAACGCACTGCCGCGTTTCAAAGGCCTTATGCCGGTGATGGTCGCCCAGGGTTATATGAAGCCCGTGGATGTCGATGCCAATGTATCACGTCTGTATTTCGACCTCGCCGGGGCGGCAACGGATGACGCCATCGAATCGCTTCTGACCATCACGGAGCCGACGCATATCCTCTATGGATCGGACTATCCCTATGTCGCAGCCCCCGCCCTCTTAGGTGCGAGGGAATCCCTGGAAGCCCGCCTTGCAGCACACGGTCTCGATCCGGAGGATGTCATGGGCAACAACGCGGCAATGCTTTTCGGAGCTGATATTCCCGTACGCAAATACGGCGAACGTGTTGTCCGTCTGGCACAGATCGAGGTATATCCGGAAAGACTGAATGAATACCTGTCCTTCGCCAAGGAGGTCGGGACTGTCTCAATGGCGACCGAACCTGGCGTGGTCGGGTTGTTCTCCATGCAGGACAAGGCTGACCCGTGCAAGGTCTATATTCTTGAAGTCTATGCGGACAGGGAAGCATATCAGAGTCATATCCAAACCGCCCATTTCAAGAAATACAAGGAAGGCACGGCCGATATGGTCAAGTCCCTCCAACTCACCGACACGACCCCTTTAGTCTATGCAAAACTGAATAAAACTGCCATAAAATGAAAAGGATCCTGTTTTTGGCATTAACGGCTCTGCTGCCCTGCAACATAATAAACGCACAACAAATGGAGAATGATCTTACACCCCGTCGGCAGGGCCTTGCCGTCATCGCCGCTTTTGAAGCAAAAGGCGACCAGACCGGATTGGAAACCGCTCTTATCGAGGCACTTGATAACGGGCTTACTGTCAGCGAAGCCAAGGAAGCCCTTTCACAGCTATATGCCTATACGGGTTTTCCCCGTTCGTTGAACGCCCTTGGAACCCTCGGTCGGCTGCTGGAGAAAAGACAGGCCGCCGGGATACATGATAATCCGGGCAGGGATGCTGATCCACTACCAACCGGCTATGATGCCCTGAAGCAGGGTACCGAAGTCCAAACCCGCCTGACCGGCAAACCCTTTGACTATACTTTCTTCCCGGCCACCGATTACTATCTCAAAGCACATCTTTTCGGTGACATATTCGCCCGCAACAATCTTTCTTACTCCGACAGGGAGATAGTGACGGTTAGCGCGATATCGGCACTTCCCGGATGTGAGCCACAGCTCATCGCCCACGTTTCCGGTGCCCGCAACATGGGCGTTTCCGACAATGAACTCCGTGCCCTTCCGGCATTGCTGGAGGAAAAAGTGGGGCAAGAAGAAGCAGAACGCCTGCACGGTGCGCTGTCGGCAGTGCTTGGAGACAACCATACAGCGGTGCATACAGTCGATTTCACCGTATGGCCGAAGGGAGTTCCAAATCCCTATGGAGAGTTCTTCACCGGAAACAGCTACCTGGCCCAGCTTGACGGCGGTTTGGCAAACGTTACCTTCGAGCCTGGCTGCCGTAACAACTGGCACGTCCACCATGGAGCCGTGCAGGTGCTCATCTGCGTGGCTGGCCGCGGCTGGTATCAGGAATGGGGCAAGCCTGCCGTACAAATGGTTCCCGGCACGGTCATCGCCATTCCGAAGGAGACAAAACACTGGCACGGTGCCGCCAAAGACAGCTGGTTCCAGCATCTGACCTACCACACGGACGTACAGGAAGGCTCATCCAACGAGTGGCTCGAGCCCGTATCTGACCAGCAGTACGACAGCGTTGACAGGTAAATCCGTCAAAGGTCGAAAGGAATCTCTCCCTTCATGAAGAGGACGGCATCGCCTGTTATGAATACACGGTCATCCTCCAGGGAGACTTTCAGTATTCCTCCGCGGCTGGAGATCTGCCTTGCAGTCATCTCTCGCTTGCCGAGCTTGCCGGCCCAGAAAGGTGTCAGGTAAGTGTGGGCACTGCCGGTGACAGGGTCCTCCGGGACATTGAGTTTCGGATAGAAACACCGGGAAACGAAGTCATATCCTTCGGATGCAGCCGTCAGGATAAGTCCCCTTCCGTCCAACTTTTTCATCGCATCATAATCCGGGACGAAATCCCCAAGGTCGGCTTCGGAAGCGACCAGGACCATCATGTCTCCCCCATCGTAATATGCTTCGAGGGCTAGGCCGCCGGTAGCTGAAAGAATGTCGTCCGTTACCGGAATGCTCCGATACCGTCCGACTGGAAAATCCATCGTAAACCCGCTCTCGCAGGCAGTGACGATAAGCTCCCCGCTGAGTGTATCGAAATGCATCTCCCTGACTCCCGGATCTGCGAAACGATTCAAAACGAAAGACGTCGCTAGCGTTGCGTGGCCGCATAGTTCCACCTCACCTCCGGGAGTATACCATTTCAGCATATACCTCCCGGGACCGGTCTTCACGACGAAGGCTGTCTCGGAGTAATTGTTCTCGATTGCGATCGACTGCATCAAGTCGGAAGGAGGCATCTGCCTGCAGGGCAAAACGGCCGCCGGATTGCCGCCGAACAACCGGTCGGTAAAGGCGTCTGCGATGTACTGTATCATAGTTTTTTACCTCTATGTTTCCCAATCCGGTAACCGATATACAAGATGCCTAGGCTGACGGCTATGAAGAAGACAAGGCCTATGGTGTAGGCACTCCTGGAATCGTCGTCAGTCTCTATATGGCCTGTCAGGTACAAGGTCTCCAATGACAGGACCAGCGCGAGGAACAAACTGACGGAAAGAGTCAATACCGTACGCCACAAGGTCCCCCAGACACCGTATCCGAACAACTGTCGGAAAGCTATATAATAATAGACAGGGACAAGCCATAGCAACCAACCTGCGATGGACTGGCTGAGAACGAAAATGATCAGGACCAGCGTACTCATGAAGAGCTGGATATATATTCCCTCCGGAATAGTATGGAAGGAGTGCCTGGGCGCATAATGGAAAAGCATCCAGGTAGGAATCACCAGGAAGGCAGTCATTATCAGCATACCCCACCCCAGGTGATTCACCATCCAAATAGCCGCCTTGGCTATCGCGGGATATTGTACGGTATCCAAAGCGGATTCATTGACCATCCTGACTCCGGCAAGCTGCATTACTACCGTCACGATAACCGCCATGACGAAAAGCATACTGACAGGAGAATAGCAAACCTGCCTGCGGCCTTTTAGATAGTCCCCTATCAAGTAGCCAGGCCGGCCGAGAAGCTGAAGGAGGGAAGACAACAGGGAGCGCGACTCCATTCCCCATATCTTTCCCATCTCCTGCCCTACCGATTTCCAACTGACGTGGCCCACATCGTATTTCTGCCCGCATACAGGACAGAAGTCACCGTCATACTCCCTGTCACAGTTGGAGCAGGTATGCTTCGAGACGGTGTCTTCATACCGGAAAGGAGTAACTTGCCAGGAACGGAAACGCTGATATAGTTCTTTGAGGTTCATCTGATTCCTTTATTCTTGTAAATATAGGTTTTCACGGAGATTTTCACAAATAATGGTTTGTCAGGCAGCATTTTTGCGGCAAAAACGCATTTGTATGGACAATCTCATTCTTCACAAAAAAGCATTCCCAGAACTGACACTTGATGAACTGTACGAATTGCTCCGCGTACGTTCCGAGGTCTTCGTAGTGGAACAGGAGTGCGCCTATCAGGATCTGGATGGCGATGACCGGTTTTCAATCCACCTTTGGCTGGCAAAGGGCGACAAGGTCGTGGCGCTATGCCGTGTCTGTCCCGCCGGTACCCACATGGAGGAAATCTCCATCGGTCGTGTCATTACGACAGAGCGTGGCAAAGGTTACGGAATCAGGATAATGCAGGAAGGAATCAAGGTTGCACGTGAGCATTTCGGGGCGAAGCGCATTGACATAGAGGCACAGGAATATGCCCACGGCTTTTACGAACAGGTTGGTTTCAGGCAGTCTTCCAAACCTTTCATCCTCGACGGAATCCCACACATAAGAATGACTCTGGATATAAAAGACTAACTTTTTTTCAATATATCGCTTGCGATATAAAAATATTGTTGTATATTTGCATCGTGAACGACATAAATAAACAATAAAAATATCATAATCATGGACAAACAGAAATCTATCGCGGCCCTTCAGGCCTATGCAACCGGCCTCGCCGCCCAGTCTCTTCAGCACAAAGTAGAAGGTAAGGTATTTACCGACCAGGGTCTCACCAAGCTCGGAGAAAAGTATGCTGAGCACGCAGCAGAAGAAATGGGTTGGGTCGACCAGTTCATCGAGAGGATCCTTGACCTAGGAGGGACCCCCAAGGTGGAAGCAGCACCTGCAATGCCTGTCACTGCCGATCCCGTCGAATACATCAAGACCGACCTCGCCGTCTCCCATGAACAGGTCCCTATCCTTCAGCAACTGGTACTTTCTCTTCAGGATGACTTCAAGACTTACGATATACTCAGGGCATATGCCCTCGACGAGGAGGAGGATATGTTCTGGAGCGAGACCCAGCTGGATCTCATCGAGAAGATCGGACTTCAGAACTGGCTTGTAAAACAACTTTAATAAGGCCATGGCAAAGATTTATGATTTCAAGACCCTGAGCAACAAGGGTGCTGAAGTGGATTTCGCACAGTACGAAGGCAAAGTCCTTATGATAGTCAACACCGCTTCAAAATGCGGTTTCACTCCCCAGTACGATGGTCTGGAAGCACTTTACCAGAAATACAAGGAACAAGGTCTGGTCATCATCGGATTCCCCTGCGACCAGTTCGCAGGTCAGGAGCCCGGCTCGAATGATGAGATCGCGGAATTCTGCCGCATCAACCACGGTGTGACCTTCCCTTTGATGGCGAAGACCGATGTCAACGGCGCAAATGCAGAACCTGTATTCGAATACCTCAAGTCCCAGGCTCCCACCGAGGAGTATAAGGGGTTCAAGGCCAAAGCCACCAGGACCATGCTCAAGGGCATCAGCAAGAGCGTGGAAAAGGACAGTGACATCCTCTGGAACTTCACCAAGTTCCTTGTCAGCCGCGACGGTTCCGTCATCAAGAGATTCGCCCCCACGACAACACCTGAAGATATAGAGAAAGATATCGAAGGAATGCTATGATAAATGAGGAATTCAAGCTGGACAACCAGCTCTGTTTCCGGCTCTACACCGCTTCGCGCCTTCTCACGCAGGCCTACCATCCGCTTCTGTCGGATTACGGGCTCACCTATCCTCAGTACCTCGTGCTGCTGGTCCTGTGGGAGAAGGATGCGCAGCCGGTCAATGACATAGCCAAGCGCCTGCATCTGGAGACGAACACGGTAACTCCCCTGCTCCAGCGGATGGAGAAGGAAGGCATTTTAATCCGTAACAAGGGCGAGAAAGATGCCCGACAGATGATTGTATCCCTTACCAGGAAAGGCAAGGAACTGAGGAAAAAGCTGACGGACGTCCCTTCCACCGTCGGCGAGGCGGTTATATGTGAAAGCGTCACTAAGGAAACCGCCCCTGAACTGTTCCGGATGCTTGACGATATCATATTGAAACTCAGCAATCTCCAGAAACAATAATCAAAATGGCAAAGTACCCCTGCGAGACCTGTCCCATGCGTGGGAAATATGACAGGAATCCTAAATCCCTGGCCGGCCGTGTCTGGCGCTGGCACATCAATTTCTGCCCAGGCTGGAAAAACTACTTCACCCATCAGGATGAGGAGACCAAGGCGGCCCTGCGCGAAAAGTATAACTTCAAAAAGTATCAGTAATGAACAACGAACCCCTCAAGGAAATCTCCGGCCGCAAGAACTTCGGCCCCAACCATGCACTTGTCACTACGCCCCAGCCCTGCGTAATGATCGCTACCTGGGACAAGGACCACAGGACTGACGTGATGATGGCCGCCTGGGCAGGACAGTATGATGCCAGGCAAATCGTCATCAGCCTCTCGAAGCACAAGACTACCGAGAACCTGGAACTGACCGGAGCGTTCACGGTGAGTTTCGCGGATGTCCGCACCGTGGCGGAATCCGATTATTTCGGTCTGGTGAGCGGAAAGAACGTACCGGACAAGGTCGAGAGAGCCGGATTCACGGTAACTCCGAGCCCGAATGTGGACGCTCCCATAATCAATGAATATCCGCTTACCCTCGAATGCAAGGTCGTCAGCTGGAAGGACGGTATCCTCATCGGCGAGGTAGTGAACATGAGTGCTGATGAATGCATCCTGACGGACGGCAAAGTGGACCTGGAAAAACTCCAGCCGATCGTCTTCGACGCCGCGGCAATGATCTACCGCTCCATCGGATTAGAGGTAGGAAAGGCCTGGGGATCCGGAAAGAAATACACTGAATAATAATACTGCTGCTACCCCAGTACGACATCCAGCACCATCATCAGGGCGAAGCCGAGGGCGAAACCGACGGTGCCGATGTTGGAGTGCTTCCCCTGTGAATATTCCGGGACCAGCTCCTCCACTACGACATAAAGCATCGCACCGGCCGCGAACGCCAGCATATAGGGCATTATACCCAGGACAGATGTCGTCAGCAGCAGAACCAAGGCGCCGCCCAGGGGCTCCACAATGCCGCTGAGGGAGCCTATTCCGAAAGCTCTCCACCTGCTGTTGCCTTCTGCCCGCAACGGCATTGATATGATGGCTCCTTCAGGAATATTCTGGATAGCTATGCCAAGGGATAACGCCAGCGCACCTGCCATATTGAAGTCGGCGGTGAGGGCTCCTGCGATTGCGACACCAACAGCCATTCCTTCCGGGAAGTTGTGGATGGTGACTGCCAGGGCAAGCTTTGCCGTGCGGGACAGCCTGCTCTTCGGGCCCTCGGGACCACCGACCGGATGGATATGCGGTGTTATGTAATCAATCAGCAGCAGGAATGCGAAACCGGCAAGCAAACCGATGGTAGGAGGGATGATTGCCGCAGTTCCCTCCCCCATCCCGATCGAAGGGATGATCAGCGACCATACCGATGCCGCCACCATCACTCCGGATGCAAATCCTAGCAGCACCTTCTGGACCATGGGAGGCATGTCCCGCTTCATGAAGAAGACAAAGGCTGATCCCAACGCGGTCCCCAGGAAGGGGATCAACAATGCTATCGCTACGGGACTCATTTCCTATTCCTCAAAGATTCATAGTATTCATGGCGCTTTGGATTCTCCGGGAACCAACCCCTCAGTACCCGCTTCTCCTGCTGGTGCATCTCCAGGATACCCCAGAGGCAGGAAAAGGCAAAGCCGCCGAGTATTGTGGATACAATCTGGTTGGATACGAACAGGGATGATCCGGCGAACAACAAACCGACCACGAGCCAGATCCACCAGCTCTTCCTTCCGAGGTAGTATTCCATCTTGATGACGGCCGGATGGCAGATCCCGATACAGAGGAACACGGCCGCGCCAACTATTATACCGCTGTAATTCATGGCGCGAATATACGTAACTTTTTTCGTAAATTTGGTCGATATGAGAGCAGGCTTCCTTACAATAATCCTATTATTACTGGCATCACTAGGATATGTAATCTGGCATCTGTGGCGGATTACGCCCGGAGGGTGGCCGGCCAAACTCATCCTATCAGCATTCTTCCTGGCCTGGATGGTCCTTGCGTTTGCCAACATGGGAATCAGCGAAAAGGTATCAATCAGGGCGGCAACGATCCTGACCGAAATCGGCCATCCGTGGCTTATCGCCTTCCTTTACCTCCTTATAACATTCATACTGGCCGATATCCTCACCGTTTGCAAGGTAATCCCAAACTCTTTCCTGAAAGGGAACACGGCAGGGATGCTTACGGTCCTGGGCCTGGTCGCCATTGTGATGGTGCTCGGTTCGATAAACTACAGTCACAAGTACCGCGAAGAACTGACCATCCACACGGACAAACCGCTTGAAAAACCGCTCACGATAGTCCTGTCCAGCGACCTACATGTAGGATACAGCAACCGCAAGGCAGAACTCGCCCGTTGGATCGACCTGATCAATGCCGAGAAACCTGACCTGGTCCTGTTCGGAGGCGACATCGTTGACATGCACCTCAGGCCCGTAGTTGAAGGTGGGTATGCAGAGGAGTTCCGGCGACTCGCCTCACCGGCCTATGCTATTATGGGCAATCACGAGTACTATGGGGATGAAAAAGGCTCCGAACGCTTCCTGAAAGATGCAGGAATATGCCTTCTCAGGGATTCAGTTGCCAGTTTCAAGGGACTGTACATAATCGGCCGCGATGACCGCAGCAACCGGGGACGCAAGGAACTGTCTGAACTGACCGGATCGATCCGGGGATTCACGATACTCCTTGACCACCAGCCTTCCCATCTGGAGGAGGCGGAAGAAGCCGGCATCGACTTCCAGTTCAGCGGCCACACACATCACGGGCAGGTATGGCCTCTGTCCTGGGTAACCAATGCCATTTTCGAGAAAGCCTGGGGACATCATTCCAGAGGCGAAACCCAATACTATATCAGTTCAGGGCTCGGTATCTGGGGACCCAAGATACGCATAGGCACCCGCTCGGAATACCTGGTCCTTCACATAAACCGATAGCATTGATTTGAAACATACCATGAAAAAAGACAGATTCGACATCAAGGAGAAAGAAGGCATAAGCCTGATGACAGATGCGGTTATCATCATCGATAAGGAAACCGGTGTCAACTATCTGTACGTATGTCGCGGTTATGGCGGTGGTCTCACACCGCTGCTTGACTCCGATGGCAAACCGATCGTTACCAAAGACGGCTATAAGAAATAAACAGATGGTTACCACGAAAGTCAGAAAGCCTGCTGTTGCAGGTTCATTCTATCCCTCTTCTGCGAATGAAATCGAGTCGATGCTGGGAGAGTGGCTGGATGTGCCTGATGCCGGTGCCCCCGCTCCCAGGGCCATCATAGTGCCGCATGCCGGATATGTATTCAGCGGCGAAGTGGCGGCGTCGGCCTACAGCCGTATCCCGGCCGGACACTCTTACAGAAGGATATTCCTTCTGGGCCCGAGCCACAGGGCAGGTTTTGCCGGAGCCAGCGTAGATACCCTGTATTCCTTTGCCGAAACACCCTTGGGCAGGGTGCAGATTGATGTATCCTTGGGGGAGAAACTCATCAGGGAAGGAGAAGGTGTCTTCACCTACAGGAAAGATGCCCACGACCTGGAGCATTGCCTGGAGGTCCAGATACCCTTCCTTCAGATGGTTTTCAAAGGCGTCCCACAAATCGTACCCATAGTTATAGGGACTGAGAGACTGAGCGTACTTAAAAGGATAGCCGAAGTATTGGAGCCTTATTTCAAGGAAGGTAACCTTTTCATTATCAGCTCAGACTTCTCGCATTATCCTTCCTACGATGATGCCAAGGCCTCCGATCTGTACCTGGCTGAAACCATAACATCGGGAGGACTGGATGACTTCCTCAAGGCTCTTTCGAACATAAGCAAGCGAGGCTACCCAGGACAGGGTACAGCGGCATGCGGGGCCTCGGCCATAGCCGTCCTGCTTTCTATGATGGATGCGCAGGGACGGGACATGTTCACCGCCGAGCATCTGATGTACCGCAATTCGGGAGATTCCCCTTACGGTGAAAAGGACAGGGTCGTAGGATATAATTCAATCATATTCGACGGCCCGGAAGATGACGGGCATCTGTTCAGCTTCACGGAAGAAGAGAAGGTAGGTATGATTGCCGCAGCGCGTTCTGCGATTTATTCATCCCTGGGCCTGGATTTTGACGGGAACGATTCCCCCGTCGGGATATTGAATGAGAAAGGATACGGAGTATTCGTAACCCTCTATCTGAACGACAGGCTGAGGGGATGTATCGGCAGGTTTTCTTCCCCATCTGCACTTCACTCCACTATCAGGGAGATGGCCAGGAGCGCCGCTTTCTCCGACCCTCGTTTCACTCCCCTTTCCGCCCGGGAAGCCACCAAGCTGGAGATTGAAGTTTCCGTACTCTCCCCTCTCAGGAAGATCGAATCCATCGATGAGTTCAAGTTGGGCCGTGACGGTATCTATATGATAAAGGGATATCATCACGGGACCTTCCTTCCCCAGGTTGCTGAGGAAACCGGCTGGGACACCGAGGAGTTCCTGGGCCACTGTGCGCAGGACAAGGCAGGCATCGGATACGATGGATGGAAGGATGCCGACCTGTACACCTATCAGACCGAAATCGTAAGGGAATCCGAACTGCCAGGAAAGGAACAGGAATGAAAGAGGCCAGGTTCTATAAGCCTTCCGGCGAAGGAGTGCAATGCCTGCTATGTCCCCATCATTGCCTGATCAGGGAAGGCGGGAGAGGGATTTGCCGCAGCCGAGAGTGCCGTGACGGCAAACTTTTCGCCCTCTCTTACAGGATTCCCTGCGCGCTTGCCGTAGACCCGGTCGAAAAGAAGCCCCTCAATCAGTTCATGCCCGGGTCGTTCTGTCTGTCGCTGAGCTGTACCGGATGCAACCTTTCTTGCCGATGGTGCCAGAACAGTTCCATCTCCCAGGTCACTCCTGAACAGGCGGATTCCACTCCACTGCCTCCGGACGAGGTCGTCGGTCTATGCCTGAAGCAGGGGCTGCCTTCCATCGCTTTCACATACACCGAGCCGTTCACCTGGTGGGAGTATATGTACGACATCGCAGTTCTCGCCCACGACAATGGTCTTAAAAACATCATTGTCTCAGCAGGATACGTGGAAGAGGAGCCCTTAAAGGAGCTTCTGCCGTTCATCGATGCCGCCAACATCGACATCAAGGCGATGGACGACTCTTTCTACCGCAGATACTGCGGAGCATCCCTCAATCCTGTGCTCAGGAATATCCTGACCATGAGGGATGCCGGTGTACATCTGGAAATCACGAACCTTCTGGTCACAGGAATCAATGACTCGGAGGAACAAGTAGGCGGACTATGCAGATGGATGACGGAGAACGGCCTTCAGCACGTGCCTCTGCATTTCAGCAGATTCTTCCCAAGGTACAGGTGGACTGAATCGGAACCGACGCCGAAGAATACTCTTTCAAGGGCGAAGGATATCGCCCTGGCATCCGGAATGATTGATGTATATCTAGGTAATATCTGATGAAACCGTTACTGGGAAATACTTTGGCTTTTATTGCGGCCGCCATGTCGGTCCTTGCCGTGACGAGTCCCGGCATCCATGCGCGGACAATCCCTGTGCGGCGTGCTGCCGCATTGCAGCGTGCAGTCGACCAAGCGTGCAGTGGAGACACCATAGTGCTGCATAAGGGAGTTTACAGGCTCAAGGAATCGTTGAGGATCGAAGGGAAGACAGATTTGGTGATCCGTGGCGAAGGAGCTTGCATCAACGGAGGCGTGCGCATCCCCCTGCGTCGTCTGCACCGGGCGAAGGAATTCGGGAATGGAGTGATGCGGGTGAACCTCCGGCGCTATCCTTTGGGAGATATTATTCCTAAAGGTGACCCGCACCTTACCGGACCTTCCTGGTCCGAATTCTTCGCTGACGGGGTTCCGATGCGCCTGAGCGAATGGCCGGACAAGGCTCCCATACCACTCGATTCCGTCGTCATACCAGGAAGAGGTTATATCCGTCCGGCCGAAGGCGACGGGTATGGAGTCATCGCTTTCAAGGAAGACCGCCCGCTTGAATGGAGGTATCCCGGACTGGGTTGGTTATGGGGATGTTTCCGTTTCGGGTGGACCTCCGAACTGGTGCCGATCAGGCATATCGGCCAGGACAAGACCATCGAGGCGGGCAGCCTGACCAATTATGGATTCGGTCATCAGCCGGGCGAACAGTTCCAGCGCTGGAAGGTTCTGAATATCCCTGATGAAGTCACCCTCCCGGGAGAGTATTCCCTGGATGTTCCCGGCAGGAGGGGCTGGCTCATGCTCCCCGAAGGCACGCGCTGCCTTGAAATGAGTGTGATGACAGATGTGCTCGTGCAGCTTACCGGCTGCAGCGACGTGGTTCTCTCGGGTCTGGAGTTTTCCTGCTCCCGCGGGGATGCCGTGGCCATCAACGGATGTAGGAATACACGCCTGGAAGAGTGCAGCATCCATGGGATGGGGCATGTTGCAGCCAGGATAGACCGCGACAGCCGCTCGTGCGGACTCAGCCGGTGCGAACTGTACGATCTGGGAGCAGGAGCGGTGGAACTGGGAGGCGGTGACCGCGTGAACATAGTCCGTGGAGACAACTACGTGGAGAACTGCCGTATCCATAATTTCAACCGCATCGAGATGCAATACCGTGTGGGAGTCGTCATGGCCGGTCTGGGCAACCGCATCTCAGGTTGCGAATTCTATCAGTCGGCGACGATGGCCATCCTGATGCTGGGCAACGACCAGACTGTGGAATACTGCAACGTGCATCATGTCTGCATGGATATAGAAGACAACGGGGCTCTCTATCACGGCCGCAATCCAGCCCAGCGTGGCAGCGTGATACGCGGGAATTATTTCCACGACATAGAAGTGCCGTTCAACGTACGAGCGCTTTACCACGACGATGGCTCCGGAGCCGTTGAAGTATACGGGAATATATTCAGGAACATCACTTCCCCGCCGGTACAGATCGGTGGCGGAAGCGATATCCGCTACCATGACAACATATTCATGGACCTTCCATGTGCTGCCGTGAAGACAGACGGGCGCCTGAAGACCTGGGGAGCCGACCGGCTTGTCGCCCATAGGGACTCCGTGGCCCTGGTGGACGGACCGGCATTCAGGGCGCACTATCCCGAATTCACCTCTTATTATGAAGGGGACCCCGCCGAACCCCAGCGGAACGAATTCATCCGCAATGTTTTCTACAATGTAAGATGGGCTTTCGAGAAAGTGGTATGGAGTGAACATTACTACAATGACGACATTTCCGGCAGCGCCAACTTCATATCGCACATGAGTGATAATTGGAAGACTGAAGGGAATCCCGGATTCCGTGACACATCCGACCCGTTGGCAGGCTTTACCGACCACCCTGCCATACTGGATTCAATTCCCGGATTCATCCTTCCGGACCTGTCCCGGATCCCACCTACCTCCAAGGCCTCCGCTTTCTCCGTTGCCGGCTTCTCAGGCCGGGTGAACGGCGTTTCTGACGAACTGCATACACCAGCCGGATTACAATGAACAAGAGATTCTTACACTGTATTCTAATCGTCGCGGCCATATCAGCCGCCTGCCAGCCTGTAAAATTTGCCGACAAGTACGGCTTCCTTCCGGAGAATGATGCCATGGCGAATTCAGCGGCATTGCAAAAATGCCTGGACGGTGGAGGAAAGATCCGTGTACGGAAGGCCGGAACATATTCCATATGCAGGACGATGATCCTGGATTCTGAGACAGACCTGTCCTTCGATGAGGGTGTGGTCCTGAGCAAAACCATCGGTCCCGACAGTCTCGCTGCCAGGTTCGCATTCATCAACCGGGGTGCGTTCAACAGGGAATATGATGATAATATCCGCATCGACGGGCTCCATCTCAGATGCAACGGGCTTGACAGCCGCTCAGGACAAGGGTTGGACGTGCCCGGTATAGTAGGCCTTTCCTGCCAGGCGGCATTTTTCTATGTAAAGAACCTGGAGATAGACCACTTTACCCTCCTGGACCTTCCCCCTCACGACTTTGCCATCCAGATATGCACATTTGAAAACGTGACGGTGGAGAACGTACACATCGAGGGCATGAAGGATGCGGTGCATTTCGGTCCGGGAAAAGGTTTCGCAGTAAGACATGGCGTATTCAAGACGTACGACGACCCGATAGCCCTCAATGCTCATGATTACACGACATCCAACCCGGAACTCGGTTGGATCGAGGACGGCATCATCGAAGACTGCGTCGACCTGGACGACCCCGAGAACGGTACTACCGGGTTTTTCGCAAGGATCCTTGCAGGAGGCTGGCGAGACTGGGAGGAAGGGATGGATATCCAGTCATCGGGAGACGCCGTGGTGAGTAACGGAAGGATCTACCGGAGCAACGGTCCGAAGGTAAAGATGAATTACACTTCGACCTGCCGGCCGGACCATAAGGAAGGGACGGTCACCTATCCTGACGGAATCACCTGGACCATGTCCCAGGACACGAACATCTGCCACAGCTGCGGAGTACGCAACGTGGTATTCCGTGACATCAGGCTGCAGAAAAAACGGAACGTTGCGCTGTGCCTGCATTTCGACCATGACCAATACTCCCGCAGCTACTATCCCTATGCAGAAATACCCGTACAAAGCAACATTGTCTTCGAACGGGTATCAGTGGAAAACGAAATCCCGGTACTAATACAGAGCCGTACTCCTGTAGACAGCATCATCCTAAGGGACTCCAGGATCGGTAAGAGCGTAATCCGCCTCCTCAATGCAATAGACGCGCCCGGGATGGAGTATGATACGACGCTGGTCAGGCTGGAAAGGGTAGAATGCGACAATCCTGACTCCGTCGTGTATTCACCCGGACGTCCGTTCAATCAGTCATAACGCACCCAGATCTCTTCTGAGGTCGAAATCACATAAACGGCATCCTGCTTGTTCCTGCGGGCGAAACGGAGCGCCTTGTTCCTTTTATTCTCAGGGAACAGGCGGACACTGTCTATGTAATAGAGACTGTCCTTGGAACTGAACCATCCCCCCACATGTCCATCATGCGCAAGCGAATGTGACACGACGGTTTCCAAGCCATCCTTGTCAAGGACCATGCTTGAAGAATAATAGGCGGCGCTGATGCCTTCCGAAGGTTCGGTCAATGTGCTGAGCGAGAGTGTGAACCCTTCCGGATGCGAATCCTTGAATTTCCAGATAAAGTCCGTAAGTTCTTCTGATGTATATGCATCATTCAACAGTGCATGCCTCGGAGCTGAGCAGGACACCAGAAGAAGGCTTGCGATACAAAGCCAGATCCAGGGACTGTTTTTCATGACGTTGACTAGTATCTTTCAATGAAATCCCTGACCAGACGGAAGACGGGTTCGTAACTGTCGAAAACTGCATTCTCCCAAGTGTCATGAATCGTGTGATAATACTTGAAGGTGTCACCCTCTTCGTTCTCCAGGAAAATGCAGGGCACATGACGGACGGCAAAAGGATAATGGTCGCTGTTTCCTGCCAGCTTGCCACGGTTCAGTGCCTTGAAATAATCCGCTTCATCGTTGATCTTCTCGAATAAGGCATAACCCCTCATCCCTTCATCGCTGACCTCGCAGTACTGGACCGGATTGTTGTCACCGATCATGTCGATGTTGAAAAGATACCGGATACTCCCGAGCGGAACGACAGGATGGTCGACATACCACTCGGATCCACGCAGATAGGCATCTTCACCCGAGAAAGCAATGAAATACATGTCGTATTCGGGACGGTTCTTCGCATAATACGCGGCAAAGGTGACGATGGCGGCAGTTCCTGACGCATTGTCATTAGCCCCTGCATAATACACCCGACGGCCAAGGTTACCAAGATGGTCGTAATGAGCCGTGAACACATAACAGCTATCGTGCCTGCGTCCCTCTACCTTGGCGATGACGTTGAAGCACTCGTAGTCGTCAAGGAACTTGTTCTCGATGTCGGCAGTCAGGGTCCTGGCATCCTTCGGGAACCTGTGCGGCACCCACATAACGGGTTTGTCACCGACCCTCTCGCCATAGGCCTTGTAGAACTTCAGAGGTTCATCCCAGGTAAAGATTATGCCTGCGTTCGGCGCTCCGTCCTTGCTTTGCAAGCGCTTGAAATCAGCTCCGTGCTTGTATGAGAACATGAAGTCGCAAACCACGAAAGCATCCTTGTTCTCAGGCAGGGACAGGTCACTGAATATCTTTTCGGAATTGTAGTTCAACGTATCGATGTAATATATCGGGAATGTCCCGCGGAATCCGGGTGCAAACTCACGCATGGTAAAATCCACTCCTGGAATCATCTTCTTCCCGTCGACTGAAAGTTTCATCTTCCCAGGGAAGGTATTGATATCCAATACAAAAGGCTGGCATATCACCTCATCTGCCCCAGCCTTAGCGAACTCTTTCCGAAGGAATTTCCCCGCCTTGTTCGCACCTCCACGGGCATAGCCACGCCCCTGGTACTTTGCCGAACTCAACTCCTTCACCACCCTCTTGTAATGAACCATGTCCTGGGCATAAACCTGCACCGAGACAACGGTAAGCAGGAGGACCAGCATTCTTTTAAAGTAGTTTGGATTAGCCATCGTCGTTCAATTATTTAGTATTATTCTGAAAATTCCTGAATCTTGTGCATTCTTCGCGGATACCCGCGGAATGGTCACCACGGAAGAATTCCGTCTTAAAATCCTCCTTGAAAGGAGTCCAGTTGCCGCAAATGGTCCCGTCGAGCGCTATGACGGGCTGGAATATGCCACTGTTGTTATGCGCCCTGTGACTGTGCTCGGGTGGCAGTACGATATCGCGGCTTTTATAACTGATCAGATATTCATCGTAAGGGGGGATGAACAGGTATCTCCCCTTCCTGAATCCGCGTGTCCTGCAACTGTCCGTAAGATAGTATTCGCGGCCTGCATACAGTTCCCTATGGACAGAACCGCCCATGAGCCCTATCCCCCTGCGGCAGTCACTGATATTCAGTCCCGACCACCAGACAAAGTCCTCGAGGGTTGCAGGTTGGCGGCTCTGGAAGTACTTTCTTGTCAGTGTCAGCAATGCCTCGTCACGGTCAGTCTCCCTCCGTGGACGGACCTTGTTTTCAGTCAGTGAATATGTAGCCTTCATCGGCAGGAGGTCACCGCTGCAAAGGATCCCGGAAATCTCAGCCAGGCGGATATGGTACGAGAGCCTGTGATCATCCATCCTTATCCCTTTTGCGGCCAGAGAGAGAATGAAGTCTTCCTTGGTTGCACTCCCCTTTTCGTCAGCAGTCCAGGCAAGGATTTCCCGTATTCCGGCGATTTCATCATCCGGAATGCTTATCTTGTTGCTATGCATCCATCCCTTTGTCACAGCCAAAGCCTTGGATCCGCATAATCCGAGCAATGGCCAGTAATCTTCGGCCGATACCAACTGCCACGTACCGCGCATCAGATGCAGCCTTACTATCCTGCCGCTGTCAAAAGCCTTCTTGAAAGCCTTTGCCGAGGGACGGCGCGTACGCATCGCCACCGCCCATCTCATCAGGCGGTATTCCTGGGCCTGAACAGCACCCATATAACCAACGACCTCAGCCGGGTCGTTGAACTGGGGACTAATGAGTTGCTGGTTGAGAAGTCGAAGGGCTACCGGATTCATATTCTGATAACGTAAATATACAGCATAGTCGCGAAATAGTTGTCAACTATGATGAAAAAACTGATTAATATTGCTATATTCATTCGTTATTATGGTAAAGGCAATGGACATACAGCATTATCTCAGTGTCCGCAGACGCGCTTTTGCGATTTGGCAGAAAGTGGGTTTCAACCCCTGGAAGAAACCGAAGGAACCGAAGAAGAGGATATTCAAGAAAAGTTCCGGTGACTTCTACAAAGGGGCTTTCGACGGTATCCCGTTCTTGAATGAAGACGCGAAAAGGACCTTCACGCACCTCATCCTCCGTCCCGGTTATATGATCAGGGACTATATAAAGGGAGACCGTGACAAGTATCTGGCCCCTCTTACATCCCTGATTGTCTTTTTCGCCTTCTTCGCGCTGCTGTCATCCATACTCCAGCCAATCCAACAGAAGAAGACGCTCCCTTTCAATGCCGACAACTCGGACATCGAGGTCAAAGGAGCACATGAAGAAAAAATGGTAAGCGTCGTCAAGAATACGATCCGTATCGTGCAGGGTGCATATACATATCTTCACCTGGACGAATTCCCGGACGAGGTGGACACGCCGCAGGAAACCTCCCTGGCAGCCGTAGAAAGGAACCTCCGGAGCCAGGGAATCCCCCTGTTCCTCAGCAAGTTCTTTTTCCTTTGGTTTGCAATGGCCATAGCACTCCGCCGCCAAAAGGCAGGGATTCCGGCTTGCGCTGCGGCATCGGCTTATGTCCTATGCCAGTTCTGCTTCTTCATGATGTTCGCCGTACTCCTCACCTTCGGGAAGAGTACCTCCATCAGCGTTGTTTTGATGCTGCTGTTGCTTCTGATAGATTACCATCAATGGCTGGGCACCAGCTATAAGAAGAGCTTCAAACTGGCTCTTTCCACCGGCATCCACTACGTACTGCTTTATGCGGCTATGCTCGTAGTGGTTACGGCTGTCGTCGTTACGATCGCTTATTTCAAAAGCTGATCCTTTCCAAGCGCAGCCCTTACGTTGCGCACGGAAACCCCGCTGTCTTCGAGCATGTTGCGTGACCCGAACTGCTCGACGGTCAGCCAACCGTCATATCCGGTCTCGACCAGTCTGCCGATAATCTCCTTTATGGAAACGCAACCCGTCCCGATCGGGACGCACTTCATATCGGTGGGTGAAGTCCTGTCCTTCAGGTGGACATGCCCTATCCTGCCACGGAAATGGTCGAGCTGTTCGAGCGCGTCTTCACCGGCGTAAATGAAATTACCGGAGTCGAATACCAGCCCGAGATCCTTCGACATTGCAAATAATGAATCGATCCTCTCAGCATTATAAGAAATGGACCGTTTGCTGTCATAGTCTTCTACCATGATGGTATATCCGCGACCGGCGACCCTCGAAGCGAAGGATGCGATCCTCTGCCTGACTGCTTCCCTTTCTTCATCTGAAAGGCCCTCTTCAGGCATAACCCCGACCACGAGGAGGAGACGGTCGTATCCGTATTCATCCATGAAAGCGATAGTCCTGTCCTCGATTTCCTTCTGGTCCCCTTTCACGTAATCGATATCGGTGATCGCGCACGAATGGGCAAAGCCCAGACTGTCCAGTATCCTTATCGTTTCAGGATTCTGCAATACCCTGACATCCGCCCCCTCATATCCCAGATCCTTGATCCGGGCGGCAGCTTCCGCAAACGGTATTCCCTCCTGTCTCGCAACCGTTTCTATATGGTCGCAGAATATGGAAATCCCGGGCAATGCCGGTACAGCGGCCTTACGGCATGACACAAAGCCGATACAGAAGGCCGCGATGGCAGCCAGAATAAAAGTCTTGTCCATCATTCGTCAGGCTTGTTTCGGGTGGATCTTGATGTACGTTTTCAATCCGGAAAGAAGGGATTTGGCGGTAATCTTGTTCAGGAAGCTCTCCGTCAGGTAAGAGGGAGTCTTGAATGAGAAACTGATATGTTTCCCTACAATGATCCTCCTTTCCAAGGTTCCGATTGCCTGGCCCTTGTCCTTCAGTAACTCCCCGGCCCCGAGACGAGCGTCAAAGACCTTGTTGGAACCGATGGACTGATTGAAAAGGGCGACTATGGATCCCATTGTCTCGAGGGACTCGGCAAGAGTAGCTCCCAGGTAGACACATGTTTCGTGATAAACGTCGAAAGCGATTATCGCTCCCGGGATGACATCCGGCCTGCCCAGTCCAAGATAGTAGCCACTCGTTCCGTCCTCGTCCATGTAGCCGAATATGGCATATTCATTATCATCCTCTTCTACAGTGAAGATCTCATCACGCACCCCAACCTGGAATTTCTGGGCGAACACCAGGGAAGATACGAAGATAAGGGTAAAAATAATAAAGATCCGTTTCATCGCTGGTTTGTTATTTAAAGCAAATATATTGATTTTAATGCAGATTCAAACGATTATTGCTATTTTTGCACTTATGAGTCCAGAAACAGCCGCCATCATTGACAAGATCGATGTAACATTGAATGCAGGGGGCATGAACACGATCAATATCGTGCTTGCTTTTGTAATGTTCGGAGTCGCTCTCGGCATCAAGCCACACATCTTCATCGAAGTATTCAAGAAACCCAAATCCGTCCTGCTCGGCATGCTCTGCCAGCTCGTCCTCCTGCCGGCATTCACTTTCCTGCTGGCGGTGCTGATGGGCAACTGGATTTCACCGATGATGGGACTCGGAATGATACTTGTCGCATCCTGCCCGGGTGGGAACATCTCCAATTTCATGTCCTCGCTTTCCAAGGCCAACATCGAGCTGTCCGTATCACTGACTGCCATCAGCACGGCCCTTGCCGTCCTGATGACTCCGGCGAACTTCTTCCTGTGGGGTAACCTGTACCTTCATACTGCAAATGTCGCCGCAGAGGTGCCGACCCTGGTCATTCCGCTTTGGGACGTCTTCAAGACCATATTCATATTGCTCGGTATCCCCCTTACCCTCGGCATCCTATGCTCGCATTTCCTTCCGAAGGTCGCCGACAAACTCAAGAAACCGTTCCAATGGATATCCATCGTGTTCTTCATCGCAATGGTGGTCCTCTCCTTCACAGGCAACATAGACGCCTTCCTCAAGTGCGTCAAATACATATTCGTTGTCGTATTCATCCATAATCTCCTGGCCCTGTGCATCGGTTTCGGAATGGGGACGGCTTTCAAGGTACCCTTCCGTGACAGGAGGACCCTGACAATCGAAACCGGTATCCAGAATTCCGGCCTCGGGCTTGTTCTCCTGCTGGGCACTTCCATCTTCACCAGCTTCCCTCCTCACGGAGGCATGCTCGTGATCACGGCTTGGTGGGGTATCTGGCATATCATCTCCGGACTGACGGTTTCTTCGATATTCAATATACGTGACAAACGCCTGAACGGCTAGCATGAGAAAACCATTCGAAAAAGACTGGAGATACTCCTGGGCCAGGATATGGTGCGATGATGCCATCCGCAGCATATTCAGCAACATAAAGTCCGAAGGGAAGGAGAATATTCCCAAGGATGGTGCCGTTCTGCTCGCCCCGAACCATTGCAATACCTTGATGGACGCCCTCGTCATCCTGCAGGACTGGAAAGAGGCCACGTTGTTCGGTGCCAGGGCGGACATTTTCAGGAAACCTGCAGTCAACAGGATCCTGCGTTTCCTGAAGATCCTTCCCATTCCCAGGGTGAGGGATGGAGTCCAGGCTGTCCTGGAGAACCATAAGACAATGGAAGAAGTGGTCGAATGCCTGGACCACGGAATGAAGTACTGCATGTTCTGCGAAGGGACTCACCGTCCGAAGCATTCACTTCTCCCGCTCAAGAAAGGTATTGTGCGCACGGCGCTCCTCACGAACGAAAAGATCGGAGGAAGGAAGCCTGTATACATCGTTCCCGTCGGACTTGAATACCAGGACTATTACCGTATCCGCACCCCGATGTCCATCCGTTACGGCGAGCCCGTCAATGTGACGGAGCTGGCAGCCTCCAATCCCGGGATGGTGAAAAGCAAGCTGTACAAGTTGATCCTGGAAATACTGAGAGAACGGCTTTCCTCACTGTTCACCTGCCTTCCGGACGATGAAACTTACGACGGACGCTGGTCGCTGACCAAGATATCAGGACAGGATGCAGCGATGGCTGCAGGAGAAAAGATGATCAACCGGGCGGGAGAGTTCGACCTCAGGAGGAAATCCGAAAGGATATCTTCATGGTCATTCGGCAGAAGAAAGCCTCTGCTGAGAATAATAGGCAAGACCCTGGCCGGTATAATCATGTTGCCTCTCGTCCTCTTCTCAACCGTGGTCTCGGCCCCGATGTGGCTCCTCTCTGAATATCTTGCGGCAAAGATCAAGGACAAGGCCTTCGTCCGTACCGCACGTTTCGGAGTCAAATTCGCCATTATGCCACTGATGCTTATCGTGTGGGGTCTCGTCTTCTTCCTCTGCTTGCCGTTCAAAATGGCTGCCCTGGCCTTCCTTTTGGCACTGGGTTCCTACACGGTATTCTATGAGGCCTTGGAAAGGGGACGGATCTTCATATCAGACATCCGGTTGCTCATAGGACACAAGAAACTTAAAGAAACTTACAAGCATTTAATAACCAATCAAGTATGAAAAAAACAATTTTGGTGGCCGCCCTTCTGGCCGGCTGCATCCTCTCATCCAATGCCCAGGAAGTCAAGAAGACCGGTCTCAATTTCGGTCCTCTTCCTGCCGTCGGCTATTCATCCGACCTTGGATGGCACTATGGTGCACTTACCGATATCTACTGGTATGGCGACGGCTCCACTTATCCTGAATACATGTGGAAAGCCAATGTAGAAGTGTCCCGCTACTCGAAGGGCAACACCGTGCTCCACAGCTTCTTCGACAGCAAATACCTTATCCCCGGGCTAAGGGTTTCGGCGGCTGTCTCCTATTTCGGTAACAATACATATTCGTTCTATGGCTTCAACGGCGCATCATCGCTGTACGTGCCGGAACTTGACAGGATTACCGACGAAGGACTCGGCTTCTTTATCATGAAGCGTGACATATTCCGCATCATGACCTGCCTCCAGGGTACATTCGGCGACAGCAAGTGGGGATGGGCCGGCGGTATCACATATTGGAACATGAATACCGGACATGCCAGGAACAAGGGACTTGTGGACGGAACGACCTCGCTGTATGATCTCTATCTCAAGAACGGAGTCATCCCTGATGCCGAGAAGAACGGCGGACAGCATCTCGAATTCAAGGCAGGCGTGGTCTATGACAGCCGTGACCACGAGAACAATCCTACACGTGGAGCCAATCTTGAACTCTATGCCGTCGGATCACCGGATATCATTTCCAAGCATGATAACAACTACCTTAAGCTCGCTGCACACTGGAAACAATTCTTCCCCGTTGTCCAGGACCGCCTGACATTTGGATACCATCTTGCATATCAGGGACTTATAGCCGGCAACGCGCCATTCTACCTGCTTCAGAGCATCCAGTCCCTGAACATGAAGCAGATCAATACTGAAGGCCTCGGATCCACCTGCACCGTCCGCGGTACCACTGCCAACAGGCTTATGGGCAACAGTTACGCCTGGTCCAACTTCGAACTTCGATGGAGTTTCGCCAAGTTCCGCTGGATCAACCAGAACTGGACCCTCGCCACGAATCCGTTCTTCGATGCAGGAATGATCGTGAGTCCCTACAGGGCAGAACAGATGAAGTCCCTGCTGAATGACAGGACAGTCGTATCCAACGTCGACGGCAAGACCTATACCGCAGCCGATTTCTATACCCAGAATGCCGAGAAGCTCCATATGGGAGCAGGTATCGGACTCCACGTCATCATGAACCAGAACTTCAACATCAACTTCGAATTCGCGAAGTGCCTGGATCCCAACGACGGCAACATCGGTATCAACATCGGACTCAACTACATATTCTAGTCAGTATACCCAAGAATGAAAAAGTCCCGGAAACCATGGTTTTCCGGGACTTTTATTATTCAGTCAGCAGAGACTAGGACACATCGGCGCGTGCCATCGAATCCTTGTAGTACTTCTGGTTGATGAACACATCCTCCTTGTAAGGATTGATATGGCGTTTCTTGGAGACGCTGATGATGTAGCAGATAGCGATGAGATTGGTGACCAGGGCGAGAGCGCTGATAACCGTCATCATCGTAGGATTGGCTGCCACGCTGTCAACGGTTGTGCCTACGGCCGCAGCATTGCCTCCTGCAACCTCATAGATCTTCTCGATGGTGGTCACGCCCTCGGGATACTGTACAGGAAGGACTGCCCAGTCAAACCACTGACGGCCGTCCTTGAAGGTCTCCTGGAAGAGCGGGAACACCTGGGCGAACATGCACCAGATGGCAAGGGTGTTGGCGCGGTTCTGGATCCATCCTCCACGGTTCCAGCAGATGGCTGCCACGGTCGGAGCAAGGAGCAGGGCGATACCGCAGTACCAGGAATGGGTAGGAAGGCAGTTGTAGGTATAGGCGAAGTTCCAGATATCGTAGATGACTATATAGACCCAGGTCATGTCGGCCCAGATCATGTCCTTCTTGTCCTTGGACGCATAGACGTTCCACCATGCCGTCATACAGAAGATGTTCAGGATACCGGCTACTCCGTTCATCACGTTGTGCCAGCCTCCATAGAGCCACACTCCCTCGCTGGAGAGCCACCAGCAGTTCCATCCCTTTATTGCAGACTCGAAGTCGGAGGCCACCGCGATGAGGATGTTGATGGCCACGATGACGAACGGGAAAGGCTTGAACCAGTGCTTGGCACCGATCCCCCATTTGTACTTGATCATCATGAAGCCGATACAGCCAGTCAGGGCGGCGTAGAGCTTGGCATAATGGAACCAGCCGTTCATGTACAGATGGGTCTGGTTCTTCAACGCCCATTCCGATCCGTTGGCGGCACCTATGGCTATCGCCACGAAATAGACGGTCAGGATGGCCGGAATGACGAAGAACATGATGGCACCGCCGACCTTGGTGCGGCGTGCGAATTCATTAAGGAGGATCAGGCCGACAAGGACGACCAGCAGCATCCCCCACTGGGCAAGGGCATCAGCCCCATACACTTGGAAAAACATAACTCTAGATTTTAGTTATTAGTTTGGATATGAACAGATTCCTTCCTGGATTCCAAAACAGCCCACACCGCCCATACGGCAGTCAGGGCAAGTGACATCGGAACACCCACGGTCAGCATCTCCTTGAGCATCACCGCTCCCCCGCCAGCCCGGTCAAGGGCGGTGAAGAACGGGAAACGCCACGTGAGTTCTCCGTTGATTATGTGGTCCACGATGAGCATGATCGTTCCACCCCAGAGCATCTTCTCAAGTGAGGGGAGATGCCGTTTGAAAGGCGATGCCTCGGGACTCGTGACAGACTGGATGTTGCGCTTGCGGTACACGCTTGTCGCGACAGCCTGGATAAGAGGAACTACAAAACAAGCCATATGATTGTCTTTTAATTGTTTGATACTTCTATTTCTTTTATTTCCACCTCGTTACCACGTAGGAGGAAGGTATTCCCGCTGCTGCAGAACGGGCAGGTCTTCCCATATTTGACAGTCTCGTAATCCTTCCCGCAATCATCGCAATGGGTGACCGCCGGAATGATATTGACCTTCAATTCGCATCCTACAAGCAGCGGCTCCTTGTCAGCAGCCCATCTCCAGCAGTCGGCAAGGTATTCGGGGATGACCGTGGAGACTTCCCCGATATTCATCACCACTGCCGAGACATGGTCAACATCGTTTTCCCCGGCAGCCTGCTTGACGTCGCGGATGATGTAGAAGACTATACCCAATTCGTGCATTCCGGCTGCGGTTATTTCTTTTTGGAGACGAGAATCTTTCCGGCACGCTTGAGCATGTAGGGCAGGATTCCGCTGAACTTGTCCTCCGAAGTGACCATATGGCTGGCCTCCGGATGCACCCTGTGCAGATGGATTGCATCGAAACCGCACTTCGTCGTGCAGATTCCGCATCCGATGCACTTGTTCTCATCCACGACAGACGCACCGCAACTTAGGCAGCGGGCGGTTTCCCTACGTACCTGCTCTTCGGTGAGGGTGTTATGGTACTCGCGGAAAGGATCCTTGAGCGGAGTGACTCCCGGATCCTGACGGGATGAATTGTCATAGGATACGACCTCGATGTTGCCTTTGTCCAGCTCTATGAAATCGCGGCGGTTGCGGCCTATTGTCATATGACCGTGCTGCACGTACCGGTGAAGCGATTCGGCCGCTTCCTTTCCGGCCGCAATGGCATCGATGGCGAACTTCGGGCCTGTGAAAACATCTCCTCCTACGAATATGTCCTCCTCCGCTGTCTGGTAGGTAAGCTTGTCTGCCACTGGATAGACACCACGGAAAAATTCGACCTTCGTGTCCTTGAGCAGGTCCTTGAGGATGACCGTCTGGCCGATGGCGAATATAACCATATCGGCATCAAGGGTAATGAGATCGTTCTCGTCATATTCGGGAGCGAAACGATGGTTCCCGTCGAATACGGAAGTACATTTCTTGAAAACAATCCCCTCGACCTTGTCCGAACCGAGGACTTCCTTCGGCCCCCAACCCGGATTCAGCACGACTCCGTCTTCGCGTGCCTCAGTTCTCTCTTCAAGAGATGCAGGCATAATATCCTCGGTTTCAAGCGAAAGCATGGTGACATCTGAAGCTCCGCTTCGCTTGGCTACGCGGGCGGCGTCGATGGCGACATTACCTCCTCCGACCACCACGACCTTGCCGGAAACCTTCACCTTGCCGGTATTGGCACCGTGCAGGAAATCGATTGCCGTGGCAGTGCCGGGAAGGGTCTCACCGGGAATACCGGGCAGGCGGCCGCCCTGGCAGCCGATGGCCACGTAGAATGCCTTGTAGCCCTCCTCACGGAGCTGCTGTATGGTAACGTCCTTCCCAACCTCGACACCGGTACGTATCTCGACTCCGATCTCCTTCATTATGTCGATCTCGGCTGCGATAACACCCTTCTCCAGCTTGTATGAAGGGATACCATAACGCAGCATTCCACCGGGCTCTTCATTCTTCTCGAACACAGTCGGCAGGTAACCCATGGTAGCCAGATAGTTGGCGCAGCTAAGGCCGGCCGGACCGCCACCGATAATGGCGATCTTCTCTTCCCAGCGGTCCTGGACATTGGAGACGATATTTACCTCCGGGACAAAACGTGTCCCGGCCTTCAGGTCCTGCTCGGCTATGAACTTCTTGACGGCATCGATGGCTATCGGTTGGTCGATGGTCCCGCGCGTACAGGCATCTTCGCACCGGCGGTTGCATATCCTTCCGCAGACTGCCGGGAAGGGGTTCTCCCTCTTTATGAGTTCAAGGGCCTCGGTGTACTTGCCTTCTGCAGCCTTCTTCAGGTAACCCTGGACTGCGATATGGGCCGGGCATGCGGTCTTGCAAGGAGAAGTACCTGTAGGATAGCAGTTTATACGATTCCTGTCACGATAATCCTCAGTCCATTTGTGCTTGCCCCATGCCGAAGCGTCAGGAAGTTCCTGCTTGGGATATTCCACAGGTCCGTTCTTGGTACAGAGCTTCTGGCCGAGCTTGACTGCACCGGCAGGACAGTATTCGACACAGCGGCCGCAGGCGACGCAGTTCCTAGGATCCACTTCGGCCACATAGGCACTGCGCGACAGGTTGGGGGTGTTGAACAACTGCGAGGTGCGAAGCGCATTGCAGATCTTGACATTGCAATTGCAGATGGCGAATATCTTCCCTTCCCCGTCAATGTTTGTGATCTGGTGGACGAAACCATGGTCCTCAGCCTTCTTCAGGATAGCCATGGCCTCGTCGTATGTTATGTCGTGACCGCGGCCGGTCTCACGGAGATAGTCCGCCATGTCACCGACGCCGATGCACCAGTCGCGGTAGTCGTCGGCGCAACCTTCATCCAGTTTCTTACGGCCGTAACGGCAGGAACAGATTCCCACTCCGATATGGCCTTCATATCTCTTGAGCCAATATGATATGTGCTCGATGTCGACAGACTGGTTCTCCATTGAAATAGCTTTCTCGACCGGTATCACGTGCATGCCTATTCCGGAGCCTCCCATTGGTACCATCGGAGTGACTTTCTCGAGAGGCAGGAACGTCATCCGCTCGAAGAACATCGCCAGCTCGGGATGCCTGTCCATAAGGCCGGTATTCATGTTGGTGTATTCTGCGGAACCGGGGACGAACATGGGCACCCAGTAGATACGGTCTTCCCTTTCGTATGTCGTCCCGGGAACGGGACCGTCCTTGGTGTATTTGTCTCCGTAGTCGTACTCTAGCATCCCGAAATAGGCCAGCTTGTCAAGCAGGTCGTCGAAGGACTTGTCGTCCGGAGTATAATGCTTTTCCGCATTCATACCGTGGAGACAGGCATACGTGTGATGCTTGCGGACCTTGAAGAAATTCCCCGGGAGCATGTCCATGAGAAGGTCCAGGGAGGCCTCGCGGGTCACGGCATCCATCTCGTCCTCGAAGATGCAGGCAAGGCCCCAATACTCAGGGGCTTCTGTGGTCATCTTCACCTTTCCGGGAATGCGGTCCGTTACGTGGCGGACGAATCTGATCAGCTTGGGATTTGGATTCTTGTCGCCAAAGTGCTTGGGGACAAATTTTTTGGACATCTCAGGCATATTGACTGGCTATTGTTTATTGGTTATTGTTTTTCCATTCAGACACTTCCTCCAGGATCCATTCGGCGAAAACATCCACACCCTCCCCTGTCTTTGCACAGACAGGAATGACCCTGGCCTTCGGATTACGCATATGGATATATTCCCGGCACTTATCAATGTCAAAGTCGAAGAACGGCAGGACATCAATCTTGTTTACGACGACCACGTCGCAGACCGAAAACATCAAAGGATATTTCAACGGCTTGTCATCACCCTCGGGAACGGACAGGATCATCGCATTGCGGACGCTTCCTGTGTCGAACTCCGCAGGGCAGACCAGGTTCCCGACGTTTTCCAGGACGACCAGGTCGATGTCTTCAAGGTCCAGTCCGTCCAGCCCCTGCCTCGTCATCTCAGCATCAAGGTGGCACATCCCGCCTGTGTGAAGCTGTATGGACTGGATGCCGGTAGCCTCCTTGATCTTTATGGCATCGACATCACTGTCGATGTCAGCTTCCATCACGGCGATGCGGATCCGGTCCTTGAGAAGGTTTATAGTCCGGATAAGCGTGGTGGTCTTGCCGCTTCCCGGAGAGGACATCAGGTTCAGGAGATATACTCCCTTGCCTTTCAATTCTTTCCTGAGCTCGTCCGCGTCTTTCTCATTCTCCGCGAACACGCTTTTCTTTATCTCGATGATCTTGACTCCGTCCATATCAATAACTCAATCCGAAACCGAACTCAAATGAAGGATTGGGAGAATCGAAAGGAACGTCCTCCTTCTGGGCCCTGACGGCATCCATCGATGAAGGAATCTCGAACGGAAGCTTGCTCTTGGGATTGTGGCGACCGAAAACGACATCCATCACCGCGGCGTCAGTAGGATCGAAAGAGAGGATCATGGCGTTCGGAAGAGACTTCAGTCCGGGGGTTATGACAAGCGAGGATCCTGTGGGATTGATGTCCGCGACCACCGGCTTGCCGTAAGCGGCAAGTTCCTTAAGACGGCTGAATTTCTCTGCAGGGAAATCAATGTCCACTTCACGCGGAGCGGAGGGATTCATCCTGGGGGCCTGGGCATTCCGAGGCCTGTTCGGCTGAGGCGCCTGAGGCGGTCCGAAACCTCCCCTCCTGTCCAGGGAAGATGTTGTCCGATAAATGATCAGGTCGGCGTCCGCGGGATTGTCCACCAGGGTGCCGTATTCCTTTGCCACTTCAGGAGCGATACCATCCACGAATATCTTGACGCCCTCCTTTGCAGGCAATGAGCCGTCATTCGTCAGGAGGACGTTGGAAACCCTTTGGCACTCAAGTCCGAACGCCTCATATTCGGGAGCCTGCAGAGTCTTGAGGGCGACCTGCGGATCGACGTAGGGATTCTCGAACAGGCCGAGTATGAAGTGCCACTGCAGGATCCTGGAAGCAGCCTGGTTTATCCTCTCCTCGGATACCCTGCCCTCTTTCACGAGTTCAAGCACAAGTTCTGGCCTAGTCTCGGAACCCATCTGGTCCACACCGGCGTTGATGATCATCTCCATATTGTCCTTGACGGAAGTCTTGCCCTGGAGGGAAGGCTTGAGCGGTCCGTTGCCGACCACACCCCAGTCGGTGCAGATGGCGCCCTTGAAACCAAGCTCACCGTAGAGGACCTCGGTGGACATATGGTAGGAATAGTTGACATTCAGTGAGTCATAATATGTTCCGCTGTAATAGCCCATCGCTGCAAGAGCGCCCTTCTCTATGCCCTTCTTCCAGGGAATGTAATGGTATTCCTGGTTGTCTCCCGGATATACAAGCCAGCGCCCGCTGCCGCCAAGATGTGGGCCGCTTCCGGGCCAGTGCTTCAGATGGACCAGTATCTTTCCGGGGCCCACATTGTCCCCCTGGGCGCCTTCGATAAGGGCTGCGGTCATTTCCGCAGTCAGTTCGGCAGATTCGGAGAAACAGCCCATATTCCTGCTCCAGCGCGGCTCAGTGATGACATCGATCTGCGGACCGAGGAACATGTGGAGGCCGACCGCACGATATTCATCAGCCATTATCTCTCCGAAGCGGCGCATCATCTCAGGATCGCCACCTGCCGTAATACCAACCTGCCCTTCACCGTTTGTGATATGGGAGAAATACTGGGTGCCGCTCACGTGGCCGCCAAGTTTGGCGCTATGGCGCGGATCGGAAGAGAACATGATGGGGATGGCCAGCCGTGAGCCTTCGGCTATCTTCTGCATACCGTTGGACCAGTTCGCGAATCTATCAGGTGCGGCTACCCCATTGTTGAGGATGCAACGGAAATTCTTCTCTTCGATATAGGATTTCGCGGTGGCAGCACGTCTCATCTGTCCCATTGCCATCGCACCTGCATTCTGCCCACCGGGGCCGATAGGTCCGGCATATCTCTCTTCCTCGGCCTTTTTCATAGCCTCTTTCTCTTCGGGAGTGAAATCATACTTGATTTCTCCGCTCTCCCGGACAGCGATGTTGGGATGGAACATCAGGCCTACCTTTTCCTCAAGCGTCATCTGTCCGACCAGGTCGGAGATACGCCGGTCCATTGGCAGACGCCAATCCTCATAGGGATCGATGACACCGTTCCGGTTCATGTCCTTGAAGGCGCGTCCTCCCTTGGTTAATATCCGGATCCCTGAATCGGAACCGTAACCCAAAGAAGGTCCCTTCGTCTGTGTAACTAGATTGTAACCGTCCTTGGTTTCTTCCTGCCATCTGTTCCCGCAGGAAGAAACGGCGATAACTGCCATGCAGATGGCAAGTGATATAAATGGATATTTCATAATGCAGTTATAGTTCCAGTATTATTCTACTAATTTACCCCGTTTCCTCCATTATTGCAAATAAAAGGTATCTTATTGGATAATAATGCGTATTTTGCAGTCAAAACAGATTCGACGTGAACAACAAAACGATGAACATCCCCCTGATGGGCACACTGATCTGTCTGTCCGTCATCGTGTGTCCACTGATGTATTTCTTCCTGGGACCGGCCCTTGATGCCAATCAGTTGCACACCCTCAAGATTATCGGCATCATTACCGCCTGCAGTGCAGCCTACTGTTTCATAGTCGGTGAGATCACCGGGAACAACAGCCAGATGGACAAGCTCTGGAGCATCCTCCCTATCGCTTATACATGGATCATAGCAGCCAGGGGTGGAATGGCTGCAAGGCTCGTGGTCATGGCGGTGCTCGCTACCTTATGGGGCACGCGCCTGACATTCAATTTCGCCCGCAAGGGTGCCTACAGGCTGAAATTCTGGGAAGGGAACGAAGACTACCGCTGGAGCATCGTCCGCTCAGGTCCCGTCTTCCGCAAACGCTGGGCATGGATGCTCTTCGACCTGCTGTTCATCTCCATTTACCAGAACGCCCTGATCCTTATGACCACATTCCCGGCGCTTGTCTCGATGAATTCCACGGTTCCTTTCGGATGGGTCGACTGCCTGGCCGCAGTACTTATGCTTGGTTTCATCATATACGAAACCATAGCCGACGAACAGCAATGGGCTTTCCAGACCAGGAAATGGGCGATGATCGGTTCCGGCCAGAAACTTGAAGAACTGCCGGCACCTTACAACAGAGGATTCAACACAGTTGGTCTCTGGAGCAGGAGCCGGCATCCGAATTATTTCGCCGAGCAGAGTATCTGGGTGTCTTTCTATATATTCTCGATCGGAGCCGGGATCGGTGTCATCAACTGGAGCGTGATAGGCGCCCTGCTGCTGATAGTCCTGTTCCAGGGCAGTTCAGCACTGGCCGAGGAGATCAGTTCTGGCAAATACCCCGAATACGAGCGCTACCGTACCAAGGTAAACCGCTTCTTCCCCGGCAGGAAATACTGTTGATCAAGCTGCTGAACATTACCTGACGACCCGGGTGAACACCGGGTCCTGGCCATCCATTGCCAGCACGTAGACCTTCATTGTCCCGGCCATATTCTCCTGTTCGGGATTCCTGGGGATATCCCTTGCCTCGAAAAGATATTCAGTCCCACCGGACACGGCACGGGACGACGCCTTCTCTGCCTTTGCGTTGATCATTGGGTAGCCGCCTACGGCTGCATCGAATATCGCAGCTTCATCTTCTGAAGCCAGATGCAACTCCGGGAATTCTTCATACACTTCCACGTCGCCCTCGATGAATCCTCCCTGTTTCAGGAAACGGTCGATTTCGGCAGGTGCCGCATCGATACGAGCGGACCTGATACCATAGCCGGGAAGTATTTCTGCACCGGTAAGTTGTTTCTTGAGGTCCCTGGTGCTGGATTCAAGACCTCCGCTGCCGAAAGTACAGAACGGAACGACCTTCTTGCCGGAGAAATCCACGGTATTCAGAAGGGTAGACATGGGTACCGCATAAGTACCGTACCAGATCGGATAGCCGAGGAATATGATGTCGTATGACCGGACATCTGATTCCAGGGGCTGCAGTTCAGGCAGGACACCTTCTTCCCTCTCCTTGCGTGAACGCTCGATGGTCTCCTGATATGTTCCGTCGTAGGGAGTTACAGGTACGATCTTTTCCATGTCAGCTCCAAGACGGTTGCTGATCTCCCTGGCCACCGCCTCGGTCGTCGAACTCTGCGAATAGTAAAGAACAAGGATCTTCGGGCCTTTGCCCTGCGAACAAGAAACGGCGAAAGCCAGGACTGCCGCAACGAATAATATCTTTTTCATGAGACAAGTATTTAATAATATGTTTATTTGAACAGTTTTCCTGCAAGGTCGTGGAAACCACGGCGCCAGGTAAGCCATTCGTGGGCTGTACCTTCAGAAACGTATGATACAAAGTTGATTCCCTTCTTTTCAAGAGCCGCTACGCTTCCCTCGAAACGGAAGCCATTCTCCTCCGTGCCCCAGCTGATATGGAAGAGACGCATCTGCCTGTTGAATGCGTCCGGATCTGCCAGTGCTCCTCCGAATACGGTGTCAATATTCTCTTCATTTATTCCGAACAGGCCGCTCAGGCAGGCTATCCAGGCGAATTTGTCCATATTGTGATTCGTCAGGACCGTCGTTGTTGTCTGCCCTCCTCCACGTGAGAGGCCTGCCATTGCACGGTGCTCCCTGTCGGCAAGGGTGCGGAAGTTCTTGTCGATGAAAGGCACCAGTTCGTCAACGTAGATATCAGACACAGTCTTTCCGCGGACACTGCGGATTTCAGGAGTCGTACGGATGTCTCCGCTCATCACCACGACGATCATCTCCTTTGCTTCTCCTGCGGCAATCATGTTGTCCAGAATGAAGTCCACGTGGCCCTGATCCACCCAACCGAACTCGTTCTCGCCCATACCATGGAGAAGGTACAGCACCGGATAGCGTTTCTTACCCTTCTCGTAACTGGCAGGGACATAGACATTTATATGCCTGTAAGTACCATTGATGTCGGAATGGTATTTGATCGACCGGATCTGGCCGTGTGGCACATCCTTGTTGAAACGGTAGTAGTCACCTTCAGGCCCCTCGGGCACCTCGATTCCACCGGCATTGACCGAGTATCCGAAATACGACATGCTGTTCGGATCGGTCAGGCGGGCACCGTCCACATTCACGAAGTAATAATGGAAGCCTACAACGAGCGGATCGGTCTCTATGGACCAGACTCCGTCGATGTCCCTGGTCCCTTTGTACACATCGTTTCCGATATTCACGGTGACCGTGTGGGCAAGGGGCAGATGGAACTTGAAATAGGCCTTGCGGGTAACGGGATCCACCCTGGGATACTCAGCCCTGAGGACATTGGTCTCTGAAGGGAAAGACCCCTTCTCATAATCGGTCATCGCCTTGGGAGGCTGGTTCTGGGCTGACAGGCCTGCCAAGGAAAGCAACAGCACAATGGCGCTTGATAATAACTTCTTCATTTCGTTCGTATGTTACAATTGTATGATCTTCTCGGTCTCATTCCAAAGGCGGAGGTCAAGATCAAGGTTCTGGAACCTGGATGGTATGGTGGTACAGCGTTTTCCGACGAAGTAGCGGTTACGTTTCGGGGAGGAAAGCGCTGCAAGGGCCGGTCCGGCTCCTTTTTGAGGAGATTTGCAGAAGGGGCGGAACAGGATATCAGCCAGAGGGTCGAACCATCGCCCCATGGATATCATATTGGAGTTCACGATTCCAGGATCGGCAAGGTTTATACGGAGTTGAGGACAGCGCCTGGCAAGCTCCATAGAGAACCTCAGCATAGCCAGTTTCGCCCTGGCATATGTTCCTAGCTGGGAGAAGTCGCCGGGGGCCGGACGGAGGGAGCTTTCATCTACTGATACGTACCTGCAAGTCAATGAAACCATATTCACGATCCGCGCTTCAGGAGCCATTCTGGGAATCAGCAGGCGGGTCAGAAGCACCGGTCCGAAGTAATTGACAGCAAATGTGTTCTCGAGCCCATCTGAAGTCAAGGAATAACTCTTGCTGATGGTCCCGGCATTATTGAACAAGGCTTCGACAGGCTCAGCCCCTATGCTCTCTGCGAAGGCACGGACGGAGTCCAAGGATGCAAGGTCGAGCGGCATTATGCCTATATCAGCTCCCGGCAGGTCCGCAAGGATGGCATCGCGGACCGCTTCAGCCTTCCGCGGGTTGCGGCAGGCCATCACTACCGGACGGCCGGCTGCGGCCATCTCCCTTGTCACCACGGATCCTATCGACCCGGAGGCGCCGGTTATGATGACCCTACCTTGCATATTCCATCCTCAGATTGTCCACCCATAACGTGTTGCCGGGTGCGCCTGTGAAACCACCCTGGGAACCGGACGAGATCTGGAGCACCGCGTGGGTGCAGGAGGCATCGGATGAGGCCCAACCTTCCTCCCGTACAGGGACACGTTTCCCCTTGCTGTTGACTGCATACAGAGTCTTCTCCCCTTTCATGAGATCCATATAGGAACGGTAACCGGGCTGTTTGCGGGCGTCACCGTACACGACTGGTATTCGCTTATCCTTCACCCAGCCGGACGTGGTAGAACCGATCCGCAGGACGGCGGTTCCTACGCGCTCGGCGTGGATTGTCCCGTCCGGGTCCTCCCAGCGGCGCTGGAGCAGGAGCAGTACCTGGCACGGATCCTCTCCAGGTAATTCCTTCTTATTGAAAGTAGTACCTTTGACCAGTTTGCCCGTTGCAGGCAGGAAGGCCCTGTAATCCACCAGGAGGGCGGAAGGATGAGAAGTGAACGGAATTCCCCAGTCCATGTTGGAATAAGGATTCCTGACACCCGTGATGGGTTCGAACATCCTGCCCCAGTATAACGATCCAGTGGCCAGGACCTCGATATCCACAAGGCCTGCGACGCGGCAGGAAGCGAAAACGGTCGACAGTTTCGCGCAGCGTCCGCTCGGCCCATTGTCAGGCTCTACGGACAGGCTTGTCTTGGTAATACCCGAGACCTTCGCGTGTGCGTTGGATGATGCCCAGGGAGTCTTTCCCAAAGGACCGAGAGTATAAAGTGTCTTGACTTCCCCTCCGAGTATGGCGGACTCCTTGATATCGCGGGTCGTCCAGTGCTCGAAATCCCCGTACGGGAGCAATTCGATGCGCTGGGCAGACAACGGAAGGACACCTGCCGCCAACAATGCCAGGAGAGTTACCTTAACCTTTTCCATATCCTTGAGACAATTGGGGCCGGAAGGGCTGCAATCAAAGGTGGGAGCCAGATATTCATGAATGCCGGACTCAGTACACGGCGTCCGCGGAACAGCGCCTTCAGAGCGTGCTTTGCAAGCCACCCGGGAGTGCGGATGAGTCCGATGCGCACTCCCAGCTTCATCCATTTGGGATCAAGCCTGTATAGGGGCGTAGCGACAGCGGCCGGGCACACGGTAGTCATCCTCACGCCATAGGGTTCAAGTTCATAGGAAAGTGAACGGCCGAAACTCTTCAGATACGCCTTCGTGGCGGAATATACGGTTATCCCTGGAGCAGGAATCCTCGCCGCCATCGACGACACGTTAAGTATATAACCGTTTCCCCGTTCCTTCATATCCTGGCCGAAAAGAAGGCAAAGTCTGGTAACCGTGGTGATATGCAGGTCCAGCATGGCCTGGACACGGTCCAAGTCCTCAACACCCAGTTCCTTGAAAAAGAACATCCCGGCATCGTTTACAAGCACGTCGGGGATGATACCTTCTCCAACGCACCATTCATGGAGGTCATCCGCAGCACGTGGCTGCGCCAGGTCCTGGAAACGGGTGCGGACCTTGACCGGGAGCTCGGAACCGAGGCCTGATGCAGCAACCTGCAGGTCATCTTCCCTGTTGCTAACGAGTATCAGGTCATACCCGCGGGCTCCCAGTCCGCGGGCGAATTCCAGACCCATTCCGGAACTGCCTCCCGTAATCAGCGCGACCATCGTTTCTCGGCTTTATCTATCTCCTTTCTCAGCGAAGCGGGAAGTTCGCCTGCGCAGTGATTGCATCTCATTTCCAGCGTGTACATACGGCCGATGCAATAATTGGAATGCCTGCACTCGCTTCTCTCGACTTCACCGCTTTGCAGCTTGTTGACGAAATCCGTGTCACGGACAAGGGCCCTTGCCATCTGGACTGCGGCGAAGCCCGATCCCAGCACCTCCTCGATGGAAGAACGGGAAACCATGCCTCCGACATATATCAGCGGCAGGCTGACTGCATTCCGGAACTCCCTGGCATCCTCCAGAAAATATGCATCCTTATATGGAACGGTCGGAATGATCATCCGTCCGAACATCCTGACCATGGCCTTGAGCCACCAGAACTTACGAGGATCCATGTAATGTGCTAGCGTACGTATGGGCATGGCACCGCGCATCACCTGCATGGGGGCCTTGCTGACGAAACCGGCCGAAAGGACTATCGCATGCACCCCCAGCCTTTCAAGTTCCCTGGCGACCTCCAGGCATTCATCCCGATGCATCCCGCTCTTGAAACCGTCGTGCATGTTCATCTTCACTATCACTCCCATGTCATCCCCGGCGACTTCCATCACCCGCCGTATGACCATCTGCATCACCCGCATCCTGTTCTGGAGCGACCCGCCGAAACGGTCCCGGCGGTGGTTCGTATAAGGTGAAAGGAACTGGCTGATCAGGTATCCATGGCCGGCGTGGATCTCCACGCAGTCGAATCCGGCCTTCCGGGCGAGTTCGACCGAACGGCCGAAGTCATCGACAAGGGATTCGATCTCATCCTCCCGCATCTTCCTCACGAAGGTCGGAGAATAGAGGTTGAAGCCTCCTGATGCCCCTACGGGCATGCATCCGCAAGTGGAGCGATGCGTCATATTGCCGCAGTGGCCAAGCTGGATGGAAGCCTTCGCGCCCTCGGCGTGTATCGCATCCGTTATCTTCCGCATATCCGGGACTATCTCCTCTCTCATCCAGAGCTGTCCGTCGAATGAAAGTCCGCTGCGGTTCACGGAAGCATAGGCCAAAGTGGTCATTCCGACTCCACCACGTGCCACGGCGACGTGATAATCCATCAGGTCCCGGGAAGGTTTGTTCCCATATGCCATGTTTTCGAATGCGGCCGAACGGATGATCCTGTTCCTTAGTGTCACAGGTCCTATCCTGACAGGGGTGAATATGGTGGAATCTATCGGCATCTTTTCAGAAGATAAATGGAATCATTCTTTTCGTCTTCTCCGTATCCAGCTCATCCGGGAACTCACGGGCATACATATCATATATCCTGGAAGCCCTGGGGGCCAGGTTAGCGAATGTCCAGAGAGCGAATACGGCACCGGCCCAGGACCAAGTCAGGACGGCGAAGCCCACCCATTCGACGAATTCCCCGAAATAGTTGGCACTGGTCACGTAACGGAACATTCCTCCTTTCGGCAAGTAGTGGGCGGTATCACCCGGCTCCCTGAGATTGCGGATTATCGAATCGGAACCGATGTTCACGGACATACCGGTCAGGAATAGAGCTGTTCCCAGTATGAACGGGAGACTAGCCAGCCAGCTCAAAGGATAACGGTCGGCCGGCGACAGATAGAATATCCACCCGCCCTGCATCAATGCATTGAGGGTATTGAACAAAGCCCCCATCACGATGATGCTCAGAGGCATACGGCTACGGCCCCGGATCTGGAGCGGGAATATGAAAGAGCGATGGAAATAATGCAGCTCGAAGAGTAAGAGGAATACCAGGCGTACCGGATCCGTCTTCCTGTCAGAGAACCACCAGAGCAGAAGCATCGCTATGAAGACAGGCGCTTCCATCAGTATCCACCCGAGCCTGTTGCCGACAGACGGCCCCCATTTGGGCTGGTAGAACTTTCCGTATCCGGCATCAACGAAGAAAAGGCAGATAAACACGGCTACGGCTATCAAGGCCATGACAAGCAGGAACAAGTGGAATGAGTGGAGGGACAGCATGCCCAAATTTAATGATTTTGCGGCAATAATGAACATTTGGTATTATCCTTACTTATGGCTATATTGCTATATATTTCAATTATCCTCTACAATGAACAGGAAAATTCAGCTCATACCTGTGATGCTCTGCTTCTTCGCCATGGGATTCGTGGACCTGGTTGGCATCGCATCGAACTACGTCAAGGCAGATCTCGGGCTTACCGATTCTGCCGCAAATGTATTCCCCTCAATGGTCTTTTTCTGGTTCCTGATATTCTCGGTACCCACCGGAATGTTGATGAACAAGATAGGACGCAAGAATACCGTGCTGCTCAGCCTTGTGGTCACGGTCCTGTCGCTGTTGCTGCCCATTTTCGGAGAAAGCTACGGCCTGATGCTGGTATGTTTCTCCCTGCTGGGAATCGGCAACACCCTGATGCAGACATCGCTCAATCCGCTGATTACGAATATCATAAAGGGAGACTCCCTGGCCAGCACCATGACATTCGGGCAGTTCGTCAAGGCCATAGCCTCATTCATGGCCCCGTACATAGCGATGTGGGGAGCCACCGCGGCAATGCCGTCGCTCGGCCTGGGATGGAGGGTGCTGTTCCCCGTCTATATGGCCATCGGTATCCTGGCATCCCTCCTGCTGCTGGTTACTTCGATCGAGCGGGAAGAAGCGCCTGAGAAAGCCTCGTCCTTCGCTGACTGCTTCAAGCTTCTTGGAAAACCCATCGTCCTCCTTTCCTTCCTCAGCATCATGTGCCACGTTGGTATCGACGTGGGAATCAACACCACCGCGCCCAAACTCCTGATAGAAAGGGTCGGTATGAGCCTTACCGCCGCCGGCTTCGCGACCAGCCTGTATTTCATCTGCAGGACCGTAGGATGCCTCGCCGGATCCTGGATCCTTTCCAAGTTCAGCCACCGGAAGTTCTTCTTCTTCAGCCTCGTGCTGCTTGCGCTGGCCATGTGCGGGATGTTCTTCGGCAACACCAAAGCCATACTGTATATAGCGATCGGACTCGCCGGATTCGGCAATTCCAATCTGTTCTCAGTCATATTTTCTCAAGCCCTCCTCGCCGTTCCGGACAAGAAGAACGAGGTTTCCGGCCTTATGATAATGGGCCTTTTCGGCGGCACCGTATTCCCTCTCCTGATGGGCTTCGCTTCGGATGCTGTCGGGCAGGTAGGTGCTGTCGCAGTCATGACCCTTGGTGTGATCTATCTATTCTTCTATCTCCCCAGAATCGCCAGATAATATGAATGACTATATCGTAGGAATCGGAGAAGTACTCTGGGATGTATTCCCTACCGGTAAGAAACTAGGAGGGGCCCCGGCCAATTTCGCATACCATGTCTCACAATTCGGGCTGTGCGGCCTGGCCGTAAGTGCGGTCGGAAGGGATGCCCTCGGTGAAGAAACCGTGAACTCCCTGTCCGAGCACGGCCTCAACTTCCATATCGACCGGGTAGAGGAACCTACAGGTACAGTGCAGGTTACGCTTGATGATAAAGGCGTCCCGCAATACGAGATAAAGACCGGCGTGGCCTGGGACAATATCCCGTATTCAAAGGAACTCTCGGAGATCGCCTCTGAGACCAGGGCTGTCTGCTTCGGGTCCCTGGCACAGAGAAGCCCTGTCTCAAGGGAAACCATAGGCTGGTTCCTGGATGCGGTTCCGGAAAGTTGCATTAAGGTTTTCGACATCAATCTCCGCCAGCATTTCTATTCAAAGGAGGTGCTGGAAGCTTCGATGGAAAAGGCGGATATCCTCAAGATAAATGAAGACGAGATAGTCATCGTAGCCAGGCTCTTCGATATACCGGAAACGGGATTCGAGGAAATCAGCCGCAGGCTTGTCGGGATGTTCGGCCTGAATATGCTGATCCTCACCTGTGGTGCTGTCGGAAGCTATGTATTCCATGAAGGAGGCATGTCCTACCTCGCCACGCCCAAGGTGGAGGTCGCCGATACGGTAGGAGCCGGAGATTCGTTCACCGGTGCATTCGTGGCGTCCATCCTTTCAGGGAAGACGGTGGAAGAAGCTCACAGGATCGCCGTACAGGTGTCTGCATTCGTCTGCACGAAAACAGGCGCAATGCCTGAAATACCAGCTGAGATAAGGTCAATCTAGGGGTGTCTCCAGAAGGCACTTGAGCATTTGCCCGTCCGGTTCCTCAGACTGGCCGGAGAGTATTCCGAAACCGCCGATACCTTCCCTGTATGCCCATACTGCACGGGCGATCCCGAGGGAGTCGAAGATTTCGTTCATATCGCCAAGCCATTGATAGCGTGCCTCTTCATTAGCTTTGACGGAGAGGCATCCATATTCACCGCAATATACTGGAATACCGTGTCTTTTGGCCACTTCGACCACCTTGCCGAATTCTGAAATGAAGCGGTCCTTGTCATATACCTGACCCGGCCATTCGCGGGCGATGGTCTGCTCTTCCTCCGACAGGGATGCATATTCCTCCTCCGTAAGAACCTGACCCGGATAGTGGACAGGACCGCCATAGTTCCGGAGATCCATCCAGCTGGCCTGGTAATGCGTCAGGAGCATCGGGTTGTAATAATGGAAACTGAGTATGATATTGGGGTCTCCTTCGGGAAGCCTCAGCTGGCCGACGGTATTGAACGACTGCCACATGTTGCTTCCTATGACAATCACGCGCTCCTTTTCCAACTCACGTATGGCGGAATAGCACTCCCCTACGATCCGGTTCCAGTCTTCCGGGTCATCGGCGACCGGTTCGTTCATCAGTTCATATGCGACCATCGAATTGCTGTAGCCTTTCAGCTCACCTGAAATCATCCGCCAGCACTCATAGAAAGCCTCCTGGGCTGCCCTTTCAGTAAAAAGGGGTTTTACGGCCGCATTGAAATGATGCGAACGCAGGATATGAAGGTCGACCACCGCCCGGAGACCGTACTTGCCACAGAGGTCCAGGCCACTGCGGAGGAGAGCGAATGCTTCCTCATCCTTAGTCCCGTCCTCGTGGAACATCTGCTCCTCATCTATCGGGATACGGACATGGTCGAATCCCCAGCCGGCGATCCGTTCGACATCCTTCTCCACGAAGAAATTGGCTCGGCCTTCACCCCTCACATTGCTCTGGGACAGCCAGTGGGCGATGTTCACTCCCCTGTGGATCTCGAACTTATCTTCGCTGGCGCACGAAGATACAATGGCGGCGGCCATCAACAATATCAACAAGCGTTTCATGATCAGTTATTCTGTTATTTTCAGCAATATACGAAAATAATGGCTATATTGTTGGAAAATGAGCTTACCATGTACAATCCCCTCAATAAAAGATTCGCAGCCATCCTGCTCCTTACAGCCCTTTGCTCAACGCTTCCGGCTAAGGAACCGTTCCGTATCGCAGTAGCCGGTATCACCCACGACCACTTGAACGGGGTGGTCAACCAGCTGAGGCAGGGTGATATCCAGGTCGTAGGAGTCTGGGAAGCTGACGCCCGTTACCTGCACAACAATTCCCTGACCGGAAAGCTTCCGAAGGATCTCTTCTTCTCCGACCTCGGGACCATGCTGGACAGGACGAAACCCGAAGCCGTCGTCGCCTATGGTTCCATCAAGGAGCATCTGGCCGTAGTGGAGGCCTGTGCCCCACGGGGTGTCCACGTAATGGTGGAAAAGCCTCTGGCGACCACCGTCAAGGATGCCGAGAGGATGGCCGCACTCGCAAGGAAACACGGCATCCTGCTGCTGACCAACTATGAGACGACCTGGTATGCGTCCAACCGCTACGTCAAGCAGGAGGTCGATGCCGGAAAGATAGGTCCGATATTCAGGATCGAAGTCTATGACGGCCACCAGGGGCCGGTCGAGATCAACTGCAGCAAGAAATTCCTCGAATGGCTTACGGACCCCGTCCTCAACGGCGGTGGAGCAGTGATGGATTTCGGATGCTACGGCGCCAATCTGGCAACCTGGCTGCTCGGAGGCAAGAAGCCGTCAAGCGTATATGCAGTCCTGCAGAATCTCAAGCCGGATGTATATCCCAAGGTAGATGATGATGCAACGATAATCCTGAAATACCCCGGCACAACCGTCGAAATCAATGCATCATGGAACTGGCCGGTCAACCGCAAGGACATGTACGTATACGGTAATGACGGGTTCCTGTACCAGGCCAATCCCAGAAGGGTTGGTACATCCTTGAACAGCGGCGCTGAGGAAGTCAAGGCGCTCGAAGCCCCCTACGACAATCCGTTCCGGTACTTCGAGGCAGCAGTCCACGGGGAAATAACCGTAAGCCCCACGGATCTTTCATCCCTGGAGAACAACCTGATCGTCGTAGAGATACTTACGGCTGCAAAAAAGAGTTCTGAGACCGGACGTCCCGTCAAGCTGAAATAAAACCCTACAGGGAATCGCCGAAGTCCTCGCGGAACTTCTTGGCAAGTTCTTCCTGCCAGTACCCTATCTCGGTCATCCTTCCGAAGAAGAACCGGAGCACCTTCGGCTCCTCGACCCACTTGAGTCCACCGATGAGGTTCCTGTTGTCATACATCCATTTCACACGGTCCGCGCAGTACTTGACCTGTGAAAGGGTGAATACGCGGCGCGGCAGGGCAAGGCGTAAGAGCTCCAGTTCGGCATAACGCTCGGTACCGTCAGGCTCGCGCTGCTCGCTCACGGTGCCTCTTTCCATACCGCGGATACCACCTGCGATATAGAGGGCTGCGCCGACGGCCGCTGCGGGATACTGGTTATGAGGAATCTCAGGAACTATCTCCGAGCAGTTGAGATGGGCACCCAGGCCACCGGCAGGCTTGATCACGGGCACGCCGTACTTGTCTAGTTCATCCACCAGATAGGCGATGAACTCCGGTCCCTGGCTGATATATTCCATATCCAGGGATTCCACAAGGCCTACGGCCATTGCTTCCATGGACCGGATCTCCATTCCTCCGTATGTAAGGAACCCTTCGAAGAGAGGAACGAATTCCATCATCTCGTCTGTGAATTTCCTGTCGTGGGAGGTAATGATTCCGCCACGGGAGAAGCCCAGCTTGCGGGCCGAGAAATAAATGATGTCGAAACGGTCGGCCAGGATATGATATATCTCCTTGGTAGTCATAAACTTGCAGCGAGGCTCGCGCATCTTCATGAAGTAGACGTTATCCTGAAGGAGGGAGGCATCCAGTACGCTCCTGACACCGAATTCATGGCAGATATCGGTAACTGCAAGCATATTCTCAAGGGACACGGGCTGCCCTCCGATGAGGTTGGTACCGGCCTCTACCCTTACGAATGCCACCTTTTCCGGACCTAGTTCCTTGATGCACTTACGAAGTGCCTTCAGGTCGAAATCACCTTTGAAAGGATCGTTTGTCTGGGGGATAAGGCCCTTCTTGTCGACCAGCTCGATCACCTCTCCGCCAAGCCTTGTGATATGGGCCTTGGTGGTAGTGAAGTGGAAATTCATCAGAGTATACATACCGGGCTTGACATACGCCTCGGCGAGGATGTTCTCAGCCGCACGTCCCTGATGGGCAGGTAGGACGTAATCAGTACCGAACACTTCCTTGATGGCTGCCTTCACACGGTTGAATGTCTCGGAACCGGCATAGGAATCGTCAGCTATGGACATGGCGGCGACCTGACGGTCAGACATTCCGTTCACTCCTGAATCAGTGATCATATCCAGATAGATGTCCCTGTTCTGAAGCAGGAAAGTATTATTTCCGGCTTCCTGGATACATTTGAGACGTTCTTCGACGGGCAGAAGGGATAATTTCTGGACAACGCGCACTTTGTGCATTTCAAGCGGAACCTGGTTCTCGCTCTGATAGAATTTTACGGGCATATTGGATATAATCTTAAGTTCGCAACAACTAAGGGGTGCTAAGTTAAGGAATTATTGATATCTTTACAAACGTTATGATCGGTACAATCGTAAATACAGGCTGCATAATAGTCGGATCCCTGGTCGGGGCCATTTTCAAGAAGGGACTCGGCGAGAAGTACAGGACGATTCTCTTCAATGCCATGGGACTTGCATCCCTGGCCCTTGGGGCCAACTCCTTCGTGCAGAACATGCCCAAGAGCGAATTCCCAGTCCTGTTCATCCTGAGCCTTGCGATCGGAGGGATTGCCGGAACTGCCCTGGACATAGACGGAAGGACCAAGAGGCTTGTTTCCAGGTTCGGCGGCGAATCCTTCGCACAGGGGCTGATATCCGCCTGCCTGCTGTTCTGCATCGGGACATTCTCTATCGTTGGTCCGGTGCTCAGCGCCCTTCAGGGAGACAATACCTTCCTGTACACCAACTCCACCCTGGACCTTGTCACTTCCATGGTGTTCGCCACCACTTACGGTATCGGCATCATACTGGCCGCTCCGATACTCTTCCTCTGGCAGGGGATGTTCTACCTGATCGCCACCGTGGCGTCCACGAGTCCCATACTCCAGGGTACGCTGGTCAACGAACTCGCAATAGTCGGTGGAGTCCTGATTATCTCTTCGGGTCTGTCAATACTGAATATCAAGGACTGCAAGACGCTGAATTATCTTTCGGCGTTGCTCGTCCCCGTCATATGGTTCCTGATAAAGGGATTGTTCTAGGCGTCAGGGAGTCTGCTCCCAGGCTTCTGCAATATCCTTTTTCCAATTCCATCCCCTCCTGTCGTAAAGCTCGGTCATCTTCCTGAGCCTTGGGATGAATGCATCAAGGTCCCTCTCCGAGCCCCATTGCAGTTCGGAAAGTGCGGCTATGCGGGGCAGCATCTCCCATTCCAGCTTTTCGGTGTCTGCCACCCATTCGGTCCAAATACAGGCCTCGGCACCGATGATGTTCTGCCTTTGGTCGGCTGACAGCTGAGGCGGTACGATGTCCAGTTCATATACCCTTCCGATGCTCTCCCTTCCCGTAAGTTCGTTGAACCTCCTGTTGCTGAAATAGAGGTGCTGGATCGGACAGGCAACAGTGGGATGTCCTTCGCTCGCGGAACGGTAAATCGCTGCAGGAGAAGTCCATGCACAGACGGTCACGTCTTCGTTCGGAGTTCCCTCCAGGACCTCGTCCCATCCCATCATCTTCCGGCCGTTATCCTCAAGGTATTTCTGCATCTCACCCATGAACCAGGTCTGAAGCTGGTTTTCCTTGGTCTTGCCGGGCATGTCCTTCAAACCAAGTTTCCTGATCCTTGCCTGGCAGTCAGGACATTCCTTCCATCGCTCCTTGGGGCACTCGTCGCCTCCGAGGTGTATGTATTCAGAAGGGAATATCTCCATCACTTCCTTCAGTACGGCGCGGGCGAAATCGAGGGTCGCATCCTTGCCCGGGCACAGGACGTCGGCGAATACCCCGAAACGCCCCGTCACTTCATAGGGACCTCCTGTACAGCCGAGTTCCGGATATGAGGCAAGGGCTGCCAGCATATGACCGGGCATGTCTATTTCCGGAATGACAGTTATCTGACGGTCAGCGGCATAACGCACCAGATGCTCCATCTCTTCCCTGGTATAGAATCCCTGGACCGGAATGGTATCGTACTGGGTCGAACCGGGTTCGATGATGGTCCCGGGACGGTATGAGCCAATCTCGGTCAGTTTGGGATAACCGGGAACGGGAATACGCCAGCCCTGGTCCTCGGTAAGGTGCCAATGGAAAACGTTGATATTATGGAGGGCCATTATGTCGATGAGTTCCTCGAGGTAATCAACCGGGAAGAAATGCCTTCCGACATCGACCATGAACCCCCTGTATGGATATTCGGGCGCATCCTCGACCACGGCCGCAGGCAGGGCGGCACTGCCCTTGAAAGACACGGGAAGAGCCTTGTACAATGTCCGCGTCCCGTAGAAGACACCCTTTGCAGAGCCTCCCGTTATGGCTATCCGGTCCTTGCTGCAATCTATCCTGTAACCCTCCGCCGGGTATTCCGCATCGGTGGAGAGTATGATGTTTCCTTTGGTGTCAGACACTTTCGGACGTCTGCCGGTCGCCTCTTCCAGGTCGTCGGCCAGAAGCTCTGCAATGGTCCTGAGGGCCTCGGGAGCGCATATTGCCGTACGTCGTCCGAATACGAACGGGGCTCCGTCCTTCAAGTCGATTTCCTGAGGGAGAGGACTTACGGCGAAATCGCCGGACTGGATTCCGGAGCAGGATGCGGTCACCAGCAACAGGATGACAATGGCTCCTGCGTTATGCTTGAAAATAGTCATATCGTAAAGATAAAAAAATTTCAGAATTCAACTCGAATTCATTAGATTTGTAACCCGTATTCAAATCAGTTCTCTTATGAAATACGGGTTCGACAACGACAAATATCTCAAGATCCAATCTGAGCACATCAAGCAGCGTATCGCCACCTTCGGCGACAAACTTTACATGGAATTCGGAGGCAAGCTCTTCGATGACTACCATGCCAGCCGGGTACTCCCCGGTTTCGAACCCGACAGCAAGCTGAAGATGCTCATGCAGATGAAGGATGATGCCGAGATCATCATCGTCATAAGCGCAGTTGACATCGAGAAGAACAAGGTACGCAGCGACCTCGGAATAACCTATGACATGGACGTACTCCGCCTGAGGGACGAGTTCATGGACAGGGGGCTAAGTGTCAACAGCGTGGTAATTACCCATTTCAACGGGCAGGCCAGTGCAGAGGCATACCGGAAGCGTCTTGAGAAGATGGGGATAAGGGTATACTACCACCACACTATCGAAGGCTATCCCCACAACGTCGCCCTCATCGATTCAGATGAGGGATTCGGAAAGAACGACTACGTCGAGACCACAAAGCCGCTTGTCGTGGTGACCGCCCCGGGCCCCGGAAGCGGCAAGATGGCCGTCTGCCTCAGCCAGCTCTATCAGGAGAACAAAAGGGGCGTAAAGGCAGGATATGCCAAGTTCGAGACCTTCCCCATCTGGAACCTGCCTCTCACCCACCCCGTCAACCTCGCATACGAAGCGGCAACCGCCGACCTTGAGGATGTCAACATGATCGATCCGTTCCATTTGGACGCATATGGGGAAACCGCAGTCAACTACAACCGCGACGTCGAGATATTCCCGGTGATGAACGCCCTGTTCGACGACATCTACGGTTCCACTCCCTACAAGTCCCCGACAGATATGGGCGTGAATATGGTAGGTTTCTGCATCTGCGACGACGAAGTCTGCCGTGAAGCATCGCTCCAGGAGATAATCAGGCGTTACTATACCGCCTTGTGCAATTTCGCAGACGGCAAGGCCACCGAGGCTGAGGTGAATAAACTAGCCCTCCTCATGAAAAAGGCCAAGATATCGACTGCATACAGGAAAAGCACCGTTTCCGCGAAAGAAAGGCTTGAGGTCTCCAGCGGGGCTACAGCTGCCATAGAACTCAATGACGGTACTATCCTTACCGCCGAAACCAGTTCCCTGCTAGGTCCTAGCGCCGCCCTGCTGCTTAACGCCTTGAAGCACCTTGCCGGAATAGCCCATAACGTGAAGCTCATCCCCCAGACTATGATCGAGCCTATCCAGAAGACCAAGGTCACCTATCTGCACGGCCGCAACCCCCGCCTGCATACAGACGAGGTACTGGTTGCCATTTCAATGATGAGCCTTATCGACGAGAACTGCAAGATGGCCCTCGACCAGCTCCCGAATCTTGCCGGTGCGCAGGTCCACTCGACGGTGATGCTGAGCGAGGTCGACCGCAAGACATTCAACAAGCTTGGTATCGGCCTGACCTGTGACCCCGTCCGCAAGCTGAAGGACAGGGAAAAGACAGCCTAGAACCTCAGGGCCAATCCGATTCCGTTATCAGTTGCGCCGAAGCTCACCCGGGCTGACGGTCGGCCTCCGTTGTTATAGGTATTGACAATGCCGTTCATCATCCTGGTATTCGACACGATCATCGGAATACCGATACCTGTGGCCACCAAACCTAGCCCTGCGGCTATCAACCCAGCCGTAATCATCGGGCTGCCCGCCTTGGCACCTTCTTCGGCACCATGCTGTGCACCTTCCTGGCCTCCGATGCTTCCCACGGTGCCGCCGACTGCTGCCCCGAGCACGCTGGTAGTCAACCCCAACAAACCAACCGCACCTCCGGCCAGGAATGTCGCACCACCGCCGATCGCAAGACCGGTTCCGGTTCTCCTGCCCTTCCTGGCGTGTTCCCATGCGGCATTATAATCCTTACCGCCGATATTGGCCAGCAATGCCGCCTGTGCATCAGGAGATAGTCGTTCCCCATCCATTTCAATATGAGTCCCTGCCCTGCGGATCGTTCCGTTTCCCGCATACTGTGCCCAAGCTCCAAGGGATATGAACAAGAGGATGAGCGTTACTGCCAGTTTTTTCATTATAAGAAATGATAATCTATCCTATTACAAATATACATAATCTCTGTGGACCCTATACTCCAAGGCCGGGAATATGGCCTATTTCCGGCCTTGGAGTATATTTTAGCACTCTACAGCCGGGAATCATGCGGTTCCCCCGGCCGTGAAATCAAAAGGGCGACCCTGCTGGCCGCCCTTGAAAGAACTTGATGAAAGTTACAAGTTGGAGAAGTTGATCTTGTATATCTGGGACGTAGTGTCGTCACTTACCCAGATGCACTGCCGTTCACGGTCAATACACAAGCCTTCTCCATTGTCGATGAACGAAACGGAATAGCTCTTCTGAACGTTGCCTTGCAAGTCGCAGAGATTGATGGTCCTTGTCTCGCTGTCTGCAATCCAGAGTGCGTTCCTCTCCGCGTCGTAACACAGGTCGGAAATGTCCGTGATGCCTTCCGTGAGTTCCTTGCGGCTGATGATGGAACCATCCGTTGCGGAAACGCGGAGGAGCATACAAGGATCAGCCTGGTTTCCTACCATCAGGGTACCGTCTCCCATCCAGGTGATGGCCTCCAATCCGCTGTTGCTGCTTGAACTGACCTCGGTAATGACCGCGAGCACTTCAGATTCGCTATACTCCGGGGCTCTCACCCGACGTACCTCCTGTTTCTCACGTTCGACAACGAAGTAGACATCGCCAGTCGCAGGTTCCAGGGTGACACCCTCACAGTCCAGTCCAAAGCCGCTGGTCTCCACATAGAGAGACGTAGCCTCACCGGAGAAACTGACCTTGTAGACTCCCCCCTCTGTCGGAAGCGGCGATGAAGCCGCTTCCGTCGGGGGCGAGGCAAATGCCGGAGAATCCCTGTATGCCAGTAGTGGAGATGCTCGTATATGAACCCATCACCGGCAGGTCGGCAGGTTCAGGATCACTTCAGTTGCCGTCTTCCACGTACAACTGAGTGGGTTGCTCTGTGCTTGTAGGATTTGAGTTACTGCTAGCAGTGATCTTCCATCCACTGTTGTAATAAATATAGTACGTATATCCAGCTGCTTGACTATTATTACTATTGTGGTAGAAGTATGTATTACCATTGTATTCCTTCAACAACCACAACTGATATTTATCAACACCTGAAGTAGTTGACACGAAAGTAAGGGAGAAGCTTCCGCTGGAACTTTTTCTATTAACACGATAGGTTCCGTTGGTAAAAGTATAGTCTCCCACTTCAGGAATTGTTGTGTCATAATTTGCTTCCCATATAATATCTTCATCCACTTCAGAATCAAATTCGATTGCACCGTCCACAGGAGATACGGCCACCGAAGCAGGACTGCCACCATCGTTCTTAAGGGCATAGCCTCCTGATACTATTATGTAGTTCTTGCCGTTCTCAATTGAACTTGCAAGGACATAACGCTTGGTAGTAACAGGAGCGCTGCTGTCAGTCACGTGGATGGTATACGTTGCCGTAGCCGGCTTGTATGTATCCGTTTCTTCAGCACTAGCCGTGATGATGGTTGTGCCCGTTCCGACAATCTCAACGGCACCGGTTATAGCGTCCACTGTAGCGACAGTAGGCTTGCTTGAACTGTAAGTGACGGTGGTCTTGGCACCGCTAAGTGTGGGAGCGGTGAAAGTGGCACTACCTGCGATATCGAAATTCACGGATGTCGCACTGAAAGCCAAGGTCTGTGACTGACGAGGAGGAGTAGATGTGTAGAACGAAACCTTACGAGAATCGTTGGTAGAATTACCTGTTGTCCAACTTCCATCATTACAATAAAGGACATAGCTTGTAGCAATCTTAACATATGAGCCATCATATGTACAGGTGTTTGAGCTATTTGTGGAGCTGATTTGCAGGCTGCCGCCGCTGCTGCTTCGTCTTAGGTATTTTCCATCATTCTTTAATGTGAAAGATGAGCTATTGCCAGTAACAAGCCATAGCAAGTCACTCTCTGCCTCATACTGGAAAGAATCCCCGGTAAACGAACTATTGGTCTCGGCGGCGAGACTGCCACTGTTATTTTTCAGCGCAGAACCATTAGAGATAACCAGATAGGTTTCACCATCCTCGATCTCATCAGCCTTGTACCAGGTCGGTATGCTGACGCTGCTGTCAGTTATTGTCAGGGTATAGCTGGCAGAGCCTGCCCTATACTGAGCATTGGCTGCAGCGGTTGCAATAATCGTTACGGTTCCCCTTGATTTCGGATGCACAGTGCCATCAGCATCAACCGTAGCTACTTCAGGATTGGAATCATCGGAAAGTGCATATGAAACCGAGGTCTGAACACCGTTCAAGGTAGGGACAGCCACTGTCCATGTACTTGTGCCAAGATCATATTCAGCATTTGCAGCAGGACTGAAACTGAGAGTCTGGGGCTGGCGGCCGTCATCCAGCTTGTAGAGGCAGATACCCGTAGAATAGCTTCCTTCAATGTCCGTATTGGCGCTAAAGTAATCGCTGGAGGTTGACCAAACCAGGTAGTAAGTGCCGGACTTGGTAATAATCGAGGCAATGCCATTACTTCCAATAGTGATATTCAGCGAATGGGAAGCCGAAGACTCGGCAGAAAGGACTCCCCTACTGCTTGCCACATCCGGATAGAGATACTTACCAGCCGCATCAGCCTTGAGATAATATCCCGATTCCAGCGTAAGATGGCAATTCTCGAAATCGTTAGATGTAATCATGCCGCCAGAGATCTCAGCATTCAGTGCATTGTCAGTGCTCTTGGTGAATGTCGTCGAAGATGAAGACTCCAGAATCGGCTTGAATACCTTGGATCCTCCCTCATACACCATCAAGTACTGGGCGCCAGCTTCGAGATCGCTGGTAGAGGTAACCTTGTAATATGTATTAATTGCCACAGTACTATCAATAACTCTCAGAGTGTAGCTGGCAGAGGCAGCCCTGTACTGTGCATTTGCTGCCGCAGTAGCGACAATCGTTACGGTACCCCTAGCTATAGGATGTACTGTACCATCTGCATCAACTGTTGCTACTGCCGGATTGGAGTCATCGGAAAGAGCATAGGTGACGGATGTCTGGGCTCCGTTCAAGGTAGGAACTGCCACCGTCCATGTGCTTGAACCAAGATCGTATTCAGCATTTGCTTCTGGAGTGAAACTGAGAGACTGAGGCTGACGGCCGTCATCAAGCTTGTAGAGGCAGATGCCGGTTGAATACGATCCGGAGACTTGCGCGTTGCTGCTGAAATAGTGACTCGATGTGGACCAGACAAGGTAGTTGCTGCCACTGTTTGTCTTTATCTGCACTATTCCGTCGTCGAAGCCGATTGTCAGAGCGTTGGCAGGTGTGGACTCTGCGGATAGTGTCCCTCCGCCACTGCTGGAACCGGTAGGATACAGATAACTTCCAACTGCGTCTGCCTTGAGGTAATAACCCGTTTCAAGCGTGAGATGACTTCCTTCAAACTCGTTTGACGAAATCGTTCCGTTCTCGATCTCGACGTCAAGGGCGTTGCTCGTAGTCTTGGAGAAAGTGGTTCCGTCGGAGGAGAGAATCGGCTTGAACACCTTGGGATCACCATCGTCTGAGTCTCCGGCAAGGCCTTCGAATACCAGCAGGTATTGGGCACCTACTTCAAGATCAGTGGTAGAGGTAACCTTGCAGTAGACATTTACGCTGGGAGCTGCCTCTTCCTTGGTAGCAGTGGTGAGATCGAACTTGATCGGCTTCAAAGACGTGTTGGTGAAGGTGAACTCCTTGCCTCCTTCGATGGTCTTCACGTAGTTGTACTTGTCAGTCGCGACCGCAAGCTCCGTGATGGTGATGGTGCCGGGAAGCGATACGAAGTATGCTTCGAAAGTGCCGTCAGCATTGATGTCTATCCCATTTCCGTATGAAAGCTCGATCGTTCCGGATTCGGTTCCCGGGGTAAAGGTGACATTGGCATTCTCAAAGTCAATGGCATTGTAGGCAGCAGAACCGGTCAGGCCGGACTGAGCCTTGATGGTCACGGACTTGACTTTCTCGCCTTCCTCAAAATTGGTGACAGTAATGCGGGAAAGAGCTACCGGACGGTCGAAATACAGGTCGACTACATTCTCAGTATAGTCATGAGGATCGCCATACGACTTCTTGCTGTAACCGATAAGGAAATCAGCATCAGGGTCGATCAGGGTCTCCGCGTCAGGATACTGGACTGAAGGGACGATGAAAGACTCGCCTGATTTCTGGGCTACTACCGCAGAATATGTGTAAGGGGCATTGCTCACGGATTTCGTGCCGCCACCTTTGGCTCCCTCCTCGGTAGGTTCGGTTGGATCGACTATAATCGTCCATTCAGCCGGGAAGTCCGCCTTGAAACTGGCAGTAAGGTTGTCCGAAGCAACAGTGATCTCAACATCCTCACCGGTGGAAACTCCACCATCATTTCCTGTCTCGAACAGGTGGACGTTGGCAGCCTTGGTCTTGCGCCAATCAGGCGTGACGACCTTGTTCTCTATTGTAATACCTGTCCTGGTTGCTGCATCCTTTTCGACAGAGGAAAAGAAGACAGTCCTGGTCTTGACGCCCGGAACATCCTCGAGCTGGCTCTCGCAGGAAGCCAGTCCGACCAAGCCGAAGATACCCAGGAAGAGATATGCTAATCTATTTTTCATATTCATTCATTATTAAAATTGCTCTTCTTCTCCTTCCCCGATGGGATCGCCAGGATGATTCGCCTCCTTGTCATTAACCTTGACGGTGCAAGTAGCAGTCTTACCGCCATCCGTAGTGGTGACGGTAATCACGGCCTCGCCGGCTGCAACTGCGGTTACCTTTCCAGTAGCATCGACCGTAGCGATAGCCGTGTTGCTGCTGGTCCAGGTGACGGTCTTGTCGTCAGCATCCTCAGGCAGTACAGTTGCAACAAGGGTCGCATTCTCACCGACATTCAAGTCAAGAGTGGTCTTGTCCAAAGACACCGACTGTACGGGAACGGCAGGTTTGGTGACAGTTACGGCGCAGGTCGCAGTCTTGCCGCCATCCGTCGTTGTAACAGTAATTACGGCCTCGCCGGCTGCAACTGCGGTTACCTTTCCAGTGCTGCTGACAGTAGCAACAGCCGAATTGCTGCTGGACCAGGTAACGGTCTTGTTGTCAGCGTTCGAAGGCAGTACCGTAGCAACAAGGGTTATATCCTCGCCGACATTCAGGTCAAGAGTGGTCTTGTCCAAAGAAACCGACTGTACGGGAACGGCAGGATTGGTAACAGTTACAGTGCAGGTCGCAGTCTTGCCACCATCTGTAGTGGTGACGGTAATCACGGCCTCGCCGGCTGCAACTGCGGTTACCTTTCCAGTGCTGCTGACAGTAGCAACTGCCGTGTTGCTGCTGGACCAGGTAACGGTCTTGTCTGTAGCATTCGAAGGAGTGACCGTGGCTGTCAGGTTGGCTGTCTCACCGGGCTCGAGAGCCAGAGTGGAAGAGCCGATCTGGACACCTGTAACCGGAACGACTTCAGGAGTATCAGGGCCGCCTTCAGGAACGACCTCAATGGGGGACATGGTCCTGAAAACCTTCCTCTCGACAACATAGCTTGTATTACGGGCCTTTGAGAATGTTCCGCCATTGACATCAGTCACAGTGAACGTGAAACCCTTTGTAAAGATAGTCGGAGGAATGGCAAACCAGAAAATCTTGTAGTCGGATGATGAGGCATTAAGCTCGACCGGAGGATCGCAAACAAGCGTAGTCTGGCTGACTCCATCCGAATTCTCATCAAAAGTGACGAAAGGTGTATCTTCGTCCGTGTAGACAACATACGGATATCCGGCGAGAGGCTCCTTATTGTTACTCTTGAGAGTAACACTTGAAACCTTGACACCTTCTCCATAAAGTTTGAAACCAACATAACCGGCGGCATGTTTGAACATGAAATCTCCGTCTTCAGCCCTAGCAACAAGGACTATGCTAGCACCGATACCACGAGCAGATTCATCAAAAGCCCTCTCAGTAGGGAATGCTACAGTAAGTGTCCCATCATAATCACAAGCATTGTACCTATGATATGGATAGATAGCATAGTTGAAACCGGATTCTATTTCCACTTCAGTGAAATGAGCGGGATCGCTTCCAACTCTTTCAAAATCTCCTGCCGTGGTACCAGACCTACCTGTGAATTCATACTGCCTGTTATAAGTCTTATCATAGAAGATGGAGACCTTGTCGCCATTATTCCAATATACACGATAGGCATCATCCGCGTAGGCACGGGTATCAGAAGACATTACGGGCATTTCCATTATTCCTCGGAAATGCGGTTCTTTCGCCTCCGGCAACACTTCTTCATTAATACTGCATGAAGATAGTGCAGCTATAAGAGCAAAAGATGCATAGATTAATACTCTTTTCATGATATCTCTGTTAACTATTACCAATCATCATCTCCTTCAGTACCGGAGCCTTCCTCTATTCCTCCGCAGATATTCCCGAACTTAATTACCAGGATTTCTGCCTCCGGGCGCACGTAGGCGCGGAGGTCCTTTTCATTCTTTCTTTCCATAATTGTCATACTATTATTGTTTAAACTTAATCTCTTGATAATCAGATCCGTAAAAACTACTGGTCAGGGTCATCCTCGAGGACGGCATCCCTGAAAGCCTGAAGGTCGGAAGCAGAGATACCAAGCTCTGACGTGACATACTGGGAAATCGTATCCTCCATATTACCGTTGTAGTAACTCTTTTCCTTAAAATAGTTCATTCCTTGGTAATATGTATATCCCGTAGAATTCCTTGGCCTGTCACCACTGGTGATGTTTCCGGCAAAACCTGTGAGTTCGAAGTCCATGGAAGCATCCTTGGGAGATACTCCAAGCAAACACTCCAAGAAGAAGCCCCAGTATCCAGTACGGTCCGAACCAATATAGCAGTGGAAATATGATGCCTTACCGCGTTTAGCGCAGTCGATGAAAGCCTGCATGGTCAGCTTTGCTCTATCAGGATTGGTCAAGCTAGAGCCAGTAGTACTACCGATGCCTGTACCATATCCAGGGCCGCAATAATCCACATCATAACTTGTATTCGCAAATGGCTCATCACGGTTGGAACTACCACCGCTACCATCGCGAAGGTCGTTGTCCAGACCGATATTCATAAACTCGACCAGATACTTCTTCTCATCAGCCGTGGTACTGGTCAGGTTAGTGCCTCGGAAGATCATACCATACTTGATTCTCTTGCCGCTGGTAGTCTTCAAGCCTCCGAGGTCACGGCAATTATTAGCGTGGTTGGCACTTTCAGTATCGCTAACCTTCAGCATACGCCTACGGCCCGTGGTCTCGAAAGTAGCTTTCAACAAGTAATCGCCGTTTGAATCCACGACCGTGCAGTAATACGTCCGGCCAGGAATCAAGTTATAAACGTCGAAGGAAGTGCTGCCACTGGCTGCTGTCCAAGTCCAAACCTCTTCGGTTAAAGCCTGATCGTTATACACAATGATAGTGGCAGTCCCTGTGCTGGCATTGTCCCATACGAGTTTGACAGGCTCCGGAACATCCAGCCGAGTCTTGGGTCTTCCATTATTCGTATATTCTGAGATAATACTGAGAGACGTATAGTTATCATCAGTATACTGACTGTTCGCTGCTGTAAGATAATCGCTCACCGTACTATTCTCCAAATTGAAGAGTCCAAGGGACGTGAATCCCTCAGGGGCAGGCTTGTTTATGCGCAGCGTATAAGTTGCACTACCAGACTTATATTCATCATCAGCTACTGCGGTAGCAGTAATTGTCGTAGATCCGAGTCCCTTGACAGTTATAAGTGTGCCAGTGATGGTAGCCACATTCGAGTTGGAGGACGTGTAGGTAACCGATGTATGGGCACCATGGACCTGCTGTACATCAAAGGTATCTCCAACCTCACATTCTTCACCGAGAACCTTGGAAACGACGGCTTTATCGAAACTCAGGTTCTGCTTCTCGAGCGGCTTGACGGTGCTGTACAACGACGCAATATGCGTATTGCTGGAACCGCTGTTTACGGTGAAAGCGTTGCTGCTTGTGCTGTAATACAGGTAGTAAGTAGTCGCTCCACCATAATAACTGCTTTCGCTGTAGGTAAGATAGTCACTATCGGCTTCGTAAGTCCATGCCTTGGCATTTGACTGGGAGACGAGGGAGAGATTCGGATTACCACCATATCCAGGGAAACCGCCACCAGAGCTGGAACTCGAGGTTCCAAGATACTGGCTGTTATTGGTAAGCTGGTTGCTGGAAGTTGCAGTCCAGAGTATTCCGGAGGGAGCATTCAGTGTGATGGTCTCATTGGCAACCGACACGGCCATGGCCGCCACAGAGCCATTGTTGTTCTGGAGGGCATAGCCGTTGGAGATGACCAGATACTGAGTTCCTGCAACCATTTCCTCCGCCTTGTACCAAGTCTGGACCGTAGAGCTGGTCACCTCGATCGTGTACTTGGCCGTAGCAGCATAGTATGTTTCATCCGCTGCGGCTGTCGCTGTGATGACAGCTGTCCCGGGGTTGTGGATGGTTACCACACCCGTATGTTCGTCGACGGTGGCGACAGAGGTATTGCCGGAGGAATATGTAACAGTGGTACGTGCATTCTTCAGGGTCGGCTGGTTAGGAAGAGGACCTTCTCCGAGTGCATCGAAATCATAGGTTATGTTCTCCAGATCGAAGTACGGATTCTGTTTCTCCTTGGCCGATCCGCCCAGAAGATAGAGATGGAGCTTCTGCCCGGAATTGTTCTCCTCGTAGTAGAAGCCATTGGCAGCTGAGTAAGCAAGGAGGTATTTGTTTCCTCCTGATGCTCCGAATATGGAACTCAGAACCTGGATACCGTCCGCCGCCTGAACGAAAGTATGATAGTACTTATAAACCGTACCATCTATATCCATTTCGTTTATATCCTTGATCTGGAGGGCATCACTGGCATCGAGTGTTCCACCGCCGGTAGAATAGAATACATATTGTCCATCAGTATTCCTTACATTATATGCATAATGGCCTGCATCATTGCCATGTTCGATCGGATTACCGGACTCATCTGTAGCGACTTCAATGGTAATGGCATACTTGGATAGATCCTGGCCGTCCTTCGGAACGGCGACTCCGTCTACGACGGAAACAGGAATAGCATAATTATTGGCTTTCTGGTCAGCGAATGCGGCAAAGGCCATACTATTGTCACCATTCTCATACACGAGCAGGTATTCACCGTCTTCAGGCTGCTCACCGACTTCAAGTTCAACCTCGCTTGCAGCACCGGTATCGGGATTCTCGGAAGAGTTCTCGTCAAAGGCAACATTCACCACCTTGATCTTTCCGGATACGAATTCCGTCGCATTCGCAAGAGTGAATGTATGGTTGTAAACGACCCTCGTATCATCCGGATGCACGGCGACGACCTTGACTTTGATCTCACCACCGGCCGGAACCTCGTAAGGTGCAACAGCAAGGTAGAAGGAAGCCTTGTCACCAACAGCTATCGCTTCTCCGTCCTCGACGGTAAGACTGACTTTCTTGGTAGGTCTGCTTTCGGATGTGATGACAGGAGCCTCACCGGTCAGGTCGACGGAGAAATCTCCGGCGATATAAGACTCGGCGGTGAAATCAACCTCTTCGACAACAATCGCATCCGTAGAATTGTTAGTGACCTTCAGTTCGACAGCGGAAAGGACATTGCTCATGCTTATGCTCAGGTCATCCGTCCTGGAGACATCGGTGGTCTTTCCATACATCGGGAATAATTCACCAGCGAAATGTTCCTTGTTGGAATTGCCCTTCTGAGTCTGCTGGGAAGCAAAAGAAAGGTGAAGCTGACCGGGAGAGGTGTTGGTCTCACGGTAAGGATATACCGCATACCAGTCATTGGTTGCTGAAAGCTTCTTGACCGTTCCTTGGAACATATTACCGTAGTAGAAGCCGAACCACGACGACCAGAAGGTCGACTGCCCGGCAGCGGAGTGGAAGACAGACAGGGCGTCTCCCTCTGTCCAGAGGGTGCTGTCACCGGAGTTGTCTGTCCTGGTTCCAGGTTGTCCGATGGAGATGGTCATTTCGATTCCATCCTCATCCGGATCCCCAATCGAGTACTCCTTCTCAACCGAGCAGGAGATCAGCGCTGACGTTCCAAGGGCAATCATCAAGATTGCGGCCTGGAGGCGTCCGAATAGGTTAGGAGTTTTCATTAAGCAGAAAATATATAGAATAGAATTATTGCATTATCCGATTTCTTCAGGGTCTGTTTCCCAGTCCACGGTCTCAAACCCGGACATGATGTTCTTCTCTACGGTATATGTAAATACAAAACACTCGGGAGGGCAGTAGTCCTCCTTTTTAACGATATGATCCATGATGATAGAATAAAAGTATTACGGAACCTACTTATCAGAAGACTCCGTCAAATTGGGCAATAAAAATTTTAATGGGTTGAGTATTAGGAGAATATAGAGATACCACGGCAACATTAATTGCGTGGTAAGTACCATGTTGATAGGCTGTAAGAGAATATTTGACAGTATTTTTCACCCTTTTAAACCTACCGCAATATAATAAAATCTCAAAAAAAACAATCAAATAGATAGGAAATTTATACCAAAAGACAATATTTTTTAGGGATTTTTTGCGATATTTGCGACCAAATGATAACGGACTTAGCTCATCTGAAATGCCCCATCTAGGTGAATTGATATCCCTTGTCGTCGCGGTATCCTGGACCTTCTCCGCCTGGTTCGCCGACAAGGCAAGCCGCCGCATCGGCTCCATGGTCACGAATGTCATCCGTCTGGCCCTGGCAACCATATTCCTGGGCCTGCTCCTTTGGATAACTGTCGGCAGGCCGTATCCGGTATATGCGGACGGCAAGGCTTGGTTGTGGCTGTCTTTATCCGCGCTTGTCGGATATGTATTCGGGGACTACTGCCTTTTCAACTGCTACCTTTCCATAGGACCCCGTTTCGGACAGCTCCTGATGACCCTGGCTCCGCCGAGTGCAGCGATAGCCGGATGGTTCCTGCTTGGGGAATCCCTTTCCTGGAAGTCATGGATTGCAATGCTGGTAACGCTCTCGGGTATAGCCATTTCCATATTGAACAAAGGAGAGGGGCATCATTTCAAACTGTCCCTTCCTGCCAAAGGCATACTCCTGGGAATCGGAGCCGGAATAGGCCAGGGTGTCGGACTCGTGCTCAGCAAGGTCGGAATGGATTATTATGCGGCAGCCCTTCCGGCTGATGCTCCCAAGATCGCCGGCGACATGCTCCCGTTCGCTTCAACCATGATCAGGGCGATAATAGGAGGAATCGGCTTCTTCATTCTCCTATCGCTCGGGAAGGGGCTGGGGAATCTCAAGGCCGGACTGCAAGACAGGAAAGGTCTCAAATATGCCGCACTCCTCACCGTATTCGGTCCCGCCCTAGGAGTATCCCTGTCTCTCATGGCGGTCAGGTATGCCGAAGCCGGGATTGCATCTACCCTGATGGCACTGACTCCTGTCCTGATTATCCTCCCGGACACACTCATCAACAAGCATCCAGTCAAGGCCAAGGAGATCCTTGGGGTGACCGTGACCATGATCGGTGTCGCAATGTTCTTCCTGCTATAGGAGATTGAGGAAGACTGTAATAACCGTTGTATTGATAATGTCCACGAACATCGCCCCGATCACCGGGACAATGATGAAGGGATTTACCGCATAGCGGTACTTCAGGCAGACGGCGGACATATTCGCCATCGCGTTCGGAGTGGCTCCCAGGCCGAATCCGCACAGACCGCTGACAAGCACTGCGGCGTCATAGTCCTTCCCGAGCGAACGGAAAGCCACGAAATAAGCAAACAGGGCGATGAACAGGACCTGTGCAAGCAGGATGACGCAAAGAGGAAGGACAAGGCTCGCCAGTTCCCACAGCTTCAGGGTGGACATCGCGATACCCAGGAAAAGCGACAGGCAGATATCCCCCAGCGCGACTATCTTGTCCATGCAAAGCAGGTCCCTTCCTTTTGATAGAGGCTCGGTCACATTCCTGATCAGGCATGCCGCGATCAAGGAGCCGAAGTATGTCGGGAAAGTTATTCCAGTCAGTGCCAGCAGTTTGCTCAGGCACATCCCGGCCGCCATCGCAAGGACAAGGAGGTAAACTGCCTTCGAATAATCCCTGAATGACCTTTCGCCAGACTGAGGCTTGATCTCCTTTGACTCCGGAGAGGCCTCGCTCCCCTCCAATCCGGCCACGATGTCCCGCGAGTGGGATTCCTCGGCAAGATGGCGCTTCCTGATCAGAAGTTCCGCAAGGGGGCCGCCGATCATAGAACCGGCCACAAGGCCGAAGGTTGCACAGGCCATCGTGATTGACTGGGCTCCCGCCAGCCCCATCTGCTCCAGAACAGGTGAGAAGCCTCCCGAAGTACCGTGGCCTCCGCACATCGGAATCGATCCGGCAGCCATTCCCACAAGGGAATCGATCCCCAACGCTTTGGCGGTCCCCAGGGAGATGAGATTCTGCATGATTATCAGGACTGCCACCAGCAGCACCATAACCACAAGCGGTCTTCCTCCCTGCTTGAGCGCCTTCATGTTCGACTGGAAGCCGACTGAAGTGAAGAATAGCATCATGCAGATGTCCTTTATGGTCCCGTCGAAGGAGAATTCGACGCCCAGGATACCGTAGGATGCCAGCGTGAGCAGTGAAACGAGCAATCCGCCCGAAACCGGGGCCGGGATGCAGAAGCGCTTCAGGAAAGGGATCGTCCTGGTGAAGAATATCCCGATGAGAAGCGCCGCGACGCCAATGCCGGCGGTCTGGAACATGTCGAGTGTAACCAAATGATGCATCTGCCGAAAAAAGTACCTTAAATATCGTAAAAAAATATTATTATATTTGTCTTCGTATAAAAACAGGACTACAAATGAAAGCGACTACATCATTTATCCTCGCTATCCTGCTGATGGTTGCAGCCGGATGCGCATCCCAGAAGAATTCCATTCCGAGAAGCTACGACGGCGAACCTGTCAACGTAGGTTACGGAGAGGTTGCCAAAGGCGACCTGACATATGCGGTTGGCCATGTCAAGAATAAGGACAATGAAGTCTACAACGACATTTACGACTACTTCCTGGCCAAGGTCCCGGGAGTCAGGGTGGAGAAAACCGGTAACCGTGGCGCCCTTATCTACATAAGGGGTATCAATTCCATAAATAGTGACAACCAGCCGATGTACGTTGTCGACGGAGTGGCCGTGGACGACATTTCCAACATCAACCCCTATGAAGTGAAGTCCGTTGACGTGCTGAAAGACGGATCCGCAGCCATTTATGGTGTCAGGGGTGCTAACGGTGTGATAATTATTAACCTGAAAAAGGAATAAAAAAGTATTTTTTACTATTTTTGCAGCCAAGTTGAACCAAACATCTTTTTATGGTTTTAAATGAAGAAACTGGTTGTTTTAGCGGCTTCGATCCTGCTCTGCACCCTTGCCCAGGCGCAAGGGGCTGACGATTCCGGCGCCAGTGCCGGGATTACCATCGTTCCAAGGATTGACTTCAATCCTGTGTTCTCCGGAAGCGACAAGGAGGTAACTCTTGGCAATTCTTCACTTTATTCACTCTTTGAGGGCAACATCTCTGAAAACCTTTCGTTCAGCGTCTGCAACCACTGGCTCAGTTCCGAGCCGAAATATCTGTACCAGAATACCTGGCGCGCCGACGACGTGAACTGGTGCGACTGGGCCTATCTGGAGTATTCATTAGGCAATTTCCTGATTACAGCCGGAAAGCAGGTTATCACTTTCGGTGGATTCGAACTCGAGGAATATGACTTCGACATCCATCCGGACATGATGACCGGCCTGTTCAATAATTTCCAGTGCTACCAGTGGGGCGGAAAGTTCGGCTGGATGAATGATAGCGAAAGCACGGGCATCTTTTTCCAGGCTACCGCCTCCCCTTACGGCGAAAAGCCTTTTGATGCAATGGCCTATTCGCTTCAGTACCAAGGCAACTACGGTCCGTTCAGCATGCTCTACAGCACAAACCTGATCGAGGACTGGGATGGAGAATACCAGTGGATGGTAACTCTCGGAAACCAGCTCGAACTGGAAGACTGGACCCTCCAGCTTGACCTGTCCAACAAGGTCGGAGACCCGTTCTTCGTCCTGAATGACGGCCTGACTGCATTTTCCACCGCAAAATACAATCCGTCTGATAAATGGGAGTTCATCGGACGTCTGGGCTACGAGCGATTCAAGCCCCTTGACGAGATTTCAGGGTCATTAATCCCGGATTTCCCTGTTACCAACAGCTGGACATTCGGTGCTGCCGCACATTGGTTCCCCCTCAGGGACAGCCAGGACCTCAGGCTCCACGCCGCCATAGCCGGCAACACCAGCAACTTCGGTAGCGACCGTTCCGGTCTCCTTTCACTGACACTTGGTGCAATGTACTACCTCAGGCTCCCCAGGAACAGATAATGAGCGAAAAGAACAATATAATCATCGACATCGAGCATCTCTCGAAGTCGTTCGGAGACCATCAGGTTCTCAAGGACATATCCCTCTACATCCGCAAAGGTGAATTCGTCACCCTGCTGGGTCCTTCCGGCTGCGGCAAGACGACGCTGCTGAGGATGATAGCCGGTTTTCTCCAGCCGGACGAGGGCAAGATCATGATGGAGTGGGACAGCAGGAACGGCAAGACCGAGTTCCGTGACGTCGCTGGGATTCCTCCCCATCAGAGACCGCTGAACACCGTTTTCCAGCGCTATGCCCTGTTCCCCCATCTGGATGTCTATGACAATATCGCTTTCGGACTCAAACTTCAGGGAGTTCCGAAAGACGAGATCGACACCAGGGTACGCAAGGTGCTCAAGCTCGTGAGCATGAGTGATTACGAGGACCGCGACGTCGAGTCCCTTTCCGGTGGACAGCAGCAGAGAGTCGCCATCGCGAGGGCCATCGTGAACAAACCCAAGGTCCTTCTCCTTGACGAGCCACTGGCCGCCCTCGACCTCAAGATGAGGCAGGACATGCAGATAGAGCTCAAGGAGATGCACCAGAAACTCGGCATCACGTTCATCTATGTCACTCACGACCAGTCCGAGGCCCTGACCCTCAGCGACACGGTAGTCGTGATGAACGAGGGTAAGATCCAGCAGATCGGCACCCCCATCGACATCTACAATGAGCCGGTCAACTCGTTCGTGGCCGATTTCATCGGAGAGAGCAACATCCTGAACGGAACCATGATCCAGGACCGCAAGGTCAACTTCATAGGACACGACTTCGACTGCGTCGACGAAGGCTTCGGCGAAAACGTTCCCGTCGATGTGGTGATCCGTCCTGAAGATGTATATCTTGGCTACGAACTCGAAGGAGCCCAGTTCTCCGGGAAAGTGAATTCCTGCGTATTCAAGGGAGTCCACTACGAGATGTATGTCGAGACCGACTCCGGAAACGAGCTCCAGATCCAGGACTACGATGCCTTCGAGCCCGGAAGGACCGTCCAGATGCTCATACATCCGGACGATATCCAGGTCATGAAGAAGGAAAGGGTTGAGAATGTTATTGACTGCACGGTCATAGACGATACCCATATCGAGATGTTCGGCGAAGAGTTCGAGTGTGCTCCCATAGGCAAGGAAGGCACCTCCGCCAAGGCACACATCCAGTTCTCGAAGGTGGACCTCATGGACCACGAGGAAGAAGGCAATGCCAGCGGAGAAGTCTGGTTCATCCTTTACAAGGGCAACCACTACCACCTGACCGTCAAGACCGAAAGCGGCGAGCATCTGTATGTCGACACCAACGACATCTGGGACAAGGGCGACCTTGTCGGTATAAAGATCCTGCCTGAAGACATCACTGTGGAGATCGACGATGAGCAAGAGAAGTAACTGGGCACTCCCCTATTTCATATTCCTGGTGCTCTTCGTGGTGCTCCCGCTCGTCCTGATCGTGGTCTATGCCCTCCAGGACGGAAACGGAGGATTCACGCTCAGCAACGTCAGCCGCTTCTTCACTGACAGCGACGCCCTCAGCACGTTCGCTGTGTCCATCGAGGTAGCGGTCGAGAACACCTTGATCTGCCTCCTGCTGGGTTATCCCGCTGCATATATCCTGGCGGACAGGAACCTCAACAAGTCGGCCGTCACCGTGATACTCTTCATCCTTCCGATGTGGATCAATGCACTTATGAGGACCCTGGCCACGGCCGAGCTCTTCAACGTCTTCGGATTCACCCTAGGGAAAGGCACCCTTCTCTTCGGTATGGTTTACGACTACCTTCCGTTCATGATCTATCCGATCTACAACGTTCTGCTTAAGATGGACAAATCCTATTCGGAGGCGGCCGCCGACCTTGGCGCCACCCCGATCCAGGTATTCGGAAAAGTCACACTGCCTCTCTCCATGCCGGGTATATCCAGCGGCATCCTGATGGTGTTCATGCCGACCGTCAGTACCTTCGCTATCTCCGAGTTCCTTACCAACAACAAGATCAAGCTGTTCGGAACCATCATCCAGGAGAACATCAACTCATCGATGTGGAATTATGGCGCAGCCCTCTCGCTTATCATGCTCGTGATCATCGGTCTCACGACCATCCTGCTCGGCGGTGACGAGAGAGAAGTACAAGGAGGGACCATCTGATGAAGAAGACATTGGCACAGGCCTATATCTGGCTGCTTCTGGTGCTCCTTTACGCACCGATCGTGTTCATCGCAATATTCTCCTTCACCGAGGCCAGGACCCTCGGGAACTGGACGGGATTCTCCTTCGAACTCTACAAGAACATATTCTCCGGAGGAGTCAACGGCGGAGCCGGCCTCATGGCCGCCATCAAGAACACCCTTATCATTGCTTTCATCGCTGCTGCTGTCTCAACCTTGCTCGGAACTGTCTCGGCCATAGGAATATTCAACCTCAAGGGAAGGAAGAAGAAGACAATCCAGTTCCTGAACAACATTCCGATGATCAACCCTGACGTTATCACCGGTGTATCGCTGTTCCTGCTGTTCGTCTTCCTGCACTTCTCACAGGGATACCTAACGGTCATCCTGGCTCACATTTCGTTCTGCACCCCCTACGTCGTGCTCAGCGTGATGCCCAAGTTAGGCCAGATGAACCCGAACATATACGAGGCGGCCCTGGATCTCGGAGCCACTCCTGCCCAGGCCCTCAGGAAGGTCCTGATACCGCAGCTGAGGCCCGGAATGGTTTCCGGTTTCATCCTTGCGTTCACCATGTCCCTGGACGACTTCGCGGTGACCTTCTTCACCCGCGGAACGATCGGTCTGGAGACCCTCTCGACCTATATCTACGCTGACGCGCGCAAAGGCGGCCTGACTCCCGAGCTCAGGCCTCTGATGACACTGATATTCACGATCATACTTGTCCTGCTCATAATAATGAATGTCAGGCAGGCACGGTCGGACAAGAAGAAAAGATAACAAACCTTGGAAATGAAAAGAATATTCAGCATCCTGGCTGCGGCGATGATGTTCGCCGCCTGCTCCTCAGACAGGGATAATATCCTTAAGGTCTACAACTGGAGCGATTACATTGATGAAGCGCTTATCGGCGAATTCGAGGAATGGTACGAAGAGCAGACAGGCGAACCGGTGAAGATCGTCTACCAGACCTTCGACATCAACGAGACAATGCTCTCCAAGATCGAGAAGGGACACGAGGACTATGACGTCGTATGCCCATCGGACTACATAATCGAAAGGATGCTCAGGGAAGACCTTCTGCTTCCCATAAACATGGACTTCGGTGACACTCCCAACTATATCGAGGGAAGCCTCTCCCCCTACATCGTCGAGTGCCTGAAGAATCTCAAGACCGGCGACAAGGATGCATCCCAATACGCCGTCGGTTTCATGTGGGGAACGACCGGCTTCCTCTATAACACGAAATATGTCGATCCTGAGGACCTCCGCACCTGGGATGCCCTCCGCAACCCCAAGTTCGCCGACAAGATATTCGTAAAGGATGCAGCCCGCGACATCTACAGCCAGATCATCCAGTATGTTAAACGGGATGAGATCGCTTCCGGAAAGGTGACCAGGGATGAACTTCTCTCCGTCCCCAACCAGGAGAACGTGGACCTGGTCGAGAACTATCTCAAGCAGATAAAGGGCCAGGTAGCCGGCTACGAAGCCGACTTCGGCAAGGACCAGATGACACAGGAGCGCGGATGGATCAGCCTGAACTGGAGTGGCGACGCCTACTGGGCAATGGAAGAGGCTGCTACGGTTGGAGTCGAATTGGATTATATCGTCCCTGATGAAGGAGCCACAGTCTGGTTCGACGGCTGGGTAATTCCCAAGTACGCCAAGAACACCAAAGCCGCTGCCTATTTCATCAACTTCATGTGCAAACCCGAGAACGCTATCCGCAACTCCGAGGAAATCGGTTACGTGAGCGCCTGCGGTACACCTGAGATCCTGGAGCATTTTGAAGACGAAAGTATGGAACCCCTCAACCTCACCTATTTCTTCGGCGAGGAAGCGGACTCCGTACGTCTTGATCCTGTGCTCTATCCCGACCAGGCAGTCATCGACCGCTGCGCCCTTGAGCACGACTGGGGTGAGGATTCCCAGATGCTTATCGACATGTGGTCAAGGGTCAAGGGCAGCAATGCCAGCGTCATGACCTACGTCATAATCGCCGCACTGTTCCTCGGTCTTGTCGCCGGAGTCATAGCATCCCGAACGAAGAAGCGTTCACGCAGCAGGGCAAGGAGAAGAAGATAGATACTATGAGCATCACGGTCCGTACAGACAACAAGGTCACCGATCAGCTTGTAGTGAAGTGCTATGAGGTGGATGCGGGCAAGAAACTCAAGCCCGCATCATTCATGGACATGGCGCAGGAGATGGCGTACCAGGCCGCGGCAGCCATGCATTTCGGCTACGACGAGTTGATAGTACGGAACAAGGCCTGGGTGCTTACCAGGATGCATTTCCGCTTCCTGGACACCCCGGTATGGGGAGACAGGATAGATATCTTTACATGGCACCGCGGTGCTTTCGGACCGTTCTTCGTCAGGGATTTCGAAGTCCTGGGAACGGATGGAAGAAGGCTGGTCGAGGCAACTAGTTCCTGGGTCGTGATCGACACGGAGTCCAGGACCATGGCCAGGCCTGAGGACGTCCTCCCCACCGAAGACTCTTCCTGCAGCGACTATGCCATAGAAACACCTGCTTCCAAGGTGATAATGCCACGTGGAAAGGAGCAGGAATTCGTGATGACGCACAGGGTCGCATATTCAGATATCGACCTGGTCGGGCATACCAACAATGCAAGGTACATCGCCTGGGCTATGGACAGCCTGCCCGGTGGAGGCGATGGTGCAAGTGTCGTGGAGGTCGAGGTCGTTTTCCACCACGAGGCCATAGCCGGCGAAGAGGTCAGCCTTTATCGCGTCATTGACGGCGACTGCTGCTTCATCGAGGGCAGGACTGCAGAACACCCGATATTCTGCACCAAACTGAAATTATCGTAAGTATATGGATATAAAGAATCTGTTGATGATGGCGGTTATGGCCATCCTTCCTTTCGTTTCCTGCCGTCAGGCAGTGGAAGAGGACATCCTCAGGACAGGGGACCTGGTGTTCGTCGGCCTGCCGATGGATTATTCAATCGAAGAGGGTTCCATGGACGAAGCCATTTCATCCTCGACGGGATCGGCGGACAGCCTTAACCTGGTACATGTAGCCATTGCGGAAGTGACGGACGGCGAGACCTGGATAATTGACGCAACAATCAGGCACGGGGTGGACCGTCACCCTCTGGATACCTTCCTGACGGATTTCACCTTGAAGGACGGGTCATTGCCGGTATTCATAATCAAGAGACTCAAGGATCCCTCCAGGGCGGAAGAGTTCGTGGAAAGCGCGAAGAAGTTCCTGGGCCAGCCATATGATGTGCACTTCCTGCCGGACAACGATTCCCTCTATTGCAGCGAGCTGGTAAGGGACAGCTACATCTTCGAAGACGGCACATATGTCTTCGATGCAGCCCCCATGAATTTCAAGGGCCCCGACGGAGAATTCCCGCTGTACTGGAAGCAGCTCTTCGGCTTGATCGGACAGTCGATTCCCCAGGATATTCCCGGCACCAATCCCCAGGAGATGTCTCGTTCCGAGGCCCTGGTTACCGTAGATGTCAAGATTAAATAACAGTATATAAACGGATGACAGCCATGAAAAGAACGATCCTCTCAGCCGCCCTGGTCTTCCTGACCACCGCCGGCTTTGCCTGCACGAACCTTATCGTCGGCAAGAAGGCTTCCGTGGACGGAAGCGTTATCTGCACTTACAACTGCGACGGCTTCGGCTTCGCCTCTCCCCTTACCTATAACACTCCCGGACGTCACGCCGAGGGCGAGCTCATCCAGCTAAGAGGCTGGGGAGCAGGAAATAACGAACGCTTCATCAAACAGGTCCCCTACACATTCGGAGTAGTCGGCTTGATGAACGAGAACCAGGTCTCAATCGTCGAGACCACCTGGGACGGCCGTCAGGAGCTTCGCAACCCCGAGGGTTATTTCGACTATTTCACCCTGATGAACATTACCCTGCAGAGGGTTACCACAGCCCGTGAGGCCATCGCCTGCATCCACAACCTGGTCCAGGAATACGGATACGGCAGCACCGGCGAGTCTTTCGCCATCTGCGACAAGAACGAGGCCTGGATCATGGAGATAATCGGAAAGGGCAAGGGCAACAAGGGCGCCATCTGGATCGCGATGAGGGTTCCGGACGACTGCATATGCGCCTATGCCAACTCGAGCCGCATCCAGAAGTTCCCCCAGGCAAAGAAGGTAGACAAGAAGCTCGGCTTCTGCGTGGCTGACGAAGGCAATTGCATGTATTGCGCCGACATCATCTCATTCGCCCGCGAGAAGGGTTACTACGATGGTCCTGACGCTGATTTCAGCTTCCGTGAGGCCTACGGCCCGATGGATTTCGGTACCATCCGCTACTGCGAGGCCCGCGTATGGAGCTTCTTCCGCCACCATTACGACACTGCCGTCATCGACAGCTATCTTCCCTACATCGATGGTGACATGAGCA